>Ga0247839_1000105_pt1 | contig 137561 bp, 136 predicted proteins | sample LaCruzMarch2015__6_FD_192405 | JGI IMG/M metagenome (GOLD analysis project Ga0247839, IMG submission 192405) | Freshwater microbial communities from meromictic Lake La Cruz, Castile-La Mancha, Spain - LaCruzMarch2015_16m | ecosystem: Environmental > Aquatic > Freshwater > Lake | place: Spain...
TTCCCATCAGAAGACCATCCCAGCCATACGCACACGCCAGTCCCGCGTCAGCGGGTTCGTTCAATCCCTTTATGAGTACACAACCTAGACCCCGAACTCCGGCTCCGCCTGCGCCAGCGAGCCGCCCACCCTCATCGGTGACAGGTATCTCACCAGGCCAGTCCGCGGATCGGTCTCGATCGCGATTCCCGACAGCGTCGCCTCGCCTTCAGCGGGCGTGAAACGCCCTCCCGAGATGCCGGTGAGGAAACGGTTCAGCGGCTCCTCCACATCGACGCCGATCACCGAGTCATAGTCGCCGCACATGCCCGCATCGGCCATCAGTGCGGTGCCGCCACGCAGGATGCGGTGGTCGGAGGTCGGGATATGGGTGTGCGTACCGACGACCAGGCTTACTTTGCCATCGAGGAAGTGGCCCATGGCCTGGATTTCGGATGTCGCCTCGGTGTGGAAGTCGAGCAGGATCGCATCGGCCTGCTCGCCCAGCGGGCAGGCCGCGACGGCGGCCTCGACAGCCCGGAAAGGATCGTCGATGGGTTCCATGAACACCCTGCCCTGCGCGTTGACCACCAGGACGCGATGGCCGGCGCGGCTCTCGTAGAGGTTTGCGCCACGTCCGGGCGTGCCCGATGGCAGGTTGACGGGGCGGAGCAGCGTCGGTTCGCGCGCGATGTAGCTGAGCGTGTCGCGCTGGTCGAAAGCGTGGTCACCGAGCGTCACCACATCGGCGCCCGCCGACTTCAGGTCGTTGAAATGCCCCTCGGTCAGCCCGCGTCCATGGCTGGCATTCTCGCCATTGATGACGACAAAATCGAAGCGGTGCTTCTGCACGAGGCCCGCAAGCCGGTCGGTGACGGCGTCACGGCCAGAGCGGCCGACGACGTCGCCCAGAAAGAGCAGTCTCACGTGATGGGGGCCTTCTCGAAATTGCGCACGCCCAGCTCCGTGACGACCGTATCGAGCGGCACGTCGTGCGCCTGCCGGGGAATGTGCTCGACCTCCTGCCGCGCGAACGCGAAGCCGATGAGGCGGGCTCGCTTCGACAGGTGGGCCAGTGTCCGGTCATAGTAGCCGCCGCCATAGCCGAGTCGCGTGCCGCGGCGATCGAAGCCGAGCAGCGGCATCAGGATGACGTCGGGCTCGACCCGCGGCGCATCGTCAGGTGGAGCCAGCGTTCCGAACCCCGCCTCGTAGAGCGGCGCCCCTACCTGCCACAGCCTCAGCTCGAGTGGCAGCTCCGGCCCGACCACCACCGGCAGGCATACCGGCTGGCCGGCGTCCATCATCCGGCCGATCAGGGTCTTGATGTCGAGTTCGTCGCGGATCGGCCAGTACGCGGCGACGATCTCGCCCTTGGCCACATCGACGCCATGCAGGAAGTGCCCGACCGCCTCGCGCGCTGCGTCAGCCCGCAGCGACGGATGCAACTGGCCTCTCCGCTTGTGCGCCGCGCTCCGGAGCGCGGCCTTGGCCTCTTCGATGCCGACGTCGTCCATGGAGACTTTCTGGGACTCAATAAGGTGCCGCCCTGGCCGTGGGATACAGATCCTGGGAACCTACTTACGTAGGTGGGCGCCGTGTGTCCTGACCCACGGGTCAGGACGGGGACAGCTCCCTTAAGGATCAGTACGGCCCCAGGGAAATTTGATCCAACACGCACCGGGCAGCACGGTGAATATAGGTGCCCCGGCCTCGGACGCAAAGCGCTTCTTTGCTTTTGCACCTTGCCGCCCAGACCCAGCCACGATCAGTCAGCCATGGGGCGTACAAATCTTGCAGGTCGCGATCGTGGAAATCCCGGCCGGCACCGCGGTTCCGGAACATATTGTGTTGCTTGGCTACCTAGCTCAGCTCGTTTGATACATCCTGCCGCCCGTGAAGCACCCTCACGACAACAGCGTCACCATCGTCGTCGCGATAGACCACCAGGTGTCCTCGGAAGACGCGGAACCGCACAGCCGGCTGATATTCGTCACGCAGTCGCATCAAAAGTGGCTGCCGACCGATCAGAGCAAGGACATCCAGGAGTTCTGAGATGTACGCCTCAGCCTGAACCACTCCGTACTCGGCGATACCGGCCGCAAATATCTGGGCGATATCCTCTTCGGCTTCAAACGTCGTCCGGTAAGCCATCGAGTCGTTCCCTCAAAATGGCTATGGCCCTCTGGCGGGCGTGCTTGAAGATTTCCTCAGGCGTCTTGTCGCTGATCCCGCTGGCAATTCCCTTGTCGATCTCCCGCTGCAACCAGGCGATGTGTTCCTGATCCTTGCGAACCAGATCGCGCATGTAGTCGCTGGCGCTCGAATAGGTGCCTCCGCCGATACGGGTGTCCACCCATTCCTTCATCTGGTCGGGCAGAGAAATGTTCATCGTGGCCATGTCGATCTCCTTCGCCCTGAACCTATCATTCTTGGCAAACTTTGCCAATCTTGCCCCAGCGGTCAGCGCGCCCTAGCCTGCCGCCATGCGAGCCATCCTCATCATCGCGGTACTGTTGCTGAGCTGGCCAACGATCGCTGCCACCGACAGGGAGGACGATCCAAGCTTCTGCCTCGCCACCTCCGAGGATGCTCCCGCCTGGGCCGCCAACTGCATTCGCCAGTCCGCATTCTTCCACGACACCTGCCGGGCGATCTCGACCTTCGCCTGGCGCGAGCAATTGCCATCGGGCTTCTTCGCCCGCCTGATCTGGCAGGAAAGTCGCTTCGACCCCTATGCGCTGAGCGTCGCGGGGGCCCAGGGAATCGCACAGTTCATGCCCTCCACCGCCCGTCTGCGCGGGCTGGAGAACAGCTTCGATCCACTGGAGGCTTTGGCGAAGTCGGCACAGTACCTTCGCCTGCTCGCCGACAAATACGGCAATCTCGGCCTCGCCGCTGCCGCCTACAATGGCGGCGAAGGGCGGATGACGCGCTACGTCAGGTCGGGCGGCTCCCTGCCTGCCGAGACCCGCCACTACGTTGAAATCATCACCGGCCTGCCGGTCGAGGCCTGGCAGCAGGTCCCCCCGCCCGCGCCCGACTACCGCTTGAGCAAGACCTCACCTTTCATTGATGCCTGCGTGAAGATGGCGGAGACCGAGGCCACCCCGTCGCTCGACCGCGCACCGGGTGAGTGGCGGCCGTGGGGCGTGCTGCTGGCGCAGAACTTCTCGCAACCCACCGCCATCCGCACCTTCGAGCGCGTCCAGGCGGCCCATTCCAAAGTGCTCGGCGACGAAAAGCTGATGCTGCTCCTCGCCCGCAACCCGAACTTCGGCCCGCGGCTGCGACACTACGCCATGGTGGGACGCGACACGCGCGCCGAAGCGGAAGACCTCTGCCGGCGTTTGCAGGCCAGCGGCGGCGCCTGCATCGTGCGGAAGAACTGACGGCCTACGAGGTAGGTGCGCCCGCCTCGTCGATGGCGGTGGCAATCGACTCGATTTTCCGGGCGGCGTCGTTCAGCCGCCGCGCAAACCGCGCCTCGAGGTCATCCATTTCCGCCGCAACCGATTGCCCGGCCGCCGAGAGAGTCTCCACGTCCTGCTGCAGCGCAGCAATCTTGTCGTTGGCGATCGCCAGTTCGTCGATCAGCGCTATGCCGGCCATCACCGTCATGCGGATGTCCCCGATCTCGCCAAATATCCCCTTGAACTCCTCGACCCGGCGGTTGAACTCGCCGGCGAGGCCGAGCAGGTGCTCCTCCTGCCCCGGCTCGCAAGCCATGCGGTACTTCTTGCCGTTGATCTCGACATTGACCTCGGGCATCAGCGCTCGTCCCCTGCCAGCACTTCGCGCACCGACTCCATCGCCACGACCAGCCGGCGCGCCACTTCGCCCGCGCTGTCGTCGAGGCGCCGCGCCCTGGCCGTAGTCTTTTCGAGTTCGTTGGCGAGCCGCGACCGCTCATTCACCAGCTTGGCCGTATCGGCCTCGATACGGGCATGGGCGCGCATCCGCCCGTTGAGGCTACGGACGCTGGCTTCCAGCCGCGAAAACGCCCGGTCGAACCGCGCCGCGGCCGCCTCGTACCCATCTTCGGCACTGTGATCCGACATCTGGCCTTGTCCCCGAAAAGCCGCGACTCTTCAGCCCATTATAGTGCGAAGCCGAAGCATGATGGCAACTGGCGCCATACCTTGTGCTGACATTGACAGGTCAAAGGAACCTGTTAAGCCTCTCACCCGCCCCCGCCGAAAGGCGTGAAGCGCCCGGAAATCCGGGCTTTCCTGAACAGAAAGACGAGCGCGCCCATGCCCAATTCCGCCGCCGCCAAAGATATGGCCAACGCCATCCGCTCCCTCTCGATGGATGCGGTCGAGAAGGCCAATTCGGGTCATCCGGGCCTGCCGATGGGCGTGGCGGACATCGCGACGGTGCTGTTCACCAAGGTCATGAAGTTCGATCCGGCCGACCCGCACTGGGCCGATCGCGACCGCTTCATCCTGTCGGCCGGCCACGGCTCGATGCTGCTCTATTCCGCGCTCTATCTCCTCGGCTACGAGGACATGTCGATCGACGACATCAAGAACTTCCGCCAGCTCGGCTCCAAGACCGCAGGCCATCCCGAATACGGCCACGCCGAGGGTATCGAGACCACCACCGGCCCGCTCGGCCAGGGCCTCGCCAACTCCGTCGGCTTCGCCATCGCCGAAGCCAAGCTTGCCGCCGAGTTCGGCACCGACCTCGTCGATCACCGCACCTGGGTGATCGCCGGCGACGGTTGCCTGATGGAAGGCATCTCGCAGGAAGCCATCTCGCTCGCCGGGCACCTCAAGCTCAACAAGCTGACGGTGATCTGGGACAACAACAACATCACCATCGACGGCCGCGTCTCCAACGCCGACTCGACCGACCAGATCGCCCGCTTCAAGGCCTGCGGCTGGAACACCATCGAGATCGACGGCCTCGACCAGGACGCCGTCGAGAAGGCCCTGATCGCCTCGAAGAGCTCGGACAAGCCCACCCTGATCGCCGCCAAGACCATCATCGGCTACGGCGCGCCAAAGAAGGCGGACTCGCACTCGGTGCACGGCTCGCCGCTCGGCGCCGAGGAACTCGCTGCCGCCAAGACGCAGCTCGGCATCACCTACCCCGCCTTCGAAATCCCCGCTGACATCCTCGACGCCTGGCGCGCCGCCGGCACCCGCTCGTCCAACCTGCGTGGCGCCTGGGAAGGCCGCCTCGCCGCCGCCGATCCGGCGAAGCGCGCCGAGTTCGAGCGCCGCACCACCGGCAAGCTGCCGGACAACTGGAACGCGACCATCGAAGCGTTCAAGGCCAAGCTCGTCGCCGACAAGCCGAAGGTCGCTACCCGCAAGTCGAGCCAGATGGCGCTGGAAGTCATCAACAAGCTGCTGCCCGAGACCATCGGCGGCTCGGCCGATCTCACCGGCTCGAACCTCACCAACACTCCCGAGACCCTGCCCTTCACCGCCGAGGATCGCCTCGGCCGCTACATGCGCTACGGCATCCGCGAACACGAGATGGCGGCCGCGATGAACGGCATCGCGCTGCACGGCGGCCTCATCCCCTATGGCGGCACCTTCCTCGTGTTCACCGACTATGCCCGCCCCGCCATCCGCCTCTCGGCACTGATGGGCCAGAAGGTCATCTACGTGATGACCCATGACTCGATCGGCCTAGGCGAAGACGGCCCGACCCACCAGCCCGTCGAGCATGTCTCCACCCTGCGCGCCATTCCGGGTCTCCTCGTCTTCCGCCCCGCCGATGCCGTCGAAACGCTGGAATGCTGGCAGCTCGCCATCGAGGCCGACAAGCCGTCGATCCTCGCGCTCAGCCGCCAGAACCTGCCGGCGCTCCGCACTGAAGCCGTCGAGGGCAACCCGTCGGCCAAGGGCGCCTACGTCATCGCTGGCGACAAGTCGGCCGACGTCGTGATCTTCGCCACAGGTTCCGAAGTCGCCATCGCCGTCGCCGCGCTCGATGCGCTCAAGGCCGAGGGCATCGCCGCCAAGGTCGTCTCCGTCCCGTCGATGGAGCTGTTCGCCGCCCAGCCCGAGAGCTACCGCAACGAAGTCATCGGCACCCCGCGCGCCAAGGTGGCGATCGAGGCCGGCATCGAGATGAGCTGGTCCAAGCTGCTTGGCGACAAGGGCAAGTTCATCGGCATGCACGGCTTCGGCGCGTCCGGCCCGGCCGAAAAGCTCTACGAGCATTTTGGCATCACCGCGAACGCCGTTGTTGAAGCCGTCAAGTCGCAGTTGTAAGAGACCCGCGCCCTCCTCCCTTTTCCAGTATTCGCTAAGGAGCCGTCCATGGCTGTTCGCGTCGCAATCAATGGCTTTGGCCGCATCGGCCGCAATATCCTGCGCGCCATCGTCGAAAGCGGCCGCACCGACATCCAGGTCGTTGCCGCCAACGACCTCGGCCCGGTCGAAACCAACGCCCACCTGCTGCGCTATGACAGCGTGCATGGCCGCTTTCCGCATGAAGTGACGGTCAATGGCGACACCATCACCGCCGGCAACCAGACCTTCAAGATGACCGCGGTAAAGAACCCCGCCGAGCTGCCGCACAAGGAGCTCGGCGTCGATATCGTGCTCGAGTGCACCGGTATCTTCACCTCCAAGGAAAAGGCCTCGGCCCACATCACGGCCGGTGCGAAGAAGGTCATCATCTCCGCCCCCGGCGAAGGCGCCGACAAGACCATCGTCTACGGCATCAACCACGCGCTCCTCGGCAAGGACGACATGGTGATCTCGAACGGCTCGTGCACCACCAACTGCCTCGCGCCGATGGCGATGGTGATGAACGACCTCGTCGGCATCGAGAAGGGGATGATGACCACCATCCACTCCTACACCGGTGACCAGCCGACGCTCGACACCATGCACAAGGATCTCTACCGCGGCCGCGCTGCCGCCCTGAGCCAGATCCCGACCTCGACCGGCGCCGCCAAGGCCATCGGCCTCGTGCTGCCCGAACTCAAGGGCAAGCTCGACGGCATATCGATCCGCGTGCCGACCCCGAACGTCTCGCTCGTCGACCTGAAGTTCCTCGCCAAGCGCAACACCACGGTCGAGGAAGTCAACAACGCCCTGAAGGCCGCCGCCGAAGGCCCGCTCAAGGGCGTGATGACCTACACGCTCCACCCGCTGGTCTCGTCCGACCTCAACCATGATCCGCACTCGTGCACGATCCTGATCGACCAGACCAAGGTGCTCGACGGCAACTTCGTCAACATCATGGGCTGGTACGACAACGAGTGGGGCTTCTCCAACCGCATGGCCGACGTCACTGCCCTGCTGGCCAAGACCCTCTGACTTGGCGCTCGAACGCGATCTCCGCTGGCAGCCGCTGGACGGGGTCGGGCTCGAACACTGTCACGTCTCTGAAACTGCGGACGGCATAGCTGTCCGCAGTGCCCTGATTGGCGAGCAGGACGGCATGCCGTTCGGCGCGTTCTACGAAATCCAGCTCGATCCGGACTGGACCTTCCGTTCGCTGGTCCTCCGCCGCCACGACGGCCGCATCATGCGCCTCGTCTCGAACGGCCAGGGCGACTGGAAGCTCGACGGCCGCCGCGCCCCCGAACTCGAGGGCTGCGTCGATATCGACATCTCCGGCACGCCCTTCACCAACACCCTGCCGATGCGCCGCCGCCGCTTCGAGCCCGGCGTGCCGCAGCGCTTCGACATGGCCTGGGTAGCGCTCGATACCCTCGAACCCCTCCGCGACGGCCAGGTCTATACCCAGCTCAACGACACCCATTTCCGCTACGAAGCCGCCGACCGCAGCTTCACCCAGGTCCTCGAAGTCGACGAGCACCGCTTCGTCGTCGACTACCCGACGCTGTTTCGGCGCGCGTAGTGATTGCCCAAGGACCTGGCGATAGCCTTGGGCCACCGAGTTGGTAACGCCCCCGACGCTGTCATCCCTGCGAAAGCAGGGACCCAACTCAGAACCTGCACAGGTGGCAACGTGGGTCCCTGCTTTCGCAGGGATGACACCTCAGTGGACATTCGGACACAAGCGCCCCCAGCCCTCACACCAGCCCCGGCAGCACATCCCTTCGTTCCAGCCACGTCTTGAGGTTGCTCAGCACCTTGGCCCAGCCACTGGCGACGCGCGGGTAATTCCGCGGGTCAAGCCGCATGTGCGTTACCGTCAGCCGCGAGAAGCCGGTGGTCCCCTGAATGTCGAACTCCACCTCCGAGGTGCGGCTTGGATCGCCATCGGCGTCCGGCGCCGACCAACTCAGCCGCAACCGCTGCGGCCGTGATGCCTCCAGCACCCGGCCGACAATGCTCGCCGTCCCGTCCGCTCGCTCGTGCCGCCAGCGCGAGCCGACGCGCCAGTCCGAGATGTTGCGGTGTCCCCAGTAGTAGCGTGTGTCCTCCGGCGACGTCAGCGCCGTGTACACCGCCTCAGCCGAAGCCCCGATGTAGATGACGTAAGTGAACTCCGGCCGATCCATCGGCTTCTCCTTGTCCCTGTCATGTGCCGGTAACGTCATTGTCGCCGCCCCGTTACCTCGAATCGGTATCTTCTGCACACTCGTCTGATCGAATGGGCTTGAGAATGCGAGACATCGAGCGGCTACTCATCGGGGTCAACCTCGTCGGCAGTCTCGTCGCGGGCTTTCGCCACGAGGCGCTCTGGTTCCCGTTTGCCGTCGCTGCCTTCGGCCTCTACGTCGTCGTTCAGGATCGCGCACTGCGCCGGCGCATCGGCGCGCGGGCCTGGCCGAGCGAAGGCTTCGCTCGCTTCAGCTTCAACACCAACCTGAATTTCGGGCTGAGCCACCTCATCCTCGGCGCTCTGCTTTTTGCCGTCGCCGGGACCATATCCGGTGTCATGGCCGCCTGAAGCGGTTTCGTGCGAGATCCGAACAAATAAGGGTGCGCCGCCTGCGCGGCCATCTCCACTGTTCCGCCGGGCATCACTCCTTGATAAGAGAGCCCCACCTCACTTACGGGACCGCACCCATGGCCGCTTTCAAGACTCTCGACGACTACGATCTTTCCGGCAAGCGCGTGCTGGTGCGCGCCGACCTCAACGTCCCCGTGGCCGATGGCGAGGTAACTGATGCCACCCGCATCGAACGGTTGCTGCCCACGCTGCGCGAGATCATAAAGGCCGAGGGCAAGGCGATCATCCTCAGCCATTTCGGTCGCCCCAAGGGCAAGGTCGATCCCGAGTTCTCGCTCGAACAGGTGGTGCCGGCCCTCGTTGCCGAATCCGGCCACCAGGTAGGCTTCATACCCACCGCCTGGATCGATGTGACCGATGTGAAGGAAGCGATCGACGCCGCCCCGGCCGGGTCGATCCTCGTAATCGAGAACACCCGCTTCCACCCCGGCGAGGAAGCGAACGACGCCGAGCTGGCCAAGCGCATGGCCTCGCTCGGCGACATCTTCGTCAACGACGCGTTCTCGGCCGCCCACCGCGCCCATGCCTCCACCGAAGGCGTCGCCCACCTGCTGCCGTCTGCCGCCGGCCGCGCCATGCAGGAAGAACTGAGCGCGCTCGAAGCCGGCCTCGGCGCGCCGAAGCGCCCGGTCATCGCCATCGTCGGTGGTGCCAAGGTGTCGACCAAGCTCGATCTGCTGGAGAACCTGATCCACAAGGTCGAGGCGCTGGTGATCGGCGGCGCCATGGCCAACACCTTCCTGCATGCCGGCGGCCTCGGCATCGGCAAGTCGCTCGCCGAGAAGGACCTCGCCGAAACCGCGAACCGCGTCCGCGACAAGGCCGAGGACGCCAAGTGTGCGGTGATCCTGCCCATCGACGCCACCGTCGGCTGGCACTTCGAAGCCAACACCCCGCACCGCTACTACGCCGTCGACGCCCTCGACCCCGACGGCATGATCCTCGACATCGGCCCCGGCTCGATCGAACGCATCAAGGCGGCGATCGACGCTGCAGCCACCGTCGTCTGGAACGGCCCGATGGGTGCCTTCGAGATGGCCCCGTTCGATCACGGCACCGTCGAGGTCGCCAGGCACGTCGCAGCCCGCACCAAGGCTGGCAAGGTCGTCTCGGTAGCCGGCGGCGGCGACACCGTCGCGGCGCTCGCCCATGCCGGCGTCAAGGACGACTTCACCTACGTCTCCACCGCCGGTGGCGCCTTCCTCGAATGGATGGAAGGCAAGCCCCTCCCCGGCGTTGAGGCGCTGAAGGGCTGAGCCACCCCACCGCTTGCTCGCCCGGTTCGATGGGGTAGCCCTTGAACCGGGCGCGATACCGCCTCTATTCTGGTCAGGTCGAATGGTGTGGGAGTTTGGCGTGACACTATCGGTCGGGAGGCTGGCAGCCCTGCTCTGCTGGACCGCGCTGCTCGCCCTGCCGTCATTGGCCCAGGATCGAGCCGAACCGGTCTGCCCGTTTCTCGAATGCGGCCCGGGTGACAACAAGCCCCCGCTTCCGGCCGTTGAACTGTCGCCCAGCCAGCAGTCGCCGAGATCGGCGCCGTCCCGCCCCAGTGCCCCCGGCGCGCCGAAGACGCCTGTCGCGCCAGTTGAGGCCATGCTGACGAGCCTGCCGGCCAAGAACTGCGCCAGCCTCGACTTCGGGACCGTCTGCACCAGCAGCATCCTGCCGAACTGGCGCAACGTCACCTACGGCCCCGCCAACATGTTCGATGGTCAGCTCGACACCGCCTGGGTCGAGGGTGTTGATGGCGTCGGCGTCGGCGAACTACTCACCATCGCGTTCGACGAGGAGCGTCTCGTCAGCGGAATCTCGCTGCTCAACGGCTACCACAAGTCGAATGATCTCTTCGCCAAGAATGGCCGGATCACCGAAATCGATCTGGACACCTCGGACGGCCAGCAGCTCGATGCCCAGATCGCCGACAATGCCGGCGAGCAGGTCCTCTTGTTCGATCGACCGGTGCGGCTGAAATGGCTCTCGATCCGGATCGCCAACGCGGTTGCAGGCACGAAATACACCGACACCGCCATCTCCGAAATGCGGGTCCTGTTCGAGTAGCAGAGGTATCATGCTGGCGCTTGCCCCGATCACCGCGCCTCTCGGCCTCGCTCTGTTGACCCTCGTTGGCACCGCCCATGCCGCCGACTTCGTGGCGCTCCGCGATGTCGCGCCAGGCATCGTCCAGGCTATGCACTACGCGACGCCGACCAACTTCACCGGCGCGGTGGTGCCCGGCTATGTCGGTGGCGAATGCCTCGTGACGCGACCGACAGCCGAAGCACTGATCCAGGCCCAGGCCGACTTGGCGCCCCACGGCTACCAGCTGGTCATCTTCGACTGCTATCGCCCGGTCCAGGCCGTGGCGGCCTTCGCCGCCTGGGCCGAACGCCGGGATTTCGACGGTGACCGCGCCAAAGCCTTTTTCGCCCCCGGCATTGCCGCCGACACCCTATTCGCCAAGGGCTACATCGCACACAAATCCGGCCACAGCCGGGGCGGCACCGTCGATGTGGGGCTGGCGAAAACAGACGCGGCGATTGCGATCGCGCCGCTGCCCGAAGCTGGCACCTGCCTCGATTCCGCGGCGACATGGGGCGTTCTCGACATGGGCACCAGTTTCGATTGTTTCAGTCCCAGCAGTTGGGTCGGCGCAAAGGGGCTCAGCACGACCCAGCGCCGCAATCGCAGGCTGCTCGCCGACGCCATGTTGGCTGCAGGCTTCCAGCCCTACCGCAAAGAGTGGTGGCACTTCTCACTGCCCGAGGGAGACGCCGGCTCGGCCTTCGGCTTCCCGGCCCGACGCAACGACATTCCCGACCCGCAGATGTGACGGGAGGGCCGGCGTCGGTCGCGGCTGGCGCTCGGCGCGTTCTGGGTCGTTTGCCGGACCTCAATTCCCCCTTCGTCTGATAACTGAACGTCCAATTTAATCCGCTGGCCGGCTGCGCCATGTTGATGGCATCGCGCAGTGGAGACATCGCCCCATGGCCTCGCTCAATGCAATCGCCAAGAAACTCGTGGCCCGTGGCCAGGGCATACTTGCCGCCGACGAGTCCGAGGGCACTATCGCCAAGCGCTTCGCCCTGATCGGACTGCCGGTCACCCTTGAATCGCGTCGCGATTACCGCGAGATGCTGTTCCGCTCAAAAGAGGCGATGAAGCAATACATCTCCGGCGTCATCCTCACCGAGGAAACTCTGGAGCAAAGCGCCAAGGACGGCACGCCGTTCCGCGATATCCTCGCCGAGGCCGACGTCATTCCCGGCATCAAGGTCGACCGTGGCGCCTTCCCGATGCCCGGCGCCCCCGACGAAAAGATCACCGAAGGCCTCGACGGCCTGCGGCAGCGCCTCAAGCACTACGCGTCCCTCGGTGCCGGCTTCGCCAAGTGGCGCGGTGTCATCGCAATCACCAGCTACGCCCCCTCCCGCAACGGCATCCGCGCCAATGCCCATGTGCTGGCCCGCTACGCCATCCATTGCCAGGAAGCCGGCATCGTTCCGGTGGTCGAGCCCGAGGTTCTGGCCGACGGCGAACCGGGCGATCATTCGATCGAACGCTGCGCCGAAGTCACCGCCGAAACGCTGGAGGCCGTGTTCAAGGAACTGCGCCTCGCCGGTGTCGATCTGTCGGGCATGCTGCTGAAGCCCAATATGGTCACCCCCGGCCTCCGCTCGCGCCAGACAGTCACCGCCGACGAGATCGCCCAGCGCACCGTCGAAACGCTGCGCGCCTACGTCCCCGCCGCTGTCCCCGGCATCGCCTTCCTCTCTGGCGGCCAGTCCGACGAGGAGGCGACGGCCAACCTCTCCGCCATGAACCGCATTCCTGGCCTGCCCTGGGCCCTGACCTTCTCCTACGGGCGCGCCCTGCAGACGTCGGCGCTCGTCACCTGGAACGGCGACGAGCAGAACGTCCCCGCCGCGCAGCGCGCCTTCACCCATCGCGCCCGCATGAACGCGCTGGCCGCAACCGGCGAGTGGCGCCCCGATCACGACCTCGCCGCATAGACTTCCTGACCCGAAGACTCCCACAACTGGCGCGGCCCGAACTCCCCCCGTTCGTGTCGCGCCTCTTCTTTTTGGCGCCGGGCTCGCTATAACTCCGGCCATGTCCGCTGACCTCTACCTGATCGCCCCCGCCGATATCACCGCCGAAACCCTCGGCCCCGCCCTCAAGCTCGTCCTGGCCGAGCGCCAGGTTGCGGCGCTGTTGCTGCAGCGCGGCGCGCTGAGCGAGAACGCCTACAAGGCCCTCGTCAAGTCTGTGGCGCCCATGGCGCAGCAGGCCGGTGCCGCGGTGCTGATCGAGGGCGCGCCCGGCCTCGTCCGGCTGCTCGGCGTCGATGGCCTGCATGTCGCCGGCGACGTTGACGCCGTTCGCGAAGCGGTGGCAGCCCTGAAGCCGCAGTTGATCGTCGGTGCCGGCGGCATCCACTCCCGCGACGAGGCGATGGGGAAGGGCGAACTCGACGTCGACTACATCCTATTTGGGCCGCTTTCCGGCGCGATAACCCCAGCCGAGCGCGAGATGGCGCGCTGGTGGGCCGAGACGATGGAAATCCCGAGCGTATTGAGCGACCCGGCGGCGGGCTACGACAACCACGAGGCCGAAGGCTGCGAGTTCATCGGCCTCGGGCTGAGGCTGCCGGAGGCCGCCCGATGAAGTGGCGGCTGGCGCTTCTTGCCGCCGTCCTCGCCACTCCCGCACTGGCGCAGGCGGCCAACAACGAGATCGAGGACCTGCGCCCCAGCGACATGCGGTTCGACGACAACCTGGGCTACCAGGAACTGCAGATCAGCCCGGTGCCGCCCGAACTGCAGGTGGGCAAGCCCGACGCATCCGAAATCTCGACCGAAATCTTCGGCCTCAACGTCGATGCCGCCTACGGCGCCTTCCAGCGCGGCTACTATCTCACCGCCCTCGAGTTCGCCCTCCCCCGCGCCGAACAGGGCGACCGGGCCGCGCAGACCCTGATCGGCCAGATCTACGCCGATGGTCTCGGCGTCGCGCAGGACAAGCAGAAGGCCGCCACCTGGTATGAGGCCGCGAGCCGCAACGGCGACCCGCTCGCCACCTTCGCGCTCGCCATGATGTACCAGGACGGCGACGGCCTGCCCCGCGACCGCAAGCGCGCCGCCGATCTGTTCCAGCGCGCCGCCGACGCCGGCAACATGATGGCCAGGTACAACCTCGGCCTGCTCTACATCGAGGGCAGCTTTCTCAAGCCAGACCTGGTGCGGGCCGCCGGGCTCATCGGCGAAGCCGCCGCCGCCGGCATCCCCGAGGCCCAGTACGATTACGGCGGCATGCTGCTGGAGGGGGCCGGCGTCGCGCCGAACCCGGCCACCGGCGCCGAACAGTTCCGGCTCGCAGCCGAAGCCGGCCTCACCGCCGCGCAGGTCGATTACGCCACCCTGCTCTACCTGGGCAAGGGCGTCGCGCAGGATCGGGCCGAGGCGGCAAAGTGGTACGGCCGCGCTGCCGAAGGCGGCAACCCGGTGGCCCAGAACCGCTACGCCAAGCTGCTCGCCGCCGGCGAGGGGATCGAGCCCGACCCCGAGACCGCGGCCATGTACCGCGCCCTGTCGCGTCGCCAGGGCATGACCGACCCGCAGCTCGATAGCCTGCTCGCCCGGACCTCGGCCGAGGTGATCGCCCGGGCCGAGGAACGCGCCCGCATATGGCCGGTGCCGCTGCCCACCCGGGTCGCCGAAGCCGACACGCCCGCCGCCGTCGATGTCCCCGAAGCCGCCGAGGCGCCGGCCGCTCCAACCGCTACCCCTTGAACCGCAGGCGGTTCTGGGGCACAAGGCCCCCCTTCCCTACGCTCTTCCTGTTTCGCGCGGAGTACTTCGCATGCGCTCGGCGCTTTTGAACGTCATGGTCCAGGCCGCCACCAAGGCTGGCCGCAACCTCGCCAAGGATTTTGGCGAGGTCGAGAACCTGCAGGTCTCGATCAAGGGCCCGGCCGATTTCGTCTCCAACGCCGACCGCCGCGCCGAACAGATCGTCTTCGAGGACCTGCAGAAGGCTCGCCCGACCTACGGCTTCCTCGGCGAGGAAGGCACTGAAGTGAAGGGCACCGACGGCCAGCATCGCTGGATCGTCGATCCGCTCGATGGCACCACCAATTTCCTGCACGGCATCCCGATGTTCGCCGTGGCCATCGCGCTGCAGCGCGGCGAGGACATCGTCGCTTCGGTGATCTACAACCCGATCATGGACGAGCTCTACACCGCCGAAAAGGGCGGTGGCGCCTGGCTCAACGACCGCAAGCGTCTGCGCGTCGCCGGTCGCAAGCACCTGGCCGACACCGTGGTCGTCACCGGTATCAACTCGCAGGGCCGCGCCCTCGATCTGCTGCAGCTCAAGCAGCTGGCACAGGTCACCCCGGCCGTGGCCGGCATCCGTCGCACCGGTTCGGCCTCGACCGACCTCGCCTGGCTCGCCGCCGGCCGCTTCGACGGCTATTGGGAAGCCGGCCTGAAGCCGTGGGATGTGGCGCCCGGCTACCTGCTGGTCCGCGAAGCGGGCGGCGTCGTGACCGACTATGCGGGCACCGCTGGCACCATCTGGAATGGTCAGGTCATCGCCGGCAACGAGAACATCCAGGGCCAGTTGCTCAAGATCGTCAAGGCGGTCAACTGATCGGGGTCACGATCCGGTCGTATTGTCGGGATTTCATGGGGTTAACTGAACGCCTGCTGCTGCGGGCGTTTGCGCCTTTCGCAAAACGCTTTATGTTTGGCGTCGGATCGGATTTCCCGGGATAGGCAGCGACATGTCGCAGAATTACGACCCCTACCGCCTTGCCAGCCCCGTGGTCTACCTCGTCAAGATCATCATCTTCCTGGTGCTGATCGGGCTGGTGGCGGCCATCCTCTCGGCTCAGTTGCTGGTCTTCTTCTGGGCCAATCCCTTCATCAACAGCCTGATTCTGCTGACCCTCGGCATCGGCATCATCCTCAGCTTCCGCCAGGTGATCCGGCTGATGCCGGAGATCAAGTGGGTGAACTCGCTGCAGGAAGGGCGCATGCCGCCCACCCAGCCGCGCCTCCTCGCCCCGGTCGCCAACCTGCTGCGCGACCGGCTGGGCGAGGCGATGATCACCCCGTCATCGATGCGCTCCATCCTCGATTCGGTCGGCAATCGCCTCGATGAGGCCAAGGACACCTCGCGCTACCTCACCGGCCTGCTGGTCTTTCTCGGCCTGCTCGGCACCTTTTACGGCCTGCTCGAAACCGTCACCAACGTCTCGGCCACCATCGGCGCGCTCGACGCGACGGCCGGCGATACCGCGACCCTGTTCAGCAACCTCAAGGAAGGCCTCACCGCACCGCTCAGCGGCATGGGCACGGCCTTCTCCGCCTCGCTGCTCGGCCTCTCTGGCTCGCTGATCCTCGGCTTCCTCGACCTCCAGACCTCGCAGGCCCAGAACGCCTTCTACACCGACCTCGAGGACTGGATGACCTCGATGACCGAGCTCGACCACCCCATGACCCAGATGCAGGCCACCGGCCTCGGCCTCTCGTCCGACGAGATGTCGGCCATGCTGGCGCAGTTCGGCTCGACCATGCAGAACGCCAACTCCTCGCAGAACTCCATCCGCGCCATGGCGGAACTCGCCCGCGGCATCGACGGTCTCGTCAAGCACATCAAGGCCGAGCAGGAAGACCTGCGCGGCCACATCATCCAGCAGGGCGAAACCAACCGGAAGCTGCAACAGCTGATGGAAGCGATGATCCGCGAAGGCGAAGCCGAAAAGAAACCCAACTAGGAGGCGCTGCATGCCCTACGCCTCCCGCTCCCGCCGCGCCCAGGCCACCAACTACTGGCCCGGCTTCGTCGATGCGCTGTCGAGCCTGCTGCTCGTCATCATCTTCCTGCTCTCGCTGTTCATGCTGAGCCAGTTTTTCCTCGGCCAGGAGATCTCGGGCAAGGACGACGCGATGACCCGGCTGAACGCCCAGATCGCCGAACTCACCGACCTGCTGCAACTCGAAAAGGCCGGCGCCAGCGACCTCACCGCCACGATCGCGGCGCTGCAGGCGACCCTGACCTCCACCACCGGCGAACGCGACCAGCTCGCCGCCCAGATCGCCGGCATCGGTGGCGAAGACGAAGGCAAGGAAGCCCGCATCGCCCAGCTCGAGGGCGAGGTCCTCGCCAAGGACGACCTGAGCCGCGAGGCCGCCGCACAGGTGGCCCTGCTCAACCAGCAGCTTGCGGCCCTTCGCACCCAGATCGGCGCCCTCGAGCAGGCCCTGCAGGCCAGCGAAACCCAGGACGTCGAGGCCAAGGGCCAGATCGCCGACCTCGGCCGCCGCCTCAACCTGGCGCTCGCCCAGCGCGTCCAGGACCTCTCCCGCTACCGCTCGGATTTCTTCGGCAAGCTCCGCCAGATCCTCGAGGGCCGGGCCGACGTGCGTGTTGTCGGCGACCGTTTCGTCTTCCAGTCCGAAGTGCTGTTCGCGCCGGGCGAAGCCACCATCTCGCCCGAAGGCCAGGCGGCGGTGGCGCAACTGGGCAACGCCATCAAGGAGCTCGAAAGCCAGATCCCGGCCGACGTGAACTGGGTGCTCCGCATCGACGGCCACACCGACAAGCGCCCGATCAACACCCCCGAGTTCCCGTCAAACTGGGAACTCTCGGCCGCCCGCTCCATCGCCGTGACGAAGTACTTCGTCGATCAGGGCATCCCCGCCCAGCACCTCGTCGCCGCCGGCTTCGGCGACAGCCGCCCCATCGACCCCGGCGACACCCCCGAAGCCCTGGCCCGCAACCGCCGCATCGAATTCAAGCTGACCGACGGGTGACCCCCGACGTCCGCCCACTGTTTGTGGGTGTCGCTCACCGTCAGAAGCCGAACGTCCAATCACGTAGGTCGTTAGCGTCCGAAGGAGAACCCGCTCTGCATTTGGCCGTGAAAGCCTAGGAGATTGGAACAGCCTCCAAAATCCTCAACTGCTGCCCGTGCCCACTCTCGAACCTGCTCTTGCGACATTTCTGGATCGGTTCGACCATCTTGAGCGAGGGCCTTCAAATCCCACTCTTCCATCGCCCGTATAGAGTCTCGTAGCCCGGTGTATATCCGGGTGTCAGGACCGCACCCCTCACTCTCCACTGCCTGCAGGACTTTCGAAGTCATCGAAACCACTGGAGCCCCGCATGCTTTCTCGGCGAGTGCATAGGCGAATAGCGCGTATTCAAAGCCAAAGAATGGGCCGGACCCCTCGCCCTTTTGGAGCTTGTTGTCGCATTTGTCTTGGCCGAGGGTAGGCCCAGCGATGAGCGCAGGAATGGCGAGGAGAAGGAAGAACATCACCGGCAAACGGCGGCTTCCTCGCACGTTTCCGGCCATGGCCCGGCTCTCAGACATGTACGCTTGACCCCGAACGCGCCTCAACACGTCGGCGTTCATAACATGCTACAAATGGCCAAGTAACGCGCTTTGAGCCAACACCGGCCCCCACACCCGCGCTACGGGCGCGGGCCGGTCTGACGCCGCGCTCACCCCCACGCCCTCATCTTGTTTGTGGGCGCACTTCCTATTCCCGGATCATCCGATAGCCGGAACCGTCATTTCGATAGCGGATTCTTCCATCCGAACTGACGACGTCGATCCACATATCCTGGCCTCGATCTTCCGTGAGAACCGTTTTTCCAGGGAAGGCGACCAGTGAGCGCTCTGAGCTGGCGGTAAGGGGGAGCGTCACAAAGGTGACGGCCTCTCCCGCTGCTATGCAACTGGTGTTCTTTTGCTCCCTCAGCGTCGCAAATACGGCGCCCCCTCCCGTCGCTGTGCCATTGCCATAGTGAGGTTTAAGATAGCGGCGCCCATCCCAGCTGACGTATGGGTTACGTCCGCGTTCCTTCTTAAGACATTGATATTCCGGGGTGAGGCTCAAAAGCTCCGTCACCTCGCTCTTTGTGAAGGCGCAGGAAGTCAAGGTCCAAGCCAGAAGACCGAACCAGACGAACACAAATATCACCGAGGCGATACGGCCACTCTCGCCGGTAGCGATCGATAGCCTTAACATTCGAGGGCGTATCTCCCTTGGGTCTCGGTGATTAGTTGTTGGTCCTAGGAGATACCAACTATCATTTCGTTTTGGGGTTCAGTGCAACCAAAACGTGTGTGCACAAGAACGTCTCCTCGAAGCGCAAGCAATGGGCCACCACACCATAACCTCGGGCGAGGGGGCCACTGCGCCCGTTGCTCCCTCCTTCCGTCGGCTCCGCCGCCACCTTCCCCCGTAAACGGGAGAAGGGTCGATTTTGGCCGCAAGATAGACCGTGCGACCCTTCTCCCGTTTACGGGAGAAGGTGCCGGCAGGCGGAAGGGGGGAGCAACAAACCGACGGCAGATCAAAAGCTTAGAAACTTATCCCCGCGATTCCTGAACGTGAGAGACTCGCTCTGTCCCGCGCACCGAAGCGAGATCATGACGAGTGGTTGGTGCAGGGGAGGTTGGGTGGCTCGGGAGTCGTTCCGGGTCAGGCCGAAAGTACCTCGGCATGGGCCAGTTCGCTGGCCAAGCCGCTATCAACGCGCGGGGTACCCGATGCAGGGTGCTCCAGGGGGCGAGGCCGCCATGCATAAGGCGGCCGGGGAAGGTGGCGATGCGGGTGGATTCCCGGTCGACGGCCACCCACGCTTTTCGCGATGCGGCACGGGATGCTCCCGGGTCGCGGTACCATACGCCCAAAACCCCGATCGGCCGGCGAGGCGCGAGCCTCTTTTTTGTTTGCGGACTACCCGCGTCGGGGCGCAAGCCTCGCCGGCCCCGCTTCGACTGCCCACCAACCCGAGGCCGCAAGGCCGGCGGGGGCTTTGTCATGCTCAGGGAACGCCGCATGTCCACCCTAGATGCCAACATCGAAAGTAAACGCGCCCGCTGGCGTCTACTCGGCCGCTGGCAGCACTTCGTCGCGGAACTGCAGCTTGGCCAGTTCGGCGTACTTGCCGCCCTTGCGCACCAGTTCGGCGTGCGTGCCCTGCCCGATCAGCTGCCCCTTCTCGAGCACGATAATGCTGTCGGCATCACGGATCGTCGCGAGGCGGTGGGCGATCACCAGCGTGGTGCGTCCCTCCATCAGCCGCGCCAGCGCCACCTGCACCAGCCGCTCGCTCTCGGCATCGAGCGCCGACGTCGCCTCGTCGAGCAGCAGGATCGGCGCGTCCTTGAGCAGCGCCCGCGCAATGGCCAGCCGCTGCTTCTGCCCGCCCGACAGCATCACGCCGCGCTCGCCCACGATCGAGTCGTAGCCGTTGGGCAGGTTCAGCACGAAGTCGTGCACCAGCGCCGCCTTCGACGCGGCCTCCAGTTCCTCGAAGCTGGCGCCCGGGCGGCCGAAGCGGATGTTCTCGGCGATCGTGCCGGCAAAGATCGTCGGCTCCTGCTCGACATAGGCGAAGCGGCGGCGCAGCTCGGCCGGATCGACCTGCCGCACGTCGATGCCATCGACCAGCACCTGCCCGCTCGTCACATCGTAGAAGCGCTGCACCAGCGCGAAGATCGTCGATTTGCCGGCGCCCGAGGCCCCGACCAGCGCCACCGTCCTGCCCTGCGCCACGCTGAAGTCCAGCTCGGCGATCACCGGCTCGTCGTCACGCGTCCCATAGGCGAAGCTGACCTTGTCGAACCGCACGGTGCCGAGCGCCGGCACCGGCAACGCCACCGGGTTTGGCGGCGACTGGATCCCCGGCTCGGTGTCGAGAATCTCGACCAGCCGCTCCGTTGCACCGGCCACCGTCTGCAGGGTGCCCAGCACCTCGCTCAGATTGGTCAGCGCGTTCGACGCCATCAGCGCATACAGCATGAACTGGGTCAGTTCGCCCGGGGTAACGACGCCGTCGAAAACCGCCTTGCTGCCCCACCACACCAGCACCACCAGCGCGGACGTCGCGAGGAACGACATCCCGCCCAGCAGTGTTGCCCGGGTGACGAGGCGGCTGACCTCGGCCTGGTAGGAGTCCTCGGCGCGCTGCCCGTAATGCGCCGATTGCTCCTCTTCCTGCACGAAGCTTTTGATCGTCTTGGTCGCGCCGAGCGCCTCGGTAGCCATCGCCGACATCTCGGCCATGGTGTCCGTCGTGCGCCGCGACTGCCGCCGCAGCCGGCGCGCGAACATCACCACCGGCGCCACTATCGCCGGCCCCACCACGATGATGGTCAATGCCATGTAGGGGCTGGTCAGGAACATCAGCGACACGGCGCCGACCAGCGTCACGATGTTGCGCATCGCCATCGACAGCGTGGCGTTCAGCGCCCCACGGATGGTGGCCACATCGCCATTCAGCCGCGATGTCAGCTCCCCGACCCGGTGCATGTCGAAGAAGGTGGCGTCGAGCAGCAGCAGGTGGTCGAACACCTTCCGCCGCAGGTCCGTCAGCACCCGCTCGCCGAGGATCGACATGAAGTAGAAGCGCCCCGCAGCCCCCAGCGCCATCAGCGCCGCGACCCCAATGGCCAAGAGGCCGTACTGGCCCACCGCCTCGATATTCTGGGTGAGGAACCCCTTGTCGATCAGTTGCCCGGCAATCGACGGTATCCCGAGTGCCGCGGCCGACGAGACCAGCAGGAAGCCGATCACCGCGAGCACGCGCCAGCGATAGCGCAGCACAAATGGAAGCAGCCGCCGGATCGGCCGCAGATCCGGCCGTTGCTGCTTCATCGCTTCGCCTTTGACGCCCAGCCGGGTCGGTTTGCTGGCGCTGTCGGTCTTGGTCTGGTTCTGCTTCAAGGTGGGCAGAGATATATGCGGCAGCCCGGTGCGCCGCAACCTGCAACGCTGTCACGGCTCCCCTTGCGCAGCGGGGTGATTTTCTCTATGAACCCGCCCAATCGAGATTGACGGCAGTCCGGGCGCAGCGAGCGCCCGTTGAATTTGAGGCGAGCGCCATGAAAAAAGACATCCACCCGGACTACCACATGATCAACGTGGTGATGACCGACGGCACCAGCTACCAGACCCGTTCGACCTACGGGAAGGCGGGCGACACGCTGCAGCTCGACATCGACATCAACACCCATCCCGCCTGGACCGGCGTGCAGGGTAACCTGATGGACCGCGGCGGCCGCGTCACCCGCTTCAAGGACAAGTTCAAGGGCCTCGGCTTCTAAGCCACGCCCCTTCGACTGGAATGAAAAAGCCCGGCCATTGCGCCGGGCTTCTGTTTTCTATTCCTTCAGCTTGCCGAATGCCGCCCTGAGCCTGCTCAACTGATCGGCAATGCCGCCCTGCGTGCTGGGGGAGTAGTCCGGCACACCACCGCGTTCCAGCTTGTCGAACTGCTGGACGCGCTCGAACAGCCGGTCTCCCCTGGCGATGAAGTCGAGCAGCCGGCCCGGCAGTTCATCGAAGCCCGGGCCGCCGCGCTGCGTCGGGGTGGCGGAGAAGCGAACCTTCTCCTTTTCCGTCCGGGCATTCTCGGCGGTGAGTTCACCCTCGTTGACCGCCCGCTGCAGCAGCAGCCAGCTGGCGAGCTGCATCAACCGCGTGGTGAGCCGCATGCTCTCGGTGGCGTAGCAGAACGAGGCCTCCCGCGGCAGGCCGCGGCTTTCGTTGCGCCCCTCGCTGTCGAGATAGGCCGCAACCTCTTCGATCAGCCCCATACCTTCGCGATAGAGCATATCAAAGCCCCCGGACGCGACGATGCGCGGGCCGATGGCGACAGGCTGCAGCTTTTCTCTGGCGTCGTCCACGAAGCGGTACTCGCTGGCAAGGTACTGGGGCGTAGCTTATGGCTCCCCTCCCTTGCCACTGGCTTAACGGAGATCCGCAGCCGCACAAAAGAAAAAAGAGCCGTCGAAACGGCTCTCGAAAGTTAACAGGGAGGCGTCAAACAGAGGGCAAAGCCGCTCTGCAAAGTCCAAACTGGACAGTCACCAAGTTAACGCCAGATCATTAATTCGAGGTTAACAGGACTCGCTTCCTTAACCTTGCCGGATCGTGACCACCCCGATCGGGCGCAGCCACCAGCGTGGCGGAACCATTCGGCAGCGCAACCCTTGTCCCAGCAATCGAGCGCCACACACAGAACGCGTCAAGCGTCGGCGCTCCGTCTACAAGGAGCCGTCAAATGAACCGCAGCAGCTACCGCCCGCTCATCGCCTTCGTCGCCGTCATTGTCGCTGCCGGCAGCGTCACGGCCGCCGGGCTGACATTCACCGCCCACACCGTCTCGCGGAGCGTCGCCGAACTGCCCGAAGTGAAGGCGCGGGTGCTGCCCAGCTACGTGGTTCGCCTGCCCGTCGCGAAGGCTGCCGATCTCGATATATCCAAGACAATCGAGGTCAGCCCGAAGATCAGGATGCCGGTCACCGTGGCTAACGTGCGGGAGATTCCCCCCGCGTCGTCGGCATCGTCCGCTGCCCCGGCCACCCTCGTCGCCGAGGTGACCCCGCTGCCGGCCGACACGGCCGAGCCTGCCCTTGCCGGCGCCCCATATGTGGTGCGGACTGACGTGTTCGTCCGCTCCGGTCCGTCCAAGAACAACCGCCAGCTCGGCACCGTTACCGCCGGCACCAAGGTGCGCGTTTCCGACGAGCAGAGTGGGTGGATGAAGGTCAGCTTCGCCGGTGGTTCTGGCTGGGTCTACCAGCGTTACCTCGAGGCAGCGCAGGTCGAAGCGGTCGCCGAAGCAGACATCGGAAAGGCGCCCTTCTAGAGAACGCGCCGTTAGAGCTTGAACAGGGAATCCGCGGCGGCACGCGTGTTCCGTCGTGCCCCGATCGCCTGCTCCAGCCGTGCGATCTCACCCTTCAGCAGGGCGATCCGTTCCTCCAGTTCCTCGACCGACATCGTATCGATCGTCATCCCGACCTCGTGACCCTTGGGCTTCCTGACCTCATCGTCGCCGAACACCAGCCTTCTCCGTGCCTGAGCGTTGGCCGATTCTAGACCGATGGAGATCAAGCGCAAGCCTACGCCTTACCGCCAGTTGCGCGACAGGCGGTGGCAGAGCAAGACTGCGCCATGAGCATTCCCGCCCAGATGATCGCCGTCGCCATCGCCGCCCCTGGCGGCCCAGAGATGCTGCAGCCGGTGCGACATCCGGTGCCGTCACTGGGCTCGGGCGAAGTGCTGATCCGCGTTGCAGCCGCCGGGCTCAATGCACCAGACCTCGGACAGCGCCGCGGCACCTACGCACCACCGCCAGGCGCCTCGCCTCTACCGGGGCTGGAAGTCTCAGGAGAAATCGCTGCTCTGGGCGAACGGACCTCGGGCTACTCGATCGGTGACCGCGTCGTAGCGTTGACCAACGGCGGCGGCTATGCCGAATACGTCGCGGTACCCGACGGGCAGGTCTTGCCCCTGCCCGCTGGCTGGACCCCGGTCGAGGGTGCAACCATCCCGGAAACCTGGTTTACCGTCGAGCAGACGCTGGTGATGCGTGCCGGCCTGTCTTCAGGCATGTTCGTGCTGGTTCATGGCGGGGCTGGCGGCATCGGCGGAGCCGCCATCCAGTCTTCCCGGTTGCACGGTGCGCGCCCGATCGCCGTCGTCTCATCGGCCGAGAAGGCCGAGTACGCCATGAGCCTCGGAGCCGAGGCCGCGATCCGTCACGACACCGAAGACTTCGTGGCACGCACCATGGCGATCACTGCCGAGCACGGCGCCGATCGGGTTATCGACATGGTGGCCGGCGAAAACCTCGATCGCAACATCGCCGCCGCCGCCCGCTTCGGCCACATCGTCCTGCTCGCTACTGCGGGCGGGGCAAAGGCCGAGATCAACGCTGCCCGGCTGATGATGAAGCAGTTGACCCTCTCCGGCTCGACCCTGAGGCCGCAGACCAGCGCGGCCAAGGCAGCCATCGCGGCGAGCCTCCGGTCGAATACCTGGGCAGCCTTCGCCGATGGGCTTGTACTCAAGCCGCGCATCCAGCGCTTCTCGCTTTCCGACGCCCCAGCAGCGCACCGCGCTCTTGAAACCCGCGCCAACTACGGAAAGATCGTGCTGGTTACTGACTTCGGGCGCGATCAATCCAATTGAAACAAGCGGGCTCCGCGCGTATATAGGGCGCTATTCCCCCTCATCGTGAACCACGAGGCGGGGCGGATCGGGAGGAAAACCCGGCCGCGCCTCAAGGAGAAATTTATCATGGCCACGCCCCTTCTGATGCCCAAGGCCACCGCCGTCTGGCTGGTCGACAACACTGCGCTGTCGTTCGAGCAGATCGCCGCCTTCTGTGCACTGCACCCGCTTGAGGTGCAGGGCGTAGCCGATGGCGACGTGGCAAGTGGCATCATGGGCGCGAACCCGATCCAGAACGGCCAGCTCACTCGCGAGGAGATCGAAAGGGCCGAAGGCGATCCGAGCTACCGCCTGAAGCTGTCGGACCCCAAGGTCCGCGTCGCCGCGCCCAAGCGCAAGGGCCCGCGCTACACCCCGATCTCGCGCCGCAACGAGCGCCCGAACGCTATCAAGTGGCTGCTCCGCAACCATCCCGAGATGAAGGACGCTCAGCTGATGCGCCTCGTCGGCACAACCAAGTCGACCATTGACGCGGTGCGCGAGGGTTCGCACTGGAACAACGCGAACATCACCCCGATGGACCCGGTGACGCTCGGCCTGTGCAGCCAGATCGACCTCGATCTGGAGGTGAAGCGCGCCTCCAAGGGCGCTGCAACGCCGGACGAGGCGGATCAGGGCACCATGCTGCTGTCGGCCGAGGAGGCTCTGTCGAGCGCCGAGCGCCGGGCCAACGCACTGGAGCAGTTCGAGTTCGATGGCGGTGACCAGTCCGCCGACCGTCGCCCCGAGCGCGAAGAAGAGATCGACGCCGATTCGGTGTTCGCCAAGCTCAAGTCGCTCAAGGGCAGTGCCCGCGACGACGCCGAGGACTGAGGGGCGGCGCGCCACGCGGGGTAGTCACCGACCGGCCCGCCTGACCACACACCGACTGTAGGACTGAAGGGCGCAACCGGGGCCGCCACGGGCGCGGGCAGGTATCGATGGAAACCAATCTCCTGCTTGCCATCTTCGTCCTGCTGACGGCGACGGTGCTCCTGGTGCCGCTCTTCAAGTGGGCCGGGCTCGGTACCATTCTCGGCTATCTCGCCGCAGGCATCCTGATCGGCCCCTACGGCCTGCAACTGGTCTCCGACAGCGAGGTCGTCCGCCAGATCGCCGAGTTCGGCGTGGTGATGATGCTGTTCCTCATCGGCCTTGAGGTCGATGCGGACGAGCTTTGGCGGATGCGGCATCGGGTGATGGGGATGGGGCTGACCCAGATGGCCCTGACCAGCGGCCTGCTCACCCTCACCTTCAAGCTGGTCGGCTTTTCCTGGCCCGCTGCGATCGTCGTCGGGCTGGCGCTCGCCATGAGTTCGACCGCCATCGCGATGCAGACCGTGGCGCAGCGCAACATCACCAAGACCGATACCGGCCGTGCCTCGCTCTCCATTCTGCTGGTGCAGGATGTGGCGGTGATCCCGATCCTCGCTGCCATCCCTCTCCTCGCCGGCATGAGCGGCGGCGTGCCCGTCGCAACGCTCGGCGCTGAGGTGCTGGAGGCAGTCGAGAACCCGTTCGACTGGTGGGTGGCGCTCGGCCTGGTCGGCGCTTTCCTGCTGGCGCTTGCCGGCTCGCGTTGGGTAATCCGGCCGTTCCTCATGCCGTGGCTCGCCCGCGCCAAGGTACCCGAGGCGTTCACTGCCTTCGCCCTCGCGCTTGTCGTCGGCGCCGCATTGGTGGCCGAGAGCTTTCACCTCTCCCCGGCGCTTGGTGCCTTCCTGGGCGGCGTGCTGCTGGCCGACAGCGAGTACCGGCACGAACTCGAGAGCAACCTCGAACCCTTCAAGGGTCTGCTGCTCGGGCTGTTCTTCATCTCGGTCGGCATGTCCATCGCCTTCTCCGTGGTGGTCGAGAACCCGCTGGTGGTGATCGCCCTGGTGATCGCGCTGATCGGCGTGAAGATGGCCGTGCTGTTCGCCATCGCCACCTTGTTCCGGATGCACCTGGCGGAGCGCCTGCTGCTCGCGGTGCTGCTGAGCCAGGCCGGTGAGTTCGCCTTCGTTGTACTGCAGTTCGCCCGCACCGCCGGGACTATCGCGCGGCCTGAGGTCGAGCTGATGACCGTGGTGGTCGCGCTCAGTATGGCGAGCACTCCGTTCCTGCTCTTCCTCTACGATCGACTCTGGGCGCCCCGGCTCAACAGCGATGCGAAGCTGCCAGCGCCGCCGGGTCCGGATGGCATCGACGGAGGCGGCAAGGTGATCGTCCTCGGCTATGGTCGCTTCGGCCAGATCGTCACCCGCCTGCTGCGGGCCCAGGGCTTCGAAATGACGCTGATCGACGACGATCCGGCACAGATCGAGCTGGTGAAACGCTTCGGCGTGAAGGTATTCTATGGCGACGGTGGACGCCTCGACATCCTCCGCGCCGCCGGCATCGAAGACGCCCGCATGGTGGTGGTCGCTGTAGCGGGTGGGCCGCGCATCCTGTCGATCGCCACGCAGATCAGGCGCAATTTCCCCCACGTTCTGATTGCCGCCCGCGCCGCCGACCGCAGCCACGCCCATGACCTGATGGCGATTGGCGTCTCGGTCATCGAGCGCGAGACCTTCCGCTCGGCCCTCCGCCTTGGCGAAAAGGCCCTGGTGGCGCTGGGGCAGCCGGAGGAGACGGCGGCTCGTGTTGCTGGAGCGTTCCAGCAGCACGACGAGCGCATGCTGCAAGACAGCTACTCGGTCCGGCACGACAGCGACGCCTATATCGGCTTTGTCCGCCGCTCGACCGAGATGCTCGACGCCGTTATGAAAGCGGACCGCGAAAGTGCGCTCGACGAAGAGGCAGAACTCGAGGACGAGTTGGACGAGGCTCGCCAGCGCACGGCCGCGCAGGTCGCACCGGATGCTCCCGATGGCGATATTGACAACGCCGGCAGGCGGGCGTCCGAGTAGCGCCGATTTTCCCGCCGGCGTACTCTCCCAAATGCACGATATCTACTTCTGGGCCATCGCTGTCCTGGCCGTCATCATCGTTGCCCTGAGCAAGTCGGGGCTGGTGGGCAGCCTGGGGCTGGTCGGGGTGCCGTTGCTATCGCTCGTCATGCCCGCCCGCGATGCCGCCGGCATGATGCTGCCGCTGCTGCTGGTGATGGACGCCATCGCCGTGTGGACCTACCGCAAGGATGCCGACTGGCGCATCCTGCAAATCATGCTCCCCGGCGCCTTCGTCGGCACCGCCATCGGCTGGCTGCTCTGGAGCTTCGTGTCCGACGACATGGTACTGCTCTTCGTCGGTATCCTGACGCTGCTGTTCATTCTCGATGCCCTTCTGCCGATCCGGAAGAAGCTCGAGGGCCTGCCCCCCTCCAAGGGCTGGGGCGCCACCTGGGGCGGCCTCGCCGGCTTCACCAGCTTCATCAGCCATACAGGCGGTCCGCCGTTCCAGATCTACGTCCTGCCGCAGCGGCTGACACCCGTGGCCTTCTCGGGCACGACGGCGTTCTTTTTCGCCATCGTCAACACCGCCAAGCTCATGACCTATTTCTTCCTCGGGCAGCTCAACGTCGCGAACCTCTCCACCGCTGCATTTCTCGCACCGCTCGCCATCGCCGGCGTGGTCACCGGCGTCTGGCTGGTGCGCCGCATCTCGGTGAAGCGCTTCTACCAGTTGACCTACTGGCTGGTCTTTCTCCTCGCCCTCTACATCATCTACAAGGGGGCCATGGGCGTCTTCTTCTCCGGAGCGGTAGCATGACCATCGAGTACCGGCTGGACCATATCGCGCTGCTCGTCCGCGACCTCGACGAGACAGCAAGGTTCCTCACCGAGGTGCTGCAGATCCGCGAGGTTCCCGACCCGATGGGTGGCGGGCATATCCGCTGGTTCGAGTTCGGCAATGCCCAGCGCTTCCACATCCAGGCTGGCGACATTTCACGCACTTTCGTGGAAAAACGCACGCACATCGCGCTCTCCGCCCCGGACCTGGACGCCGTAATCGCGCACTTCCGTACAACCGGCGTCGCCTTCTCCAACATGGCCGGGGTAGCCGGCGAAGTGAACGTGCGGCCCGATGGAATGCGCGCGGTCTTCGTCCAGGACCCCAACGGCTACTGGTTCGAGATCAACGACTTCAAATGAAAAAGGCCGCGGCGGGTGCCGTGGCCTTCATTACGCGTAGTGGAACTTTGGTTTCTCAGGCGTCGCTCATCTGAAGCTTCGCCAACTCGTCCTTGATTTCCAGCTTCTTGCGCTTGAGGGATACGATGTAGAGGTCGTCGTGGCTGGGGTGGTTGAGCTCGTCCTCGATCTTCCGGGCGAGTTCGCGGTGGCGGCGCGTGAGCGCCTCCATGTGGCCTTCGGTCGTCATTCAACTTCCTCCGCAGCTGTTTCGAACGATTCATCGTCACAAAAAATTCACGCGCCGTCCATTTGGCAATCGGGCAACACTCGACCTTGTGAACGAAACCATGTGCAATTCTCGGTGGGCTGGGTTAACCCTTCGTAACCGGGCGTGAAGGCCCTTTTTGAAGGACTGCGTAGCGGCTCCATGCTGCCACTTACCAAGGAACAGGAAGCGGCCCTCGGGCTCGAACTGGCGACAAAGCGCCAGGAGCACGCCGACCTGGATACGGCAATCCACACCCTCATGACCTCTGGATATGCCAACCAGATGCTGATTCAGCGCATGAAGAAGCGAAAGCTGGCGCTGAAAGATCGCATTGTGCAGCTTGAGAACATCCTGCTCCCCGACATCATCGCGTAGTTGCAGACGTGTCCCGACAGAGTGACGCAGGACTTTGCATTTGACATGTCCACTCAACGGGATCACATGACCGACCGTCGGTCGGTCTGGCGCGGGAGAGTTCGGATGCCGTTTCCGCATATTGTAAGACCAGAGCCCGCGCTGCGGGACGAACTGCTTGACGCCGCCCAGCGCCTGTTCGCCCGCAATGGCTATGATGGCACTTCGGTGGCCCAGATCATCGCCGAGCTGGGCGTCAGCAAGGGCGCCTTCTACCACTACTTCAATTCCAAGGAGGACCTGCTCGAGGCCCTCGCCTGCCGCTTTGCTAAGACGACGGCGGCGCAGGCCGACGCCCTGCTGCGCGACCCGACCATGGACGCGTTCTCGCGGCTCACTGCCTTCATGGGCACCATGCGCCGTCACAAGGTGGACAACGTGGCCGAACTACGTGCCACGTTCGAGCCGTTGTTCCGGGCCGAGAACCTCCAGCTCTACGAGAAGACGCACCGCGCCGTGACGGAGGTCGTGCGCCCCATCCTCACGCGAATCATCGTCGAGGGGGTCGCCGAACAGACTTTCGACACGCCCGATCCTGAAGGCGCTGCGGAGACCATCATGCACCTGATGTCGTCGCACCGCCCGCTGCTGGCCGAGCTCTACCATACGCGCGATGCCGCCCAGTTCCGCAGGTTTGCAGATAAGCTGCAAGCCAAGATGCTGTACCTCGCGACGGTGATCGACCGCATCCTGGGGCTGCCGGAAGGGTCGATCGAACTGGTGGACCGCAGTATGCTCGAAGCGCTTGCCTGTGCGCTCGATCCGGCGCCGAGCGCTGCCTGACGCTTGCACTTGCGGGCAGCGCCACCTAAGGGTTGGTTCTACTGGCCAGCGCTATCGGGGGACCAGCCGTGCCGACCTCGCCACCCGTCGCCATCGTCATGGGCAGCCAGTCCGACTGGCCGAACCTGCGGCATGCCGCCGAAACGCTCGACGCCCTGAAGATCGACTACGAGGCGCGGATCGTCTCCGCCCACCGTACCCCGGAGCGCATGTACCGATTCGCCAAGGGGGCACGCGCCGAGGGCTTCAAGGTCATCATCGCCTCGGCCGGCGGCGCGGCCCATCTCCCCGGCATGGTCGCGGCGCTCACCCCCCTGCCCGTGCTCGGCGTGCCAGCCGAGACCAAGGCACTGGGCGGCGAAGATTCGCTGCTCTCGATCGTGCAGATGCCGCCGGGCATTCCAGTCGGCACACTGGCCATCGGCCGCGCCGGAGCGATCAACGCCGCCCTGATGGCCGCTGCGATTCTTGCACTGTCCGATCCCGAAATCGCCCAGGCGCTGGATGATTTCCGCGCCGACCAGACCAATGCAGTAGCCGAGTTCCCCTCCGACGATGTCTAGCCATACCCCGCTGCCGATGGGCAGCACCATCGGTATCCTTGGTGGCGGCCAACTCGGTCGCATGCTGGCGCTTGCTGCCGCCCGCCTGGGTATGAAGACCCACATCTATTGCCCGGACGAGGCGAGCCCCGCCTTCGACGTGACGCCAAACAAGACGGTGGCCGCCTACGCCGACGAGGCCGCCCTCGCCGCCTTCGCCGCTTCGGTGGACGTCATCACCTACGAGTTCGAGAACGTCCCGGCGCACACCGCCGAATTCCTCAGCAGTCTCAAGCCGCTGCGTCCAGGCGCCAACGCACTCGCCGTGTCGCAGGATCGGTTGGCAGAGAAGGCGTTCCTGTCGATCAACCGCATCCCGGTGGCCCCCTTCGCGGCGATCACCGACCTCGACCGGCTCGAAGCGGAGCTGGAGGAACTCGGCGCGCCCGCCGTGCTGAAGACCACCCGGCTCGGCTATGACGGCAAGGGCCAGAAGATCGTTCACAACATGGAGGACGCCGCCCTCGCCTGGGAGTTGCTCAGCCCCAAGCCTCTGGTGCTGGAGGCCTTCATCGCCTTCGAGCGCGAGATTTCGGTGATCGTGGCGCGTGGGCTCGATGGCGCGGTCGCGGCGTTCGAGCCGGCCGAGAACGTCCACCGCAACCATATCCTCAAGACCTCGACAGTTCCGGCTGACATCAAGGGCAAGACAGCCGCCCGGGCCATCGAGATCGCCGGCGAAATCGTCACGGCGCTCGACTATGTCGGCGTGCTGGGGGTCGAGTTCTTCGTCCTCGAGGGCGGCAAGCTGCTGGTCAACGAGATCGCCCCACGGGTGCACAATTCGGGGCACTGGACCGAGGCCGTCGCGATCACCGACCAGTTCGAGCAGCATATCCGCGCCATTGCCGGCTGGCCGCTGGGCGACCCGACCCGGCTGGCCGACGTGGTGATGGAGAACCTGATCGGCGACGAGATCGATGCGATCCCCGGCGGGCTGGGTGTTGCGAGTCGCCCGCATGCCTACGGCAAGGCGGAGACGCGCAAGGGCCGCAAGATGGGACACATCAACCGGATCACCACCAAAAAGCGTGCGAAATGAGCGCTTTCAGCGCGCGCACGGTGTGGACAAGCCAAATCGTTAGGTTTATACAGCCGCCCACCAAGATCGGCTGCGGCCGGGCGGCGCCTCATTGGCGCTTCATTCTAACAAACCTGACGTGATGAAGGGCGTTGCGCTTGCAAGTAGTTGTTCGCGATAACAATGTGGATCAGGCGCTGCGCGCACTGAAGAAGAAGCTCCAGCGCGAAGGTGTCTTCCGCGAGATGAAGCTTCGCAACTACTACGAGAAGCCGTCGGAGAAGAAGGCGCGCCAGAAGGCCGAGGCCGTGCGCCGCGCCCGCAAGCTCGCACGGAAGCGCGCTCAGCGCGAAGGCGGCCTGCCCGCCCCGGCGGCTGCAGCACGCCCCGCGCGGGCGTAGGAGCATTCAGACTGTATTCAGAGACGCCGCCTCAAAAGGGCGGCGTTTTTGTTAAGTCACTGCCGGACTCTCGCCTTGTTCGTGCTATTGACCGATATGGAACGAGGCATATGGCCGTTTGCGGAGACGGCCACACTCCAGAACCCGGAAGGGTTCATACTCAAACGCGTCAACCCTTGAGGGAATACACATGAAGAAGCTTCTCGCCGCGGCCGCTGCCGCCCTTATGATCGCTGCTCCCGGCGCCGCCATGGCCGACGCCCAGGTGAAGGTCGGCGTGCTGACCTGCTCCGTTGAAGGCGGCATCGGTTTCATCATCGGCTCGTCCAAGGACATGGAGTGCGCCTTCAAGCGCTCCGGCAAGAAGACCGAATACTACAACGGCAACATCAAGAAGCTCGGCATCGACATCGGCGTGACCGGCCAGACCGAGATCGTCTGGCTGGTGTTCTCCGGCTCGTCGACCAAGTACGGCCCGGGCTCGCTCGCCGGTACCTATGTCGGCGGTTCGGCTGAAGCCACCATCGGCGTCGGCCTTGGCGGCAACTGGCTCATCGGCGGCTCGAAGCGCGGCTTCGCGCTGCAGCCTTGGTCGATCCAGGGCCAGACCGGCCTCAACTACTCGGTCGCCTTCTCCGGCCTTACCCTGTACTGATTTTCGCCATGAGGCTGAACGCTTTCTGAACGCGTTCGGCTGAGGCGGAGACCAAGATGAACGCCGGCTGTCACAGGCCGGCGTTTGTGTTTTCAATGACTTACGTCGAAAAGAGCCTGTTCGCACTCTTTTGTCTCCGTTGCTGGACCCTGCTGTCAGGATAGCGGAGCCGGCAAGCGCGGGGATATCTCGCTACAGGCTGCTCGTGGCACGCCCAAAGAAGGCCTGAGCTTCGTCCCACACTCCGGTAGCCCAAAGCCCGTCGTGCTCGGCGCCTTCGACAATCAAGATGCCGTCTGGATTTGGCGCGAGGGCGAGGACGCCGCGGCCATGGTGCACCGGGACGACGCTGTCCGCCGTGCCATGGGCCACATAGACCGGTTCGGTGACATCCCTGATCCACTGCTCGACCGGATACTGGTCGGCCATCAGCAGGCTGACCGGCAGGTAGGGATAACGCTCGGCGGCGACCGAGACGGCCGACAGGAATGGTGTTTCAAGCAGCAGCGCATCGGCCTCGCGCTGACTCGCCACGTAGGTTGCCGGACCCGAGCCGAGCGAGCGGCCCCAGAGCACGATCGGACTTCCCATGGCCTGCAGCCAGTCGAACGCGGCGAGACCGTCCTCGAGCACATGCTCCTGCGTCAGTTCTCCCGGCGAACCGGGAAAGCCGCGATAGTCGAAGGCGAGGAAGCCGTAGCCGGCGGCTACGAACGCTTCATAGCGCTCATGTTCGCGGGAGAAGCTCCTTGAGTTGCCGCGGAAGTAGAGGATGGCCGGCTTGCCGGCTTCGGGCGCCTGGTACCAGCCGATGACCTGCTCGCCCTGCCCGACCGGTATCGCGACCTGTCCGGCCCCGGTGAGGGTGGTTTCGCTGAGCGCGAACAGCCGCCCGCTGCGGTCGTACTGCAGGTCGCGCTGCAGCACCAGCATGCCGGCAAGCACGCCCGCATAGGCAACCACGACGAACACCACCACGCCGATGGCGAGGCGTCTGAGCCGCTTCATGTCATTTACTCCGACCACAGCCTGCCCCTGAAGCGTGGCGGCGGCAAGGCCTCAGCCTTGGGCGGCCTTCAGCTTTTCCGGATCGAGGGCGTACTCGAAGGCGCGGCCGAACACTTCTTGGGGCTGGCAGCCGGAGACGGCGAACTTGCTGTCGAAGATGAAGAACGGCACGCCCTGAATCCCCTGCTGAGCTGCAGAAATCGCCAGCTGGTGGGTGATGGCAAGCTCCTGAGGATCGCGCACGGCGGCCAGCGCCTCCTCTCGGGTGAAGCCGTGCTTTACCGCGATATCGGCCAGCACCTCGTCATCGTTGATCAGCTGGTGCTCCATGAAATAGGCCCAGGCGATGGCATTGGTCAGCGCGTGCTGGGTGCCCTTGTCCTTGGCAAGGCGGACCAGCGTGTGGCCCTTGCGGGTCGGGAAGGACCGCGGCTGCTGGCTGAGATCGAGGTCGATGCCGGAGGCCTTCGCCTCGCTCTCGACGCGTTCCCACATCTCCTTGGGGTCGCGGCCGTATTTCTCGCGCAGCATGTCGGCGACGACGACGCCTTCGTCTGGTGTGTTGGGGTTGAGGTAGAACGGGTGGTTCTCGACCTCGACCGTGACGTCGGACGGCAGCGCCGCAATCGCCTGGTAAAGGCGCTCGGAACCAACAAGGCACCAGGGGCAGACGGTATCGGTGAACAGGTCGACCTTTATGGTACGAGGCATTGCGGTTCCTTTCAGGTACTGGCCCTAGTTGGCGGCTGCGCCTCGGAATCTCAAGCAGGCACATCGGGGTAACCGACCAGAGGGGGCGGCTCCAACCTTGCCCGCGCGCCGATCTTCCGACCCGACCTGGTGCTGGACGGATGGTCGTCTGAAGCATGTCTGTCTTGTAAATGAACATTTGCATTGCGAGCCCGGCGGGCTTCGAGCCGCTTGCGGGCCCGGCGACGAAAGAAGCGATCGGTGCCGGTGATGGCGTTGAGGATGAAGGTGAGCATGCTCCACATCCAGAGCAGCGCCCCGACAAGCCAGCCGACGATGGTGAAGAGCAGTTGGCCGAGGCGGAGGGCGCCGCGACCGACCAGCTTGATCACCCCGACGTAGCCATCGCCATAGGTGTTGGCGACTCGCGCCAGACGGCGCACGTCGCCGGCGGTATCGGCCGTCTCGACGCTGAGCTTCATGGCGCGCACGCCGCCGGCCTTGCCGATGGTGCCGAAATCCTCCGCGAGATTGGAGACGAGGCGGACACTCCGCGGATTGAACAGCCGCGACAGCGGCCGGCCGAGATCACCGAGGCGCATCGAGGTGGCAAGGGTGATCGCTTCGTCGAGCGCCGGCCGGTTGATGCCGCGCTGCAGCGCCGTTGCAATCTGGGCCGTTAGCCGATGGGGTAGCTTGCCGACCCGGTGCATGGCCTTGACGAAGCTGGCGCCAAGCCGCAGCGGTGCCGCGGCGCCGAGGCTCGAGAGCGTGGCGGCAGTGAGCCCCAGGCCGACGCTGGCAATGCCGAGGGTGAAGTAATCGACGGGCTGGCCGGCGATGAACTTGCCGCCTTCGCCCACGAGATCGCGCACATCGCCGATACCGGTCAGATCGGTGGCAACGACGCAGGCGAAGCCAGCCTCACTGTCGAAGTCGCCGTTGATCACGCAGTTCCAGCCAGCGCCCAAAGTGGCGCCGATATCGACGGCCGGCAGGGTCGCGATTCTCTCGGTCAGCTCAAGTGGAACGGCGATGGCACGGGATGCCGCCAGCACGGCGAGCGAGCGGGCCAGCGTGGCGTCGCCGGCATCGAGCGCGGCGGCAATCTCGGTGGCGTAACGCTCGGGTGGGACCTGCTGCAGCTGGATCTCGGCATAGGCGCCCTGGGTCGCGAGGTCCGCCATCTTCACGGCCGCAGCGACGTTGGGTGAGAGCAGCAGGCCGGCGATGAAGGCGCCAAGCACGAGCACCCGCCACAGCTCGACGAACTCGCGCCACACCCCCCGCATCCGCCGCTTCTCCCTCAGGTTCGACCCGGAGAGGATATAGGTGCGCGGAGCGGCGGGAGAAAGGCAGCGCACCCAGCCGGCGCGCCTGCCATGGTCCGGGCGTCAGTGGCCCAGCGACTTGACGATGTCTTCGGTGACCTTCTTGGCGTCGCCGAACAGCATCATGGTGTTGTCGCGGAAGAACAGCTCGTTCTGCACGCCGGCGTAGCCTGCCGCCATGCCGCGCTTGATGAACAGCACGGTGCCGGCGTCCTCGACGTTGAGGACCGGCATGCCGAAGATCGGCGAGGTCTTGTCGGTCTTGGCGGCCGGGTTGGTGACGTCGTTTGCGCCGATGACGAAGGCGACGTCGGCGCTCTTGAACTCCGAGTTGATGTCCTCGAGCTCGAACACTTCGTCGTAGGGCACGTTGGCCTCGGCGAGCAGCACGTTCATGTGGCCGGGCATGCGGCCGGCCACCGGGTGGATGGCGTACTTCACCTCGACCCCTGCGGCCTTGAGCTGGTCGGCCATTTCGCGCAGCGCATGCTGTGCCTGCGCCACGGCCATGCCGTAGCCGGGGATGATGATGACCTTGCTGGCGTTCTTCATCATGAACCCGGCGTCGTCGGCCGAGCCCTGCTTGACCGGCCGCGTCTCTTCTTCGCCCGAACCGGCTGCGGCAGCATCGCCACCGAACCCGCCGAGGATGACGGAGATGAAGCTGCGGTTCATCGCCTTGCACATGATGTAGCTGAGAATGGCGCCCGACGAGCCGACCAGCGCACCGGTGATGATCAGCGCAGAGTTGCCCAGCGTGAAGCCGATGCCCGCCGCCGCCCAGCCCGAGTAGGAGTTGAGCATCGAAACGACCACCGGCATGTCGGCGCCGCCGATCGGGATGATCATCAGCCCGCCGAGCACCAGCGCGACGATGGTGATGAGCCAGAACCAGATCGGATCGGCCGAGGTGGCGAACAGGTAGATCAGCACCAGCAGCAGCACGCCGAGCCCGATATGGATCAGGTGGCGCGACGGCAGCAGGATCGGCTTGCCGCTCATGTTGCCATTGAGCTTGGCGAAGGCGATGACCGAGCCGGTGAAGGTGAAGGCGCCGATGGCGACGCCGAGGCTCATTTCGATGAGCGCCTGGGCATGGATATGGCCCGGCGTGCCGATGCCGAAGGCTTCCGGCGCATAGAGGGCGGCTGCGGCAGCGAACACGGCAGCGAGACCGACCAGCGAGTGGAAGGCCGCGACGAGCTGCGGCATGTCGGTCATCTTCACCCGGCGGGCGAGCACCGCCCCGATGCCGCCGCCGATGGCAAGGCCACCGATGATCAGCACCCAGCTCAGCAGGTCGGACACACCCGCCACCAGCAGCGTGGTGACGATGGCGATGCCCATGCCCACCATGCCGAAAGTGTTGCCCTGCCGGGCCGAGGCCGGGCTTGACAGCCCGCGCAGCGCCAGGATGAAGAGGACGCCGGAGACGAGATAGAGAACCGCGGCGAAGCTGGCGTCGATCATTCTGTTACGGGCTCCATCTTGCCGGCCGGGAAAGTCACATCGGCAAAGGCGGGGTAGACTTCCTTGAAGATCGCCACCTGCTCCGGGTCCTCGACGCGCACCAGGTACCATTCGGGGCCGTCGAGGACGCCAAGCGTGGTGGAACTGGCGCGCATCTTGCCGACCCCGCCACCCAGGTCCATCACCGTTTCGGTCGGGATGAGGGCATAACGCGTACCGTCGGGCAGAGTGTAGAAATCGCTGTTCTCAAGATCCATGCCGAAAGACACCAGCTTGATGTCGGCCATGGCGGCGTCGATCTGCTGCTGCGCGGCTTCGACCAGCTGCGCGGTCGTGACGTTGTACTTCGTCGCGATCTGGTTGAGCACCTTGGGCGGGATGACGCTCATGACGGTGGCCATGTCGCTGGCCTTCATGGCGGCATCGAAGCTGTCGACCCGCGCCACGAGAGCGAAATACTGCCCGGCCTCGACCCCGTTGGGGGCCGTGATCGACTGTGCGAGGGCGCCGCCGGCGAGCCCGACGACGAGCAGCAGGGCCGCTGCGATACGGTGGAGCATGGCCATCAGTGCCCACCGGCCTTTTTGGGCGCGGGGTCCTTCTTCTTGTACATCGCCAGCATGCGCTGGGTGACAAGGAAGCCGCCGAAGATGTTCACCGACGCCAGAACCAGCGCGAGGAAGCCGAACAGCTTGCTCACCCAGTTGGCGTCCTGCACCAGCGGCACGCCGACGGCGAGCAGCGCCGCGACGACGATGACCGACGAGATGGCGTTGGTGACGGCCATCAGCGGCGTATGCAGCGCCGGGGTAACGCTCCAGACCACGTAGTAGCCGACGGCGATGGCGAGCACGAAGACGGAAAGGTGCGAGACGAAATCCATTTACGGCGTCCCCTTGGGAGCAGCGGGCTTCTTTGCAGCAGGCTTCCTGGCTGCCGGCTTGGCCTCGGCGGATGCAGCCGGCTTGGCGGCGCGTTTGGCGGGAGCCTTGGCGACGACAGGTGCGGTCTCGTCAGCCACAGCCTTCTTCGCAGGGGCCTTCTTGACAGGCTCGGCAGGGACCACGGCGGCCGGCGTCTCGACCTTGGGGGCCACGGGCGCGGTCTTGGTGACGGGCGCGGTCTTGGCCGGCGGACCGGCGGGCTTGGCGGCCGGCGCCGGGGCGGCGGTCGCTGCATCGAGCTTGATGTTGGGGTGGACGATGTTGCCGTCGCGGGTGAGCACGGTCGCCTTCACCAGCTCGTCGTCCCAGTTCACGGCAAGCTCTTTTTCCTTCTTGTCGATCAGCGTTTCGACGAAGGAACTGAGGTTGCGCGAGTAGAGCTGGCTTGCCGAAGTCGCGAGACGTCCGGCCATGTTCGTATGGGCGATGATGGTGACGCCGTTGGCGGTGGTAATGACCTTGTTGGGCTGGGTCACCTCGACATTGCCGCCGCGCTCAGCCGCGAGGTCGACGATCACCGAACCGGGGGCCATGGATTCGACCATCGCCTTGCTCACCAGCTTCGGTGCGGGGCGGCCCGGGATCAGCGCCGTGGTGATGACGATATCCTGCTTGGCGATGTGGCCGGCGACGAGCTCGGCCTGCGCGGCCTTCTCGGTATCGGTCAGCTCGCGGGCATAGCCGCCGGTGCCGGACGCATCCTTCAGCGCCTCGGTCATGATGAACTTGGCGCCCAGCGATTCGACCTGCTCGCCGGCGGCGGCGCGCACGTCGGTGGCCGTGACTACGGCGCCAAGGCGACGGGCGGTGGCGATTGCCTGTAGGCCGGCGACGCCGGCGCCCATCACGAACACCTTGGCCGGGCGAACCGTGCCGGCGGCGGTCATCATCATCGGCATGGCGCGCTCGAAAGCGCCCGCCGCATCGATGACGGCCTGATAGCCGGCGAGGTTGGCCTGCGAGGAGAGGATATCCATCACCTGCGCGCGGGTGATGCGCGGCATGAACTCCATGGCGATGGCGGTGACGCCGGCCTTGGCGAGCGAGGCGATCTCGCCCTCGCTGCCGTAGGGGTCCATCGTGCCGATCACAAGCGCACCGGGGTTTACGCCGTTGAGGCTCGACACCCTGGGGCGACGGACCGAAAGGACGATATCGGCCCCCTTGATGGTTGCCGCGGCGCTGCCGACGGCTGCACCGGCGGCGGCATAGTCGGCGTCGGGGATGCGGGCCAGCGCCCCTGCCCCCGACTCGACCGCCACTTCGGCACCGAGGCCCTTGAACTTCGCGACCGTTTCGGGCGTCGCCGCCACTCGGGTCTCGCCTTCGGCAAGTTCCCGCAACACTGCAATCTTCATGGACCTCTCCGGTGGTCGCCCTGTGCGTCAGGCGCCCCGGCGGGGCGCACGCGGAATCAGGCCTAGCGGCGGCGGCCCATCATCTGCATGCCGGTCGGCACCAGCACCGACAGCACCAGCAGCACGACACCGGCAAGGGCATTGCTGCCTTCGATGAAGGCATAGAGCGCCAGCACGACGAAGATCATGTTGACGATGCCGAGCTTCACCATGGTGATGAAACCGCGATAGGTGGCCTCGTGCTGCGGATAGTCCATCGCCGGGATATCGTCGTGGTGATCGGCGGGGGCGGGGGTGGTGGCCATCAAAGTCCTCTTTGGTCAGTTCGGCGAAGTGGCTTCCAGTTCGCCGATCAGCCGCTCGATCATCGAGAGGCCCAGCGACCAGAACTGGGGATCGCGCGCATCGAGCCCGAAGGGCTTCAGAAGCTCGGAGTGGTGCTTGCTACCCCCGGCCTGCAAAAGCTCGAAATACCGCTCCGCAAAGCCCTCATTCGCCCTCTCATACTGTGCGTAGAGCGAGTTCACAAGACAGTCGCCAAAGGCGTAGGCGTAGACGTAGAACGGCGAGTGGATGAAGTGCGGGATGTAGGCCCAGAACACCTCGTAGCCCTCGTTCAGCTTGATCGCCGGGCCGAGGCTTTCGGCCGAGACCTCCAGCCAGATGCGGTTGAGGTCGGGCGTGGTCAGCTCGCCCTGCTTGCGGGCGGTGTGGACCTCGCGCTCGAAGGTGTAGAAGGCGATCTGGCGGACAACGGTATTGAGCATGTCCTCGACCTTGCTCGACAGCATAGCGAAGCGCTGCTTGGGGTCGGTGGTGTTGGCCAGCATCGAGCGGAAGGTGAGCATCTCGCCGAACACCGAGGCGGTCTCAGCCAGCGTCAGCGGAGTCGGCGCCATCAGCGCGCCCTGCTTGCCGGCCAGCACCTGGTGCACGCCGTGGCCGAGTTCGTGCGCCAGCGTCATCACGTCGCGCGCCTTCCCCAGGTAGTTCAGCATCAGGTAAGGGTGCGACGAGGGCACGGTGGGATGGGCGAAGGCGCCGGGCGACTTGCCATCCCGCGTCGGCGCATCGATCCAGCCCCGCTCGAAGAACGGCTCGGCGATCTCCACCAGCTTGGGCGAGAACCTGCCGTAGGCCTCAAGGACGGTGTCCTTGGCGCTCTGCCAGTCGTAGATGCGGTCGTCGGAGGTCGGGAGCGGGGCGTTGCGGTCCCAGGCGTTAAGCTGTTCCTTGCCGAACCACTTGGCCTTCATCTTGTAGTAGCGGTGGCTGAGGCGCGGGTAGGCTTCGCGCACGGCGGTCTGCAGGGCATCGACGACTTCGCGCTCGACCGAATTCTCGAGGTGCCGGCTGTCGGCGATGTCCTTGAAGCCGTGCCAACGATCGGAGATTTCCTTGTCCTTGGCGAGCACGTTGGTGATGTGGGTGAAAAGCCGCTCGTTGCCGTGCAGCGTCTTCGAAATGCCGGCGAATGCCGCCTCTCGCTTCGTCTCGTCCCTGTCGGTGAGATAGTTGAGGGTGGATTCGAGGTTCAGTTCCTCGCCCAGCACATTGAACTTGAGGCTCGCCATGGTCTCGTCGAAGAGGCGATTCCAGGCCGAGGCGCCGGTGACCGACTTCTCGTGGAACAGCTCCTCGATCCGCTCGTCGAGCTGGTAGGGCTTGGCCTTGCGCAGTTCGTCGAACCACGGGCGGTAGCGGGCGAGACCGGCATCGGCAGCAAAGGCCGCGTCGAGCGTCGCTTCCTCGATGCGGTTGAGTTCGAGGCCGAAGAAAATGAGGCCGATCGAGAGGTCGGTCAGGGCCTGGCTGAGGTCGCCCATGAACTTGACCTTGTCGGGGTCCTGGGTGTTCCGCACGTACTGCAAGAAGGCATAGGAGCCGAGCTTGCCGGTGACATCGCTGAGCGCCTCGTAGCGCTTGATCGCCTCGATCAGCTTGCCCGATTTCGCCAGCGCATCGAGCTTGCCTTTGTAGTCGGCCTCGAAGGCCTTGCTCTCGGCCTGGGCGGCGCTCAGGTCGGCTTTCAGCTCGGGAGAGTCGTTGGCCGGGTAGAGGTCGCCCAGGTTCCAGGTGGGCATCTCACCCAGCAGGTTGTGGCCCATCGGCGCGGCTTCGGGGGCGCGTGGCAGGTTGCGAAAATCCATGTCTCACCTCGGCTCGAAAATCAGTCGCGGACCTTAGCCATGCCGGGTGAGGATGGGAAGCGGTGGCGGGGTGCGGCACACTTGGCAGGCTGCATTGCGGGATTCCGAAGCGGGTTACTGAACCCTGAATCGCTAGCCTTAATCGCGCCTTAACCCCCTCCGGCCACCATGCCTCAAAACGGTACAGCGCGATTCGACTGGGTCGGTCGGAGCGCGCCAACGACAGTGTCTTGGGGGTTTTGTGGCGCGTGTTCTGATTGTTGACGATGACCTCGTTCAGCTGCGGCTGACTTCGGAGGTCGCGGCAAGGGCTGGGTTCCAGGCGGTAACGGCGACGGGTGGGCAGCAGGCGCTGGACCTGCTGCGGTCCGACCCCGGTATCGGCGTGATGGTGCTGGACCTGGTGATGCCGGACCTCGACGGCATGGGCGTGCTGGACGTGATGCGCCGCGAGGGTATCGCGACCCCGGTGATCGTGCAGACCGGGCATTCCTCCCTCGATACCGTCGTCAACGCGATGCGCCAGGGTGCAGCGGATTTCTTCGTCAAGCCCGTGGCACCCGAGAGGATGATCGTCTCGCTGCGCAACGCGCTGAAGCTCGGCGAACTCGAGACAATGGTGCGGACCGATCGCAGCCGGCTCGGCGGGCAGATGACCGTCTCCGACCTGGTGACCAAGTCCCCGGCCATGGACCGGGTGATCTCGCTCTGCGGCAAGGCGGCGCGGAGCCCGATCCCGGTGCTGGTCGAGGGTGAGACCGGCGTCGGCAAGGAACTGGTGGCGCGAGTCATCCAGGGCTCAGGCGACCGAGCCGGGCGGCCCTTCGTCACCGTGAACTGCGGGGCGATTCCCGCCAACCTCGTCGAATCGATCCTGTTCGGGCATCGCAAGGGCGCCTTCACCGGCGCCCTTGCGGACCATGCCGGCAAGTTCCTCGAAGCCAATGGCGGCACCATCTTCCTCGATGAAGTCGGCGAACTGCCGATGGACGTGCAGGTGAAGCTGCTGCGGGTCATTCAGGAGGGCGAGATCGAGCCGGTGGGCGGCGATCGGCCGGTACGGGTCAACGTCCGCATCATCTCGGCCACCAACCGGCGGCTGCTGAACCTGACCAAGGCCGGCGGCTTCCGCGAGGACCTCTACTACCGGCTCAACGTCTTCCCGATCTATGTGCCGCCGCTGCGCGACCGGCCGGAGGACATCCCGGTGCTGGCGCAGCATTTCGCCTCCCGCCTCGCGGCCGAGGCCGGCAAGCGGATCGTCGGCATTTCCGAGCCGGCGCTGAGCCTGCTGAAGGCCTACAACTGGCCGGGCAACATCCGCCAGCTGGAAAACGCCATCTATCGCGCCGTGGTGCTTTCGGACGGTGCCTACCTCGAAAGTGCCGATTTTCCGCAGGTCGTGGCCCTGAGTGCGGGCCGGGCCGAAGCGCTGAAGCTGGCGAGTTCGACCCCCGGCCTTTCAGCCCCGGTTCATATCGACGACGCCAGGGTGATGCGACGCGAGGAAGTGAAGCAGGCCGCGGTCCCCGACCGGTTCATCGGCAGCAATGGCGAAGTCGCCGCCCTCGCCGATGTGGAACGCGAACTGATCGGGTTCGCGCTGGCGCACTACGGCTACCGCATGTCGCGGGTCGCTCGGGCGTTGGGCATCGGCAGGTCGACGCTCTATCGCAAGCTGCGGGAGTACGGGTTGGACGAAGGGCTAGAGAGCGACGCGGCATAGAGCTGACAGCCCATGCCGTTGCAGCAAATCCACAGGCCTGACTCACAAAATCGCGAGGAATTGCCACAGTTAAGCATTTGGGGCTAAGCAAAATCGTGACGCGGTCCAGACGCCGACTCCTCCCTTGGCGCCAACCGCATGCGAGCCCCCTGTCCGGGCACGGAGAACGCTTTATGCCTATGTTGAAGGCCATCCTGCTGGCTGGCACCATTGCCGTTGCGTCCCCATTCGGCGCCAATGCGCTGGCCCAGGAGATCGTGCAGGTCGCTGGCATCGAAGCGACTCGCGTGGTGATCGCGCCGCCGCGCACCGAACTCGCGCGGATCATCAAGGCCGGGCTGTCGGAATCCTACGCCGCCACCCAGAAGGGCAGCCGCGCCTACACCCAGACGCAGAAGCTCTATTTTTTCTACGGTTCCCGGCATTTCGAACCGCTCTGGCTGAGCCAGGACGCCGGCGGCAAGGTGGTATTCTCACCCAATGCCGAGAAGATCATCGAGGTTTTCAAGCGCTCGGAACTCGAGGGCTTCCGCCCTGCCGACTATCTGACGGCAAACCTCGATCCAGCCGCCGCTGGCACCGATCCGTCCAAGCTTGCGGAACTCGAGACCGCTTTCTCGGCCGCAGCGATCAAATATGCCCAGGACGCATTTGGTGGACGGGTAAACCCGCTCGACGTCAACTCGACCTGGACCATCGCGCCCAAGCGAATCAACGAAGCCGAACTGCTGGTGAAGCTCGCCGGCAGCGACGACCCGGGCCAGATCCTGATCGACATGTCGCCCAAGCAGCGCGAGTTCATCGCGCTCCGCTCGGTGCTTTCCAGGTTCTACGATGGCTCGGTGATCGACGCCGCCGTGACGATCCCCGAAGGTTCGTCGCTCAAGCCCGGCATGAAGGATGAGCGGGTGACGCTGCTGCGGCAGCGCCTCGACGTGCCCGAGCCGGAGATTCCGGAGACCGCCGGTGCCGAGGCCCAGGCGGACATCAGCTACGATGAACCGTTGGTGGAGGCTGTGAAGGCCTTCCAGTCGAGCCTGGGGCTCGCGGCGGACGGTGTGGTCGGCCCGGCAACTGTCGCGGCGTTGAACGGTGGCGCGGCAACGACCAAGGAAGACATCATTGCCAACATGGAGCGCTGGCGCTGGGAGCCGGATGACTACGGCCGCTTCGAGGTCGAGGTGAACATCCCCGAGTTCCGGCTATGGATCAAGAAAGACGGCGAGGTGGTCCACACTACCCGCGTCGTGGTCGGGACGGCCAAGAACCAGACGCCGGTGTTCAACGACATGATCAAGCACGTGGTGACCAACCCGTACTGGAACGTGCCCTCGTCCATCAAGGCCAATGAAATCAAGCCGAACCTGCTTGCAAACCCGGGCTATCTCGACAGCCAGAACATGGAAATGCTCTATGGCGGCAAGGTCGTGAACGCCGCGGCGATCGACTGGACGCAGACCAACATCCAGCAGTTCCACATCCGCCAGCGGCCCGGATCGCGCAATGCGCTGGGGCAGGTGAAATTCCTGTTCCCCAACCAGCACGATATCTACCTGCACGACACGCCGTCCAAATCGCTGTTCGCGCGCACCTTCCGCGCCTACTCGCACGGCTGCGTGCGCGTCGAGAACCCGATGGACTTTGCCGAAGCACTGCTGGCGCTGGAGCCCAAGCTCACTCGCGCGACGCTGGAGGCATCGTTTGGCGCGACGGAGCGCTGGTTCAACCTCGAGAACAGGATCCCGGTGCACCTGAGCTATTTCACGCTGCGCGTCGACGAGGACGGCACCATCCGCTCCTACGGCGACGTCTACGGCGCCAACAAGAAGGTGATTGAGCTCCTCGGCCTCTAGGCCAATCCACACGTCCGTACTAAAAGAGTGGGCCGGCTGTTCCAGACAGCTGGCCCATTTGCTTGGTGCGTCTTTGCCAAGCGTTTACGACTGCTTAGGAATTCGGCCTTGGTTCGGTCGGATTCGCTGCGTAGAACATCACGGCGCGGTGATCGGCAAAGGCCGTCAACCGGGTGTTAGCGTTAACCGATCCTATGCGGATCGCGGCTAATCTGACTGTCTACAGGGGTTGACTACGGGTTGGGGCGTGTCGGGTAAACTGATCAGAACAGTGCGAAAGCTGCCGCGGCTCATCTTGGCCGCCGTGATGGCTTTGACCATTCTGCTGCCGCCCACCACCCTGCCGGCGAACGCCGTGACGAACTCCGGCGACCGCACCCTCTGGCTCCACCATACCCATACCGGCAAGACCGAGAGCTTCACCTTCAAGCGCAACGGCGTTTATGACAAGCGTGTGCTCAAGCAGATGAACGTGTTCCTCGCCGATTGGCGGACGAAGGAACCGACCAATATGGACCCGGCCCTGTTCGACCTGCTGTGGCAGGTCTACAAGTCGGTGAACGGCAAGCAGCCGATCAACATCGTTTCCTCCTATCGGTCGCCCAAGACCAACAAGATGCTCGCCTCAAAATCCTCCGGAGTGGCTGACAATTCCCAGCACATGAAGGGCAAGGCGATGGATTTCTTCATCCCTGGCGTGAACCTCTCGAAGCTGCGTGAAGCCGCGATGAAGTACCAGGTGGGTGGCGTCGGCTACTATCCGACCTCAGGCAGCCCTTTCGTCCACGTCGATACCGGCAGCGTGCGCGCCTGGCCGCGCATGACCCGCGCCCAGCTCAAGAAGGTCTTCCCGGACGGCAAGACGCTGCACCTGCCGACCGACGGCAAGCCGCTCTCCAGCGAAGGCCGCGCCTATGCGCAGGCCCAGTGGACCAAGTGCCATGCCGTGCCGTGCAACGGTGCCGTCACCTTCGAGACCGATCCCGGCATCATGATCGCCGACGCGACGGGTGACATCACCACGCTCAACAAGGCCGCGCCGATCCCCGCGGTGAAACCCGCCGACCTGTATGGCGAGGGACGCGTCATGGTTGCCGCGCTCGAGGAGGATCCGGCGCAGCGCGTGGTGACGACCTTCCAGGTCGCTGCACCGATCCCGATCGGCCGCCCCGCCGAACTCGACACCGCAGACGTCGGCGCGGCTGGCTCCGCCGCAGCGCTTGGCGCGCCGATCCCCGCGGTCAAATCTGCCCGCCTGCAGCTTGCCACGCGTTCGCCGCTGACCGGCGACGAGGGACAGACCGCGCTGGCCGCTCTCGATGCGATCGACCCGATGCCCCAACCGCGCGTGCTGATGACGGCGACAGGCGACGAGATGGTGACAGCCTACGTCCCCACCAACCAGGACCCGGGCGCGGAACTGGCGCTGAAGATGATCATCGAGCGCGAAACCGCCGAGGTCGTCGCCGCACTCCCGGGCAAGCAACTCGACCGGCTGGAAGTGCCGGACGAAATCCGCACCGCGTCGCTTGGCAGCGGTGACCAGCTGGGCGGTATCTTCGACCAGACCTTCGAAGCCCTGAGCGGCACTGCGGCCAGCCAGCCGATGCAGGTCGCGCTCGCCGACCTGGTGCAGGCACGCCTGCCCAACGGCTCGATCGCCGCGCGTGAGGTCGAGCTGGTGGCGCCCGAGATCGACCACGTCAACGAGACGCTGGTCCAGCCGGTGATGATGACCGACGGCTTCTGGGCGGTGCTTAGCGCAGCCGAAGGCTATCTCGACAAGGGCACCGAACTGGGGCCGCTGACCGGGCGGATCGACTTCGTACCCGACTATGCGGCAATTCCGGCCTATGACCGTTTCGTGACGGGCACGCCGCAACTGGTTGCCGGCCTGTAACAACCCGTCCGTCAGCGTTGCATTGACAGCGCCGACCCTCTAAGTCTCCAGTGGTACTGGCCCAAGTGGGCGAAGGATCAGCACTGGTGGATAAGCCCTCTACCCCCCATCTCGATAAGATCGACTCGCCGGTCGACCTCAAGACCCTGTCTCGCGACGAACTCAGGCTCGTTGCCGACGAGTTGCGGGCCGAGGTGATCGACGCCGTCTCCGTGACAGGCGGCCACCTGGGCGCAGGACTGGGCGTGGTCGAGTTGACCGTCGCCATCCACGCGACTTTTGATACCCCCGACGACCGGCTGATCTGGGACGTGGGCCACCAGGCCTATCCGCACAAGGTGCTGACCGGCCGGCGCGATCGCATCCGTACCCTGCGCCAGAAGGACGGGCTGTCCGGGTTCACCCGCCGCGTCGAGAGCGACTACGACCCGTTCGGTGCCGGCCACTCCTCCACTTCGATCTCCGCCGGGCTCGGCATGGCGGTAGCCAGCGAGTTGAAGGGCGAACAGCGCAACGTGATCGCCGTGATCGGCGATGGCGCCATGTCGGCGGGCATGGCCTACGAAGCCATGAATAATGCCGGCGCGATGGACGCGCGGCTGGTCGTCATCCTTAACGACAACGACATGTCGATTGCGCCGCCGACTGGCGCGATGCGGAGCTATCTCGCCAAGCTGGTGTCCGGGCCGTTCTATCGCGGCGTGCGCGACACCGCCAAGTCGATCACCGAGAAGATGCCGCGGCTGATTCACGAGACAGCGCGCAAGACCGAGGAGTTCGCCCGGGCGTTCTTTACCGGCGGCACGCTGTTCGAGGAACTCGGGTTCTTCTATGTCGGCCCGATCGACGGACATAACCTCAACGACCTGCTCGATGTGCTGTCCAACGTGAAGCAGTACGAGGGCGGGCCGGTGCTGGTGCACGTGGTGACCAAGAAGGGCAAGGGTTACGCCCCGGCCGAGAACTCGGCGGACAAGTACCACGGCGTCAACAAGTTCAACGTCATCACCGGCGCGCAGGCCAAGCCGCAATCGAACGCACCGAGCTATACCTCGGTGTTCGGGCAGGCGCTGATTGCCGAGGCCAAGGCCGACGATCGAGTCGTTGCCGTGACGGCGGCGATGCCGAACGGCACCGGGCTCGACAAGTTCGAGGAACTCTTTCCCACGCGCATCTTCGATGTGGGCATCGCCGAACAGCACGCGGTGACTTTCGCCGCCGGCATGGCGACCGAGGGGATGAAGCCTTTCGTCGCCATCTACTCGACCTTCCTGCAGCGCGCCTACGACCAGGTGATCCACGACGTGGCCGTGCAGGGCCTGCCGGTCCGCTTCGCCATCGACCGCGCAGGCTATGTCGGCGCCGATGGTCCGACGCATGCCGGCAACTACGACAACGCCTATCTCGGCGCGATCCCCGGCATGGTGCTGATGGCCGCGGGTGACGAGGCCGAACTCAAGCACATGGTGGCAACTGCCGCCGCCTATGACGATGGCCCGATCGCCTTCCGCTACCCGCGCGGCGATGGGCTGGGCGTCGAGATGCCGGAGCGCGGCTCGGTGCTGCCGATCGGCAAGGGCCGGGTGCTGCGCGAAGGCAAATCGGTGGCCATCCTCAGCTTCGGCACGCGCCTCGGCGAAGTCATCGCCTCCGGCGAAAAGCTGCAGGCCTTCGGGCTGAACCCCACCATCGCCGACGCGCGCTTCATGAAACCGCTCGACGAGGACCTGGTGGCGCGGCTGGCGCGCGAGCACGAAGTGCTGATCACGGTGGAAGAAGGTGGCATTGGCGGCTTCGGCAGCCATGTCGCGACCTTCCTCGCGACGCATGGCCTGCTGGACGGCAAGGTGAAGTTCCGGCCGCTGATGATGCCGGACGCGTTCATCGAACAGGCCGGCGTTGGCGACATGTATGCGGCAGCGGGGCTTGACCGGGCGGGCATCGTTGCCACGGTGCTGGCGACGATGGGGATTGAAGATGTGAAGGCGGCGGTAGCGCCACGATAGGTCCGAGGCAGGGTGATCGGGCCCTGCCCGCCAATCACAACTGCCTTCCATCCCTTATCCCCAGCCCTCCCTGAGTCCACCCGCCTGCCGAATCGCGCTACCCAACGCGGATGCAGGTTTCAATCGACATGGGTGCAGCGCAGGGCGGCAACAACGCCTTGCTCGACCTTGAGGAATTGCTCGCGACGCGCCTGCTGGTGCAGGGCAACTCAGGGTCAGGGAAGTCGCACCTGCTGCGCCGGCTGCTCGAACAGAGCGCGCCGTGGGTGCAGCAATGCGTCGTCGATCCCGAAGGCGATTTCGTCACGCTCGCCGACAAGTATGGGCATGTGGTGGTGGAGGGCGACCGGCCGGAGAGCGAGCTGACGCGGATCGCCGGCCGTGTCCGCCAGCATCGCGTCTCGTGCGTGGTGAACCTCGAGGGCCTCGACGTCGAGCAGCAGATGCGGGCAGCCGCGGCCTTCCTTGGCGGCATGTTCGATGCCGACCGCGACCACTGGTACCCGGTGCTGGTGGTGGTGGACGAAGCCCAGCTGTTTGCCCCAGCCGTCGCCGGTGAAGTCTCCGACGAAGCGCGAAAACTGTCGCTCGGCGCCATGACCAACCTGATGTGCCGCGGCCGCAAGCGCGGGCTCGCCGGGGTGATCGCGACGCAGCGACTGGCCAAGCTGGCCAAGAACGTGGCGGCCGAGGCCAGTAATTTCCTGATGGGTCGCACCTTCCTCGACATCGACATGGCACGCGCCGCCGACCTGCTCGGCATGGAGCGGCGGCAGGCCGAGATGTTCCGCGACCTGAACCGCGGGCACTTCGTGGCGCTCGGTCCGGCCATGTCGCGGCGCCCGTTGCCCATCGTCATCGGCGATGTCGAGACGTCGGCGCGCTCGACCAGTCCAAAGCTCACGCCATTGCCCGAGGCACCGGCCGACGCGCGGGACCTCATCTTCGCCCGCGATCCCGAGGCGGAACGCATCGTGCGTCCGCGCCCTGCAACGCGCCCGGCCCCGACGCCGATGCCGGACCTGCTGGCGCAGTTGAGTCGCCCGGCACCGCCAAAGCCGTCGGAGCCGGAAATGGACCCGGCCGAGCGCGACGCGCTGATCGATGCGGCACTGACCGAGTTGCTGGGCGATCCCGACGCCTCGTTCCGCTCGGTCGCGGTGCTGTACCAGGACTTCCTCGTCCGTTGCCGCATCCGCCGCGTGCCGGGCGAGCCGATGGCTCTCCCCGCCTTCAAGCGCCGGTTGGCCGTGCTGCGAGCCGGAATTGCCGACGAACTGCGGGAGACTGACGTCTGGCAAAGGGCGCTCGAATTGTCACACAGCCTCGACGAGGACGTGCAGGGCGTGTTCCTTCTCGTGGCGCAGGCGAGTCTGTCGGGCACCCCCTGCCCGTCCGATGCGGCAATCGCCCGCGCCTACGGCACCCACTCGACCGGTCGGGCGCGCCGGCTGCTGACCTATTTCGAGGAACGGGGGCTGCTGGTGATCAGGATCGACGGCCGCAAGCAGCGAATCCTCGCCTTCCCCGATCTCGGCAGCGAGACGGCGCCAGGCGATCCCGCGGCTCCGGACAGCGCGATTTCGCACCAGGCGGCAGAATAGGTGCGGATTGCCCCAAAATGGACTCAGTGGGGGCCGATTGTCGGCAAGGTTTCACATCAGAGTGATCAGACTGGGCAATTCCTGAGCAGGACCTTGAGAGTGGACTGGGGCACGCGGCGCAAGCCGATCGGCGCAATCGTTGCATGGAGCTCGCTGGCGATCTTCGCCGTGCTGAGCATCCTTGGCATTGCCGGCGTCGTGATGAGCCTGCAGCCCAAGCCGCTTGCCACGCAGGTGGAGGTGGCGGAAGCCGTCGCCGAACCAGTTGCGCCTGTTGAAGAGCGCCTTCCCGGCGAACTCACCTTCGCAGAGGCCGAAGTCTCTGCTACGGCCGAGCCGGAAGTCGTTGCCGTTGCGGCAAGCGACGAGATGATTGCCTCGACATTCGAGCAGTTGGTGGAGCCTGTGCTGGTTCCGGCCGACCAGGTTCCAGCAGGCGCGGTAGCCGTGGCGACGGCAGAAGTGGAACTGCCCATGCCCAGGGACCAAGCTACCCTCGCCCCCCTGCCCGTCAGCCGCAACGCAGCGGCCTGGGCCATCGAAACCGAAGTGCCCGACACCAACCGCAACATCACGGCGCTGGGCTATGCGGCGCGGCCGGAAGACGATTCCGTTCGGGTGGGAGACAGCTCCATCAACGTGCGCTCGGGGCCGTCGCCGTCCAACAAGCGGCTGTTTGCGCTTGCCGCGGGCGCCGCGGTCGAAGTGACCGGCAAGTCCGGCGACTGGGTGGCCATCACCGACGAGCGCGATCGGGATGGCTGGGTAGACGCCAGCCTGCTCGACAATCTCGAACTGGACGACCTGCCCGTCATCAAGGATGCACCGGCAGCGGAGCCAGAAAAGCCGGCCAGCCTCAGGAAGGTTGCAAGCTCGGGCGTGACTGTCCGCTCCGGACCCGGCAAGTCGAACAAGGCGCTGTTCAACCTCTCGGGCGGAGCAGCGGTCAGCGTCCTCGACGAGTCGAAGGGCTGGCTGAAGGTCCAGGATACCGATGGCCGAACCGGCTGGGCCTACAAGACCTACATCCGGGGATAGGGCCGCTCGCGGCGGCCCCATAGGCTGGCTCAGGCCGCGGTGATTGCCGACTCGACGTCTGCTACCGGATGTCCGGTCAGGTCCTTGGCAATCTCTCCGAGCAGCTTGGCGGTCAGCACCTTGTGGTAGTGCTTCCGCATTTCGCCGAGCGCCCTTGGGGCAGCGATGATGACAAGGCCATCGATGCTGCCATCCAGCACGCCCTTGTTCAGCATGTCGACGATGCCCGTGGAAAAACCGTCCTCGCTGGACTGGCTCTGATCAGGATTGCCCGAGCTGTTCGTGCGGGAGCCGCTTCCATGGGCATCGGCATCGACTTGCGCGTGCGGAGCCGGCGACAGCTTCAGCCCGACTTCGTCGCCGGTGTTGTGGAACAGGTTCAGCTTTTCGCCGTCTGCAACGGCAACGGTCGTCCCCTTGGGCAGCATCATGGTATTTCTCCCTGCTGCGCCACGGGGCGAGCGACCGGCTCATCGATTGCCGATGGCTGTCCGGAACGCGGTGACGGGCCGAACGATCCAAACAATCGTCCGGCCGGCCACCATAGGATAGGCGCAAAGACCTACTCGTCGTCGCTGTCGCTCGGCGCGGCAGCCATGCCGAGGGCGGTGAGGTAGAGCTCGAGCAGGGCTTCCTGCTCCATGCGCTCGTTATGGTCCTGCTTGCGGATCGAGACGATCTTGCGCAGCACCTTGGTGTCGAAGCCGTTGCCCTTGGCCTCGGCGTAGACTTCCTTGATGTCGCCCGCGATCGAGGCCTTTTCTTCCTCGAGGCGCTCGATGCGCTCGATGAAGGCGCGGATCTGGTCCTGCGCGACGCTGTCGGAACTGATGGTATCAGCCATGGGTGGTCCTTCCTGGAAACAGTTGGCGCCTTTCAACCGCTTTGGCGGCCAGGGTTCAACCCCCCAGCGTCGCAATCCACACCGCGTCCCCGCGGCTTTCGCATTTCCGCCAAAAGGGTGGATTAACCCGTTGACTTAGGGCGGGTGCGTGGCCACAACAGCGCTCGCTGCAAACGATTGCACAAGGCTTGTGGCCCCTCGGCTCTTCCGGATCGTCCATTTGCGCTATTTGTTGACTATTGCAGGTGTGGTCGCCACCGCGATCGTTGCGTCAGTCGTCTGGATGCTGCTGCCGCATCCACCGCAGGTGCCGCTCGGCGTTTCGAGCGCGCAGGCCCAGCAGACCCCCGCCGCCGTCGACACCGAAGAAGGTGAGTTCCGCGTCTGCAACGAAACCCCCAACAAGGTGTCTGTCGCCTTCGGCTATCGTGCCGACAAGGGCTGGCAATCCGAGGGCTGGTGGGTTGCCGATACGAAAGACTGCGTCACCATCTATCACGGCAACCTCGACTCCCGCCGCTACTACTATGTGTACGCCGCCGACGACGTTTCGGGCGGCGCATGGGACGGCGATGTCTATATGTGCACGCGCGACGAGACCTTCACCATCTTCGGGGTTGAGGATTGCCTGGCGCGGGGCTACGAACGGACGGGCTTCTTTGAAGTCGACACCCAGAACAAATCCAACTGGACCCTGCAACTGACCGAAGGGGAAGTGGTCGGCGGTGAAGGTCTGGCCAGCGAAGACGCGGTGCCGCTCGAAGGCGAATTGCCTGCCCAGAACGATCCGGCTGATGGCGGCGACGATCAGCTGGCCGATGACACTCCTGAAGATGAAGGTGCACCCCTCGAATGAGACGCATGAGACGCGTGAAGATCGTCGCCACCCTTGGCCCCGCTTCCTCCGATGAGGCGATGATCGAGAAACTGGCGCGTGCCGGTGCGGATGTGTTCCGCATCAACATGAGCCACGCCAGCCACGACGTGCTGAAACAGACCGTGCAGCGCATCCGAAACGTCGAAGAGCGGATCCGCCATCCGATCGGCATCCTGGTCGATCTGCAGGGCCCCAAGCTCCGCGTTGGCAAGTTCGCCGACGGCGCGATCATGCTGACCCAGGGTGGCAAGTTCACCCTCGACAGCTCCGATGCCCCGGGCAACGCCGAGCGCGTGCAGCTGCCGCATCCCGAAATCCTCGAGAGCGTCTCGGTGGGCGATCGCCTGCTGCTCGACGACGGCAAGCTGCAGCTCAAGGCCACCCGTGTCGGTGGCGGCTCGATCGAGACCGAAGTGATCTACGGTGGCAAGCTCTCGGACAAGAAGGGTGTCAGCCTGCCCGACACGCTGCTGCCGATGGGCGCGCTGACCGAGAAGGATCACGCCGACCTGCTGAAGGCACTCGAGAACGAGGCCGACTGGATCGCGCTGAGCTTCGTGCAGCGGCCCGAAGACATCATCGATGTCCGCAAGATCGTGCAGGGCCGTGCCGGCGTGATGGCCAAGATCGAGAAGCCGCAGGCTGTCGAGCGGCTCGAAGAGATCATCAAGCTGTGCGACGCCTTCATGATCGCCCGCGGCGATCTCGGCGTCGAAATGCCCCTCGAGCAGGTCCCCGGCCTGCAGAAGCGCATGATCCGTATCGCCCGCCGCTTCGGCAAGCCGGTGGTGGTGGCGACCCAGATGCTCGAATCGATGATCACCTCGCCGGTGCCGACCCGCGCCGAAGTGTCGGACGTGTCGATCGCCGTGTTCGAGGGCGCCGATGCGGTGATGCTGTCGGCCGAAAGCGCCTCCGGCCAGTACCCGGTCGAAGCCGTCTCGATGATGAACAAGGTGGCGATGGCGGTCGAGACCGACCCCAACTACCGCGGCATCATCCGCGCCCAGGCGGCCGAGCCTGAAGCAACGGCGGCCGACGCCATTTCGGCGGCGACCCGGCAAGTGGCCGAGACGCTCGATCTCGCGTCGATCGTCACCTACACCTCGTCGGGCTCGACCGCTGTCCGCGCTGCGCGCGAGCGGCCAAGCAAGCCGATCCTCGCGCTGTCGCCCAACCTGCGCACCGTGCGCCGGCTGAGCGTCGTGTGGGGCGTGCACTGCGTCGAGAGCGCCGATGCGGTCAGCCTCGAGGACATGGTCGACCGCGCCTGTGTCATTGCCTATCAGGAAGGCCTGGCGCGGCCGGGCGACCGTATCGCCATTACCGCCGGTATTCCGCTGGGGACGCCGGGCGCCACCAACATGCTGCGCATCGCCTTTGTGCGGCAGGACGGCGCCGGCTCGTCGTAAGGCTCGCCTTAGCAGTTGAAACCTGTGCGTGGCCGGGACAATGTCCCGGCCACTTGCTTTTGCCCAAATGGAACTGACCATGTCCAAGCTCGATGCCGCTCTCGCCCATGCCGATGCCCATATCGAGGAGAGCCTCGAGCGGCTGAAGGCGCTGGTGCGGATCAAGTCGATCTCGACCGACCCGGCCTATGCCGGCGAAGTGCGCAAGGCGGCCGAGTTGCTGAGTGCCGACCTCAACCAGCTCGGCTTCGAGGCCTCGGTGCGCGATACGATCGGCCACCCGATGGTGGTGGCGCACGACACAGCGTCCGATGGCCCGCATGTACTGTTCTACGCCCACTACGACGTGCAGCCGGTAGATCCGCTGAACCTGTGGCACTCCGATCCGTTCGAGCCGCAGCTGGTCAAGCAGGCCAATGGCGAGACGCATATCGTCGGGCGCGGCACTTCGGACGACAAGGGGCAGCTGCTGACCTTCGTCGAAGCCTGCCGGGCCTGGAAGGCCGTCAATGGCGCGCTGCCGCTGAAGGTGACGCTGTTCTTCGAGGGCGAGGAGGAATCGGGGAGCAAGAGCCTGCGCCCGTTCCTTGAGGGCGCGAAGGACGAGCTCGGCGTGGCCGAGGTGGCGCTGGTCTGCGACACCGACCTGTGGAATCCCACTACCCCGTCGATCGTCACCATGCTGCGTGGCATGGTGGCCGAGGAGATCGAGATCACCTGCGCCAGCCATGACCTGCACTCGGGCATGTTCGGCAACGCGGCCCGCAACCCGATCCAGGTGCTGAGCGAGATCATCGCCTCACTGCGCAACTCCGATGGCAGCGTGGCGATCGAGGGCTTCTACGACGACGTCAAGGAGCTGCCCTCCGACGTGGCGGCGCTGTGGCAGCGGCTGCCCTTCGACGAGAAGGCGTTCATGGCCGGCGCCGGGCTCACCACCTCGGCCGGCGAACAGGGCCGCAGCGTGCTCGAGCAGACGCGCGCCCGGCCGACCTGCGAGATCAATGGCATCATCGGCGGCTATACCGGCGATGGCTTCAAGACAGTGATCCCGGCCAAGGCCAGCGCCAAGATCAGCTTCCGGCTGGTCTCCGAGATGGACCCGGACAAGATCCGCGCTGCCTTCCGCAAGCATGTCACCGACCGCCTGCCCCCTGACGCGACCGTGACCTTCCACGGCCACGGCGGCAGCCCGGCTGTGACGGTGCCCAGCGACGGCCCGTTCGTCGCCAAGGCGGCAAAGGCGCTGCAGCAGGAATGGGGTAACGAGACGGCGCTGATCGGCTCGGGCGGCTCGATCCCGGTGGCGGGCGAGTTCAAGCGCATCCTCGGGCTCGATACGCTGCTGATCGGCTTCGCGCTCGACGACGACCGCATCCACTCGCCCAACGAGAAGTACAACCTGTCGAGCTTCCACAAGGGCATCCGCTCGTGGCTGCGGATCATCGCCTCGTTCGCCGGGGAAGCCTGATCGGACGCGTCGCATCACATCGGGAGCCGACGGTTCGCCCGTCGGCTCCGGGCGATGGCACGGCGAGCACAAAAGCAAAGGCCCGCCGAGGCGGGCCTTGAAACATGATCGGCGCTGCTGCCGGGCTCAGCCCTGGCGAGCCTTGTATCGCTTGTCGACCTTGTTGATGATGTAGACACGGCCGCGGCGGCGGACGAGCTTGTTGGCACGATGGCGACCCATCAGAGCCTTGAGCGAATTTGCAACCTTCATTGGGACCTCGGTCGAAACAAAAAACAGGCGCGCCGCGCCCTCGAATTGGCCCTGTCACTAAAGGGAAAGACCGAGGCTGTCAAAGGGAAATTGGCCATTGTCCCGCCTGCCGCAAGGGCGCGACGACAGGCTGTTGCGGCAGCCCGGTTAACCGGCCAGCAAGCTCCACAGGCGAAGATCGCCCGCACAAAAGCACGCCTCCACACCGGCCATTTTCCCATGCAGAAGCAAAGCTTTGCCAAGCTCGACGTCCTTGTCTGCGATCCCAACCCGCACATGGGGTCACTGATTGGCCAGATGCTGCGTCACCTGAAGGTGCACGCAGTGGAGGAAGTGCAGAACTCGCAGGCTGCGCTCGGCGCGCTGAGCACCCGAAGCTTCGGGGTCATCCTGCTCGATGACGAACTCGGTCCCACCGACAGCGTCGAGCTTATCCGAGCCCTGCGCGCCAACGAGGGCAACCTGAACCGGACGACGCCAGTGGTGATGATGTCGTCCGCACCGGAGGCCTCACGCATCCTCGCAGCACGCGATGCCGGCGTGACAGAATTCCTGCGCAAGCCGTTCGCGGCGGTGCACGTGGAATCGCGACTGAACTCGATCTTTGGCGCGCCGCGCGAGTTCGTCGAAGGCGGTGGCTACCGGGGCCCGGACCGCCGTCGCCGCAAGGCCGAGTTCAAGGGCGGCGACCGGCGGGGCGGGCCTGATCCGGCAAAGGACGTGGCGTCCTAGACATTGTGAGGCGCACGCTGCAGTTGCAACCGCATCTCTCAGGCCCCTGCCTGCAACTCCAGCTCCTGCCAGCGGTGACAGGCGACCATGCGCGTGCCGGTGTCCTCCAACAGCGGTCGCTGCTGGGCGCAGATCGGCAGCGCATAGCGGCAGCGGGTGCGGAAGGTGCAGCCGGACGGTGGGTTGATCGGCGACGGGATTTCACCGACGAGGCCGTCGATGCTGCGCTGCCGCGCAAGCTTCGGGTCGGGGATGGGCACGGCGGTCAGCAGCGCCCGCGTATAGGGGTGCCTGGGCTGATCGTACAGGTCATCGCCACTGGCGAGTTCGACGATGCGGCCGAGATACAGCACCATGATGCGGTCTGAGACATGCCGCACGACGCTCAGGTTGTGCGAGATGAAGATCAGCGTCAGCCCGAACTGGTCCTTGAGGTCGGCGAGCAGGTTCAGGATCTGCGCCTGGATCGACACGTCGAGGGCGGAAACCGGCTCGTCGCAGACGATGAGCTTGGGCTCGGTGATCAGCGCCCGCGCGATACCGATGCGCTGCGCCTGCCCGCCCGAGAACTCGTGCGGGTAGCGGTTGATCATCTCGGGCAGCAGGCCGACCGCCTCCATGGTGCGAATGACCCGATCGCGCCGCTCCTTGGCCTTGAGTTCCGGCATCAGCGAGCGCAGCGGGTCGGCGATGATCTCGCCCACCGTCATGCGCGGGTTGAGCGAGGCCAGCGGATCCTGGAAGATGATCTGCAGGTCCTTGCGGTGCTTGCGCATCTCCTCGGCGGGCAGCGCCGCAATATCCTGCCCCAGCCACATGACGCGGCCCTGGTCGGGCGACAGCAGTTGCAGGATGCAGCGGCCGAGCGTGGACTTGCCGCAACCGGACTCGCCGACGATGCCGAGCGTTTCGCCCCGCTTCACGGTGAACGAGATGTCCTGCAGCGCCTTCAGCTGCAGCGGCTTGGCGAACATGCCGGCGCTGATTGAGAAATACTTGGAGAGGTTCTCGACCCGGATCAGGTCTTCGGCCCGGGTGTCATTGGCTGGAGCCTGCATCACGCGACCTCCTCGTAGTTCAGATCGCCCTGGTACCAGCACGCCTTTTCATGGGCGGCCTCGACCGGCGCCAGCGGCGGCCGCTCGGCGAAGCAGCGCTCGAGCCGGAAGGCACAACGTGGGTGGAAGGCACAGCCCTGCGGCAGGTGCTCAAGACTGGGCGGCAGGCCCTGGATCGGATCGAGCCGTTTGGCGCGCTTTGCCACATGCGGCGTCGAGTGCAGCAGCCCCAGCGTGTACGGGTGGCGCGGATCGTAGAACAGCGCGTCAGTCGGACCCTTCTCGACGCAGCGGCCGCCATACATCACCATCATGCGGTCGGCGATGCCGGCGACGACCCCCAGATCATGGGTGATGAGGACGAGCGCGGTGCCCAGTTCGGTGGTGAGGTTCTTGAACAGGTCGAGCATCTGCGCCTGGACCGTGACGTCGAGCGCCGTGGTCGGCTCGTCGGCGATCAGCACCTTCGGCTTGCAGAGCAGCGCCATGGCGATCATGACGCGCTGCCGCATGCCGCCCGACAGCTCGTGCGGATAAGCATTGGCGCGTTTCACCGGCTCGGGGATGCCGACGCGTTCCAGCATCTCGATGGCGGCGCGAATGGCCTGCTCGGGCGTGTAGCCCTGATGCCGCACCAGCACCTCGGCCAGTTGCGCCTTGACCCTCAGGCTGGGGTTCAGCGAGGTCATCGGATCCTGGAAGATCATCGCGATGTCCTTGCCGCGATAGCGGTTCAGGTCGGAGTGCCCGAGGGCCAGCAGGTCGACGTCGCCGAGCATGGCGCGGCCGGAGACGCTGGCGTTCTTCGCCACCAGCCCCATCAGCGACAGGAAGGCCTGGCTCTTGCCCGAGCCGCTCTCGCCAACAACGGCAAGGGTCTCGCCGGGCTCGAGCGAAAAGCTCAGGTCGGAGACGGCGGTGACCTCGGACTGGTGCAGCGCGAAGCGGACATTCAGGTCGGAAACGGTAAGGACTGGCATCAGCGATCCTTGGGGTCGAGGGCGTCGCGCAGCCCGTCGCCCACGAAGAAGAAGGTGAACAGGATCACCACAAAGAAGAAGAGCGGGAAGGCCAGCTGCCAGATCGTGCCGTATTGCATGGTCTGCGCGCCCTCGCTGATCAGCGCGCCAAGTGACGTGTTCGGCTCCTGCACGCCGAGGCCGAGGAAGGAAATGAAGGATTCGAGCAAGATCATCTCGGGCACCAGCAGCGTGGCATAGACCACCACGATGCCGAGCAGGTTGGGCACGATATGCCGGAGGATCACCGCCGCAGGCTTCGACCCGGTCGCGACAGCGGCTTCGACGAACTCGCGATGCTTGAGCGCCATGGTCTGGCCGCGCACCACGCGCGCCATGCCGAGCCATGAGATCAGCCCGATGCCGACGAACAGCATGATGAACGAGCGGCCGAAGATGATCAGCAGCAGGATCAGGATGAACATGTAGGGGATGGAGTAGAGGATATCGACGAGGCGCATCATCACGCTGTCGATCCGCCCGCCGAAATAGCCGGCGGTTGCGCCATAGAGCGTGCCGACGATGACGGCGATGCCGGAGCCGACCATGCCGACCATCAGCGACACCTGCGTGCCCTGGATGACGCGCGAATAGAGGTCGCGACCGACCTCGTCGGTGCCGAAATAGTGCCCGGTCTCGATCGACGGCATGCCCTTGGTCAGCACGGCGCCCATCACCGACCAGTCGATGGTTTCGATCGACCAGCGGGCGACAAACGGGCCGACGATGGTGAAGGCGACGACGGTCAGTAAGACGATCAGGCTGGTGAAGGCGGCGGTGTTGCGGCGGAAGCGGCGGGCCGCATCCATCCAGAGGCTGCGGCCTTTCGCGGGTTCGGCAGTGCCCTTGGTCAGGCCCTCAGCGGCGATAAGGCGACGATCAGCAAGCATGATGGTGCCTCCCGCTAGAGTTTGATCTTCGGGTCGATCCACGCATAGAGGATGTCGACCACGAGGTTGGCGGTAATGGTCAGCGCGCCGAGCAGGATGGTGATGCCCAGGATGGTGGAATAATCCCGGTTCAGGGCGCTGTTGACGAAGGCCTGGCCGATACCGCCGGTGGAGAAGTAGAGGTCGATGACCACCGAGCCGGTGACCATGCCGACGAAAACCGGCCCGAGATAGGAAATGACTGGCAGCAGTGCCGGACGCAGCGCGTGCTTGATGATGACCTGATGGCTGGGCAGCCCCTTGGCGCGCGCGGTGCGGATGTAGTTGGAGTTCAGCACCTCGAGCATCGACGAGCGCGTGATGCGCGCGATGTTGGCGAGGTAGCTGGTGGCGAGCGCGACCACCGGCAGCACGACATTGGACCAGTGCCCGCCGTTCCAGCCACCGCCCGGCAACCAGCCGAGCCACAGCGTGAACACCAGCACCAGGATCGGCGCCATGACGAAATTCGGCACCACCTGCGCGCCGATGGTGAAGCCGACGGCGAGGTAATCGAGCCAGCTGTTCTGCTTCACGGCGGCAACCACGCCAAGCGCGATGCCGATGAGGCTGGCGGCGAGGAACGCCCAGGCGCCGTAGGTGAAGGTCACCGGGAAGCCCTGCGCGATGATGTCGTTGACGGTGCGGTCGCGATACTGGAACGACGGACCGAAATCGAAGCGGAAGACGACGTTGTAGACGTATTCCACCAGCTGCTGCCAGGCCGGCTTGTCGAGGCCATAGCGGGCGAAGATGTTGTCGAGGACGGCCTGCGGCACGCTCTTTTCGCCGGCGAACGGATTTCCCGGCGCCACCTTCATCAGGATGAAGGAAATGACGATGAGGACCAGCAAGGTCGGAATCGCCACGGCGAGGCGGCGGAGGATGAATGCGATCATGGATGATGTCCGGCCGGCTTCGCCGGGCGCAGAAAAGGGGCGCCCCGCCTGTGGGCGGAGCGCCGGTGACCGATCTTACTCAGCGACCTTGTACATGTCCTTGGCGTACCAGTTCTGCTCGACGTCGTTGAAGGGCCAGCCCTTCACGTTCGAGGACTGCATGAACACCTTGGCGTAGAAGTAGATCGGCATGATCGGCACATCGACCGCCGCCTGCTGCTCGACCTGCGCGTAGAGCGGGTTCGGGTCGGAAGCGAGCTTGGCTTCGCCGAGCCACTTGTCGACGTCGGCATTGGCGTAGCCTTGGTCGTTCTGCTCGGACTTGGAGTCGTGCAGCGAGATGAACGTGGAGGCCTCGTTGTAGTCGCCGCACCAGGCGTTGCGCGCCAGCTCGTAGGTCTTGGAGTGACGGGTATCGAGAAGGGTCTGGAACTCCATGTCGGCCAGCGACATGTTCACGCCGAGCTTTTCCTTCCACATCTGGCTGACCACCGTGGCGATCTTCTTATGCGACTCGGAGGTGTTGTAGATGTAGTTGATGGTCAGCGGCTTGTCCTTGCCGTAGCCGGCCTCGGTCATCAGCGCGACGGCCTTGGCGTCACGATCGGCCTGGGTCATGGTGGAGGCCGGGATTTCCGGCATGGTGTAGCCGGCGGTCAGCGGGTGGGCGAAGGAGAACGCCGGGGTCTGGCCGCCCTGCAGCACGCCGTTGACGATCACGTCGCGGTCGATGGCGAGGTTCAGCGCTTCGCGGACCCGGACGTCCTTCAGACCTTCGTTGGCCTGCTTGTCCGTCATGTTGACGCTGAAGTAGTAGGTGCAGAACTGCGGCACCGAGTAGGTGTTGTCGGGGAGTTCGGCCTTGAGCGCCGGATACTGGCCGGCAGGAACGTCGGTCTGGTCGACTTCGCCAGCGCGCCAGCGGGTCAGGCCCTGGTTCTCGTCGTTGATGGTGAGCCACTGCACCTCTTCGATGACGGTGTGCTCGTTGTCCCAATAGTTCGGGTTGCGCTTGGCGACGACGCGCTCACCGGGGGTGTTTTCGGTCAGCACGTACGCGCCGTTGCCGACGATGTTCTCGGGCTTGGTCCACTCGATGCCGAACTGCTCGACCACGGCCTTCGGGGCTGGGAACAGGGTGGCATGCGACAGGCTGCGGACGAACCAGGGGCTCGAGAAGCTCAGCGTGACTTCCAGGGTCTTGTCGTCGATGGCCTTGACGCCCAGTTCTTCGGGCTTCTTGGTGCCGGCGACGATGTCATCGGCATTCACCACGCCGACGAGGCCGACGAAGTAGGCATAGTTCGAGGCGGTCGCGGGATCGACGGCACGCTGCCAGGCGTAGACGAAATCGCCTGCGGTGACCGGGTCGCCATTCGACCACTTGGCCGTGTCGCGAAGCTTGAAGGTGTAAACAGTGTTATCGGCATTGACAGTGTGGCTCTCGGCGACGCCCGGAACCGGGTTGCCGTCGGCGCCGCTGTTATAGAGGCCTTCGAACAGGCTGCGGACAACGGAGGAGGTATCCACATCCTCGACGATCTGCGGGTCGAGGGCGTTGATATTGTCGAGCACGCGATACTTGAACACCTGCTCGGCGGCGAGCGTGGTGCCCTCGGGGACCTGGGCGGCGAGCGCGCCGGTGCTCAAAGCCGACGACGCCAGCAGAGCGGCGAGCCCGAAGGTCGCGATAAGGTTTTGCTTTTTCATTGTTGTCCCATCTCCGTGAAAGACATTCCCTGACAGGCCCAGGTTTCGAGAACGTGGTGCCCTTATTCTTGGCCGGACTGGTCTAAACCGCCGGACTGGGTACGGACCCTATGGCAAGGCGGAAACACTGACAAGTCGGATTGACGTATGCGTCAACCGGTTTGGAGACGCCGAGAGAACGCCGGGGTGTCAGGGATATTGCTGGCGGGCGTGGACAACGCCAGTGACCAGGATCATGTCCGCAAGAACCCGGTAGACCACGATATAGTTAGGATGCGCCACGATCTCGCGCGTGCGCGCGAGCCGGCCCGTCCTGAACATGTACGGGTAGGTGGCCGTCGGCTTGACCGCGTCTTCGATCCGATCTTGCAAACGCATCGCAGCGCTGAAATCGTGCTGAGCTATGAATGCGGCGATTTCATCCAAGTCGTTGAGAGCAACTTCGCTCCAGACGATTGGCAGCATCACGCCGACTTCTTGGCCACGCGGCGGATGGTGTCACGCACATGGGCCATCGCCTCGTCGTGCGGAATCAACTTGCCCGGATTGTCGATCGCCGCCTGAATCTTGGTGCGGAACCAACGATCATAGGCCTCGGCCTGAGCCTCAGTCTCAAACTCAGACACGATCGGGTCGAGCTTCTTGTCTTCGCTCATCGCATACTCCGTGCAGGAGACAATGTACCGCCGAAGCTCGGGCTTGTCACGCCGCCCGCTCGACCAGTGCCGCGACGCCCATGCCGCCGGCGGTGCAGACGGAGATCAGGGCGCGTTGCTTCTGCTCGGTCTGCAGCAGCTTGGCGGTGAGGCCGAGGATGCGGGCGCCGGTGGCGGCGAAGGGGTGGCCGTAGGCGAGGCTGGAGCCCCTGACGTTGATCTTCGTCGGGTCGATACCGCCGAGTGGCGTCTCCCGCCCGAGGACGGTGCGGTTGTAGTCCGGGTCGCGCCAGGCCTTGAGGGTGCAGAGCACCTGCGCGGCGAAGGCCTCGTGCAGTTCGAACAGGTCGATGTCCGCGAAGGTCAGATTGGAGCGGCGGAGCATTTCGCTGACCGCGATGGTGGGCGCCATCAGCAGGCCCTCGCCATGGGCGAAGTCGTTGGCGGCGACCTGCCCCACCGTGAGATAGGCGAGGATGGGCAGGCCCCGCGCCTTCGCCCAATCCTCGGACGCGAGCAGCACCGCCGCGGCGCCGTCGGTGAGCGGCGTGGAGTTGGCAGCGGTGAGCGTGCCCTTGCCGCTATCCTTGTCGAAGGCGGGCTTCATCGTCGCCATCCTCTCGAGGCTGGTGTCCGGGCGGACATTGTTGTCGCGCAGCACTCCGGCGAAGGGGACGACGAGGTCGTCGTGGAAACCCTCGTCGTAGGCACGGGCGGCGTTGAGGTGCGACTTGAACGCCAGTTCGTCCTGCTCCTCGCGCGTGATGCCCCACTGGCGCGCCATCAGTTCGCAGTGCTGGCCCATGGATAGACCGGTGCGCTGCTCCTGCGTCGAGGGCGCTACCGGGGTCAGTTCGCCAAGGTTGAAGCCCTTCAAGGCGGCGGCCTTTGCACCGACCGTCTTCGCCCGGTTGAGGGCGCTGAGACGGTGCTGGAACTTGTCGCCGAAGACGATGGGGGCATCGGAGACCGTGTCTGTGCCGGCGGCGATGCCACTGTCGATTTCGCCGGTGGCGATCTTGGCGCCGAGGATCAGCGCGGCCTGCAGCGAGGTGCCGCAGGCGATCTGGATATTGGTGCCCGGCGTGCGCGGCGACAGGCCGGCATCGAGGGCGGCTTCGCGGCTGAGGTTGAAGTCACGGCTGTGGCTGAGCACCGCGCCAGCCATAACTTCGCCTATTGTTTCGCCCTTGAGGTTGAACTTCTCGACCAGCCCGCCGAGCACAGCGCCCAGCATGCCGAGATTTCCCGCCTCGGCGTAGCCCGTATAGGCGCGGGTGAAGGGGATGCGGGCCGATCCGACAATGGCAACCTTGCGAAGTTCAGCCATCAGGCTCTCCCGTCCTTGCGCGCTTTCATCGGGCCACCGAGGAACGGCGCGAACCCGGTGCCAAAAATGACGCCGATATCGGCGAGTTCTGCCGAGGCCACCACGCCCTCGCCGACGACGATTTCGGTTGTATCGACCAGCGGCTGGATCAGCTCGCGGCCGAGGGCGGCGAGGTCCGGGTGCGGTGGCACCTCGCCCTTCACGGCCTTGCCATCAGTCCAGGTGTAGAACCCCTGCCCGGTCTTGCGGCCCAGCTTCTTCTCGGCGATCAGCCGGGCGAAATGACTGTTCTCTGGGACCGGCGAACCGAGTTCCTCGGCGACCGATTTGCCGACATCGAGCCCGACCGTATCCATCAGCTCGATCGGTCCCATCGGCATGCCGAAAGCGACGGCCGCGGCATCGATCTGTTCCTTGCTGGCGCCAGCCTCGACCCGCTGCACGGCGGCGAGCATGTAGGGCATCAGCACGCGATTGACGAGGAAGCCGGGCGCCGACTTCACCACCACCGGTGACTTGCCGATGGCGAGCGCGAAGCTGGCGCCGCCTGCAATGTCGAGATCGGTGTTGAACTTGCTCCGGATCACTTCGACCAGCGGCAGTTGGGCTACCGGGTTGAAGAAGTGGAGGCCGATCAGGCGGCTGGGGTTCTTCAGCCCCTCGGCGATGCGTTCAAGTTCGATCGAGCTCGTATTGCTGGCGAGGATGGCGCCGGGCCTGGCCCGCGCCTCGGCGTCCGCAAACACCTTCTGCTTGATGTCGAGCCGTTCGACCACGGCCTCGATGATCACGTCGGCGCGCGCAATCCCCTTGCCGGCGACATCGGCTTCGAGTCGGGCGATGGCGTTGTCGATTTCCGTCTTCGACCTCAGCCGCTTCTTGAACAGCGACCTGGCGCGGTCGAGCGCTGGATTGATCCGCTCCATGTCGAGATCCTGCAGCGTGACGCCCATGCCGCGCAGCGCGCACCAGGCGGCGATATCGCCGCCCATGACGCCGGCCCCGACGACATGGACGCGGCGGAACACAGGCTTCTCCGTGCCGCGCACGCCCTGCTTCTTCAGCGACTCCGACAGGAAGAACACCCGGCGCAGGTTGGCGGCGGTTGGAGAGGCCATCAGGGGGACGAACCGCGCGATCTCGCCCTGCTTCATCCTGCGCCAGTCGTTGCCGTGCTCCTCGAACAGGTCGATGAGCGCATACGGCGCCGGGAAATGCTCGGGGTTGGCCTTCTTGCGGGCCTCGGTGCGCATCTGGTCGGCGACGTACCTGCGGACGGGCGGTACCATGGCCACGGCGCGCTTGATGAACGGCGCCCCATCGCTGCTGCGGGACTGAAGGACGGCCTTGCGGGCCTCCCAGCGCAGGTTGTCGCGATGGCGGACCAGCTTGTCGACGAGGCCGAGGCCGCGCGCCTGCTTTGCCCGCAGCATCTTGCCCGTGAGCATGATCTGCATCGCATCGACCGGTCCGGCCTGCCGGATGCTGCGGCCGGTGCCGCCGAAGCCGGGGAAGATCCCGAGGTTGACCTCGGGGAAGCCGATGCGGGTGGCATCGTCGTTGACGGCAATACGGTAGCGGCAGGCGAGCGCCAGTTCGAGCCCACCGCCAAGGCAGAAACCGTGAATACCCGCCACGACGGGCACCTTCAGCGCCTCGATTCGGTCGAACAGCTGGTGCGTGCGGTTGAGCGCGCCAGTCAGCACGCCGGGATCGGCCATGTCGTCGAACTCGGTGACGTCGGCCCCGGCAATGAAGCCGGAATCCTTGGCCGAAAGCAGGATGACGCCCTTGAGCTCGCCGGCGGGAACCATCCCCTCAATTGCCGTGACGATCGTGTCGAGCTCGGTGATCGACTCGCGGCTGAGCGTGTTGACCGGAGATTTCGGCGTATCGATGGTGAGCCAGCCGAGGCCCTCGAAATCGACGGTGAAGGTCCAGTGCTTGAGATGCGGCAAGGTGTCGGCCATGTCGGTCTCTCCTGTGTTATTCGGCGGCCGCGCCGAGCGCGGGGCGCTCGCGCTTCAACTGCCTGGACCCGAGTTCGTCGGGGTCGAAGTCGTCGACACGGATGGCCCGGTCGGTGGCCTGGTCGGCGAGGCGGAGCGTTGCGGCTTCCGACTCGGTGAGCACGCCCGCATCAACGGCATCGGTGATGGCGTCGCGGTCGAGCCGACGGTCGATCGTGCCCTTCTTGGTGGCACGGATGAATTTCTTCTCGATCTCCTCAGCCCCGATGACCTTCAGCAGTGTGTCTTCCAGAACGCCTGTGATGTCCTTGGGGTCCGTCGATACGTAGACCCCCCTTGTGAGCCGGTCCCGGAACTCGCCCGGCACCATCGCCGCACGGGCAAGCCGGAACGTGGCGCGGTCGGAAGCGGGCTTGGCGTGCCGTCCCAACGGGAACACCAGCACGCGCATCAGGTTCCGCAGCACGGGGTTGGGGAAGTTGGCAAACACGGCGGCGAAGTTCTGTTCGATGGCGAAGATGCGGTCGCGGGCAATCGCGTCGACCACCGGCCGGTCGGCTTCGAGGCGGCCATCGTCCTCGTAGCGCTTGAGGGTAGCGGAGAGCAGGTAGAGGTCGGAGAGGATGTCGGCCATGCGACCAGACAGGCTCTGCTTCCGCTTCAGGTCGCCGCCGAGGAAGGCCACGGTCCAGTCACCGACTAGCGCAAAGCTCTGGGTGTAGCGCGCCAGTTGCCGGTACCAGCGCGACATCTCGTGGCTGACTGGGGTCGAGGCGAAGCGGCCGAAGCTGACAGCGTGAAGGAAGCTGCCGGTCATATTACGGAGCATGAAGCTGATATGGCCGCAGAAGGCGGTATCGAACGCTTCGACGCCAGCGCGCCGGTCGGTATTCTGCGCCGCCTCGATCTCCTTGTAGAGATACGGGTGGGCCCGCAGCGCACCCTGGGCGAAGGTGATGAGGGTCCGCGTGAGGATGTTGGCGCCCTCGACGGTGATTGCCACCGGCACGGCCATGTAACCCGAGAACAGGTAGTTCGTCGGGCCGTCCTGCACGGCACGGCCGCCGTGGATATCCATGGCGTCGTTGACCGTTTCGCGCATGGCGTCGGTGGTGCGGTATTTCAGCAGCGCCGACAGCACCGAGGGACGCTGCCCCTCGTCGACCATCGAGGCGGTGAGCGCCCGCGCAGCCTCGTAGGTATAGGCGTAGCGCACCATGCGGCTCAGCGGCTCGGCGACGCCCTCCATCGCGCCAACCGGAATGCCGAACTGGCGGCGGATGCGGGCATAGGCCGAAGTGACGCGCAACGCGTGCTTGATCGAAACGGTGCCGATGGCCGGCAGCGAGATAGCGCGACCGGTCGACAGGCACTCCATCAGCATACGCCAGCCCTGCCCCGCGTACTGCGTTCCGCCGATCAGGAAATCCATCGGGATGAAGACATTGCGGCCCTGCGTCGGGCCGTTCATGAACGCCGAGCGCGACGGGAAGTGGCGGCGGCCGATCTTCACGCCCTTCAGCTTGGCCGGCACAAGCGCCAGCGTGATGCCGATGCTGTCGACCTCGCCGATCAGGTGCTCGGGATCATGCAGGTGGAAGGCGAGGCCGAGCAGCGTCGCGACCGGGGCGAGCGTGATGTAGCGCTTGTCCCAGCTCAGCTTGACGCCGAGCGTCTTCTTGCCCTCGTACATGTCGTAGCAGACGACGCCGACATCGCGCATGCCGGCAGCATCCGAGCCCGCGTGCGGACCAGTGAGGGCGAAGCATGGGACTTCGAGGCCCTTGGCGAGACGGCCGAGATATTTATCCTTCTGCGCCTGCGTGCCGTATTTCTCGAGCAGTTCGCCCGGCCCCAGCGAGTTCGGCACCATCACGGTGATCCCGGCGGCGATGGAGCGCGAGGCAATCTTGCTGACCACCTGGCTCTGCGCCTGCGCCGAGAAGCCGAGGCCGCCATACTCGGTGCCGATCAGCATGCCGAGGAAGCCCTTTTCCTTCAGGTACGCCCAGACCTCCGGCGACATGTCGGCGCGGTTGTGGCGGGTGTCCCAGTCGTCGATCATGGCGCAGACGGTTTCGACCGGGCCGGCAAGGAACGCCTGTTCCTCGGTGCTGAGTGTGGGCTTGCGGACGCCGAGCAGCTTGCTCCAGTCGGGCTTGCCGCCGAAGAGTTCGGCATCCCAGCCCACCGTGCCGGCGTCGAGCGCCTCCTGCTCGGTGCGCGACACACGCGGCAGGATGCGCTTCACCATCGCATAGGCAGGACCGGTGAGAATGAGCTTGCGGACGGGTTTCAGCGCGAACACTGCGAGGATCAGCCCCGGCACGACCAGCAGCCAGCGGAACGGGTCGGCAATGACCAGCGCGAAGGGCTCGAGGATCACGAGGTTGAGGAGCGCCAGCACCACCCATAGCGCCGCCCACTGCCAGACCGGCGCGCGCCGCATGGCGAGGGTCGCAAAGCCGGTGAGCCCAATCAGCACCAGAATTGGAAACATGCTCCGTCCTCCTCGACCAGCCAGCGTTCGACGCGGCCCACCCGCAGACGCGGATACCTGGGCGGCGATGCGCCTCGTATAGCACGTCGAAGATAGGGGTGGTTGACGTTAACGTCAACCTGTAGCCGCTTAGGGCATGAGCCGGTCGATTGAAGATTATAGACTCGCTTCGGGACACGGGCCGTTCACGAGTTCGCGTCGCGTGTTTGACGCTAACGTCAAGCGATGGCAGTCTTCTTCCAAAGGGATGCTTGAACATCCCGGAGGAGGAACACATGGCCATAAACTCAGCCGAGCATGAGCGACCCTGGGTAGCGCACTATCCGCCTGGCATCGAATGGGACGTGCCGATCGACACCACACCGGTCCACGAGCAGGTGCTTCGCGCCTGCGCAGCCGCGCCGGACGCGGACGCGCTGGATTTCCTCGGCAAGAAGACGAAGTTCCGTGACCTGGCGCGGCAGATCGATGCCTTTGCCGGGGCGCTGCAGCAGAAGTTCGGCGTGAAGAAGGGCACGCGGGTCGGGTTGCTGCTGCCCAATACGCCGTTCTTCGTCGTCGCCTACTACGCCATCCTCCAGGCCGGCGGCACCGTGGTGAACTGCAACCCCCTCTATACGGTCAGCGAGTTGCGCCACATCGTCGGCAATGCCGGCGCCGAACTGATGATCACCCTCGACCTCAAGCTGATCTTCGAGAAGGCGGAGAAACTGGTGTCCGAAGGGCACATCAAACGCCTGATCGTCTGCAACTTCCCCGGGGCCCTGCCTGGCGCCAAGAAGCTGCTGTTCAAGATCGCCAAGTCCGGTGATCTCGCCAAGGTGTCCGCCAGCCCGATTGCCGACCGCATCGCCGATTTCGATGCCCTCGTCGGGCTGAAGCTGACGCCGACGCCGGTGAGCATCGACGCAGCGACCGACTGCGCCGTACAGCAGTATACCGGCGGCACCACCGGCGTGCCGAAGGGCGCCATGCTGAGCCACGCCAACATCGCCGCGCAGGTGAGCCAGATCAACTACTGGGGTGGACACCTCTTTCACCCGCCTAGCCGGGTGATCGCGGTACTACCGTTCTTCCACATCTTTGCCATGACCACCTGCATGAACCTGCCGCTGTCCGGAGGCGTGCAGGTGATCATGCTGCCGCGCTTCGAGATGCGGGCGTTTCTGGACACGATGACCCGCACCGGCGCAAACGTGCTGCTGGCAGTGCCGACGCTGATCCAGGCGCTGGCCAAGCACGGAGAGAAGTCGGTGCCGCACCTGCAGTCGCTCGAAGTGACAGTATCGGGGGGCGCCCCCCTGTCGGACGAGGTGCGCGCCAACTGGAGCAAGGTCAGCAAGTCGCTGCTCGCCGAAGGCTATGGCCTGACAGAGGCGTCGCCGGTGGTCTGCTGTGCAGCGCTGGCGGTGCCATCGAAGCCGTTGTCGATCGGCCAGCCGCTGCCCGGCACGGACATCCGCTTCATCGATGTCGAGACCGGCAAGCTGGTGCCGCTCGGCGAGCGCGGCGAACTGCAGGTGAAGGGTCCGCAGGTCATGGTCGGCTACTACAATGACGCCGAGGCGACCAGGAACGCCTTCATGGATGGCTGGCTGCGCACCGGCGACGTCGGCTACATGGACGAGGACGGCTACGTGTTCCTGGTGGATCGCATCAAGGACCTGATCATCTGCTCGGGCTTCAACGTCTACCCGCGCGTCATCGAGGAAGCGCTGATGCACCATCCGGCGGTGGAGGAAACCAACGTCATCGGCGTGCCCGACGAGTATCGCGGCGAGGCACCGGTTGCCTACGTGAAGCTCAAGGAAGGTCAGAAAGTGACCGACGGCGAGTTGAAGACCTTCCTCGGAGAGACCCTCAACAAGATCGAAATGCCCAAGGAAATCATCTTCAAGGAAGAACTGCCGAAGACCCTGATCGGCAAGCTGAGCAAGAAGGAACTGCGCGAGGACTACAAGGGACGGAAGAAGTCGAATGAACCGGCCTGAGCAGGAAGGGCGCGACCTGTTCGCCATCGCCGACCTCGCCGGCGAGTTCGGCATTTCAACCCGCGCCATCCGCTTTTACGAGACCAAGGGACTGCTGCGGCCGGAGCGGGTGGGCGGCACGCGGGTGTTCCGGCGGCGCGATCGCGCACGTTTGATCCTCATCCTGCGCGGTAAGCGGCTAGGGTTCTCGCTGCGGGACATTTCCGACTACCTCAGCCTCTACGATGCGCATTCGCAGACGGCTCAGGTGAAACTGCTGATCCAGAAGGTCGACGAGCGGCTGATGCTGCTCGAAGCCCAGCTGGGTGACCTGCAGACGACAATCTCCGAGCTTCGGGAAATCCGGAAGTTCGCGGACGACCGATTAGCCCAAGGCGCCTGAATGCTTCGATCCCTGCTGACCCTGATCGCTGTTGCGACGATGGTATTGCTCGCCGCCTGCACGATCTCGTCGCCGACCCAGTTGGTGGGGGCCGACGAGGGCGCTGCCCCGCTGCCCGCGACCTTCGTCGCCTATGGTTACAAGCAGGGCGACGACGACATCTGGCGTCGCACCGAGGAAGCTCCGGTGGGCTATGCGCTGTCCGGCAAGGCCTATGTCGCGGCCGACAACTCGATGACGCTGCGCTTCGTGCCGCTCGACAATAACGGCTACCTGCTGTCGGTCGCCGGCAACGAACCGGGCGCGCTGTACGGCACGGCCTGGGTGAAGGGCCAGATCATGGTCATCCGCATGATGCTGTCCGATGATGGGGACATGGCGCTGGAAAAGGCCAAAGCGGCGTCACCGCCTGACATCGCCAGCGACATTTCCCCTGAGGACGGCGGCCTCGCCGTGACGAAGCGCGAGACGCTCGACCACCTGGTGTCGCTGGTGCGCAAGGGCACGGTGGCAACCGAGCCGTTGGTGGCCTGGGTCGCCGAGGACCCTGATGCGCCCACTCCGACGACGATCCGCAAGGACACGAACGGCTGGAAGGCGGAGTAGCTACCGCTTCCGGCCCTTTACGTTCGTCATCAGGTTTGGCTTTTTCGGGCGCGTCCAGCCCTTGGGCGGTTCGACCACCGGGACGTTGGTGCCCAGCCCCATTGACCCCGGCGGCGGCTGGCTTGCCTGGACGATGCCGCGCAGTTCCTGGATGGCGTCCCGAAACCGGGCGGCCGCCTCGTAGTCCTCGGCGGCGACGGCATCGGCCATCTGCTTTTCGAGCGCGGCGATCTTGCGGTCGTTGTTCATGAGCGACATCGCGTGCCTCAGGTGGCTGAGAGGAAAACCTGCATATCGTCGAGCGTGGCGGCTTCGGTTGCCGGCTTGTCCCACCGTATCCGGTTGATGCGGGGGAAGCGAAGCGCCACGCCGGACTTGTGCCGGGTGGATTGCTGAGCGGAATCGAACGCCACTTCGAACACCAGCTCCTTGTTGACCTCGCGGACCGGACCGAAGCTGGCGACGGTGTTGTTGCGCACCCACTTGTCCAGCTGCTTCAGTTCCTCGTCGGTGAAGCCGAAATATGCCTTGCCGATGGGGACGATCTCGTTGCCCTTCCAGACGCCGAATGTGTAGTCCGAGTAAAAGCTCGAGCGCTTGCCGTGGCCGCGCTGGGCGTACATGAGGATGGCGTCGACAACGTTCGGATCGCGCTTCCATTTGTACCAGAGGCCCTTGGGGCGGCCGGGCACATAGACGGATGAACGCAGCTTCAACATGACGCCTTCGTGGCCATGCTCGGCTGCCCCCTTGCGACGGATCTCGGCGAGCTGGTCCCAGCCGTCGAACGGGACGATCGGCGACAGGTCGAGCCGGGTCTGGGGGTTGTTGGCGAACCAGGTTTCGAGCCGGGCACGGCGCTCCGTCCACGGCAGCGCCCGGATGTCCTCGCTGCCGTCGAACAGCATGTCGTAGACGCGGATGAAGCCGGGATAGGCGGTGAGGTGCTTGCCCAGCGCCGTCTTGCGGTTGAGCCGCTGCTGCAGGTCGTTGAAGGGAGCGGGGTCGAACTCCTGACCGACCAGCAGTTCGCCATCGAGCACGGCATCGCCGAACACCGCTCCGGTGACGTCCGGGAAGGCGTCGGCGATGTCGTCGCCAGTGCGGCTGAACAGCGAGACCTGGCCGCGCGCCGCGATCAGCTGCACCCGGATGCCATCCCACTTCCACTCCGCGACGAAGTCCTTTGGATCGAGCTTCTCGAGGTCCTTCTCCTCGTCGATGGGGTTGCTCAGCATCAGCGGGTGGAAGCGCGAGGCGTGGTCGATGTCGGGGCGTTCGGTCCTGCCGTCGAGCCAGTCGAACAGTTCGGCATAGGGTACGGTGAGGCCGTTCCAGACTTCCTCGATTTCCTGCACCGGCTTGCCACTCATTTCGGCCAGCGCGGTCTTGGCGAGGCGGGCCGATACGCCGATGCGCAGCGCGCCGGTCGCGAACTTCACCAGCGCCCAGCGCTCGTTGATGGTGGCGCGGGTGAGGAGCGAGCCGATCAGGCGCGTCAGCTCGGCCTTGCTGGTCATGTTGAAGAGTTCGACCAGATTGCTGAGCGACGGCAGCGGCTCCGTGCCATCATTATCTTCAGACGAAGAGTGATGCGGCCAGATCAGCGCGATGGTCTCGCCCAGGTCGCCGACATAGTCGTAGCTCAGCGCGAAAAGGTGCGGATCGACCTCGGCCAGCACGATGTCGCGCAGCCCCGCCGGCTTGACGTTCTTGAAGGTCAGCGCGCCGGTGAGGATCGCGAGCCCGAGGCTGCGGTCCGGATCGGGGGTCGAGCGGAAATACTCCACCATCGCCTCGAGCTTGCGGTTGCGCGAAGGGGTAAGGACGAGGGTTTCCATCAGCGCGGCGAAGGCTCTCATTCCACCTCCTCCTCACCGTCCTCGTAGGCCACGATCCGCAACGGCTCGGCTTCGAGCCCCTGCTGCTGGCAATGGTAGACGAGCGCATCCTCGCGGCCATGCGTCACCCAGACTTTCGACGCTCGGGTATCGGCGATGGTCTGGCGCAGCTCGTTCCAGTCGGCATGGTCGGAGATGATAAGCGGCAGCTCGACCCCGCCCTGCTTGGCCCGCTGCTTGACGCTCATCCAGCCGGACGCCACTGCCAGCACCGGATCGGGGAGCCGGCGGCTCCAGCGATCCTTGATGGCAGAGGGCGGGGCGATGATGACCTGGCCCTTGAGGTCGTCCTTGCTCACCTCGAGCGAGGGGCGGAGATCGCCCAGCGGAATGCCGCGCTCGACATAGAGTTCGCAGAGCCGGATCATGGCGCCATGCAGGTAGATCGGCGCGTCCCAGCCGGCATCGCGCAACAGCGCGATCACCCGCTGCGCCTTGCCCAGCGCGTAGCTGCCGATGACATGCGAACGCTCCGGGAAGGTCTCGACCGAGCGCAGCAGGCGGCCGATCTCGTCGAGCGGCTTGGGGTGCTGGAACACTGGCAGGCCGAAGGTCGCCTCGGTGACCAGCAGGTCGCATTCGGCCAGCTCGAACGTCTGCGCCGTGCGGTCGGGCAGCCGCTTGTAGTCGCCGGTGACGACGATGCGCTGGCCGCGATGCTCCATCACCACCTGCGCCGAGCCGAGGATGTGGCCCGCCGGAACGAAGGTGATGGTGACATCGTCCACCTGCAGCGGGGTGTTGAAGTCCAGAGCCTGAAACTGCCCGGCGCAATCCTCGCCGTAGCGCACTTTCATGATCGCGATGGTGTCGGGGGTCGCCAGCACCGCGCCATGGCCGGAGCGGGCATGGTCGGCGTGCCCATGGGTGATGATCGCCCGTGCGCGCGGCTGCGGCGGGTCGATATAGGCATCGATGGGAGTGACGCGCAGGTCACGGTCAAGAAACGGGGCGTGCATGACAATCGAGATGTTATCGCTGAGTGCTGCTCAACGCACGAAAAGGCAGTTCGGCACACTAGTAGCGGCAAGTTCAACGGACTAGGGTCCGTCGCCAAACCAAATTCATACCGGAGTCGATAATGCAGAGCCTGCTTTCACTCGCCGCCGCACACCCGTCCCGTACCTACGCCGCGGGCGAAATCATCATCGGGCAGGGCTTCGAGGGTGGCAATCTCTACATTCTCGAAAACGGGCAGCTGGCGGTGGAACGCGACGGCGTGCGAATCGCCACGGTTGCCACGCCCGGCGCACTGATCGGCGAGATGTCGGTAGTGCTCGGCACGATGAACACCGCCACGGTGCAGGCCGAAAAGCCGACGACGATGCGGGTCATCCGCGACGCTCAGAAATACCTGAAGACCGACCCGGAGCTGACCTTTCGCATCGCCTGGCTGATGGCCAACCGGCTCGACGCGACCTCCGCCTACCTGGTGCAACTCACCAAGGACCATGCCGGCAAGCCGGAAGGCGGGCTGCTCGGCCGCATCCTGTCGACGTTGAACTCCAACGACGAGAAGCGCTACACGCCGGTGCACCGCGGCGACATGTTCGGCAGCTGAGGCGCTAGCCCGCGTACTGCTCCAGCCAGGCCGTGAGGGTTCGCGCGTCCATCGCCCCAGCCTTCTGTGCCACGATCTTGCCGTGGCGGAAGACGATCAGATTGGGGATGCCACGGATGTCGTAGCGGGCCGCGACCTGCGGATTGGCCTCGGTGTCGAGCTTGAGGAAGCGCATCCGCGGCTCCAGCGTGCGCGCCGCCGCCTCGAACGACGGCGCCATCATGTGGCACGGCCCGCACCAGTCGGCCCAGAAATCCACCACCACCGGCACGTCCGACCGGCTGATCTGCCGCTCGAACGTGGCCGCGTCGACATTGGCCGGCTGACCGTCAAACAGCGGCTCGTGGCACTTGCCGCATTTTCCGTCGGCCAGCGATTTGTCGCCGGCCACCCGATTGGTGCTGCCGCAATGCGGGCAAACGATCATGCGCGGATCCGTCATCACATCACCTTGGTGACCTTGAGGAAGTTGCCGCGCTCATCGTTGGCTGCCTTGATCGCGCCTTCAGACCCCAGCACCACGACCTGGCCATGCTGCGCCACCTTGTTGAGGGCTTCGGCCAAGGCCTTGAAGTCCTGGTTGGAGGCGCCGAGGATTTCCTCGCGGCGGCGCTGCCGGTCCTCGTCGGTATCGCCCGACAACTCCCAGATCAGCGAGGTGAAGCCCTTCGCGTCCGGCAGGCGGTAGGTATCGACAGAGCCGATGACGCCGATGACCGAGCGCACCAGATCCTGCTCGCCGACGCCGGCCTCGAGGAACTTCGCCGCGCCATCATAGACGTCGAGCGTCTCTGTGAGGTTCGGGTCACGATACGAGGTGAAGGCAAACGTGCCGGCGAACGGATCGAAGCCCGAGGAGCCGCCATAGGCACCGCCCTGCACGCGCACCTTGTCCCACATGTAGGTGGTGTTGAGGTGCTTGATGGCCACGGCGGTCGCACCGCTCGGCACGAAGCCCAGCGCCTTGAGGTTGGCGCCTTTGGCCACGTAGTTGACCTGGCCGGGGAAGGTGAGGCCTTCCGACAGCGGACCGGGTGCAAAGCCCCAGCCTTCGGTCGAAGCGCCCTGCCCTGTGGGCATCGCCTTGACGAAGCTGGCCAGTTCCGGCCGCAGCGCGGCGATGGCGAAGCTGTCGGCGGTGACGTTGGCGACCATGTTGCTGCGGCCGATGAGCAGCGAGCGGATCTCCTCGAGCGCCGCCTGCACCTTGGCCCAGTCGGTGTCGATCTCCTTCACCAGCTCCTTGAGGAAGAAGTAGTAGCTGACGCCGCCGAGCGTTTCGTTGAGCCAGTCGGCCTCGGCGAAGCCGGCCCGCACGCGCATCGAGACGATGCCGTTGCCGCTGCCCGCCAGCCCGCTCTCGAACCCGGCCTTGGATTCGAGCACCATCTGCTTGATGCGCTCGCGATTGTCAAAGCGCGCATCGCTGAGCACGTCGCCCATGATGCCGAGCAGGTCGTCGATATGCTCGGCGGTGGCCTTGCCGCGCATGAACAGCCACGCGGCCGTGCCGCCACCATCACGGCGGGTCGAGCTCCAGCGCGAGGCGCCGACGCCACCGGTGGTGCGGCCGATGCGCTGGGTAAGGGAGACGAAGTCTTCCTTGCTGGTCCCCGTCTGCGTCAGCGCCCGGGTGAAGATCGGCAGGTAGGGCAGCAGGCGTCCGGGGATCGCCTTCAGGTCGAAGCCGAGGTCGAGATAGATGACGCCGTTGGTCGGCAGGTCGTGGGTGTAGAAGGCGATGCCCTCGAGGTCCTCCTTGGCGATCGGGATGGCCTTGTTGGCGCGCGGCAGGTCCTCGAGCGTCAGCGCCGGGATCTTCGACAGCGCCTCGGGCGTATCGGTCGCTTCCTGCAGCGCCTTGAGATGCTCGGTCTGCCTTGCCACCTCGGCGACGCCATCCGCATCGAGAGACGACCGCGCTGCATCGAGCCGGGCCCGCTCCTCGGCCGCTTCAGCCGCGGCCTTGGCCGGATCGGCGGTGAGCAGCACCGTTGTGCGGTGGCGGTTGTCGAGGACGTGGGTCTTGATCAGACTCTCGAAGTACTTTTCGCCGCGCGCCAGCTTCTCCTTGATTCCGGTGAGCGGTGCCTCGAAGGTGAGCGGCACCAGCGGGTCGCCGCCATAGAGCCAGGTGCCCAGCGAGCGGAACATCAGCGCGATGCCGCGCGGGAACGAGCCGGTATTGTTCTCGCGCAGGGCAAACTCGGCGGAGTTCATCGCCGCCTCGATGGTCAGCGGGTCGATGCCTTCGGCGCTGAGCTTTTCGAGCTCGGAGATGATCAGCGCCTCGACCTTGGGGCCGGCATCGTCCTCGATGCCCTTGAGGCCGAAGGTGAAATAGGGCTGCTGGATGCCGTCGGCGAAGCCCGAGCCGGTGAGGCCCTCGCCGAGCCCGGAATCGATCATTGCCTTGCGCAGCGGCGCGGCCGGGGTGCCGACCAGCACGGATTCGAGCACGTTGAGGCCCAGCATCAGCTCAGGGTCGGTGACCTCGTCGAGCATCCAGTTGACCGACACCATGGCGGTCTTCTTGCCGATCTCGGCTTCGCTCGCCGCGAACGTCTCGTGCAACTGGCGCGGCTCGCTCCAGCGCGGCTGGATGGCGATATCGGCCTTGGGGTCGATGCGATCGAACTGGCCGAAATACTCCTCGAGCATCTCGAGGCGCTTGGCCGGATCGTCATCGCCGTAGAACACCACGCGGGCGTTGGACGGGTGGTAGTACTTCGAATGGAAGTTCTTGAAATACGCGTAGGTCAGGTCGGGGATCGCCTTGGGGTCGCCGCCGGAGTTCACGCCATAGGTCGTGTCGGGGTAGAGCGACAGCTGGCTGAGCTTGCCGAGGATCGCCGAGGCCGACGAATAGGCGCCCTTCATCTCGTTGAACACCACGCCCTTGAACACCATCGGCCCCTGGGTGTTGTCGAGCTCATAGTGCCACCCTTCCTGCCGGAACGTGTCCTCGGAGATCAGCGGGAAGAACACCGCGTCGAGATAGACGTCGACGAGGTTGTAGAAGTCCTTGAGGTTCTGCGAGGCGACCGGATAGGCAGTCTTATCCGAGAACGTCATGGCGTTGAGGAAGGTGTGCAGCGACCCCTTCAGCAGCTCAACGAAGGGCTTCTTCACCGGATACTTGCGCGAGCCGCACAGCACCGAGTGCTCGAGGATGTGGGCGACGCCGGTCGAATCCTCCGGCGGGGTCTTCAGCGTCACGCCGAACACCTTGTTCTCATCCTCGTTGATGAGGCTGAGCACCTCGGCCCCGGTCTTGATATGCCGATAGAGCCGGGCCAGCGAACTGATCTCCGCGATATGCTGCTCGCGCACGAGTTCGAAGGCGGGATGTTCGGACATATGGGGGTACTCGGGTGGTGGGAAGGTGGGAGCTAACTTAGGGAGGCGCGGAGGGCGATGGAAGGGGGTTACGGGATTGTAAGGGCTGGCCGGATGGGGAGGTAAGGCGCGGAGTTGCGGGACGCCCCTCCACCACGCTACGCGTGGTGCTCCTCCACCGTGAAACGGGGGAGGGGGACCGCGCGTAGCGAAGCGGAGCGTGGTGGAGGGGGCGTCGGTACACTCCCGACTAAATCTTCCCGCGCACCGCCGGCCGCACCTTGCCCTCGTACCAGCCCTTTAGCTCCTCGATCAAAGCCGGCTCCACCGGGTCCAACCCGATCGCATCGACATTGCTCCGCAACTGATCCGGGCGGGTCACGCCCGCGATGATCGTCGACACCGCCGGCTGGTCGAGAATCCACCTGAGCGCGAACTGGCTGAGCGGCGCGGTCTTGGGCACCATCTGCTTGAGCTGGTCGGCCAGCATCACGCCAGTCTCGAACGGCAGGCCGGCGAAGGTTTCGCCGACGTTGAACTTCTCGCCGTTGGCGTTGAACTTGCGGTGGTCTGTGTCGGCGAACTGATGGTCCTTGCTCCACTTGCCCGACAGCAGGCCAGAGGCCAGCGGCAGCCGCACGATGATGCCGACATTGCGCTTCTGCGCCGTCGGGAACACCTCGGTGATGTAATCCTGCCGGAACAGGTTGAAGATGATCTGCAGCGTGGTGCAGCCATCCGCCTTCATCGCGGTGAGCGCCTCGTCGACGCTTTCGACGCTGGCCCCCCAGTGCTGGATCATGCCGGCGTCGCGCATGTCATCCATGATGTTGAAGATTTCGCCGTCTTCTAGCACCTCGGGCGGAATGGTGTGGAGCTGCGCGAGATCAAGCGTCTCGACCCCGAGGCGCTTCAGCGAGCCGGCGAGGCTGTCCTTCACCGCCGCCTTCTTGAAGCCGCTGCGGCCGGGGAAGATTTCGCCGTTGCGACCCAGCTTGGTGGCGACGAACACGCTCTTTTTGTCCTTGAAGGCGCCGATGCGGCGCTCGGACTGGCCGCCGCCATAGACGTCGGCGGTGTCCCAGAAGTTCACGTCGAGCGACCGCGCCGTCTTCAGGATTTCGGCTGCCGACTCGTCGTTCACCGGCCCGAAGCTCTCGCCCAGCTGCCAGGTGCCGAGCCCGATTTCCGAGACGTCGAATCCGGTCTTGCCCAGTTTGCGCGTGTTCATGGCTTCACTCCCTTGTTGGCGGGAGTGATAGCGGCTGGAGCCGGCGGGCGGAAGTCAGACTTAGTGCCGTTCCTTGGTCGTGTGGAACACGATCTTGGGGTGCCGAAACAGGTTCCCGCAAACGCAGCCCCCGCCGCGGCGGTGCCGGGCGGGGGCTTGCAAAGATCGTCGGTGGCATCAGAACTTGAAGTTGATACCGGCGCTGGCGGCGTGCGATGTCAGCCCGAAATCGCTCACGTCACTTAGGCTGTAGGTCTGGCTGCCGAAGTCCGAGTAACGATACAGAAGATCGAGAGAGACGTTGTCGGCTACTTCGACTTCGACACCAGCACCCACCATCCAGCCGATATGGGTGTTCGTGTCTTCAAACACGTTGTTGCCGTCATCGAACGTGATGGTGTTGTTGGCGAAGGCCAGACCGGCAGTCACGTAAGGAAGAAACACGCCGCCGTCGAAGCCAAGTCGACCACGGACGCTACCGGTCCAGTCGGTGCGGGCGGACAGGCCGATTGCGCCATCGGAACCGGCGAAGTCGGCCCATGCGATATCGGCCACGATACCAGCGACGATGGCTTCCGAAACGGTGAAGTTGGCGCCAACTGCAACGCCGGCAAGCCACCCCTCTATGTCATACGACGCATCGAGGGGGCCGTACAAACCCTCGTCATCGGTGAAGGCACCCCAGCCATAGCCTGCGAATGCGCCGATAAACACACCGTCCCACTTGCCACCGACATCGACCACGCCAGGCATGTAGGCGGGTTCATCGATGAGAAGATCAGCTGCAAAGGCCGGCGCCACGGCAAACATCGAAACCGACGTCAGCGCTGCCGCGATAACAAGTTTCATCATTACCCTCGTGAATGTGCGAATATAATGTGGTCCACGATGTCAACGCAAGGACGGCCGATATCATGAGCAACGTGCAGCTTAGTCCAAGATTGGTCGCGTTTTTGGTAAGCGCTGCGTCAAGACAGCAACAGTCTGACCATGCGGCAGATTTCTCGCGCCCCCGCGACCTGATCGGGAGCGATGGCCCGCATTCCCCGGACGCCCAAGAAGAGCCAACCCCGCCGCAGCGATGCCTGCCGGGGTTGTTTGCACGTCTGCCGGAGTGACTACTCGCACCGTAGTCGGAACAACCGCGGTCTGAAATCGCGTCGGTACCCGCCTGCTCTCTCGGGGCGATCCTCGCCGCCGGGGCAGCAGTTCGCGTCAGTGCCGTTCCTTGGTCGTGTGGAACACGAGCTTGGGGTAGTCGCGCTGGGCGCGGCCCAGCCACCACTGCGATTGGGCGAGATAGACCGGGTCGCCATACTTGTCCTCGGCCATTTCCAGCTTCAGGGTGGAAATGAAGCGGGCGAGCTCGGCCTTGTCGTCGCTGGTGACCCAGCGGGCGAGCTCGAAGTTGATCACCTCGAACGAGATCGGTACGTTGTATTCGGAGTTGATGCGGGCCTGCAGCACTTCGAGCTGCAGCTGGCCGACCACGCCGACGATGTAGTCGGCGCCCACCATGCGGCGGAAAATCTGGGCCACGCCCTCTTCCGCGAGATCGCTGAGTGCCTTGGCGAGCTGCTTGGTCTTCATCGGATCGGCGAGGCGCACGCGGCGGATGATTTCCGGCGCGAAGTTGGGGATGCCGGTCACCTTGATGGTGGCGCCCTCGGTCAGCGTGTCGCCGACGCTGAGCGCACCGTGGTTGGGGATGCCGACGATGTCGCCCGCCACCGCTTCCTCGGCCAGTTCGCGGTCGTGGCCGAAGAAGAACATCGGGTTGGATACGGCCATGTCCTTGCCGGTGCGGACGTTTTTCAGCCGCATGCCGCGCTTGAAGGTGCCTGAGCTCAGCCGGACGAAGGCGATGCGGTCGCGATGGTTCTGGTCCATGTTGGCCTGCACCTTGAACACGAAGCCCGAGACTTTCGGGTCGTTCGGCTCGATCGGCTTGGGATCGGCCGGCTGGGGCCGTGGCTCGGGAGCCCAGGTGCCGAGCGCCACGAGCAGTTCGGGCACGCTGATGGACTTCAGCGCCGAGCCGAAGATCACCGGGGTGAGATGGCCGGCGAGGTAGATCTCGTGGTCGAACTCGGGAAAACCAGCGCGCGCCAGCTCGAGGTTCTCGAGGCTGGCCATGATCACCGGGTCCATGGCGAACTCGTTGTCGCGGCTGAGGTCCTCGACCTTGGCGAAGGTCTTCCACACTTCGCCGTTCGGGCGCTTCACCACCTTGCCGGTGAGATCGACGATGCCCTTGAAGTCGACGCCGCCGCCGAGCGGCCACACCACCGGGGAGACATCGAGCGCCAGGGTGGAGGCAATCTCGTCGAGGATTTCGACCGGGTCCTTGCCCTCGCGATCCACCTTGTTGGCGAAGGTGATGATCGGGATGTCGCGCAGGCGGCACACCTCGAACAGCTTCAGCGTCTGCGCCTCGATGCCCTTGGCGACGTCGATCACCATGATGGCGGCGTCGACGGCCGTCAGCGTGCGGTAGGTGTCCTCGGAGAAGTCCGAGTGGCCGGGGGTATCGAGCAGGTTGAAGGTGAGGCCCAGGTGCTCGAAGGTCATCACCGAGGAGGTGATCGAGATGCCGCGCTGGCGCTCGATCTCCATCCAGTCCGAGCGGGTGGCACGCTGGTTGGCGCGGTGGCGCACCTGCCCGGCCTGCTGGATGGCGCCCGAGGTGGCAAGCAGCTTTTCGGTGAGCGTGGTCTTGCCAGCGTCCGGGTGCGAGATGATCGCGAAGGTCCGGCGCGTCTGGAAGGGCAAGAGCTTGGTGGCCGCGGCCGGGGTGTGGACGTTCATGGCAATCGCGTGAATGAGGGAAGCCGCTACATAGTCGTTTGCGGCAGCGATTGCAAAGCGCCCGCCCCGCTGCGCTGCGGCGGACAAAAAAGAAGGGCCGCCGTTTGGCGACCCTTCCCGATTTCGCGGTCTTCGAAGCGATCCTTGCCCACTCAAGGGCGAGGTGCCTACGCTTAGGCCAGAGGCTGCTCCGAGCTACCGGAGACTCCAGGACCCTTCGAAACCGACGATTTCTGATGAGACACTTGGACCACCTCCTTTGCGCTGTTGACGATTGCCAGAAGTTGGGCGCGTTTGCGCGGCTTGGCAAGGGGGTAGCGCGCGGCGGATGTGACAAAAGCGTGACGGAGCCCGGAATGAGGCACGGCCCGCCGGGGGTGAACCCGACGGGCCGTGTGAGGCGCGCCACGCCGCTGGCGCGCTGAGCGTCTCGGCGATCAGAACTTGAAGTTCACGCCGGCGGTAACCGCATGGGTGCTGAGGTCGAGATCGCTGTCGCTGCCGCCCACGTTGTAGGTGGCCTGGCCGTAGTCCGAGTAGCGGTAGTTGAGGTCGAGCGAGATCTGCTCTGTTGCGGCAACTTCCACGCCCACGCCACCGGTCCAGCCGAAATGCGTCTGGGTGTTGTCGACGGGGCCGTCGCTGGCCGTTGCGCCAGCGATCGCCAGACCGCCGGTCAGGTAGGGCATGAAGGCGCCGGCGTCGTAGCCGACGCGGCCACGCAGCGAACTGGTCCAGTTGATGTCGAAGTCGACGCCGTCGGCATCGTTGTAGCCGCCGATGCCGGCCCAGGCGATGTCGCCTTCGGCGCCGAGCACGAGGCCCCCGCCGACGGAGAAGTTGGCACCGAGCTTGGCGCCAACGGTCCAGCCGCTGAGGTCGGTCTCGCTCGGCGGGGTCGGGGTGATGTTGCCATCCTGGTCGGCCAGCGTGCCCCAGCCGTAGCCGACGAAGCCGCCGACGTAGGCGCCGTCCCAGCCGCCGGTGCTGGTGTAGCCGCCGTAGCTGGGGGCGGGCTGGTTGATGAGCAGGTCAGCCGCCGAGGCCGCCGAAGCGGACACGAAGGTGGCGGCGCCCGCGAGGATAAGAAGGGAAATGCGGTTCATGAGTGCCTCCAAGGAACTAGGGTTACAAAAGCCTTGTGAGGGGATGAATCCGCCGAAAATGCGAATAAATCCTTTACGCCGCAGTTACCTTTCCGGGGTGTGAACGCCCGTTCCATGCTGCACCATCGCAAAACTCCCGGCCGGCCGCGGGTTCCAGCGGTTTACGATTGGGTAACCAGTCGGGACGATGGGAAATCCGTGATCGGCGGCAGACGAAAACAGAACCCCGCCACGGCTTTCGCCCGGCGGGGTTCGGAAGATTCAAGGCCGAAGCTGACAGCTTAGAAGCTGAAGTTCAGGCCGACGGTCAGGGCATTCGAGGTCAGGCTGACATCAGTATCGCCACCGAGGTCATAGGTCTTGGTGCCGAAATCCGAGTAGCGGTACTGCAGGTCGAGCGAGACGTTGTCGGCAACGGCGATCGCGACGCCAGCGCCGGCCGTCCAGCCGATGTGGGTCTGGGTATCTTCGTCACCGTCGTCGACGGTGGCGTTCGCGAACGCCAGACCGGCAGTCACGTACGGCAGGAAGGCGCCGCCGTCGAAGCCGAGACGGCCGCGGATGCTGCCCTGCCAGTTGATCGTCGCACTATCGAGACCGAAATCCGTGTCTGCAGTCTGGTTCGACCAGGCGATGTCGCCGACGAGACCGGCAACGATGGCCTCGGATATGGTGAAGTCGGCGCCGGCGTTCACGCCAAGCATCCAGCCGGTGGTATCGAACTCGGTGCCCGGAGGCGAGAACTCGCCGTCTTCGTCGGTCAGCGTGCCCCAACCGTAGCCGCCGAACACACCGACATAGGCGCCATCCCAATCACCCGACACATTGATCATGCCCGGCGAGACCGGCGCGTAGTCGACGATGAGGTCAGCGGCCTGGGTGGCCGAGGCGAAACCGACGAAGGCGACGCCGGCCAGAAGAGCCATAGCGATACGGTTCATGGATATCCTCCTGAATGCTGGCGGCAACCTAAACCCATGGCAGGTTGCGGTCTACTTAATGACGCCAGATTCTGCCCCGATTGCCGCCACTCCTGCGGCAAGTGTTGCAGGCCTGCATCGACAAATGTGGCAGACGGGCTGAAATTGGCAGCAAATTCCCGAATCTCACGGGTGTGTGATTTTCGAAGGTTTGCTGCAGCAACAAATTGATAACCACAATTGTGACGCCCGCCACATTGTTGACCAATTGTCCGCTGCCCCGGAGTCTGCTTCCTGAGGGATGCGGACACTACGTAGGCCGATCCGGACTCGCCTGCAACCGTCAACCCTTGGCCCCGATGCGCTGCATCGTTTCGATGGAGCGCCGTGCGAAGCGGGTCCAGTCTGACGGCAGGTCGTGCTCGACGATCATCAGTTGCGATCCGAGCCGGCCAAGCCGCCATCCAGCACGAAATTGTAGCCGGCCTGACCACCAACCAGCCACCCCTCGATATCGAAATCGCTGAAGCCGGTATTGCCGTCCGAGACGACACCCACGCCGTAGCCACCGTTGACGCCGATCCGCTCCCTCGCCGATCGCGGTAGCCATGCCATCGTCAGATGGCGGTCGCCCGCACGCGGGCCCGTCCGATCCAACCCGTTGAGAAGGATGGTGGGTGCGACAGGGATTGAACCTGTGACCCCCGCCGTGTGAAGGCGATGCTCTCCCGCTGAGCTACGCACCCATCCGTGGGCCTTCCGGCCCGTCAACTCACCGGCGGAATTCGCCGGTGACGCAAGGACTTGCGGGGTCCTGAGGCGGAGATGGTGGGTGTAACAGGGATTGAACCTGTGACCCCTACCATGTCAAGGTAGTGCTCTCCCGCTGAGCTATACACCCATCTACGCCATCGACGCTGGCCGAAGCCCCCGTCGCGTGGAGGCGGATACACCATAAAACCGCGGCAAGGGTCAAGCGGGAAAACCCCACTTCACCGAAAACCCGGGGTCAGGCCGCCAGCAGCCGCTCGACTTCGTGCACCAGGTCCTTGAGATGGAAGGGCTTCGACAGCACCGACGCATCCTTGGGGGCATCCGAATCGGGGTTGAGCGCCACGGCGGCAAAGCCCGTGATGAACATCACCTTGAGGTCCGGATCGAGTTCGGTGGCGCGCCGCGCCAGCTCGATGCCGTCCATCTCGGGCATCACGATGTCGCTGAGCAGCAGCGAAAAGGGCTCCTCGCGCAGCCGCTCGTAGGCTGACCTGCCATTGTCGAACGACACCACCTCGTATCCGGCGGTCTTGAGCGCCCGCGTCAGGAACTGGCGCATATCGTTATCGTCTTCGGCAAGCAGTATGCGCTTCATGGCACCCATCTTCGGATTCTTCCGCGTCCGACTCTAATAGCTCATGTTTAATGCAAGTTTGCCAGCCCGAGAACTCGGCGTCGTCGATGTGATCTCCGCGCGCCGCCTCATTATGGACAATCGCCCGGCCAGGCGGCACACTGAAGGCTATAGGTGCTTCGGCACCCGAGGGAGAATTTGGTGCAGTCCGACTACTGGGACAGGCCGGCGTTCGAGACGGTAAGGCCGCGGCGGCTGACCGCGCCCCTGGTGTTCAACTCCGGTCATTCCGGTGCGGACTACCCTGAGCGGTTCCTGCGCATGACCCGGCTCGACCATCTGTCGATCCGCCAGTCCGAGGATGCCTTCGTCGACGAGCTGTTCGCCCGCGCCCCGCATCTGGGTACCCCGCTGATCCGGGCGCATTTCCCCCGCGCCTATCTCGACATCAATCGCGAACCCTGGGAACTCGACCCCACCATGTTCGTGGAGCCGCTTTCCGAGCGGTTCAACACCACCAGTCCGCGTGTCGCGGCCGGGCTGGGGACGCTGGCCCGCGTCGTGGCCGAGAACAAGCCGATCTACAAGGACCGGCTGACCCTCGATGATGCGCGCATGCGGATCGAGGGCATCTACCAGCCCTATCATGCGACGCTGCAGAAGCTGCTGACCGAGGCGTGGTCGGCCTATGGCGTCGCGGTGCTGATCGATTGCCACTCGATGCCTCGCCTCGCCCGCTCGGGCGACCGGATCGGGCCCGACGTGGTGCTGGGCGATCGGTACGGCACCACCTGCTCGCCGCTGCTCGCCGACCTGGCCGAGATGGTGTTCACCAGCGCCGGCCTGCGCGTGGCCCGCAACCGCCCCTATGCCGGCGGCTTCTGCACCCGCACCTATGGCCGGCCGCAGCACGGGGTGCACGCCCTGCAGGTCGAAATCAGCCGGCATCTCTACATGAACGAAGTCACGCTCGAGAAACACGAGGGCTTCGGCGCCATGAAGCAGCTGATCGAGCGCTTCCTGATCGCGCTGGTCGGGCTGGATATCGCCCTGCTCGCCCCGCCGGCCGGTGCCAGCGAGAAGCTCGCGGCCGAATAGCGCACGCGAAGTGCTGTTACCGAAAAAACGGGCCGCCGAAGCGGCCCAGTCAAGGGAGGAAACGATGGTGGCCAGTCACTTAGACCCAAGTTGCGGTCCAGGTTTCGAGCCGCGCATCCATCATGCACTTACCGGGATGAACTGATTTGCGGCGCCCCACAAGCTCACGTCCAGTATTCAACAGGTGACGTCATCCCTTTGTTGCAAAAATGAATCAATCAGCTTGGCCACTATTCCTAGCCAGCTGCGTTGTCGCAGTACCAGCCCATTGAAATTTAACCGCAAACCGCCCCGGAACCGCGCATGACCCCTACACCGCCTGCTGCCTCGCTGGGCGACCTCTCCGTCGACCTGGTCCGGCAGACTCTGCTCGATGCCGCCGAGATCGCCGCAGCCATCACCCTGCCCCGCTTCCGGCAGGGAATTGCCGTGGACAACAAGTGGACCGACGGCTTCGACCCGGTCACCGAGGCGGATCGTGAGGCCGAGCGGGTCATCCGCAACCTGCTGGGCGAGCGATTCCCGGATCACTCCATCCTCGGCGAGGAAATGGACGACAAGACCGGCACCGCGCCCTACGCCTGGATCATCGACCCCATCGACGGCACCCGGGCCTTCGTCACCGGCGTGCCGGTGTGGGGCACCCTGATCGGCCTCACCCTCAACGGCCGCGCCGTCGCCGGGCTGATGGCACAGCCCTTCACCGGCGAAATTTACATGAGCCTGCCCGGCGAAGCGCACTATCACCGGGGCGCCGAACACCTGCCGCTCAAGACCAGCGGGGTGACGGAACTGGGCAAGGCCAAGCTCACCACCACCTCGCCCGACCTGTTCCTGCGCCAGGGGCGGGACCTGACGGCCGAGTGGAACCGAATCGAGCGCTCGGTGCTCACCACCCGCTACGGGCTCGATTGCTACGGCTACGCACTGCTGGCGGCCGGCCACATCGACGTGGTGGTCGAGGCCGGGCTCAAGAACGTCGATATCTGCCCGCTGATCCCGCTGATCGAGAATGCCGGCGGCGTCGTCACTACCTGGGACGGCGGCCCGGCGGAACTGGGCGGCAACTGCGTGGCAGCCGCAACGCCGGAACTGCACGCTGCAGCGATGGCGATGTTGAAGGGCTGACTGCCCTTCAAGCCATCCCGGCTCCGATGAATGCATCGAACGCGGCCAGCACCTGGCCGCGGATCGGGTCGGTTTCCTGGAACAGTTCGTGCTTGGCGCCGGGGACGATGACGTGCCGTCCAGTGCGCATGCGCAAGCCCAGCGTCTCGATCGCCGCAGTTGACACGACCTCGTCGCGGGCGGCCGCCAGCATCAGCACGGGGATCTTCACCGCGCCGGGGAACTGGTCGGTTCCGGCGCCGGCCATGGCGCTAAAGGCGCTCGCCGCCCAGCCGATGGTGGGCGCGCCGATCTCGAGATCGGGGCGCGCCTTCAGCACTTCCACCGTCCGCATGAAGCGGTTGAGGTCGGAGGTCACGGCGTTGCCGGCAAAGCTCTGCTGCGACTGCGGCTTGTCGGCGCGGCGGGCGATCGGCAACCGCCCAAGCCCGAGCATCGACAGCGTGCCGGCAAGGCGCGCCATCCCGGCCATGCCGAAGGGCTGGCCATCGAGCGCCACCATCGGGGCGGAGAGGAAGATGCGCTCGAACATCATCCGGTCGCGCGCCCCGGCATAGAGGCAGGCGAGCCCGCCCATCGAGTGTCCGACGAGGTAGTAGGGCGCGGGGCAATCGGGCAGCAGGATGTTCCCGTGGAAGCTCCGCAGGTCGGTCCAGTAGTCATCGAAACCGCGGACATGGCCGAGCCGCTTGTTGCCGATCAGCCTCTGGCTGCCGCCCTGCCCGCGCCAGTCGAAGGTCGCCACGGCGAAGCCGCGCGACTGGAAATCGGCGATCGTCTCGAAATACTTCTCGATGAATTCCGTCCGCCCATGCACGAGGCACACCGTGCCCCGCGGCGCGCCGGGACCCTTGGGGAAGGTCGCGTAGCGCAACTGCACCTTGTCCGAGGTGGTGAAATACCCCACCCGCGCCCCCTCGGGCACCGGATTGGATGGCACCACGGCAAGCTGCGGTCCTGCGGGGTCGACGATGGCGTTCATGACCGATTCCGGTTGCGAATGTACTCTTGATAGCGACGTACGGCCGGCCTGTCAGCGCCAGCGCGGCGGGATCGATCGCAACTGTGTCTCCGCGTCCCAGCTGTCCGGCCGCTGCCCAGGCCGATGCCACCGCATACCTGCAGCGCGCCAGCGTTCGCGGAACCTCCGGGCTGCATCAGGCAAGCAATCCTCGTAGCCGTGTTCCACGCCGCAGCACGGGCAGATGGTGAAGTCAGGCGTCTCGCCATCGCGGCCCCAATGCGAGTCCTCGCTGGCAAGCCCACAGCCCCTGCAATGGCGCTGATCAAAATCGATGATCGGCACTGTCGTCTCCCGAACGGTGCACAGCAACTCCCTACCGGATTCCCCGGCGGGCGGAAATGACGCCGTGGGTGGGCGGCGGCCCGGCAAACCAACAGAAGAGCCAGCGCCTCATGCGAGACACTGGCTTTCCTGTGATGGGCCGCCTTGCGGGGGGCGGGTGAAGGCGGCTCATTCGGTGTGCCCTGCAGCAGACAGTCAGCACAGTTGCGGGTATAGGACCGGCTGCCTGAACCCGTTTTGAGCGGGCCATTCATTTTGCGTTCAGCAACGCAGGCAGCCCCTTGAACGGGCAAATCCCCACCCTAAATCAATGCTGTTCGCCGGCAATGCCGGGAACCGGGACACCCGGGAGTGGTGCTTGCCCAGCAGGGGAGCACACATGGGACACCCGCACCAAAGCCACGTTGCTCAAAAGGAGAATGTGATCATGGCTGCCTACGATTTTTCCCCCTTCTATCGTTCCACCGTCGGCTTCGACCGCGTGTTCAACCGGCTCGATGCGCTGGTCGGGCAGGAGCAGAAGTCCTACCCGCCCTACAACATTGAGAAGACCGGCGCTGACACTTACCGGATCTCGATTGCCGTGGCCGGCTTTGCCGATGGCGACATCGCCATCGAGAGCAAGGAGAACAACCTCGTCGTGAAGGGCGCCAAGCCCACCGAGGCCGAGACCGCCCAGCGCGAGTTCCTGCACCGCGGCATTGCCGAGCGGGCCTTCGAGCTCCGCTTCCAGCTGGCCGACTACGTCGAGGTGGCCGGCGCCAACCTCGAGAACGGCCTGCTCCACATCGAGCTGAAGCGCGAGATCCCCGAGTCCAAGAAGGCCCGGCAGATCCCGATCTCCGGCACCACCAAGACCATTGAGGACCAGACGGTCAACTAAGCCTGCTTCCGCTCACGAACGGCCCGGTCATCAGGAGCGTCGTCAGTGGCCGGGCAGAACGGAATGGGGGCGTGGGTTCGGAAGGACCCGCGCCCTTTGTCTATGCAATCTGCACCCGCACGTCGCCTCGGACGCGCAACCTCCGGACCATGGCGCTCGTTGCTGAAGCGTCCAACTCAAGCGTCAGAGGTTCAGATGAAATCCGTAGATATCGGGCTCAAGTCCAATACGAAGACCGCCATGATCGACCTGCTCAACGCGCGCCTCGCCGACGCGATCGACTTGGCGCTGGTCACCAAGCAGGCCCACTGGAACCTCAAGGGCCCGACCTTCATCGCCGTGCACGAACTGCTCGACCAGTTGCGGGGCGACGTCGACGAACATGTCGACATCATCGCGGAACGAGTCGCACAGCTCGATGGCGTGGCACTTGGCACGGTGCAGACCGTCGGCACGGCCACGCAGCTTGCGCCTTACCCCACCGACATCCGCAAGGTCGAAGACCATGTCAGCGCCCTTGTCGACCGCTATGCCGCCCTGAGCGCCTCGACCCGCCAAGCCATCGACACCGCCGACGAAGCCGGCGACGCCGGCACCGCCGACATCTTCACGGCGTTCTCGCGCGTCCTCGACAAGGACCTGTGGTTCCTGAAGAGCCACCTGGAGTAGCGCGGCGCGCGAGCGGCCACGACGAAAGCCCGGCGAGCCCAAGGCTCCCGGGTTTTTGTATGTTCGCCGCCTCCCGAAGGTGCGGCATGGGCGGGACTTCGTCCCTATTGTGCCGGTAGACCGGCCAGGTAGTCGGTGGGACTTTCGCCCCGCCCATTGCGAAGGGACTTATGGCGCACGGCACCGCTCAGCGATGCAGGAACCGCAGTCACCCCAGTTGCGACGGCTCGCCCCTGGCCCCCTTACCTCCCCGCGATGCCCCGTCGGCACCTCGCATCGGAGAAGCGAGGGCAAGATATGGCGCGCCGGAATCGCGGGGATAACTTTCTTTCAGGGGGAGGTGGATAGCGGCACTCGTACCGTCCAGGGCCGCGTCGGCGGTCAGGTGGATTTCCTACTGCCAATCGCCGATGAAACCGGTCTCACGCAGCCACATCCGCGCGCCGCAAGGCGATGTTTCCTACGGTTTTCCTATTCAGCCGCCATATCTCCTACGCGACACCGCCATAACACGGCAAAAAGTGGCTGAGGCCGCTTGCCCGCAGTTTGGAATTATGCAAATGTAGGCTCGATAGGACAGCACGTCTGTCCAATTTTAGTGAGCGGCCGGTCTCCCCGGATGCGTTTCACACGCCGATCCGGCTGGCCCGCTTGTCATTAGCGGAAACGGAGGAGTGGGGTCTTATCGAGCCCGAATGAGCGGCCATTTGGATGCAGAGCCGCTCCCCACTAAAGGATTGCGCACTCGGATTCGAGCCGTACATTGGGTACGACTGGGGCCTGAAGGCGCGTCGAAAGGAACCAACCGGCTGGGGCACCTGCCCCGGTCCTGAAGACGACTGCGAAACAAAGGACACTTGCAAATGGCTGACCCACGGAACGGTACGATGTCACATCCCGTCACGGAAACCGCCATTCGCAAAAATGACGGCTACCGCACCGACCTGCCGCGCGGCGTGATGCGCCCGCAGGCCGAGGGTCTTTATGATCCGACGCGCGAAGTGGATGCCTGCGGCGTCGGCTTCATCGTCAACATGAAGAACGTCCCCAGCCAGAAGATCATCCAGAACGGCCTCGCCATCCTCGAGAACCTCGAGCATCGCGGTGCCGTGGGCGCCGACCCGCTGATGGGCGACGGCGCCGGCATCATGGTGCAAATCCCGCATAAGTTCTTCGCGCGTGAGAGCGAGCGGCTCGGCTTCCACCTGCCCGAGCATGGCAAGTACGCCGTAGGCATGATCTTCATGCCGCAGGACGCCGAGTTGCGGCTCAAGATGCAGCGAGTCGTCGACAAGGTGATCGAGGACGAGGGCCAGACGGTCATCGGCTGGCGCGACGTGCCGTCCGACAATTCCTCGCTGTCCAAGGACCCCGAGATCGTCGCCACCGAGCCGTTCCACCGCCAGGTGATCATCGGCATGGGCGACGACATCGCCGACGAAGAGGCGTTCGAGCGCAAGCTCTACGTCATCCGCAAGGTGATGTCGGCCAAGATCTACTCGGCCTTCGAGGGCAAGCCGAACGACTTTTACATCGTGTCGATGAGCTGCCGCACGCTGGTCTACAAGGGCATGTTCCTCGCCGCCCAGCTCGGCGCTTATTATCGCGACCTGCACGACGCGGACTTCGAGTCTGCCCTCGCGCTCGTCCACCAGCGCTTCTCGACCAACACCTTCCCGTCCTGGCGGCTGGCGCACCCCTACCGGTTCGTCTGCCACAACGGCGAAATCAACACCGTGCGCGGCAACGTCAACTGGATGGCCGCCCGCCAGGCTTCCGTGTCGTCGCCGCTGTTCGGCGCCGACATCCAGAAGCTTTGGCCGATCTCCTATCCCGGCCAGTCGGACACGGCCTGCTTCGACAACGCGCTCGAGTTCCTGATGCGGGGCGGCTACTCCATGCCGCACGCCGCCATGATGCTTATTCCCGAGGCCTGGGCCGGCAACCCGCTGATGGATGAGGATCGCCGCGCCTTCTACGAGTACCACGCCGCGCTGATGGAGCCGTGGGACGGCCCGGCCGCCATGTGTTTCTCGGATGGCCTCCATATCGGCGCGACGCTCGACCGCAACGGCCTGCGTCCGGCCCGCTATTTCGTCACCGAGGACGACGAGGTCATTATGTCGTCCGAGGCCGGCGTGCTGCCGATCCCGGCCGAAAAGATCAAGACCAAGTGGCGCCTGCAGCCGGGCAAGATGCTGCTCATCGACCTCAAGCAGGGCCGCATCGTCTCCGACGAGGAGATCAAGCGCGAGCTGGCCAACGCCCACCCGTACAAGACGTGGCTCGGGCGCACCCAGATCGTGCTCGAAGACCTGCCCTCGGTGCATTTCGAGCCCAAGACCTCGGACATCCCGCTGCTCGATCGCCAGCAGGCCTTCGGCTACACGCAGGAAGACCTCAAGCTGATCCTGCCGCCCATGGCCGTCACCGGCCAGGAAGCGACGGGCTCGATGGGCACGGACACGCCGATCTCGGCGCTGTCGAGCAAGTCGAAGCTGCTTTACACCTACTTCAAGCAGAACTTCGCGCAGGTGACGAACCCGCCGATCGACTCGATCCGCGAAGAGCTGGTGATGAGCCTCGTCTCGTTCATCGGCCCGCGGCCGAACGTGCTCGACCTGTCGGGCAAGGGCTCGCGGCAGCGCCTCGAAGTGCGCCAGCCGATCCTCTCGAACGAGGATCTCGAGAAGATCCGCGCCATTGGCGGCATGGAGGACAACCCGTTCCGCTCGAAGACGCTGGACATCACCTATCCGGTGTCGGAAGGCGCCGACGGGATGGAGCGCGCGCTCGAGCAGCTGTTCTCGGATGCCGAGCTTGCCGTGCACTCGGGCGACAACATCATCATCCTCTCCGATCGTGGCCTGAGCCGCGACCGGGTGGCGATCCCTGCTTTGCTGGCCACGGCCGGCGTGCACCATCACCTGATCCGCAAGGGCCTCCGCACCTCGGTGGGTCTCGTGGTCGAAACCGGCGAAGCGCGCGAAGTGCACCACTTCTGTGCTCTCGCGGGCTATGGCGCCGAGGCGATCAACCCCTACCTGGCGTTCGAGACGCTGCTCGCCATGCGCGACCAGTTCCCGTCCGAAGTGGACGACCACGAGCTGATCTACCGCTACATCAAGGCGATCGGTAAGGGCATCCTCAAGGTCACCGCCAAGATGGGCATCTCGACCTACCAGTCGTATTGCGGCGCGCAGATCTTCGACGCCGTGGGCCTCTCGACCGACTTCGTCGACACCTACTTCACCGGCACTGCCACCACCATTGAGGGTGCCGGGCTGCAGGAAATCGCCGAGGAGACCGTGCGGCGCCACCTCGACGCCTTCGGCAACTCGCCGGTCTATGAGGATTCGTTGGATGTCGGCGGCGATTATGCCTTCCGCCAGCGCGGCGAGGCGCATGTCTGGCGCTCGGAGACGGTCGCCAGCCTGCAGCACGCCGCCCGTGGCAACGCCCAGGACAAGTATCGCGAGTTCGCCCGCCAGGTGAACGAGGTCGAGGACAGGTACGTCACCATCCGCTCGCTGTTCCGGCTGAAGGCGGCCGGCGAGGATGGCCGCCAGCCCGTGGCGCTCGACCAGGTCGAGCCCGCGGCGGAAATCGTCAAGCGGTTCTCGACCGGCGCCATGTCCTATGGCTCGATCTCGCTCGAGGCGCACACCACGCTCGCCATTGCCATGAACCGGATCGGCGGCAAGTCGAACACCGGCGAGGGCGGCGAGGAAGTCGATCGCTTCGTGCCCATGCCGAACGGCGATTCCAAGCGCTCGGCCATCAAGCAGGTGGCCTCGGGCCGCTTCGGCGTGACCACGGAGTACCTGGTCAACTCCGACATGATGCAGATCAAGATGGCGCAGGGTGCCAAGCCCGGCGAGGGTGGCCAGTTGCCCGGCGACAAGGTCAACGAGACCATCGCCCGGGTGCGTCACTCGACCCCCGGCGTCGGCCTCATCAGCCCGCCGCCGCACCATGACATCTATTCGATCGAAGACCTGGCCCAGCTGATCTTCGATTTGAAGAACGTCAACCCGGAAGGCGCGGTGTCGGTGAAGCTCGTGTCGGAAGTCGGCGTGGGTACGGTTGCGGCCGGCGTCGCCAAGGCGCGTGCCGACCATGTGACGATTTCCGGCTACGAAGGTGGCACGGGCGCGAGCCCGCTCACCTCGCTCAAGCACGCCGGATCGCCGTGGGAGATGGGCCTCGCCGAAACCCACCAGACGCTGGTTCGCAACAAGTTGCGCAGCCGTATCGCGGTGCAGGTCGATGGCGGCATCCGCACCGGCCGTGACGTGGTGATCGGCGCCCTGCTCGGCGCCGACGAGTTCGGCATGGCGACCGCCCCGCTGATCGCCGCTGGCTGCATCATGATGCGCAAGTGTCACCTCAATACCTGCCCGGTGGGTGTCGCCACGCAGGACCCGGTGCTGCGCGCGCGCTTCACCGGCAAGCCCGAACACGTCATCAACTACCTCTTCTTCGTCGCCGAGGAAGTGCGCGAGCTGATGGCGGAGCTGGGCTACACCCGCTTCGAGGAAATGGTCGGCCAGATGCAGATGCTGGACAAGACCGAGGCCGTCGCCCACTGGAAGGCGAAGGGGCTCGACTTCTCCAAGCTGTTCCACAAGCCGTTCGCGGCCGAAGGCGTGGGCATCACCCACACCGAAAGCCAGAACCACCCGATCGACAAGGTGCTCGACCGCAAGCTGATCGAGCACGCCCGCCCTGCCCTCGAGCACGGCACCCCGGTCAAGATCGTCGAGACCATCACCAGCGTCGACCGTTCGGCGGGCGCCATGCTGGGTGGTGCAGTGGCCAAGCGCTACGGCCATGCCGGTCTGCCCGACGACACCATCGCCATCAGCCTCACCGGCACCGCCGGCCAGGCGTTCGGCGCCTGGGCGACGCGCGGTATCTCGATCGACCTGGTCGGTGAAGCCAACGACTATGTCGGCAAGGGCCTGTCGGGCGCACGCCTCGTGGTCCGCCCGCCGGAAAAGCGGGGCTATGTGGCGGAGGAGTCGATCATCATCGGCAACACCGCGCTCTACGGCGCCATCACCGGCGAGTGCTACTTCCGCGGCGTGGCCGGTGAGCGCTTCGCCGTCCGCAACTCGGGCGCCATCGCGGTGGTCGAGGGCACGGGCGATCACGGCTGCGAGTACATGACTGGCGGCGTGGTGGTGGTGCTGGGCAAGACCGGCCGCAACTTCGCGGCTGGCATGTCGGGCGGCATCGCCTACGTGCTCGACGAGGACGAGAGCTTCGAGAGCCGCTGCAACATGTCGATGGTGGAGCTCGAGCCCGTGCCGGAGGAAGAGGCCCTGCGCAGCCGCGAGTTCGGCGAATCGGGCGACCTGCTAACGGCCGGCGTGGTCGAGATCCTGCACGACCTGCAGCGGCACGACGCGGACCGGCTCTACCAGTTGATCCTGCGGCACAAGACGTTCACGGGGTCCAGCCGCGCCAACCACATCCTGTCGAACTGGGACGAATACCTGCCCAAGTTCCGCAAGGTGATGCCGACCGAGTACCGCAAGGCACTTCAGAAGATGGAAAAGGCGCGGGAAACTGCCCAGCGCGTGGCTGCAGAGTAAGGGGAAGCACAATGGGCAAGATCACTGGTTTCCTCGAAATCGAGCGCGTCGACCGGGACTATCTTCCGGTCGAGGAGCGGCTGAAGAACTACAACGAGTTCACCATTCCGCTCGGCGACAAGGGCACGCGCGACCAGGCGGCGCGCTGCATGGATTGCGGCGTTCCCTACTGTCACAACGGCTGTCCGGTGAACAACCAGATCCCGGACTGGAACGACCTTGTCTACAAGGGCGACTGGCTGAAGGCGCTGAAGAACCTTCACTCAACCAACAACTTCCCGGAATTCACCGGCCGCATCTGCCCCGCCCCGTGCGAGGCGGCGTGCACGCTGAACATTCCGGACACCCCGGTGAACATCAAGTCGATCGAATGCGCGATCATCGACAAGGGGTTCGAGGAGGGTTGGGTCACCCCGCAGGTCAATCCGGACAAGACCGGCAAGAAGGTTGCCGTGGTCGGTTCCGGCCCGGCCGGCATGGCCGCTGCGCAGCAGCTCGCCCGCGCCGGCCATGAAGTGCATCTGTATGAAAAGGCCCAGCAGATCGGCGGCCTGATGCGCTACGGCATCCCGAACTTCAAGCTCGACAAGAAGACCATCGACCGCCGCGTCGAGCAGATGATCGCCGAAGGCGTGGTGCTCCATACCAGCGTGCATGTCGGCAAGGACATCACCGTCGAGGAACTGGCGAGCCAGTACGACGCGATCGCCATGGCCGGCGGCGCCGAGAAGCCGCGCGACCTGCCGATCCCCGGCCGCGAGCTCGATGGCGTGCACTTCGCCATGGAGTTCCTTGGCCAGCAGAACCGCCGCGTCACCGGCGAGCCGCTGCAGAACGTCAACCCGATCCTTGCGCAGGGCAAGCACGTCGTGGTGGTGGGCGGTGGCGACACGGGCTCGGACTGCATCGGCACATCGAACCGCCAGGGTGCGCTGTCGGTCACCCAGATCGAGATCATGCCCATGCCTCCTGAAAGGGAGAACAAGGGGCTGGTCTGGCCGAACTACCCGCTGAAGCTGCGCACCTCGTCTTCGCAGGAAGAGGGCGTGGCCCGTGACTTCGCCGTCGCCTCGCTCAACTTCGAGGGCAAGGACGGCAAGGTTACGGCGCTCAACTGCGCCCGCGCCGACAGCAAGTTCCAGCCGATCCCGGGCACCGAGTTCCAGCTCAAGGCCGACCTCGTGCTGCTCGCCATGGGCTTCCTCGGCCCGGTGCAGGAAGGCATGATCCAGGAAGCGGGCGTCGCCATCGACAAGCGCTCCAACGTCATGGCCGACACGGTGAAGTATCAGACGAGCCGCGAGAAGTTCTTCTCGTGCGGTGACATGCGCCGGGGCCAGTCGCTGGTCGTCTGGGCCATCCGCGAAGGCCGCCAGTGCGCCCGCGCCATGGACGAGTTCCTGATGGGCAGCACCAACCTGCCGCGCTGATCGGCAGGCCCTGACAAAAATCAAGGGGCGCCCGTGCGCCCCTTTTTCTTGCCCAGACCTTGCTGCTTTCAGCGAACTCTGCGGATGGCTTGATGCCCTACTGCAGCGCGGCCTCGGCAACCGCGTCTTCGGGCACCGGCGTTACGCCGACCCCGAACGAGTCCGCTCGTCCGACGGGCGCGTAGATCAGCTGGGTCGAGTCGAAGCCGACCGGATCGACATCCTCCGCCGTCGCGGCGATGCTCGTCGCCGTCACGAGGTCGGCGGCGCGCCTCGGCGTGTGGGTGAGCGAGATCACCGCGCCGGCGACCTCGAGCAGCGTCATCTGCCCCAGCCCCTGATAGGGCGGCCGGACCATCAGCTGGGCATCGGTACCGAGCAGCGGATCGGCGACCGCCAGGCCCACAGTGCCGCCGCCGCGATAGTAGTTCCGCAGCGTCTGGCTGAGGTAGAAAGCCAGCTTGTCGGCGCCTGCGGTCGAGAGGTGGATGCCGTCATCCTTGCGCATGCGGACATTGTTGCCGTTGAGATCCGGTCCGTTCCGCGTGTACTTGCCCTCTTCGGTGGCGAACTTCTCGAAGATATCGAGGAACTCCGCTCCGCCGCCAAAGGCCGCGAGCCGGTCGATCTCGTTGATCTGGATCATCGTCTGCCCGAACTTGGGCGCTTCCATCGGCGGCAGGCCGACCCAGATGGTCGGCTTGTTGGCGGCGCGCAACTGCTGCACGATCGACTGCACGCGCACCGAATACTCGGCCAGCCATTCGGGTGACAGCGAGGCATAGCTCTGGCCGTTGAGCGCCATCTTCTGCCGGTCGTTGATGCCGACGATGAAGACGGCGATGTCGAAGCCGTTCTCGGTAATCCGCTCGCCAATCTTCTTGGGCCAGTCGAAGTGGTCCACCCGCACAATGCCGGAATCGCCGACACTCTGGTCGATGATCGCGATGTTGGGATCTTCGGCATAGAAGCGGTCGAGCGCCTTGGCGACGTCGGTCGCCATCGAGTCGCCGAACACCGCCAGCCGCGTCGCCCCCTCGGCCTTTTCGATCTTGGGCTTGGCCGGCGGCAGGTCGGCCGCCTTCTTGGGCTTGGCCTTCACCACCGGCTGCTCGACCACCGGCGCCTTTTCTTCTTCCTTGTCGCCGAACAGCATGTCCATCAGCGTCCGGCGCTTCCGCGGCCGCTCTTCGGCCTGCGCCACCAGCACGCGACCATCGTCCACCTGCACGATGGCCGGCGGCGACACCACGTCGCGCGCCTGCGCGAAGGTCGGCAGCAGGTCGGTCAGCACCAGCGCCGCAACGACGAGGCCGACGATCCAGATGACGAACTTGTTGGACTTGCTCTTCATGCGGATCATCTAGCCGATCGGGTGGGTCGTTTTGAAGGCGCCTCGCGGAGAATCTACCGGCTCGCTGCAGCAAGCTCGTCATGGCTCGACAGCGTGATGAACCCGTCCGCCACCTCGCCCCGGCTGGCCTGGAACCGCGCATAGGCGGCCTGGCTGACCGGGCCGATCCGCCCGTCAACCACACCGTCGTAGAGGCCGAGGCGGGTCAGCGCCTCCTGTATCGCCTTGCGCTGGCCGAGGTTTGGAAACTTCGTCGCGCGCGGCCAACTGGCGACGAACGGCCCGCCACCCTTCAGCCGGTCGGTCATGTGCGCCACCGACAGGGCATAGCTGTCGGAGAAATTGTAGCCCTTGAGCACCAGGTAGTTGGCGGTCATCAGGAATTTCGGCCCGCCCGCCCCGGCCGGCGCATAGAGGAAAACCGGCGTATCGAGCGCCGTGAACCCCCGTCCCTTGACCCGCCGCACCCCGCGCTCGGCAAAAAAGCCGACCGGCCGAAGCTGGTCGCGCGTCGCCAGCAGATAGTCGAACCCGTCGGGCACATCGACCTCGAAACCCCAGTCGAGGCCCGGCCGGTAGCCGAGGTCGAGCAGGAATTTCGCGCTCGTCGCCAGCGCGTCGCTGAGCGAGTTATGCAGGTCCACCACCCCGTCACCATCGCCGTCCGAGCCGTGGGCGATGACGTTGGACGGGTTCACCTGCAGGTGGCCGATGGCCCCTGCCCATGAGCCGACCAGTTGCGCCGGCGCCATGCGGTTGCGCTGCAGCAGCAGCAATGCGGCGATGAAATCCGCCTCGTCTTCCTTCAACCGGCCGCGCCGCTGGTGCACCAGCGTCGCCAGCGAGCGGATGATCGGCCGGATCAGCTTGCCGTTGCCCAGCACCGCCCCGTAGTCGGTCTCCATGCCCCAGATGGCGCCGAGAATGTAGGGATCGACCCCGGTGCGCTGCCCAACGGCCCCGAACAGCGCCTGGTTCTTGCGGAGCGCCGCCTGCCCCCGCTCGATCCGCCCGGCGGTGACCCGCTTGTCGAGATAGTCCCAGACAGCCGTGGTGAACTCCGGCTGCGTCTCGACGAGGTCCGGCACGGCGCCGTCGGGTGTCAGCCCCGTCGTGGCCGCACGCCAGGTCTCGCGCGTGACACCGGCAGAGAAGGCCCTGGCCTCGAAATTGCGGAGGAACGCATCGAAGGATTCGATGGGCGCGGCTACGGCGGGGGTGGTGAGGAGAAGCAAGGCGAGAAAAACAATGTGGCGCACGTTGTGCTCCCTGGCGGATGCCGCATCGCCTGCTCCCCCTCTGGGAGAAGCGATGGAGCACGGTCGGCGGACGAATCGACGCTACCGATTGCGCGTGGCCAAATAGCGTTCCCAGCTCATTGCCGCCGTAACGATCTCTTCGAGGTCGTCGTGGGCCGGCCGCCAGCCGAGGACCTGCCGCACCCGGTCCGACTTGGCCACCACCGACGCCGCATCGCCCGCCCGCCGTGGCTGTTCGACCACCTTGAAATCGACGCCCGACACGGCCTTCACCGTATCGATCACCTGCCGGACCGAGTAGCCGCGCCCATAGCCGCAGTTCATCGTCGCCGAGCGGCCGCCGCCCCTCAGATACTGCAGCAGCAGCGCATGCGCCTCCACGAGGTCGGTGACGTGGATATAGTCGCGCACGCCGGTGCCGTCCGGTGTCGGGAAGTCGGTACCGAAGATCCCCACATCGGCGCGCCGACCGAGTGCCGCCAGCAGCGCCACCTTGATCAGGTGGCTGGCATTGGGCGCGCTCTGGCCGCTGCGCTGCTTGGGGTCGGCCCCGGCCACGTTGAAATAACGGAGCACGCCATAGGTGATCGGATGGGCCTCGGCGACATCGGCCAGCATCATCTCGGTCATCATCTTGGAGCGGCCATAGGGCGATTCCGGCGCGAGCCGCGTCTCCTCGCTCACCGGCTCGAGTCCGGCCGAGCCATAAACCGCCGAGGTGGACGAAAAGATGAAGTGCTTCACCCCACCCTTCACGGCTGCCTCGATCAGGTTGCGCGAGGTCGCGGTGTTGTTGCCGTAGTATTTCAGCGGGTCGGCGACCGATTCCGGCACCACGATCGAGCCGGCGAAATGCACGATGGCGTCGACCTTGTGCTCGGCGATGATGCGCGCCACCAGGTCCATGTCCCCGGCATTGCCCGCCACGAAGGTGGCGCGATGGTCGATGGACCAGTCGAACCCCGTCGTGAGGTTGTCGAGCACCACCACGGGTTCACCCGCATCAGCCAGACGCAGCACCATGTGGCTGCCGATATAGCCGGCGCCGCCTGTAACAAGGACCGCCATAATGACTCCCGGATGCTAGATTTTAATGGAGTCGAGGTTAGTGAGCAGGTGCTAAGAAACGGCTTAAGCTACCGGCCGTCACCCGTGGGAGATTCTCGTGCCGCAACGTGTCCGTACCGCAGTGTTTCCTGTCGCCGGTCTTGGGACCCGCTTCCTGCCGGCCACCAAGGCAATGCCCAAGGAGATGCTGACGGTCGTCGACCGGCCGTTGATCCAGTATGCGGTCGATGAGGCACGCGAGGCGGGGATCGAGCACTTCGTCTTCGTGACCGGCCGCAACAAGGCGGTGATCGAGGATCACTTCGATCGCCAGTTCGAGCTCGAGCAGACGCTGGAGGCGCGCGGCAAGACCGAGGCCCTCAAGGAGTTGCAGAAGGACCTGCCCTCGGCGGGCCGGACCAGCTTTACCCGCCAGCAGGAGCCGCTGGGTCTGGGTCACGCCGTCTGGTGCGCGCGCGAACTCGTCGGCAACCAGCCTTTTGCACTGCTGCTCCCCGACATGATCTTCCGCGCCAAGCCGGGCGTGCTCAAGCAGATGATGCAGGCCTACGAGGAGACCGGCGGCAATATCATCGGTGTCGAGGAGGTCGATCCGGCCGAAACGGCGAGCTACGGCATCGTGGCGCGCGGCGATGGACCGGATTCGGGTTTCCGCATCACCGGTATGGTGGAAAAGCCGGAGCCCAAGGACGCACCATCCAACCTGTTCATCTCCGGGCGCTACATCCTGCAGCCCGAGATCTTCACGCTGCTCGCCGAGCAGCCGCGCGGTACGGGCGGCGAAATCCAGCTCACCGACGCCATGCAGACGCTGATCCGCCAGCAAGTCTTCACCGGGGTGAAGTACGACGGCAAGGTCTTTGACTGCGGCAGCAAGATCGGCTTCCTCACCGCCAACGTGGTGTTCGCCCTCGACCGGCCGGACCTCGCGGACGATTTCCGCAAGGCCATCACCCACCTCTTCCAGTAGCGGCTGCGGGCGAAGCTCAGCGGTGGATGGTGAGACCCAGCATCAACCGCTGCTCGTCCTCCGCCGCGGCCGGCGTCGTGGTGGTCTGCGCGTAGGTATAGTCGGCGGTCGCGTCCATGTGCTCGTTGAGCAGGTAGTCCGCACCAACGCCGACGTTCCAGCGATACTCGTCGGTGGCGATGCCCTGGTAGTGCGCCTCGCTCCACCCGGCCGAGCCGCGCAACCGCAGCCACGGATTGACCTGATAGGCCGCCTCGCCGGTTGCGGCGTAAGTCACCTTCGCCGTGGCGCCCGAAGTGGTGCCCGGTGAGGTCAGCGCGGTTGTGAAGGTGCCCGTGAGGGTCAGCGTCTCGTCTGGCCGCAGGATGGCCCTGCCGTCATAGAGCACGGCGGTGAAAACACTGAGCGCGCCGTCGCCGAAATCGCGATGGCCGAGCCCCAGCGAGCCTTCGAGCTCCAGCACCGTCAGCACCTGCGCATTGAGCCCGGCGCGGGCCTCGTAGGTGAGGTTGTCGAGCTTCACCAGCAGCGTCGGCGAAGCTTCGTCATAGCCCTCGTAGCCCGCCTTGCCGTCAACGAACGCCGTCACGCCTGGCGTCAGCTGGTAGCCGAGCCGGGTGCCCAGCCCAGCGATGCTGGTGTTCTGGAAGTTGTTCGAGGTGGTCGAGGCGTCGTCGTAGGTGGTCTCGCCGAACACGGTGCGGCCGGCATTGGCCCGCAGCTCCGTTTCGAACTGGCCGAATTCGCGCCGGACGGTGCCGTCGGCCTGACCGCTCAGCACCAGCGGGGCCGTCGCGACGTTGTCAGCGTAATCCGGGTCACTGGCATCGTCCTGGGACAGGGTGAAGCTTCCGGTGAGGCCCGCGCTCGTCACCGCGTCGAAATTGTAGGTGGCGCTGCCGTCCAGCGTCAGCGAACCGACCCGTGCGTTGCCGTCGAGGTCCCATGACAGCTCGGACGAGGCGCCTACGGCATAGCCGCCGCGCATGGTGTTGTGGGTGAACGTCGCTTCCGGCAGCGCCAGGAACTCGACCTTGGTGCCGCCATCGCCGTGGGTCACCGAGCCGCGCAGCCCCACCTGCCAGTCGAGGTCGAAAAAGGGCTCGTTCCAGTCGGTCGGCTGCTGCTGACAGTTCTCGCAGCCCGTGGTCTCGTCGCGCAGCAGGTCGGCATTGTTGAAGTCGGAGCCATCCCCGAGCGGGTTGAACTCGGCCGCCAGCACCGGCCCGGCAGCCGCTGTCAGCGCCGCCACAACCGCAATCGTCCACGCCCTGCCCACTGCCCGCACTCCAACGCAACCGGTGAACGAAGCCTTGCAGCTTATGGTTAAGGAAGCTTTGCCGGCCCTATGCTGCCTCCACCGTCAGCACCGCCCCGTCCGCATCCACCACCCGGACGCGTGCGCCGGCCGGGAGGTCTGGCCCGGTCACCCGCCAGGTCGTATCGCCGACCGCAATCCGACCTTCGCCGCCGCTGATCGGCTCGTCGAGGACCGCCTCATGCCCGATGAACCGTTCGGCTCGCCGGTTGAGGAACGGACGATCGGTGGGCTGCTCCTGCTTGCGGGTGCGGAGCCAGAGCCAGATCGCCGCGAGGGCCAGAACGCCGAAAACCACGTACTGCAACGGCCAGTAGATGTTGACCAGCAGCGACAGGCCGCCGGTGACCAGCGCGGCCCCACCCAGCCAGATCAGCACCCCGCCGGGCAGCACCAGCTCCAGGCCCAGCATCACGAGGCCGGCGGCGACCCAGCTCCATGCGCCGTAGCTGGCAATGAACTCGAGGATCTGCATGCGTGCCTCCTCTCAGCCGCACAGGCTGTGGGGTGAAGTTACGTCGTCGTCGATGGCGGACGGCCGCCAGTCGGGCGGGTCGCCGGCTTCTCGGCGCCAAAGGTCTCGCGGGCGATTTCGGCGATACCGCCAAGGGCGCCGATGACGCTGGCAGCTTCCACCGGCAGCATCAGGATCTTCTGGTTGGGCGACTTGGCCAGCGCTTCGAGCGCCTTGATGTAGTTGTTGGCGACGAAGTAGTTGATCGCCTGCACGCTGCCCGACGCGATCGCCTCCGACACCACCCGCGTTGCCTCGGCTTCGGCTTCGGCCGAACGCTCGCGCGCCTCGGCGTCGCGGAACGCCGCCTCGCGCCGGCCCTCGGCCTCGAGCACCTGGCTCGCCTTCTCGCCTTCTGCCGTCAGGATCGCCGCCTGCCGCTTGCCTTCGGCTTCGAGCACCAGCGCGCGCTTCTCACGCTCGGCCTTCATCTGCCGGCCCATCGAGTCGACCAGGTCCTTGGGCGGATCGATATCCTTGATCTCGATACGGGTGATCTTGATGCCCCACGGCCCGACTGCGGAATCGACGACACGCAGCACGCGGTTGTTGATCTCGTCGCGGTTGCTGAGCAGTTCGTCGAGGTCCATCGAGCCCATCACCGAGCGGATATTGGTCATCGTCAGGTTGAGGATGCCGTTCTCCAGCTTGTCGACCTCGTAGGCCGCCGCGGCGGCATCGAGGATCTGGTAGAAGGTCACGCCGTTGGCGGTCACCGAGGCGTTGTCGCGGGTGATGACCTCCTGATGCGGTACGTCGAGCACCTGCTCCATCATGTTCATCTTGCGGCCGACGCCGTCGACGAACGGGATGATGAGGTTGAGCCCCGGTTTCAGGGTGCGGATGTAGCGGCCGAACCGCTCGACTGTGTAGTTGTAGCCCTGCGGTACGGTCTTGGCGCCGGCGAACAGCACCAGCACCAGCAGCACGCCCAGCAAGATGAGCGCCATGCCCAGCCCGTCGAGTCCGAAATCCATCGCCCGATCCCCTCTATTTGCCCTGCGGCCGCCAAGAATCGCGCCCGCCTCAATATGTAGTGACGTCTGCCACCGGCGCAATCTTTGGGTCTGCTCTGCACCGGAACATTCGCCGCTCGGGCTTCGTTGAGGCGGAAACGTCACGACATTGTTCCACCGAGGTCGAAATGGCTGCTACCCGCCCGATCTGGAAGGGCCAGTTGCGCCTCTCCCTCGTCTCGATTCCGGCCGCGACCTCGACTGCATCGCCCGCGGGCTGAAACCGCGAAAGCGGGCGGCGCGCAAGACAAAGCCCCGGCGTGCGACTAAGCTCGGCTCCATGCAGCTGACCGACGACATCGGGATCGCCGTTGCCGAGCGCCTCAGCGTGCGGCTCACCAGCCCGTCACGCACCGTGCTGCCCGGCGAAACCGTCACCAAGGGCCAGATCGTCGCCTACTACGACGCCGTCGCCGAGCGCATGCTGCCGCATATCGAGCGCCGCGCCCTCAGCCTCGTGCGGGTGCCGAACGGCTCGAAGCCATTCTTCCAGAAGCACGACAGCGGCGGCTTTCCCGACGTGATGCAGCACGTCGACATCAAGCTCAAGGAGTCGGACGACGAGAGCCATTTCTACGTCACCGACCTCGCCGGCATCGTCGGCGGCGTGCAGATGTCGTCACTCGAGTTCCACATCTGGGGCAGCCGCATCGACACGCTGGAGCAGCCCGATCGCATCGTCTTCGATATTGACCCCGACGAGGGTCTCGATTTCGGCCATGTCCGCGACGCCGCCCGCCATATCAGAGACGTGCTAAAAAGCTGGGGGCTCGAGAGCGTCCCGATGGTCACCGGTGGCAAGGGCATCCACGTCATCGCCCCGCTGACGCCGCGCGCCGAATGGCCCGAGGTGAAGGCGTTCTGCCGGTTCATCGCCGATTACCTCGCCGAGACCGAGCCCGAGCAGTTCACCGCCAACATCCGCAAGGAAAAGCGGAAGGGCCGCATGTTCGTCGACTACCTGCGCAACGAGCGCGGTTCGACCGCCATCGCCCCGTTTTCTACCCGGGCGAGGCCGGGGATTCCGTGCGCCGTGCCCGTCGCGTGGGATGAACTCGATGCCCTGCCCCACGCCAACGTCTTCACGCTGGAGACGGCTGCCGCAAGGGCGAAGGAGCCCGACCCATGGCCGGACTACTTCAAGCTAAAGCAATCGATCACCAAGGCGATGTTGCAGAAAGCCGGGATCGACGACGCCTGAGGCTCGTCATATCCAGCCCATCAACTCGCGCCGCACGACTGACTCCAGCATATCCATGCCGATATCGCTGTCATTGAGGCACGGGATGTAGGCGTACTTCTCGCCGCCAGCGTGCTCGAACTCCTCGCGGCCGGTGATCGCCAGTTCTTCCAGCGTCTCGATGCAGTCCACCGAGAACGCCGGCGACGCAACGGCGACGCGCTTGATCCCCTGCCCCGGCAGCGCCATCAGCGTCTCGTCGGTATAGGGCTGCAGCCATTCGGTCGGGCCGAACCGGCTCTGGAAGGTGACGCGCAGCTTTTCCGGCGGCCACCCCAGATACTCCCGCACCAGCCGCGTCGTCTTGAGGCACTGGCAGTGGTAGGGGTCGCCTGACATCAGGTACTGCTTTGGCATACCGTGATACGAGGTGAGGATCAGGTCGGGCGTGAAGTCCAGCTTCGCCACGCCGTCCTGGATGCTGGTCGCCAGCGCCGCGATATACTCGGGCCGGTCGAAATAGGCCGGCAGCGTCCGCACGGCGGGCTGCCAGCGGAGGGACTTCAGCGCCTCGAACACCTTGTCGTTGGCAGTGGCGGTAGTCGTTGCGGAATACTGCGGGTAGAGCGGTGCAAACAGAATCTTCTGGCAGCCGGCATCGATCAGCGCCTTCAGCCCGACGGCAGTCGAGGGATTGCCGTAGCGCATGCCGTATTCGACCATCACCTCTGGCATCCGCGCCTGCAGCGCCTTCACCTGTCGCTTGGTGATGACCCGCAGCGGGCTGTCGTTCTCGACCTGATCCCAGATGCGCTTGTAGTTCGCGCCCGATTTGCTCGGCCGCGTCGTCAGCACGATGCCCTGCAGGATCGGCTGCCAGATCAACGGATTGGCCTCGATGACGCGACGATCGGACAGGAACTCGCCGAGGTAGCGCCGCATGGACCAGTAGTCGGTCCCATCGGGTGTTCCCAGGTTGAGCAGCAGGACCCCGACTTTGGGCTGACGGATTGGCGGATGCCCCGCCGGAAGTTCGGTCAACGGAATGGCTCGCAGTTTGGAAGCGTTCTAGGCGGCGCACCATAGTCGGCGACCGTGACAACACAAGTGCGACCATGTCGCGGCTGCACGTTGTGATCGGCCTCAGAAGCTCGTCGACAGCATGGCGAGACCGAACGCCAGCACCAGCAGCGCGCCAAGCAGTTCGGCGGCGCCCACCAGCCGCGATCCAAGCCTGCCATTGGCATCGAGATAGCGCCGCGCCAGCCCCTTGGCCGACACCGCCACCACGGCCAGGACCGAAACGGTGATCGCCGTGCCCAGCCCCATCAGCAGGGCTGAAATGACCCCCGCGAGGAATATCCCCTGGCTCAGCGCAAACACCAGGACCAGCAGGGCGCCGGTGCAGGGCCTGAGCCCCGCACTCAGCACCACGCCCAGTTGCTCCCGCCAGTCGCCGCCCGTCTGGTCCGCGGTCACCACATGGTGGTGATGGTGGTGATGCCCGTGATCGTCGTCGCCGTGGTTGTGCCCATAATGCGGATGCCCGGGGCTGCGTCCATGCGCGTCGAGACCGCCGGGCGCTCCCGCCGTTGCGACGGCCGGGCGGAACTGGAATGCGTTGCCGCGCTCGGCCAAGAGCGCATGCGGGCCCTCTGCCTGCACCGCCGGCGCAACCGGCTCGTCATGCCGATGCCCCCAGCCGAACAGCTTTCGCGCTACCAGCCAGACCCCGAGCAGCACCATGAGGCCGTATGCCGCCCGCTCTATCCACACCACCGCGATGTCCATCGCACTGGTCGAGAGCTGCAGCACCGCCGCGATCACCCCCACCACGGCCACCGCGACCACCGCCTGCAGCAACCCCGAGGCGAAGCTCAGTCCGATGCCGCGCCGCATCTGCCGCTCGTTGGCGAGCATGTAGCTGCCAATCACCACCTTGCCATGTCCCGGCCCGGCGGCATGGAACACGCCGTAGAGGAAGCTGAGGCTGCCGAGCACCCAGAACGCCGTCCAGTCGGTCTTGAGCTCGCCGAGTGCGGCGGTCAGCGACTTGTAGAATTGCTCCTGCCACACCACGAGCCAGCCGAGCGGCCCGTTGCGGTCGATCCTGAACCCCGGCTCCTGTGGCGGTCCGCCGAACGGCATCGCCGGCTTTGCTTCGGCCACCTGCGTCACCGCCTCAAGCGCGGTCGCGGCCGGCGGGGGCGCGGCGGCGACACTGGTGCAATCGATGACGATCGCCCCCTGCGCGCCGCGCACTGCGGCCGCAAGATCGGGCGGCAGCGTGGTTACATCCGCCGACAGTTGGCCGAGCCGCTCCTGCAACTCGGGCGACAGTTCGCGCGGCGGGTCCATGCCGAACGTGCAGCCGGCCGGAGCGTTCTCCAGCGCCACGTCGGACAGCCCGGCGAAGTTGATCGCGACGTAGAATTCCGGGTCGGCGATCGCCACCTCGAGCCGGCCCTTGATCCGGTATGGTTCCTGCGGCTCGACGCCGAAGGTCAGGGTCGAACGGCCGTCCGCGTAGGCGAACCGGCCATTGTCCAGGGCGGCCAGAGGCAGTGACTCGTCGCCCTCGCCGGCCAGCGTGTAGAAGCCGTAGTCGGCCAGCCCGCGGACGTTCTCGTCGGCCAGTTCCTGCATCTCCTCGCTGGAGGTGATGCCGTCGCCGTTGGTGTCGAGGCCCTGAGTCTGCCAGACCGAGAATGCCGAGTCGAAGGTCCACGAATTGTGGATGGCGACCAGTTCACCCGCGTCGTTGAAGCTGATGCGGGCCTTGGCATCGATCCAGATATGTGGGTGCGCCTCAGCCGCTCCGGTGCCCAGCGCCAGAGCCGCCACCATCACCACGTTCCGGACGACATTCCGCATTCCAGGTCCCCTAGCGTAGCGGGTTGGTTTCGAACCACCCGACCAGATGGTCGATCAGCGCCCGCACCTTGCCGGCGAGGTGCCGCCGGTGCGGGTAGACCGCCGTCAGGCTCGGCCCCTCCGGCATCCGGTCTTCCAGCACCCGCACGAGTCGGCCCACCGCAATGTGCGGATCGGCGAGATAGGTGGGCAATACGGCAAAGCCGAGACCGGCCAGCGCCGCCTGCAGCGAAGCGACCGGCGAGTTCACCCGCGCCTGCCCCGTCACGGGCACCGAGATGGGCTGGCCGTTCTCGATGAACCGCCAGGAACTGGCGATGTTGGTGTCGAGCACGCAGGGCATGCCGCGCAGCGCCTCGCCCGATTGTGGAGTACCGACCCGGGCGATCAGCCCCGGCGATCCACAGATCACGTGCCGCATGTCGGAAATCTTGCGCGCGATCAGCGATGAATCGCTGAGCGTGGTGATCCGCAGCGCCACGTCGATCCCCTCCTCGACGAGATCGACGAAGCGGTCTTCGAGCCTCAGGTCCACCGACATCAGCGGGTTCTTCGCGATGAACGCGAAGATGGCCGGCGCCAGCGTCGTCTCGCCGAGATTGCGCGGCGCCGACACCCGCACCAATCCGCGCGGCTCCGCCGTCTGGTCGGAGATCGTCGCATCGAGATCGTCGAGCTGCTGCAACAGCGCGCTCGCTTCGCGATAATACGCCTCGCCCGCCTCGGTCAGCCCGAGCTTGCGGGTCGTCCGGTTCATCAGCCGCACACCGAGATAGTCCTCGAGGTCTGTGACATATTTGGAGAGCAGCGCCTTCGACTTGCCGTGCTGCCGCGCCGCAGCCGAAAACCCGCCGGCGTCGAACACCTGCACAAAGGCGCGGATGCGGCCCAGATCCTGGCTCATGGCGTCAAGGTCATGATTGCTGGCTCATTGCATGTCCCAGTTGCGAATAAATTGGGCGGGCAGGGGCAGTGGGCCTTGCGGCAAGGCCAAGCCATAGGCCAACTGGCGGAGCTGAACAATGCTGCCAAAGCAGCCGTTTCTGTTTCGTTGGCGCTTTGTCGATTGGATGGGGTGTCTGCCGGGCAGCGTTGGGTCGAAGCGCGGGGTCGTAGACAAGCCGATAACGGAATAATCACCGCGCAGACAAAAGGACGCGGATGCAAATGCAAACAAGTAGAATATTGGTTGTCATCGACGCCTATATCGCAGATGCACAGGACCTCTCAACAACACTTGACAGCCTAACCTTGCAGGACGCTAATTTTTACACTGTAGACATCGTTGTATTAGCATCCTACCACACCAGCCTAAGCAACGCGGGATATCTCGATCGACTGCATGATATCGAAAAATACAGGACTCTGAGGATCGCAATCGACAGAAGCACCGACGACCTCGCCAGTCCTGGGCGCCGGTTGCGACCAGTGGCGCCAGCGACGCACGAGTTTGTGCTGTTCCTCAATCAGGGCGATCAGCTCGGTCAGGGCTTCATCGACAAGGCATGCCTGATCCTCGAAGCGGAGCAAGCGGTTTCGTGGATCGATCCTAGGCATAGCGGCAACTCCGCCCGTGGCCTCTCCGACAGCCAGGGGCCTTTCGCAACGATCTCCTCCTTCCTGGCCGGACCGCGCTACTCGAGCGGTTTCGTCTACAGGCGGCAAGACTTGGTCAGGGTCGCGGCAGCGGTGCGCTGGCCGGGGCAACATAACCTGCTGCTGGACCTTATCGTGCAGGCCAATCTGCTAGGGCGGGGCCGGTTCCCCATACGCACCCCCGAGATCGAGTGCATCCACGGCAACGCCTCCCCCGCCAACGGCTTGCCCTTGAAACAATACGCAGCCCTCATGGCAGTAGCGCTTCGATCCACCGGCGTTCGCGCGCTTCTGCTTTGGCGGGGACTGAGCGCCGCGCGCCGACGCGTCGGGCTCGACCGGGGCCAGGTTCGCCGCCTCGACCCCAGGTGGCTGCTCGATCGCCTTGCGGCGCGGATGTTCCGGCGACTCGGTAGTGGAGACCGCTTTGTCGCCCCTGACCCTCTGCTGTTGCTGAAGCTGTTGATTTCGCCTCAACGGTTCAAGCAGCAGCTGCTCGATGGCACCACAAGCCTGACCCTCGCGGACATACGGTCCGATTTCGTCAGGAAGCCAAAGCTGCCGGTTCAACGGCGTGACGAGGCGCCTCTGGGATCCGGTATCGTCTTTGCTCACACCAACTGGACCGTGGGCGGCGCCGAGCGCGTCCTGCAGACCTGGATGGCCTCAGCCAGAAGCGTAGGGGCGGAGGGCATACTCGAGGTCACCGAGCGCGAAAACTGGACCTGGGGTCGCGCCGATTCCACCTTCATTCTCACGGACCCGGCCGTCCGGCGGCAATTCGCCGAGCTCGGGGACGGTCAGTTCAGCCTCGAGTCTCTGACCCCATCGCCGCTGGGCCGGATCAAGCTGCTGCTTGAACTGGTGAGCAGGGCACGACCAAGGCTGCTGTTCATCTCGGGTAATTCGTACGCTTACTCTGCCCTGCCGGCGTTGAAGGCGCGGTTCCCCAGGCTCGTCGTGGTCGATATTCTGCACAACGAATGGGGCAGCGATTTCGACTGGTTCAACATCGCGGCTGAGTACGATCAGTACATCGACCGGCGGATCGTCATCTCCGACCATTGGCGAAGGGTGCTGGTCCAGAAGTACCGTACGCCTTTCTCCAAGGTCCTGCTGGTCGAGAACGGCGTGTCCCTCGACGCATTCCTGCCGGACGAGGCGGCACGGCAGCGGCTGCGCACCGAAGCAAACTATGGCGCGGAAGACCGGGTCATCTGCTTCATCGGCCGCCTCCATGAGCAGAAGCGACCGGAGGTCTTCTTCGAGTTGGCCCGGCTGTTCCGGGGCTCGCCCATATACAAGTTTGTCGTTGCCGGTGACGGTCCGCTGCGAGCGGACCTGCTCGATCGCTATGCCGACCTGGACAATCTGAGGTATCTGGGAGCGATCGAGGCGGTGGCCGACCTCTTGCAAATCGCAGACCTCGTGGTCTTCTCGTCCGCCTTCGAGGGATACCCGGTCGCCTCGCTGGAGGCTGCCGCGATGAACGTGCCGGTGGTGGCGCCCGATATCGTCGGCTTTCGCGAGCAACTCGGCGAAGGCAGCTTCGGCATCCTCTACCCGCCGTCGCGGGATGCGATGGCGAATGCGCGGCTGATAGCTGACTGCATCGAAAACGGCTGGGACACCCTGCAAACGCTGGGTCGCAACGGCCGGGATTTTGTCGACCGGCGCCACGGACTGCAGCAGGTCTCTGCCAGGCAAAAGTCCGTGCTGCAGGAGTTGCTCGGCTCCGAGCAGTTGCCGACGCCCGCGCTGATCAAGCGGCGGAAACGACTCTACCTGCATGTCGGCATGCCGAAGACGGGCTCGTCTTCGATCCAGTGGTTCATGAACAACAACCGGACACTGCTACAAGACCAGGGGCTTCTGTACCCCGCCGGTCAAATCAGTGGCGATGCTCATCATCCCGTCAGCTGGCTGTGCCGACAAGAGCGCAAAGGGCGGTCCGACGATGAGCAAAAAAAGGTTCGCGGCGGTCGATATCAATCAGCCTATTGGCCGCCAGTATATCCGTGACCTAAGTACGTCGCCCATGGACGGCATCGCGTTGAGCAGCGAGGACTTCTTCTTTGCCAATCCCAAGCGTGTGGCCGAGTTGTTCGAGGCCTATGACGTTCGGACAATCATCTATCTGCGGCGCCAGGACTCCTTCCTCGAGGCAAGCCTGAACCAGAACACCAAGGTCGCCGGCTCGTATGGGAATGAACATAAATTCGTTCGTGATCTGGAAACGAAGCTCCGGTACGCGGATTGGCTGGCACGATGGGAGGGAAGCTTCGGCAGGTCCAGCATCGACGTCGTGCCTTTTGAGAAACGATGGTTCCCTGCCGGATTGGAAAGAGGATTCCTAGAACTGCTCGGGCTTAAGTGGGATTCACGCTTCCTGACTTCGGTCCGCAACGGCAGAATGACCAGAGATGGTCTGGAGTTCCTGCTACGACTGAATGCTCTGGGGCGATTGGATCGGCGCAGCTATCTCGATGCTGTCAGGCTCTTGCAGCCCTTCGCCGACAACAACCCCGACCCACCTGAATACCGCAACGTCTACAGCCCCGAGCGGCACCGGGCGTTCCTGGAGCAATTCCGCGATTCCAACGCGCAGGTCGCCCGGGACTATCTCGGGTTGGAAGAATCGTTGTTCACGGCGGACTTCGACGATGACGTCTGGCACCCCTATCCGGGGCTGTCCGCGGACGCGGCAACGGCCATCGCACACCACCTCGCCAGCGTTGGCGTCGACCAGGCGGCGCTGGCCGAACTCCTGACTTCGCTCGAGAAGTCGCGCTCGCCGGCCCGGTCTCCCGGAGAGTGATTTGCGGGATTCAGCTTGTCAAAGGTCTCGTTCTCCCGGTGGACAACCAAGTCGTCTCGCCTGATAACGATCTGGGCGGTGTAGCGGGTCGGGCCATCCAAACGCCTTCGCGACATCACTGAGTCCAAGTTTACAACATAGATCTATTTTGGAGCTTGGTAATTTCCAGACAGGATGGGCCTAATGTCGCTCGAACCTTTTCGTGAGACGATTGCTGAGACGATCTACCCGCCCATGTCCAAACCCAAAGCGCGCTCCACGCTTTACCGCCTGATCGAAGCTGGCCAGCTGGCCCGCCGCGCCCTGCTCGTGCCGCTGCTCGACCGCAACCTCGAACCCGGCGACGACGCCATCATTTTCGCGCTGCGCTCCCGCCTCGGTGCCACCGAGGCAGCGCTGGCCGAGGAACTGCAACTCGATGCCGCCGCCCTCGACCCCCGCCTCGCCCGCCTCGCCGAGCGCGACCTCATCACCCGGCAGGCTATCGGCCCCGATCTCGTGCCCGGCCTGGCGCTGACCGAGCGCGGCGAACGCATCTGCGAAGTCCTCTCCGCCAACTGGGACCAACTCGAAGGCGCCCTCTTCGGCGAACTCGACGACAAGCAGCGCAAGAAGCTCGACAAGACCCTCAAGCGCTTCGTGGACCTACTGCGGCTGTAGCTACCGGTTCCCCACCCGCTTCTCGATCATCATCACCGCCGTCACTACCACGAAGGCGAAGACCACCATGCCCGCGGCGAGGATGTGGGCGCTGCCCCATTCCAGGCGCTCCACGTAGTCGTAGATGGCGATCGACAGCACCTTGGTCTTGCCCGGAATATTGCCGCCGATCATCAGCACCACGCCGAACTCGCCGACAGTATGCGCGAAGGTGAGCACCGCGCCGGCGAGGTAGCCGCTGCGCGCCAGCGGCACCGCGACGCGGAAGAAGGTCTGCCGGCGGGACGCCCCAAGCGTATGCGCGGCTTCGATCGGTTCGTCGCCGAAGGCCTCGAACGCGTTGCGGAGCGGCTGCACCATGAAAGGCAGCGAGTAGATGATCGAGCCGAACACCAGCCCCTCGAACGAGAAAGCCAGCGTCCGCGCCCCCCACAGCGAGGCGAGCGCCCCACCGGGGCCGTTCGGTCCGAGCGCGATCAGCAGGTAGAAGCCGAGCACGGTCGGGGGCAGCACCAGCGGTAGTGCTACCACCGCCGCCACCGCCTCCTTGCCGCGCCAGGTCGATCGGCACAGCCACCAGGCGATCGGCGTAGCGATGACCACGAGCAATGCCGTTACCACCAGCGCAAGCGTCAGCGACAGGAGGACAGGCGCCATGATCTCGTCAAGGCTCAGCATGCATCACCGCGCAAAGCCCTTCCGCCTCACCGGGCCACCTCGTAGCCGTAGGTGGTGATGATGGCGGCAGCTTCCGGTCCTTTCAAGAACGCGATGAAGGCACGGGCTACCGGATTGCCCTCGCCGGTCCGCAGCAGCACCGCGTCCTGCTCGATCGGAGCATGATGTCGGGTGGGCACCACCCATACCTCCGGGGCAGGTCGACCGATCACCTGGCTGAGCGCCACGAAGCCGAGTTCGGCATTGCCGCTATCAACGAACTGCAGCGTCTGGCTGACATTCTGGCCGGTCACCAGCTTGCCTGCCGTGGCATCGACAAGGCCAAGCCCGGCAAGCGTCTCCATCGCCGCCGCGCCATAGGGCGCCGTGGCAGGATCGGCTATGGCGAGATGCCGGAAGGCCCCACCGGCCAGCACCGTCGCGCCATCGGCGAGATCGATGCTCGTCGAGTGCAGCGCCAGCCTGCCTATGGCGTAGGTGAACACCGTACCATCGACGCCAAATCCATCCGCCACCGCCTGCGCCGGGCGCACATTGTCGGCGGCCAGCAGTACTTCAAACGGCGCTGCCTGCGCGATCTGCGCGTAGAGTCCGCCGGTAGCGCCGAAGCTGAATGATACTTGGTCACCGGTGGCAGCGGTGAACGCTGCCCCGATTTCCTTGGCCGGCGCGGTGAAGTTGGCGGCGACAGCCACGCTGACCTCCCCCGCGATAGCAGGAGCGCCAGCCAGCATCAACCCGGCCAACCCACCCAACAGGCCTAGCAGCCGGGACCTACCGGTCCTCGGCTGGCGCATCGGCACGTTAGTGCTTGCCGAGCTTCGAGGCTTCGCGCGCCAACTGCTCGATGCGCTTCCAGTCGCCGGCTTCGATGGCGTCGGCTGGCATCACCCAGGAGCCACCGACACAGATCACGTTGGGCAGCGCCAGGTATTCGGGCGCCTTGGCCATGTCGATGCCGCCGGTCGGGCAGAAGGTGATGTCGGGGAGCGGCGAGGCATACGCCTTCAGCACCTTCACGCCGCCCAGCGCCTCGGCCGGGAAGAACTTGAGGAAGGTATAGCCGTGCTCGGATGCCGTCATCGCTTCGGTGGGCGTGCCGATGCCCGGCAGCAGCGGAATCCTGTGCTCTTCGGCCGCTTCAAGCAGGCGGGGCGAGGCGCCCGGCGACACCATGAACTGGCAACCGGCATCCACTGAATGCCCCATCTGGAGCGGCGTACGCACCGTTCCCGAACCGACCACCGCACCCGGCACCTTGGCCATGATCTCGATCGCCTGCAGCGCATGTGCGGTCCGCAGCGTCACCTCGAGCACCGGCAGGCCGCCGGCAACCAGCGCCTCGGCCAGCGGCCGCGCCTGCGACAGGTCGTTGATGATGATGACCGGGATGACCGGTGCGAGCGACAGCGTCTGGCGAAGGGCGGCGGCGTCTTGCGGCATGGCGAACCTCATGTGCTGGTGCCAGAGCGTTAGGCGGTGCCGGCGCCGCGATCAAGCCAAAATGCCGGTGCTTCGTGGTGTCCGGCGCCTATGCGCGGCCGAAGACGTTCGATCTGTGCCAGGCCAGCAGCTCCGGATCGGGATAGTGCTTCGGATCGTCTGGGAGCAGCATCCTGAACAGTGCGACCATGCGGTCCTGCTCCTCGGGCGCCAGCCGATACAGATCACCCAGGATGCGATAGTCCTCGCCCACGGCGAAATGCCCGAGCCGCCAGGCGCGCTCGAGATCCGGCGCCATCGGCAGGTAATTGCCGACATGCAGCGGCCCACCCCGGTCGCGCGGCCGGATGGCGACGATGCTCAGCGGAGCGCCTTGCGTGTCGCCACGGCCGGTGAAGGCGCACCGGTACCGCCACACCCGCAGCACCTGGTCGCGAATGGCCGTGTAAGTAGCTTCTGTCGGGGTCGGGGCCAGACCGGCGGCTTCCTCTGCCTGCAGAGGCTCTGTGCCGCTCGATTGCGCTACCACGGCATCGAAACGACCGTCCGGGAGTTCGAGCATGCGCCGGGCACCCGGCGCCTGGCGCTCGGCCTCACCGGCCACTGGAACGATGAACGGCGTGTACGGGTCGAGCACGACAGCGCGCTCGCCGCGATCGCCAAGGCCGATGCCGGCGATCCGTCCCTGCCCGACGTAATCGAGGATCACGTCCTTGACGTGCAGGTAGACCAGTACTGTCTCACCCAGCCGTGCGTAGGCCTCGTCGGCAGCGCGGCCTTCGACGACGATCGACGCCCGCGTCTGCGCAAGCTCCGATCCCCGTCCTGCCGCCAGCGCCAGCTTGACCAATGCCACCCCCGCATCCGGGATCAGCATACATGCCAATGGAACAACTACGTACGGGTTTTTGGCTTCCGGGCACTATCATAAAATGATAGCCTACCCCCAAAAGGAGATAGCCATGCCATCCAGCTATACCATCGGCGAACACTACGAGAAATTCGTTCGCGACCTCGTCGAGAGCGGCCGCTACGCCAGCGCCAGCGAAGTGCTGAGAGACGGGCTGAGGATGATGGAGGAAAGGGAAAAGGAACGTGCCGCCAAGCTCGAATGGCTCAAGGCCGAGATAGCGAAGGGCTTTGAGGGCGAGATGGAGCCGTGGGACCCAGAAGAGGCGAAACGCGAAGGCCGCCGCATTCTCGCTGAAAGAAAGAAGCGCGATGCGGCTTAGCATCAGGAGGTCGAAGCAGGCACTGCTGGATCAGACCGACATCTGGCTGAACATCGCCGAGGACGACATGCGCGCGGCAGACCAAGTCTACGAGCGCATCAACGAGACCATACTGATGCTGGCGGAGCATCCGGAGGCTGGTCGGGCTCGCGACGATTTGCAGGGCGGCCTGCGCTACTTCCCCGTCGGCAGCTATCTGGTCTTCTACACGATCGAGCCACGCGCACTTGGCATCCGGCGCATCATGCATGGCGCACGCGACATCAAGGCAGCGCTGTTCGACGACTGACTACTCCACCCCCAGCAGATAGCTCGCCACCGCCTCGCGGTCTTCCTCCGTCCACTGCGACGTGCCATCGGAGATCACTTCTCCCATCGCGCCGCCCAGCACGTTGAAGTCTGGGGTGAAGCCATCGTTCAGCGCACTCGCCAGCGATGCCACGTCGTATTCGCGCTCCAGCAGGACGGCCTGCGTCAACGCCGGGGCCTTGCCGCCGACGCCGCCACCTGGATTGCCGCCCAGTTCGTTTCCCTTGTCGATTGCCCCGAGCAGGTTACGCGGCGAGTGGCACGCCACGCAGTGCCCCGGCCCATAGACGAGGTAGCGTCCACGGTTCCACTTTTCCGAATGCGCCGGGTCGGCCTCGTAGCGGGCGGGCGCGAAGAACAGGTTCTTCCACCCTGCCAGAGCAAGACGAATGTTGAACGGGAAGCCGACTTCGTGCGGCTTCGACGGCGTCGGATCGGCCGGCACGGCCATCAGCGCCGCATAGAGATCGGCGATCTCCTGGTCGCTCATCAGGGTGTAGTTCTCGTAGGGGAAAGCCGGGTAGAGATGGCCCTGCGGCCCCTCCCCGTCGCTCATGGCCTGCGAGAACTGCGCCAGCGTCCACTTGCCGATACCCGCTTCCGGGTGCGGCGTGATGTTGGGGGCGTGGAAGGTGCCGAACGGGCTGGTCAGGCCGGGGCCACCCGGCCCGCCCGACAGCATGCCGCCACCGCTGCTGCCATCGGTATGGCAGGCGATGCAGCCCCCGAGCCGCAACAGGTAGGCGCCACGCGTCGCATCACCCACCAGCGTCAGGTCGCGGGGCGGACCGTTGACCGGGCGGAGGAAGAACACCGCCACCCCGATACCGAGCACGACAACGATCAACCCCAACCACTGCCATTTCCGCATCATCGACTCCCTGCCGGAAAAACCAAGAAGCATCAGCAAGCCAGCCGATGCGCAATTGACGTGCGCGTGAGCGTCAGGCGCCCGCCAGCGCCGCGTCGACCTCGGGCCGCGTCGGTGGCACGCAGCCGACATGCTGGCAGTTGAGGCCCGCCACCACCGCGCCGAAGCGCAGCATCTCGCCGAGCGCCTCGTCGCCGAGGGTAGACAGCATCGCCGGCCGCAGCGCGCCGCGCTCGTTGAGCCAGGTCAGCACGCCCGCCATCAGGCTGTCGCCGGCGCCCACCGTGTCGCCGAACGGCACGGCGGGGAAGATCTCGGCCTTTGCCGATCCCGCCCGCGTGAAGGCCCGGCTGCCCTCGTCGCCAAAGGTCACGATCACCAGCCCCATGTTGGGCCGGCGCAGGAACTCGTCGACGTACTTCGCGACGACCGCCTCGGTCTCTTCGGCCGAAAAGTCGCTCGCCTTCACCGCCCTGTTCCGCTCCAGCGCCCCAAGATCCTCGATCGACACCTTCACCAGGTTGACCACGTCGAGGAACTGGCCCAGCCGCGCCTTGTAACCGCCGAAATCCGGCACCAGCGACGGCCGCACGTTGGGGTCCATCGACAGCGTCGCCCCGCGGGAGGCAGCCTCGCGCGCCACCGCCATCCACGCTTCCGCGTCCACCGGATCGATCGGGCAGAAGCCACCGACCTGGAACACCTCGAGCGTCTCGGGCAGCGCCGCGATCATGCCTTCGCGGGTGAAGGCCCGGTCGGCGTTGCGATAGAAGCCGTACTGCGCGCTCTTTTTCTCGTCGAACGTCACCACCGCCAGCGTCGTGTACGCTGCGACCCGCTCGCTCAGCAGCGGGTTCACCCCCGCCGCCGCCAGTGGCCCGAGCAGGTAGGTGCCGAGCCCGTCGGCGCTGATCGGGCACATGAACCCCGTCTCGTTGCCGAGCTTGCTCAGCGCGATTGCGCAGTTATACGGCGAGCCGCCCTGGTGCGCGACGAGGCGGATAACGCCATCGCTGCCCACCGGCTCGGAAATGAGGTCGATCAGGCTTTCGCCACCCACCACGAACATGCCCGTCTCCCTCGCGGCTTTGCATCTGGCAAACCGTTACAATGCCGCCACAAGCGCCCGCAAGCCGATCCAGTTGCATCGCGCCCGCTCTCCTGCTGATAGTGCGCCAACACATGGAGGAGCATCGACGTGACGACGAACGGAAACACCCTGCGCTGGGGCATCATCGGACCCGGCGCCATCGCCAAGGACTTCCGCCGCGGCGTCCTCGATTCGCAGTACGGCAAGCTCGAGGCCATCGCTTCGCGCCATCCCGGCAAGGAATCGCTCAAGACCGATTTCCCCGAGGCCCGCATCCTCGATGGCTATCAGGCGCTGCTGGATGACCCGAACGTCGATGCGGTCTACATCGCCACCCCGCACACCGGCCACGCCGAGTGGGCCATCAAGGCCGCCGAGGCCGGCAAGCACGCGCTGGTGGAAAAGCCGATCGCCCTCAGCGCCTTCGAGACCGACGCCATCTTCCACGCCCACAAGCAGGCCGGCACCTTCTGCGGCGAGGCCTTCATGTATCGCCTGCACCCGCAGACGCAGAAGCTGTGGGAACTGATCGCCGCCGGCACCATCGGCGAAATCCGTTTCATCGAAACGAGCTTCGGCTTCCAGATGCCGCGCTACATGCCCGAGCATCGGCTGTTCGACTCGGCCTTCGCCGGCGGCGGCATCCTCGATGTCGGCGGCTATGCCGCCTCGATGGCCCGTTTCATCGCCGGCGCCGCTGCGAAGAAGCCGTTCCTCGACCCGGTCAAGGTGATGGGCACCGCTACGATCAACGCCGGGGGCACCGACAACACCGCTGCCGCCGTGCTGCAGTTCGAAAACGGCATCACCGCGCAGATCAGCTGCGCCATCATGATCAACCTTGCCAACACCGCCCGCATCTATGGCAGCGAAGGCACCATCGAGGTCCCGAGCTTCTGGTTCGCCAACGGCGACCGTACCGGCGGCCAGGGCAAGATCGACATCATCCGCAAGGATGGCAGCCGCGAGACCGTGGTGGCCGGCCAGTCCAAGCACCTTTACGCCTACGAAGCGGATGCCGTCGCCGAGGCCGTGTTCGCCGGGCGCCAGGAATTCGCCGCGCCGGGCATGACCTGGGCCGACAGCCTCGGTAATGCCCGGGTGCTCGACAAGTGGCGCGCCGATGCCGGCATCGAGTACGTGGTCGAAAAGTCGTCGCATCGCGTCAACACGCTCTCCGGCCGCCCGCTGAAGACCGACGGTACCGTCATCCCGAAGCGCTCGATCCCCGGTATAGGCAAGCCGGCCTCCGCCGTCGCCCTTGGCTTCGAGGATTTCCGCACGTTTGCCTCGGGCGCCATCCTGCTCGATGCGTTCTTCGAGCGCGGCGGCAACCTGTTCGACACCGGCTTCATCTATGCCGGCGGCTTTACCGAGAAGCTGTTCGGCGAGTGGCACACCTCGCGTGGCACCCGCGAACAGTCGGTGCTGATCGCCAAGGGCGCGCATAGCCCGCTCTGCTACCCCGACGTCATCGGCAAGCAGCTCGAAGTTTCGCTCAACCGCCTCCAGACCGACTATGTCGATCTCTACTTCATGCACCGCGACAATCTCGACTTGCCGGTCGGCGAGTTCGTCGACGCCATGGATGCCGAGGTGAAGAAGGGCCGCATCCGCGGCCCGTTCGGCGGCTCCAACTGGACGCAGGCGCGCTTCGACGAAGCCATCGCCTACGCAGACAAGCACGGCAAGCAGCGGCCGGGCGCGCTCAGCAACAACTTCGCCCTCGCCGAAATGCTGAAGCCGCTCTGGGCCGGTTGCGTCACGTCCTCCACGCCCGACTTCAAGGCGTGGTTGATCGACCGGCAGATCCCGAACTTCTCCTGGTCGAGCCAGGCCCGAGGCTTCTTCACCGACCGCGCTGGCCCCGACAAGCTCGGCAACACCGAGCTGGTCGAGACCTGGTACAACGATCAGAACTTCGGCCGCCGCGACAGGGCGATCGAGCTCGCCAACCAGCTCGGCAAGAGCCCGATCCACATCGCACTGGCCTACGTCCTCACCCAGTCCTTCCCGTCGATCCCGCTGATCGGGCCGCGCACGCTGCACGAACTCGACGACAGCCTCCAGGCCTTCGACGTCAAGCTGACGGCCGAGCAGGTGAAATGGCTGGAGGGCTGACTGGGGCCGGGACGCCCCCTCCACCAGCTTCGCTGGTCCCCCTCCCCCGTGCTTCGCACAGGTGAGGACCCGGCCAGTCGCCGTCGGTGCCACATCGGATCTTCCCCCGTGAAAACGGGGGAAGGGGACCACCCGCTAGGGTGGTGAAGGGGGCGATACAGGCGCCGGGCCGGCACGAACACCGCACTCCGCAAACGCCCCGCCTTCACCGCCTCACGCGACCCGTGCCATAGTCCACCATCAGCAAGGAGGAAACCATGTCGCAGCTTCCGGGCCTCGTGGCCTATATCGCCCCATCCGACGCCGTTGCCGCCGCCGAGTTCTACAAGACGGCCTTCCTCGCCACCGACATCACCCCGATGATGGCCGATGACGGCAAGCGCTACATGCACTGCTCGTTCGTGGTGAATGGCGGCCTCGTCTACATGAGCGACTCGTTCCCCGAGTACGGCGTGCCCTGGGTGCAGCCGCAGGGCTTCAACCTCCACCTCAACGTCGATGACGCCCAGCAGTGGTGGGATCGGGCCATCGGCGCCGGCTGCGTTGCCACCATGCCGCTCGAAAAGCAGTTCTGGGGCGATATCTACGGCCAGTTGCAGGACCCCTACGGCATCACCTGGGCCATCGGCCAGGCGACGGCCGAGAGCATGGCGTGATTGCCCGGTCAGCCGTTCTCCGTTGACGCCCCCCACCGGGACGTGTTGCGATCCCGCTCTGAACATGAGATCAGCCGCGCCCAAGACGCGGGACGTAAGAGACGCGGGACGTATCGGGGGGACATCAGGTGCAACTGCTTGCCGGCTACATCCGGTCCGTCAGCGCCATCAACCGCTGGGTCGGGCTGACGCTCTCCTGGCTGGCGCTGGCGGTGGTGCTGGTCTGCTTCACCGTCGTGGTGCAGCGCTACTTCCTTCACGCCACCCAGTTGTGGATGCAGGATCTCTATGTGTGGCTGAGTGGCGCCATGTTCACCGGCGTCGCCGGGTTCGCGCTGCTGCGCAACGACCATGTGCGGGTCGATATCTTCTACGGCCGCTGGTCGGTGCGCGGCAAGGCGATCGCCGACCTCGTCGGGGTGGTCCTGTTCCTGCTGCCCTTCGTCGTGGTCGTCGCCCTTTACGCCATGCCCTTCGTCCAGCGCTCCTGGCGCATCTACGAGGGCTCGGCGAACGTCGGCGGCATGCCGGGTCTTTTCATCCTCAAGAGCTTCATCCTCGTATTCTGCGTCCTCGTCGGCCTGCAGGGTATCGCCTGGGTCTGCCGCTCCATCCTCGTTCTCGCCGGCCGTGAAGACCTGCTGCCCGAGACGCTTCGCTACCGGACGGAGACCGCGGAATGACGCAGCAGCTCCTCGGCGAAATCCTCGCCGGCACCATGTTCCTCGGCGTCATCGGCGTGCTGCTGCTCGGCTTTCCGGTGGCGTTCTCGCTCGCCGGCACCGCGCTGCTGTTCGGCCTCGCCGGCATGGCCCTCGGCGTGTTCGATCCCTCCAACTTCGGCTCGCTCGCCAACCGCTATATCGGCACCATGACCAACGAGGTGCTGGTCGCCGTGCCGCTGTTCATCTTCATGGGGGTGATGCTGGAGCGCACCGGTATCGCCGAAGCGCTGCTCACCACCATGGGCAAGCTGTTCGGCAACCTACGGGGCGGCCTAGGCATCTCCGTCGTGCTGGTCGGCGCCCTGCTTGCGGCCTCCACCGGCGTGGTCGGCGCAACCGTCGTGACCATGGGCCTCATCTCGCTGCCCGCCATGCTGCGCGCCGGCTACGACCCGAAGCTCGCCTCAGGCGTTATCGCCGCCTCAGGCACCCTCGGGCAGATCATTCCGCCCTCCACCGTGCTCATTTTCATGGGCGACATGCTGAGCGGCATCAACGCCCAGGTGCAGATGGAAAAGGGCAACTTCGCCCCGGAGCCGGTGTCGGTCGGCGCACTGTTCGCCGGCGCTTTTCTCCCCGGCCTTATGCTGGTCGGGCTCTATATCGGCTGGATGATCTTCAAGGCGATCACCGACCCGAAATCCTGCCCGGCCACCCCGGTGCCGGAAGACGAGAAGCAGCACCTGATGCGCGAGGTGCTCGTCGCCCTGGTGCCGGCTCTCGCCCTCATCATCGCCGTACTCGGCTCCATCCTCGTCGGCATCGCCACACCCACCGAAGCCGCTTCGGTCGGCTCGGTCGGCGCCATCGTGCTGGCCCTGTTCAAGCGCCGGTTCAGCTTGAAGGTGCTGAAGGAAACGGTCATTTCCACTGCCACCATCACCTCGATGGTCTTCATCATCCTGATGGGTGCCGCGGTCTTCTCCATCGTGTTCCGGCTGATGGGCGGCGACAACCTGGTGCACGAATTCCTCTCGGCCATGCCGGGCGGCGCCATCGGCGCGACCATCGTCGTCATGCTGATCATGTTCGTGCTGGGCTTCATCCTCGACACGTTCGAGATCGTCTTCATCGTCATCCCGATCACCGCCCCGGTGCTGCTGGCGCTCGGCGTCGACCCGATCTGGCTCGGCGTCGCGGTCGGCGTGAACCTGCAGACCAGCTTCCTCACGCCCCCCTTCGGCTTCGCGCTGTTCTACCTGCGCGGGGTGGCACCACCCCGGGTGACCACCGGCATGATCTACAAGGGCGTCCTGCCGTTCGTGGGGCTGCAGATGGTGGCGATCTTGATCCTGATGCTGTTCCCGCAGATCGCAACCTGGCTTCCCCGCCTCATCTATTGATCGAGGTCCCGGATGCGAAAAGGCCCCGGCGCAGTGCCGGGGCCTTTCCTTTTCGGGCAGAACCTTGCGATCAGCCGTACTTGATGTACTTCTCGCGGGCCGCCAGGTACGGCATGTCGGTCCCCTCGGTGCGCGTGCGCAGCAGGTTGAACGCCGACACGAAGCTCTCCGCCACCTTCTTGGTCAGCGGATCGCCGCCTTCGCGGATTTCGCCGATCAGTTCCATCGACGCCTTGGCGCCGGCCTCGAGGATTTCATCCGGGAAGCGGCGGATCTGCACGCCATGCTCGCTGACCAGCGCCGCCAGTGCACGCGGATCGTTGGCGTACATGTCGGAGGCGACGTCGTCATAGGCCGCCTGCGAGCAGGTGCGGACGATTTCCTGCAGGTCTTCCGGCAGTTCCATGAACTTCGACTTCGACACCGCCACTTCGGTGGCAAGGCCCGGCTCGACGAAGCTGGGGAAGTAGTAGTTCTTGGCGATCTGGTAGAAGCCGAGTGCCAGGTCGTTGTACGGGCCGACGAACTCGGCCGCATCCAGCGTGCCCGACTGCAGCGCCGCGAAGATTTCGCCCGCCGCCATGTTGGTCACCGAGGCGCCGAGCTTGCCCCACACCTGGCCGCCAAGGCCCGGCGTACGGAAGCGCAGGCCCTGGATGTCGGCGACGCCGGTCAGCTCGTTGCGGAACCAGCCGCCCGCCTGCGTGCCGGTATCACCGGACAGGAAGCCGACAATGCCGAACTGGTCGTAGATTTCGTCCCAGAGCTGCTGGCCGCCGAGGTAGCGCACCCAGGCCGTCAGCTCGCGCGAGGTCATGCCGAACGGCACGCCGGTGAAGAAGCTCAGGCCCTGGCTCTTGTTCTGCCAGTAGTAGGGCGTGCCGTGGCTCATTTCTGCTGAGCCGTCGATCACCGCGTCGAGGGCCTGCAGCGGCGGCACCATTTCACCGGCAGCGAACAGCTGCACGGTCAGCCGGCCACCCGAGGCCCGGGTGATGCGGTCGGCGAGGTTCTGCGCGCCAACGCCAAGGCCGGGAAAGTTCTTCGGCCAGGTGGTGACCATGCGCCAGGTGATATTGCCCTGGGCGATGGCCGGGGCCGCGAGGCCCACCGTTGCGGCTGCGCCACCAATGGCGGCCGACTTGAAAAATTCGCGTCTCTTCACTGTCTGTCCTCCCGGATTGCCTGACGTCGGCCAATCTCCTCCGAGGCGGCCGATCTGCCGCTAACTGACCAAGCTTCGCGTCCGCTGTCCACTCTATGCTTCAAGCACCGGCGCTTTGGGGGTAAGCGGCCGTCCGGCAGGTCCGCCAGCGCACGCCCAGCGCCTCGAACTCCGCATCGCTGAGTCCGTACACCGTCAGCAGCGCCGTGCCGCCGCCGCCTGTCCGGTCCGCCACCACTATCAACCCACCGCTCCACTGCTCCACCAGCACGCCGAGCTGGTGCCGCGACCAGTGCCACACGTCGCCTGACACCCGGTCGCCCGGCGACAGCTCGCGCGCGTAGCGGCTGCCCGCCTCGCCCACCCCGATCAGCCCGACCGCCTCGATCGCCCCCGGCCCGGTCTTCGACGAGAACCACAGCGTCCGCCGCGTGTCGCCGCGATGCGTTTCGAGGTAGAAGCGCAGTTGCTGGCAGAACGTGATCCAGCCCTCGACCACCTCGTCGTAGGCCACGCCCCAGCCCTCTGCCGGCGGTGTCCCGCGCCGGACCACGCCGAGCACGGTCCTCCCGTCGAGAACTCATTGGCCCAATCACGGAGGCCGATGGACATGATTCTCCAGGGCTGATCGACGAGATTGTTCCAAGCGTCGCAGCAGTGGTCGAGGATGTCTTCGTGGGAGGCGAACACCCGGTTCGAGAGCTAGTTGTCGCGCATGAACTGCCAGATATTTTCGTGCGGATTGAGCTCGGGGCTTTTCGAGGGGAGCGCGATGATCGAGATATTCCGGGGTGTGCAACGACAATTTCGGTGTCCGCCTGACGACAACCGAGATGGCCGGTTGTTAGGTCTGGTTTCGGAACCGGTAGCTGCTTTTTGAGCGGCGGATGGCGCGGGCGATTGCCTTGTTGTTGGCGTCGAGATCGAAGCGATCTGGATCGAACTTGCGACCGACCCAGCGGCGCATAGACGTAGTCGGGGGCCTCGTCGGGGTCCCACAGGATCGCGGCGATGACGGTGGACCCGTACAGGATTGCAAAACGGCGGGCGCTCATTTGTAGCTCTTTTGCCTCCAGAAAACGCGCCGGTAGGCGCCCTGCAAGAAGTGGTCGAACACGGACTGGCGGGGGGGCTCGACGACGATGTCGGCCTCCCATGCATTGCGCTTGAAGGGGAACACGCCCATCAGGGCGTCGCCCGGCCGGACTTCCACCTCCTCGGTGCCGAGGAAGTAGCCGGGGAAGTTGACCGGCTTGTCGTAGGTGTCGGTGTCGACAATGGCGGGGAACAGCCGCAGCCGCGGGGCCGCGAGGTCGTCATAGAACGGCTGGTAAAACAGGCAGGAGTAGCCCTTGGGCGTGCGGATGGTCCAAGGGGAGTTGAACTTGATGTAGGTCCGCCTGGCGCCCTCGATATGGACCGGGCACTGCCCGTGGGCGTGGGTTCCCATCATCCGGGTGTCGCTGGTCGCGTAGACCAGCCCCGGCTCGCCGTCGGCGCTCGGCTCGTTCCGGGGCCGGGCGTGGACCGAGCTCCGGATCACATAGCCGGAGGTCAGGTAATCGAGCACCGGCACGCAGGCGCGGATCGTGCGGTTCGTCCGCCGCCATCTCGGAGGAGGGCGTCGAGGGTGTCGCCGCCTTCCCCCACGAAGTTTGGCACTCGCTTGTACCAGTCCGGGACCGCCTTCTTCATCTGAACGACTGGGAAGTGTTCGGCAATCACCGGGTTGTCGGTGGTAAAGGTAACGCGCATCAGCGGTACTCGCGCACAACGACAATGGCCGGGCCCCCAGCCTCGGTGCTGTTGTTGTTGCTGCTACCGGCGTTGCCGCCTCTATTCGAGCGCAGTCCCTGCGTCGTTGACCCGGAGAACCTGCCCGGCCGCCCCCCTGGCAAGCTTGGCGAAGGCGTTCGCCCCGGTGCCGACGATAATGTCCCCGGCCCCGATGGTCAGCCCAGAGATCGAGGTCAGGATCGCGTTCGAGGCCTGCTTTCCCGCGAGGGCGGCCGTGGTCACCGCGATGGCGGTGGCAAGCTCGGAAAGGGTGTCGAATGCCGACGAGACGCCGCCAAGCACCACGTCAATCGCTGCCTTGACGAAGCCGGTGGTGGCAATCGAGGTGTCGTTGTCGCCGGGGCTCGGCGTCGGCGCCGTCGGGTTGCCGGTGAAGGCCGGGCTAGCGAGCGGCGCCTTGAGGGCAAGGGCCGAGGTCGTGGCCGCGCCGTCGGCCTTGGCGGCCAGCGCCGCCGCAAGGCCGGTGATGTCGCTCTGCGCGTGCGTGTGGACCGCGCCCACCTTGCCGTCGAGCGCCGGCCGGACGCCGTGGAATGCGCAGACGTTGCGTCGGGGGCGCTGCTCTGGCGTTGGTCTTGGCTAAGTTGGACCTTGGCATGGTCTTCGGTTCACAGCCCCCAGCGTAGTCCGGCTGTAAGGACTTGGGCATCCCAGAAGCCCAGCATGGTGGGGTCGAGCAGACTGACCGTCAGAGAGCAACCCGCCATATCGAGCGAGGTGACGTAGGAGCCTACGAGCGAGCGCACAATGTTGATGCCACGGGCTTCGAGGAGGCGGCGGGCACTGTTGTAGACGAGGTAAAGTTCCAGCGAGGGCGTCCCGCCGAAGCCGTTGACAAAGACCAGGGCCTGCCGGCCCGACACATCGCCAAAGTCTGCAACAATGGCATCGACCATTTCTGCAACGATTTCGTCGGCACGCTTGAGCGTGTCGCGGCGACGACCTGGCTCGCCATGGATGCCGACACCGAACTCCATCTCGTTGTCAGCGATCTCGAACATCGGCTTGCCCGCTGCCGGGACAGTGCAGGCGCTGAGCGCAACGCCCATTGAACGGGTGACGCTGCTGACGCTGTCGCCCAAGAGCTTGAGCGCTTGCAGATCGTGACCGGCTTCAGCGGCAGCACCGACAATCTTTTCGACTACAAGGGTTCCGGCCACACCACGCCGGCCGATGCTGTAGAGGGAATCCTCGACGGCGACATCGTCGTTCACGAGCACACGCGCGATCTGGCCTTCAGCCATTTCTGCGGCCATCTCGAAATTCATCACGTCGCCTTCATAATTCTTGACGATTAGCAGCACGCCACCGCCGGTGTCGATCTCGGCAATCGCCTCGAGCATCTGGTCGGGTGTCGGCGAGGTGAAAACCTGGCCCGGACAGGCGGCATCGAGCATGCCTTCGCCGACAAATCCGCCATGCAGGGGTTCATGGCCAGCCCCTCCACCAGAAAGGAGTCCCACCTTGCCCGGCTTGAGCGTCTTGCGCCGAACGAACTTATGCCCCTGGCCGAGTGCAAGGATATCCGCGTGTGCTGCAACAAGGCCGTCAAGGCTCTCGACCAGCATGGTGTCCACGCTGTTGAGGAACTTCTTCATCCGACGCTCTCCCTAGTCATCGTCATTCTTTTTCATCAGCGCGGCGACGCGGGACACGAATTCGCTGACCGCCTTGTCAAACGCTGCGTTGTCCGCGCCCAGGTCGGGCACCAGCAGGGTCAGATGGCGCGTTCTTCGCGTCGCATCTCCAATCCTGCGGCGACCCGGATGCGCCACCTGATAGGCAGCCATGAAACTGTCGCGCTCGGACGGCGAGAAGTGGCAGACCGAGAAAATCGTTGCGAGGTGCTTTTGTGGAATAGGCGTGGAGTAGCTGGGGCTGGTGATCTGAGTGATAAAGCTGCGATGCTTGCCCAGCGCATCGGCGAGACGCTGCCGGGCGCCTGATGGTCGGGTTTCGAGCACCCGGGAAAGCACGCCTTTATACGCGCGGATATGGGCGTCCGGGCCCTCGGCGGATGGCTCAGGCGGCGCCATCACGGGTGTCCATGGCACGTGACGCGGCGATGGTCGCCTTGGCCAGTGGCAGTTGCGCCGGCGCGACCGACAAAGCCCGTATCCCCGCCGAAAGCAATGCCGGGATGGCTGCCGGGTCGCCGCCGGCGTCGCCACAGAGGCTGACAGGAATGGCATGGGCGGCGCCGAAGCGGGCAACGTGGCCGATCAGGGCGATCACGGCAGGGTTGCGCACGTCGTTGAGCGCGGCCACAGCGGTGTTGTCGCGCCCGGCGGCCATGACGTATTGCGTCAGGTCGTTCGAGCCGATGGAGAAAAAGGCGGCTGAAGAAAGTCCTTCCGGACTGATGGCCACGGCCGGCACTTCGACCATGATTCCCAGCTCGGGCATGCGATGGGGAACCCCGGCGGCGGCCAGCCCGGCGGCCTCGGCCTCGAACAGGCGCGTGGCCTCGGCAAGTTCACGCGCCAGACTGACCATCGGAAACATCACCTTGAGTTTTCCATGCATGGCGGCGCGCAGCAGTGCCCGCACTTGAACGCGAAAGACATCGGGTCGCGACAGCGACAGGCGGGTGCCGCGCAGGCCGAGGAATGGATTGGTCTCTTCGACGGTATAGCCCGGAACGGGCTTGTCGCCGCCAGCGTCGACGGTGCGGATGGTCACCGGCTTGCCGCCCGCCCACTCCAGCACTGTCCGATAAGCTGCATACTGCGTAGCTTCGTCGGGCAGGCCGCGGCCAAACAGGAACTCCGTTCGCATCAGCCCGACGCCGTCGCAGTGGGCGATGTCGAGAGTGCGCACTTCTGCCGGTTCAGCGATGTTGACCAGCACCTCGATGGTCACGCCGTCGACCGTGATGGCCCGATCCCGCACCCGCAACTGCGCCTGCCGGAGCTGATCGCGATGGGCGGCCGAAGCGCTCTGGAATGTGTGGTGAGCCTCGGTATCGGGACGCGCGACAACATGGCCATGTTCGGCGTCGAGAAGGACGAGATCGTCACTAGCCGCCTCGAGTGACCCGACCCCGATCAGCATGGGCACACCGCGCGAGCGGGCGAGCATGGCGACATGGCTGGCAGGGCTGCCTTCCTTGAGCACTATGCCACCGCCCCGCGTCCAGTCCATGGCGAGGAACTGGGTAGGCGTAAGGTCTTTGCCCTGGATGATGGCGCCGTTTGGCGGGGCCAGTTCGGTGACGCCCGACAGCGCACGCAGCACGCGCGCTGCAATGTCGCGCAGATCGCTGCTGCGGGCGCGAAAATAGGCGTCTTCGACCGCTTCATAGCCCTGGATTTCAGTCGCCATGGCGTCCGACCATGCATCTGCCGCGTTCGCTCCAGCAGCGATGGCGGCAAATGCAGGCTCGGCAAGCGACTCATCCTCCAGCATGGCGATCTGGAACTCGAGGATCCCGGCGGCCTCCTCGTCGGCGTGCTGCATCAAGGCACTGATGCTGGCTGCAGCTTCGGAGAGGGCGGCCCGCAAGCGAGCAGCCTCGGTTTCGACCACCCCGCTGGGGACATAGACCATTGCCTCGCTGCTCAGGATGAACAGTGGACCCGAGGCATAGCCGATCGATGCAACAGTGCCGCTAGCCCTTGACGTCGACATGGGCTCCACCCTCGTCAAAGTCGCGCCGAACCAGATCAACGAGTGCAGCAATTGCCCCGGCGGCATCTTCGCCCTCGGCCCTCAGGTAGAGCGTGGAGCCCTTGGGCGCCTTTGTCGCCATGACCTTGACGATCGACTTGGCGTCGACCCAGGGCCCCTCGGCGTTCAGGGCCAGTGCAGTGCGCGCAGCGAAGCCCTTGGCGAGCTTGGTCAGCTTTACCGACGGGCGTGCATGGAGCCCCACTTCGTGGGTGATCAGCACCTGTGCTTCGGCCAAGTCGTTGGTATCCTTCATGCGGGTGACAGCTCTTCGGCGGTGGCACGCACTTCTGCAAGCGATGCGCCTCCGGAGGCTTCGGTGGCGGCCATGACAGCGCCCTCTACCACGGGTGCATTGCAAACGACCACCTTGTGCGAGCGGTCGCCATCGAGCATTTCAACCGCCATTTCCGAATTGGTTTCGGCGCCACCGAGGTCCACCAGAATGGCAACGCCGCGGTCGGACCATGCCCGGTCTATGGCCGCAATGATCGCCTCCACGCTGGTGCCGAGGCCGCCCTCTGGATTGCCACCGCACCAGGCGAGCGGCACGTCGTCCCCAACCATCTGGCGCACCATGCTGGCGGCGCCCTCGGCAACCAGCGGGGAATGGGAAACGATGACGATACCGACATTCTTCATGGCAATACTCCGGCAGCAGCTTCGATAAGCAAGAGGCTCGACCTGGCGCCAGGGTCGATATGGCCAATGGATCGGTCCCCGAGAAACGACGCGCGGCCGCGAATGGCCTTGCGATCCTTGGTTCCGGCCACTGCGGCACGGGCAACGGCTACGACGTCGGACTTCGGTTTTCCCGCTTCCAGCGCATCGGCGACCGGGTAGAGCACGTCGAGCAACGTCTTCTGGTTGATTCCGGATTTGCCGCGTGCCGCCACCGCTTCGACTGCCTTTCGGTAGGCCACGACATAGGCCTCCGGATTGACGGCAAGTTCCTTGCCCAGCGTGAGGAACAAGGTGCCGTAAAGCGGGCCGGAGGCGCCGCCGATAGTCATGACCAGCTTGGTACCGGCCGCCTTGAGCGCCTCGGCCAAGGGCTTTGCGCAGATCGTGTCGATATCGGCCGCCACCGCGTCAAAGCCACGTTTCATGTTGGCGCCGTGATCGCCGTCGCCGATCGCGGCATCAAGTGCCGTCAGTTCTTCGGCATGCGCAGAAACAGCTTCTGCAATCGCCAGAAGGGCCGCCCGCAGGTGGCTGGAGTCAATCATGACGCTCCCCCAAGTCGATCACCATTGGCGTCAAAGTAGAGCGGGTCCTTGTAGCGAATGGCCACCTGATCGCCTGCCGCAAGCGGGGAGTCGGCCGGAGCCAACGTTATGATCTTGCGCTCCCCGACGCGCACGTGCAGGTGGTTCTGGTCGCCAAGATGCTCGATCCAGTCAACAACGCCGTCTGAGTAACCATTGGTTGCCTTCGCGATGACGAGGTGCTCGGTGCGCGCACCGATGGTCTGTGCGGCCGCGGCTGCATCCGCGTCCGGGATCAGGCCGCGCGGCAGGAGATTGATCGCGGGTTGCCCGAGCCGAGTCGCAACATGGGTATTGCGCGGCGTCGTATAGATTTCGCGCGGCGTTCCGATCTGGATCAGTTCGCCCTCCTTGAGGATCCCGATCCGATCGGCCATCGTCATTGCCTCGATCTGGTCGTGTGTCACGTAGAGTAGCGTGGCGCCCAGATCCCGCTGGATGCGCTTGAGCTCGAGGCGCATTTCGGCCCGTAGCTTGGCATCGAGCGATGAGAGCGGCTCGTCCATCAGATAGATGGCAGGCTGGCGCACCATGGCCCGGCCGATGGCAACGCGTTGCATCTCGCCGCCCGAAAGCCTTGTGGCGCGGTTGTCCAGCTTGTGGTCGATGCGCACCGTGCGCGCCGTCTCGCGGACGCGGCGGTCGATTTCGACCTTGTCCATGTGGCGGGCAGGCGAGCGCAGCGGGAATGCCAGGTTCTCGTAGACGCTCAGATGCGGGTAGAGTGAATACTGCTGGAACACGAAGGCCACGTCGCGCGCGGATGGCGGCAGGCCCCCAACGTCTTGGCCACCTATGCTGACGATGCCCTCCTCGGGTCGCTCGAGGCCCGCGATCAGGCGAAGCGTCGTTGTCTTGCCGGCCCCGGTTGGGCCGAGCAGAACAACAAACTCGCCATCGGCGATCGTCAGGTCGAGCCCCTTGATCGCCAGCTTGTCCTTGAAGCGCTTGACGACGCCCCGCATCGTGACTTCAGCCATGGGGTGCCCCCTCATAAAGGGCTGTCTCGATGGCTCGACCGGAGGCCGTGTCAAAGAGCGACAAATAGGCTCCGCTGAACGTCAGTCCGACGGTCTCGCCCGTCCGCACGTGATCGCTGGCGGGCACCCGCGCCCTGATCAATCCGTCGCCGGTCCTGACAACCACGATCTGCGTCGTGCCAAGATACTCAGCGCCAAGCACCTCGCCGCGCAGTCCACTGGCATCATCAAGCCGGATGTGCTCCGGGCGGGCGCCGAGCGCCAGCGCGGACGGGGCAATGTCTTCGCGGATCTGAGGCACGGCGATCTCAGCGCCATTCACCGAAACCGTGCTCGCGCCCCTTGCCAGACCGCCATGGAACGGGAGAAAATTCATGGGAGGTGAGCCCATGAAATCGGCGACATACATGGATCGCGGCCGGTCATAGATTTCCCGCGGCGAGCCGAACTGCTCGATAATCCCATGGTTCATCACGGCGATCTTGTCGGCCATGGACATGGCCTCGAGCTGGTCATGCGTCACATAGACCGTCGTCGCCCCGATGCGGTTATGCAGTTCGCGAAGCTCATGCACCATCAGGTCGCGGAATTCTGCATCGAGCGTGCCCAGTGGCTCGTCCATCAGGAAGCAGAGCGGTCTGCGTACGATGGCGCGGCCGAGCGCCACGCGCTGTCGGTCACCTCCGGCAAGCCCGGATACCGGTCTGTCCAGAATGTGGTCGATCCGAAGCAGGCGGGCCACTTCCTCGACCTGCTTCCTGATCTCGGCCCGAGGCATGCCCTGGGCGAGCAGCGGAAAGCCGATATTCTTGCGGACATTCATATGCGGGTAGAGGGCAAAAAGCTGGAAGACGAAAGCGATGTCGCGCTCGCGCGCACGCTTCATGGTGACGTCCTCACTACCCAACAGGATGCGACCCGACGTCGGCAATTCTAGCCCGGCAATCATGCGCAGGGTTGTGGTCTTGCCGCAGCCCGATGGCCCGAGCATGACGAAAAACTCGCCATCATCGACGGTGAACGACGAATTCTGCACGGCAGTGAAGCCTGAGAATTCCTTGCGCAGGTTTTCGACCCGGATTTCAGCCATGGCTCACTCCGGGAACTTCGAGACGACAATGAACATCACGGTGCCGATCAGCATGGTGATGAACGAGTACGAGTAGAGCTCCAGCATGAATGGCTGGAACAGCATGAAGAAGCCGAGCCCGATCAGCGCGATCGCTGTCCACTCCATCGGTCGGCGGCGGAAGAGTTTCATCGGTCGGCGGCGGAAGAGTTTCGGCCAGGTCTTCATTTACGAACCGCCCCGAAGGTTATGCCCCGCAGCAACTGCTTTCGGAGGAGGATGGTGAACACGAGGATCGGCACGAGGAAGACGGTCGTGCCCGCCGCGACGGCCGGCCAGTCCTGCCCGCCCTCACCGATAATGGTGGGGATGAACGGCGGCGCCGTCTGAGCGGTACCCGAGGTCAGCAGGGCGGCAAAGGCATACTCGTTCCAGGCAAAGATCAGGCAGAAGATGGCGGTAGCCGCAATTCCGGTCGTGGCCTGGGGCAACACGACCTTCCAGAAGGCCTGTAGCCGCGTATAGCCGTCGATCATGGCGGCCTCTTCATACTCGCGCGGGATCTCGTCGATGAACCCCTTGAGCAGCCAGACCGCCAGCGAGACGTTCACGGCCGTATAGAGCAGGATCATGCCGAGCGCGGAATCCGACAAGCCGAGCTCGCGATACATCAGGTAGATCGGTATGGCCACCGCGATGGGCGGCATCATCCGCGTCGAGAGGATGAAGAACAGCAGGTCGTCGGCCAGCGGCACCTTGAAGCGCGAGAAGCCGTAGGCCGCCAGGGTGCCGAGGAATACCGCGCAGAACGTCGAGCCAAAGGCGATGATCAGCGAATTGACAAAGCGCGGCAGGAAGTTGGATGGCCCGGCGATGACCATGTTTCGCTTGCGCGTGACTTCGTCGCAGAACGACGTCGCCGGCGGCAGACTGGCAATGTACTCAGCGGTCTGGCGCGTGCGCGTGGTGAACAGGTTGCAATAGCCCTCCGTCGAGGGCTGGAACAGGATCTTGGGCGGATAGGCGATCGAGTCTGGTGGCGTCTTGAAGCTGGTGGCGAAGATCCAGAGCAGCGGCACGATGGAAATCAGCGCGTAGGCGATGATCAGCGCGGCGGCGATGCGCTTGGACGTCGTCGATGGCACGACAACCGAGTGGGCAGTGGTCAGGCTCATCTCTGCTTCACCCGGTTGAGTGCCTTGACGTAGATATTGGCGAGGCCGAACACGGCCACGAACAGAATGATGGCGAACGCGGAGCTATAGCCGGTGCGCCACTTCTCGAAGGCCTCACGCTTGAGGGTGATCGAGGCTACCTCGGTTGTCGAGCCGGGCCCACCGCCGGTCAGCAGGTTGACCATGTCGAAC
>Ga0247839_1000111_pt1 | contig 135139 bp, 105 predicted proteins | sample LaCruzMarch2015__6_FD_192405 | JGI IMG/M metagenome (GOLD analysis project Ga0247839, IMG submission 192405) | Freshwater microbial communities from meromictic Lake La Cruz, Castile-La Mancha, Spain - LaCruzMarch2015_16m | ecosystem: Environmental > Aquatic > Freshwater > Lake | place: Spain...
GAAGGCCGAATGGCCGGCTCTGTCACAGGGGCTTATCAAGGCTTGAGCCGTGTGCGGTGAAAGTCGCAAGCACGGTTCTTAGGGGGCTGGGTGGCGGTAACGTCGCCTGGCTACCCGACCCGGCCGCGGGCGGATGCAGGTTGCCCTTCAGGGCGCAGGCCGATGGCCGGGATAATGATCAAGGCCCAAGACGGCCTTGATCATTACTCCGGCCGCCCGGGCGGCGGTTGGCGCCCCATTGTAGGTCGGCCTTCAGGCCGACCGGGGGCGCCGCGGTCGGCCTGAACGCCGACCTACAGACCCGTGGCCGGAATGATGATCAAGGCCCTCAAGGGCCTTGATCACCGTTCCGGCCAGTCGATCGCGGAGCGTGCATAGTCAGGGCTTCCAGCCCTGATTCGGCCAGGCCAGGATGGCCTGACTACGCAGTCGGCGCGCCCGCGTGGCCGGAGTTATGATCGAGGCCGATACGCGGCCTTGGTCGTCGTTCCAACATAGAATTGGGGTGTCCGAAATGGAGAAATGAATGTGATAAGGGTGATAAGGGCAAGTACCACGAATACGAATGCAAGATGCTTGCGAGAAATCTTGCGGCTTGCAGCAGCCGGAAAGTTAACCCACCAAAGCCTATTGTCACTCCAGATGGGCCTATCTATGTCACCGACATGATATTCGCGGCTGGCCAAGTCCTGCCTTACGATTACTGGGTCATGTATGATCCGCTGCAAGATCTCGATCGGGTCTTGTTGCAGCGAGTTAAGGGGGCGTGGCCGTCTCCTGTTCGCGTTACGGTCATCGGCCATGCCGACCTTCAGAGTATCGATGACTAGGTTAGGCCCGATTTTCAGGTTAGCGATTATATCGGCAAGAGCTCCAACGATGAGCAGCCATGCTTAAACGCTGGCCTTAAAGCGGACTCGAATGACTGTCTGGTGGCGCGGGTTGCGGTGTCGATGGTCAGTGCTTGCTCGGCCCAGAACAGGAAGTCGCGCTGGGCCTGCGGGGAGAAGTCGCGCATATAGACGACCTCGGTGACTACCGGGAGGTTGGTCCCAGGGTACCGGTGAGCCCCTTCATGAATGCGACCGCCCGTTCGTGGTAGGCATCCGAACCGTCGAAAAGCGCAATCAGCGGGCCGCTGTCAACGACGATGTCGGTCACGGAACTTGTCCCGCAGGATCTCTTCGCGGCGCGCGCTTCGGTCCATGTCACCGCTGGCATAGCGGCCGAAGAGCGGCTCGCCGATGGCATAGGCGGTGCTCGGCGCATCCGCCGCGGCCAGTTTCTCGCGGATGGCGTCGCGTACGAACTCGGACAGGGGGACACCAAGCCCTTGGATCTGCCGGCGCAGGGCGGCCTCGGTTGCGGGATCCAGGCGAATGGAGAGGGTCACGCCGGGCGCTCGTATTACAAAGGTGTCTTCGGGTTGTAGATCTGGTCGAACAGCCCGCCGTCGGCGAAGTGCTTCTTCTGGGCTGCGGCCCAGCCGCCCAGATCGCCGATGTTCACCAGCTTGATCGCGGGGAAGCGGTCCTTGTACTTGGCGGCGACCGCCGGGTCGGTCGGGCGGTAGAAGTTCTCGGCGGCCACGGTCTGACCCGCGGGCGTGTAGAGGAACTCCAGATAGGCGGTGGCGGCCTTGCGGGTGCCCTTGCGGTCGACGTTCTTGTCCACCACGGCGACCGGGGGCTCGGCGAGGATGGAGAGCGAGGGGACGACGATCCCGAACCGGTCGGCGCCGAACTCCTTGAGCGCCAGGAAGGCCTCGTTCTCCCACGACAACAGTACGTCACCCAGGCCGCGCTGCGCGAAGCTGGTGGTGGAGCCGCGGGCGCCGGAGTCCAGTACCGGGACGTTCTTGTAGAGACGGGTGATGTAGTCCTTCACCTTGGCCTCGTCACCGCCGAATTGCTGTTCCGCCCAGGCCCAGGCCGCCAGATAGTTCCAGCGCGCGCCGCCGGAGGTCTTGGGGTTGGGGGTGATGACGCTCACGCCCTCCTTGGTGAGGTCGCCCCAGTCTCTGATTCCCTTGGGGTTACCCTGGCGGACCAGGAAGACTATGGTGGAGGTGTAGGGCGAGCTGTTGTGGGGCAGGCGCTTCTGCCAATCGCGGTCGAGCAGGCCCCGTTCGGCGATGGCGTCGATGTCATAGGCGAGCGCCAGGGTCACCACGTCGGCGTCCAGCCCGTCGATGACCGCACGCGCCTGCTTGCCGGAGCCGCCGTGGGACTGTTGGATGGTCAGTTCCTCGCCGGACTTCGCCTGCCACTCCTTGGCGAAGGCCGGGTTGACGACCTGATAGAGTTCCCGGGTCGGGTCGTAGGAGACGTTCAGCAGCCTGGTCCCGGCCGCGTGGCCGGCCAGGGGGGTGAGCCCCAGGACGGCGCCGAGGATCAGGGACCGCAGATGGAGGTGGCCGGTCATGTGGATAGCGCTCTGCGGATTGATGAACCTGCATTGGACCCTGCCGCGGGCCGGGATCCGTACCAACAAATGCTGCGAAGGTTAGCGGATTTTCGCGGCAGCGATTGCCCACAGCCTTCGTTAAGCTAGTCTCAGACCCGAACCCCCTCAGCAACCCGAGACCTTCCGCATGATTGCTCCCCGCCCGCCGGCCGCGCGGCAGCCATGAGCGCTGCCCTAAGCTTCTTCAACCCGACGGGCCAGACCCGGGTGCTGCCGGGCTTCGGCCTGTCGCTCGGCTACACCCTGGTCTATCTGTCCCTGGTGGTGCTGATCCCGCTCGCCGCGGTCTTCATCCAGACCGCGTCGCTCACCGGGGCCGAGTTCTGGGCCATCGTCACGGCCCCGCGCGTGGTGGCCACCTACAAGCTGTCCTTCGGCGCCGCGCTGGGGGCGGCGGCCATCAATGTGGTCTTCGGGCTGCTGCTGGCCTGGTCACTGGTGCGTTACAGCTTCCCCGGCAAGAAACTCGTCGATGCGCTGATCGACCTGCCCTTCGCGCTGCCCACCGCCGTGGCGGGTATCTCCTTGAGCGCGCTGTGGGTCGGCAACGGCTGGCTGGGGGGGCTGCTGGCACCGCTCGGGATCCAGGTCGCCTACACGCCGTTCGGGGTGCTGGTGGCCCTGATCTTCATCGGGGTGCCCTTCGTGGTGCGCGCGGTGCAGCCGGTGCTCGAAGACCTGGAGACCGAACTGGAGGAGGTGGCGGCGAGCCTGGGCGCGCACCGGCGCCAGACCTTTACCCGGGTGCTGCTGCCGGTGCTCACGCCAGCGCTCCTGACCGGCTTCGCGCTCGCCTTTGCGCGCGGGGTGGGCGAATACGGGTCCGTGATCTTCATCGCCGGCAACATCCCCATGGTGTCCGAGATCACCCCGCTCATCATCATCACCAAGCTGGAACAGTACGACGAGTCGGGCGCCACCGCGGTGGCCGTGGTGATGCTGCTGTTCTCCTTTCTCATGCTGCTCGCCATCAATCTGTTGCAGGCCTGGAGCGGCAAGCGCACCGGGAGGAACCGCTGATGGCCGTCACCGCGACCCGGCACGGGGGCAGTCCGATCGGCATCGGCTCCCACCGTTACGAGGACAACGCCGCCACCCGGGAACGGCCCTGGGTACGGCGGCTGATCCTGACGCTGGCCTTGGGCTTTTTCATTCTCTTTGTCTTCATGCCGCTGGTGGTGGTCTTCCATCAGGCCCTGAGCAAGGGCTGGGGGACCGCGTGGCGTGCCGTCACCGATCCCGATGCCCTGGCCGCCGTGCGCCTCACCCTGCTGGCCGCGGGCATCGCGGTGCCGCTCAATCTGGTCTTCGGGGTCGCTGCGGCCTGGGCCATCGCTCGCTTCGAGTTCCGCGGCAAGCAGGTCTTAAGCACCCTCATCGACCTGCCGTTTTCCGTCTCGCCGGTGATCGCGGGCCTGATCTGGGTGCTGATCTTCGGCGCCCAGGGGTGGTTCGGCCACTGGTTCATCGAGCACGACATCAAGATCATCTTTGCCGTGCCAGGCATTGTGCTGGCGACCATCTTCGTCACCTTTCCCTTTGTCGCCAGGGAGTTGATTCCCCTGATGCAGGCGCAGGGCCGCGACGACGAGGAGGCGGCCACGGTGCTCGGGGCGAGCGGCCTGCAGACCTTCTGGCGGGTGACGTTGCCCAATATCAAATGGGGGCTGCTCTACGGCACCATCCTGTGCAATGCCCGGGCCATGGGTGAGTTCGGGGCGGTGAGTGTGGTCTCCGGACACATCCGCGGTCAGACCAACACCGTGCCGCTGCATGTCGAGATCCTCTACAACGAATACAACTTCGCCGCCGCCTTCGCCGTCGCCTCGCTGCTCGCGATGCTCGCACTCGTCACCCTGGCGCTCAAGTCCTGGGTCGAATGGCAGGCCAACCGCCCGGCGGCGTCAGAGAAGATGATGGTCCGCAAATGAAGAGAAGAATCTCTCACAAAGACACAAAGACACAAAGACGCAAAGGGAAGAGAACGTGTCAAGCTCGGGAAAACATAATTGTGGCGACCGGTGGTGCGATTACCCTGGTACGACCCGACCAGCAACCGGCACTGCGTATTCGCTCCGCTCGCCCTGAGGTGCTTGAGTTTTTTTCTTTGCGTCTTTGTGCCTTTGTGAGAAATCTCTTAAACCGTTGGGAGAGGATAGACCCTCGCCCGCGTCCGCACCTTCGCGTGAGTTATTTCAGGAATACCCAATGAGTATCCAGGTCGAAGAGATCAGCAAGACTTTTGCGGGCGTCACCGTGCTGGACCGGGTCTCGCTCGACTTCCCTACCGGTCAACTGGTGGCCCTGCTGGGGCCATCGGGCTGCGGCAAGACCACGCTACTGCGTGTCATCGCGGGGCTTGAGACCGCCGACGCGGGCTGCGTCATCCTGGAGGGGGAGGACGCCTCCCGCACCCATGTGCGCGAACGCCAAGTGGGCTTTGTCTTCCAGCACTATGCCCTGTTCCGCCATATGACGGTGTTCGAGAACGTCGCCTTCGGCCTGCGGGTGCAGCCGCGTCGGCAGCGGCCGAAGGAGGCCGAAATCCGCAAACGCGTGCTGCGTCTCCTGGACCTGGTGCAGATGGAGTGGCTGGCCGACCGCTTCCCGTCGCAACTCTCCGGCGGTCAGCGCCAGCGCATCGCCCTCGCCCGGGCGCTCGCGGTGGAGCCGCGCGTACTCCTGCTCGATGAGCCCTTCGGCGCCCTGGACGCCCAGGTGCGCAAGGAACTGCGCCGCTGGCTGCGCGATCTGCACGACGACCTGCACGTCACCTCCATCTTCGTCACCCATGACCAGGAGGAGGCCTTGGAGGTGGCGGACCGGGTGGTGCTGATGAACCGCGGGCGGGTGGAACAGGTCGGGACCCCGGACCAGGTCTACGAGCGCCCGGCCAGCCCCTTCGTCTACGGCTTTCTGGGCGCGGCCAACGTGTTTCACGGCCGGGTCGAGGGCGCCCATGTGCGCGTGGGCGGGTCCACCCTATCGCATGACGGGAGCGACGCCGTCCATGGCGCCGATGTGGTCGGTTTCGCGCGCCCCCACGAGCTCAACATCGTGACCGATCTCTCCACGCCCAACGGACTGGACGCCCAGGTGCGGCGGGTGCTCGCCTTCGGCGGCACCGTCAGGGTGGAACTGGACGGTGTCGAGGAACTTGCCGAGGGGGCCGAGCCGAAGCACTATGAGGTCGTTCTGCCGCGGGAACGGGCGAGCGACCTGACCCAGGGCCAGCGCGTACGCCTGGTGCCTGCGCCGCTGCGGGTGTTCCGGCACGAGGCGGCCTGAGATGAACTTCCAGCAGCTACGCATCCTGCGCGCCACCGTCCGGAACAATTTCAACCTCACCGAGGTGGCCAACGCGCTCTATACGGCCCAATCCGGCGTCTCCAAACACATCAAGGACCTGGAGGACGAGTTGGGAGTGGAGATCTTCATCCGCCGCGGCAAGCGCCTGCTGGGGCTGACCGAACCCGGCAAGGAACTCCTGCCCATCGTCGAGCGGATCCTGCTTGACACCGGCAACATCAAGCGCCTGGGGGAGCAATTCGCCCAGCGTGACGAGGGCCGTTTGGTCATCGCCACCACCCATACCCAGGCGCGCTACGCCCTGCCGCCGGTGGTGGCCAGCTTCAAGCAGGAACTCCCCAGGGTGCACCTGGAACTGCGCCAGTGCGGCCCCCGGGAGGTCGTCGACCTGTTGCGGGCGGGGGAGGTCGACATTGGGCTCGCCACCGAGGCGGTCGGTGACGAGGAAGACCTGGTGAGTTTCCCCTTCTATGCCTGGCATCACGCCGCGATAGTCCCGGACGGGCACCCGCTCGCGGCCAGCACCCCGCTCACCCTGGAGGCCCTGGCCGAGCACCCAGTCATCACCTATTCCGAAGGCTATACCGGTCGCGCCCGCATCGACGCCGCCTTCACCGCCGCGGGTTTAGCACCGGACGTCGTCATGTCCGCACTCGACGCCGATGTCATCAAGTCCTATGTGGAAATCGGCCTGGGGGTGGGGATCATCGCCTCCATGGCTTTCCACCCAGTACGCGATGCCGGCCTGCGGCTGCTCCCCTGCGACGGGCTCTTTGCCGTCAATACCACCCGCATCGCGCTGCGCCGCGGCCATTACCTGCGCAATTTCGCCCTGCGCTTCATCACCCTTTGCGCCCCTTCGCTGACCGCCGGGCAGGTGCGCGAGGCCGTATTGCTCAGGACCTCCCCGGACTGAACACCGGCTACCGAGTATAGTGGGATCGACAGAACCTTCCTTCTTCTCTGCGTCTCCGCGCCCTGCGTGAGGTTATTAAAGAGGTCTCACGCAGAGACGCAGAGGGAAGACGGGAGATCCTGTAGGTCGGGTTAGGCGCGCGGCACGATTTCGCGTTTTAGCTTATAGGCTTATCGCGCGCCTAACCCGACCTACGGGCTACGGGCCTACGAGTCTTCCCCCAAGGCCCCGCGGATCAGGGCCGCGTCCGCCCCGCCCCGGGAGCCGACCCGCAGGCCGGCGCTCTCGCCGCCACAATGGATCCCGTTCGGCCCTTCGTGCACGAAGCCCGCGGCCACTACCGGTGCCGGTGCAAAGAGGTCGGCCAGGTGGCGATGAGAGAATTCGCTGGGAAAGAGCAGCGGGCATTCGCCGCCTTTGGTGCGCAGGATGATGTATTTCATGTGGCAGATCATCAGTCACTTAGTAACGAGTCAAGAACAAGTTAAACACAATCGTTGTCGTTGTCGTTGTCGTAATCGGAGAAGCGATGAAATTTGGTGTACGAGAGAATCTGGGGTGCTACGATACCCTTGATTACGACAACGACAACGACGCGACAACGGCGCGACAAGTATACCCTAGTGGACTTGTTGGACTTTTTAAGGCACTTTTCTAGTCCCCGTTGCGCCCAAACGCGCCTCATGACCGGCGCCGGCCCACCGCCGGTTGGTGGAAAATCGACGATCCCCCCGACCCCGGCGTCCCCCACTAGGCCCCGGTCTCCAAGCCTCGACACCCTGATCCTGATCGGCGCGGCGCTCGCTGCCGGCGATGCTTGGACAACCCGCGAGGCCCCGTCGCGGCTAAAGCCGCTCCCACCGCGTCGCTGCGCGACTCTTAAGACTGGATCGGTGCGTAACCTGATCTCCGTTCAACTGATGGCCGTGTCGGAGTCGGCAGGCACCGCCCCGCAATTCGCAATGACCCCCCGGCCCCGCGGGAACTAGACTAGATGCGGCAGGTCCGGGACCGGCACGGCGCCGCGCCGTTTTGTACCCGCCCGCCTGCCCCGCACCCGAGCACCCCCGCGCGATCCCGCGACCGCACACCAGTCCGGTCCTCGACTTACCATCGACCCTTGGTCTATCGTCCGGTCCATCGTCGCGAAGACCAAGACTATCGATACCTCAGAGGAGTTTCCGCATGTCGTCACGACCGCTCAGAATCCTTGTCATCGGCGGCTCGGCTGCCGGTCCCAAGGCGGCCGCCAAGGCGCGCCGCCTGGATGAGCACGCGGCCATTACCATCATCCAGAAGGAGGCCGATCTGTCGATGGCCTCCTGCGGCTATCCCTATTATGTCGGCGGGGTCTTCGATGACCGCAACCTCCTGATCTGCACCCCGGCCGGGATCGTGCGGGACGCCGGGTTCTTCGATAAGGCCAAGCGCATCGAGGCGCTGGTGCAGACCGAGGCGCTGGCGATCGATCGGGCGGCCAAGACGGTCACCTGCCGGCACCTGCAGAGCGGTGAGACGCGCACCTTGGCCTATGACAAGCTGGTGATCGCCACCGGCGCCACCACCCTCTATCCGCCGGTGCCGGGGGTCGAGCTGGACGGCATCCTGAGCCTGCATTCACTGCGCGACGCGGACCAGTTGCGCGCGGTGCGCGACGCTGGGCAGGTCCGCACGGCGGTCATCGTGGGCGGCGGGCTCATCGGTTTCGAGGTCTGCGAGGCCCTGCACCTGGCCGGCATCCAGACCACGGTCATCGAGAAGACGCCCCGGATCCTGCCCTTCCTGGACGCGGAATTGTCCAAGCTCGTCGCCAATTATGTGCGCACCCACGGCGCCGATATCATCAAGGGCAATGGCGTCGCCGCCTTCCTCGGTCAGGACGGCAAGCTCACGGGGGTGAAGCTCGACAATGGGACCGAGCTCCCCTGTGAACTCGCGGTGGTCGCGGTCGGGGTCAAGCCGAACGTGACGCTGGCCGCCGCGGCTGGGCTCACGATCGGCACCCTGGGTGGGATCCTGGTCAATGACCAGATGCAGACCAGCGACCCCGATATCTATGCCGGCGGCGACTGCGTGGAGTGTACCTCGCTCATCACCGGTGCGCCGGTGCGCGCACCCTATGGCGATCTGGCCAACCTGCAGGGGCGGGTGATCGGGCAGAACCTGATCCATGAAGGCAATGCCCGATTCCCCGGGGTCACCCACACCGGTATCTGCCGGATCTTCGAGTACACCGTCGGCTTTACCGGCCTGAGTGAGGAGCAGGCGCAGGCCGCGGGGCTGACGGATCTTGAGACGGTGGTCGTGGCCGGGCTCGACATCCCCGGCTACATGAGCGGCAAACTGCTGGTCAGTAAGCTACTCGCCGAGCGCACGAGCGGCCGGGTGTTGGGCTATCAGTGCATCGGCCCCGGGGATGTCAGCAAACGGGTCGCCACCATGGCCATGGCGATCCGCGGTCAGTTGACCATCGCCGACCTGGTCAATGCGGACCTGCCCTACGCGCCGCCCTATTCGCTGGCGCTTGATCACGTCATCGTCTGTGCCCAGGTCATGGAGAACAAGCTGCTCGGGCGGATGCAGGGCCTCTCGGCGGCGGCGGTCAAGGAGCGGGTCGACCGCGGGGCGGACTGCTTCATCCTGGATACCCGCACCCCGCGCGAATTCGAGGAGCAGCGGCTGGGCATCGGCGAGACCCTGATCCCGCAGGGCGCCCTGCGCGCCCGTCTCAATGAACTGCCGCAGGACAAGGATCACGAGATCATCGTCTATTGCGCCATCTCGCTGCGCGGCTATGAGTGCGCGGCCATCCTGCAGGGGCATGGCTGGCGCAACGTCAAGGTCATGGAGGGCGGCGTCGCGGCCTGGCCCTATCCGCGGGATAAGTGAGGGGGCGGGCGCGGTTGCGCGGCCGGCTGAAGCCAGGGTCGGCCGCCGTGCTGTGGTCAACCGAGAGCCGGAAATTGCTCACGCCAAGACACCAAGACGCCAGGAAAGGACACAAGCGTGCTCGTTCCCACGCTCCGCGTGGGAATGCCGGGTGGGCGCTCTGCGTCCCGTCTACAAGCCGGACGCGGAGCGCCCGCTCTTGCTCCCACGCTTGAGCGTGGGAGCCAGAAGCGCGGAGCGCCCCCTCGCGGCGCTCCCACAGCATCGCCGCGCGAGTCGCTGGTCCGCACAGCGGACCCGACGGGCGCCCGGCCCGCGGGTCCGCGGTGCGGACTGCCGCGGCCGGATGCGCGGTCTATACTGTCGGCCAGAATGGGTGCGGGCGATGCGGCTGCCAACGCAGCTCCCGGTCTCATGAATGTCGGCGCCCTGCACTTGATCGCTGCGCCGCCCGCGCCGGTTGGCGCTGCCGCCCCGCCGCCTGAAGGCCGCCGGCGCACCGGCACCTTCCGCTACCCGGACCACCCCTGGGGCCGCCGCGCCGACCTGGGGCAACGGCCGTGAATCCCTTGTCACGCGCCCGCGGCTTGGCATTCGCTTTGCGGTACGCACGGCGCACTCTGCGCCGATGGTCCGAGCAATTGCGTCAGGTCGTCCTAGCGGCGCTGCGGTCCGTTGTCGTCCTGCGGATCGTCGGCGGGGTCATCGTCGGGGGGGCCGCCGAAGGGGCCGCCCCGTGGGCCATCTCCCTGCCGCCCGCACCCCTGGCGGTCGCCGCGGTTGCCGCGGGGGCCGAAGGACTCGAACTGTTGCTGCTGCTCCGGGGTCAGGACGGCGGCGATGCGCTCCTGCTCCTGCGCGCGGTCCAGCGCCGGATCGCTCAGTCGCTCGGCGAGGATGGCGCGCACCTGCGTGCTCTGCTCCGTGCTGAGATCCAGGCGCTGGGTCAGGCGCTCCAGGTGCCGGTCCAGGCGTTTCTGCATCCGGGCCTGCTGCGCCGCGCGCTGGGCGTCCGTGAGGACCCCGTCGACCCGCTGGCGCGTCTGCGCCCGCAGTTGCGCGGCGGCGGCGGCCTGTTCTTCGAGGATGGTCTTGACCTGCGTCTGCTGCTCCGCGGTCAGGTCGAAGCGCTGTGTCAAGCGCGTGAGATGGGTCTCGGCGCAGGCGCCGGGATCGCCGTGGGGGCCGCGCTGGCCGCTGAAGGCGGCGCCGGTGCCGGTCGCGACGGCGATACCGATGGCGATGGCGAGGAGGGTTCTGGGGGTGGTGAGTCGCATGGGTTCAATCTCCGCTTGAGGATGGTCGCTGGACGCCGGGGCTGCCCGGAGGTTCGCCCTCAGTGGGCCGATGGGGCGTCCCGTCGAAGGAGAGATTAGGCTGCCGCGTTGCAGCGCGCGTGCAGGCATTGCGTAAGAACCGCGGAAGCCGGGGCTTGCCATTTGGTGCCCTGGACAATACCTGGTCATCAGAGGATAAACCGACACCAGAGGGGAACCACAGATGTTCGACGCCACCGCCACCGCGATCCGCTGGGTGGAACAGGGCCTGGTGCCGGACGCGGCGATCCGCGCCGGCATCCGCGTCCTGCTGCGCCAGCGCCTGGCCACGCTGCCCACCCGCGACTGCGCGCGCGCCGCCGACGAGACCCGCGCCTTCGTCGCCATGATGGACGCCGCCCCGGTCGCCGCGGTCCCGGAACTGGCTAACGCCCAGCACTATGAGCTGCCCCCGGCCTTCTTTGTCGAGGTCCTGGGGCCGCGGCGCAAGTATAGCGCTTGCCTGTGGTCGCCCGAGGTCCGGACCCTGGCGCAGGCGGAGGACGAGTCCCTGCGCGTCACCGCGGAGCGCGCCGGCATCGCCGACGGCATGGACGTCCTGGAACTGGGCTGCGGCTGGGGCGCCTTCAGCCTCTACGTGGCCGGGCGCTACCCCGGCTGCCGGGTGACCGCCGTCTCCAACTCCCACGGCCAGCGCGGTTTCATCGAAGGGGAAGCGCGCCAACGCGGTATTACCAACCTCAGCGTGATCACCGCGGACATGAACACCTTCGCCGCCCCCGGGCGCTATGACCGCATCGTCTCCATCGAGATGTTCGAGCACATGCGCAACCACCGCGCCCTGTTCGCCCTGGTCCACGAATGGCTTAAGCCCGGGGGCCGCTTCCTGATGCACATCTTCTGTCACCGCGCCCACCCCTACGCCTTCGAGGACCAGGAATCGGGCGACTGGATGACGCGCTATTTCTTTGCCGGCGGTATCATGCCGAGCGACGAACTGCCGCTGCACTTCCAGGACCAGTTGCAATTCCTGGAGCGCTGGCGCTGGGACGGCCGCCACTACGAGCGCACCCTGAACACCTGGCTCGCCCGGATGGACGCCGCCCGCCCCCGCGTCTGGCCCATCCTGGAGCAGACCTATGGTGCCGCGCAGGCCGCCACCTGGTGGGTGCGCTGGCGGCTCTTCTTCATGGCCAGCGCGGAGCTGTTCGGCTATCGGCACGGGCAGGAGTGGTGGGTCAGTCACTATCTGTTCGAGCGGCCGGCTTGACCATGAACACGCCGCCCACCGTCTCGCTCGTCCTCGGCAGCGGGGGCGCCCGCGGGCTGGCCCATATCGGGGTCATCCGTTGGCTGGAGGCAAATGGTTTTGCGATCCGCTCCGTGGCGGGTGCGTCCATGGGTGCGCTGATCGGCGGGATCCATGCGGCGGGCGAGTTGGATGCCTTCGAGAACTGGGTACGCGCCCTGGGTCAGACCGATGTCCTGCGGCTCCTGGATTTTGCCTGGAAGCCCTCTGCACTATTCAAGGGTGAACGCGTCATCGCTACGCTCAAGGGGCTGATCGGGGAGCGCGATATCGAGGACCTGGCCATCGGCTTTACCGCGGTGGCGACCGACATCGAGGCGCAGAAAGAGGTGTGGCTCAACCGCGGCCCGCTGTTCGATGCCATCCGTGCCTCCATTGCGGTACCGACCCTCTTCACGCCCTATGAGATCAACGGCCGCCGGCTCCTGGACGGCGGCCTGGTCAATCCGGTCCCGATCGCCCCGACCCTGGGTGACGGAACGGATTTCACCATCGTGGTCGATGTGGCCGGGCCGCGTGAGTCCGTGACCCCGCCGGCCGCGGTGGTGCCGGTGGACCCGAGTGCAACCGCGGCCGGTCGCGCGCAGCCGGTGGCGGTGCTCGCCGACTATCAACGCCGCATCGGTGCATTTATCGACGAGGTCCAGGCCAAGTTCGGCGTCGAGTCGTCCAATCAAATAGGTCTGGTCGACGTCATACAGGGGTCGTTCGAGACCATGCAGGGAATTGTGACGCGATTCAAGCTCGCGGCCTATACGCCGGACGCCATCATCACTATTCCGCGTGACGCCGCCCGCGCCTTTGAATTTCATCGCGCCGCGGAGTTGATCGAACGCGGTCGGCGGGAGGCCGAGCAGGCGCTGGGCCACCTGGTTCAGGCGCCGCCGCCGCGCCAAACCTGAGCCCCTCAGCGCCCGTGGCGGTGGCGGACCTGGCCATGGCAGCAAGACCAGCCACCCCGGACGAGGAAAGCCTCCCGTGGGAGCTGTCTCAGGCCGCGATGCGACGCTGCGGTCATCTGCAGCCCAAGTCCCGAACTCGGCGGGAGCATCGCGCTTGCCACTGTGGCATCATCCCCGGCACCCACGACCCAGCGCAGGGAACTCTCCTCGGAACCCGCCATGGACCTGTCCGCCGCCCCCATCGACTTCGACACCGCTGCGATCACCCGGCTCGCCCCGGGCGTCGCTAGGCTTTGAGGTGACCTACCTGTCACCGGACAGCGATGGCCGGATCTCCCCGGATGCGGTAGCCGCGTCCCTGCGGCCGGACACCCTGCTGCTGTCGGTCATGCGAGATAATGCGGCGCACCGGGATGCGTTGGTCCCAGTGGTCTAAATGAACAGCGAATATAGCCCACCCTTTGTACTGTCCGCGTTGATCCTGACGCGGGTGGCTGATATCGCGGAGCGCATCGGCCAAGTCAAGGCCGCGACCGAGGGGCCCGGCGCGTTGATGCTGCGTCGCATCAATCGCATCCGTACCATCCATGGCACCCTGGCCATCGAGGGTAACCGGCTCACGCAGGAACAGGTCACGGCCATCCTGGACGGCAGGCGGGTGTTGGCGCCGCCCCGCGAGGTCCAGGAGGTACGCAATGCGCTCTTGGCCTATGAGCGGTTCCGGCAGTGGACGCCAAGCGCGGAGGGCGACCTGTTGGAGGCGCACGGGGTTCTGATGGCGGCACTGATGGAGCGGCCCGGCACCTACCGTGGCGGTGGCGTCGGGGTCATGGCCGGGGAGACGCTGGTGCACATGGCACCGCCCGCGGGCCGGGTGCCCACGCTGATGGCGGACCTGTTAGGGTGGCTCGGTCGCAGCGCCGACCATCCGCTGATCAGCAGCAGCGTGTTCCACTACGAGTTGGAGTTCATCCACCCCTTTGCGGACGGCAACGGTCGGACGGGCCGCCTGTGGCAGACCCTGATCCTGAGCCGCTGGCGCACGCTCTTCGCGGACTTGCCCATCGAGACGATGGTCTACGCAAACCAGGGGGCCTATTACCAGGCCATCCAGGACAGCACCGAAGCGAGCAGTGCGACGCCCTTCATCGAGTTCATGCTCCGTGTGATCCAGGCGGCCCTGGCTGAGTTGGAGTCCGAGCCGCGCGCCGGGACGCTGCCCGAACAAGTCAGCGAACAAGTAACCGAACAAGTAACCGAACAAGTCGGCCGTCTGCTTGCGGTACTGGGGTCGGATGCGTGCTCCGCGAAGGACCTGATGAGCCGCCTCGGCTTGGCCCACCGCCCGACCTTACTCTACGACTATCTGCGCCCCGCCCTCGCCGCGGGTTGGGTGGCGATGACCGATCCGGACCACCCCCGTAGTCCGCGTCAGCGCTACTGCATGACAGCGGTCGGGAAGCGGCTTGCGGCCTCGCGACCACCGGAGCAAAGGACGCCATGAACCTGGTGGCTGAGCGTGTCGCAGCAGCCCGGCGACGTTCCGCAGATTGGCGGCGACCACGGGGGGCGCGGGAGGCAGGCTCAGGCGCGGGTGATGCGCATACCGGATGGTGGCAAGTGCCCCGGGGTCGGATGGTTCCGGGCGGGCAACAGCAGCCCTTTAGCGCCCGTGCCGGTGCCGGAATTCCCAGGGGGTCTGCTGCGCCCCCGGTTTCGACCAGATCCCGAGGCCAGCCGCACGCGCCGCCTGCTGTGCGCGCGCGAAGCGCGGGTCGTCGCAATACTGGCGGTACACCGCCGCCTGCCCGCTCGCCACCTGCGCTAGATTGAGCAGCGGGCGGTCGGGGCCGCTGCCGTAGACCTCGGCCACGGTCCGGCCGAAGCGGTCGGTGTCGACCTTTTCGAGTTGCACCCGCGGTGGGGTGATCCGGCGCAGGTGGCGCATCGATTGTTTGCCCCAGGCGCCCTGTTCCCATTCGGGGGCGTCGATGCAGTACAGACGGACCTCGAGCGTCTCGCCGCCGCAGCGCAGTTGCATGGAGTCGCCGTCGAGCACTCGCACCAGGGTGCAGGTGCGCACCGCGGCCTGCCCCATGGCCCAGGGACCAGCGAGGAATCGTGACGCCAGCCAGGCGAGCGCGACGGTCAATCCCAGGCTGGCGAGTACGCGCCAGGGTTGCCGTCGGCGGTTCGCCAGGCGGTCCTGCGTCATGGCCAGCGGCCGGTGCTTAGGCGTGCTACCGGACACGGCTAGATAGTCCTGACGGTCGGGGAGGGCGGCCGGGCTCAGGGCCGGTCCAGCAGTTCCAGCCAATGCACGACCGGCACCCGGCTCCCCGCCTCCAGGTGCAGTTGGCAGCCGATATTGGCGGTGGCGATCAGCTCCGGGGCGCCGGATTCCAGGGCGCTGACCTTGTCGCTACGCAGTCGCGCCGAGAGGGTGGGCTGGGTGAGCGAGTAGGTGCCGGCGGAGCCGCAGCACAGGTGGGCGTCGGGGACCGGGGTGAGGACGAAGCCGAGCCGGGTGAGGATGGTCTCGACCAGGCCCTTGATCTGCTGGCCGTGCTGGAGGCTGCAGGGGGAGTGGAAGGCGATGCGCCGACCCTGCCCCGGGGTGCCCAGGGGGCTCAAGTCCGCCTGCGCCAGCCACTCGGCGGGGTCGCGCACCAGCGCCGCGACCCGGGCGGCCCGGTCGGCATAGACGGGGTCGTCGCGCAGTAGTTCGCCGTAGTCCTTGACGGTGGCCGCGCAGGCGCTGGCGGTGACCAGGATGGCCTCGCAGCCGGATTCGAGCTGCGGCCACCAGGCGTCGATGTTGCGGCGCATGGCGGCGCGCCCGGCGTCTTGGGCGTCGAGGTGATAGGCCAGGGCACCGCAGCAGCCGGCCCGGGGGCTCACGATCAGGTCCAGCCCCAGACGATCGAGGATGCGGGCGGCGGCGGCGTTGGTGAGCGGGGTGGCGACCGATTGGACACAACCGGCGAGGGCCAGCACGCGACGCCGCCCCTGGGGCGCCGGCCAGGCGCCGGCCGGGTGCCGCGGCGGGACCTTGGCGGCGAGTGCCTGCGGGAGCAGGGGGCGCAGCCAGCGCCCGAGTCGGACCAGGGGGCCGAAGCGCGTCGGGTGGGGGACCAGGTGGACCAGGGCGCTGCGCAGCAGGCGTTCGGTCCAGGGGCGGGGGACCTGGGCGTCGATCAGGTGCCGACCGATGTCGGCCAGGCGGGCATAGCGCACGCCGGAGGGGCAGGTGGTCTCGCAGGAGCGGCAGCCCAGGCAGCGGTCGAGGTGCCCCTGGGTGATACGGGTCGGGGTCTGGCCCTCCAGGACCTGCTTGATCTGGTAGATGCGTCCGCGCGGCCCGTCCAGTTCGTCCCCCAGCAATTGGTAGGTAGGGCAGGTGGCGGTGCAGAAGCCGCAATGCACGCAACTGCGCAGGATGGCGTCGGCCTCGCGGCCGGCGGGGGTGGCCAGGAAGTGCGGGAGTAGCTGGGTCTGCACGGTGTTGATCTACCCTCGGGAGCGGCGGTCGGTCGGTGAATGAAGAATCTCGAGCATCCGCCCGGCGCAAGCAGTCCGCGCACGACACGCAGTGACGCGCTGCGGCCTGTGCGGCGCTAGAACTGCGGGTACAGCCGCCCGGGGTTCAGGATGCCCTGCGGGTCGAAGGCCTGTTTGAGGTCGCGGTGCAGGGCCAGCAGGGGCGCGGACAGGGGTTGGAAGACCTCGCCCGTGCGGTCCCCGCCCCGGAACAGGGTCGCGTGCCCGCCGACCCCGGTGACCAGGGTGCGGATGAGCGCGGGGGCGGCGGCGCTGCGCAGCCAGCGTTGGGTGCCGCCCCACTCCAGGAGTTGCGGACCCGGGAGATCCAGGGGCGGGGTGGCCCGGGGGAGGGCGAGCCGCCACAGGGGCAGGTCGCCGCCGAAGAAACCGTGCTGCTGCTCGCGGACCTGCCCGGCCCAGAAGGCGGCGGCGTCCGCGTCCGCGAGGGGTTCGCCGCCGATGACGTGGCGTGCCGCCCGCACGCCCTGTTCGGCCCCGGCCAGCCGCACCCAGAGGCAACCGCCGTCGCCGTCGTCGGCCCAGCAGGTGGCGGTGATGGGCAAGGGTTTGGCCGCCCAGCGGTTCATCCGCGCCAGGGCCTCGGCCTGGTCGCACGCCTGCACCAGGGTCAAGCCGGCGGGCGGGATGGGCAGGACCTTGAGGCTCAGGTCCAGGAGCACCCCCAGGGTGCCATAGGCGCCGACCATGAGGCGCGAGCAGTCGAAGCCCGCCACGTTCTTCATCACCGCGCCGCCGAAGCGCAGCACCTGCGCGCGCCCGGTCAGCACCCGGGCGCCCAGCACCAGGTCACGGGCGGCGCCGGCCGCGGGGCGGGCGGGACCGGAGAGGCCGCAGGCGATGGTGCCGCCGAGCGTGGCGCCGACGCCCAGGTGCGGCGGCTCGAAGGGGAGTTGCTGGCCCTGTGCGCCCAGCGCCGCCGCGATGGTGTCCAGGGTGGTGCCGCAGCGGGCGGTGATGACCAGTTCCTTGGGCTCGTAGTCGATGATACCGGCGTGTCCGCGCAGATCCAGGGGGACGCCTGCCGCCGCCCGTCCGAGGCAGGTCTTGGTAGCGGCGCCGCGTAGCGCCAGGGGTTGGCCTGCGGCTGTTGCGGCCCGCACGCGCTCGGTCAGTTCGCCCGTGAGGTCCTGGTCGGTGTCCCCACTCAGGGCGGGCGGTGGGCCAGGGGGGGGGCCGGGGTGTGACCCAGGGTATGGCTCGGCTTGGTCTGGTGCGTCCAAGGTCTTCTCCGTGGCGGCGGCGGTGCTGGTCTGCGGCTCGCCGGGCGGCGTCGCGGGGGTCCTGGCGGGGTGCGCCGGTTGCCTTTTGCGTCGCGCCGGTGACATGGTTTAAGGTTTGTCGGAGCGTGCCCTTGCAGGCATTCAGCTCGCAGGGGCTTAATGGGAGGGCCGCGACCAGTTTACAATGGTCGGGGCGCGCGGCTGCCGGGAGTCCGTCACCCGTGGAGGATCCCGCCGATCCCGTGCGGCCCGGTGGACGGGTGTGAGTCCCGGGTGCACCGGGGACCTGCGCACCTGGTGATCCAGCGGCAGCGCGCGCCGGCAGGCGGCCCGCGGCCAGGGTTGCGTCCGGGTGTCAGGCCGGTTGCCGCTGCATCACCAGCATGTAGTTGACGCCCATCCAGCCGGTGTAGGAGAAGGCCCGGTTGAACGGATTGACCCGCACGCCGGTGCGATCCAGACAGCGGAAGTCCGCGCCCAGGGCCGCCTCGACCTCGGCGGGGCGTACCAATTTGCGATAGTGATGGGTGCCCCGGGGCAGCCAGCGCAACAGGTATTCGGCGCCCAGGATCGCCATCAGGCCCGCCGCCCAGGTCCGGTTGATGCTTGCGATCACCATGACCCCGCCCGGGCGCACCAGGCGCGCGCACTGGGCCAGGAAGGGCGCGCAGTCATCGACATGCTCCACCACCTCCATGTTCAGCACCAGGTCGAACTGCGCGCCTGCTGCGGCCAGTTGCCCTACGTCAGCGAGCTGGTAGTCGATCGTAAGCCCGCTCGCCTGGGCGTGCAGGCGCGCGACCGCGAGGTTCTTCTCGGTCACGTCGATGCCGACCAGGGCGGCGCCCAGGCGGGCCACCGCCTCGCTCAGGATGCCGCCGCCGCAGCCGATATCGAGCACCGCAAGGTCGGCGAAGGGCAGGGCCGCGTCGGGGTCGCGATCCAGCGCGCGGGCGGCCCGCTCGCGCAGGTAGTCGAGCCGCAGTGCGTTGAGGCGATGCAGCGGCCAGAAGGGCCCGGCGGTGTCCCACCAGCGATGGGCCAGACGCTCGAAATAGGCGACTTCGGCCGGATCGATGCCGGCCCCGCTCAGGTGTGCGCTCTTCATCCGGTGGGCTCCTTTAGGGTTCACTAATAAGCTGAATATGTCCATTGGGTAATGGCTTCGGCGCAGTTGTCGTTGTCGTAATCGTAATCGAGGTTATCATACCCCCGGATTCTCTCGCGCCCCGTTGTTTCGCTGTCCAAGCTTGATAAGTCGAAACCCGAGAGGTCGGATGGCTCCGGCCGAAATCGCATCGCTTTTTCGATTACGACAACGACAACGACAACGATGGACCGGCCGGCGGCCGATCAGATCGCCGAGCGGATCGATGGCGCGCTCTTCAACGGGCGTCGTCTACGAGCCTATGTGCCGCTCTTCATGCAGGGTTGAGCGGATCAGGTCCTTGACGGCCGCGGTGGTGGCGTCCAACTCGGTGCAACGCGCCGCGCGCTCCAGCAGGCCCTGCAGGGAGGGCGGTGCCGGGGCCTCCCGGCCGATCGCCGCGTGGACCGCTTCGTTGAACTTGGCCGGGTGGGCGGTGGCCAGGCAGATGGCGTCCCCCTGCCCGCGGGCAGCGTACACGCCGGTGGCGGTGTGGGGGCAGAGGATGTACCCCGTGGCCGCGAAGGTCGCGCGGATTTGCTCCAGGGTCTCCTGATCGGACACCGCGACAGCGGTGAAATCGGCCTGCACTCGGGCGAGTCGTGGCCCGTCCACCGCCAGACGCCCAGCGCGCTTGAGGTCGTCCAGCAGGGCGCACACGGCGCCGGAGTCGCCGTCGCACAGAAAATACAGGTAGCGCTCGAAGTTGGAGGCGAGTTGGATGTCCATGGCGGGGCTCAGGGTCTGGTAGACCGGGCCGGCCTCATAGACGCCGGTGTGGACGAAGCGGCTCAGGATGTCGTTGCGGTTGGTGGCGATAACCAGCGGCTCGAGCGGCAGCCCCATGCGGCCGGCGAGGTAGCCCGCGCAGACATCGCCGAAGTTGCCGGTGGGCACCGCGAAGCTCACGCGGCGTTCGGGGTCACCGCCGCTGACCCGGCCCCAGGCATAAAAATAGTAGACGATCTGGGCCAGAATTCGTGCCCAATTGATGGAGTTGACCGCACCCAGGTGGTACCCGGACTTGAAGGCCAAGTCGTTGAACAGGTCCTTGACGATGCGCTGGCCGTCGTCGAAGGTGCCGCGGATGGCGATGTTGTGGACATTGGCATCCAGCACCGTGGTCATCTGCCGCTCCTGGATCGGCGAGACCCGGCCCTTGGGGTGGAGGATGAAGACCTGGATGCCCGCCTTGCCCCGGACCCCGTAGATGGCCGCAGACCCGGTGTCGCCGGAGGTGGCGCCGACGATGTTGAGGCGCCCCCCGTCGCGGGCGAGCAGGTACTCGAACAGGTTCCCCAGCAGCTGCAGGGCCACGTCCTTGAAGGCGGCCGTCGGGCCGTGGAAGAGTTCCAGGACCTTCAGGCTGCCGGTCTTGATGACCGGCGTCACCTCCGGGTGGGTGAAGGAGGCGTAGGAGCGCGCAACCAGCCGCCGCAGGTCCTCACGCGGGATTTCGTTATCCACATAGAGGCTTAGCACCTCCAGGGCCAAATCTTGGAAGGCCAGCTCGGACCAGGTGCGCAGGGTCGTGGGGTCCAGGCGGGGGATCGTTGCGGGCACCAAGAGGCCGCCGTCGGTGGCGAGCCCCATCATCACCGCCTGCGCGAAACCGACGGGGGCGACACGGCCGCGGGTACTCACATAGTTCATCTCGGTCGCTCCCAAGGAATCTGCACCGGCGTACACTGACCGCTCGAAGCGGCAGGGCTAATCCGTCAGTGTAAGGGGGACCCGCGGGCTTGGCAAAATTCCGGGCGGCGCCGCGTGGCGCCTGGGATCCGGGTATCCGTTCATCGCCCCGTGGGCTTACTCAATCCTCAAAATCGAAAAAGTTCACCGGGAGCGTTGACACGCCTTGCGCTAGGGCAACACAATCGGTCCGCCTTGCCGCCCGCCGCGGCGGCTCGAAGCGGATGCGACCGCGCCCGCCACTCCGGCCCCATCGTCTCCAGCCCGTCGCGGGCGACGGGGTTAGGTTAGTGGCGCGCGTGTTCGGGCGCGAACGGGTCTGATGCGCTGCCCAGGGGACGAGGAGACAATGCCCGGGCGGGATAACGAGTAAGTGATTAACCCCTTTTTCCAGCAACTTTCTCCAACACCCTTTCCCCAACACCCTTCCTCCACCACAATAAGGTACGCCCATGACAATTGAGTCGGTCGACGCCATAACCAGGCATCCGCTCTACGCGGAACTCGTGTCGAAACGCAAACGCTTCGGCTGGTTGCTAACCTTCCTGATGATGGTTTTTTATTACGGCTTCATCCTGATGGTTGCCTTCAAGAAGGAGTGGCTGGCACAGCCCCTGTACGAGGGCGCCATCACCACCGTCGGCATCCCGGTAGGCCTGGCGGTCATCATCTCCGCCTTCGCCCTCACCGGGATCTACGTCTACCGTGCCAATGGTGAATTCGACGACCTGACCAAGGCGATCCGGGAGGACCTGCAATGAAGCGTTTCGCCTTTTCCCCCTGGCTCATCCTCGCCGCCCTGCTGGTGCCCTTCGCCATTGTCTCGGCCGACGCCCTCACCGGCGGCGTGACGAAGCAGCCGCTCAACATCACCGCGGTGATCATGTTCGTGATCTTCGTCGGTGCGACGCTCGGCATTACCTACTGGGCCTCCCTGCGCACCCGCACCGCCAGTGATTTCTATACCGCGGGCGGCGGCATCACCGGCTTCCAGAATGGTCTGGCGATCGCTGGCGACTATATGTCGGCGGCCTCCTTCCTGGGTATCTCCGGCCTGGTCTTCGCGTCCGGCTACGACGGCCTGATCTACTCCATCGGCTGGCTGGTCGGCTGGCCGGTGATCATGTTCCTGATCGCCGAGCAGTTGCGCAACCTGGGTAAGTTCACCTTCGCGGACGTGGCCTCTTACCGCTTCAGCCAGGTGCCCATCCGCTCCATGGCGGCGGTCTCCTCCCTGGTCGTCGTCGCCTTCTATCTGATCGCGCAGATGGTCGGTGCCGGCAAGCTGATCCAGCTCCTGTTCGGTCTGGAGTATTGGATGGCGGTGGTGATCGTCGGCGTCCTGATGATGGTCTATGTCATCTTCGGCGGCATGACCGCGACCACCTGGGTGCAGATCATCAAGGCCGGTCTGCTGCTCTCCGGTGCGACCTTCATGGCCCTGGCCGCCCTGTATCACTTCGGGTTCTCCCCCGAGGAGATGTTCAAGCAAGCGACTGAGCACAGCGCCAAGGGTCTTGCCATCATGGGCCCCGGCACTTTGATCAAGGACCCGATCAACGCCATTTCGCTGGGTCTGGCATTGATGTTCGGTACCGCCGGTCTGCCCCATATCCTGATGCGGTTCTTCACCGTGCCCAACGCCAAGGAGGCGCGCAAGTCGGTCTTCTTCGCCACCGGCTTCATCGGTTATTTCTACATCCTGACCTTCATCATCGGCTTCTCCGCCATCACCCTGCTGGCCCAGCACCCTGAGTTCTTCAAGGACGGTGCCCTGGTCGACGGGATCGTCAAGACTCCCGGTGGTCTGCTCGGCGGGACCAACATGGTCGCCATCAAGCTTGCGGAAGCGGTCGGGGGCAACCTGTTCCTGGGCTTCATCTCGGCCGTGGCCTTCGCCACCATCCTCGCGGTGGTGTCCGGGCTGACCCTGGCCGGCGCCTCGGCGATCTCCCATGACCTCTACGCCAGCGCGATCGCCCGCGGTCGGGTGAACGAGACCACCGAACTGAAGGTGGGCCGCTATGCGACCTTCGCCCTGGGTCTGGTGGCCATCGGCCTGGGCATCGCGTTCGAGCAACAGAACGTCGCCTTCATGGTCGGACTCGCCTTCGCCATCGCGGCCAGCGCCAACTTCCCGGTGCTGGCGGCCTCCATCTTCTGGAAGGGGATGACGACGCGCGGTGCCTTCATCGGCGGCTTCGTCGGGCTGATCACGGCGGTGACCATGACCATCATGACCAAGGCGGTGTGGGGCGAGACGCTCGGCCACACGGTCGCGGACGCCACCGGCAAGATGGTTCCGGTGGGGCTGATCGGGCTCGATAACCCGGCGATCGTCTCGATCCCGGTGGCCTTCATCTGCATCTGGCTGTTCTCGATCACCGACCGCTCCGAGCGGGCCAAGATCGATCGGGCCGCCTTCGCGGCGCAGCGGGTCCGGTGCGAGACCGGTATCGGCGCCGAGGGTGCGGCCGGCCACTGACCGCAAGGACGGTAACCGCGGGACAGGGAGGTCCCCCGGGGTTGCTGCCGGGACGCATCCGCCGAGGCCCGAGGTCGCCCCGCGACCTCGGGCCTCGGCATTTGCGGGTGGACAATGCCGCGAAGATTGACATCGCAATAGGGCTGGTCTAACAATGCTTGTACTTTGCCGCGCCTGATCGCACCGGGGGCAAAGAGAATTCCGACCGAATTGGTCCGCGAAAGCCGCGCAATGAAGACGCAGCAGGGCAACCGACGACTGGCCGGCGAGGAGAGGCCGACGGATACCCGGGCGTTTCTTCGCGGGAAGCGCAGGTGTCGCGATGGCCCTGGTGTCATGCGCGTTTTTCGCGGACCCATTTTCCTATTCGGCAGCAAACTCGACCAGGCCAATACGCCGGGGAGCGATATACCATGACACCCGAGACGCGTGCCGCCTACTGGCGGGCGAACCTGCACCTGCTGACGGTCTTCCTGATCATCTGGTTCCTGGTCTCCTTCGGCTTCGGTATCCTGCTCGTGGAGCCGCTCAACGCCATCCGGCTCGGCGGCTATAAGCTCGGTTTCTGGTTTGCCCAGCAGGGCGCTATCTATTGCTTCGTGGTGCTGATCTTCGGCTATGCCTGGGCGATGAAGCGGCTCGACTGCAAGTTCGGTATCTGCGAGGACTGACGGAGATGGCCATGACCTCATTACAGATGTGGCTTTGGGCTATGGTTGGGGGCAGTTGTGCGCTCTATGTCGGGATCGCCTGGCGCGCGCGTGCGCGCTCGACTGCCGAGTTCTATGTCGCCGACCGGCACGTGGGCCCGATTGCGAACGGCATGGCGACCGCCGCGGTCTGGATCTCCGCCGCCTCCTTCGTCTCACTGGCAGGCCTGCTGGCCCAGGAGGGCTTCGACGCATCGGTCTATGTCATGGGGTGGACCGGCGGCTACGTCCTGCTCGCCCTGCTGGTGGCGCCCTATCTGCGCCGTTTCGGAAAATACACGGTACCCGAGTTCATCGGTGATCGCTATTTCTCCGGGTTGGCCCGTTTGGTGGCCGTGCTGTGCCTCCTCATCATCTCGGTGACCTTTGTCATCGGCCAGATGCGCGGGGTCGGGGTCGCCTTCTCGCGTTTCCTGGAGGTGGATTTCGCGGTGGGCGTCGCGGTGGGCATGGGCCTGGTCCTGATCTACGCCGTCCTGGGGGGCATGCGGGGCATCACCTATACCCAGATCGCCCAATATGTCGTGCTGATACTCGCCTACAGCATCCCGGCGGTCTTTATCTCACTGCAATTGACCGACAGCCCCATCCCCCAAGTCGGCCTGGGCGCCGATTATCTACGCGACGGCGCGGCGAGCGGCATTCCGCTGCTCGATAAGCTGGACCAGGTGATGATGGACCTCGGCTTCAGTGCCTACACGGCCAAGAAGGACTCGACCTTCAACCTCGTCCTGCTGGCCTTAACGCTCATGATCGGGACCGCCGGGCTACCCCATATCATTGTCAGGTTTTTCAGCGTCCGCAAGGTTGCGCAGGCCCGCTCGTCGGTCGGTTGGACGCTGATCTTCATCGCCATCCTCTATACCACGGCGCCGGCGGTCGGGGCCATGGTCCGGCTCAACCTGATCGAGGGCATCCAGACCGGTCCGGTCGGGGTGCCGACGGCCAATGTGGCGATCGAGGCCTTGCCGGACTGGATGAATCGGTGGTCCAAGACCGGGCTCCTCGCCTGGGAGGACAAGAACGGGGATGGGCGGCTCCAGTATTACAATGATGAAAACACCGCCTTTGCTGCCAAGGCCGCGGGCTATGGCTGGAAGGGCAATGAGTTGACCCGGGTCGACCCCGACATCCTGGCGCTGGCCAACCCGGAACTTGCCGGGCTGCCGGCCTGGGTGATCGCTCTGGTGGTCGCGGGCGGTCTGGCCGCGGCGCTGGCGACCGCCGCGGCGCTGCTGCTCACCATCGCCTCGGCGATCTCCCATGATCTGCTCAAAGGCTTGATTTTCCGCGGGCTCTCGGCGCCGGCCGAGCTGCTGGCCGGGCGTGTCGCCATGGTGCCCGCGGCCCTATTGGCCGCTTACCTGGCGCTCGATCCGCCCGGCGCCGCAGCGCAGATGGTGGCGCTCGCCTTCGGCCTGGCCGCCGCCACCCTCTTCCCGGCGCTGATGATGGGGATCTTCGACAAGCGCGCGAATGGCCCCGGGGCCATCCTGGGCATGTTGTCCGGACTCATCTTCACCGCGACCTACATCTTCTGGTACAAAGGCTGGTTTTTTATCCCGGGTACCGAGGTGGCGGCCAACGACCCGGGCTACTGGGTCCTGGGTATCTCTCCGGAGGCCATCGGCGCCTTGGGTGCCGCCATCAACTTCGGCGTGGCCTACCTGGTATCGCGTATCACCGCCGCCCCGCCGCCGGCGATCCAGGAACTGGTGGAGGACCTCCGTGTACCCAAGGCCGCGGCACCGGTGGCCGCGGGCTGAAGGAGGATTTGTCCGCACTCGTGGTCGTTGTCGTTGTCGTTGTCGTAATCGGAAAAGCAATGCAATTCGGGCATGAGCCGCGCGATGTCTATCGGGTTTCGATTCGCTGTTTGGACAGTGAAACGACGAGGTGCGGGAGAATCCTGGCGGGTATGCTTACCTCGATTACGACAACGACAACGATGCCGGCGCGAGGGCATCCCCTATTTGACGTGTTTGGCTTATTAATGAATCATTTCCTATTCTGACCCCAGGGGAATTGCGTGGACGTCGAGCTCGTTGAAATCCAGGAATTCCTGGCCAGCCATCCACCCTTCGACAAACTGCCGCCGGAGACCCTGGAGCGCCTGCCCAAGCGTCTCTCGGTGCGCTATATCCGACGCGGCAACGCCTTTCCGCCGCTCGACGCCGACCAGCCCTACCTCTATATCCTGAGGCGTGGCGCGGTCGAGATGCGCGACGCCCAGGGCGACTTGGTCGGCAAGCTTGCGGAGGGCGACCTGTGCGACATGGCCTGCCGGGCCATGGAGGGCGCTATCCTCATGCAGGGCAGCACCGCCGAGGACACCCTGGTCTATCTGCTGCCCTGCACGGATCTCACGGCGCTGCGCGCGCAGCACGCCGCCTTTGCCGAGCACTTCGATCAGTCGGTCGCCCACCGGCTGCGCCGCGCCCTGGAGGCGGTGACCAATGCCCCGGCATCCGGCGCCGGCCTGATGACGTTGCGCGTCGGTACCCTGATCAACCGCGCCCTGGTCACCGCCACCCCCGAGACCAGCATCCGGGCGGCGGCCCAGTCCATGGCAGAGAATAACGTCTCCTCGCTCCTGATCATGGTCGGGGAGCGCCTGGCCGGCCTGATCACCGACCGCGATCTGCGCAAGCGCTGTGTTGCCGCCGGCTTGCCGACCGACCGGCCGGTGCGCGAGATCATGACCGAGCAGTTGGAAACGGTGACCGTGGATACGCTGGGGTTCGAGGCCCTGATCACCATGACCAGGCTCAATGTGCACCACCTGCCGGTCCTGTCGGGCGGCAAGGTGGCGGGCATCCTCTCGACCACTGACCTGACCCGCTTCCAGAGTTCCAATTCGGTCTATCTGGTGGGCGATGTCTATCACGCGAAGACCCTGGATATCCTGATCGAGATCAGTTCCAAGATCGGCGAGTTGCAGGTCCACATGGTCAACGGCGGGGCCACCGCGGATCAGGTGGGCCAAGCGATCAGTGCCATCACCGACGCCATCACCCGGCGTCTGCTGGAGATCGCCGAGGCGAAGCTGGGTCCGCCACCGGTGCCCTACGCCTGGATGGTCGGCGGCTCCCAGGCGCGCCGCGAGCAGTCGTCCTACTCCGATCAGGACAATGCGCTCTTGATCGCCGACCATATGAAGCCGGAGGACGACGCCTATTTCGCCGCGCTCGCCGCTATGGTCAACGATGGACTCAACGCCTGCGGCTACGTCTATTGCCCGGGCGATGTCATGGCCAGGAACCCCAAGTGGCGACAGACGCTGCGGATCTGGAAGAAATATTTTAATACCTGGATCCAACGCCCCGAGCCGATGGCCCTGATGCTCTCCAGCGTCTTTTTCGACCTGCGCCCGGTCTATGACCCGGAGGGCCTGTTCGAGGAGATCCACGACCAGGTGCTGCACCTGTCCAAGGCCAATCGCATCTTCATCGCCTACATGGCCGCGAACGCCGTCAAGAATCGCCCGCCGCTTGGGTTCTTCCGCAACTTCGTGCTGATCCAGGGCGGTGATCACGACCACACCTTCAACATCAAGCATCGCGGGATCGTACCGATCATCGACTTGGCGCGGGTCTATGCCCTGTCCAGCGGCATCACGGAGACCAACACCCTGGAGCGCCTGCGCACCGCTGCCGGGATCAACGCCCTGAGCAAGGACGGCGCGGCCAATCTAAGCGATGCGGCGGAGTTCATCGGAACCTTGCGTATGCGCCATCAGGCGGCCCAAATGCGGCGCGGGGAGCAAGCGGACAACTTCCTGTCCCCGGATGAACTCTCACCCCTGGAACGCGGACACCTGAAGGACGCCTTTCTCCTGATCAATGCCATGCAAGAGTCGCTGGCACAGCGCTATCAGACCGGGCGGATCAACTAGGGCGTGTTCTTCGTACCCTCCTTTCTCGACTGGCGCCGCAATTTGCAGCGATTGCGTGCCCCGCCGGGGCCGCTGCGCGACTACCTGGGCCACCGGCTGCCGCGCACCGATCAGGATTGGCGTGCGGCCGACTATCTGGCCATCGACCTGGAGACCACCGGGCTCGACGTCGACCGGGACCTGATCTTAAGCGTCGGCTATGTGGTGATGCACGGCAACCGGATCGATCTGGCGAGCGCCCGCCACCGCGTGGTCAGGATCGACCGTCGGATCCCGGAGGCGAGCGCCGTCATCCACCAGATCACCGACGACCAGTCCGCCCGCGGCCTGGAACTGGCTGATGTCCTGGAGGAGCTCTTGGGGGTGTTGGCGGGCAAGGTCATGATCGCCCACCACGCCACCATCGAATGCGGCTTCCTGGGCAATGCCTGTCGGCGCCTGTGGCGGACCGGGCTGCCGGTGCGGGTGGTCGACACCCAGGTGGTGGCGCACCGCACCTTCGAGCGGCGCCAGACTGCCTTCAAGGCCTCGGACCTGCGCCTGCACTCGCTCGGGGAGCGCTACAACCTGCCGCGCTACAGCGCCCACAACGCGCTCAGCGACGCCCTGGCCGCCGCCGAACTTTTCCTCGCCCAGGCCGCCCACCGGGAAACGGGCGACTGGCTGCCGTTACGCAAGTTCCTGTGGTGATGAGTTGCCCGGAGCGAATGCGTGTCTGACCTCAATCAGATCATCCAAGACGTCGTCGCGACGACCGTCGCCGCGGTCGCCCCGGAGCGCATCATCCTGTTCGGCTCCTATGCCCGCGGTAATCCCGGCCCGGATTCTGACGTTGACCTCCTGGTGGTCGCCGGCACTCCCTCGACACCCGCGTACCAACGCCAAGATGAATTACGTCGAATCCGCCGCGCCCTGCGAGGCTTGCGGATTTCGGTGGATATCCTGCTTTACACGCCGGAGGAAATCGACGCCTGGCGCGATTCGCCGAATCACGTCATCGCACGCTCACTGCGCGAAGGGGTCACGGTCTACGAAAGACGCTAAGCACGTCGATGACGCCACGACCCGGTTCGGCGAGTGCGATGAAGGAGGCGGATGGGCCTCGATCATGGTTCCGGCCGGTGGCTGATGCGCACCCAGCGTCTCGCAGTGGGGGTTGGCAGCAAGCTCAAGCCCCTGCGATGCAGGTTAGAAGAAATCTCTCACGGAGACACAAAGACACGGAGATCCGGACCTGTCTTGTTCCGTGTCTCTGTGTCTCCGTGAGAGAAATTCCTGGACCAGGCGTGAGCAGCGATGGCCGCAACGATGATCAAGGCCGGCGGATGCGCCGCTGGCCGCCGACAACGGTCCTGGAATGCATCGCGGCCGATGCTGATATCCTCGCCGAACAGGGTGCGTTCCGTTATCACCTGCGCGACCTGGGCCCCGCCCCCGACGAGCAGCGATCCGGCGATCGGGCGGTCCGGGCGGTGCTGGGCACACTGCGGTGTCTTCGAGCGCAAGGTCGGGGTGCCGCTGCTGGAGCGGATACTCCGCGATCTGCCGGACGGGGACCTGCTGGAGCAACAGGTGTTGGTCTATATTGTCCGGCATTACCAGACCACTGAGGCGGCGTTCCGGCAAGCCTTGTCCAAGGCCAAGCCGGGGCGCGGGGGAGGCATTGCAGATGACCGCTGCGCAAGAGTGGATCGAACGGGGCCGGATCGAAGGCATCCGGCTTGGCGAGGCGCGCGGGGAGTCCCGCGGCGAGGCGCGCGCCCTGGCGGGGAGGATCGTGGACATCCTGGAGACGCGTTTCGGCATCGTCGATCAGCAAGCCCGCGCGCGGTTGACCAGCCTGGACGCCCAGACCCTGAGGCCCATGATCCGCCGCGCCCTGTCGGTGCCTTCAATCGAGGCGCTGTTTGACTCGTGAGCGGTCGGGCTGGCCTGGATTGGCCGCACCCAGCCATACCAGTCCGTGGGGCAGTGTCTCGGGAGGGCGCCATTATATCGACGAGCCCTGAAACGGCTTGACCTCAGGTGCCCGCCGTCATGTCACGCCCTTTCAGGGTTGGGCTCAACTGGTTTGGACACCCAGGGCGCTGCCCTGGGCTGGTATATCACGCACCTTCGGGGCTTGGATTATTCGCAACATCAGGCGCAATGCCGTACCAGGTACCCACCTGGCGAACGGTGAGATGGCTCTATCTTGTTGTTCTTAAAAGCGTTCTTCGCGCCTTCGCATGGGTGTTAGCGACTGCCTGCGCCGAACGCCCGCAACGCTGCGGGGCGCCAGCCGGTATACTCCCCCCCGAGGCATAGTCCCGCGCTGGCCGGCTTCGACCCATGATGGACCGGCACCGGCTAATCTGCCGCGGTGCGCCTTTGTCACCGGCACCGAGTATGCCGTCGAGATGGAGAATGACCTTGAGCGTAAGCACAAGATTATTGAAATAAATATTCTTTTCAGGGCCGTCGACCGTCGGCGGACTCCTGGCGGCGGAGCCGATGCGCTACGCCCGCACAACCTGGTGACCGAGCCGTTCGCAACCCGTCTGATCCCCGCCAGTTCGCGCTCCTGACCTGGTTCCCCGCCCATCCGTGCCTCATGGGGGGCGTGGCGGGGCTACTCCCGGCACCAAATCTCTCCCGCGGGCGGCGGCCCCCGCCCCAGCGGGGCGGGGGCCGCCGCCCGCGGGAGCCTGGAAAGCGATTTGTCTAACGTTTAGTATTGTCTACCCCGCGAGTTCGCCCTTGGCCCAGAAGAACCAACCCTTGGGTTTCGCTGGTGGCCACCACCCCCAACCGGAGGACATGATCCATGTCGCAAGATAAAATTTACCCGATCCCCGCGGACATCGCCGCCAAGGCCCACATCAACGCCGAGCAGTACGAGGCGATGTACAAGCAGTCGCTTGAGAACCCCGAGGCCTTCTGGGCCGCGCAGGCCGAAGAATTTGTGACCTGGTCCAAGCCCTGGGATTCGGTGCTGGACTGGAGCTTCGATGCCGAGAACCTGCACATCAGCTGGTTCAAGGGCGGCAAGCTCAACGTCTCCTACAACTGCCTGGACCGCCACCTGGCGACCCGCGGTGACCAGGTCGCGCTGATCTGGGAGGGGGACAACCCGTCCGAGGACCGCAAGATCACCTACCGCGAGTTGCACGCGGAGGTCTGCAAATTCTCCAACGTCCTCAAGGCCCACGGGGTCAAGAAGGGCGACCGGGTGTGCATCTACATGCCGATGATCCCGGAGGCCACGGTGGCCATGCTGGCCTGCACCCGGGTCGGGGCGGTCCACTCGATCGTCTTCGGCGGCTTCTCCCCGGACAGCCTGCGCGACCGCATCCTGGACTCCGATTGTCGGGTGGTCATCACTGCCGACGAGAGCATGCGCGGCGGCCGCAGTGTGCCCCTGAAGAAGAACGTGGATACCGCCCTGGAGGAGTGCCCCGGCGTCGGGACCGCGATCGTGGTGCGCCGCACCGGCGGCACCGTGGCCTGGAAGGCGGGCCGCGACCTCTGGTACCACGAGGAGATGGCCCGGGCCGCCCCGACCTGCGAACCCGAGGAGATGGACGCCGAGGACCCGCTGTTCCTGCTCTACACCTCGGGCTCGACCGGCAAGCCCAAGGGGGTGCTGCACACCACCGGCGGCTATCTGGTCTTTGCCGCCATGACCCACAAGTACACCTTCGACTACCAGGAGGGTGAAATCTACTGGTGCACCGCGGACGTGGGCTGGGTCACCGGCCACACCTATATCGTCTACGGGCCCCTGGCCAACGGCGCCACCTCGCTGATGTTCGAGGGGATTCCCAACTACCCGGACATGTCGCGCTTCTGGCAGGTGGTGGACAAGCATCAGGTCAACATCTTCTACACCGCCCCCACTGCCATCCGCTCCCTGATGCGTGCCGGCGAAGACCCGGTCAAGAAGACCTCCCGCAAGTCGCTGCGGATCCTGGGCTCGGTGGGCGAGCCGATCAACCCGGAGGCCTGGGAGTGGTACCATCGGGTGGTGGGCGATGAGCGCTGCCCGATCGTGGACACCTGGTGGCAGACCGAGACCGGCGGCCACCTGATCACCCCCCTGCCCGGCGCCATCGCGCTGAAGCCCGGTTCGGCCACCAAGCCCTTCTTCGGCGTGGTCCCGGCCCTGGTGGATGCGGCCACCGGCACCCTGATCGAGGGGCCGGGGGAGGGCGCGCTGGTCATCATCCAGCCCTGGCCGGCGCAGATGCGTACCGTCTACGGCGACCATCAGCGCTATGCCGACACCTACTTCAAGCAGTACCCCGGGTACTATTTCACCGGTGACGGTGCCCGCCGCGACCAGGACGGCTATTATTGGATCACCGGGCGCATCGACGACGTGCTCAACGTCTCCGGCCACCGCCTGGGGACGGCCGAGATCGAGTCGGCCCTGGTGCTGCACCCCCATGTGGCGGAGGCGGCGGTGGTAGGCTATCCCCACGACATCAAGGGCCAGGGCATCTACGCCTATGTGACCCCGATGGCCGGTGTGGAGGGTACGGACGCGCTCAAGAAGGAGCTGGTGGCCATGGTGCGCGGGGAGATCGGACCCATCGCCATCGTGGACATCATCCAGTGGGCGCCGAGCCTGCCGAAGACCCGTTCGGGCAAGATCATGCGCCGCATCCTGCGTAAGATCGCGGCCAACGAGATCGACAGCCTGGGCGACACCTCGACGCTCGCTGACCCGACGGTGGTCAATGATCTGATCGAGGGCCGCGCCAACAAGTAGGACGACGCGCCTGGTCGCACCGCGTGCGGTGCGACCATTGACCGTCAGGGCCGCGGTCGAGCGCAGGCAAACGGACCGGATCAATAGGGTTTCGCGGGGTTTACAGGATTTTGAAAGGTGCGATCAACCGATACATTAGCTTGTCAAGCCTGAGATGTTCTGTCGATCCTGTCGGATTTCTCTCCGGCGGGTGGGGTCCGCGACTTGGGTCGCGGTCTGTACGGGGGCCGAGGCGGTGGCAGTGCCTTCCTGGCTTCCAGATTAACTTATTGTTTTATAGAGGCTAAAATTGACTTCTCATCGTCGTGTGGGCGTCTTTGTCGATGCCGAGAATGTCCGCTACAACGGCGGTTACCAGATGCGTTATGACGTGCTGCGTCGCTTTGCTGCCCGTGAGAGCGGAGTGTTGCAGCGTCTGAACACTTACATGGCCTACGATGAGGAGCGGGCCAGAGATGACATGGAGTACAAGAAAAAGTCGCGCATTTATCAGCAGATGGTGCGGGACTTCGGCTGGAAGATTACCGTCAAGATCGTGCGTCGCTATACCGACGAGGCCGGCAACGTCACCACCAAGGCCAACGCCGACCTGGATATGGCGGTGGACGCCATGCTCCAGGCCGACAAGCTCGATCAGGTCTTGCTGGTCACCGGTGACGGGGATTTCATTCAGGTGGTGAGTGCCCTGCAAAACAAGGGCTGCCGGGTGGAACTGATCGGCTTCAAGAATGTGTCCAACCTTCTCAAGCAGACAGTGGACGCTTTTTACTCCGGCTTCCTGATCCCCGATCTGGTGCCCGTCTCCTATGAGCCGCGCAACGAGTGGGGCAAGAGCGGTTCCTGTGTGCGCGGGGTCTGCACCAAGTGGATCGCGGACAAGGGCTACGGCTTTCTGCGTATCATGGACCACATCTCCCCCGACCTGTGGGTCACGGACCCGCGGGCCGAGGGTTCGCCCTACGCTAGCGTCTTCTGTCACGTCAACGAGTTGGCGGACGACGTGACCGAGGACCTGCTGATGAACCGGGAAACGGTGTTGGAGTTCTACGTCAACGAGAGCGAGCAAAAGGACAACGGACTGGTCGCGAAGAACGTCAGGCTCGCATTTTCGGTCAACAGGTAACACACTGGGGGAAGCGGCCCCGGGCGTCAGGTGCCGAGGTCGGCACCGGCGACGATCCGGGTGCCGGGACTGGGCGGGCACGGCGTTTCGCCGACTCCCACCCGCGCCGCCGATGCTCATGGGCGGCACAGCTTGGATTCCGGCCCCGCGTCGCGCGGGGCCGCCCCGACCGGACAGGCATCCAATGGCGACCAATCAGACCACCATGAAACCCTCGGGCCTCGCGTGGCGCCTGGTGCGGGACCGTTTGCTGACCGAGGACCAAGCCACCACCGCGACCACCGAGGCGTTGCGACGCCGCGAGCCCTTCGTCAAGTACCTGGTCGATCAGAAGGTACTCGACAGTCGGCGCATCGCGATCGCGGCCTCCCACGAGTTTGGCGTTCCGCTCTTAGACCTCGCGGCCCTGGAGTTGGTGGACATGCCGCTGAACCTGGTCGATGAGAAGCTGATCCGCAAGCATCGGGCCTTGCCGCTGTTCCGGCGCGGGAACCGCATCTTCCTCGCCCTCTCGGACCCGACCAACGGCCAGGCATTGGAGGAGATCCGCTTCAACACGGGCCTCGCCACGGACGCGGTGCTGGTGGAGGAGGACAAGCTCTCGGCGGCCATCGACCGCGCCATTGATGCCCAGGACACCACCATGACTGACCTCATGGATACGGACCTGGACAACCTCGACATCGCCGCGGACGATGAGGATCAGCGCGACGACTCCGATCTCAACGTCGACGATGCCCCGGTGGTGCGTTACGTCAATAAGATCCTGGTGGACGCCATCTCCAGCAGCGCCTCCGACATCCACTTCGAGCCCTACGAGAAGTATTTCCGCATCCGCTTCCGCCAGGACGGTCTGCTGCGCGAGGTCGCCAACCCGCCGCTCAATATTGCTACGCGCCTGGTCGCCCGGCTCAAGGTCATGTCGCGGATGAACATCGCCGAGCGTCGGGTGCCCCAGGACGGGCGGATCAAGCTCAAGCTCAGCCGGACCCGCGATATCGACTTCCGCGTCAACACCCTGCCGTGTCTCCACGGGGAGAAGGTGGTTCTGCGGATCCTGGACTCTACCTCGGCCCAGGTGGGCATTGATGCGCTGGGCTTTGAGCCGGAGCAGCGCGACCTCTTCCTCGCCGCCATCAAAAAGCCCTATGGGATGATCCTGGTCACAGGCCCCACGGGCTCCGGCAAGACCGTCTCCCTCTACAGCGCGATCAACATTCTCAACGCGCCGGATGTCAACATCTCGACGGTCGAGGACCCGGTAGAGATTCAGGTGGCGGGGATCAACCAAGTCAATATGAACCCAAAGACGGGGCTGACCTTCGCCTCGGCGCTGCGCGCCTTTCTCCGCCAGGACCCGGATATCCTGATGGTCGGGGAGATCCGCGACCTGGAGACCGCCGAGATCGCGGTTAAGGCCGCCCAGACCGGCCACCTGGTGCTCTCCACCCTGCACACCAACGACGCCCCACAGACGCTCACCCGACTGGCCAATATGGGCGTGGCGCCGTTCAACATTGCCTCCTCGATCCTATTGATCATGGCCCAGCGCCTGACCCGTAAACTGTGCCCAACCTGCAAGCAACCCGAGGAAGTGCCGCGTGAGGCACTGCGCGAGGAGGGGTTCACGGACGCCGATCTCGACGAGGGCGTCACCGTCTATCGCCCGGTCGGCTGTGAACGCTGCAACAAGGGTTATAAGGGGCGGATCGGGATCTTTCAGGTCATGAAGGTGTCCGAGGCGATCGGGCGCCTCATCATGGAGGGCGGCAATGCCCTCCAGTTGGCGGAACAGGCGGCGCGCGAGGGCGTCGCGAACCTGCGGCAATCCGGTCTGCGCAAGGTCAAGGCCGGGATCACCAGCCTTGAAGAGATCAACCGAGTCACCAAGGACTGACGCCCATGGCACTGACAGCAGCGCAGAGGCCCAAGCCTCAATCGAAGGCACCGCCCAAGGCAGAAAAGGCCTACGTCTTTGTCTGGGAGGGAACTGACCGTCGCGGCGGTCGTGTCAAGGGCGAAACCCGCGCCTCCAGCATCACGACGGTGCGCGCCGACCTGCGCCGCCAGGGGGTCAACCCGACTAAGGTCAGAAAGAAGGCCCAGCCGCTCTTCAGCGGCCGCAAGAGGATCACCCCCGGCGATATCGCCGTCTTCAGTCGCCAACTCGCGACCATGATGGCCGCCGGTGTGCCCTTGGTGCAGTCCTTCGACATCGTCGGCCGGGGACACGACAACGCGGCCATGCAGGATCTTATCCTTGCCATCAAGCAAGATATTGAGAGCGGTACCGCCATGGCCGAGGCGCTGGGCAAACACCCGCTCTATTTCGACGATCTGTTCTGCAACCTGGTCGCCGCCGGTGAGCAGGCCGGGGTGCTCGACATCCTGTTGGACAAGATTGCGGTCTATAAGGAAAAAACCGAATCGATCAAGGGCAAGATCAAGAAGGCCCTGTTCTATCCCACGGCGGTCATCATCGTTGCCATCCTCGTCACGGTGGTGATCCTGATCTTCGTCATTCCCCAATTCAAAGATTTGTTCAGCAGCTTCGGGGCGGACCTGCCGGCCTTCACCCTGATGGTCATCGGCATGTCCGATACGCTGCGCGAGTGGTGGTGGGCGGTTTTTCTGGCGATTGCCGGGGCGATCTGGGCGATCGGTAACCTGTTCAAGCGCTCGCGCCGGTTTCGTGAGATCGTCGATCGCACGCTCCTGCAAATCCCGATCATCGGTGCCATCCTCAATAAGGCGTCGTTGGCGCGCTTTGCCCGCACGCTGTCCACTATGTTTGCCGCCGGCGTGCCCCTCGTGGAGGCGCTGGAATCGGTGGCCGGCGCCACCGGCAACATCGTCTATCAGGAGGCGGTGCTGAAGATGCGCGAGGAAGTAGCCACCGGACAGGCCCTGCAACTATCCATGCGGCAACGCAACTTGTTCCCGCACATGGTGATCCAGATGACTGCCATCGGCGAGGAGTCCGGCGCCCTGGACGAGATGCTCGGCAAGGTCGCCGACTTCTACGAGGAGCAGGTGGACAACGCCGTGGACAGTCTGAGCAGCCTCCTGGAGCCCATGATCATGGTCGTCATCGGCGGCCTGGTGGGCAGCTTGGTGGTCGCCATGTACCTGCCGATCTTCAAGCTCGCGTCGGTGGTGTGATGCAGTGGATCGAAGTATTCAACGCCAACCCGGGCCTGCTCTACGGGTCGGCCCTGGTCTTGGGGCTGATCGTCGGGAGTTTCCTTAACGTCGTGATCCTGCGCCTGCCGCGAATCATGGAGGCGGGCTGGCGTCGCGAGTGCGACGAACTCGCCGGGACGGCCGGCGCCGAGGAGAGTCCGGCGCTCAGTCTGGCCCACCCCCCGTCCCACTGTCCGGCCTGCGGGCACCGGATCCGCGCGCTGGAGAATGTCCCGATCCTGAGCTACCTGTTCCTGCGGGGTCGCTGCTCGGCCTGCCGCACGCGTATCAGTCCCCGCTATCCCCTGATCGAGGGCCTCACCGCCGTCCTGACCCTGGTGGTGGTGCTGCGTTTCGGCCTGAGCGTGCAGACCCTGGTGGCCCTGCCCCTGACTTGGGGCCTGATTGCACTCGCGCTCATCGACTTCGACACCCAGTTGCTTCCGGACTCCATCAGCATCCCGCTCCTGTGGGCTGGCCTGCTGTGCAGCCTGTTCGGGCTCTTCACGGACAGCCGCTCCGCGATTATCGGTGCCGTCGCGGGCTATCTGAGCCTCTGGTCCGTCTTCCAGCTCTTTCGTCTCGCTACCGGCAAGGAGGGCATGGGATACGGGGACTTCAAGCTCCTGGCGCTGTTCGGGGCCTGGTTCGGCTGGCAGTTCCTGCCCCAGATCGTGCTGCTTTCGGCGCTGGCCGGGGCCCTTCTCGGGACCTTGCTGATCGTCACCGGGCGGCAGGCGCGGGGCGTCCCCATGCCCTTCGGCCCCTTCCTGGCCGTCGCCGGCTTCGTCTGTCTGATCTGGGGCCCCCAACTCAATGACGCCTATCTGCGCCTGACCGGCTTGGCGTGAGCGGGGTCCGGTCAGGTGTTTAGGGTTGGGCTCACCGGGGGGATCGGCAGCGGCAAATCGACCGTGGCCGAGCGGTTCGCCGCGTTCGGTGTCGGTATCATCGACACCGATCTGCTGGCCCGGGAACTGACAGAGCCCGGCACCCCGACCCTGGCCCGGATCGGCGCCGAGTTCGACGCTGTCCTGCTGCCGGACGGCAGCCTGGACCGGGCGGCCCTGCGTGGACTGGTGTTTGCCGACCCGGCGGTGCGTGCCCGGCTGGAGTCCATCCTGCACCCGCCGATCCGCGGCCTGATGCTGGAGCGCGCCGCCTGCCTTGGTGCCCCCTACGTGATCCTGATGGTGCCGCTGCTGTTGGAGACCGGTCAGGAGTCTCTGGCGGACCGGGTGCTGGTAGTAGACTGTCCGGAGCCGACTCAGATCGCCCGGGTGGGTCGCCGCAGCCTGCTCGGAGAGGCTGAGGTCAAGCGCATCATTGCCAGTCAGATCCCGCGCGCCCTGCGTCTGGCGCGGGCCGACGATGTCATCGACAACGGCGGCGGACCCCAGGCCCTGGGACCCCAGGTCGAGCGGCTGCACCGGGCCTATCTGGCGCTCGCCGCAGAAGGCAGCGGACGAACAATCTTTCTCGGCTGACAGGTCACCGTGCTTTCTGGGATCATGAGCGCCAGACCTCCCCCGTTTCCCAGGACCGTCCCCATGAATGCCCCAGAAACCCTCGCCCTGCGCAGCGGCGCCGCCGTGTTGTTCGATGTGTTGACCGAGCTCGGCGTCGAGACCATCTTCGGCCACACCGGCGGGGCCGTGATCCCGCTGCATGTCGAACTCAATAAACGCCTGCGCCGCGGCGAGCCCTGTCCGCACTTCGTCATGTGTCGCCAAGAGCCCGGGGCTGGCCATGCGGCGGAGGGCTATGCCCGGGTCAGCGGCCGGGTCGGGGTGGCGCTCGCGACCTCCGGACCCGGGGCGACCAACCTCACCACCCCCATCGCGGACGCCCATAAGGACTCGATTCCGACGCTCTTCATCACCGGTCAGGTGCCGAGCGGGGCCATCGGCTCCGACGCCTTCCAGGAGGTGGACACGGTCGGCGTCACCCGGGCCATCTCCAAACACAACTACCTGGTCAAAGATGTGCGTGATCTGGAGTGGGTGTTGCGCGAGGCCTATGCCCTGGCCGGCAGCGGTCGGCCCGGCCCGGTGGTGGTGGATATCTGCAAGGACGTGCAACTCGCGCCGCTGACCCGCAGCAACGCAGCGCGTCGCCGCTACCGCGAGTCGATCCCCTTCGACCCGGCCAAGGCCGATGCCATCCTCGCCGCGCTGGCTGCGGCGGCGCGCCCGGTGGTCAAGGCCGGCGGGGGCGTCATCCACGCCGGAGCCGCGAGCGCCCTGTGTCGCTTCGCCGAGCGTTTCTCGGTGCCGGTCACGACCACCTTCAACGGCCTGGGGGCCATCCCCTTCGATGACCCCCATAACCTGGGGATGCCCGGGATGCACGGCACCATCCCGGCCAACTATGCCCTGCGCGACGCGGACCTGATCCTCACCATCGGCGGGCGCTTCGATGACCGGGTGGCGGTGCGTGGCTTCGCCGGGGGCAAGCAGATCGCGCAGGTGGATATCGACCCCTCGGAGATCGACAAGACGGTCGCGACCCATCTGCACTTGGTCGCCGGGGCCGATGCCTTCCTGGACTATGCCCTGGCGAGCGGCCGGGACGCCAGTCACCTGCAGTGGCTGGCCCAGGTGCAGCAGTGGCGCACCCAGTTGCCCAAGCCTTACCAGAGCGGCCCGGAACTCAAGCCCCAATTGGTGATCGAGACCATCTCCGAACTGACCCGGGGCGACGCTACTCTGGTCACCGGGGTCGGTCAGCACCAGATGTGGGCGGCCCAATATTACCGCTTCCAGCGCCCGCGCCAGTGGGTCAGCTCCGGCGGGCTTGGGACCATGGGCTTCGGTCTGCCCGCGGCCATCGGTGCCTGGTTCGCGGACCGCAGCCGCCCGGTGGTGCTGATCGACGGTGACGGCAGCTTCCAGATGAACCTCCAGGAGTTGGGCACCGTCATCGCCCAGCGTATCCCGCTCAAGATCTTCGTCCTCAATAACAATTTTCTGGGGATGGTCCGCCAGTGGGAGGACATGATGGACGCCGGGATGCACTACGAGACCTGCCTCTCGCGCGTCGCCGAGTGCGACCCGGACTGTACCGACATCGGGGCCGACTGCCGCCGCCAGATCCCCAACCTCACTGGGCTCAAATACGTGTATCCGCGGCTCAAGACCCTGCGTATCCGCACCCCGGCGGCGCTGCGCAACGGGGTCGCCTGGGCCCTGGCCCAAGAGCACCCGGTGCTGGTGGACTGCTGGGTCGACAAGACGGAGAACGTACTGCCGATGGTGCGGCCGGGGAACACCCTGTATCAGATGCTCGAGGCGTGAATCATCGCCTGCTGGGCGATGATTCACGTTGTTTTTTCTCGTTCCCACGCTCTGCGTGGGAATGAATTTCGGAACGCTCTGCGTCTCGAATGAGGTGTGGCAGCAATGTCGGGTTACGCTTCGCTAACCCGACCGACGCCGACTATGCCGAATACTTAGGCGTCACATCAGCGGCGCCACCCGCTCGCTCAGCAGCCGGTCGAGGTCGGCAAGTTCCGGATAGCGGGCGGCGACCTCCCGGACATAGCCGAGCGTGCGGGGGATGTCGGCCAGGTAGCCGGGCTTGCCGTCGCGGTGATTCAGACGGGCGAAGATGCCGCAGGCCTTCAGGTGTCGCTGGGCGCCCATGAGGTCGAACCAGCGCAGGAAGCGCTGCGGGTCCAGGGCCGGGAGCAGGCCGGAGGCGACGGCGCCGTCCAGGTAGCCCAGGGCCCAGCCGGTGACCCGCGCGGCGGGCCATTGGATGTAGCAGTCCTTGAGCAGCGAGACGAGATCGTAGGTGATGGGGCCGACCACGGCGTCCTGGAAGTCCAGGATCCCGGGGTTCGCCTGCTCGGTGATCATCAGGTTGCGCGAGTGGTAGTCGCGGTGGACGCAGACCTGCGGCTGCTCCAGGGCGCTGGCGACCAGGGCGTCACAGGCGCGTTCCCAACCGGCCTGTTGCGTTGACGACAGATCAATTCCCAGGTGGCGCCCGAGGAACCAGTCGTGGAAGATTTCCAACTCCCGTCGCAGGAAGGGGGCGTCGTAGACCGGTAGGTCGTCCCGAGGGCCGCGTGCCTGAATGAGTGCCAGGGCGGCGAGTGCGTCGGCGTAGAGCCGGTCGGCGCTCGCAGCGTCGAGTTCGGCCAGATAGAGCCGGTCGCCCAGGTCGGAGAGGGCGAGGAAGCCGTTGGCCCGATCCTCCGCATGGACCTCGGGGGTGTGTAGACCGATGGCGCCCAAGCGCCGCGCCAGGTCCACGAAGCGGCCGCAGTCCTCCTGGGCCGGCGGGGCGTCCATCAGGACCAGGCTGTGTCCCGGGTAGCGCACCCGCCAGTAGCGGCGGAAGCTCGCATCGGCGGAGGCCGGTTCCAGTGTAAAATCGTCCCTGCCCAGTACCGAGGCGACCCAGTGCGTCAATAAGTCGTGTCGTAAGTCGTGCCGTGCGCTCAAACGTCAGTCCCCTGGTGGTGGTGGGCGGTGGCCGGCGGGGGCGACCATCGTCCCCGATTGCCGGCCCCCGCGGAATGTGACATGGTTGCCGGGAAATCCCAAGCCCCCCAGGTGCCGGTCGGCGCTTGCGGCCCCGCTTGACCTGCGGAACCAGGTACCATGGCCTTCCCGCGGGAAGTGATCCGCGCCAACAGCTTTACTATCGTGCGTTTCCTAGCCGTCGCGCTCATCCTGTTCATTGTCGCCCCCCGTGCGGCCCTCGCCGCGGGGGCCCCGGACGGCCCGTGGGACTGTGCCGGCCCCGCTGGTGCGGCGGGCGCCGCCCCGGGGGCGGATCAGGCCCGGGACTGCCGTGCCGCGGCGACGGCCGCGGGCCCCGTGGTCACGGTCCCCCCCGACGGCGGCCTCACCAACGGCGGAGCCGCGCCCGCGGTCGCTGAGACAGCGCCCGGCGCGGGGGCGGCCGCGGCACCCGTTACGGTCCCCGAGGCGGCGGCGGCCAGCGGCGACGTGCTTGCCGCCGACCCCAGCGGCCCGGCCCCCGGCAACCCGGCCCCCGGCAACCCGGACCCCAGCGCCCCGGAACCCACGACCGCACCCAATACCGAGCGCGCTGCCGGGCGGGCCGACGAGCCCCTGGCGCGCGAGGGCAGCGAGCTTCCCCCGGCCGTCCCGATGGCGGGCGGGGTGCCCCCCGCGGCCGGCCCCGGCCCTGCGCCGGCGCCCGCGGTTACGCCGGACCCGATCCCAGCCCCGACGCTCGCTCCCCCCCCCACGCCGGTGGACCTCCCCCGCCCGCCCGCGTGGCCCCGGGAACCTGAGGCGGCACGCCTGAACCTCCCCATCCCGCTGGTGATAGACCAAGTGCAGCATGGCCAGAGTGGCCCCTCGCGCTGGGCGTTGCCGCCACTGGACCGCACCGGCCTGCCCACTGCCACTGACCCGCGGGTGGGTGCCGCGCTGGGTAGTCTGCCGGCCGCGAAGCCGCGCGAAGACCAGACCAGGCTTCACGCCGGGCTGCCCTGGGACCAGTGCGGACTGCGCGTCGCCGGCCGGCGCCCCGGGGGCGTCGGACGGGGCCTGGCCCCGGCGGCGGACTCCCAGGTCCCGGTCGACGTGCTCGCCGACCGGGCGGACTACGACCGTGCAAGCGAGGTCATACGCCTGCAGGGCGCCATCGTGATCACCCAGGGCGACCAGCGCCTGGAGGCGGATCGCTCCAGCTATGACCGCAAGAGCGGCGCGGTGAACGCGGCGGGCAACGTCTTTCTCGACTACCCCGGGGCGCGGTTGCAGGCCGACACCGCCGCTTACAACCTGCAGAGCAAGCAGGGCACGCTCGACCAGGTCCATTATCGCCTACGCGGTGGTGTCAACGCGCGCGGCAGCGCCGATACGGCGGCCCTCCTGCCCGGGGAGATCACCCGCTACCGTGACGTGACCTATACCACCTGCCCGCCGGGGCAGTCCGATTGGTCGATCCGCGCCCGCGACCTGGAACTGGACCAACTGGAGGGCATGGGAACCGCGCGTCACGCCCAGTTGCGCCTCGGCCCGGTGCCGCTGCTCTACACGCCTTACCTGCGCTTTCCCATCGATGATCGGCGGCGCAGCGGGTTCCTGATCCCGGTGATCGGCGGCGGCAACAACACCGGCACTGATATCATCCTGCCCTATTACTGGAACATCGCCCCCAATCTGGACGCGACCTTCTACCCGCGCTACATGAGTTCGCGGGGCCTGATGCTCGGCGCCCAGGTGCGCGGCCTCACGCGCTTCGGGTCCGCGGAGTATGCCGGCGAACTGATGCCCCACGACGACGAGGCCCCGGATTTGGGGACCCGCTGGAGTCAGCGGGTGACCCAGGCCGGTGCGTTCGGCGGACGCTGGTCCACCGCCATCGACTACAGCGCGGTGTCGGACGACCAATTCTTGGATGACTTCGGCAACCGTCTGGACGTCACCAGTATTCGCAACCTGACCCAGCGCGGCAGTCTTGCTTACGGCGGCAACGGGTTCAGCGTGATTGCCTGGCTGCAGTCATTTCAAACCGTGGACGCGACGACCACTGCCGCCAACCGTCCCTATGGTCAGCTCCCCCATGTGCAGATCACGCTGACGCCGCTGCACTGGGGGCCCGCGGAGTTCACCCTGGACGGCCAGTACGACTACTTCGACAATCCCGCCAAGGTCTACGGGAACCGGGCAGTGCTCCTGTCCTCGGTGCGCCTGCCGCTGCGCCGCAGCTTCGGTTTTTTGATACCGCGCGTGCGCCTCTACGCGACCGCCTACGATCTGCTGAACCAGACCGAGGGGATGCCGGCCCGGCAGGATTTCCTGATCCCGAGCCTGGATCTGGACACCGGTCTGATCTTCGATCGCGACACCAGTTGGTTTGGCCACCCCGCCCTGCAGACCCTGGAGCCGCGTCTCTACTATGTCCTGACCCCCTACGCCAACCAGGCCGACACGCCGCTGTTCGACACCACCGCGCTGACCTTCAGCTATGCCAGCCTGTTCCGGCCCAATCGTTTCACCGGCTATGACCGCATCGGCGATGAAAACCGGCTCACCATTGGTCTGACCTCCCGGACTCTGGGCGGGGCCGACGGCCGCGAGTGGTTCCGCATCAGCCTCGGTGAGATCCTGTACTTCGGCCCTCGCCGGGTGCAACTCATCGGGGAGACCGCAGACCAGGAGTCGCGCTCGTCGATCGCCGGCGAGCTATCGACCAATCCGGTCGAGGGCTGGGTCGCCCGGGCCAGCTTTCAGTGGGATCCGAACCTCACGCAGAACCAGTGGGAGCAACGCGTGTTGCAGTTGCGCTACGCCCCGGGGGATGATCGCCTGCTGAACCTGTCCTATCGCTACAGCCTGGGTGCGACCGAGCCCGAGCGCTACGAGAACACCGACCTGTCCTTCCGCCTACCGATCACTCCGCGCGTCGGCCTGGTCGGGCGCTGGCTCTATTCACTGCTACAGGCCGACACCGTCGAGGCCTTCGCCGGCATCGAGTTTGGTCGCTGTTGCTGGCGGGTGCGGGTCCTCGGGCGCCACCTCAAGACCAGTACGGACAGCGCCGGCAACACCAGCGTCATGCTGCAAGTGGAGCTTGCAGGACTAGGCGCCTTCGGCGACAAGATCGACAAACTTCTGGAACAGAGAATCTATGGCTATGACTCGGACTGAACACGGCGGCCGTTATGGGCGCCTTCCCGGCCTTGCGGCGGCGCTGACTTGGGTGGTCGCCGGACTGCTCTGCCTGGCCCTGGGGGGCCATGGGTCCAGCGCGGCGGCAGCGCAGGCGCTCGACTCGATCGTTGCCGTGGTCAACGACGACGTGGTGGTGCAGAGCGAACTGACCCATGAGCTCAACCTGGCGGTGCCGCAACTCCAGCAGCAGGGTACCCCGGTTCCGCCGCCGGAACAGTTGCGCAAGCAGGTCCTGGAGCGGCTGATCCTCAAGCGGCTCCAGCAGCAGCGCGCCAAGCAACTCGGCATCACGGTGGACGATGCCGCCCTGACCGCTGCCATCCAAAGCATCGCGGGCCGCAATGGACTCTCGGTGGAGGAACTCAAGGCGACCCTGGAGACCGGCAATGTCCGCTTCCAGGACTTCCGCGAGGACACCAGGATGCAGATCCTGGCCGGCCGGCTGCAAAACCAGGAGGTCATGAGCCACGTCCAGGTCACCGACCAGGAGGTGGCACGCTTCCTTGAAAAGGACAAGGGTACACTGATGCCGCGCGAGCAGGTCCGGCTCCAGCATATCCTGATCGCCCTGCCGGAGCAGCCGAGCCCCGCCCAGCTCGCCGCGGCCCAGGCCAAGGCGAAACAACTGGTGGCCAAGCTGCGCGGCGGGGCCGACTTCGCCGCCGTGGCGGCCGCCAGTTCCGAGGGGCGCACGGCCCTGGAGGGCGGGGATCTCGGGTGGTTTGAGATGGCGGCCGTCCCCAGCCTGGTGGCGGAGCGCGCCCCGACCATGGCCAAGGGCGAGATCACGGACCCGATCCGCACCCCCAGCGGCTACAACATCATCCGGATGGCGGACGTCAAGGGTGGCTTGCCCGACAACGTCACCCAGGCCAAGGCCCGCCACATCCTGGTGCGCACCAGCGAGATGGTCTCGGAGGCGGATGCCAAGACGCGGCTCATCCAGTTGCGTACCCGTATCATCGGGGGTGATGACTTCGCCACCCTGGCTCGCGCCCACTCCGACGACACGGGCTCAGCGCTCAAGGGCGGTGATCTCGGCTGGGTCAGCCCGGGCGATACGGTACCGGAGTTCGAGAAGATCATGACCGGGCTGCCGCTCGGCGAGGTCAGCGAGCCGTTCAAGAGCCCCTTCGGCTGGCACATCCTGCAGGTCCAGGAGCGCCGTACCCAGGACACCGCCGATGAACTGCTGCGGATCAAGGCGCGGGATGCGATCCAGCGGCGCAAGGGGGAGGAGGCCACGGACGCCTGGTTGAAGCGGCTGCGCGACGAGGCCTATGTGGAGGTGCGCCAGGATGGCGGCGATGCCAAACGCTGAGCCGCGTGCGTCCGGGCCAGGCCCCGGGCCCGGGTCCGGCGTGCCGCGGCTCGCGCTCACCCCGGGGGAGCCGGCCGGGATCGGCCCCGACCTCCTGGTCCGGCTGGTCCAGGAGCCCCAGGCGGCCCAGTTGGTCGCGGTGGCCGACCCCGCGCTCCTTGCCGCGCGCGCCCGGGCGCTCGGGCTGCCGCTGCACTGCCTTGCGTTCGTGCCCGCGCCCCCCCGTGAACCCACCCCGCCGGGGTCACTGCTGGTGCACCCGGTCCCCCTGGTCACCGCCGCCCGGCCCGGCCAGCTCGATCCCGCCAACGCCCCCTATGTGCTCGCGACGCTGCGGGTCGCCTGCGACGGGTGTCTCGACGGAACCTTCGATGCGCTGGTCACCGGGCCGGTCCACAAGGGCATCATCAACGACGCCGGCATCCCTTTCAGCGGGCATACCGAGTTCCTGGCCGAGCGGTGCGGGGCGCTGCCGGTGATGCTGCTCGCCACTCCTGGGCTGCGGGTCGCCCTGGTCACCACCCATCTACCCCTGAGTCAGGTCGCCGCGGCCGTCACCGCACCGCTGCTCACCCACATCATCGAGATCCTGCACCGCGACCTGGTCGGGCGCTTCGGCATCCCGGCGCCGCGCATCCTGGTGTGCGGCCTCAACCCCCACGCCGGGGAGGGCGGGCACCTGGGGCGCGAGGAGATCGAGGTCATAGCACCGGTCCTCACGGCCTTGCGCGTGCGAGGCTGGGACCTACAAGGCCCATTGCCGGCCGACACCGCCTTCGTCCCGGAGCGTCTGGCCGGCGCCGACGCCGTGCTCGCCATGTACCACGACCAGGGCCTGCCGGTGCTCAAGCACCTGGGCTTCGGCCAGGCCGTCAACATCACGCTCGGGTTGCCGATCATCCGCACCTCCGTGGACCACGGTACCGCGCTCGATCTCGCCGGGACGGATCGGGCGGATCTAGGCAGTTTGCGGGCGGCGATCGGGATGGCGGTGCAGATGGCCGGCGTGGCCCTGGCGCACGGGTAGTCGGACGTCTGGGATCGACTCTGAGCCGTTATTTCTTTCCCCAGATCGAAGAGGTGCAAGTGCCCCGCTTCAGGTTGTTTTGCGCGCCGACCCCAACGGGGGGTGGTGAGAAATCCAGCCTACAATGCCTCATCCCAACTGCGCGAAAGCCGCGCCGCACAGTGGATGAGCCCCACCATGGAATAGGTCTGGGGGTAGTTGCCCCACAGTTCGCCGGTGTCGGGATGGATATCCTCGGACAGCAACCCCAGGGCATTGCGGCGCTTGAGTATGGACTCGAACAGCCGGCGCGCCTCGTCGCGCCGGCCCAGGGCGGCCAGGGCGTCGATGTACCAGAAGGTGCAGATGGTGAAGGCGGTCTCCGGGCGGCCGAAGTCATCCTCCTCCCCATAGCGCAGCAGCAGATCACCCCGTCGCAGGGTGCGCCCGATGGCCGCGACGGTGCCGCCGAAGCGGGGGTCATCGGCGGACACGAAATCCAGTTCGTGCAGCAGCAGCAGGCTCGCGTCCAGGGTATCCCCATCGAAGGTGGCGACAAAGCTGCCCAACGCCGGGTTCCAGGCCCGTGCGGCGATCTCGGCGTGCAGCCGGTCGGCCTCCTGCCGCCACTGCTGCGCGCGCTCGGGGAGTTCCAGCACGGCGGCAATGCGCGCCAGGCGGTCGCAGCCGGCCCAGCACATCACGGCGGAGAAGGTGTGGACGGCCGGGCGGGTGCGCAGTTCCCAGGGGCCGGCGTCCGGCTGGTCAAAGACCGCGAGCGCCCGGCGGCCCAGGTCCTCCAGGCGCTCAAACAGGGCCGGATGGCCCGCGAGCGGCATACGGCGCCCGGACCCAGTTGTGCCAGTGGTCGAGGGTGCGCTCCAGGAAGTGCCGGGCCGTTTCGGCGATGCCCGCGGTCAGCGACTCATCGGCACCCAGGATGAAGGTGAGCGGGCCCTCGAGCAGGAAGGGCGTCTCCTCGACCACATAGGACAGGGGGGCGTCGGTGGTGAGTCGCAGGGCGCCGGTCTGGCTTTGGTACCGGACATGGTTGGAGCCGACGGTGACCTGGGGCGACTCCTGGCCATAGGCGAACCGCGGGCGGACCCGCACCCGCAGTTGCGGCCGGCCCTTCACCGGGGTCAACCGGCGGATCAGGGTCGGGGGACGGAACATCCGCTCGAACTGCGTGAAGCGGGGGGCGAAGTCCGTGACCTTGATGGCGTTACCCGCCTGGTCCTCGATGCGGGTGACCAGGACCGCCGAATTGATCTGGTACCACTGCCGGGTCTCGCCCAGGGCGCCCACCAGCTCGCAGGCGAAATAGCCGCCGTTGTCCGGCTCCGCCGGGCGATAGGGCCGGGACCCGTTGAGCAGGCTGCAGAAGACCGGGTCGCCGTCCAGGCGCGGGTAGCCGCACCAGACCACGGTGGCACAACGGGAGAGTCCGCCGCGTGCGTTGACCACGGCAAAACCGTCTTCGTCGGTGCGATCGTCGCCGACGAAGACCGGGGTGCGCCCGGCATAGGGGGGGGCGTCCATGAAGCGCTCGATGGCCGCTCCCTTGCCCGCCGCGGCCGGCAGGATCTCGACCACCAGCTTGCCGAGTTGAAGACGGAAGGCCGGGCCTAAGCGCTCGGCCGCGCGCGTCGCCAATGCCCGCACCTGCGCCTCGTGCGCCGGGGCCAGGCGGTAATGCAGGGCCAGCGCGTGGGGCTTGCGCTCCAGCAGGACCCCGGGCAGGCGGGCGGTCTCCTGCCGCAACAGCGGGGTCATCTCCAGCAGGGCCGCGCCGATCGCGGTCCCTGGCTCGATCAGTGTCCCACCCAGGCGCCACTGAGCGCCATGGGTTCCGGCCGCATTGAAAGGGCCGGGAAAGAGCCGGTCGATGTCGCTCAACGGGCGGCCACTCACCAGGGCCAGGGCCCCGCCCAGGCCGCGGGTGAGGGCCGCGAGTTGGGCCGGCAGCCCCGGTGACACGCGCACCGCTTGGGGCTCGGCGGCCAGGTCGAGCAGGGTCCCGTCGAGGTCCAGAAAGAGTGCCCAGTCGCGCATCCAGTCCGGGCAGTGCAGCGGGGTGGGCGCGTCGGGTCCGCTCATCGGCCATCCCGGCGGCGTGGCCGGCGCACGGGGGTGCTGACCCGGACGATCTGATCCTCGATCCGCTGGCGCTTGCGCAGCCGGGCGGCCTCCAGGAGCATCCGTCCGGCCCAGAAATAGATGTTGTGCTCGCTGACCAGGGCGCGCATCAGGTGCATCCGCTCACGCCGCTGCTCACGCGGCATCAGGAGCGCGCGATGCATCGCCCCGGCCATGGCGCCGCTGTCGTAGGGGTTGATAATCAGGGCCTCCAGCAATTCCCGCGAGACCCCGGCGAAGCTGCTCAGGACCAACACCCCGTCGTCGTCGCGGGCGGCGACGAACTCCTTGGCCACCAGGTTCATGCCGTCATGCAGGCTGGAGACCAGGCACAGGTCCGCGCGGTGCTCTGCTCGCGGTCGATGTGGCACTCCAGGAAGCGATCGACCGAGTCCAGGAAGTTCAGGCAGTGAAACTGGGTATGGAAGCCCAGGATGGTACTGCCCAGCAGCCCCTGCAGGATCTCCTCGCGCCAGGGGCAGATGCCGAAGACCTCGGGGTTGGGCCAGGGGAGGTGCCAAAACGTGATGATGGTGGCGCCGGGCAGGCGCTCGCGCACCATCTGCGGCAACAGGGCGAAGTGATAGTCCTGGACCAGGACCAGGGGGTTGGGGGACTGCGCCTCGGCCACCACCGCATCGGCAAACTTGCGGTTCACGGCCACATACTGATCCCAGTCGGAGGCGCGAAAGGTCGGGCGCACGAAGACGATATGGCACAGGGGCCAGAGTCCCTCGTTCGCCAGGCCGTAGTAGTAGCCGTCCTGCTCCGCGTCGGAGAGCCAGACCCGACGCAGCGTGTAGGCGGCGATAAAGACGGCCAGGTAGCGCTCCAGCTTGGCGCCGCGCCGCTCGATGAAGCTCAAATCATGGACGATGATCAGGTCGCCGAGATCGACCTCGCCGTCGCGCAGGGCAAAGACCGCGGTGAGCACTGCCCCGTCGCTACGCGGTGTCACTGTGAAGGTGGGCGTACCGCCCGCCCGCGGTGGGCATCCCAGGGTCTTGGGCCAGGTGGTGGAGCGGTGTGACAGGTGGCCGTCGGGGGTGCACAGACCGACCGCCAGCAGCCGCTCATCCCGCGTAATCCCTTGAAAAAGAATGCTCAGTCTGGGGCCGGCCGCGTCCTTGACCAGGCGCGCCACGGTGTCGTTGATGGAGTCGAAGACCAGTTGGGAGCGTTGCTCCACGTCGGCACGGAACCAGCGCTCGATCAACTCGCCGAGTACCGGGGTGGCCGCCCAGGCGATGCCCCCCAGGACGAGGAGCAGGGGGACGATGAATCTCAGTGCCATGCGCATGGACGGTACCTTTCGCAGCGCGGGGACGGCCAAGGCGGCACGCGTCAGCCGCCGCGCCACGGAGGTGGCGAAGAAATATGACCGCCTTCTGCTGTCTTGGTGAAGCCGCGGCTACCTACTATAGCAGCTTGACCAGGGCCGCGACCGCCGCCACCGCGGCCATGATCATCGCATCAAGGTCGCGACCGGGCCGCGGCCGGGCGCCATCAGCGAGCATTGCGCAGAGCGGCCCGCCGCGCCCCACAGGGCACGGTCCGGGAACCTGGGGTCAGGGGGCGCGCCGCGCATGCAGTTCGGCCAGCACGGGCGGTGACCGCGCGGGAACCTTGGCCGCTGGGTGACCCCGACCGCGCGGTCGCTGGCTTCGCTGATCCGGATCGCGATTTTGCGCTGCGGGGCTTCACGCCCGGTCCAGGATTCAGACTAACCCGCAGCAACGCCGGATCTGCGTTCGGGGTGTCGTTTACGGGTTGGGCGGGTCCGGGGCGGGCGTGCCCTGGTGGACGGGGTGTGCTCAGTATCTGCATACGGATTGATTCGGTGTCGGACATCACCGGGCTCATCGAATACGCTCGCCATGCCACCGGCGGTCCGTCCACACCCGGCCTGTCCGCTGCATCGGAAGTCGGGCTAACTGTGCTTCCGGAGGCGTTCAAGCCACGCAAGGTCGGCGGGATTATGGCCCGGAACCCGGGGTTTGTGCTATCGGGCGGGTTCGCCGGTTCACCCAGGGTCGACGGTGGTGGGGCGTGCGGGCAACGGTTCACCGGGGGACGTCGTTCGAACTGCCCCCCAAGTGCCCGGCGAAACCCTCGTCAGCGGCGGGCGAGGTGCCCGAATCGTGTGAGCGCATGAACAGAGTCCCGCGCAAGGCGGCGCCGTCCGCGTCGATGCCGCGGATATTCACATCCAGGACTTCACCGACCGGCGGGGCGTCCGGGTGCGCGTGGATGCGCACCGGCAGGTAGTTGGGCGTATAGCCGAACAGGTCCCCGGGCTGCCCCCCGCGGGTCTCACCCTCGCGCAGGACCCGGCAGTCGCGACCGATCTGGGAGGCGAAGACCTGGCGTCGCAGACGCTGCGCCAGGGCCTTGAGTTCCAGTACCCGCGCCCGCTTGGTGTCGGCGTCCGCCTGCCCGGGCAGGGTGGCGGCCCGGGTGCCGGCCCGCGGTGAATAGGTGAAGCAATGGACCTGGCCAAAGCCCATGGCGGCGACGAAGGCCAGCGTCTCCCGCCACTCGGACGCGGTCTCGCCGGGGAAGCCGACGATGATGTCGGTGGTGAGGTTGAGGCCCGGCACCGCGGCCCGTCCCGCCGTGGCCAGGCGGGCGAACTCGGCGACCTTGCAGCGGCGGGCCATGCGCCGCAGTACGGCATCGGCGCCGCTCTGCATCGGCAGGTGCAGGTGGGGCATCAGGCGTGGGTCGGCGAACAGGTCCCAGAAGCCGTCGGGCAGGTCCCAGGGCTCCAGTGAGCCCAGGCGGACCCGCGGGACCTGGGTCTGCCCGAGCACCGCGCGCACCAGCGCGGCCAGGTCGCTGCCGTGTTGACTCCCGGGGGCGCTGCCGTAGCCGCCCAAGTGGACGCCGGTGAGCACGACCTCTCGCACGCCGTCGGCGCTGAGGTCATCAATGGCGGTGACGATCTCCGGGAGCGGCCGGTCGCGCTCCGGGCCGCGCGCCAGGGTGGTCACGCAGAAGGTGCAGGCGTGGCGGCAGCCGTCCTGCACCTTGACGAAGGCGCGCTGGCGGCCGCGGGCGAAGAGTGGGTTGGCCGCGCCCGCGGTGGCCGACTCTGGCCGCAGCGGCAGGTCCAGAGCGGCGGCAGCGATCTCCACCAGCCGGTCCTTGTCGCGGTTGTCGACCAGGAGTTCTACCCCGGCCTCCAGCACCAGGTCCGCCGCCTCCAGGGAAGCCAGGCAGCCGCTCACGACCAGGCGCGCCTGCGGGTGGGTGCGGTGCGCGCGCCGTAGCCATTGGCGCGACTTGCGCGCCGCCTCGGCGGTCACGGCGCAGGTGTTGAGGACCACCAGGTCCGCCGGTTCGTCGTCCCCGGCCAACTCAAAACCGCGCGCACGAAAGCCCTGGGCCCAGCCCTCCAGTTCGGCCTCGTTCAGGCGGCAGCCGAAGGTCTTGAGCAGGATGCGGGTGCTGGTGCTCATGCGCGGCCCGTGGGCGTCGCCACGGTCAGTCCAGGCCCCGGGTGCTTGGGTGGGGCTTGGGGGCCGCTGCCGTGCCGGGGGCGGCCCGACGCCCCGCCGTGCGCGGGATCCGCAGCAGCAGGGTGTCGCCGCTGCTCTCCCGGGTCAGGTGCCGCAGGTCCGCGTCCGCCGGTAGCGGGACCTTGCGCCGGACGGCGCCGTGGGAGCCGCTGGAACTTGCCCGATAGCCGCTGCCGTCGCCGACGCGCCCCTCCTCTACGCGGCTGCTGCCGGTGCGCAGCGAGAGGGTGAGGCTCTGGCCGCTGGGGGTGACCTGGACCTGGTCCGGTTGGCCGCCCCCGACCTTGACGCGCAGCAGATAGCCGCTGGCGGTGGGCTCGCCGACCACATCAAGGCGTGGGGGGGCCGCTGCCAGTGCACCCTCGTCGGGGGCGTGCGACTCGGCGCGCAAGCGCGTCGCGGGTCCGGCCGTGGGCGTGTCGGCGGCCGTGCGGCCCGACTCGGCCTGGAGCGGGGGAAAGCGGCCCGGTTCGTCGGTGCTGCCGGTCCAAGACCAGGCCGGGACGGCGGCGAGGCTGAGGAGGGCGAGTACGAATCGGTCGCGGGTCATCGGCAACTCCCAAGGGTTAGCGGTCGGGGTGTGGGCAGGGACGGGTGCCTCAATCGCGCCGGTTCCAGGTGGGGCGGTCCAGTTCGTCGGTCAGCCCGTGTTCCCGGAGCCAGTCACGGGCGTCCACGGCGTCCTCTCCGAACCAGGCACCGGCCGAGCCCAGCCTGAAGGTGTAGCCCCAGGCATCCATATCGGCGACCATACGCGCCCGCCCCACCCCAGGGATGGCGTCGGCCAGCAGGATCTGCAGGTAGCAGACGGCGTTTTCCTCCGGATAGTCGCCGCCCGCGTCCGTGTCCAGGGTGGCGCGCCGCCCCTGGTCCATGCAGATGTAGTGGCAGGCCTCGTGCATGACCGAGTGCAGGGGGGTGTCGGTGCGCAGATAGAGCCGGTCGCCGATCAGCCCGGCCTCGGACGTGCCAAAGTAGCTCCCCGGGATGGGGGTGTCGGCGGGGCACACCACGACCTGTACCCCGTAACGCTCCAGCACGGCCGCCGCCGCTGCCTGGTCCGTCTCGGACCAGGCGAGCGTGGTCCCGGCGCTCGCGTCAGGCGTCGGCGCGCGGTGAAATACTGGTTGGTCGAGTTGCATCGCCTATCAACACCGGCACTGATTAACGGGCAACCATGATACCCGATCGCCCGCCACTGCTGTCCCTGTCCCTGTCCCCATTTCCGAGGTGATCATGCTCCCGAGTCCCGTGTTGTCCGTCATAGTCCCGACCTTCAACGAGCGGGAGAACATCCGGGAACTGGTGCAGCGCCTCAGTGTCGTCCTCGCTGGGATCGCCTGGGAGGTCATCTTCGTCGATGATGACTCGCCGGACGGCACCGCCGCCCTGGTGCGGGAAATCGCGCGGCAGGACTCCCGGGTGCGGGTGCTGCACCGCGTCGGCCGGCGTGGACTCTCCACCGCCTGCGTGGAGGGGATGCTGGCCAGTTCCGCGCCCTATCTGGCGGTGATGGACGGGGACTTGCAACATGACGAACGCATCCTGCCCGCCCTGCTGCGCGGGGTGAAGGACGACGGTTTCGACATCGCCATCGGCAGCCGCTATGTGAAGGGCGGGGGCCTGGGCCAATGGGCGGGCGATCGTCAACTGGCCAGTCGCTTCGCGACCGGCGTCTCCCGCCTGGTACTCAAGGCGGCGGTGCAGGACCCCATGAGTGGCTATTTCCTGCTCCGGCGCGAGGTCCTGGAAGGGGCGGTGAATGACCTCTCCGGGATTGGTTTCAAGATCCTTCTGGACTTCTTCGCCTCGAGCCCGCGGCCCCTGCGTTTCATCGAGGTTCCCTATGAGTTCCGGACCCGGGCGGCGGGCGAGAGCAAGTTCGATACCGCGGTCCTCTGGGACTTCCTGATGATGCTCCTGGACAAGACTCTGGGCCGCTATATCCCGATCCGCTTCATCCCCTTCGCCCTAGTCGGCGGAGTCGGGGTCTTCGTCCACCTGTTCATTCTCTGGCTGGTCTATGACCTGGGCGGCGCCGGCTTTGCCGTCGGTCAGAGTCTGGCCGCGGTCGTGGCCATGACCTTCAACTTTTTCATCAATAACGTCATCACCTACCGTGACCGGCAACTGCGCGGCTGGGGCCTGCTGCGCGGGTGGGTCTCCTTCACGCTCGCCTGCTCGCTCGGCGCCGTCGCTAACGTCGGCATCGCCACCTACGCCTTCGAGACCCAGTTCCTCGGCAATACCGCCTGGGTGCTGTCGGCCGTCGCCGGGATCATCGTGGGGGCGGTGTGGAACTACGCCGTGACCTCGGTCTATACCTGGAACAAGGTCAAGGGGGCCTGACTTCTATCTGACGCCGACCCCTTTGATGGTGTCCGCCAGTGCCGAGTTCCAGACTCATTTAATGACTTCGGCGGCTGAGCCTGATTAGGCCGCCAACATAGCGCGTTGCCTGGCGTCAGCGGCAACGCAGGGTTAATTTCTGGGTGCGGGTTACTCGCTAGGTTGCGATGATATCGGTGAAGATCGGTACGTGACGCTCCGTCAGGAACAGATAGTTGGTCAGCGCGCCGTCGTACACGGGCATTTCAAACTCGTCGTTCGCCTCCACCCGACCGGATGGCAGTATCCGAAATGATCGGTATCCCAAGCTTTGCGTTAGCCTTCTGATCGCGGCAATACCCTGTCTTCGCTGACTGACCATTTCCATAACCTGTTCCGACAAGGGATGGGTGCCACACAAAAACTCCGTCGGCAGGATTTCAAGCAACAGGATCGGCTCATATCTCGCTAAAGTCTCCTTCATCCCGATCAACACCTGCCACTCCGCACCCTCTACATCGATCTTCACCATCGCGATCACTTTTTCCGCCAAGAGTCGAAAGATCTCATCCCCGGGCTCCAGGATCACCGGGAAAGATATGGAATAGGGTCTATCCCTCAGTTCCGGGACAAGGGAGGCCCCGGGATCGGCCTCTCCGCCGATACTCAGGTGGCCCAGTGACATCCGTGAAGAAAGCCCAAAGGGAAATATGTGGAAATCGCGGAGATGATTGATATCAATCAAGCGAGCCAGATAGCCGATGCAACTCGGCTGGAGTTCGAATCCGAGATACCGCCGATGCTTGTCGCAGCCGGCAACTTTCACGAGTGTCTGCCCGATATTTGCACCGATATCGACGAATGTGCCCGAGCTGCGTGCAAGCACGTGGCCGATGACTCTGCGTACGCCCTCTTCGCTCCCGAAAAGATGTTCCAGACCCATACCACGGATGATGGGAATCGAAACAGTAGTTGTGCCCACCATCACTTCCACATCGAATGAGAAGTGATAGGCTACAGCTGAACTCCTAATCGCAAGAAATGTCAGCAGCCGTTTGTAAAGTCGCATATCGCCCTCCGGTGTCAGGCGCAGTATCTATCGACCTGGGGCCAGCCGCATTGCGTGATTGCCGGTGAGAGTGGGCCGTAATTGGCGTCACGCCGCATTCTCTGACCGATTCGCGTTGCTTTGCTCCCTAATAATCCTCTCGCGTTACAGTCCCACCGGCAGCGGATTCACGTGCCAAATCTTCTGCGCATACTCCCGAATCGCCCGGTCCGACGAGAACTTGCCCATGCGCGCGACATTGAGGATGGACATGCGGTCCCAGCGCGGCTGGTCCGCCCAAGCGCGGCTCACGCGCTCCTGGCAGTCGCAGTAGGCGCGGTAGTCGGCGAGCACCATGAAGGGGTCCTGGTGGATCAGGTTGTCGGTCAGGGGCCGGAACAGGGTGGTGTCGCCGTGGGCGAAGAGGCCCGAATTGATGAGGTCGATCACCGATTTCAACTCGGGGTCGTCGCGGTAGAGTTCCCAGGGACGATAGCCCTCGGCCTGGCGGCGGCTCACCTCGTCGGCGGTCATGCCGAAGAGGAAGAAGTTTTCGGCGCCGACCTCTTCACGGATCTCGACGTTGGCCCCGTCGAGCGTGCCGATGGTGAGTGCACCGTTCATGGAGAACTTCATGTTGCCGGTCCCGGATGCCTCCTTGCCGGCCAGTGAGATCTGCTCAGAGAGGTCGGCGGCGGGATAGAGCCGCTGGCCGTTCTGGACATTGAAATTGGGCATGAAGGCGATGCGCATGAAGCCGTTGACCTGGGGGTCGTGATTGATGACCTCGCCCACCGCATTGATCAGCTTGATGATCAGCTTGGCCATGTAATAACCGGGCGCGGCCTTGGCCCCGAAGATGAAGGTGCGCGGGACCATGGGGCGGTGCGGGTCCTGCTTGAGGCGCTGGTAGAGGCTCACGATGTGCAGCAAGTTGAGGTGTTGGCGCTTGTATTCGTGCAGACGCTTGGCCTGGACGTCGAAGAGCGATTCGGGGTCGACCGTGACCCAGGCGTTCTTTGCCAGCCACAGGGCCAGGTTGCGCTTGGCGACGGTCTTGACCGAGCGCCATTGTGCCTGGAGTCCGGAGTCGTCCGCGTGGCGTTCCAACTCATGCAGGCGGTCGAGATCGCGCAGCCAGCGGTCGTCCCCGCAGGTCTCGGTGATCAGGGCGGCGAGCCGGGGGTTGCACACGGCGATGAAGCGGCGCGGGGTCACCCCGTTGGTGACGTTGTGGAAGCGCTCCGGCCACATCTCGAAAAAATCTTTGAGCACCGTGGTCTTGACCAATTCGGAGTGGAGTTCGGCGACGCCGTTGACCGCGCTCGATCCCACCACCGCCAGGTTGGCCATGCGCACGCGCCGCCCGCCCTCCTCACCGATCAGCGACATCCGCGCGACCCGGCCCTCGTCATTGAGGAAGCGGACCCGTACCTCGTCGAGGAAGCGGCGGTTGATCTCGTAGATGATCTCCAGGTGGCGCGGCAGGACCTTCTCGAACAGCCGCACCGACCAGGTCTCCAGGGCCTCCGGCAGCAGGGTGTGGTTGGTGTAGCAGAAGGTCTTGTGGGTGATGGTCCAGGCCTGGTCCCAGCCCATGCCGTGTTCGTCCATCAGCAGGCGCATCAGTTCCGCCACCGCGATCGCCGGGTGGGTGTCGTTGAGCTGGGCGACGAATTTCTCGGCGAAGCTGTCCAAGGGGCCCACGGTATTGAGATGCAGCCGGATCATGTCCTGGAGCGAGCAGGAGACGAAGAAATACTGTTGCTTCAGGCGCAGTTCCTTGCCCGCGGCGGGCTCGTCATTGGGGTAGAGGACCTTGGAGATGGTTTCCGCCTCGATCTTGGCCTGGACCGCGCCGTAATAGTCGCCGACGTTGAATGACTGGAAGTCGAATGACTCGGGGGCCTCGGACTTCCACAGCCGCAACAGGCTGACGTTGCCGACGCCATAGCCCATGATTGGGGTGTCATAGCCGACACCGATGACCTGCATGTCTGCCACCCAACGCACGCGCAGGGTCCCGTGGGCATCCTGGTATTGTTCGGTGTGCCCGCCGAACTTGACTGGGAAGCGCAGCCCGTGGCGCGGGATCTCCCAGGGGTTCCCGTTCTTGAGCCAGGTGTCGCTCTTCTCCACCTGCCAGCCGTCCTCGATCACCTGATCGAAGATGCCGAATTCATAGCGAATGCCGTAGCCGATGGCCGGGATCTGCTGGGTGCTGAGCGAGTCCATGTAGCAGGCGGCGAGCCGGCCCAAACCGCCGTTGCCTAGTCCCGGTTCCTCCTCGGTCTCGATGAGCTCACGCAGATCGAGCCCCAGTTCCGCACCGGCCTCGCGGGCCACCTCAGTAATCCCCAGGTTGACCAGGTTGTTGAGCAGGTGGGGCCCGAGCAGGAATTCGGCGGACAGGTAGCAGACGGTGCGCGCCTTGGTCTCCCGGTAGGTCTCGGCGGACTTGATCCAGCGCCCCAGCAGGCGGTCGCGTACCGTATAGGCGGCGGCCATGTAGAGGTCATTGGGGCTCGCGACCTCCCGGAAGCGGCCCTGGACGTAGAAGAGGTTGTCGATGAAGGCGCGGTTCAGTGCGTCCTTCGACATGCCGGTTCTGGTGTGCTCGTGGGTCGGAACCGCCGCTTCGTGTCGGGTGTCGGGCGTCTTCTCGGGGGGCATAGGGCGCCTCTTAGGGGGAGTGCCAGGGGTTGAAAATGAAGAGCGAAGAGGACTGATCCCCCTTCTTGGGTGGCCGCGCCGTTGTCGTTGTCGTAATCGTTGTCGTAATCGAGGTCATCGTAGCGACCCGGATTCTCTCGCACGCGAAATTGCATCGTTTCTCCGACAACGACAACGACAACGATTGTACTCGTTGGTTAGATTATTTCTGACTCGTTACTTACAGCGGCCAAGTCCACTGCTCGAACTCCGGCTTGTCGATGCCGTTTTCAAAGGCGTAGGCGCGTGCCTCGATCTGCAGGTCGCGCAGTCGCTGCTTGACATGGGCACCGGTCGCCTGCAGGCGCGGGACCCGGTTGATCACGTCGATGGCCAGGCTGAAGCGGTCGATCTCGTTGCTGATCGCCAACTCCAGGGGTGTATTGATGTTGCCCTTCTCCTTGTAGCCGCGCACGTGCAGGTTGGCGTGGTTGGTGCGGCGGTAGGCCAGGCGGTGGATCAGCCAGGGGTAGCCGTGGAAGTTGAAGATGATCGGCTTGTTCTTGGTGAAGATGGAGTCGAAGTCGGCGTCGGACAGGCCGTGCGGGTGCTCGCCGGCTGGCTGCATCCGGAATAGATCCACCACGTTGACGAAGCGGATCCGGATGTCCGTGAAGGCCTCGCGCAGCATCGCGGTGGCGGCCAGGGCCTCCTTGGTGGGGATGTCGCCGCAGCCCACCATCACCACGTCCGGTTCCACCCCCTGGTCGTTGCTCGCCCACGCCCAGATCCCCAGGCCCTTGGTGCAGTGCTTGACCGCCTCGTCCATGCTCAGATATTGCAGGTGGTCCTGCTTGTCGCAGACGATGACGTTGATGTTGTTCATGCTGCGTAGGCAGTGGTCGGCGGTGGACAGCAGGCAGTTGACGTCCGGGGGCAGGTAGATCCGGGTGACGTGCGGGTTCTTGTTGACCACGACGTCGAGGAAGCCGGGGTCCTGGTGGGTGAAGCCGTTGTGGTCCTGGCGCCAGACGGTGGAGGTGATCAGCAGGTTGAGCGAGGAGACCGGCGCCCGCCAGGGGATCTCGTTGCAGATCGCCAGCCACTTGGCATGCTGGTTGTACATGCTGTCGATGACGTGGACGAAGGCCTCGTAGGTGGCGAAGAAGCCGTGGCGGCCGGTCAGCAGATAGCCCTCGTACCAGCCCTCGAGCGTGTGCTCGGAGAGCATCTCCAGGACGCGCCCGTCCGGGGCCAACTCACCGCCGTCGGCGTCCTCCGGTTTGTAGTCGCACAGCCACAGTTTCTTGCTGACGGCGTAGATCGCGTCGAGCTTGTTGGAACTGTTCTCGTCCGGGCCGAAGACCCGGAAATTGCGCATGTTCTCCGCCATGATGTCGCGTAGCATGGCGCCCAAGGGCTTGGTGTTCATGGCGCGGGTGGTCCCGGGAGTACCGACGTCCGCCGCATAGGTGCGGAAGTCCGGCATCCGCAACGCCCGGCGCAGGATGCCGCCGTTGGCGTGGGGGCTGGCGCTCATGCGCAGGGTGCCCGTGGGGGCGAGCGCCCTGAGTTCGGGGATCAGCCGGCCCGCGGTGTCGAACAGTTCTTCGGGCTTATAGCTCCTGAGCCAGTCCTCCAACTGCTTTAAATGTGAAGGATTGTTGTGCAGGCCGGACAGGGGCACCTGGTGGGCGCGCCAGAAGCCTTCCACCTTGTGGCCATCGACCTCCTTGGGGCCGGTCCAGCCCTTGGGCGTGCGCAGCACGATCATGGGCCAGTGGCCGCGGGTCGCCGAGCCGGTCGTGCGCGCGTCCTGCTGGATGGCGTGGATGTCGCGCAGGCAGGTATCGAGCGTGGCGGCCATCAGCTGATGCATCGCCATGGGGTCGTCGCCCGCCACGAAGTGGGGGGTCCAGCCGTAGCCGCGCATCAGGCTCGCCAGTTCCTCGTCGGGGATGCGCGCCAGCAGCGTCGGGTTGTTGATCTTGTAGCCGTTCAGATGCAGGATCGGTAGCACCGCCCCATCGCGGATGGGGTTCAGGAACTTGCTGGAGTGCCAGGAGGTGGCGAGCGGACCGGTCTCGGACTCGCCGTCGCCCACCGCCACGACCACCAGCAGGTTGGGGTTGTCGAAGGCGGCGCCGAAGGCGTGGGAGATGGAGTAGCCGAGCTCCCCGCCCTCATGGATCGAGCCGGGGGTCTCCGGAGTGCAGTGCGAGCCGATGCCGCCGGGGAAGGAGAACTGCTTGAAGAAGGCTTGCAGGCCCTCCTCGTCTTCGCTCTTGTTGGGGTAGACCTCGGAGTAGGTCCCTTCCAGGTAGATCGGCGCCAGCACGCCCGGGGCGCCGTGGCCCGGGCCGGCCAGGAAGATGGCCTCCTGGTTCTGTTCGCGGATGATCCGGTTCATGTGTACCCACATGAAGGCGAGGCCCGGGCTCGCACCCCAATGGCCTAAGAGCCGCTGCTTGATGTGTGCCTCCTGCAGGGGCTCGCGCAGCAGCGGGTTGTCGCGCAGATAGATCATGCCGGCCGCCAGGTAGTTGCAGGCGCGCCAGTAGGCGTTCATCTGGCTTGCAAGCGCTGGAGACAATGGCTGGAGAGGGGCCTGATGCGTCGCCGTGCCGGGGTCTGTCGCGGTCATGGGAGGTCCTCTTCGGTGGTGATTGGCTCTTCTTCGCGGTGCCGGTGCACGGCTGCGCAGCAGCCCGCGCGCACGGCGTCGCTGATACTCGCCTAAGGGTTAGGATCGGCGCAAGCACAGCGCAGCGTCGGCACCCGCTCAATGCGCCAATTCCGGCCGGCGTGCTGCCAGAAATCCGCCAGCGAGGCTCCCGCCGGGGCCGGCGCCTGACCCAGCCAGGCCCAGGCGCGCTGCAGGGTCGGTACGGGATCGGCCGGGTCCACCGGGGCGGCCGCCCACGACTTGCTGAGCTTACGACCCCGGTGATCCAGCGCGAGCGGGACATGGGCGTAGGTCGGGGTGGGGAGCCCCAAAACCTGTTGCAGCAGGCACTGGGCAGGCGTGCTGGCGAGCAGGTCGGCCCCGCGCACCACATGGCTGATGCCCTGACTGGCGTCATCGACGACGACCGCCAGTTGGTAGGCGTGGATGCCGTCGGCGCGCCGCAGGACCAAGTCACCGATGGCCGCCGCGACGTCCTGATACTGTGCGCCTTGGATGCGGTCGTGAAACTGCCGCGACGCATGACTGGTGCGCAGGCGGATGGAGCGGGGCGCCCGCCCGGGCGGCAGGCCGTTGCGGCAGGTGCCGGGGTAGACGGGGCCGGCGCTGCCGTGCCGACCGGTGCGGGCGATCTCGGCCCGCGTGCACGCGCAGGGGTAGGTCAGGCCGAGTGCGGTTAGTCGTTCCAAGGCATCTTCATAGGCAGCGGTGCGCAGGCTTTGAAACAGCGGTGGGCCGTCCCAGCGCAGGCCCAAGGCGAGCAAGGTGCGCAGGATCGTGTCGGCCGCCCCCGGAACGGTCCGCGGTCGATCCAGGTCCTCGATGCGCACCAGCCACTCGCCGCCATGGGCGCGGGCATCGGCAAAACTCGCGACGGCCGTGATGAGTGAGCCGAAGTGCAGCACACCCGTGGGTGAGGGGGCGAAGCGGCCGCGGTAGGCCACGGGGGCTGGCGGCAGGGCGGTGGGCGCCCGGGGGCGCTCAGCCGCGCTGTTTCTCGCGGATCTCGTCCAAGGTCTTGCAGTCGATGCAGAGCGTGGCAGTGGGGCGCGCTTCGAGGCGGCGGATGCCGATCTCCACCCCGCAGGCCTCGCAGTACCCGTACTCATGTTCGGTGATGCGGGTCATCGCCTCATCGATCTTCTTGATCAGCTTCCGCTCGCGGTCGCGTGTGCGCAGTTCCAGGCTGAACTCCGACTCCTGGGTTGCGCGGTCGTTGGGGTCCGGGAAATTGGTCGCCTCGTCCTGCATGTGGTGGACGGTCCGGTCCACCTCCTCCATCAGCGACTGCTTCCAGGCCAAGAGGATCAGGCGGAAGTGCTCCTCCTGCGCCGGGCTCATGTACTCTTCGTCGCTTGCCGCCTTGTAGGGCTCAAAGCCGAACGCCTTGGGCTCCTGGTTGTTGGCTGGGTTGGTTACGGTCTCGGCCATGAACGTGCTCCCGCAGGCTCGCAGTAGGATGAGTCGCGGCCCATGTCCCCAGGCCCGTCGTCGGGCCGGGCCGCGAAAAACGCCCTTTAGTACCAGATTGACGCGCCATGGGCAACCCGCCGCACAGCATACGGCACCCGGGCCGTGCGGCCAAGCGCCAGCTACCGGGCATTCGCGCCTTGGGGAACCTTGAAAAACCCCGCTTCGCCCCATTTTACAACGACTGCTTCGCCCGCCGCCGCCCGCAGCTCAGTCAAACCGGCAGCACCAGACCCCGCAAACCCAGGTGTCAGTAGACCGCGGCGTCGCGGGCGGCCGCCGCGGGATCGCTCCGTCGGCCCCGACAACCGCCCTGCCGCTCTGGCCCTGGCGGCATCGCGATGCTTGACGGTCAGCGACGGCCGCGCGCTCAGATTGCTTCGACCTCGACGGCCGTGCGATGCTTCCGGGTCGCAGGGGCCGTCCGGCACCGGTGCCGGGATCCGGCGGACCACTGCGTGTCGGTCCTTGCCCCCGCCGCCTGGCTTGGCGCGTCCCGTATCGAGTGGGAGCTGCGGCGGTTCGCGTGCATCCCGACTGTGCCATAATTGACCAGCTTCGTCTGAAAAGGCGGGTGTCAGGGGGCGGTAACCGTCTATTTTGCCGTCGGCACGGCTTGGCGCATCGGGGCCCAAAACCCCTGTTGCAGTCGCGGTGCGGTGAGGTAGCGTCTCCCGAGAGTGGGTCACCTGAGGACCTGGTCTCGGCAAATCTTTATCGATATCTTGGGGGCAAGAGACTCGTGCGTCATTTCGGTATCCTTGGGGTCGTGATGCTGTCCGTCGCCGTGGCCGGTTGCTCCACGCCAAAGTTCTCGTCTCTGCCGGAGGCGACTTACGAACTGCGCTCCGCCAGCAAGTACAAGATCGGTCCCGGTGACTCGGTCCAGATTTTTGTGTGGCGTTATCCCGAGGTCAGCACGACTGTTCCCGTACGACCGGACGGCTATATCACTGCGCCCCTGCTGGAGGATGTGCCCGCCTCCGGCAAGACGCCGACCGAACTGGCGCGGGACCTGGAGCAGGCCTTGTCGGTGTACTTACGCGATCCCCTGGTGACTGTAATCGTGCAAGGATTCCAAGGAATCTATCCGGAGCAGATACGGGTTCTGGGTGAAGCCGCTCATCCCCAGGCGTTGCGCTACGTCGATGGGATGACCTTGCTCGATCTGATGATCCAAGTCGGCGGCACGACCCAGTTTGCGGCGGGCAACCGGGCGGTCCTGATGCGTTTCGAGAAGGGGGAGCGCAAGCGCTATACCGTGAGACTGGACGCTTTGATCAAGCAGGCCGATATGTCCGCGAATGTCGACATGCGGCCGGGTGATATCCTTATCATCCCCGAGTCCTGGTTCTAGTTCGTGCCATTGTCCGTGCGCTGATCCTATGCAAGAATTACTCCGCCTCGCCTTTCAGTATCTGGACGGCATCTGGCGCCACCGTTGGTATGCCTTGGCGGTGGCACTGATCGCCAGTCCGATCGGCTGGTTCTATACGGCCAGCCTGCCTGACGAGTACATCGCGCAGGCGCGCGTGTTCGTCGATACCGACTCTATATTGACGCCGCTGCTGAGCGGATTGGCCATCCAGACCAGCGACAGCCGGCGTGTAACCATGATGACCAATGTGTTATTCAGCCGTGACAACATGGAAAAGCTGGCGCGCATGACCGACATGGACCTGAGTGCCAAGACGCCGCAGCAGATGGATGACCTGGTCCGGGACTTGAAAACACGGGTGTCGCTGGTGCGCCAGGGCGACAACATCTACACCATCGCGTTCGAGGACCGCTCGCCGGACCTCGCCAAACGCGTAGTCCAGTCGATGCTGACGATCTTCGTCGAGTCGAATCTCGGTTCCTCCCGGCAGGATCAGGACTCCGCCGAGCGTTTTCTGCAACGGGAGGTCAAAGACTACGAGCGGCGGCTGGTCGATGGCGAGCGCAAGGTGAAGGACTTCCGGATGCGTAATATGGATATCCTGTCCGATCGAGGGTCTTACTATTCGCGCTTGCAGGCGTCACGCGCCTCGCTCAAACGCGCCGAAGACGGTGTCCGATCCGCCACCCGGCGGCGCGATCAGCTCGCCGACCAGATCGCCATCACCGAAGAGGAAGGCGCCGAGAGCGTGGACTACTCCGACTACATCAGCGACGCGCTGAAGAGCCATCTCGGCGAGTATGATCAGCGCATTCGCGATATGCAGAAGCAACTGGACGAATTGCTCTTGCGCTATACCGAGATTCATCCGGATATCGTCGCGAGCAAGGCCGCACTGGAGCGGCTCAAAGCGCAGCGCGAGGCTGCGAAGCAGGAGTTTCTCGCCAAGCAGGACCGCACTACAGTTGTCAAATCTCTATCTGGTAACCCGATTTACCAGCAGTTGCGGCTGCGCCTGTCCGAGGCGGAATCAGAGATCGCCAACCAGCAGGCGATGGTCGAAAATCTCAAGGGCGACATCGAAAAATATCAGGCATCTGTCGACCAAGTCTTACAAGTGGAGTCGGAACAACAACAGCTCAATCGCGACTACTCGATTCTGCGGTCGAACCACTCCCAGTTGCTGGAGCGGATTGAAAAGGCAAGGTTGACGCGCGAGGCCGACACCAGTGTCGATACGGTCAAATTCCGCACCCTGGACCCGCCCAAGGTGCCCAGTCAACCGAGCGCCCCCAATCGCCTGCTCCTCTCGTCATCCGTGTTCGGTGGTGCTTGGACCGCGGGGGTCGGGCTCGCCCTGCTGCTCTCGCTGCTGCGCCCCGTATTCGGCGACCGGCGCCAGTTGACCGAGGCGACTGGTCTGCAGGTGCTCGGTAGCGTCAATATGGTCTGGACTATCGTCGAGCGGCGCAAGAAATTGTGGTCGGACATTGCCTTCGGTACGGTGCTGATTGGACTGCTCGGTCTGTTCTCCGCGGTGTTGGCCGTTTTTTACCTTCACATCGACATTATGTCGAAACTGCCGCTATGAGTATTATCGAAAAAGCCGCCGAACGTCTCTCGGCGTCACGCCAAGCGGCGGCACCACAGTTGCCGGTTGCGGACCCAGTCCGCAACCCAGTGCCCGATCGAACCGCGGAGCCGCCTCGCGCCATTCCGCCCGGTGCCGCGGCGGGCCAAGTGCATATCCCGCCGGTGACCGTGACGAACCCTGTCATTCTGCTCACCAGCCATGAAAACGACTTCCTGCTGTCCCCCGAGGGCGGACGCTCGCGGACGGCGGAGGAGTTTCGGGTGATCAAGCGGCCGCTCCTGATCAACGCCTTCGAGCGGTCGTTGCAGGGGGTGAAGTATCCGAACCTGCTCATGGTGACCAGTTCGGTGCAGGGCGAGGGCAAGACCTTCACGGCGCTTAACCTTGCCATTTCCATTACCATGGAGATGGACAGTACGGTGCTGCTGATCGACGCGGACGTTGCCAAGCCCGGGCTGTCCCGGCGACTGGGGGTCCGGGAGCGCCCTGGGCTGATCGACCGCCTGGTCGATGAGTCGATCGATCTCTCGCAGGTTCTGCTCAAGACCGATATCCCCAAACTGACGGTGCTGCCCGCGGGTATCTCGCATAAGCGATCGACCGAGTTGCTGGCGAGCGGTAGTATGCGGCGTCTGTTGTCTGAAGTCGCCTCGCGTTATTCCGACCGTATCGTCCTGTTCGATTCACCTCCGGTGCTGGAAACGACGGAGGCTGGTGTCTTGGCCTCGTTGATGGGGCAAGTGGTGATCGTCGTCGAACACGATACCACGGCCCAAGGCATCGTGCGCGAGACGCTGGCCCATCTGGAATCAACGGATAACGTATTTCTGGTTCTCAACAAGTGCAAGGGCGGCCTGTTCACCGGCAAATATGGTTATGGTTATGGCTATGGCTACGGTTACGGTTACGGCTATGGATACGGTTCCTATGGCGATGCGGACGCGAAAGAAACTTAGCAACAACCCAGAGTACGGCTGGGGCTTGCGTTGAGTCGTTTGCGACTCGGGCGGTCGGCGCCTTCCCGGCGTTTTGGTAAGGACGCGACGGGGATGGAGCACTACCGCGTTGTGCGCTTCCCCCGGGCGCTGTGTGCGCCCTGGCTCTCGCGCGCGAGTACGGTTTGTGGATGGGTGCGGCCCGGTCGCTGCCTGCGTTGGTCAACCTTGCTCATGATTGCGGGGATGGCGTCTGTGGCGGCAGCCGAACCGATCATCGCCTCCGCCGGCCTCTTGACGAGACTGATATTCACCGACAACCTGTTCCTGACGGATCAGGGCGGGACCGCTGCGGGGACTGCATCGCCCGCCGGATTCGCCGCGCCCCGGGTCAGTGCATCCGCGAACCAGGCACCGGCCTCCGGGATGATCCTGCAATTGCTCCCAAACATCACCGGCGGGCGCACCACTCGCCGTACTTCCTATCGCTACTACTACGGTCCGAGTGTGTTGCTCTACGGGGGGGGGCATTCCGATCTCAATCGCGTCTTCCACGTGCTTCAAGCCGATGCCGCCGTGGACGTGGTGGACGACTATGTCTCACTGCAAGTGAGTGCGAATGCCAATCAGAACTTGATCGATGCCGGCGCCGGTAATGCTGGGTTCACCGCTCTCGGCAACCCCGACGCCTTCGGCCAGACGGCCTCGATCCAGATCACCCCGGTGATTCGATTGCCGGTCCTGCGCGGCGATTTCGCGTCCGTGCAGTTCGCGCCGGGCCTGAACTATGTGTTCGCGGCGAAGACGGCTGACGGTCCCGACAACAGCGGCTCCACGGGATCCCAGAGTACACTGACGATCACCAGCGGCGACTATTTTTCCCGCGCGCCCTGGCAGATCGCCGCTTCCAGCAATCTATTCAACAACGGAAACAATACCGGTGCTGGAAATCGCAGCGGTTACGGTACGACCAGCGTCAGCGGCACCGTCACCTATCCAATCAGCGACCAGTGGCAGATCCAGGGTCTCGTCGGCTACGACTGGGGAAGCTACGAGTCGCTGTCGCAGCCGGGCGGTTTTCGCTGGCGGGTGACGCCCTATTGGTCTCCGTCGCGCGACACCACGATCGGTCTCGGTTACGGTTATCGTTTTTCCGGTGCGGACTATTATGCGAACATTGAGCATCGCCACAAGAAGACCGTCCTGACAGCGAGCTACGAGATCGAGGTGTCGAACGCGCGCACGGCGATCCTCGACAGCAACGCAGTCAATTTCGAGGATCCATACGGACAACCGATCACGAGCCCGCTTGCCTACCAGACCCTCTCGGGCTCCATTTCAAATCCGGCGCTCGTCGCCGGCTTTTTTATTCAGAAGCAGTTACTCTTGGGTATTACCTCCCAGTTCGGGCGGACGACTGCCGCCCTCAGCGTCAATAACTATCACTGGGATTATCTGGACGTTGGCAACCAAGTGGATCAGAACCAGGGCAGTGTCACGCTCAAGCGCGCCCTGTCGCAGCGCGCCAGCGGCAGCCTGGACCTGCAATACTGGACCTACGAGCAGTCGGCGCCCGGCGCTGTTGACTACGACCAGTTCCAACTCTCGACCGAGTATAGTTATCAGGTCAACCGCCAGACGCGAGGCAGTGTACGCTATTTCTACAACCGGCAAAGCTCGGCCACACCGAGCCAGAATTTCGACGAAAACGGCCTGTGGTTAACACTGAATTGGAGCATGTGAGGCGGCATGTACGATGAATTCTACGGCCTCTCCGGCAAGCCCTTCCAACTGACGCCCGACCATCGCTTTTTCTTCGACAGTCAAGGCCACCACCGGGCGCTGGCGTATCTGCGCTACGGCCTGGAGCAGGGGGAGGGTTTCATTGTCATCACCGGGGCCATCGGAACCGGTAAGACGATTCTGGTCCGGGCGCTGTTCAGCGAACTTGAAGGGCGCAATATCATGGCCGCGCAACTGGTGACGACCCAGGTCGAGCCCGAGGATATGTTGCGCATGGTGTGCGCGTCATTCGGTCTGGCGCACGAGGGCATGAACAAGGCGACCCTCCTGCATAATCTGGAGGTCATTGCCAGGACCCGCTTCGCGGAGGGGCGGCGCATCCTCTTGGTGGTCGATGAGGCCCAGAATCTCCCGGACCGATCGCTCGAAGAACTGCGGATGCTGGCCAATTTTCAGGTCGATGGGCGATCACTATTTCAGAGTTTCCTGTTGGGTCAGGAAGAACTGCGGCGGACGCTGCAATTGCCGAACATGGAGCAACTGCGGCAGCGCATCATTGCGGCCTATCATCTGGAGCCGTTGTCGCGCGAGGAAACGAGCGCCTATATTCGGTTCCGCCTGGAGCGTGTGGGCTGGGCGGGGGAGCCGGAATTCGCGCCCGAGGTGTTCGAACTGGTTCATGCCGAGACCGGCGGCGTGCCGCGGCGCATCAACACCCTCTGCGACCGGCTACTGCTGTTCGGCTGCATTGAGGAAAAGCATCGGCTCGCGGTCGAGGATGTGCAGGTGGTTGCGGCCGAATTGCAGCAGGAGTCAGGGCGTCCCGCCGGCTTGGCGGTGTCCGCCACGCAAGCGCCGTGCGGCTCCCCCGCGGCGGGGGCTGACCGACCGGCCCCGGGAGACCTTCCGGAGCGCCTGGCGGCACTCGAGGGCGAGGTGTCACGTCTGCGCCTGATCGTCATGCAAGAACGAAAACTGCTCCGTAAAGCGGTGCTGCTGCAACTCGAACTCGGTGCCTATGACGATCTCGACTGAAGGCCTGCGACTGGTCTGCGTGGTTGGGGCTCGCCCCAATTTCATGAAGATCGCGCAGATCATCCGCGCGCTGGGACTGGGCAGTTTCGATCGCGCAATGCCGGAAGAGATCAATCGCATCCTCACCGATCAGCTTGCCGACCTGCTGTTTACCACTGAGCGCAGCGCCGCCGCCAATCTCGAGCGAGAGGGTATCGCGCGCGGGCACCTGCGTTTCCTCGGCAACGTGCGGATCGATAAGCTGTTTCCAAGGTCCGGGGCCGGTATGTTCTGCAACGGGATCGCAGTTCATGAATGAGTTTACGTTAAGTTATTCGCAAACGCCCACCCCCGCCGGCGTGAGAGATGCCGAGGGGGTGGATGCGGCGCTGCTGCGCAATGCGATGACGGTCGATGTCGAAGACTATTTTCAGGTCAGCGCATTCGAGGGGCACATCAACCGCGACGAGTGGGACCGCCTGCCCCAACGCGTTGAAGGGTGCGTCGAGCGCATTTTGCAGCGCTTTTCCGACCACGGGGTGAAGGCGACCTTCTTCACGCTCGGATGGGTCGCCGTGCGTTACCCTGCAATGGTCAGGCGTATCCTGGCCGACGGTCATGAACTCGCGAGCCACGGCTGGGAACACGTTCGCGTCACCCAGCAAAGTCAGCAGCAGTTTCGTGCCGACGTCAGTCGCACCAAGGCGGAACTGGAGCAGATCGGTGGACAAGCCGTCCTCGGGTATCGCGCCCCCTGTTTTTCGATCGGCCGTCGTAACCTCTGGGCTTTGCAGGTGCTGGCCGAGTCAGGCTACCGCTATTCGTCTAGCATCTATCCGATTCGTCATGATCTGTACGGGATGCCGGATGCCCGCCGCTTCCGCTTCACTCCTTGCTACGATTCGCCGTTTCTGGAGATTCCGGTCACCACGCTGGAGATCGCGGGGCGTAAGATGCCGTGCGGCGGCGGCGGCTATTTTCGACTGTTTCCATATGCCTTGTCCCGCTGGGCGATGCGGCGGGTGAATCGCCTGGATCGTCAGAGCTGCATTTTTTACTTTCACCCCTGGGAAATCGATCCGCACCAGCCTCGGCAACCGGGTCTGGCGGCCAAGACCCGGTTGCGACATTATTTGAATCTTCACCGCATGGAGGATCGCCTGACCTTGCTGCTGCGGGACTTTCGGTGGGGTCGCATGGACGAGGTCTTCGGGCTCGGAAGGGAAGGGCGGTGAGGGCGCACGGCGGCGGTGGCGCCCCGAGCGGTCTCGGGTCTGAACTGCGCGTGCGTCCCTACACTGCGCGCGACCGTGCCCGCTGGGACGCCTTCGTTGCCGACTGCCCGCAGGCCACCTTCTTCCATCGGGCGGGCTGGGAACGCGTGATCACGGCCGGGTTGGGCCATCAATGCCATTATCTGCTTGCCGAGCGCGACGGTGCGATCGAGGGAGTCCTGCCGCTTGCGCAGGTGCGCAGCCGTCTCTTCGGCCATGGCTTGATATCGACGCCCTGTTGTGTCTACGGGGGGGCAGCGACCCTGACCGAGGACGCGTGCCGGGCATTGACGGATGAGTCCGTGCGCCTAGCCGAGCAACTGCGGGTGGATGCCTTGGAGATTCGCAATCGCGATGCGGTCCGTCCGGATTGGCCAACCAAGGATCTCTACGTCTCCTTCCGGCGCCGGCTTGCCGAGCGTGAGGAAGACAACTTCAAGGCGATCCCCAGGAAGCAGCGCGCGATGGTCCGCAAAGGGATCGAGGCTGGGCTCACGTCCTGTCAGTGCCTCGACGTCGACCGGTTTTTTCGGGTCTATTCCGAGTCCGTCCGTAACCTCGGCACGCCGGTGTTTCCGCGCCGCTTTTTCGCAATTCTAGCCGATGAATTCCGCGCCGAGAGCGAGATTTCACTGGTCATTGCTAAACGTCACGACGTCGCTGGCGTGCTAAGCTTCTATTTCCGCGATGAGATCCTGCCGTATTACGGCGGCAGTCGTCCCGCCGCCCGGGTGCTGAAGGGTAACGACTTCATGTATTGGGACCTGATGCGGCGGGCGGTGGCGCGGGGTGCGCGGACCTTCGATTTCGGTCGTAGTAAGGTCGGCACGGGCGCCTACGACTTCAAACGGAACTGGGGCTTCACGCCGGCGCTGTTGCATTATGAGTATCATCTGGTCAAGGCCCGGAACATGCCTGAGCACAACCCCAACAATCCCCGGTATCGCCGCCTCATTGCCGCCTGGAAGCACTTGCCCCTGCCGGTGGCGAACGCCATCGGCCCCTGGTTGTCCCGCTATCTCGGTTGATTTCGGCCAGCGCTCTGCAACCATGCCAGACCAGCGGCCGCAACTGTTGTTTCTCTGTCATCGGATCCCGTTCCCGCCGGATAAGGGGGACAAGATTCGCTCCTACCAGTGGTGGAGCGCGCTGGTCCAGCGTTTTCGTGTTCATCTCGGGGCCTTCATCGATGATCCGGCGGATTGGGCGCATGCGGGGATGCTGGGTGCGCGCTGTGCCTCGTCGCTCTTTCTGCCGTTGCCGCGGATCGGTGCGACCCTCAGAAGCCTGAGCGGGTTCCTGGACGGGACTGCATTGACCCTTCCCTATTATCGCGACGCGCGCATGAGACGGTGGGTAGAGCAGCTGCACACGACGAACGACATCCAACACGTCCTGGTGTTTTCGGCGGCCATGGGCCAATACGTTGAGGGTGCGGGATGGTCAGCGGCACGGCGTGTCATCGATTTCGTGGACGTTGATTCGGACAAGTGGTCCCAGTATGCGCAGACGCGGCCCTGGCCAGCGAGTTGGGTCTATCGGCGTGAGGCGGAGCGCTTGGCGCAGGAGGAGGCGCGGCTGGCGCGCGACTGCGCTGCCGGCGTATTCGTCTCGGACCAGGAGGCGGCGCTGTTTCGTGAGCGCAACGCGGTGCCTGGACAGCGCATCAGGGCCATCCGCAACGGCGTCGACAACTGCTATTTCCGCCCGACGCCTGGGTGTCCGTCGCCCTTCCCGGCAAGTCGTGAAGCGGTAGTCTTCACCGGTGCGATGGATTACTGGGCCAACGTCGATGCCGTCCTGTGGTTCGTGCGCGAGGTCTGGCCCAGGGTACGGGTGCAACGGCCGCGCGCGCTCTTTGCGATCGTCGGTGCGCGCCCATCGCCGGCCACTGTCGCACTGGGTTGCAGTGACATCCTGGTGACCGGCTGGGTGCCGGACGTGCGTCCCTTTCTCCAGGTCGCGACCGTGGTGGTGGCCCCGATGCGGGTCGCGCGAGGTATCCAGAACAAGGTGTTGGAGGGCATGGCCATGGGCCGGCCCGTGGTGCTCACAAGCCGGGCGCTGGAGGGCATTGCCGCGGTACCCGGGCGCGACTTGCGGTTGGCCGATGAGCCCGGGGCCTTTGCGGACGCGATCCTGGCGATACTTACCGCGGGGGACGCAGGGATGGGCGCGCGGGCGCGCGAGCTCGTTGAAAAGGAATATGATTGGGGGGTGTCCACTCAGGCGCTGATCGCCTTGCTCTTGGGGCACGACGGCGTGGCGTCACGCTGACGGCGCGCCGCGCCGGACGCGTCATTGTCACAGATCCGTCGTGCGCTTATCGCGGCCAACAGGGTTTATGAAACGTATGGTTGTGTCTATCGAATCGAGTGCGTCGCGCACCGCGGCCTGGCCGTCGGTACTGATCGGTCTGGCCCTCGTGTTGCTGCTGCTGTCGGCGCTCTTCGCCGATACCCTGCGGGCGCTGATAGCGATCTGGATGGCCTCCGATACCTATGCTCACGGTTTCCTTATCGTCCCAATAAGCTTGTGGTTGATATGGGAAAAGCGGGCTGCCCTGAAGGTCGCGGTACCGCGGCCGACGCTGCTGCCGGTCCTGCTGATGTTGCCGGTGGGTCTTGGGTGGCTGGTGGCTGAACTGGTGGACGTGCGCGTCGTGCAGGAGTACGCCTTCGTCAGCGTCCTGATCCTAGCGGTGTGGGCGATGATTGGCACCGCGGTGGCGCGTTATCTGGCCTTTCCGCTGGCTTTTCTGTTGCTTGCCGTGCCCGTAGGGGACTTTCTCACCTACCCGTTGATGAATTTCACGGCGGATTTCACCGTCGAGCTGATACGACTTACGGGCATACCCGTGTATCGCGACGGGACCTTCTTTTCCTTGCCGAGCGGGGATTGGTCCGTCATCGAGGAGTGCAGTGGGATTCGCTATCTCCTGGCCTCGGTCACCCTCGGTGTGCTCTACGCCTACCTCACTTACCACACGCTGTGGAAGCGTGTGCTGTTCATCGTGCTCTCCGCCTTGGTTCCGATCCTCGCCAACGGGCTGCGTGCCTACATGATCGTGATGATCGGGCACCTGAGTGGAATGAAACTCGCGACCGGGGTCGATCACCTGTTCTACGGATGGGTCTTCTTCGGCATCGTGATCGCCCTCATGTTCGCCCTCGGGGCGATCTGGCGTGATCCGGAGCCGGACGGGACGCCGCGTATGGTCGGTGCTGGTCCCGGTCGCTCGGTCATCCGTGTGGCACTGTCAGTGGTACTGGCGGCGGCGGTCGGTCCCGGTCTGCTGCGCGCGCTGGAGGGAACGGCGATGGATGGGGATGAACGCGTGGAGGTGCGTGTGCCGGTGCCGCAGGGGGGCTGGCAGGCGCAGCCTGGTAATCTCTGGAGTTGGCGCCCGCATATCGTCGGTGCGGACGGAGAGGTCTATGGATTTTATCGTGCGGGTACCGTGCCGGTCGGGCTCTATTTGGGCGTGTATCGGCGGCAGCGGGAAGGCGCCGAGGTGGTGAACGTCCAGAATCAGATGGCGCCGACGGGCGAGCAGGAATGGAGTAACAAGGAGATCACGACGCGTACCATTGCCGCGCCCGGCGGCGCGATGGCGGTCACGCAACACCGCCTCGCCGCACGCTCCGGCGGCCTGCGTTTGCTGGTCTGGAACTGGTACCGAATCGGCTCCGTCCATACCAACAACCCCTTTCGCGCTAAGCTGGTGGAGGCGCTATACCGCCTCGCCGGCCGCCAACCCAGCGGTACCGTGATCGCGGTGGCGGTACCCTACCGCGAGAGTGAGGACGAGGCGGCCGCGGGCCTGACGGCATTCATCGGCACCATGTGGCCGGCGATTGAGGCGGAGATCGAGCGTGCCGCCGGGCGCGGGCCGTGAGCGGGGTGGCGAGACGCGACGCGGACGCTGCTGGGGCTTGGCACTGTGGGGGTTGCCGGGCGCGGGTGCAGGTATGGTGGACGGTGGATGGCTCGACCCAGATGGTGCAAAAGCGATGTGTGGTGTGACCGGGATTTTCGATTGCCGAGGGCGGCGCGAGCCGTCGCGCGCCTTGCTCGCGCGCATGAATGAAAGCCAAATTCATCGCGGTCCGGACCAAGGCGGGTTGCACCTTGAGCCGGGAGTGGGGTTCGGGCACCGCCGCCTCTCGATCATCGACCTCGCGGGTGGTCTCCAGCCGCTGTTCAACGAGGATCACAGCGTGGTGGTCGTCTATAACGGGGAGATCTACAATTTCGAGGAGTTATCGACGCAGTTGCGCGCCGCCGGGCATGTTTTTCGCACCCACTGCGATACCGAGGTCATCGTACATGCCTGGGAAGCGTGGGGTCCGCACTGTGTCGAGCGTTTTCGCGGGATGTTCGTCTTCGCGATTTGGGACCGTAACCGCGAGACCCTGTTTCTCGCCCGTGACCGGCTCGGGGTCAAGCCGCTCTACTATGCCTTCCTGCCTGACGGGCACCTGATCTTTGCCTCTGAGTTGAAGGCGCTCTATCTGCATCCGGGATTGCCGTGCCAACTCGATCCCTTGGCGGTCGAAGACTACTTCGGCTATGGTTACGTGCCTGAGCCTCGCACTATTCTGACGCACGCCCGGAAACTTCCTCCCGGTCACCATCTGACCTTGCGACGGGGCCAGGCGGTGCCGGTCGAGCCCCGAGAGTATTGGGATGTACCATTTGTTCCCGGGGCCCCCACGCGGATGCTGGATTTGCAGGTGGAACTCATCGAGCGGCTGCGCGAGGCGGTTCGCATCCGGTTGATTGCAGAGGTGCCCTTGGGCGCCTTTCTTTCCGGCGGCGTCGATTCGAGCGCGGTGGTCGCTATGATGGCTGGCCTGTCGTCGGAACCGGTCAATACCTGCTCGATTGCCTTCGCTGACCCCCGCTTCGACGAGTCTTCCTTTGCCGCCGAGGTGGCGCTACGCTATCACACCAATCACCGGGTCGCGGGCGTCGATCCGGATGACTTCGGGTTGTTGGACAAACTCGCCGAACTTTATGATGAGCCCTACGCCGACAGTTCCGCCATGCCTACCTACCGGGTCTGCGAACTGGCGCGTCGGCAGGTAACGGTGGCCCTCTCGGGCGACGGCGGCGACGAGAACTTGGCGGGCTATCGCCGCTATCGCTGGCACCGGTCCGAGGAGCGCTTGCGCTCGGTTCTGCCGCTGGGCTTGCGGCGTTCTCTCTTCGGCACCCTCGGTCGCGCCTATCCGAGTCTGGAGCGGGCGCCGCGCGTGTTACGCGCGAAGTCGACGCTCCAAGCGTTGGCCCGGGATTCGCTGGAGGGCTATTTCCATCGTGTCTGCGTCGTTGCGGATGACATGCGGGCGCAATTGTTCAGTGCGGCTTTCCGGCGGCAACTCCAGGGCTATCGTGCCGTCGAGGTCCTGCGGCACCATGCGCAACGTGCGCCCACGGACCATCCGCTGTCCATGGCGCAGTACCTGGATATGAAGACCTATTTGGTCGGTGACATCCTGACGAAGGTGGACCGGGCTAGCATGGCGCACGGCCTGGAGGTGCGGGTGCCGCTCTTAGACCATCAGCTGGTGGAGTGGCTATCGTCCCTGCCGCCCCGCCTCAAGCTGGATGGCACCGAGGGAAAATTTCTATTCAAGAGGGCGCTGAAACCCTATTTGCCGCAGGATATCCTGTACCGGTCAAAGATGGGATTCGCGGTCCCGCTGGCCGCTTGGTTTCGCGGGCCGCTGCGGGAGCGGCTGCGCGCGGCCGTGCTGGGGCCGGTGCTGGCGCAGTCGGGTATCTTTGAGCGCGACTATCTGATCCAACTGTTGGCGCAGCACCAGTGCGGGGTGCGCGACTACAGTGCTACGCTGTGGAGTCTGCTGATGTTCGAAGCCTTTTTGCGGCGTGTCGGACTCGGGACCAGCGGCGGCGCAGCAGAGGCGACGGCGTGAAGATCCTGCACATCCTGGATCATTCGATCCCCCTGCATAGCGGCTATACGTTTCGGACCCGCGCCATTTTGGAACATCAACGGGCGTTTGGCTGGGACACCGCCCAGTTGACATCGGCCAAGCACCGCGGTGGGGGTGCCGCGGTGGAGGTCACGGATGGCCTGCGCTTTTACCGCACCGCGGCCGGGTCGGGGCTCGGGGCGGGGTGGCCGGTAATCAATCAATGGGACGTAATCCGCGGCCTGGAAGAGCGCCTGTGTGAAGTGATCGAACAGGAGCGCCCGGACCTCCTGCACGCGCATTCGCCGAGTCTCAATGGAGTGGCAGCGATTCGGGCGGGTCGGCGCTACGGTCTGCCGACGGTCTACGAGTGCCGCGCCTTTTGGGAGGACGCCGCCGCGGATCACGGTACCGGCGCGGCCTGGGGCTTGCGCTATCGCCTCTCCCGGCGTCTGGAGACCTGGGTATTTCGGCACTGCGATGCGGTGACCTGCATCTGTGAAGGGTTGCGCACGGATATCCTCGCGCGTGGGATTCCCGCCGCTAAGGTGACCGTCATTCCCAATGGCGTCGACCTCACCCACTTCGCTTACGGGTTGCCGCGGGATCAGGCATTGGCGGCGCAATTGGGGCTAGGTGATCAGACGGTGTTCGGGTTCCTCGGCTCGTTTTATGCATATGAGGGCCTGTTGCTGGCGCTCCGTGCCCTGCCCCGGATTATTCGGGAGGGGCCGGAGATCCGACTGCTCCTGGTGGGTGGTGGTCCTCAGGAGTCCGAACTGAAGCGCCTGGGGGGCGAACTCGGCCTGGATCCCTATCTCATCTTCCCCGGGCGAGTGCCGCACGCGCAGGTCCAACGCTACTACAGTCTGGTTGACGTGCTGCTGTACCCGCGTCAGCCTATGCGGTTGACGGAACTCGTCACGCCGCTCAAGCCCTTGGAAGCGATGGCTCAAGGGACCTTGGTCATGGCCTCGGACGTTGGGGGTCATCGGGAATTGATTCGCGATGGCGACAACGGATCCCTGTTCCCCGCCGGCAGTGCGCGGGCTTTGGCGGCGGCCGTGCTCGACTTACTGCAGCGCCGCCCCCACTGGGATAGTCAGCGCCGGCGGGCACGCAGTTATGTCGAACGTGAACGCACCTGGCCACTGATTGTGGAGCGCTACCGCTCGGTTTACGAGCGATTGCGCTCAGTTCCGGTGCACAGATGAGAGCCCGGTCTGCGGTGGGGCGCGTGGCGGTGATCGACCGCCGGCTTTACTCTTTAGTCAGCACGGTGGTTATTGGCTGATGCGCGATTTGTTCGTTACGCTGGTGGTCTTCGGCAGCATTCCGCTGATCCTGCGCAAACCTTTTTGGGGTGTGCTGGTCGGGACTTGGCTGGGTTTGATGAATCCGCATATCTTGTGTTGGGGTTTTGCCGTCGGAATGCCCTTCGCATTCGTCACGGCGGCGACGCTCATCCTGTCTTTCCTGATTTCCAAGGAGCCGAAGCGGTTGCCGGGCTCGGCGCTTACCGGGCTACTGGGGTTCTGGTGGTTTTGGCTGTTCGTGACCACCCTGACGGCGTTCTATCCGGACACGGCCTGGGAATACTGGGATCGGGCCTGGCGGATCATGCTGCTGACCTTCCTGATGATTGCGCTCTTAACATCGCGGGAGCGCCTCGACGCCTTGGTCTGGACTTGCGTCATTTCGCTCGGACTCTATGGTGTTAAGGGCGGAATATTCACTATCCTGAGCGGCGGTGTCAATCATGTGAACGGACCCGTCGGCACATTCATCGGCGGAAACAACGAGATCGGACTCGCTTTGCTCATGACAATCCCGCTGATGCGTTATATCCAGCTCGCGAGCGGTAACCGGTGGGTCAGGATCGCGATGGTCATCGCCATGGGCTTGTGCCTCGTGGCCGTTCTCGGTACCCAGTCGCGGGGTGCCTTGGTGGGATTGGTCATGATGATCCTGTACCTTGCAGTGAAAAGCAGGAACCGGGCAGGCCTGCTGCTGGTGCTGGCGGTGGCCTTGCCGGCGGCGTTCATGATCATGCCGGAGAGTTGGTACAATCGTATGGAGACAATACAGACTTTCGAGCAGGACGGCTCCGCGATGGGCCGTATCAATGCCTGGTGGACGGCCTGGTACGTGGCCCTTGATCACCCGTTGGTGGGGGGCGGATTCAACATGTTCCAGCGTCCGACCTATATCCAATATGCGCCGAACCCACGGATTGTGCTTGACGTCCACAGCATCTATTTTCAGGCATTGGGTCAGCAGGGATTCGTTGGTCTTTTCACCTTTTTGGGGATTATGTTCGGGGCCTTCATTACGCTCAATCGGGTGGCTAGATTTGCGCGGGCGAACAAGGAGTTGGGGTGGATGAGCGATATGTCTTCGATGGTGTTCGTGAGCATCATCGGCTATGCGACCAGCGGGGCTTTCCTGGGCTTGGCGATGTTCGACTATTACTATACGCTGGTGGCGATCACCGTTGGGCTGGATACTGTGGCGCGTCGCTACGCTATAAGCGGTGTGCCTGATAACGGCGCTCTTCCTATGGGTCCCATGATCGCCGTGCGGGGGCGCGGGGGCGGGGTTGGTGCCAATCGCTATGTCCCGGCGAAACGCCGGCTGTTTGGTCTCGATGTGGCCGGGTGGTTTGCCAAACTGTGATGCCGGTACTTGCTCGTTCCTAACTCCCCGATCGGGCAGGTACTGCCCGTCGGCAAGTCGGAACCGCTGAAGGGTGACACTGATGGGTGCATTTCTGTTGATCGAGGAGCCGCAGCGGTTGGGCGACGGGAGTCCCCTGCAACGCGGACTCGACGCGTTTGAGCAGATGGGATTCGTTGCGCCCCGGTATATCGACCTAGCCGATTATGGATTGTGGCTATTCCCGAAGCTGGGCCAGACCGCGATCAGCTACCTGGATTGCGGTGGCGGCGACTTCGTGTGCGTTATCGGAACCCTCTTTTGCCGGGGGAAACATAATGGCGAGGTATTACGGGAGGTCTACGATGTTTTCCAGGGCGGCGTGGACCTTCCGGCTTCATTCCGCGGCGCCTTCCACCTGATCCTGCGCAAACGTGGCGCCATCTATCTCCTCAATGATGTCGCGGGTGTGCTGCCTGTCTATATCACGGCGGACCGCCGCGTGTTTTCGTCGAGCTGGTTGCCTATTTGTCGCCTGGTCGGATCGCTCACCCTGTCCACCCAAAACGCCTATGAATATGTTTTCAATGGGTCGGTGCTTGGTAACGGCACGCTGGTCCGGGAAATCGACCTGCTGCCGCTTAACAGCTGGGTCGAATGCCGTCCCGGGGCGGGCAAGCTGGTAACTAAAGCCCCAACGATCCCAGTGCCCCCGCGGGCCTCGCGCGAAGAATTGCTGGAGGAGTCACTGCGGTTGCTGCGGGGGTATTTTCGGGATCTCGTCGCGGCCTTTCCCGCGGGCTTTAACTGTGCGTTATCGGGTGGGTACGACTCCAGACTGATTCTTGGTCTGCTCCAGGAGCAGGGTGCGCGGCCGGGTCTTTTCGTTTACGGCGGCGACGCGGACGATGACGTGAGGATCGCCAAGGCCATCACCGACGGTGAAGGGCTTGGCCTGCGCCACATTGACCGCTCCCGCCGCGACAGGTTTTCGCCGGAGGTCTTCGCCGAACAGGTCAGACGGAATTTCAATGGCTGCGATGGCTACTCGTACGGCGGACTACTGAACTGGGATTCGGAGTACACGGAAATACGGCGCCGGACCGGTGATGGGCGCGCATATTTGAATGGCGGAGGCGGTGAAGTCTTCCGCAATTTCTTCTATCTCCCGAACCGTAGTTTTACTGCGCGGCAACTGCTGTGGTCGTTTTACGGGCAGTTCGAGCCGCGCTGGGCCACCGCGCGTTTCGACGAGGAGGCTCATTTTGCCGCCCTGGAGGCGAAGGTGGCCGAGACCTGCGGAAACGCCAATCCCGTGCTTGAGCGTCATGTGATCGAATGGCTCTACCCCAACTTCCGCTGCCGCTCCTGGGTGGCGAAAGAGATGCAATTCGGCAACCGGGCCGGCATCCATCTGAATCCATTTCTCGACCACGAGATCTCCCAATTGGCCGCGTCCGTGTCCGTCGACCTGAAGGACCTGGGCCACTTCGAGGCCGAACTGATCAGGCGGGTGAGCCCGCGGTTGGCGGTCTACCCTTCGGCCTATGGACACGCTTTTACAGCTAGTCCGACGTGGTCATATCGCGCCGCCTACGGCCTGAGCAAGTGGCGCAGCCCCTGGCTGCGGTGCATGATGTTCCGGTTGCGTGCTCGGACTCAGCGCCATCGGCCGCCCGTCCAGGGCTACGGTGCGCCGGTCTATCTTCATGCGGTGTTCGGCGATCAACCCTACGTCATGGAGAAATTTTTTCGGCTCGAGCGGGTTCGCAGCGAGGCCCAGCGGCAGCGCATCTGGGCGTTGGAATACCTCTGTCGGGAGCTGTCGCTCGACTGATGCAGGCGGCGTGAGGGGCTGTCGGTCCGGCAGGCGGCCACCGCCCGGCGGGTCTATCGCGGACTGGTCGCGGGTTCCAGCCCGGCAGCATCGGTCTCGAGTTCTTGCGTGCTGACGAAGGAGAAGCCGCACTGCTCGGGGGTCAAGTTCTCGGCCGCGGTTCGCGGGTATTTGCGGCAGCTCGGCGGACGTACGTGGTAGACGGCGCAACTGCTTAGCCCGTCGTCGTCGAAACGCAGGAAGGGGCAAGGATAGGGGAGTTTGCAGCAGGCGCCGCAGCGGTTGCATTCTCCCTGGCGAGTGGCGTCGATCGGCAGGAGAGAGGTAGTGAAACGCTTGAGTTTGTTCAGCATCCGGAGTGGACTCCTGAGGGCTCATGACCGCAAGGGGACAGGGCATGTATGCACATACAGTATTAGAAAGTGCTGTTCTTGTCACTGGGTGAGGGGCCGGAGAAACCCATCTGTATAACATGGTAACAGCGGCTGCGGTGGGGGCGGTCCGGCGGTTGTGCCGCTTCCGTTCGGGCCGCGCGTGGGGGCTGGCCCGGGCAGGCCCCGCCGGGCTCGGGCATGGTATGGTCCGGCCGCAACCAGGGCGTGCGCGTCTGTCTCGGGGTCTTTCAATTGAGGGTGATCGTCGCCTGAGCTTGGTGCTGGGCATTCTTTTCGTTGAAGATCCATTGCCCCTGGTGCATCGCCGTAATGTGTGCGACCATGTTATGTCCCCCGATATAGCCTTGGACCATCCACTCGTTCTTGTTGACCTGGGTGGCGGTCCCGTAGGAATCGAAACCGGCGATGTGGCCGGTGAGGTTGTACTCCCCGTCGCGCACCCGATAGAGCATCGCGTAGGCCTCCTGGCCGCGGATGTAGCCCGTGAGCTTGTAGCGGCCGGCGGTCACTTCCTTGAGCGTAGCAAAGGATTCGTACCCATCGACGCGGCCGACCGCTGTAAACATTATGGCGTCACCCCTCGGCCTGTGGCTACTGTTCGTACCTGGCGTCTGCGGCGCTGGGGGTGCGCGGTGCGGGTCCAGGTTGCGGGACCTTCAATCACGGTAACCGCCTCTCCGGCGGATACCGCATCAGTTCGGAGTGAGTCGTAACGTGTCTGTTACCCCTGATCCCATTGCCGCCGCCGCCGACCTCCAGACTCTGGACAGCGTCCAAGAAGAGGCCCGTCGGCTGCTTCAGGACCTCCAGGTCTGCCTGGTGGAGCGCGCCACCGATGAACCGCGGGGGCTCCTGGAGCGCTTGCGGACGCGCCGTGTAGCGGTTCCGGAGCCCGTACCCGGGGTCTATCTCTGGGGCGGCGTGGGCCGCGGTAAGACCTACCTGATGGACTGGTTCTGCGACGCCCTGCCGCTGGTGGAGAAACGCCGTGTCCATTTTCATCACTTCATGCGTGAAGTCCATGACGCCATGTCCAAGCTACCGAGCCAGCCGGACCCACTGGAGGTGATCGGCGGGCGCTGGCGGGAGGCGGTGCGGGTGCTGTGCCTGGACGAGTTCGTGGTGACCGATATCGCCGACGCCATGATCCTGCATCGGCTGCTGGGCGCCTTGCTGCGGCGCGGCATGACGCTGGTCATCACCTCCAATACCCGCCCTGAACTGCTCTATCGCAACGGGCTGCAACGGCAACTGTTCCTGCCGGCGATCGAACTGCTCAAGACCCGCACGCGCGTGTTCGAACTGGCCGGAGCGGTCGACTATCGGCTGCGGAATCTGACCCAGGCCGGCGTCTTCTTCGTCGGTGCCCAAGGCGCAGCCAGGCTGGCCGAACACTTCGAGCATCTCACCGGGGGGCACGGGGCGGGCGACGAGCGCTTCAGCGTCAACGGGCGGGTGTTCCCTGCACGCCGCGTTGGCCCCGACGTCGCCTGGTTCGACTTCCAGGACCTGTGTGCCACGCCCCGCTCGGTCGCCGACTACATCGAGATTGCACGCCTGTTTCATACCGTGCTGTTGTCCGGCGTGCCGGTCTTCGCCCCCGGGCAGGAGGCGGCGGCCAGGCGCTTTGTGCATCTGATCGACGAGTTCTACGACCGGCGCGTGAAACTCGTCATCGCCGCGGCCGCGCCCATCGCCGGGCTTTACCCTGGGGGATTTGTCGATTTCCCCTTTGAGCGGGTTCAGAGCCGTTTGATCGAGATGCAGTCGCACGCCTACCTGGCGGCCCCCGGAGCGGAACAGGTGGTCTCCGCGCAGCGAATGGGGTCGGCTAAGCCTTCGGAAAAATGGCCAGATGATTGAAAATATAATAAAAATTGGCGGAGAGGGAGGGATTCGAACCCTCGATAGGCTGTTAACCTATACACACTTTCCAGGCGTGCTCCTTAAGCCACTCGGACACCTCTCCGGGGAATTTGCGGACATCGACACCCCGGCCTGGGGGGCTCGGGGCGAATCTCAGGGATTTCTCCAAGGACGGCCCATTCCTCATGCCTCGCGAGCCGGTCACAATACAGCAACCGGGCGCCGCTTTCAAATCGCCGGGTGGATTTCGTTCGGAGTCCGTCGCTCGTGCCGCCGCGCGCGAACACATAAAGTCTAATCTGCTGCCCCGATGACTATGCCGGATATCGTCCCCGTCCCCCGGCCGACTCTCGCCCAGTCGGCGGATCGCTACCGTCTTTACGAACGTGCGGTGCAGAATCCGCGGGTGGAGGTGGATTTCATCGACGCGACCTACCGCCACCTGCGCGGCCGCAGTGCCCGCTGGTTACGGGAGGACTTTTGCGGTACCGCCGCGGTGTGCTGCGAGTGGGTGCGTCGCCGCAAGACCAACCGCGCCTTCGGGGTGGACCTGGACCCCGAGGTCCTGGCGTGGGGCCGGCGCCACAACCTGGCGGCCTTGTCGGCGGCTCAAGGGGCGCGGGTGCAGCTGCTCGAGCAGGACGTTGCAACGCCGGCTGGGCGCCCCCTGGACCTGGTGCTGGCGATGAATTTCAGCTATTGGCTCCTCGCCGGTCGTGCCACCCTGCGGGCCTATTTTCAGCAGGTCCGCGCGGCCTTGGAGCCGGATGGGGTCTTCCTGCTGGATGCCTACGGGGGCTACGACTCCTACCGGCGGATCATTGAGGAGCGCCCGGTGGAGGACCCGCAGCTGGGGCCCTTCGTCTATCAATGGGAGCAGGCACTGTACGATCCGATCAGCGGCCGCCTGGTCTGCCACATCCATTTCCAGTTCGCCGACGGTTCCCGCCTGGAGCGCGCCTTCACCTACGATTGGCGGCTGTGGTCGCTGCCGGAGATCCGGGAATTGCTGGGCGAGGCGGGGTTCTCGCGGGTGCTGGTCTACTGGCAGGGGTGGGACGCGCAGGGCCGCCCGGACGGTCGCTTCCGGCCCGTAACGAACGCAGAGCCGGATGCCGGGTGGATCGCCTATTTGTCCGCCGAACCCTGAACCCGAGCACGGGCAGCGCTCCACGAGCAACGCGACAGTGGTTTACAGACAACGTGCGCCCGGGTCCAGGCCGCAGCGCGCGAGGATGAAGTCCGCGATGGTCGGCCCATCGTGCAGCGGCAGCCGCGGCGGGTGCGCGCCCGCGGGCAGAGTGTCGTCCGTGGCCACGGCGATGATCTGCGGGTCCGCCGGATAGAGCGGCACTTGCCCCAGCACCGCGCGATAGACCTCGATCTTCGGATAGGCGGCATACTTGAAACCCTCCGCGAGCACCAGGTCCAGGCCCCCTGGGGCGAAGCGGGTGAGCAGGTCCGCCAGGTCCGGATCCGCGCCCCGCACCCGGTTCTCCACCTGCAGCGCCCAACGCTCGGAGGATGCCAGCAGGACTTGGTCGGCGCCGGCGGCGCGCAGTTCAAAGCTGTCCTTGCCCGGCCGATCCAGGTCGAAGCGATGGTGGGCGTGTTTGAGATAGCCGATCCGCAGGCCGCGTTCCTTGAGGATGGGGACCACGCGGCGCAGCAGGGTGGTCTTGCCGCTGCCGCTGGGGGCGACGAAGCCGATGACGGGGAGGGGGTGCAAGGGCATGAGGGGTGCTCCGGGATTTCTCAGGATTCTAAGCCCAAGGGCGAGCGGACGGGCGCCCGCCGCCCGTTTGGACATTTGGTGGGCAGCGTCCCACAATGAGCCGTGCGTCCGGACCCCAAGGTCCGCCGCGGCCCGCCGTGACGCCGCCCCCCATTTTCGTTAGCATCCGGTTCTCGGAGCCCCGGCTCCAGACACAGTCCCACACCACAGTCCCAAACACGCAAAGCTATGGCTCAGTATATCTACACCATGAATCGGGTCGGCAAGGTCGTGCCGCCCAAACGCGTGATCCTGCGCGACATCTCACTGTCCTTCTTCCCGGGGGCCAAGATCGGCGTGCTGGGGGTGAACGGCTCGGGCAAGTCTACCCTGCTGCGCATCATGGCCGGTCTGGACACTGAGATCGAGGGCGAGGCGCGCGCCCAGCCTGGGATCAAGGTCGGCTTCCTGCCCCAGGAGCCGCACCTGGACCCCACCCAGGACGTGCGCGGCAACGTGGAAGGCGCCCTGGGGCATATCAAGGAGGCCTTGATCCGGCTCGACGCGGTGTATGCCGCCTATGCCGACGCGGACGCGGACTTCGATGCCCTGGCCAAGGAGCAGGCCGAGCTCGAGCACCTGATCGACGTCACCGACGGCCACAACCTGGACCGCACGCTCGAGGTGGCCGCGGATGCGTTGCGCCTGCCGCCCTGGGACGCGCCGGTTGCCACCCTCTCCGGCGGCGAGCGCCGACGCGTCGCCTTGTGTCGGCTGCTGCTCTCCAAGCCGGACATGCTGTTGCTCGATGAGCCGACCAACCACCTGGACGCGGAGTCCGTGGCCTGGCTGGAGCGCTTCCTGCATGAATACCCCGGCACCGTGGTCGCGGTGACCCATGACCGCTATTTCCTGGACAACGTGGCGGGCTGGATTCTGGAACTGGACCGCGGCCACGGCATCCCCTGGGAGGGCAACTATTCCTCCTGGCTGGAGCAGAAGGAGCGCCGCCTGGAGTTGGAGGAGAAGAGCGAAGCGGCCCGGGTCAAGACCATGAAGCAGGAACTCGAATGGGTGCGCGCCAACCCCAAGGGGCGCCACGCCAAGAGCAAGGCGCGGCTCGCCCGCTTCGATGAGCTGCAAACCACCGAATTTCAGGCGCGCAACGAAACCAACGAGATCTACATCCCGCCGGGTCCGCGCCTGGGGGACCTGGTGATCGAGGCGGTGGGGCTCAAGAAGGCGTTCGGGGACAATCTCCTCTACGACAACCTCTCGTTCAACCTGCCCAAGGGCGGGATCGTGGGTGTGGTCGGCCCCAACGGGGCGGGCAAGACCACGCTGTTTCGGATCATCAACGGCCAGGAGCAGCCGGACGCCGGGGAGTTTCGGATCGGCGAGACCGTACAGGTCGCCTGTGTGGACCAAAGCAGAGACGCCCTGGACGACAGCAAGACCGTGTGGGAGGAGATCTCCGACGGCCTCGACAACATCATCGTCGGGCGCTATGAGATGCCCTCCCGCGCCTACTGCGGGCGCTTCAATTTCAGGGGAGGGGATCAGCAGAAGCGCATCGGGGACCTCTCCGGCGGGGAGCGCAACCGGGTCCATCTGGCCAAGCTCCTGAAGAGCGGCGGCAATCTGCTGTTGCTCGACGAGCCCACCAACGACCTGGATGTGGAGACCCTGCGCGCCCTGGAGGAGGCCCTGCTCAACTTCCCCGGCTGTGCGGTCGTGATCAGCCATGATCGCTGGTTTCTGGACCGTATCGCCACCCACATGCTGGCCTTCGAGGGGGACTCCCAGGTGGTCTGGTTCGAGGGGAACTACGCCGACTATGAGGCCGATCGCCACCGCCGCCTCGGCACCGAGGCCGACCAGCCCCACCGCATCAAGTACCGCCGACTCTCCGCCTGATGCGGCCGCGGCCCGGCGCGCATTGAGATGGCCGTCCGGCTGCAGCGCTTTCTGCCGCACCGCCACCGGCACCGCGGCCGTGCGCCGCGGCGGCTGGCGGCCCTGCACCTGGCGACCGTCGGTCTGGGCACGGCCGCGGTCGGGGTGCTGGTCGCCCTGGCCGTTTGGGTGTGGCCGGGCGGCCCGACACCTGAGCACAGCCACCTGACGCTCGCGCTGGGTCTGGGCGGTGGCGCGGCCGCGCTGTCGTGCGGGCTCTTCATCCAACTGCGCCGACTCGCCCGCGCCGAGTTGGCGGAGCTTGGGGACCTGCGTGCCGCCGCCGAGATCCTGCGCGCCATCCTGGGCACCATCGGCAAAGGTGTGATCCTGGCCGATCCGGGGCTGCGCATCCGCCTCTTCAATCCGGCCGCCGAGATCCTGTTCGGGCGCCTGAGTGACGAGACCCTGTCGGTCCCGGTCGGGGCCCTGATTCCGGGCCTCGCGACCCTGGCCGCGACCCAGCCCGCCCCGGGCGAGGCCCCGGAGAGCCCCCGTGTGCGCCAGCACCGCGGTGTGCGCACCGGGGCCGAGTTTCCGGCGCGCCTGCTGCTGCGCAACCTCACCCTCGACGGTGCCGTGTGGCTCCTGATCCTGGTCGAGGACCTGACCGAGACGGAACGCGCCGAGGCTCGGCTGGACTACCTGGAGCACCATGATCCACTGACCGGTCTCATCAACCGGCGCGCCATCGAGCGGCTGATCGGGGCCAGTCCGGCGGACGCCGGGCGCGCCGGCCGGCCCCACGCCCTCTGCCTGATCGACCTGGACCATTTCAAGATCATCAACGGCACCTGCGGTCACGCGGCGGGTGACAAATTGCTCAAGCAATTGGGCCGCATCATCACCGCCAAGCTCGCCGGGGCTACCGCCATGGCCAGGTTGGGGGGTGACGAGTTCGCGGCCCTGTTCGTGGGTGATGCGGTCGCGGGGGCCGAGGCCGCCTGCGAGGAACTGGTTCGGACCATGCGCAGCTTTCTCTTCACCTGGGAGGAGCGCTCCTACGATGTCACCGTCAGCGTCGGGATCGCCAACTTCGCGCCGGCGGAGGGCGCCCTCATCGCGCTGGGGCGGGCCGACATCGCCTGTCAGGTGGCCAAGGCGCGGGGTGGCGGGCGCCTGCACCGCTATAGCCCCGAGGACGCCGGAAGTATCCGTCGTCAGGGCGAGGTGGATTTGGTCTCCATCATCGGCCGCGCGCTGGATGCCGACCGGTTCCGCGTCGTGGCGCAACCCATCAGGTCGCTGGCGGACCCCGGCGCGCCCCCTCACTACGAGATCCTGGTCCGGATGCAGGACGACCAGGGTCGCTCGGTCGCCCCGAACGACTTCATCCCTGCCGCGGAGCGCTATGTCCTGATGCCGACGGTCGACCGCTGGATCCTGGCCCATGTCCTGAGCCACCAGGCGGAGCGGCTGCGTGCCTGGCACGCGCGTTACCCGGACCGCTTCCTGTTCGCCGTCAACCTCTCCGCTACTACCTTGGTAGACGAGGGCTTTCTCCCCTATCTCAAGCGCCAGTTCAGCGACTATGGGGTGCCCTATCCGAGCATCTGCTTCGAGGTCACCGAGACCGCCGCGGTCTCCGACCTGGGGCGGGCGCGCACCTTCATGCAGCGCCTGTGCGACCTGGGCAGTTCCTTCGCCGTGGACGACTTCGGCACCGGCTTCGCCTCCTACACCTACGTGAAGTCACTGCCGATTCGTTACCTCAAGATCGACGGCAGCTTCGTGCGCAACCTCGCGAGCGACCCTGTGGATCGGGCCTTCGTCGAGTCCATCAACCACATCGGCCATGTGCTGGGGCTTCAGACCATCGCCGAATGGGCCGAGACCCCCGAGGTGGTCGCGACCCTGCGCGACTTGGGGGTCGACTTCGCCCAAGGGTACGGGGTCGGCGCGCCGGTTGCGCTTTCCGACCTACGGTTTGAAGAGGACGGGGATTCGGCCGCCAATGAACCATGAATGAAAATAGACGCAGATGTACGCCATTGAACCCTTGATCGGTCGGGCCGAGGCGCTTCTCACGCGGTTGGAACTGCTGCTCCCGGAGCCGCCGCCGCCCGTGGACTGGGCGGCCGCGGCCTTTCGCTGGCGCACCCGCCAGGGCCGCGCCTGGCTGCAGGCCGAGCGGGCGCCGCATCGCATCGACCCGGCAGACTTGCTCTGTCTGGAGCACCAGAAGGCCGAGATCGAGCGCAACACCCGCCAGTTCTTGGCCGGCCGCGGGGCCAACAACCTGCTCCTGTGGGGTTCCCGGGGCACCGGCAAGTCGTCCCTGATCAAGGCCGTCTTCACCGCCAATCAGGACCGCGGGCTGCGTCTGATCGAGGTGGACAAGGATGATCTCAAGGACCTGCCGGACATCCTCGACCTGGTCCGCGCCCGTCCCGAGCGCTTCATCCTGTTCTGCGACGACCTCTCATTCGAGGCCGCTGAGCCCGGCTACAAGGCGCTCAAGGCCGCACTCGAGGGCTCAATCAGCGCCACCCCGGACAACCTGCTGATCTACGCCACCTCCAACCGGCGCCACCTGATGCCCGAGTTCCAGGCGGAGAACCGGGATGCCCATCTGGTTGATGGGGAGTTGCACCAAGGCGAGGCAGTGGAGGAGAAGATCTCACTCTCCGACCGCTTTGGCCTGTGGATCAGCTTCCACCCCTTCACCCAGGCCCAATACCTCAGCCTGGTGCGCCACTGGTGCGGGCGCCTGGGGTCGGTGCCCGTGGCGTGGGCGCCGGTCGAGGCGGCCGCCCTGCAATGGGCGCTGCGCCGCGGTTCGCGCAGTGGGCGCACCGCCTGGCAGTTTGCGCGGGATTGGGTGGGGCGCGGCGGGGCTTGACGCGGCGCCCAGGTCAGAGGCGCCCCGCCCGTTCGCGGGTTCCGGCGCGGTGGCTGCGTTCGTGCTAGGCTTGGGACCATGACCGCAATTGCCCGCAGGCGAGTCCATGTCTAACACCGCCCTGGCCGAACGGCGCCGCACCGGACCTGAGCCCGATTGTCTCGCGCCACCGTCGCATGCCGGCCGCCGCGTCTCCGAAGACGAGTATTGGCGCAGCTACTATCTCGAGTCCGACCTCCATTACGAATGGAACAATGGTCGTCTGGAGGAGAAGCCGGTGTCCGACTACGAGACCTTCCTCGTCTACGAATGGTTCATGCATTTGCTGCGGCTCTTTCTCAATTCGCGGCCGATCGCAAGGATGGTCGCGCTGGAAATGGGCTTTCGGTTGCCGCTGCCCACCGGCACCGTGATCCGCAAGCCGGACTTCGGTGTGGTGCTCATAGACAACCCCCAGCCGCTCTTGCCGCTCGATGTGTCCTACCACGGTGTCTTCGACCTCTGCGTCGAGGCCCTGTCGGACCACAAGCCCGGTGGCATCATGCGCGACGCCGTGGTCAAGAAGGCCGAGTACGCGGCCGGCGGCGTGCCCGAGTACTACATCCTGCACCGCGAGCCCGAGCGCCAGGCGTTCTTCACGCGCACGGCCGAGGGTCTCTATGTCCCCATCGTACCCAAGGATGGGGTCATCCGCTCGCGGGTGCTGTCCGGCTTGCAGTTCCGGCTGACCGACCTATGTCGCCGACCTGAACACGCGGCACTGCGAGATGATCCGGTCTACGCGGCCTACGTGCTGCCCGGCTGGCGCGCGGCCGAAGCGCGTGCTGTGGCCGAGGCGCAGGCCAGGGGCGAGGCCGAGCGGCGCGCCGCGACCGAGGCGCAGGCCAGGGGTGAGGCCGAGCGGCGTGCCGCGGCCGAGGCGCAGGCCAGGGGCGAGGCCGAGCGGCGTGCCGCGGCCGAGGCGCAGGCCAGGGGCGAGGCCGAGCGGCGGGTGCGCGAGAGCGAAGACGCCCTCACCCGACTCCGGGCGCTGCTGGCCGCACGCGACCGGGACGGCTGACCCTGGAAAGAGCAGTCAGCCGTCAGCGATCAGCCGTCAGCCATAAGTGCATCAGCATCTTACGAGCCGTCTTGGAGCCGCAGGCGCCCTCCCGACAGGTGATGCACCGGGTGGTCACAAACTCTTGAAATGCAGAGCCAAATGCTGAAAGCTGATCGCTGACTGCTCTTTTTAGGCTGATGCGCCCGGCGGTTACCCCGCCGGCGTAGCGACCGAGCGCGCGGCGCCCCACCGCCGCTCCCAGTGGTTTTCGACCCAGGCCGACAGCACGGTCAGGGCCCAGACCCGGCCGGCGAGTGCGCCCTCCCCGGCGCGGAAGCGCCGCAGGGTCTCGGCGACCGCCCGCCCATCCAGCCCGGCCCCCGCCGGCTCCAGCGCGCGTACCCGCTCCGGACTCAGGTAGCGCCGCGTCAGGGCATGGTCGTCCAGGGTCAGGAACTCGGCAAACGGGAAGTCGAAGCCGTGCTTGGGCTGGTCCCACAGGGCGCGGGGCAGGTGGCGGGCCAGCGCGGCCTTGAGGATGCGCTTGGGTTCCGCGGGCGGGTAGCGCTGCGCCTGGGGAAGGGCGCGCACAAAGGCGGCGACGCGCGCATCGAAGAAGGGGAAACGGACCTGCAACCCCGTCAGCCGGCTCGCCTCGTGAATGCGATCGTCCGGTTGAGCCCCCATCAGGCGGCTGTAGCGCGCGAAGTGCTCCCACGGGCGGAAGCCGCGATAGAGCCGATAGAAACGGGTGTGTGCGAGTGAGACCGGCTCGGCGCAGAGCCGCTCCAACTCCCGGCGGGGCCAGCCGCGCCAGCGGATCAGGAACTCCTGCGGGTCGTCGAATTCCACCAGTGGGTGTAGCCCGGCCAGCGGTCCGCGCGGGTCGCACAGGCGCGCGGCAGCCCGGCGCAGCGCCCGCGGGACCAGGGTGCCGAGCCAGATCGCCTTGCGATAGTGGGGGGCCGGCAGGATGCCGACCAGTTCGTCGGCGCCAGTGCCGTCGAGTGCGACCGCCCCCTGCGTGCGGGCGTCGCGGAAGGCGAGCAGCGTTGGAAGCGCCGCCGGGTCCGCGAAGGGGTGGCTGATGGCGCCCGTCCAGTCATCGAAGGCCGCCCGGTACTGCGCCATGCTCGGGCGCAGGACCCGGTGGGCGAGCCCCAGGTGCGCGGCGATGCGCGCGGCGACCGGGGCCTCGTCGCAGCCGGCGTCCTCGAAGCCCAGCGTGTAGGCCAGGACCCGCCCCGGTGCGGCGCGGGCGGCGAGCGCGGCGATCACGGCGGAATCCACGCCGCCGCTCAGGAAGGCAATGACGGTCCCGGTCTCCGGCAGCCGGGCGCGCACGGCGTCCCCGAGCAGCCGGTCCAATTCGGTGGCGGCGGCGTGCAGGTGTTCAGGCACCCGTGGGGGTGTCGGTGACGGGTGCGGTGCGGCTCGCGGCGACCGGCCTGACTCGATGATCAGCGCGACCCCGGGTTCCGGGGAATAGACGCCGTCGTAGACCGTGTTCGGGGTCGCGATATCGAGAAACCGCAGGTACTCATGCAGCGAACCCCGACTGATACGCGGCGCCCCCCCGGGGCTGGTGACTAGCAGATCCAGATCGTCACTGAAGGCGATGCCGCCCCCGGCAACGGGCGCGTAGTACAGGTCTTGGGAGCCGGAATCGTCTCGGAACAGGCACAGGCGCCGGTCCGTCCGCTCCCACCGCAGCAGCAGGTAATGCCCGTCCAGGTCGTCGTCGGCGCCCACGGCGGCGGGGGTCGCTGCGCACCGGCCGCGGAACAAGACGCCGGAAAAGGCCAGGATCGCGGCGGGCGAGTCGCTGACCCGTACCCGCTCGCCCGGCCAGCACCAGATCTGGAAGGGGCCGTCGGACGCGGCGCTGCTGGCCCCGCGGGCGGTGCACCAGGCCGCCAACTGGGGTGTTCGCGCCCCGTCCGGGTCCAGCCAACCGAAAAGGCGGGGGCCGGTCATGACCGCACCTCCGGGTAGCGGCGCCTGGGCCGCCAGGTGTGCAGCCAGTAATAGAGGGGACGTACCGCGGGCGCGCTCCGCAGGGCCGCGGCGAACGCGTTACGTGCGCCCGCCCGGTCGCCGCGGTCTTCGCGGCGGGCCCCGATCAGGCAGTATTCAAAGGCGATCAGCGGGGCGATGCGCAGGGCCCGGCGCCGCAGTTCACCCGGGACCGTCGCCGCCTGGGCGCGCAGGACCTCAATATAAGCGAGCGCCATCGCGTCGTAATCCGCCGACAGGTTGGCCCCATGAGTGCGCTTGAGTGCGCAGACCTTGCGCGTGTAGGCAAAGGGACAGCGCAAGGCCAGGCGCAACCACAGATCCAGGTCCTCCACCAGGCGGCGCGATTCATCGAAGAGCCCCGCGGCCAGCAGCGCACCCTTGCGCGCCAGCACGGCGCCGGTGGGGATGAAGTTGTTCCGCAGGAGCTTGCCATAAGGGTCTGCAACCAACACCGGGTCGCCCCAGAAGCCGAGGTCGAGCCCGTCGGCTTCAAACTGCGTGAGCGCGCGCTCGCCCTGTGCGTCGAAGCCCCGGCAGTCACCAAAGACCAGGCCGACCTGGGGGTGGTCCGCCAGGATCGCCAATTGCACGCGCAGCCGATCCGCCGGCCAGCGGTCGTCCGCGTCAAGGAAGGCGATCAGGTCCCCGCTTGCCGCCCGGATCCCGCGGTTGCGGGCGGCGGCGGGGCCAGCGTTCGGCTGTGTGATGAGGCGCACCGTGACCGGGCCGCGACCGTCCCGAGTCCCAGTCGCCAGGCGGTTAAGTGACTGGTTGAGCGGCCGCCGGGCGTTGGCGGCCAGGGCGAACGCCGCGACCCGCTCCCGGGTCTCGTCGACCGAACCGTCGTCTACCACGATGATCTCCAGGGGACTCCCATCCCGCTGGTCGGCGACGCTCGCTAGGGCTTCACGGATGTAGTGCCCCGCGTTGTACGCGGGAATGACGACACTGATGGGCGGGGGCAGGGGCATCATCCGGTCCGGTTGGCTCTGTGGTCAGGCGCGCGGATCGCCCGCGAGCCAGGGGCCGGTTGGGGGGCTGGTCGTCCCGTCAGGCCAGAGTTAGGGCCGCGCTCGCGTGGAGTATCGGTGCATCGGCGCGCGCGGCGCAACCATGCCGGGCGGGCGGCGAGGCAATTTCCCGGCCGTCGAGGCGTCCCAGGTCTTGCTGGTGCCGTGACGGGCGGCCGGGCACTCCCGATCGGGTTGAACGGCGGCACCGGGCGCGCGTGCGGCTCGGGCTGGCCGTCTGAGCCGCCCGGGCAGTCTGGTCGGGGGTGTAGGTCGCAGGGACGCGATACATCAAGCCTCCGACCCGCCGCCTTCGTTCTGGCTGGTCGCGAGCTCGCGGGTGTCGGCGTTCAGCGCCGCCGCGGCTGATAGCAACACTCCCCGAACCCTGCTGCCGCGGGGTTTTTGTTGTGGGGCTGCGGCCTGCTTTCGCCGAGCTGCCGCCTGCTTGGCCGGCGCGGCGCCCCGGGCCGCGCTACCGGCCCCCGGGGCATCATGCAGCCGCCTGAATCCGGATGGGTTCGGCGGCCGCTGCGGACGGCCGACGGTCCTTGACGCTGGGGCGGCCCTTCACTACCCTGAAGGGCCTACTAAGGGTCGTGCGTGCGCCCCGTGGCGCGGTGTACTCCGCGCCTTCACGCCGTATTTAAACGCCCTTTCAAGCGGCCTTTACCAGTTTCAGGGCGCCATCTTGTATCCCAGGTATTTCGGGCTCAAGGAGCCGAGCTTCTCCATCGCCCCGGACCCCCATTACCTGTTCCTGAGCGAACAGCACCGGGAGGCCCTCGCGCACCTGCTGTACGGCGCCGGTGAGCACGGCGGCTTCGTCCTGCTGACCGGTGAGGTGGGGACGGGCAAGACCACGGTCTGCCGGGCCTTCCTCGAGCAGTTGCCGGACGCGGTGGACGTGGCCCTGATCGTGAACCCGGCCCTCACCGCCGATGAACTCCTGCGCGCGATCTGCGACGAATTCCGGGTCCAGGTCCCCCCGGGGGAGCACTCCATCAAGCGGCTGGTCGACGGCCTGAACGACTATCTGCTGGCCGCCCACGCGGCGGGGCGGCGCCCGTTGCTGATGATCGACGAGGCGCAGAACCTGCGCCCCAAGGTCATGGAACAGGTGCGTCTGCTCACCAATCTGGAGACGACCAAGGCCAAGCTGCTCCAGATCTTTCTGATCGGCCAGCCGGAATTGAAGCGGATGCTGGAGCGCGAGAGCCTGCGTCAGCTCAACCAGCGCATCACCGCGCGCTTTCACCTGCGCCCCCTGGGGGCCGCCGAGACCGCCGCCTATATCCGCCACCGGGTGGCGGTGGCCGGCGTGGAGCGCCCCTTGTTCACGGCGAGCGCCCTGCGGCGTATCCATCAGGTCAGCGGCGGGGTGCCGCGGGTGATCAATATCCTGTGTGACCGCGCCCTGCTCGGGGCTTGCGTCACCCGTGCCAATCAGGTGAGTGCGCAGATCGTGGCCCGGGCCGCCCGCGAGGTGCGCGGCGAGGGGCTCAGGACCGCGCCCCCGCCCGCCGCGCGCCCCGCGATTGCGGCCGCGGCCGCCCTGGTGCTGCTGTTGACCGCGGGTTGGCTGGCCTACGAGCGGGTGCGCGGCGATCCCCTGGACCTGATCGCCGGCTGGCTGGGGCCGGTGCCAACACTCTCTGACGCCGCGCCGGCGGCGCACGTCGCCGGTCCCGGGCGTCCGTCCGCCACCGCGCCGGGGGCGGGACCGGCGGCGGTGTCCCCCGGGGGCGCGGCACCCGCGGCGGCGGGATCTCCCATCGCCGGGGCCGCCGCGCTCGCCCCCGGGGCCGTCCAGACGCCGCTCGGGGTCGAGCCGACGGTCCTCCCGCGGGCGTCCCTGGTGGGCGGGACCGGTGCCGCCGTGGCGGACGCCCTGGGCCGCGCGGCCCTTCCGGAAGGGGCCGCCATGCGCGTCCTGCTGCGCCGCTGGGGCATCGCGGTCCAGGACTTGGGGGCCGGTGATCCCTGCGGCCGGGTGGCGGTGTTCGGGCTGCGCTGCGAACGCGAACAGGGCAAGCTCAGTCATCTGCGCTTCTATGACAGGCCCGTCCTGCTGCGGGTGAAGGATGCGGGCGGTGAGCGTCGTTACGCGGTGCTGGGGGCGCTCGACGAGTCTTACGGAACCCTCGATTTGCCGGACGGCAGCGTACTGGTTCCGATCGCCGGGATCGAGTCCCTCTGGAGCGGCGACTACACCGTGGTCTGGCAGCCCCCGCCCACCGGGGCCTCAGAGATTGGTCCCGGGGCCGCCGAAGAGTCCGTGCGGTGGCTGCGGCGGCGGCTCGCAGCAGTCCCGGCGAGCGCGCTTGAGGATAACGGGCTGGGCCGCTTCGACGCGGCCCTGACGGCCGGCCTGCGCCGCTTCCAGGCCGCCCGCGGGCTGGTGCCGGATGGCATCGCCGGTCCGCGTACGCTGGTGCAACTCGACAATGTCCTGGCCGCGCCGGACAGTCCCCACCTGATGACTCCGACCCTGGCTGCGGCCGCCGCCGCCCAGGTCGCGGTGCCGGTTGCCGCGGCCCCGGCGGCCGGCGCCGGCCTGCCATGAGCTACATCCTGGAGGCCTTGCGGCGCTCCCAGGCCGAGCGGGAACTCGGGCGCGTGCCGACGCTTGCGGGCGCCGCCCTCGTGGCCGAGGACCGCGCCGAACCGCCGCGACGCTGGCCCTGGGCGCTGGTGGCGGTGGCGCTGGCCGCGGTCGCGGTCCTGATCGCGCTCTATGCCGCCCTGCGGGTGCCGCCGGATCCCGGGGCAACGACCCCGGGCAGCGCCCTGTCCCGCCCGGCGAGCGCGCCCTCGGCCGCGTCCGCGCCCGCGCTCCAGGTGGCGGAGAGCGAGCGTCAGACCGTCCCGGGTGCGCTCGTGCGGCTCCCCCCGGCCGACCGCGACCCGCGCCCCCTGGCCGACCGGGGCTTCGGGGCCGTGTCCGGTGCCCTGCCGCCGCCCGCGGCCGCCATCCCCGGCGACCCCGGGAGCGCCGTCGTCGCGGCCCCCGCGGTGGTGCCGGTCGCCCCCCTGGTGGAGGCGCCGCCGCCCAAGGGCCTGGTGCGAGTGCCGTCGCCGCCGCCCGGTCGGGACCCGGGGCTGGCGGTCGAACCCGCGGCACCGGACGACGCGGCCGCTCAATTGGAACTGGAACTCCAGCGTCAGTTGGAGTCCGATCCGCTGCTGGCGCAGGACCCCGAGTCGGCGCCCCCCGAGCCGGTCCGGGAGGACCCGGGCCCGACCCCGGTGCCGGCGGACCTGATCGCCGCAATCGATGCCTTCAAGCACCAGGTCAAGGGCGGGGAGAAGGATCAGGGCAAGGAGCGAGCGCCGGGTCCGACCGCCGCGGTGCCCCGGGTGGGCACCGCGTCCGCCCAAGCGGGCGACCAGACCTACCCGCGCCTGACCAGCGACCAGCAGGCGGCCCTACCCAAGTTCCTGATGAGCGTGCATGTCTTCGACGCGGAGCCGGCGCGCCGCTTCGTCCTGATCAATGGACTCAAGTACGCTGAGGGGGCCAAGACCCGCGAGGGCTTGACGGTCGAGGAGATCCGGGTGGATGGGGCGGTGCTGGCGCATCAGGGGCACCGCTTTTTCGTGCACCGCTGAGGGGTTGCGGCCCCGTCCCCGGGCGGCATGCGCTTTGAACCGGGTGGGCGCGGGTCCGCGGGACCAGGCCCGCGCCGCGCGCTCCCGTTGACCGGCGGCTAGACCGCGCCGATGGTCGCCATCCCCGGTGCGGCGCCGGGCGCCAGGCGACGCCGCAGTCGGCGCATGGAGCGCTTGGCGGCCCCAAAGACCTCGGTGATCGCCTCGGCCGCGTCCTTGCGGGCATCGCGCACCAGGAGTTGGCGGCCCTGACCCAGGTTGGCGCGCAGTTCGCAGCGCACCCGGTGACCGTAGAGGGGGTCGAATTCTTCGTTGATGCGCGCGAGGGCGTCGATCTGTTCATCCGGGAAACGCAGGGCGAGCTTCTTGGCCTCGTTTTCGATCTGTCGGCAGATCGCCTTATCCAGGGCCAGGGTGTCGCCGCTGATCTTTATCGGCATGGGTGATTGCTCCGAGACTTCATTGTCTTGTCGATGGTGTTGACTCGATGGTGTTGAGTCGATGGTGTTGAGTAGAGGGTGGTAACCGAGGTCGTTGAACCGAGGGTGCGGAGTCGGACCGGTCATGCCCGAGGTCGCAGCGCCGGGTCGGTGCGGCAGGAGTGCCGCGGGAGTGGGTGTGTCTGATCGCCGTCATCGTCGGTCCGCGGCCGGCAGCACACGGCACCTGACGGGGCCCCGCGCAGGTCGGCGACTGGCCATCAAGCCGGTCGGGTCCATGGGCAGCGCTGCGTCGATCAATAGCGGCAACGAGGGGAAAACTCAATGGTTGGTGAATGGATTGCGTTGAACTTTTCAATCGGACTGCTCTGCAAGCCCCAGTGTGGCACGGCCCCGCGCCGCCGCCCGGAGTCCGCTCATGCCCGAAGGTGATACCGTATATACCCTGGCCCTGACGCTCGGTTCCTGGCTGCAGGGGCAACGACTGGCAGCGGTCCGGGTGCAGGGGCAAACCTTGGGCCAACTCGGCGGCCGCCGGGTCCGGCGGGTCAGCAGTTGCGGCAAACACCTCTACATCGACCTAGACGACGGTCACCGCCTGCGCAGCCACCTGGGGCTCTATGGTTCCTGGCATCGCTATGGGCGGGATGAAGCCTGGCAGAGGCCGCCGGGCCAGGCGTCATTGGTGCTGGAATTGGATGACCGGGTGTATGTCTGCTTCAACGCCCGCGAGGTGGAACTGATGCAGACCCAAGGGTTTCGCGCCTTGGATCACGACAACCGTCTGGGGCCGGACCTGATCCGCGAGGTAGTGGAACCGGATCGCCTGTGGGCCCGCGCCTGGGAACTGCTCCCGGAAGACACGCCGGTAGTCGACCTGTTGCTGGATCAGCGGGTCGCGGCCGGTATCGGCAACGTTTACAAATCTGAACTGCTGTTCATGGTCTGCCGCTCGCCCTTGCTGCGGCTTCAAGACCTGTCCCATACGGACCTTGAGCAAGTGTACAGGATGGCGGCGTCGCTGCTCAACCAGAATCTTCAGGGCGGGCCCCGCCGCACCCGTTGGCCCGACGACGGACGCGGCCCGCTCTGGGTCTACGGGCGTGCCGCCCGGCCCTGCCTGCGCTGCGGCGGGACCATCCGTCGCGACCAACTCGGGCGCCGTCCACGCTCGACCTACTGGTGTCCCGACTGCCAGCCCGCCACCGTCCCCGGGGCCCTCAGCGGCGCGCACGGGCAAGTACCGCCAAAGGCATAACCGGGGCGGGCCTTGGTCATCATTTCGGCCACCGGGCAGCGTAGGGTGGACAAGCGTAGCGCAGTCCACCAGCGGCAACGCGGGATTCGGTGGACTGCGCTGCGCTTGTCCACCCTAAGGCCGGAATGACGATCAAGGCCACTTATTCGAACAGGTCCCGGAACGCCTTGGCGAAGGACCTGTAGGCGTCCCAGCCGTCCTTGTCCATGACCTGATCGATCACCCAGCGGTTCTCCTGCCCCGGGCCCATCAGCCCCTGGACCTCATACCCCAGGTGGCGCAGGAAGGCGTAGCTCGGCCCGTCCGCGTCGAGTTGGAAGTCCGCATACTGCGCCGAGCGTTGGTTGAGCAGTGCGATGAAGGGGCTGCCATAGTCCCCGGGCCCCAGCAGGTCCTGGCTGTTGTCCTGGACATGTTCGATCAGCTTGCGTGCCAGCGCGCTGATCAGGGCGCGCCGCTGCCCGTCCCGGTCCGGCGGCGCGTCCCCGGCGGCGGGCGGTGCTACCCCGTCCGCGGCCCCATCTACGGAAGGCGCACGGGTGTAGGCCAGGCGGTCGGCCACCTGGATCAGGAACGCCAGATACTCCCCGATCACGCCCAGGCGCTGGGCATCGTCACGGTAGACGAAACGCTCGCAGTGCAGATTGATGGCCTTGTCCAGGGCGATGCGCCAGGCAATGAAGGCCAGGGCCCCGGCGATCTCGGGCAGGGCGCGCCCGGTCCCGGCGTGCGACCAATGACTCTTGATGCGTATTGCCACGGGTGACTCCAGGTACGACGAAAGGTCTAAAAGGAATAAGTTAAACAAGTCCATCTGGGTATTCGTCGCGCCGTTGTCGTTGTTGTTGTCGTTGTCGTTGTCGTAATCGAGGTTATCGGAGTGACGCGGATTCTTTCGCACGCCAAATTGCATCGGTTTTCCGATTACGATTACGATTACGACAACGACAACGACAACGACAACGACAACGACAACGACAACGACAACGACAACGACAACGACAACGACAAAGACAAAGACAACGACTGTCCGCGTCGTTTAACCTCTAGCTGACTCGTTACGAAGCGGCGTTCATGCCTGGCGATAGGCGCGGGTCCTGGCCAGGGCGGCGTTCTTTTCCAGGTACTCGATCATCAGCGTGGCGATGTCCTTGCCGGTCGCGCCTTCGATGCCTTCGAGCCCCGGGCTGGAGTTGACCTCCAGCACCAGGGGACCGCGGTGTGAGCGCAGGATGTCCACCCCGGCCACGTTGAGCCCCATGATGCGGGCGGCGCGGGTGGCAGTGGCACGCTCCTCCGGGGTGATGCGGATCAGGCTGGCGCTGCCGCCGCGATGCAGGTTGGAGCGGAACTCCCCGGGCTTGGCCTGGCGTTTCATGGCGGCGACCACCCGGTCGCCGATCACGAAGCAGCGCAGGTCCGCCCCCTGGGCCTCCTTGATGTACTCCTGGACCAGGATGTTGGCGCGCAGCCCCATGAAGGTCTCGATCAGGCCCTTGGCGGCGGGCTCGGTGTCCGCCAGCACCACGCCGATCCCCTGGGTGCCCTCCAAGAGCTTGATCACCAGCGGCGCCCCGCCGACCATCTTGATCAGGTCCCCGATGTCGTCCGGGGCATGGGCGTAACCGGTGACGGGTAGCCCGATGCCCTTGCGCGAGAGCAGTTGCAGCGAACGCAACTTGTCCCGGGCGCGGGCGATGGCGACCGACTCGTTCAGCGCGAAGACCCCCAGCATCTCGAACTGCCGCAGCACCGCCGTGCCGTAGAAGGTGACGGAGGCGCCGATGCGCGGGATCACCGCGTCGAAGCCCTTGAGTTCCACGCCCTTGTAGTGGATGGACTGCGCCTGGGTGCTGATGTTCATATAGCAGTGCAGCACGTCGATCACCTGGACCTCATGCCCGCGCGCCTGCGCCGCCGCCACCAGGCGGCCGGTGGAATAGAGGGTCGGGTCGCGCGAGAGCAGCGCAATCTTCATCGGCTCCACGACCACGTCGCCCACCGGCGAGGGTGCAACGCGGGTCGCGGACGGCCTGTCAGGCACTGAAATAGCGCTCCGCTTCGATCATGCGCTCCTGGTCGCTGACCAGTTCGGCCCGCGCGAAGCGCACCATGAGCACCATACGGCCCGCCCGCTCGCCGTGGTAGGCGCGCAGGTATTCGATCTCGGCCGACTGGGCATCCTCTTCGCGCTCCTGCCGCACCACGTTCATGCGGTCCAGGCGAACCCGTTCCGGTCTGGCAGCGATCAGGGTCTGCGGTGTGCGCAGCAGGGTCGCGAACCGGTCCAGGTAGTCGTTGAGCGTCGACAGCCCCTGGTGCGCCTCGGCCAGATCACGCTCCAGTTCTTTTATCTGTTGCCCGATGATCATGTATTCCGTGGTGTGGGCGCCGCCGCCGTCGCGCAGGATTTCCAGACCCCGGGTCGTCGGGCTTACCACCCGCTGCTTGATCCGCACGATGCGCAGGCTCTCTTCCAGTTCCTCGATGCGCGATTCCTGGCGCCCGATCTCCTGCGCGGCGAACTCCACCAAGGCATCCATGATCGCCTGGGCGGTCTTGGCCCGGACCGTTTCCGGATTGCCTGCGGCCAGGATCACCTCGATGTTGTCGAATGAGAGCGTGGTCTGCGCGATGTCCCGCGTGAGGGTGTCGCCGTTGATCTCCATGCCGAATTGGCGGCGAAATACCGGCGCCGCGAGGAGGATGGCGTAGCAGTCCCCCGTCATGAGGGCCGTCTTGCCCATATAGTCGCGGCAATCCGTGCTGGAGACCGCCCAGCGGATCCGGCTGGGATCACCGAACAGCGAATTGAGCAAGGGGTCATCCGACCAGGTCTGCCGGTTGAGCCGCACGGGTCCGGGCACCCGGCGTGCGAGTTCCTCACTGTAGTCCAGGCAGCGGGCCATGGGCTCGTAGAGGATGCGCCGATACCCGTTGAGCCCGCGGATGCGCGGATTGGCCAGGTCCACGGCGCGCTCGATGGCGCGCCGGATCGCGGACTCGCGCAGCCGCATCCGCGCGCCGCGCATCCGCACCCGCGCCCACTGCTCATGGGCGAAGCGCTCGAGGTCTTGCCAGAGCCGGCTCATCGGTTCACCGGACCAGCGCCCGGTGCCGGGGCGCTCCGGTCGGCGTCCTCATCGGCAAAGAGTGTATGGACCAGTAGGACGACCACACCGATGCTGATCGCACTGTCGGCGACATTGAAGGCCGGCCAGGGGTTGCACAGCGTCAGCGGAATCCAGGGCAGATAGACCTGGATGAAGTCGATGACATGACCGAGCAGCACCCGGTCGATCAGGTTGCCCAGGGCCCCGCCGATGATCAGGGCGAGCGCCAGCCCCAGGGTCCGCTCTCGGGGTCGCAGCCGCAGCAGCCAGACGACCAGCACGGCGGTGACGACCAGGGCCACCGCGGCAAAGAACCAGCGCTGCCAGCCCCCGGCCGCGGCCAGAAAGCTGAAGGCCGCGCCGGTATTGAAGGCCAGGGTCAGGTTCAGGTTGGGGATCAGTTCGATCGTCTCGTAGGGGGCAAGCGCGCCCATCACCAGCCACTTGGTAGCCTGGTCCAGGATGACCACCACGGCAGAGACCCAGAGCAGGTGTTTCATTGTGGTATCCGCGAAGCTTCTTCGTCGCAAGGCAAGGATACGCGGGGGTTCAGATCCGCCATAGGTTCACCTCGTAACGTGCGACCTGGGGGTCATCACTCATCAGGATCAGGGGTTCGGTTTGGGCCTGGGCGACCAGCAGGCGATCAAAGGGATCCCGGTGCAGGTGGGGGAGGTGGCGTACCCGCAAGGCATGGAGGCCGCTGATCGGAAGCTCTTCAAAGCCGGTCGTAAGGGCCGCCGAGCGCACCAGGTCGGGCTCGGCCGTGAAATCCGGTCGGTCCAGGGCACGCTTGATCGCGATCTCCCAGATGGTTGCGACGCTGAAAAAGACGGTGTTTTCGGGTGCCTCCAGGGCCTCGCCGGCAGCGCTCGGGAGGCGTCCCGGCTCCATGAGTGCCCAGCGCAGGATGTGCGTGTCCAAGAGCAGCCGCACTAGCGCCCCTCGAAGGCGTCGAGCAATGCGTCGGGGAGCGGTGCGTTAGTGTCGCTCGCGCTCGTTAACTGGCCCGCCAGTACCCCGAGCACCCGCCGCGGACGCCGCCCCTCGACCGCCACCAGGCGCACCACGGGTGACCCCGCCCGCGCGATCACGACCTCGCCCCCGGCCTCGACCTGTTCGATGAGTTGGGACAGGTGGGTCTTGGCCTCGTGAATGTTGACCTGGATCGGCATGGGGGGCTGCATGGTCAGAACCTCGGCTTAGCTAACCAAAGACTAACCGTTCTTAGCGCTGGCTTCAACCCAAATCCCGGCGCTAGTATCCTCGTTCCGCTTAGTCTTGCGGTTGTCTTGAGCCCTGAAGGGGCGTTACATACCAGCCCAGGGCAACGCCCTGGGAAGGTGGAACGGGGTACTAGTCCACGCCGATACCGTTACGCGAAGCGCCTGACCTCGCCCGCCCCGGTCACATTCTCCACGCAGCGTCCGCACAGGTCCGGGTGCTCCGCGTTGGCGCCCACGTCGGGTCGGTGGTGCCAGCAGCGCGCGCACTTGGCGTCCGGCGATGCGCTGACCTGTACCGCGAGTCCCGGAAGGCTGGTCTCGCCGGCCGCGTCCGGCCGCTCGCCGAGCGGGTGCAGGCGGGCCTGCGAGACGATCAGCACGAAGCGCAGTTCGTCCCCCAGCAGGCTCAGGGTGTTCGTCACCTCCTGATCGCAATAGAGGTCCAGTTCCGCGTCCAGGGACGAGCCGATCCGGTTCTCCTTGCGGGCCGCTTCCAGGGCCGGGCCAACGGCCTCCCTGACCAGCAGGACGGACTTCCAGAAGCCGTTTTCCATCCGGGCCTTGTCGTCCAAGGGGACGAGACCCTCATACCAGGTTGCCGTAAAGACCGACTCGGCGTGCGCGCCCGGCAGATAACCCCAGATCTCATCGGCGGTGAAGGACAGGATCGGTGCCAGCCACCGCACCATGGCCTCCGCGATATGGTACATCGCCGTCTGGGCCGAGCGGCGCGCCAGGCTGTCGGTCTGGGTGGTGTACTGACGGTCCTTGATCACGTCTAGATAGAAGGCCCCGAGGTCCACCGCGCAGAAGTTGTGGACCTTCTGATAAATCAAGTGGAACTGGTAGCCGCGGTAGGCCTCGATGATCTCCTCTTGCAGGTGCAGCGCCCGGTCCATCACCCAGCGGTCGAGCGCCAGCATGGCGGCGGGTTCCACCTGGTTCGCGGCCGGGTCGAAGCCGGCGAGATTGGCCAGCAGGAAGCGGTTGGTGTTGCGGATGCGCCGATAGGCGTCCGCGGTGCGCTTCAAGATCTCATCGGAGACGGTCATCTCCCCGCGATAGTCCGTGGCCGCCACCCAGAGTCGGATGATGTCCGCCCCCAGGGTCTTCATCACCTCCTGCGGGCTCACCACGTTGCCCTTGGACTTGGACATCTTCTCGCCCTTGGCATCCACCGTGAAGCCGTGGGTCAGGACCCCCCGATAGGGCGCCCGGTCGTGCATCGCCACTGACGTCAGGAGCGATGACTGGAACCAGCCGCGGTGCTGGTCGGAGCCCTCAAGATATAGGTCCGCGGGGACGCCCAGGTCGGCGCGCCGCTCCAGGACGCAGGCGTGGGTGACGCCCGAGTCGAACCAGACGTCGAGCGTGTCCTGGACCTTCTCATACTCGGCGCCCTCGGCCTCCCCCAGGAGCGCCGATGGGTGCAGTTCAAACCAGGCCTCGATGCCCCTGCCCTCCACCCGCCGGGCGACCTCTTCGATCAACTCCGGCGTGCGCGGGTGCAGCTTGCCCGTGACCTTGTGGACCAGGAGTGGCATCGGCACCCCCCAGGTGCGCTGGCGCGAGATGCACCAATCCGGGCGGCCCTGGATCATGCCCTCGATGCGGCCCTGACCCCAGTCCGGCGTCCAGGCGACCCGGGCGATCTCGCGCAGGGCGGCGTCGCGCAGGCCCTCCTTGTCCATGCTGATGAACCACTGGGGTGTGGCGCGGAAGATCACCGGCGTCTTGTGCCGCCAGCAGTGGGGGTAGCTGTGGGCGAAGCGCTGCTCCAGCAGCAGGGCGCCATGGGCCTTGAGCACCTCCACCACATGCTCATTCGCCTTGAAGACGTTCTCGCCGGCGAAGATCTGCGTACCGGGCAGAAAGCGCCCGTCCCCGCCCACCGGGTTGTCCACCGGCAGACCATAGCGGCTGCCGACGATATAGTCCTCCAGGCCGTGGCCGGGGGCGGTATGGACCGCGCCGGTGCCCGCCTCCAGGGTCACATGAGCGCCCAGGATCACCGGTACCTCCCGGTCATAGAAGGGGTGGCGCAGGCGCACCCCCTCGAAGTCCGCCCCGCGCGCATAGCCCAGCACCCGATAGCGCTCGAAGCCCCAGCGGTCCATGGTGTCCTTGAGCAGGCCCTCGGCCACGATCAGGCGCTCCTGATGGCTGCCGGATTCGACCTGCACGATCACGTACTCCAGGTCCGGATGAAGGGCCACTGCCTGATTGGCGGGCAGGGTCCAGGGAGTCGTGGTCCAGATCACGAGCGAGGCCCGCCCCTCACCGCAGCCGTTGGGTGAGCCGTGGCAGCGCGCCTCCAGCACCTCCGGCTCCACCAGCGGGAAGCGCACATCGATGGCGATGGACTGCTTGTCCGCGTATTCCACCTCCGCCTCGGCCAGTGCCGAGCCGCAGTCGATACACCAATGGACCGGCTTCTCGCCCTTCACCACATGGCCGCGGGCCATGATGCGCCCGAGCGCGCGGATGATGTCCGCCTCGTTGGCGAAGTCCATCGTCAGATAGGGATGCGCCCAATCCCCGAAGACCCCCAGGCGCTTGAAGTCCGCGCTTTGGCCCTCGACCTGCCGGGCCGCGTAATCCCGGCAGGCGACCCGAAACTGCGCCGCCGTCAGCTTGTGCCCCGGCTTGCCCTGCTTTTTTTCCACCTGGAGTTCGATCGGCAGCCCGTGGCAGTCCCAACCCGGCACAAAGGGGGCATCGCAGCCGTCCAGGGTGCGGGCCTTGACGATGATGTCCTTGAGCACCTTATTGACCGCGTGACCGATATGGATCTCGCCATTGGCATAGGGCGGGCCGTCGTGCAGGATGAAGCGCGGCGCGCCCGCCCGGGCGGCCCGGATCCTGGCATAGAGATCCAACTGGTCCCAGTGTTTGAGTAGTGCCGGCTCACGCTGGGCCAGGTTGGCCTTCATCGGGAACTCGGTGGTGGGGAGGTTTAGCGTGTGTTTGTAATCAGCCACTGGGGTTGCCTGCTGGTTGCGGTCCGTATCCGGGGTGTTTTGCTGGTCGCGACAAGGGTCGCAGACTCAGGTCGTGACGCCTTGGCGTCGCGTATGAATTCAGGCCGCGCGGGCGGCCATGAGTAACGAGTCAAGAACAAGCGAAACACGATCGTTGTCGTTGTCGTTGTCGTAATCGCAGGGCGCTGCAAATTGGTTGCGAGAGAATCCCGGGCGCTACGACAACCTCGATTAGGACAACGATAACGACAACGGTGCTGAGAACATTCCCTGGTAGAGACCGCTCATCTCGATCAATCGCTCCGGTTACAGGATCGGGTCCGCGCGTCGTATCAATAGTGATAACGTGCCTGCAGGAAGTCGATCCGCTGGTCGCCGACCAGGTAGACGATCCGGTGCTCCTCGCTCAGGCGTCGCGACCAGGCACCGCTTGCGAAATATTTCAATGGCTCGGGTTTGCCGATGCCCGCAAAGGGGTCTCGCAGCACCGACTCGACGATCTCCAGGGCGCGTAAGGCGGTCTTGCGGTTGGTACCGACCCAATAGGTCAAGTCCTCGATGAACTCCGGCTGGAAGATCGCCTCTCGCCGCGCCGCGCCGACGCGTTTGCCACCCTCACGGGCGTCAGCGGCCTTCCGCGTCAATCCCGATCTCCGCCCGCAGGGCCGCGGGTGAGCAGGGTGGCACGGTCTGCGCGCGCGCCCGTTCCAGGGCCGCGAAGAGTCGCTCGGCGTTCTGCGGGGAGCGTAACAGGTGGGCGGTCTCGATGAGGCTCGCCAGTTCGTCCGCGCAGACCAAGGCCACGTCCTGGGCCTGGCGCCGCCGGATGATCACCGGTTCTCGTGTCGATGTGACCTGATCGCACAGTGCCGCCAGGTTGGCCCGGGCGTTGGAGTAGGTCGTGGACATAGGCATAGAGGGCTCGTCAATTTCCCATATTGTACAGAAAGAGGGTACAACTTGAACCCCGTTTATGCCAGAGGTCCCGTTGTCTCACCGGCCCCCACGCGCCGCACCAGCCCGCGCCGCCGACGCCTCAGCGTCGCGCGGGCCAGTAATCGGCGTCACGCGACGCCTGCGCACCCGCCGGTCCCGCCCGCCCCGGCGCTCATTCCGCCCGGATCTCGCGGATGGCGAACTCCACGCGCTGCCAGGTTTCGGCCTGCGGGTCGAGTCGGGTGAGATGACCGCTCAGGCGCTCTCCGGCGTCCAGCCGCCGGGCGATGTCGGCATTGACCCGGCGCGGGACATAGCCGACATGCACGCCGCCCCAACGGATCGCTACCGCCTGGTGGTTATGTGGATTCTCGGGCTCCCGCACCAATTCCAGGGTGTCACCCACGCCCATCTGCGGCTCAAGCTCGATTCCGCCGTGGAATTGGTAGCCGGCGATGAAGTCGCGCAGCAGCTCACCCGCGGCGAGGCGCGGGCGCAGTTGCGCGAGCGAAAAACGGGCCTCGGATGGGGCGAAGTGGTACTCGGCGGTGGCCCGATCGGCCCCCAGCGCCAGTGCGAAGATTCGGGTACCCCGGTCGCGGCACTCGGCCCAATACTGGGCGACGCAGTGGTGCATGGTCGCGCCCTCGCGCAGCAGGTCCGCCGCCTCGCACAGCTCCCGCCCCTGGGCCTCGCCGGCGCTGTACTCGCCGAGCATGGCAGCGAGGGGCTGATCGTGCGCGCCCGGGTCCGGCGGACCCCAGTCGCGTGCATGCCAGCGCCGTGATGCCGCGAGCAGCGAGCGAAAACCGCGTGTCTCGATCCAGGCGAGCTGCAGCCGGTGCGGCGTCAATCCACGCGGGCAGGGGGGGACCTGCGCCGCCCGGTCAACGGCCGCCCGGATGAAGTCCAGGCAGTCAGCGAACGCGGGACCCAAGGGCGCGAAGCGGGCCTGCAACGCGGTGCAAACCTCCGCCAAGCCGTCGCGAAACGCGCCGGCGCCCAGGCGTACGAGGTCGGCGTCGTCATCGGCGAGCAGGTTGATGGTGATGAACAGATCCATGGCCGGCGTGAACTCACCGGGCGCGCGCAGATGGGCGCGCGTACCAATCCTTTGGAGATGCCGTAGTGTCGCGCGAGCGCGCCGACGAGATCGCGTCCCCGATCGATCGCGTCGAGGATGGCGCCATCGTGGTTGCGCCAGGCATGACGCTTGCCGCCCGCGAAGTCCAGGCGCTGATGGGCACTGAGGAGGATCGGTGCGGCCAACAGCGGGAAGCGGGTCAGCGCCTGAAGGCGACGCTCGCGCAGGTCCGGGGCGAGGGCGGCCAGGCGGTTATAGTTGCGCAGCGAGTCCCACTGCCGGTGGCGGTTGAGGGCTGCCAACAGGCTTAAGACCGGCTGATCGAGCCCCTCGGCAAAGTGCCGCGCGGCGCCATGTCGGGGGTCGCCCCATGCCAGTGCCGGGAGCGGCGCGGCCGGCGCGGCATAGAGCGGGATCGCCACCGCAGCGCCGAGGCGGGCCTCCAACAGGGTCCCGCGGTAGTCGTGCGCGACCTGCTCCACCAACCCGCCAATGACAGCATCGTCTTCAAAGGCCGCCGCCGGCAGGCGAAAGGCGAGCACCCGGCCGTCGTCCAAGTGCAGCCACAGGAACGACTGCCCGTCACCCTGGCCGAGCCAGTCACCCCGCAGCCACAGGCGCGAGCGCACCCCGCAGTGGAGGCTATCTTGGCGCCAGGTAACAGGTAAGGGTAAGCAACCGGTCAATTCGGCAGGTCTCCGGGTCGCGAGGGCCGACTGCAGAATAACCCCGCTGGGCTCGACTCACGGGTCTGGGGGAGAAAATTACCGGCAGCGCGGGGCTTCACCGGCGCCACCTGCAAGGGGGACGGTCGGGTCGGTACGTCGAACGGTCCATCCGGCGGCCCCCTGGGGGCGCGGAGCCAAACCTTGGCGTTCACCGGTTCGCAGGCTCATCCCGGAAGGTGCTGACCGTCTCGGTAGCCCTCCAGGCAATAGGGATTGAGAAACTGCCGCTTCCAGAAGGTCCGCCGCTCGGCGATGGTGAGCCCGGCCTCGTCGCAGACCGACTCCCACTCGCGGTCAATGACAGCGAGCTGGTGGTCGATCACGGCGCGTGCCGGTGTGGCGCCGAGCCCGAAGGCGGGCGCTGCGGCGAGGCAGGCGATGAGCCGGCTGTCACGCCGCGCGCCCGCCAACAGCATCGCCTGGCTCGCCTCACCGCCGGTGCGTAGCTGCGGGCAGAGGTCATAGGCGGGCGTGAGCCGATAGGTCCGGCCGTCCCAAAAGGCGGCGTGGTTGCGTGCGTGGTCATCGGTGTTGCCGCAGAGCACATTGAAGACCATGCGTCCGTACAGTTCGTCGAGGGTCCGGCGCGGCGCGGCGAAGTCCCGGCGCACCCGGTGGGCCAGGTCCTCATAGCTGGCATAGCGCGCCTCCATTTCGCGCAATCCAAGCAGGGTGAGTGCGGATAGCATGGCCCGGCGCTCCCAGCCGTCGCCGCCCCGGCGCACGCGGTCGAAGCGTTCGATCAGCAGCACGTCCCGGCCCAGTGACGTCGTCAGGGTGACCGGGGCGACCTCCAGACCGCTCAGGCTGGCCAGGCGCATGGCCAGATATTCCGCCTTGACGACGTTGTGGAGGTCAGTGCTGGTGGAGAACTTGGCGATGAATTTGCGCTCGCCGCTACTCAGCAGTGCCTTGGGGCGGGCGCCGCCGACCGAGGTGCCATGTTGGAGGGCCAGGGACAGCGCGGGGGACAGGGGTTCGCCGCGCTCCAGGTGCAGCGCGGCATCCAGCAACTCGTCCAGACTGGTCCCGGCGGCTTCGCGCGGGTGGTAGGCTGAAGGCGAGGTCTGGAAGTCCAGGGCGCCGATCCGGTCGGACCCCGACTCGCGCAGATAGGTCAGTTCGTTCAAGTCGACCAGCGCGGCGTCCTGGCCCCGGCGTCCGGTCAGCCGGTCGATGATGACCCGGCGTCCCCAGGCGTCGGGTGCCGCATCGCGCAGACAGGCGGGCAGGTCGTCGTCGCGGCGGCGCTGCGCCCCCGCCTGCAACGGCAGTTCGTCGGGGAAGAGGCTGATCGCATCCTCCCGCCGCAGATAGGATCGGCCATAGGCGAAGGCGTGAGCGCCGCGGACATCCCGGCTCAGGACACCGGCCACCACCGGGGCCAGCGCCCCGGGCAGCCAGACCCAGACGTAGGACCGATTGGTCTCAAGGCAGACGTCAGAAGTCATCGTTCACGGGTTCCCCGCCCGGGCGGCGTACCCGCGACGGCAGCAGCGTCAGTTTTTCCTGCTGGCGGGACAATTCGCGGTCCAGTTCGCGCGCCGATTCCTGTCCGAACAGCGGGATGTCCACTAGGGCGGCCGCCTCGAAATAGGTGCCGATGGCGACGCCCGGTGCGCCGCGGGTGATCCGGCGGATGGTGACCGTCCCGACGCCCACCCGTTCGGCCAGCATCTCCCTGGACCAGCCCTTGCGCATCCGGCCTTCCTCGATCAGCCCACCCAGGAGCAGCAGGGCCTGGCGCGCGGCGGGCGAGAGCATGCGGTTGCTGAGTGGCACCTGGCACCTAATCGACGTTTAGCGTTTTAAATGGTCATATTGTATCGGCAGCGGCCCGGTCCGGCCAGTCGCCTGGTGCGCTCGATGCGTCAGGCCGGGCCGGGCGCCCGCGCCGCGTATCCTCGCCCGGCCCCCTAACCCGGGAGATAGCGGCCGTCCTCCAGGCGGCGGGCGTGGCCGAGGCTGGCCAGCGTCTCCAACAGGTCCGCGACCCGGGCGCGCGGTGCGCGGGAAAAAGACTGGGCCAGGTCGGCGGCGCCGACGGGACCGGGGCGGGCGGCGAGCGCCGTGCGCAGGGCCTGGAACTGCTCGGGCAGGGTCTTGGGCCAGTCGGGTTTGGGGCCACTCGCGGCCGGCGCGACGACGGCCGACTGCGCCGACACCGGGACCGCGCCGGTCCCCGCCGGGTGCTGGAGGTCCGGGCGCAGCCAGCGGATCAGGCCGCGCCGCTCTTCGGCCGCCCGCTCGGCGTTCAGGGCCACCAGGTGCTCCAGGATCAGCGCCTCGACCCGGTCAGCGCCCACCGGGTCCGCGGTGCCGAGTGCGTCCGCGCCAATCCCGGCGTCGGCTTCGGCGTCGGCTGTTGGCGGTGGCTCGACCATCGTAGGGTCCGCTGCGCGGACCGCCGCGGCCGACGTCATTGCGTCACTGTCTGGCCCCAGCCGCGGGGCGGTCGGTGGGACGGTCCGCGCAGCGGACCCTACGGGGCCGCCGCCGAGCGCGGCGGTCAGGTCCTCCCAGCCGTAGGCGGCGAGGACGGCGGCGTCGAGTTCGTCGTGGAGCTGGCGCAGGACCGAGATCAGGCCTTGCTCGTGAATCTGCCGGTCCTTGGGACCCAGGGGCGCGCCGCGGCGCAGTTGCTCCAGGACGTTGTACATGCCGGTCATGGTGAGACCCGGGTGCAGCGCCTGGCGGGATTTGCGGTGGGTGTCCAGGGCCTCGGCCAGGTGGCGGATGCGTTCCCTTTCTGGCTCTTCCGGAGCCGGAAAGGGAAATGGATTGAACGTCTGCTTGTGCTGGTACCGCGGGTCGTTGCCAACGCCAAGACGCCCACCTGCCATCGTCGCCCATATCAAATGCACGCGAGACGAAAGTACGCCGAGAATAAAGTAATCCGATAGCGCAAACGCCACTACGGCCGTGTCCGGTACGGTGTTCGGCGAAACAAACTGGAAGGTGAACCACTTTGCAGTTCTCGGCACAACCAGCATCCGGTCGAGACCCCGAAGTGCAGTACGTAAGCTGGGATTTGGCTCTGCAAATCGCCACCAGTTATCTCGTCTGGCCGGTCGCGGGTTTTGATCGCGCTCCGGCTTTACTCTTTCCAATACCCACTGGAATAGACATGGAAAATTAGCGCGCGCCTGCTCCATCGTGCGGGGGTAAAAGTCGATGATCTGAGCCCCGCGGTCTATTTGGGTGAGGTCGCGGGCAATCACGAACGGTTTCAGGACCTTTTCAGTATCGGTATCGGTGCCGATCGCTTTCGTTAAGTCCCCAGGCTGAATCACAAATCCTTGCCCGAGCGGATACATTCCGGTGAAGGCGAGACCCAGGTTGGCACGCAGCGGGATCGCCGCCGAAAGATCGGCGCCCACGGTCAAGTCCGGATTGATCCTGCCTTCGCCGCGCTCAAACTCGACCGCGATGCCATCGGCAGCGCCATCGGGTTGCTCGCCGATTACCCTCAGCAAGACCCCCGGGGCGACGCCTGCTTGGCCTACCGTCATGGCGATGCGTACCGCCGCCCCATCGGCCGCATCGACCCAGGGGTGATCCGGGACAGCGTAAATCAGGCACAGCGGTTCCGCCGCCCCACAGTGCCCGTCGATAATCTGCCGGTTGAAACTCTGCTTCACGCTATTGGTGGTAATGAACCCAAAGCGCGCGATCCGTCTGGTGCGTGCCAACTCTGCTGCCTGGTGCCACCAGTACATGACGTAATCCGCGGAGTCGGGCATGTCACTCCAGGCGCCACGGAGGGCTTCGACATAACCGTCTCCCAGCGCCTGACGCATTCGCTTATTGCCGATGAAGGGCGGATTCCCGACCACGAAGTCGGCCGCCGGCCAGGCCGCCCGCCGCGGATTGACATAGCGCTCCACCGGCACCTGCGCCCGCTCGTCCGGCACCGGCTCGCCGGTGACCGGGTGCGGCTGCATGGTGCGCCCGTCCCAGTGGGTGACGGGCCGGCCGGCCTCATCCGTGACCCACTCCATGCGGTCATAGTCGAGCACGGCGTCGCGGCACTGGATGTTGCGGAAGTCGCGGATCACGGGCTCGGGCGGGTTGACTGCCCCGTGGGTGCGGAAGTGCCATTGCAGGTAGCCGATCTACAACACCGTCTCGGCGATGGCGGCGGCGCGCGGGTTGACCTCCAGGCCGAGCAGTTGGTGGGGGTCGACGGTGATGCCCTCCATCGCCATGAGCAACTGGCGCTCGCCCAGCGCGTCCAGGGTGTCCAGGACCTCGCCCTCCAGGCGCTTCAAGTGTTCGAGCGTGACATAGAGGAAGTTGCCGGTGCCGCAGGCGGGGTCGAGCACCCGGATCCCGGCCAGGCGCACCTGGAAGGCGCTGACCAGCTTGACCGCCTCCTGGTCCTTGCCCTGTTCGTGCAGGTTGAAGGCGGCGCTGTGGACCGCGGTCCACTCCTCGCGCAGGGGGGCGATGACGGTGGGCAGGACCAGGCGCTCCACATAGGCCCGCGGGGTGTAATGGGCGCCGAGCCGGTGGCGCTCCAGCGGGTCCAGGGCGCGCTCCAGCAGGGTGCCGAAGATGGCGGGCTCGACGTGGCGCCAGTCGGCGGCGCCGGCGTCGATCAGCAGCTCGAGCTGGTCGCGGTCCAGCGGCAGGGCCGGGCCCTGGGCGAAGAGCCCGCCATTGAAGCGCAGCACCCGCTCGCGCAGGATGACGGAGAAGGCGGCGCCCGCGTTCATGTCGCGCCACAGGTGCTCGGTGAGGGGCACGAATTGGGCGGGGTCCGCGCGCACGGATTTGAGCAGGTCGGTGAAGCCGTTGCGCTTGAGCAGCCCCACGTCCTCGGCAAAGAGGGTGAAGAGGCAGCGGATGAGGAAGGCGGCGGTGACCTCCGGCGGGTGGCCGGCGGACTCCAACGACAGGGCGAGCCGCGCGAGCCGGGCGGCAATGTCGCGGGTGACGCGGGCGGCGCGGCGGCTGGGGTCGAGGCTTAAGGGATCGAGCCAGAGGGCGCGCAGGCGGGCGCGGATCTCGGGGCGGCGCAGATCGTCCAGCCGGATGCGGTGCGAGCGCGGGTCCGGGTAGGGGATGTAGGCCCCGCCGCTGCGGCTGAACTCGCTGTAGAGCTCGATGCTGCGCCCCACGTCGACCACCACCACGAAGGGCGGGCGGCCCTCCGGCGGGGGCAGGGCGCGTACGTACTGCACCGCCTGGCCGTGGGCGCGCAGCATCGCCTTGTCCCAGCCGCCGGTGTCGAGCGCGAGCCCCGTCTGCTTGCACTCCAGGACATAGCAGGAACGCCGGTAGAGGTCGATGAAGCCCTGGCTCTGGGTGCCGTCACCGTGCTGAAAGAGCACCCGGTGCTCGAAGCAATAGGCGTTGTCCGCCCGGTCGCCGCGCGCCGGGTCCGGCTGGGGCAGGCCGAGCAGGGTGCACAGTTCGGTCAGGAAGAGCTGGTAGTTGGCCCGCTCGGTGCCGGTGGCGGCGGACCAGCGGGTGATGAAGGCGTCGATCAGTGCGGGGGGGAGGCCGTCATCGGCGGCGTCGTCCGGGGCGGGCAGGGGGTCGTCGTCCATGGCGGGGGACTCCGGGTTGCGGGCGGGATTGGGTCTGCGGGCCTTGATCACGGTTCCGACCGTAGGGTGGACCAGCGCTAGCGCAGTCCACCGAATCCCGCGCCGTCGCTGGTGGACTGCGCTGCGCTTGTCCACCCAACGATACTACCCGCAGCGCGGCTTGCCCGCAAAGACCTTCCTCAGGGATGGGCGCGGCGTTACTGTGAAAGTCAGGTCGGGCTTGTCCGTGGTGGCCAGGTCCCGCCGCGATGCGACCAGGTAGGGGCGGGTTTCAAACCCGCCCCTACGGCGGCACTTTCATCTTCCGGGATGGCAGAGTGGCCTTCCATGGCCTTCCATGGCCGTCAGTCGGTAGGTCGGGTTAGGCGCGCGCGGCACGCGTTCGCTTTTTGGCATAAAGGCTGATCGCGCGTCGTAACCCGACAGCGATGGCTGAACAGACATCATTCCGGCAGGCCGCCGGCGCCGGGGTCGGGGTCGGGCGCGTCGGCCGCCGTGGGGGGCTGCCAATCCCAGCCGCGTTGATCCAGCGGCCGATCCGGGGCCTCGATGGAGACGAAGCTGGCTAAATCCGGACCGCCGGGCTCCACGGTCATGGGGCAGGACACCCCGGGCAGGAGTTGGACATCGAACAGTTCGCGGATGGCCCCATCGAAGCGCAGCCACTCCACGATGTCGCCCGTCTCCAGGTTGACGATTTGCACCCCGCACCAGGACTCGCCGCCGCGCCGCTTCAATTCCCCCTCCAGCGCCAGCCCCGCGAGCCGACCCTCCCGGGGGATCGACAGGCCGATCACGGCATGGCCGCGATGCAGGGCCAGCCCGCGCATGAAGCCGGGGCAGAAGACGACCTGCTCCCGCGACCAGGTCCGCGGATCGATGCGGGTCAAATAGCCGTTGCCCGAGTCCAGCAGCCACAGGTAACCGTTGTAGAGGCGCGGTGAGTGCGGCATGGACAGACCGCGGACGACGAGTTCGTCGGTGTCCACGTCGATCAGCACCCCGCCGTCGGCCCGGTGGCCGCGCCAACCGTCCACGATATCGGAGGTGGAGACGGCGGTGACATAGCGCACCCGCCCCTGATCGAGACACAGGCCATTGAGGTGGCAGCGATCCTCCGGGGCCAGGCGCGAGATGAACGGGGGGCGCCAGACCGGCTTGAAGCTGTGTACCGCGCTCACCGTGGCGAGACAGGAATAGCGGGTATTGACGAAGACCAGCCGCCCATTGGACTCCATGCCCAGCTCATGGGCATCCACGTCGGCCACGGTCTGACCGGCCCGCGGGATATAGAGCCGGTCGAAATGGCCATTGGCCCGCTGATCGGGTCCCAGCACGTTTTCCAGCCGCCAGATATGGGCCAGCCCGGCGACGAACAGCCGCGGACCATCGGCGTAGAGGCCCATGGCGCGCACATAGTTACGCTGATGGATCGAGAGCGCGCCGTCCGGCAGGACGCCCAGCAGGAACAACTGCCCGGTCTGATAGGAGGTCAGGGCCAGGCCGACCTGATTGAGCGTCAACCAGCGAGTAAAGCCCCGCGAGGCACTGATGTTGGTGAGATTGACCTGCTGATACGCCTGATTCTGCTGGTCCTGGGGCGGGTGCGGCTGAGGGGTCTGGGTGGCGGCGTCATGGGTTGAATCTGGCACGGCGGAATCGTCCTCGATCGGTGATTAGCGGCAGGCGCGCTCGGGACCGCCTGACGCATCTCAGTAACGGGTCAATAACAAGTTAAGCAAGTACGGCCTCGGTCAAGATTCCGGCCACGTGGGTTCGCCGGGTGCGTAGTCAGGCCATCTTGGCCTGACACCGTCAGGGCTGGAAGCCCTGACTACGCACGCCGCTGGCCGGGATTAGGATCAAGGCCGCAAGTACCCACTCGTTGTCGTAATCGCAGAAGCGCTCTTGTGCTACCCGGTTCAGAACCGATAGGTCAGTTCTAGGAACCCGGTCTGGTCGTCGTAACCGTCGGCCAGGTCCAGACCGTACTCCAGTTTCACCCCCAGGTTGCGTGCCGTATAGAGGTCCGCACCCAGACGCAGCCGCCCGACCACATTGGGCAGCGGCTGGTTGAGGCTGAAACCCGGCGTGCCGGGGGCGCCGACCAGCCGGGCCTGGGCGGACAGATGGTCGGTGGACAACAGGCTCAGACCGAGCGAGCCGTAGGGGCGGATCACCAGGCCGTGGGTGTCGATGCGGCCGCCCACCTCCACCGCCGGGGTCGCCGCAAACACCGTCTCGTCGGTGCTGTCCACCGCCAGACCCAAGGCCCCGGCCCCGGACTCCCGATAGCCGTCCAAGTGCAGTTGGATCAGATCGAGGTCGAGCAGCGGGCGCACATAATACCGCTCGGCGGTCCACTCATAGGCCGCCCGTGCGCGGGCGAACAGATAACTGGACGAGGGCGAGGCGCTCACCAGGTAACGCAGGGACCCCAGCGCGGTCTGTCGCGTGCCGTCCCCCGAGGTGGTGCCGCCGCCCAGGGACCCGGCGAAATACCAGTCACCAACTTGGTACTTGAGGGCCAGCGACAAGGCGGTGGTGGTGGTGTCGAGCCGTTCCGCGCCGTCGCTGCTGCGGTAGTCCGCCTGCTGGTAGAGCAGGTTGGCGCCGAGGAACCAGTCCGGTGCCAGCGGCAGTTGACCGCCGACTTGCAGATCCGTGGCAGTGCGGCGGTTGCCGCGCACCCCGGGTTCCGGGTCCTGGTTCGCCTTGGAGGCGCTGATGGAGGCCCAGGCGCAGGTCTGCTCCTTCAGCAAGGTGCCGGGACCGGCGAAGTTCGGACAGCCCATGGCGCTGCCCGCCATCTTGATGGCGTCGGTGGTACTCGCCGCCATCTGTCCCAGCACCGTATTGGCAAGTAACTGGCTAAGCTGCTGCTGGTAGGTGAGCGGGTCCTGCACGCCCAGCAAGTAGTTGAAGAGGTCGTTCATGGTCGGCCCGGCGCCCCATCCGGCCAGCGGGTCATAGGCGCCCCGGGCCGCGACCTTCCAGGCGTCGGTCAGGTGTGCGGCGACATTGCGGACATTGGGGGGCGCGCCGGCTAAGCCGTTGCCGAAGGTGGGCTGGGTGACCAGCCGATACCAGCCCCCGGGCCCGCCCGGCGCGCCGAGGCTGAAGTCATAGAGCAGCGGGTCGATGATCGTAATGGCCCCCGGGTCCATCACCCCGGCGCGGATCAACTCCAATTCGACACCAGGCTTAAGATTTAGCAGATTGAGCGACAGTTGCATGGGTCCGCTCGGCCCGGGGGTGATGGCGCCGACCACATCGATCTGGTCGGAGCGTCCGCCGAGCATGTCGACGTCCATCAGGATGCGACCGCTGCCGACCAGATGATGGTCGAAGCGGGTGGTCTGGAACCGACCGGTGCCGCCGACATTGAGGGTCCCGTTATTGGTCAGGGTGATGCCGGAGACGAAGCGATCCGAATTGAAGGTGCCATTGTTGATGAATCGGGAGCCGGTCTGCGGCACCCAATCGATGGCGGCCAGGCGCTGATTGACGCTGTCCCAGGGGGTCGGTGTCGCCGTGACGCCGTGGTTGTTGTTTTGGACGTTGCCGGTCAGGGTGCCATTGTTGGTCAGCAGGTTAGATCCCTGACTGTGCATCCAGACCGCTCCGCCCCCCGTGCCCTTTCCGGAAACGGAGGCACCGGAGTTGATGGCCACCGTGATTGGGCTGCTCCCGCCCGGAACAACACCGGCGGATTGCGCCACGATGCCCCAGGCATTGGCGCCGTAAACGGCGATTATACCGCCCACGGTGATCGCGATTGGGCCGACCTGCGCGGTGGCGTTCGGGCCTTGCAGGCTGCCGGCGGAGGTGCCGCTGCCGTTGTCCCAGACACCGCCACCGCCACCGACGGTCTGGGCGAAGATACCATGGGCATTATCACCTTCGGTGACCAGGGAACTCGCGCCGGCCAACGTTACCGTCACTGCGCCGCCAGAGCCATTGGAACCACCCGAAGTGGTGCCGGTGACCGGGTTGAAGGCCTGACTTGGATCGGCGGCAAAGCCGCCGCCACCGCCGACGGATTGGGCCAGAATCCCAATGGCGCCGGCCCCGTGGGTCGACATCCCGGAGTTCAAGCCGAGAGAAACGGTGACGTTCCCGCCGTTTGTGCTGAAATAGCCGTTGTTCTGCGCCGGTTTATTGAAGGTCACCGCGCTCAGAGTGCTCGCGGACCCGGATATGAGACCGCCGCCGCCGCCGACGGACTGAGCGACGATGCCCATGTTGCGGTTACCGAAGGTCTGGACGAAAAAATTATTCGTGACCGAGACGTCCCCGCCGTATCCGTCGCCGGTGAGCCCCTCGGACCCGAGGCTGATCCCGATGCTGTTGGCCGAACCCTGGCCGGAGGCAGCGGTGCTGCTGCCCTGGGCCACGGCCGCCATGCCGCCGCCGCCGCCGATGGATTGGGCGAGGATACCGAAGCTGTCGGTTGCCGCATAGTATGGATTATCAGGGACATGGGGTTGCGTCTTACCGGTCGTAAGACGGCCGTCGTTATAGACCGAGACGGATGAACCGTTTCCCGAGGAGCCGTAGGTCTTGGTTCCCTGCAGATTGACGCTCCTGGTACCCAACTTGGTCTTGACGGTCCCGCTCAGGCCGCTGGCCACCCCAGTGCCGCCACCCCCGCCAATGGACTGGGCGACGATGCCATGGGACGAGAAACCGTAGGTGGTAATGTCGTTGGCGAACACCTGCACCGATCCGCCGTTACCTCCGCTACCGCCGCTGGCGCCCAGATAGAGATTCGTCGTGGCGCTGGCGTTGCCCGGAGAGACCGCCGCATTGCCGCCGCCCCCGCCGATGGATTGGGCCAAGATGCCGTGGGACAGGGTACCGCTAGTCTGTATGTTCCCATACTTGGTGCTCTGCGCGTAGCCCGCAAGGTAGGAGGTTACGACCACCGCGCCACCGTTGCCGCCGGTCCCCCCGGAGGCGCCGAGGGACATGGTGAAGGTGTTGGCCTTGGTCGCGTTCTTGTTCGTTCCGGCCGCGGACGCGATGTCGCCTTCGTTGGACGCGTAGTAGCCGTTAGGGCTGAACAGGCTCTTGAACTGCTGGGCACTGGGCACGGTCAGGGATGAGTCGCCGGCACCGCCGTTGCCGCCGCCCCCGCCGATGGACTGCACCAGGATGCCGTCGGACCAATCGCCCTTGGTAACGATGGTCCCCTGGTTGTAGGCATTGGCCGCACCGCCGTTCCCGCCGTTGGAACCTGAATGCCCATGGGTGAGGGTGAGACCGAAGGTGGCGTCGCTGGTCCCGGCACCACCGCCGGCGTTACCGCCGCCGCCGCCAATGGACTGCACCAGGATACCGCGCGAATCGTTGCCGCTGGTCCGGATGGATGCACCGCTCGCATTGCCCGCGGATGCCGTGCCGCCATAGCCACCGGCGCTGCCATAGCCGCCGAGGGCGTGGGACAGACTGACCGCGTAGCCCGCGCCGTTGGTCTTGGCATTGCCGGTACCGCCATTGCCACCGCCGCCGCCGATGGACTGAACGATGAGGCCGTCGCCAAACATGCCGTAGGTGGAGACGCTGCCCTGGTTGATCGCCTTGGCGGCACCGCCATTGCCGCCGCTGCCGCCGCCGCCGCCGTGGGACACACTCAACGCGAAATTGAAGGACTCCTCGGCGCTGTCGCTGCCGGCGCCGACCTTCTGCTTGATGTTCTCCCATTTTTCTTGCAAGACCCCGGCCGAGGCCAGGGCGGTGGAATCGCCGCCATTGCCGCCGCCCCCGCCGATGGACTGCACCAACATGCCGGTCGCCCCGTCCGCGAAGGTGACAATGCCGCTTAACTTGGTGCCTTTGGCGATGCTGTTCGTTCCGGTGACGGATGGTGCGACGCCATTGCTGGAGGTGACGACCGCCTGTTGCAGGGTACGGGCATGACTGGAGACTTGGTTGACGGCATAGGCCGTGCCGCCGTTGCCGCCGTAGCCGCCGCTGCCGCCGGTGGCGAAGCTCAAGGCCGCCCCAATCTTCACATTGGTGTCGGGGATCGGCACATCCAGGCTGAAGGCGCGGGCCGCGGAGGCGGCACCGTTGCCGCCGCCGCCGCCGATCGACTGCACCACGACCGCCGCGCTGTCGTAGCCATAGGTCGTGACGCCCCCGGTAACGGATGCCTTGGCCGTGCCGCCGCCCCCGCCCCCGCCACCTGTTCCGCCATGGGCGTGGGCGATGGTGAGCACGCCGATGGCATTGGCCTTGGAGGCACCGCCGCTGCCGCCGCCGCCCCCGATGGACTGGACGACGATGCCCTGGGCCTGGAGGCCTTGGGTCGCTAGGAACAAACTGTACGGATTTGCACTGTACAGATTTGCGTAGGCCCCGCCGCCGGCCCCGCCGCTGCCGCCGCTGCCGCCGCGGGCAAAGGCCACATCGGTCCCCCAAGCGGTCGCCTTGCCCCCGCTGCCGCCACCGCCGCCGATGGACTGCACCAGGATGCCGTCGGAATAGTCGCCGGCGGTGTAGAGTTTGGCGCTTTGGTCGGATATTGCGTCTAGGAAGGTGCTGTACTTAAGGTTGACCGTGGCATTCCCGCCATCGCCACCGGGACCGCCGGCGCCCCCGGTCGCGGCCCATAACCCGGTCTTGTTGCGGCCATTACCACCGCCGCCGCCGATCGACTGGGCCTGGATGCCCGGGGCGTCCGCCCCGTAGGTTTGCACGGTATAGGCAGTGAAATTGACGGCCACGGTGCCGCCGTTGGAGCCGCTCCCGCCGGCGCTACCGTTTCCGCCGAAGCTCAGGATGCCGGCGCTGGTCGCATTGCCGCCCCCGCCGCCGATGGATTGAGCAAGGATGCCGATGCCGCCCGTGCCAGTGCCGTTGGCCTGATTGCCGGTGGTGATATTGCCGGTGGTGTTGACGGTGACCGAACTGCCGGTCACACCACCGGTCTGGCCTCCGATGTTGGTACCATAGGCATTGGTGGCATTGACGTTGCCGCCCGCGCCGCCGATGGACTGGGCGAGGATGCCATAGGAGGTATTGCCGCTGACGCTAATGGAACTCCTGTTTTGGACCAGGACGGAGTCGCCGCCCGCGGAGGTGGCGTTTTGATCGCCGACATAGGTCGCACTGGTCGTGTAGTTGCCGCCCCCTGCCCCCAGGGATTGAGCGACGATGCCGTGGGCGCTGGTACCCGAGGTCTGAATATACGCGTCCACAAAAAGCGACACCGCGCCGCTCGCGCCGCCTTGGGCGACACTTGCAGTTGAGCCATTTTTTGCGCGACCAGTGGCGCCAGCCCCGCCCAGACTCTGCGCCACCAGGCCAGACGAATAATTCCCCTGGGTCCTGATAATGACATTTAAATGACCCCCAACGTAAAAGCTGCCGCTGACGGTGACGCTGCCACCAGTCCCGCCCGCGCAGTTTGGGTCGCAGCCGGATTTGCTGCTGCCCCCGTTCTGCGCGATGCCGCCCTCGCTCACCAGATAGATACCTGGGGAAGAGGCGCCAGCCGTCGAAATCTGTAGACCCTCACCAGAGCCATAACGGTGCCCATAGAGCGATACCGTGCCACCATTGTAGCCCTTGGCATTGAAGGACGACGTCCCAGCCCGCGAAATGCCGGCGATACCGGCCCCCGAGTAAGTCTTGCCCATCTGGATCGTTTTGTCGTAGGGGATGACGGTGCCGACGGCGCTGGTGATGGCCCCTACGTAGCCCAGAACGGAAATGGCGACCGTTCCTCCGGCGCCACCGGGCCCATAGTCGCCGCTGCCCCCGGCATTGGCACCGATGGAAGCGGCGTAAACAGCCGGGCCGCCTTTCGAACCGCTCTGGATCGGGCGGAAGCCCCCAAGATAAGTTTTCTCATTACCATACAGCAGGACGCTAACGTTCCCGCCGGCCCCGCCGGAACCAGCCGGCTGGGAGGACGACTCGAGCTTGGGCGCGCCCCGTCCCCCGGCACTGTAGACGACGATCCCGTAGCCCTGATCGCCCGCGTTGACGGTGCCATAGTTCTTCAGGGTCAGTGCACCGCCGGTTCCACCGCTGACGCCGCCACCGTCGGAGCTCAGGAAGTTGGTGCTGCCGCGGGAGCCGACATAGAGGGCACCAAGGCCGGTCTTGCTCACCGTCGACTGACCCGGAATCTTGTTAGGCGTCATGGTCGCACTTTGCGGGGTGCCGGAGAGGGCGATTGTGGCGCTATTGGCGACGGTCATCTCTAGCCCAGCGAGATCGTCGCCGGTGCTGTTGAAGATCAACACCCCGCTATAGAACATCTGCGCCTGGGTCTGGGTCGAATACAGCGGGATCGTGCACGCGATGCTCGTGTCGCTCGTGATGTTGCCGCTGGACGTCGTATGGGCATAGGAACAGCTTGCCGCGTAGGCCGAGCGGGAATAGCCACCGATGAACAGCGGCACCCCCAGGGCGAGCTGCACCGCGACCGCCGTGGCCGCCAGGGCGAACTGTGCGGGATGGTGCTGCTTCAGGGGCGCCGACCCGGTGGCCGCTGAACCCGTGGTGCGTCGATCGCTCTTCTGTTTCGCCATGTCAGTCGCTCGCGGTGGTCTCAGGAAGCAAGGTGTCGGCACCCCCGGCGCCCGCGCCGCCCGTCCATCACGCGCGCAGCGGCTCCGCGTCACGGCGGCCCCGACCGGAATGCTGACCTGATCAAGGTAGCGGCACGCGCGCGCTCAGGTCCACTAACGAATTCTCACCAAAACTTACGAATCCTTACGGTACCGGATCAGTCACCGGCGCCTGAACCCAGACATAGCCGGTCGCATAGACGCTCTTGAAGGGCGGCGGCGCGGGCGTCAGGAGTGCGATCTTGTGACGCAGGCGGGACACCATCAGCCGGTGATATGGCGGTTGCGTGCGCCGCGCCAACACTGCGACAAGCGGCCTAGGACGCTAAGGGCTGTAAGGCCAAGCGCAGTGGCTCCGCCAGGCCGACCGTCTTCTGGGCGAGCCCGCACCGCTCTGCGAATACGGGAGAGTCCGGGTTGGCCTGGTAGTGCTTGCGGTTGCCGACCGGACGGACGCTCAGCAGCCCGCTGTGGGGCAGGCGCGCCAACTCGCGTTGCACGGCGCCCGAGCCGCAGCCCGCCAAGCCGATCAGTTCCGTGGCGTAAAAACGCCGATCAGGCTGCCCGAACAAGAGCTCCAGCACCCGCTGCTGGGTGTCGGTGAACAGTGCGTCGGCAAGGCCCGCGCCGCGCCGCGCCGCGCCGCGCCGCGCGGGTGGCGACTTTGATGCGGCTGGAGATTTTGTGCCCATGTTGGGTATGAGCATACCCAAAAAAAGTATGCACAAACAAGCCCCGGCGGCGATGCAGGCAGCTGCGCGGCGATCTGGGGCCTGCTGTGACCGGCCTCACTCAGCGTTCCGTGAAGGTCGCGCAGCGACGCTGTGGGAGCGGCTTCAGCCGCGACGGGGCCTCGCAAACTGGTCCAGCCTCGCAGGCTACCGCGGCGTCGCAGCGCGGCCGGAGGCCGAAATAGTATACTGTCCGTTGAAGTTGCATTGCCGGAGGCGACCCGTGGAGGCCCTGAAGCTCAAGACCATCGATGACCTGCTCCTGTCCCCGGACGAGCGGGTCGAGTTGATCGGCGGTGAGATCCTGCGCCGGCCGATGGCGCGGTTTGCCCATGGGCGGGCGCAGAACCGCACGGCATTCACGCTCGGGCCCTTTGACGCGGGCGAGGGCAGCGGCGGCGGCTGGTGGTTTGCCACCGAGATCAGCGTCGCTTACGAGACCCACGAGTGCCCGTCCCACGACCTTGCCGGCTGGCGCCGGGAGCGGTTGCCGCGGCCTCCGGACGGGGTCATCGACCTGCCGCCCGACTGGGTGTGCGAGATCGTCTCCCCTGGGCACGAGAAGAAGGACACGCTGGTCCTGCCGCTGTTGTTGAAGCGCCATCGCGTGCCCTATTACTGGCTGATCTGGCCCGAGGAGCGGGTGCTGGTCGCCTATGTGCTCAACGCAGGCGACTGGCGCACGAGCGTTACGCTGAAAGGTCAGGGCCGCGCCCGCATCCCACCCTTCGAGGCCGTCGAGGTGGACCTGGATGCCCTGCTTGGAGGCGGATGACAGGGCCGAGCCCCTTGCCCGCCGGCCCCGGCGCTCAGGCACCGGACCGCGCGCGCTCAGGTCCACTGACGAATACTCACCAAAACTTACGAATCCTTACGGTGCGGCAGCAGTCGCCGGCACCTGAACCCAGACATAGCCGGTCGCATAGACGCTCTTGAAGGGCGGCGGCGCGGGCGTCAGGAGTGCGATCTTGTGACGCAGGCGCGACACCATGGTGTCGAGGCGGTTGGGGCCGTAATAGGCCTCGGATTGACCCAGGCCGGTGATGATGGCGTGGCGATCGACGGTCGCCGGGGCCTGGTCCCGCAGCAGTTGGAGGAAGCGCAATTCCGCCTCGCTCAAGGGGATGCGCACCCCGCGGTGTAAAGTCAGGCAGCGTTCGTCCGGATAGATCCGCCACCGCTCGGGGACCGCCGCGCCCGCGGCCCCGTCCAGGTGCTCGGCGTAGCGGCGGCGTCCCCGCAGGGCCGCCGTGAGCAGGGCCTCGAGCTCCAGGGGCTCGAAGGGCTTGCCCAGGTAAAGATCGAATCCGGCCTTGAGCCCCAGGACGCGGGCACTGAGATCCGATTGACCCGAGGTGCAGATGATCGGGATCAGCGGGTCGCGGGCACGCACCGCCTCCAGCACCCCAAAACCGTCCCCGTCGGTCAGGGTCAGGTCGATGATGGCCGCCTGAAAACGCTGGACGACAAGCCGCTCCAAGGCCGCCGCCTGACCCGTCACCAGGGTGACCTGATAGCCGAAACTGCCCAGGAAGCGCGCCAGTTGGCGGCCACCGATGGGGTCGTCCTCCACCAGGAGGATATGGTCCTGCGGGGGGGGTGTGACGTTATTCATGGGGGGCCTGGCGGGTCATGGGTTGGGTTTCCGGGGCCGGTTGCCTGACCCGGCTCCAGGGTGACCTCAAAGCCGGCCCCCGTGGGCGCTTGGGGGCGGTATCGTATCGATCCGCCGAGCGCGTCGACCGCCGTCCGGCAGGCCCACAGCCCCAGGCCCCAGCCGGTGATATGGCGGTTGCGCTCGCCGCGCCAGAATTGCGTGAACAGGTTCGCTTGCTCGTCCGCGCGAAGCCCCGGACCCTGGTCGCTGACCACCAGACTGAACCGCCGCGGTGTACTGGCAAGGTGCACCTGCACGGTGCCGGCGCCGCCGTACTTGAAGGCATTGTCCAGCAGATTAGTCAGGATAAGGGCCAGGCGTGGGGTATCGATCAGGTGGACGTCCGTGCCCGCTCCCGCGGCGAGCCGCAGGTCCAGGCGGGCACGATCGAGGTGCCCACCCAGCGCGCCCAGCACCTGTTCGACCTTGGCGCGCAGGTCGTAGCGGAAACCGGCCGCGTTGCTGGTGCCGAAGGCCCCGCGTTGGGCGTGCAGGCCCGCGACGATGTCGGCGAGGTGGTCTGAGAGGTGCGTCAGGTCCGCCGCCGCCTCCTCGCTGGTCACCGTGCCGCGGCGCAGATTGCCGGCGATCAAGCGCAGTGACGAGGCCGGGTTGCGGATCTCATGGGAGGCCACCTGCAGGAGCCCGCCGAACTCCCGGGCCAGGGCACTCAACCGATCGCGCTCGCGTTGCGCCTGGTCCAGGCGGCGCGCCTGCTCAGGCACCGCCCGTAAGACCCGCCCACTCACGGCCAGGACCGCGACCAGCATACAGGACTGGAGCAACAGGTTGACCTGCCAGAAGTAGGCCACGGCCAGACTGGCGAGCCCCGGAAACCAAGTGCGGGCCACCACCAGGATGCCGCTGGCACAGGTGGCGAATAAATAGGCGAGTGCGATCCGCCCGAGCGTGGAGGTCGTGCGCCAGTGCCAGGGACCGAAGATCAGTACAAAGGCGATAAAGGCGAGTTGGATCGCCTTGCTGAGACCCGCGACCTGGGGGTGGACGTCGGTGAACCCGATCGGCGCCAGCGCCAGCATCGACCACGCAAGGCCGAACCACAGGCGGCGGACCCGCGCGCGGGTGGTCGGCGGACGCACGATCAGGTAATAGGGAAAGATCAGGCAGGCGGTCACCAGATAGCTCAGCGGGCTGGCCGCCCGGCCCAGAATCCAGGACGGTACCCAGGGCAGAAAATACGGGAGTTGCCCGTTCACGGCGAGCCCGGTCAGGCTGAACGGAACGCTGAGCAAGACAAAAGCGAGAAAGCGCCGGTCACGGGTGGCGCCCCAGGCGGCGAGCATCAGCACGGCGAACAACCCCGCCAGGGCCGCCAGCATCCCGCCGGTCAGTAAGCCTTGGGTCTGCTCGACGGCGAAGCTGGCGGCGTCCGTCAGTCGGGGTACCAGACTGATCTGGCCGACGCTGGTCACGCGCAGCAGCAGTGCATGGTCGGTGAGCAGCCCCGGGTCCAGTTGGAACGCGAGCGTCGTGCCGATCAGATCGCGCTCGGCGAGCGGGAGGGTATCGCCGGTGCGCGGGCGCGGGGCGGCGAGGGTGCCATCGGGCGCCAGGTAGACCAGGTCCACCCGATCGAGGTTCGGCGTGGTGAGCGTCAAGATCGGCGCCCGTCCCAGTGCGCCCGGGGGTGCCGCGGACCAGGGCGGCGGAGCGGCAAAGAAGCGGGGGCCGGGTTGATGCCCGAGATGGATGTCGGTCTGGGCCGGCGGCAGATCCCCGGCCCGGTAACGACTGACGGCCTCCGCCCAGGACTGGACCGCAACGGGCAGGACGCTGAACGCAAGCGGGATGGCACCGGGGGTGTCCGCCGCCGCCTGGGTGTGCAACAACAGCAACAGGAGCAGGAGCAGGAGTCGGGGCATCGTAGGCTCCAAGAGACGGCCGGATGGCGGCCCGTTGCGACGCTTGCGCCGGGGTCGTCAGAGGTCGCTCGGTGCGCCCGCCGCCGCGGCCCCCGCGCGGCCGAGAAACTCCCGTGCCGCGGTGGCGTCCCGGGCGATCTGGCGGCGCAGGTCCTCGAAGGAGTCGAAGCGCTGCTCGTCGCGCAGCTTGAGGCGGAATTCCACCTCCAGGTGGCGGCCGTAGAGGTCCTGGTCGAAGTCGAACAGGTGGACCTCCAGCCGGCACCCCTGGCCGCCGACGGTCGGGCGGGTGCCGATGTTGGCCACGCCCGGGTGGGGGCCCGTCGGGAGGCCGTGGACCTGGACGGCGAAGACGCCCAAGAGCGGACTGACCCGGCGATGCAGGTCGAGGTTGGCGGTCGGAAAGCCGATGGTACGCCCGCGCTGGTCGCCGTAGCCGACCCGGCCCCGCATCCGGTAGGGCCGGCCGAGCAGGTGCCGGGCCTGCTCCAGGTCGCCGCGCGCCAGGGCCTCGCGCACCCGGGTGCTGCTGATGCGCTCGTCGCCTTGGGTGACGGTGTGCTGGTCCTCCACCGCGAAGCCCGCAGCCCCGGCCGCCGCGCCCATGGCGCGCAGCAGGGCATAGTCACCGGTGCGGCCCTGGCCGAAGCGGAAGTCGTCCCCCACCAGCAGGTAGCGCACGCCCAGCCCCTCGAGCAGGAGGCGGCGGACGAAGTCACCCGCCGGGACCGCGGCCAGCCGCGGCCCGAACTCCAGCACCATGACCCGGGCGATCCCGCAGTCCGCGATGGCCTTGAGCTTTTCACGCAGGCGCGTGAGGCGCGCCGGGGTGCGCTCCGGGGCGAAGAACTCCAGCGGCTGGGGCTCGAAGGTGATGACGGTGGCCGGCAGCCCCAGGGCGCGCCCGCGCAGCAGCAGCCGCTGGAACACCGCCCGGTGCCCCAGGTGGACCCCGTCGAAGTTGCCGATGGTGGCGACGCAGCCCCGGTCCTCCGGGCGCAGGTTGTGCAGGCCGCGGATGAGCCTCATGGGGCCAGCGCCCGGCCGCGGCGCCGCGGGAGGATGCCGTGAAAATCCAGGCGAATCCTGTTGATGCTGTCCATTTTTCCACCTCAAGCTCGGTCTCTGAAGGGGGCCGGCCCCGCGCCGGCCGCGTCATCGGGCGCAGCGACGCTGCACGGACGGCGTACCGCACGGTGGCGCCGGCCGCGTGGCCATGGCGTCATTGAAGCGCTTGAAGTGATCCAGGTCCAGCATTGCCGCCGTCGGTGGCTCGCCACGGGGGGCCGGCCCAGGGTCCGCGCGGCAGGGTACCCCGAGCGTTGGGCTCGCTGACCTGTTTCGATGACCGGGGCCTTGATCGTAATCCCGGCCAGCGGTGTGCGTAGTCAGGGCTTCCAGCCCTGATGGTGTCAGGCCAAGATGGCCTGACTACGCACCCGGTGAGCCCAAGTGGCCGGAATCTTGATCGCGGATGACTGCCGTTAGGTTAAGCGCCGCAGCCCAAGCGCCTGGAGTCCAAGGCTTCAGCCTTGGACTCCAGGCAGCGCCGGCGCGGTCGGCGATTGCGGCTTGACGTAATGGCAGTGACCAAGGCCGGCCTTGATCATCATGCCGGCCACCGGACATCGTAGGGTGGACAAGCGCAGCGCAGTCCACCAGCGGCGGAGCGGGATTCGGTGGACTGCGCTAGCGCTTGTCCACCCTACGGTCGTAACCATGATCAAACTGCCCCTGGGTTGGGGCGTGCAATGCGATCCTGGCGGGAGCATTGCGGCGGCACGTCAGTGGGGTTTCCGTATCGGCGTGCCGCTATCGGAATTCCGGTATTGGGTTGGCCGTCGCGCACGCCGCGGCAATCACGCTGGCGCGGCGGCGTACGGGTGGCGCAATCAGTTGTCCGGGTCGTCGGCTGCCTGGCGGGGCGCGGTGACGTCCTGCTCCGCCGCGATCCAGTCCTCCATTTCATGCCCGGGTTCGAAGCCACGCGCCTCGGCGCGATAATAGGCGGCCTTGCTGATCGCTTGTGCGAGCGCATCCTCGGGTGGTGTGTCATCGCGCACCGCGCTCTCCTGCGGCGATTCCTCCGGCCCGTGCGCGAAACGCACATGCCCTTGGTGGCCGCGGTGTCTCTGCGGGCTACGTTCCGCCTGCAATGAAGTCATTGGCCTGTCCTCTCTTTGATTTCTGTATCATGGCAAGTGGCATCGGCGCGCCCGGGTTGAACGTGCGTGCGGGTGCCGTCGGTTGCGGTTGCGGTCCGCGCTGCCACCGCCGGGGCCGCGCAGGCGATAATGCCCGCGGCAGTCGACTCCGGCCATCGGGGGTTTTACCTAGTGCCTGACCGGAAATGCGCGTTCGCCGCGGCCCTTCATTCGCGGCGCACGGCGCACCCTACGCCAATGGTCCGAGCCATCGCGTCGGGTGGTACTAGGGGCAGCGTCCCAGCACGCCGCGCAGTGTCTTGACGTCGACCGGCTTGCACAGGTGCTCATCGAACCCGGCCGCCAAGGCCTGCTGCCGGTCATCTTCCTGACCGTAGCCGGTGAGGGCGACCAGGTGCGCGGCCTGCCCCGCCGCGGTCATGCGCAGTCGGCGGGCCACTTCATAGCCGTTCATGTCGGGCAGCCCGATGTCCAGGAGGATCAGGTCGGGCCGCAGCCGTTCGACCAGTTCCAGCGCGGCCAGCCCGTTATGTACGGTGTACACCTCCTGGTCCAGGCAACCCAGCAGCATGGCGCAGGCGCCCGCCACGTCCAGGTCGTCGTCCACCACCAGAATGACCTGCTTCCTGATGCGGCGCTCGGGTTGCGACTCTGGTGCGATCGGCGCGGTCGCGGCGAGCGGCAGGTGCAGGGTAAAGGTGCTGCCGGCGCCAAGGCCCGGGCTCGCCGCCTCGACCTGTCCGCCGTGCAGTTCCACCAGGCCCTTGACGAGCGCGAGCCCCAGGCCCAGCCCCCCCCGGGGGCGGTCCAGCGGTTGGGCGCCCTGGGTGAAGGCGGTGAAGAGGTCCGGCAGGAGGGCGGGGTCGATGCCGACGCCCTGGTCGCGCACCTCGATCCGCGCCGTGCCGGCGCGCACCTCCAGGGTCAGGAAGATCGTCAGGTCGCGCGCACTGAACTTGGCGGCATTGCCGAGCAGATTGACGATGACCTGGGTCAGGCGCTCCGGGTCGCCGTTGACCGTGACGAGCAGCGGCGGGAGTACCACATCCAGGCGCTGCCCGTGGGTGTCGACCAGCGGCAGTGCCTGCTCGATGGCCCGTTCCACCGCCTCGCGCAGATCGAAGCGTTGCAGGTGCAGCGCCAGTTTCCCGCGGTTGATGCGGGCGACATCGAGCAGATCGTCCACCAGGCGCACCAGATGGCTGACCTGCCGCGACAGGACCTCAGCCGCCCAGGGCACCCGCTCCGGTGCGGGATTGAGGGTCAGGACATCCGCCACATAGCGGATGGGGGCGAGCGGATTGCGCAGTTCGTGCCCGAGCATGGCCAGGAACTGGTCCTTGCGCTGGTCGGCATCACGCAGGGCCTGCTCGGCGCGCTTGTACGCGGTGATCTCCTCATGTGCGATCAGTGCGCCCAGCCGGGAATCACCGAGCGGCAGGACGCGCATTTCAAACCAGCGCGGCTCGGTGGGGGAGTCGCAGGGGTATTGCAGCGTGAATACCCGCTGCCGCCGATCGAGCACCGCCTGGATGCCGTGCAGCGCGGCGAGCGCCGCGGCGTCATCCCCGCCGGCGGCCGCCCGCCGGCACACCGCCAGATAGTCGGTGCCGGCTTGACAGTCCGCCCCGCCGCCATTCTGATCGGCAAAGCGCCGCCAGGCGGCATTGACCAGGGTGATCGCCCCTGCCCCATCCAGCACGGCGATATGGGCGGTCATGGAGTCGAGTACGTCACTTAGGAGCGCTTGGTTGGCGCGCAAGGCTTCTTCGGCCACCCGGCGCCACTCGATATCGATCAGGGTCCCGAGTTTGCGGCCGGATTCCAGTTCCTCGGGGGTCCAGCGCCGGCTGCGCCCGCGCACGATCTGGCTCCAGGCCGCAAAGGAGCGGCGCGGACTCAGGCGTTCCTGCGCTGCGCCCGCTTTCGCCTCCTCGGGATCACCGCCCCAGGTGACGGTGCGCACGTATTCGCCGCGAAACCAGATCAGCTTGATCGATTGCTCCAGGTCCAGCGGGATCAGGGTCACCCCGGCCGCGGTCGCGGCCAGATCGCTGGTGTCGGGCAGGTGGTCGCCCAAACAGTCGGTGGCAAAGAGTAGCGATGAGTCGCTCGGGTGCGGATCGCTCAGTGCGGCGACCAGGTCGAGAATACGTCGCGGTGTGGGCGTCAGGCCGCCGGTGGTGACCACCGCGCCGCTGATCAGCGCCACGCCGTCGGCGCCGATCGCGCCCAGCACATCGGCCAGTTCCGGCCCCGTGAGCAAGGCCGCCAGCCGGGTGCCCTGACGCATTGCGGCGATGATACGCAGGCGGCACTGCGTGAGTTGCGCCTCATAGCCGCGGCGTGTGATCTCCTCGGCCAACGCAATCTGCGTGGCCAGGTCCTGCCCCAGCCAATCGGCCATCCGGCGAATGGCGCCCGAGACCCGGCGCGGGCGGTAGTGGTGACAGGCGATCAGGCCCCAGAGCCGGCCCTCCCGGCACAGTGAGGCGGTGAGCGTGGCCGCCACCCCCATGTTGCGCAGATACTCCACATGCACCGGTGACACGCTGCGCAACAGGCTGCGGGACAGATCGAGCGGTTCCCCCGTGAGCGGATCGAGCTCGGGCAGGAGCGGGGACGGCACATACTCGATATCGACGATGATGCGCGTCGGGTTGATCAGATACAGGCGGCGCGCCTGGGGCGGGATGTCGGTGGCCGGAAAGTGCAGACCCAGATAGGGTTCCAACGCGTCGCGGCGGGCCTCGGCCACCACTTCGCCGTGCCAGTCCGCGTCGAAGCGATAGATCATGACCCGGTCGTAGCCGGTCAGGCGGCGGAACAGCGTCGCGGCAATCTGCAGCTTGTCGGCCAACAGGGGCTCGTCATGCACCGCGCTGAAGCCCAGTACGGCCTGGATCAGGGCCTCGCCGGGGGTGGCCGGTGCGGCCTCCAACTCCAGCAGGGCGAGGTCACCGCAGGTATGGAGATAACCGGCGTAGGTCTGGTCGCCAGGCTGCGGCTGCCACTCGAATGAGGCCGGGGCGTGTGGCAGGTTCCGATATTCGACCAGTGCTTGACTGACGGCCGTGGCGAGCACCGGACCGAGCGCGGCCCCCAGGTCATGCCCCAAGAGTTCGGCCGGCGCCATCCCGAGCACGGCCTGGCAACTCGCCGTGGTCTGGATGATCCGCTGGGCCGGCCCCTGCAACACCAGCAGGACCCCGTGCGGCTGGATCGCACCAGGGATATGGATCGGTTCGGTCTCGCACTGCGTGAGGTCCGGCGGCGGTGCGGCGGGGGCGATCGGGGGTGCCATGCGAGTCTCCGGTGATTGGAACGCAGCGGCGCGTCAGACCCGCGGGTCGGGATAGCTTAGCCTAACCGCGACACGATGCCCGCCCGCGCGTTCGGGCCAGGAGTGGTGCCCGACCAGCGGTGCGGGCTCAGACCTTGAGCAGGTGCCGTGGCCGCAGGCCGCCGACCCACAGGGCCAAGGTATAGACGCCGCCGCCGATGACCAGCCACAGGCCCAGCGTTGCCGCGCGCGTGCCGCCGCTCATCAGGAGCCAGTCGTCGAGCGGCCCGGCACCCAGGAACAGGGTGAGCCCCATGAGCAGGTTGGCGCCCAGGCCCTTGGCGAGCAGCGCCGGCCACCCCGGTCGCGGGCGGTAGACCGACACCCGCCGCAGTCCGCGCAGCAGCAGCGCCGCGTTGACGAGCCCCGCCAGGGTGGTCGCCAGCGCCAGCCCCGTATGCCCCAGGGGGCCCATCAGGGCCAGGCTCGCAGCGATGTTCACCGCCATGGCGACGAGCGCGATCCGCACCGGGGCCATCATCTCCTGGCGGGCATAGAAGCCGGGGGCGAGCACCTTGACGCCGATAAAGCCGATGAGCCCCAGGGCGTAGGCCATCAGGCTCTGCGCGGTCATGCGGGCGTCCACCGCGCTGAAGCCGGCGCCCGGCGCGCCCGTCGGCTCGCCCGTGTAGAAGAGCGTCACGATGATCGGGCCGGCCAGTACCAGGAGCCCCAGCGCGGCCGGGACCCCGAGCAACAGCAGCCAGCGCAGGCCCCAATCCAGGGTGTCGGAGAAGGCGACCGGGTCCTCGGCCGCATGGCGCTGCGATAGCCGGGGCAGGATCACGGTGCCCAGGGCCACGCCCAGGAGGCCCATGGGGAACTCCATCAGCCGGTCGGAATAATAGAGCCAGGAGATGCTCCCGCTGACCAGGAAGGAGGCGAGGATGGTGTTGAGCAGCAGGTTGATCTGGCCCACCGAGGCGCCGAACAGGGCCGGCCCCATGAGCCGGACGGTGCGCTTGACCCCCGGGTCACGCGGGTCGAACCGCGGCCGGGGCAGGAGCCCCAGGCGCACCAGGAAGGGGACCTGGAAGGCGAGTTGCGCCAGTCCCGCGACCAATACCCCCCAGGCCAGGGCGACGATCGGCTGCTCCATCCGCGGCGCCAGCCAGCGCGCGGCGGCGATCAGGCAGAGATTGAGCAGGACCGGGGTGAAGGCCGGCACCCCAAAGCGCTCGAAGGTGTTGAGGATGGCCCCGGCCAGGGCGGTGAGCGAGATGAACAGGACATAGGGAAAGGTCAGCCGCAGCATGGTCACGGCCAGTTCGCGTTGCTCCGGTTCCGCGGTAAACCCCGGGGCGAAGAGTAGGATCAGGAGCGGGGCGGCGAGGACTCCGACCAGGGTCACCGCCAACAGCACGGCCCCCAGGGCGCCCGCCACGCGGTCGATGAAACCCTTGAGTTCCGGCCGCCCGCGCCGCTCCTTGTACTCGTTGAGCAGCGGTACGAAGGCCATGGAGAAGGCCCCCTCCGCGAACAGCCGGCGCATCAGGTTGGGGATCTTGAAGGCGACGAAGAAGGCGTCGGTGGCCGCGTCCGCCCCGAAGACCCGGGCGATCACCAGGTCGCGCACGAAGCCCAGCAGCCGCGACAGGAAGGTGTAGCTGCCCACCTTGGCGATGGAGGAGGCGAGTGACGGCAAGGCGGCGAGCCTCCGCAAAAGGCGGCGAGTATAGCGCCCCCGGGCGGGTCGGCCGGGGAGGGCGGCGGGCCGGGGGCGATTGCAAGTTCGGGCAGCATCGCGCGGCCATCCAAACCCTAGGGGAATTCCCGTTGTCGTTGTCGTTGTCGTAATCGGCATGATGGCTTCGACAACGACAACGACAACGACAACGACAACGACCGGGACCGCGACCGCGACAACGCGAACTGATCGGTGGTAAGGGTTCAGCCGAAAGCGGTTGACAGCGGCGTCGCGCCTGTGGAAGATACGCGGTCTTTATCCGAG
>Ga0247839_1000113_pt1 | contig 134923 bp, 131 predicted proteins | sample LaCruzMarch2015__6_FD_192405 | JGI IMG/M metagenome (GOLD analysis project Ga0247839, IMG submission 192405) | Freshwater microbial communities from meromictic Lake La Cruz, Castile-La Mancha, Spain - LaCruzMarch2015_16m | ecosystem: Environmental > Aquatic > Freshwater > Lake | place: Spain...
AAAAAAAAAAAAAAATAAAAAAAAAAAAAAAAAAAAAAAAAAAAAAACAAAAAAAAAAAAAAAAAAAAAATAAAAAAAAAAAAAAAAAAAAACAACGGGGTATAAAAAAAATAAATATGAATATTATAAAATAGATAAAATAGATAAAATAGATAAAAATTTGAATTTAAAATGTATTGATTAAATGTTTTCTAAATATAATTTATGGTAAATAAAAATAATAATAGAATAACATTAAAGCACGAAAAAACAAAAAAAAATAAGACTTTTAAAAATCCCAAGATTTTAAAGGCAACGAATAGTGAAAAAAATAAAAAAAATGTTTTTAAAAATGAAGATTTTAATGATAAATCAGGATTTCAAACTGGAATTTGGGGTCCAGTTTTATGGTTTTATTTACATATAATGTCATTTAATTATCCAAATAATCCAACGCAAGAACAAAAAAATCATTATAAAGATTTTATTTATAATTTGAGATTTGTTTTACCTTGTAAATATTGCCGTATTAATTTAATGAATAATTTAAAAGAACATCCAATAACAAATGATGATTTAAAAAATAGGGAAACATTTTCTCGTTATATTTATAATTTACATAATACAATAAATAAAATGTTGAATAAAAAAATAAAAATAAGTTATGAAGAAGTGCGTGATAAATACGAACATTTTAGAGCAAGATGTAATGATACAAATAAAAGTAATGAAAGTAATGAAAATGAAAATGAAAATAATGAAAATGATAAAAAAATAAAAAATATGCATAAAAAAGGTTGCACAATACCGCTTACGGGAGTAAAATCAAAATGTGTTTTAAGGATAGTTCCAAAAGAAAAAGAAATTGAAACTTTAAAAATAAGTAATAAATGTTTAAAAAAAAGAAAAACAATAAAAAATAATAAATAATTATATCTTTATAAAATATATGAATTCAACAATAATAATAAAAGATTTTACAAATACAACAAAAAATATTTGTTTAACTTCAACGATAAGTATTATTTTAATATTATTATTTATTGTTTCACCCTTACGAAAAATATTATTAATATCAATAATTGGAAAAATAGGGATAATTATTTTATTATCAGTGTGTTTATATATTATATTAAATGCAACATTTAAGTTTACCAAACAAAATGAGATATCATTTATAAATAGTGAATGGAATGAATTAAAATCAAATATATTATGCAATTATATGTTTTCCTTTTTTTTATTTGTTTTATTATTTTATGTCATAAAAAAATTATTTGTTTAAATTGAAGAATAATTATTTATTATTAGTTTTTCAAATCAATTTTTTCATAAATAATAAATAATAAACCATTATTATAAAATGGCGTTTGAAATATAAAAAGGTGATAAAATTGAAATTAATGTAAAGTTAATAAGTATAAAAATTGATTGATATTAATTAAAATTTCATCTCGAATAGTTAATAAATCAGAATCTTCGTGGGAAAAAGAAATAGATAATAAATATTTTTTATAATTTAAAATATTTTTTTTAAAATCTTGGGAAGAATTAAAATCATTTAATGGAATTGATTTTATTTTTGTTAAATCAATTCTTGGATTTTTTCCCAAATAAACTTCAATAAATTTATCAATATTTGAATTTAAATTTTCATATAAACTATCTGTTGCTTTATGTTCTGAATAAGATATTGTTTTCCAGTGATAAAGTTTAATTGTATTTAACATACATAAAAAAAACAAAATAAATTTTTTGCCATTTAATTGATTAGTATTTATATTTTTAACGGTTTTATTTTTTTTCGTTTTATTATTTGACATTTTTCTATTCATTATATTATATATTATTTAAAGAAAAAAATACTTTTTTCGTTTTAAAGTTATAATTAAATAATGTTTTCGTTAATAAATAATAATTATATTCTATTATAATATATTATGTTGAAAAGGGACAATATGGTTTTAAAAAATGAAGGAATGATTAAAAAAATATTAAATAATAAGTGGAATATAATTATAATAATTGGATTATCAATATTATTATTTGTAATATTTTATTTTATTTATAAACAAACAATAACGAAGTATAAAGAAAAAAATATTAATGATGAAAATAAAGAAGAAACAATAGATGAAGAAATAGCAAATAAAAAAGTTGAAATGATGTTATTTTTTACAACTTGGTGTCCTCATTGCAAATCTTGTAAACCGGATTGGGAAAAATTAAAAGAAACATATGAAAACCGTTTAATAAATGGTTATAAAGTTGAATTTATTGATGTTGATTGCACGAATGAAACAACAAAAACCGAACAATTAATGAATCAATATAAAGTAGAAGGATATCCAACAATAATATTAGTAAAAGATGGGAAAACAATAAATTTTGATGCTAAACCATCATTTGAAACATTAGACCAATTTTTAAATACGGTCATTTAAATGAAGAAGATGATGAAGAAGCTAAATATTCATTATAAAATAAGTTTCCTGTTGGGTTATATTTTTTAATATCTGTATATTTTTTATTCATTTCTTTTTTTAATGTTTGATGTGGTGATTGTGATTGTGGTTGTTGCGGTAAATTGCGAATAAGAAGTCCATCATCATTTTCAGGAATTTTATTACCCAATTCATCAAGTTTAATTCCAAATTTATTTTTAATTTCATTACGCATATATGAAGCAAAATAATGTCCCCAATAAATATAAAGTGTATTTGGATGATAATATTTAACGAGAAAATTATTTTTTTTTAAATTATCTAATAAAAAAATAATACAAGTAGAAATATCATATTTTGGATAACCAATGATAAATTCTGGAACAATAAACCAAATAAATTGTTCGTTTAATTTTTGTCTTGAAGTAATTTTTATTTTAATATGTATTCGATTAAGAATTTTTTTAAATAAATTAAATTCTCTAATATTATGTTCTTTTTTTTTTTCAAATAAATCATCAATATTTATATTATCGGATAAATCTTCTGTATTTTCAAGATTGAAAATAGTATAATTAGCCATTTTATATATTTTTAATCAAGAAAAAAATAAACATTTAATAACCATAAAAATATATAAAATTAAAAATTGTTTAATAAATATTCAATGTCAAAAAAAAATATTCAATCTTTTTGTCTATCAGGAGGAGGTCCTGTATTGATAAAACAATTGGGTATTATTCAAATATTAGAAAAAAATAATATTTGGAAGTTAGAGAATATAAAATCAATATTTGCAACATCATCAGGAGTTTGGTTATCTATATTGATCCTCCTTAAAATAGATTGGAATACAATAAATGATTATATAATAAAAAGACCATGGAAGGAAACAATAAATATGTCATTAATTCAATTATTAGATATATATGATGAAAAAGGAATATTTGATATTGAAATAATAAATATGTTTTTTGAACCTTTATTTTTATCAAAAAATATATCCATAGATATTAATTTAAAAGATTTTTTTGAGATTACAAAAATTGAATTATTTATTTATACTTTTGAAATAAATAATATGGAAATAATTGAGTTATCTCATCATAATAATCCAAATTTAAAACTATTTGATGCTTTATATATGTCTTCGTGCATTCCTTTATTATTTAAACCTTGTATAGATGATTCAAATGAAGAAGATATAAAATGTTATATTGATGGAGGAATAAGTAATAATTACCCATTAAATAATTGTTTAAAATATAATGAAAATAATGAAGAAATAATACTTTCAATAAAAAATATATTTAATTATGAAATAGAAAATAAAAATAGAAATAAAAATATAAATAAAAAAACGAATTCAATAGATTATATTTCAATATTTATTTTAAAAATTATGGAGATGTTGAATAATAAAGATGAAAAAAAAAAATATATAAAAAATGAGATAATATGTATTTCAAACCATATGTCATTACAATATTTTATAAATGTGATATGTGATGAAAATATAAGAAATATATTATTGAATGAAGGTTTAGAAATTGGAAAAAAATATTTAGATAATATATATTATGAAAACGATAAAACGAAAATTAATGAAAATGAAAAATAAAACAATGAAAAACAATTTATATAAAATATATTTACCGTTAAAAAAAGATATATTTAAAACAAGATTTAATCGTTTATTAAATAAAAATAGAAATGCAGAATCAAAATGTTCGAAATTAATAATATCACCTTTCGAAAAAAAATTTGAAAAAACACACAAAGAATTAATAAATTTAAAATTAGATGGTCTATTAAAAATTTATGATAATTTATTAGATGTTAATAAAAATATACCAAAAAATATAAATCCAAAAACTGATTATTATACATATATAAATTATAGATGGTTAAAACAACAAAGTAAAATAATGAATGAAACAAAAACATATTTTTTTAAAATAGATAGTTTTAGAGTTATTCAAGATGCAGTATATGGAGAAATAAAAGAATTGATTGAAAATTATATTCAAGAAAATAAGAATGAAAGAAAAGTTGTTAATTTAAATAATTTTTATAATTCATTAATTTATATTGATAATTATTCAGGAATACAAAATGGATTGAATGCAATAAAAAAAGTGGATGAATATATAATAAATGATGATTTGACTTTATTTTTAGCTTATATAAATAGTATAGAAATAATATCATATAAATGTCCTATTTTTTGGAGCGTCCAACCAGACGTTCATAATTCATCAATTTATTCTTGTAGTATAGATTTCCCAAGATTAACATTTGATAATTTTAATATTTATTTTTTGCCTGAAAATAAATTAAAACAAGATAAATCATATATTGAATTTATTGATTTTATTGATATTGTTTTCACGCATTATATGGGAAAAAATCATGGAATAAATCCTCATTATATTTTTGAATGTGAAAAAGATATTATAACTTCATTAGATTGTGAGAATTCAAGTAATGAAGACTTGAATGAGGAAGAACAAGAGCCTAAACGTATAAATTCAAAACAATCAAAAGATAACGGATTTGATTGGTTTCAATTTTCAAAATATTTAGGATATAAAAAAGTTCCAGAATTTTATTTAACATTTAATGAAAAATATATTCAATGTATTATGAAATTATTAAATAAAGAATGGAAAACATCAAAATGGAGAGCTTATTGGTTATATATATTTTTAATTCATACAATAAGATATTCGAAAAGTAGACATATTTTTTGGAAGTTTATTCGTAATTATTTACAAGGCGACCAATTATTAACACCAGGTTCACGTTCTTTTATTTTTGGATTATCATTAGGATATAATAAATTAATAACCGAATTATATTGTAATAAAAATCCACGAATAGATGAATTATCTTACGTAAAAATATTATCAAATGATTTAAAAAATGTATTAATAAGAATGATAAAAAAGAATGATTGGTTAATGCCAAAAACAAAAATGAATGCCTTAAAAAAACTTTATCATTTAAAGTTTGTTTATGGAACACCAGAAATAACAATTGAAGACCCGGATTTAGAATACAATAAAGAAAATATTTGGGAAAATTTATTAAAATTATCAGCATATCGCGTTAGCATTTGGGTTAATTTAACCGGGAAAAACATAGTAAATATATCAAGTGTAGATTGGAAAGAGCAAGAATTAATTGGTTCACAAGCTTACATAGTGAATGCTTTTTATACGCCTAATCGAAATGATATATTTATTCCACAAGCAATTTTACAAGAACCTTTTTTAGATTTAAAACAAAGAGGAATAGAATATAATTTGGCTTTTATGGGATTTACATTATGTCATGAAATGAGTCATTCATTAGACAATTTAGGAAGTATGTATGATTATAAAGGAAATTTAAAAAATTGGTGGAGTGATCAAGATAAAAAAATATTTAATAAAAAAAATCAAGATATAATAAAACAATATAATTTATTTTCGGAAAGAGATGGTATAAAATTAGATGCTTCTATAAGTGCAGGTGAAGATTTAGCAGATATTAATGGTTGTTATATATTAACAGAATATTTAAGAGATTTTCAAGAAAAAAATCATGATACATTATATATTCGGGATTTATCTTTTAAGGCATTTTTTGCTTATTTTTCAGTTCAAGGAAGACAAACTATTTATAAACAAGCTATTCAAGCAAATATTGAAACAAATCCTCATCCATTAGAAAAATATAGAGTAAATTGTGTTTTAGCGAGAAATCCAATTTTTAAAATTATTTATGATATTAAAAAAAATGACCCAATGTATTGGTCAACAAATAGTTTTTGGTAATTTAGTTTTATTTTAATTATTTCAAAATTTTTTATTTTTTATTTTTTATTTGTATTCGTTTTTTTAAAAATAAATTTAGAATTAAAATAAAATTAATTAATTTTATTTTAATTAATTAATTTAATTAAAATATATTTTTTTCTATTATTAGTATATATATAATGCATCATTCAATGGCACATACTCAAAAACGTTCGCGTAGTCGTTCAATGGCTGCTTCACGAGCAAGAAGTTTACGAAGATCACAAAAGGCAGCACAAAAGGCAGCCCAACGAGCAGCAGTTAAACTCGCAAAATCTCAAAGAATGACACAAAAGAGAGCAATGAAATTAGCTTCGGCACAACAACAGGCACAACGTTTGGCTGCTGCACAACAACAAGCTCAACGTCAAGCAAAATCACAAAGTCAACGTAGATATTAAATTATTTTTTTCCCAAAAAAAAACCTGAACTTTCAAAAGTCTTATTCTTCATCTCCATAAAAAATAAAAAAGTATAGTAAATATATATAATTAATAATTTAATTATTATTAATTATATAATAATTCTTATTTATATTTTTCATTTAAATTATGGTTTTTTAACCATATTTTCTTGATTAATTTCTTTATAAATATCATTTTCAATATTTTTAGTCAAATTTTCAATATTAGTGTCATTATCATCATTATCAATATTAGTGTCATTATCATTATCATCAATATTAGCGTTATCGGTATTTGTGTTATCAATATTTGTGTTATTTTTTTCATTAGGATTTTTAGAATAAAAAAGTTGAATATTTTCATTTAATGTTTCAATTTGTTTTTTTGATATATCGAGAATTTTTTTTTCAATTAATTTTTGATATATTTTAATTCCTTTTTGATAATCCTCTTCACAATTGATATAAAGTTGAATAATATATTTTCTTGTAGTTTCAATTATTTTATTTAACGTAATTTCATCAATTTTAGGATTAATTCTCGGTAAAATTTTATTATTTGAAATATTAGGTATTGAATAAATAAAAAGTTCATTAATAATATTTAAAAGAGCTTCTTGATTTTTATTTGTTTTATTTATCATATTATTAATATGATTTGCATATTCAGCAAAAACATTTTCTCCAATTAAATCTATTTTTCCAATAAATTTTTCTTTAAAAAGAGGATTTTTCCCTTGACAATTTTTATTTAAGTTATAATCATTTATTGATATGTCGTTAAATGTTTTTATATTATCAGGAATAATATCAGTATTCATAAATACTTTATAAAAAGTTTTAACGTCATTTTCATAAATTTTTCTTGTTTCAGGTTTCATATTTGTAAATTGTGATTTATCGAAATCATATTCATCATAATATAATTCTTCAAGTTCTTTAATTCCAATTTCATGAAGTAAAGAATTAATTTTTTTATTATTTAAATTCATATTTAACGAACATAAATTAGGATTAATAATAATATTATTTGATGCATCAATAAATGTATTATTTCTCGTTAAAGTGTTTATTCTTTTGGAACAAATATTATTTTTAGTTATATTTTTTGAAATATTAGAAGGTATTTTGTTTTTTTCAAATAAAGAAGCATTAATAGTTTTTCCTTCATTATTTTTATAAGTATAAATTGGATTAATAGTCATCACAATTGCTGAAAAAATATGAGCTATTTTAATGTAAAATTTTGAAATACCCAAACACATTCTTTTTTTTCTTAATGGACTTGTTTCTGTTTCCATTTTAGATAAATTTTTTACATTAAAAAAATGTAAATGGTCTATTTTTTTTTTATTAATATTAACGCCTTTTTCAACTCTTTGTTCTAAATATTCAATATCTAAATCAGTAAAATATTTGGATAAAATATCAGATGTTAAAATAATTAATTGATTACAATAATCTTTTTCATTTAATTTTTGAAGAGATTGAAAATTTGCGGTTAAAATATAATAAGTTGCAATATAGTCAATAATTTCATCAATAGATTTAGAAGATAAATCATTTGTTTTTAAATCTTTACTGTTAAAATTACCCATATTAATATATTATTATGACACAATATTATTATGTTTTAATGACATTTAATAAAAATAAAAAGTTTATAATATTACATATTTGAAATTTTAAAATACCGACCTATTCATTTATGGTATAAATATTATTTATATGTTAAAAAAATGAAAATCATTTAACAAATAATATTACATAAACATTTTTTATTTTCACATCTTATTTTTTCTGTTTTATTGAAAGCAAAATGATTTTTACAATTACAAAAATAACAAGAAATTTTAACATTGTCTATATCGTGTGGTTTATTATTATCTAATCTATCAATACTAAATTTATAAGAACAATAAGGTATATATGAATGTGTTAATATAATATCATTACATTTATAACATTTATAATTCTGCTCTTTTATTAATTTAATTATATATTCATAATGAATATTACCTATATTTTCTAATTTTCCATTTCCATACCAATTTATTTTTTTTTTATCACTATTTTTACAATTTTCTATACATTTTTTAATATTTTTTATTTTATTTTTTACAACATCAAATAATATTCCTTTTTTAGTTTCAACTTTATAACAATTAAAAAAATAATATTCATCACTACATATATCGATAATATTAGAATATCCACATTCTTTATATTTATAAACAGCAATATAATAATATATTTCTAAGTGTTGTATTTCTTTTAGTTTATTATTTTTAAGGTCAATTTCTCTTATTTCATTAACTTTTTTAGCACATTCAAATAAATTTATTGTATTATTTAAAATTATTTCGGTATTATCTTCTCCATCTTCATCAGACGATGATATTCTTTTTATTCCACAATATACAATATTATCTAATAATTCCATATTAAATAATATTAATGATTTATATTTATATTAAAAAAGCAAAGCAAAATGTAATCAAATAATATTATTCTATAAAAACTCATTTATAAAAAAAATGAATTAAAATAATAAGTATATAATTAAGAATAAAATAAATAATAAAATGAATAAAGAAAAACAACAAACAAAAGAACAAAGTAAAAAAAATAAAAATAAAATAATAAATAAAACAAAAATTTGGAATGATTTTAATATTATATCAAATAAAAAACCTTTAGAATGTTTATATACAAATTCAAAAAATGATGATATTTGTGAAAGATGTAATTCGATATTATGTTTTTCAGAAGAAGGATTTTTAAATTGTATAAATCCCAAATGCGGAATTATTTATAAAAATACATTAGACCAAACTGCTGAATGGAGATTTTATGGTGCGGATGATAATCATACTTCCGACCCTAATCGTGTTGGAATGCCTGTAAATGATTTATTGGAAGAATCATCTTATGGTTGTAAAATTATTTGTTCCGGTCAAACATCTTATGAAATGAAAAAAATACGAAGATATACAGAATGGCAAAGTATACCCTATAAACAAAAAACTCAATATGAAAATTTTCAATTTATAAAAATTATGGCTCAAAATGCTGGAATACCATTAATAATAATTAATGATGCATTACGTTATCATAAAAAAATAACAGAATACGAACAAACTTTTCGTGGAGAAAATAAAGATGGTTTAATTGCTGCATCAGTCTATATTTCTTGTCGTATAAATAATTATCCAAGAACAGCAAAAGAATTAGCAACTATATTTAATTTAGATAATACAAGTGCAACAAGAGGTTGTAAAAACGCACAAATAATAATAAATCAATTAGAAAAAAATGATTTAAATAAAGATAAAACATCATTTTGTAAAACTAAACCTGAATCATTTATTGAACGTTATTGTTCTAAATTAAATTTTAATAGTGAATTAACTTCATTATGTAAATTTATATGTATTATTATAGAAGAAAAACATTTATTACAAGAGAATGCCCCTCATAGTATTGCAGGTGGAATCATATATTATGTATCTCAAATTTGTAATTTAAACACAACAAAAACAGAAATAAAAAATATATCAGAAATATCAGAAGTAACAATCAATAAAGTTGCAAAAAAAATGTTAGAATTTGATAAAAAAATGTTAATTCCAAGTATGATACAAAAAAAATATAATATATTAATTGATTAATTATTTTACTTGTTGTTATTCACGCTTCTCTGGCTGTTCGCCTAAAAAGTATTGGGATTTTTTGAAGTGTTCATTGTCGTCGTTAAATTTTATTTATTAGTTAATTAAATAAAAATTTTAAATATGAATAATCTTGTGATAAGTAAAGTAAATAGTTTTGCAAATATTTTATTCAAAAAAAAATGATTTTTTTAATGATAATTATAATAATTATAAATATACTCAGAATAAAATATAATGAATAAAATTCATAAATTACCCGTTTTTCTTCCAAATGAAATCATTAATATAATAATTTCATTTAGAAATATTCATCCCTTAAGTATTATCGTTAAAAATGAATATATTAATACATTTAATAAAAAATATAAAAAATATTTAAAAGAAATGTTTGATGATTTGACTAATGGATTAAATCGTGCTAATCATTTTATTTATCAAGAAGATAATAATGATAATATAACTATTCAAGATTATAGTGAAAATAATGATGATAATATAAGTATTTATACAGATATTTATGATAATGAATATAATGAATATTATAATTATGAAAATATAGAAGAACATTGGGCTTTTTCAAATAGAAATGCAACGATACAATTTCAAGCTATGAATTGCGTAAATTGTGGAGAATATAAATTATCATCTAATTTATTTATTTTAAATAATATAATTTGCAATTGTTTATGAAATATAATTAATTTTATTTGTTTATATTTTTATAAAAATAAATAAAAAATAAAAAAATAAAAAAATAAAAAAATAATAAAATAAAAAAATAATAAAATAAAAAAATAATAAAATAATAAAATAAAAAAATAATAAAATAAAAAAATAATAAAATAATAAAATAATAAAATTTTTTACATTATCGTTTTCTTTTATTTCGTTTTGTTTGTTTTTTGTTTTTATCTGTCTTTATAGTATTATTTCTTTTTTTTCTTTTTGTTTGTTTTGGTTTTAATTGAAAAGTATCCATTTTTACCATATCTAATAATTTATTGTAAATATCATCATCAATTATATTTTCTTTAACTATTTTTTCTTCTTGATATTCATTTTCATCTTCATTTTCATCTTCATTTTCATCTTCATTTTCATCTTCATCTTCATCTTCATCTTCATCTTCATCTTTATCATAATTTTTACCTCCGTAATTTTTAATGAATTTTTTAAAAGGATTTTTAAAATAAAATAAACCAGAAGGAATAGCTAAATTTTCATTTAATTTAATATTTTGATTTTCTGGTAAATTGGATTGTAATAATATTGAATTAATTTTATATCCTCCAGACATAATATTCCCATTATCTTTATAAAAAATTAAATCATCAGTTGTAAGCATTCAATATTATTATAGAATAACATAATATTTTTAACTATTTATATGTTCTTTTTATTTCTAAATTTATTTTATTTTCTCTATTTTCTTTAATATAATTAATAATTTTTTCAACTTTATCATCATCATTAATAATATCGCATAAACATTTATGGATATATTTAATTGATAAAGTTTGACTTGTTTTATTTGTAATAAATTTAATGTCAGAATCATTTAATTCAATGTTTGCTTTCAATAAATTATTATTATTAGCAAAATTAAGTATATCATCATTAATTTTATTTTTTTCATCTTTTATTTTTTTCATTTTTTCATTTTCTATTTTAATATAATTATCTAAATCAATCCATTTTTTAATTAAATTTTCAAATTCTTCATTTTTTGAATAAGACATAATTTAATATTATAAGTAATATATAATTTGATATATTTTTATATTTTTTATTAATATTATAATTATATTTTTTATTGATAATTATAATATTTTTTATTAATAATTATGCTTAAAATAGATTTAATGAAAAAACAAACAAACCCAAATTTTTTAAAGCCAAGGAATAATAGTTCAGAAAAAGTATATTTATTTACAAATGCAAGAGATGAAAAATATATTGCAGAATGGACCGCTCATCATTTACTTTTAGGATTTGATGCAATTTTTATATTTGACCATAAATCAGTTATTCCAATTAAAAATATATTTAATAAAAATAAACGTATCATTATTAAGAGATGCATTAAAGATGGCGGTATAAAGTTAACTTTAATGAAAATGGCAGTTCAAATATCAAAAACAATAAAAGCAGATTGGTTTCTTTATTTAGATTGTGATGAATATTTATGTTTGAATTCTTTTCCGGATGTAAAAAGTATGTTAAATAATTTTAATTATGCTGATTCACTTGCTATTAATTGGGTTATGTTTGGTTCTTGTAATTATGATAATGACCCTGGACCTTTAATGGAAAATTACACAAAATCGCGTAAAACAATAGATCAACACGTAAAATCTTTTGTCCGTCCAGAACAAGTTGTAAATATATTAAATCCACATTATTTTGTAATTTATAATCCTTTGCGTATGTTTGCAGTAACTGGAAATCAATTAAAACCGCCTTATTCTTTTAATGATATTGGATTAGAAACTGATAAAACAAATGCTTATATTGCCCATTATGTTTATCAATGTAAAGAAACATATTTAAAAAGAAAAATAAATTTACCGCGTGATGATAATGGCGGAATGCGAGATATAGATTTAAGCGTTTTAGAATTATATAATGATGTTGATAATTTTAAATTAAAAAATAAATATTCAGTGAATGTTAAAAATAAAATGAAAGAAATAATTAAAATAATTTAAAATTTTAATATTGAATAAAAGTTTCAAATAATATCACATTATTTGATGGATCATAAAAATATCTTAAATCATTTGAATTTAGTTGTTCTGTTTGTTGTTCTTTTTCTTCTTCGTGTTCTGTTGTAAATGAATTTAATGTTGTATTTCTTGCGTTTGTTGTGTTTGTTGTATTTCTTGCATTTGATGAGGTTGTATTTGTTGTGTTTGTGTTTATTGCATTTGATGAGGTTGAATTTGTTGATATTGGATAATTTCTTATATCATATCTACAAACGGGACATTTTACATTATTTTGAAACCAAGTATTTATTGAATCGATATTAAAAGTATGATAACAATATTTGATTTGTCCAATAATATCATTATCATTAAATTTTGTTAATGTTATGGGACATTCATTATTCAATTTATTTGTTAAATTTTTAAATTCAGTAACGATAATTGAATTATTAATTTCTTCTTGTGAAGGGGCAACAATAACATTTTCTTGATCTAAAATATTATGAAATAATAATTCATTAAAAATACTTAAATAATCATTATTTTGATTTCGTAAAGAAAATCCTCTTGTGTTTAAATTTCTCGATAAAGGTGTTATTGTGTTTGTATTTGTCGTATTTGTTGCATTTGTTGTGTTTGTTGTGTTTGTTGTTGTTGAATTTCTTGATGTTAAAGGTGTTGACGTATTTCTTGTAAATAATAATGAAGTTACGGGTGAAGATAATAATGGCGAAGTTGAATTTCTGGTTGTAGGATTTGAAGGATTAAATCTTCTTCTTTGATTCATTGTATTTAAAAAATCATTATTAGTTTGTCTTGTTTGAATATATAAAAGTGGATTATTTTCTGTTAAAATATTAATGTTTTCTTCAAGATAATTTAAAGTTTCATTAAAATATTCAATTTCCGATAAAATATGATAATAATGTTCAACATACATATTTAATAATGTTTGATTATCTTGTCTTCTTGAAAGGTTTATATTTCTTAAATTATTCATATTATAATATATATATAATATGTTTTAAATATAAATAATTAATATTAAATATGTTTAATAAATATAAAAATAAAGGATTATCTGGACTTGCAAATATGGGAAATACTTGTTTTATAAATTCCTGTTTTCAAATTTTATCTCATACATATGAATTAAATGAAATGTTTAATAATTTGGAAAATAATAATATGAATAATTTAAATAATATTAATGATTCTGTTTTATTGATTGAATGGAATAATTTAAGAAAAATAATATGGAAAGAAAATTGTGTAATAACACCAACACGATTTATTAATACAATACAAAATGTTGCATTAATAAAAAATATGGATTTATTTTCTGATTATTATCAAAATGATATAACTGAATTTTTTGTTTTTATAATTAATTGTTTTCATAATGCTTTATCGAGAAAAGTTAAAATTGAAATAAATGGTGTTATTGAAAATGAAACTGATTTAATAGCACAAAAATGTTATGAAATGATTTCAAGTATTTATTCAAAAGAATATTCAGAGATATGGAGTATGTTTTATGGTGTTCAAGTTAATATATTAGAAAATATATTAACAAATAAAAAAAATTATATTCCTGAATCATTTTCAATATTAAGTTTACCAATACCAGATATAAAGAACCCAAGTTTGATTGATTGTTTTGATTTATTTGTTGAAAATGAATTTTTAGATGAAACAAATGGGATATATAATGAAACAACAAAACAAAAAGAACCAATTAAAAAAAACATTAAGTTTTGGAGTTTTCCGAACATTTTGGTGATTGATTTAAAAAGATATTTTTCTCATAAAAAAAAGAACAAAATTCTTGTTTCATTTCCTTTAGAAAATTTAGAATTATCAAAATATGTTTTAGGTTATAAAAAAAATTCATATATTTATGATTTATATGGAGTATGTAATCATTCAGGTTCAAATTTAGGGGGTCATTATACTTCTATTATCAAAAATGTTGACAATTGGTATAAATTTGATGATATGATTATCAAAAAAATAAATAATGAAAACGAAATAATAACACAAGAAGCTTATTGTTTTTTTTATAGAAAAAGAAATATAGAATAAAGAAAAGGAGAAAAGAAAGAAAAGGAGAAAAGAAAGAAAAGGAGAAAACAAAAATATAAATTTATATTATAATGGATTATAATATAAATACACAGAATATCATTTTAAATCCAATTGTATTAATTTTGACTTTAATATTAATATATATTATTTTGTTTTTTTCTTCCGGAACGAGAGATTCAAGTAATGAAAATTCATCCGTTTTAGGTATTTTTATGAATATTTTATTTTATATTATTTTATTTTTAATTTTATATAAATTAATTGAATATATTTATGGAATTAATATTTATACGTCAATACAAAATTATTATACAACAAATCCAGAATTAGATATTGATATCCATCTTCCCGATACGGAAGAAAAAGAAGATGAAAGTGTTCCTTTTCTTTCTAAACCGGAAGTTTTTAATATACCTGAAAATATTTATGGTTATGAAGATGCAAAAGCAGTGTGTTCTGCATTTAATTCCTCATTAGCAACTTATGAACAAATAGAAGAATATTATAATAATAAAGGGGAATTTTGTAATTATGGATGGTCTGAAGGTCAAATGGTTTTATTTCCAACTCAAAAACAAACATTTGATAATTTACAAAAAATAAAAGGACACGAAAATGATTGCGGAAGACAAGGTGTAAATGGTGGATTTATATCAAATCCATTAGTTAAATTTGGAGCAAATTGTTATGGTAATAAACCAAGAATGACAAGCGAAGAACAAGAAATAATGGAAAATGTTCCTGATTATCCATTAACTAAAAAAGATTTGGCATTTGAAAAAAGAGTTGATTATTGGAAAAATAGATTAGATGAGATTATTGTTTCGCCATTTAATAAAAATCAATGGTATTAATTATTTATTATAATGAATCATTGAAGAAAAATAATTTGTATTTTTTTTTTCAATATCTGAATATCCTTCTTCTTGAACGACTAAAATAGGAATTAATAAAAACCAACTATCTTTTTTTTGTAAAAATTTCCACCAAATATCTATTGCATAAAATCTATGAAGTATAGGATATTTTATTAAATGTCCCAATCCAATTTTTAAATGATTAATTAAAGTATCATAATAATGATTTTTAACAATATATCCTGTTGTTGTTTGACAATTTGAAATTTTTATACTATTTTCATTTATTTGAATATAAGGTTTAAAATTATTTCCAGATATTAATAAAACATCAAAATGAGTTTGTGTTTCTAAAAAATTATTTAAATTTTTTTTAAATTCTTCTATATTTAAAAAATAAATATCATCTTCAACTATTAAAACATTATCCCAATTATTTTCTTTTGCTAACATTAAACATTTAATATGTGATAAATAACAACCAATTGCACCATTATTATTTTGAATTGCATTAAAACGATTAATTGGAATATTTAATTTTTCAAATTGTTTAATAACTTTTTCTTTTCTATCTTCTCTATGAATTAAATTTATATAAAATGCATTTTTTAAATCTTCAATATTATTTAACATTTAATAATGTTAAATAATATTTTTATATTATTTTATTTTTTTATAATCATTTATTTATTTATTTATTTGAATATTAAACCACCTAATCCCAATTTTATTGATGTTGTTGCTCGAGGTTTAATATTATTTTGATAAGCAAAATTGCTACTGTAAATATCTTTTGCTGTAAGTATTTTATTATTTGAATTTATTTTTTTAAAAAACATTTGATTGTTTTCATTCTTCATTGGATTATATAAATTTAATATATTATTTTGTTGTGGATTATTTACAAGTGGATTATTTACAACTACTGGATTATTTGTATTATTAATTGTTGAATATAAAGGAATATTCGTCCAATCATTATCATTAAAATTATCAACTTTATTTTTCCCTTTAAAAATTTCAACTTCGGGATTTCTTAAATCATAATTAGTAAAATCATTTTTATCATAATTATATTTAGTTGAAAAATTATATATATTAATCATCATAGTATTTTCATATTCTATAAATGAAGGGTCTTCTGCATTTTTTGATGTATTATCGATTGTATAAAATAAATTATGTAATGTGCTAATACCATCACTTCCATCATCATAACAAGCACGATTCAATTCTTTATTATTTATTATTCTATTGACACCATCAAATAATTGAAGTATTTCTTTACTGCCAATTTTATAAAAATTTGTTCTATCAATAATTAAATTTTTTTTTTCACAACGTAATTGCAAACTTCTATCTTCTTGACCCCAAGTATATAAATTAATAAAACCATTAATATGTTGAAAATCAACGCCTTTAATAACAACAATTCCTCCTAATGAGTGTTCAAAACCATAATAATGGGTTATTGTTCCAATTTCTGTTTCATAATCAAATAAATCTTTTTTATAAGGTAAACAATCTATATCATTAAATATAAATGTTATATTTTTATAATCATCTGGATATAATTTTTTGGCAACAATAAAACCGATATTTTTTATAGCTCCACGATTAAAAACTTTATTGTCATTTTGATGAGAAAAAAATATTTTATAATCATCTTCATTTTCATTATTTGCAAGTATAAATTCATTCATCCATTTGCAAAAAAAATACAATTGAGGACCTCGGTTTCTATAAGGAACAATAAATATTTTTTTTGGTATTTTTTTATTATCCATAATATATTTTATTATTTTTAAAATATTTAATTTAAACCCATTTTAAATTTAATTGATAATTAATTAAATTGTTTCCATTCAATTAAATCATCAATATCTCTAAAATAACAATCAGTGTTTATATGAAGCATATATTCTTTTAATTTTTGGTCTAAATAAAAACCGATTGCATAATCTTCAATATATTCTTCATCAATCAATTTCTTTTTTTTAATTAAATGTTTAATTGATTTTTTGGATAAAAAATAAAATCTTCCATTTGAATATTTAGTTGGTTTTAAAACAATATTTTTTGGTAAAACAGGATGAATTTGATGATATAAACAATAGGATGGTTTTGATACGTGAATAATATTTCCTCCGTAATGTATTGTATTTTCTTTATTTTTTAAAATATCCGTAAGAGTATTAAAAAAATTTAAATTATAAATAATTTGGTCGTCATCAGTTTTAAAAATATATTTTAAATTTTTGAAATGGTTATATATTGCTTCGTATGATCTTATAACTTTTTTTGGTAAATTGCAATAATCATCATTACAACAAACATATAATATATTATTTATATTGTCAAATTCATAGTCTGTTTTTAATTGTGAATTACCAATAATATGATAATATAAAATATAGGATGGAAGATTATTTAACCAGGTTTTTTCTTGAAAACGTTTTTTTTTATTGTATTTTTTACAATTCATTATCAATAAAATAATTTCGTTCGTTATATTTTCAAATTTTTCTTGACCCAAAGATTTTTTAAACTCTTCATTTTCATTAAACTCTTCATTTTTAATAAAGTCTTCATTTTCAATGAAATCTTTATTTTCAACCAAGTCTTCATTTTCAATGAAATCTTTATTTTCAACCAAGTCTTCATTTTCATATTTCTTAATTATTTTGTCATTAAAATTCATATTAATAAAAATAATAATTATTATTTAATTATAAAAATAAATAATAATATTAAAAATTAAATAATAATTTAAATATTATATTAAATATTATGATTACTTGTAATATTTCTGGTGGTTTAGGAAATCAATTATTTCAAATTTTCACAACAATAAATACAGCATATAAATATAATATAAGATTTTGGTTTCAAAATAAAGAAGGATATTCTCATCGTTCTTCTTATTGGAATACAATCTTTAAAAATTTACAAAATTATTTATATTTAAAATATCCTAATCATTTAATTAAACAAAAAATATATAAAGAAATAAATTTTCATTATAATGAAATTATTTTACCAAATATAAATGATAATGAAACAGTAGTATTAAATGGATATTTCCAAAGCAATAAATATTTTAATGAATATTTTGAAATAATATATTATTTTTTGGATATAGATAATGAAAAATTAAAACAAAAACAAAAATATATGGAATATATTAATTTTGAAAAAACAACAAGTATTCATTTTCGTATTGGCGATTATAAAAAATATCCGTCTATTCATCCTTTATTAAATATTAAATATTATATTCAAAGCATTGAATATTTAATAATCAATGAAAAAATAAAAGAAGGTGATACAATATTATATTTTTATGAACCGACAAAAGAAGAAGAAGATTTAAATATAATTAAATATAATATCGATTATTTAAAAATAAAATTTCATCATTTACAATTTATTGATATTCATAAGTTTGAATTAACTGATTGGGAAGAATTATTAATAATGTCATTGTGTATTTCAAATATAATTGCTAATTCAACATTTTCTTGGTGGGGTGCTTATTTTAATTTAAATGAAAATAAAACAGTTATTTATCCTTCATTATGGTTTGGAAAGAACGCACAAAAAAATAATACCAAAGATTTATTTCCTGAAAATTGGATAAAAATTTAAAAATTTTCATCTAATTCAAATATATCATCGCGTTTTTCTTTATTTGCTAATGCATAAACTGAATTTCTTTTTTCAAAAAAATTACTTTTTGATTCTAATGAAATTAATTCCATAAATGAAAATGGATTTTCAACATTAAATATTTTAGAATATCCTAATTGAAGTGATAAACGGTCGGAAATATATTTTATATATTGTATCATCAAACCACTATTCATTCCGATTAATTTACAAGGTAATGCTTCTGTAATAAATTCTATTTCAATATCAACTGCTTCCTGTATAATTTGTATTACTTTTGATTTTTCAATTTTTTCAATTAAATTATTATATAATAATATTGCAAATTCTGTGTGTAAAGCTTCATCACGTGAAATCAATTCATTTGAAAAAGTTAAACCAGGCATTAAACCTCTTTTTTTTAACCAATAAATACTACAAAAAGCACCACTAAAAAATATACCTTCAATACACGCAAAGGCAATCAATCTCGTTGAAAAATCACTTGTATCGCTAATCCATTTTCTTGCCCATTCCGATTTTTTTTTAATACAAGGATAATGTTGTATAGCATTAAATAATTTATATTTTTCGTCTGGATTTTTAATGTATGTTTCTATTAATAAACTATATGTATGACTGTGAATATTTTCCATAGCAATTTGAAAACTATAAAAGGCTCTGGCTTCTGCTAATTGCACGTCATTCATAAAACGCACCGCTAAATTTTCCATGATTATTCCATCACTTGCCGCAAAAAATGCCAAAATCATTTTAATAAAATATGTTTCATCATTATTTAACTTATTCCAGTCCGTTAAATCATTTGTTAAATCTATTTCTTCTGGTCTCCAGAACAATTCAATTTGTTTTTTATACATTTCCCATATCTCTTGATTTTTTATTGGAAATAAAACAAAACGATTATCATCAGGAACTAATAATGGGTCATTTATTTTTTTTGATGTTCCTAACATTCCTAAATAATATTATATAATATAATAAAATTTATATTTATATAAATTAAATATATATTATGGAAAATAACCATACAATAAAATATAAAATTCCTTGCAATGCTTATGAATTTGATGAATATATTGATAATATGAAAAAACAAATAAAAATTAGAGAAAATTTTATTTTAAAAAAAAATTCAACCATCCATAAACAGTGTGAAACAAATGAATATTTAAAAAAAATAAAATTTTATTATGATGATTATATTTTTGACCTTTTAAAAGAAAGAAAACAACAAAAAAATGCTTTAGAAAATATTAATTTATATATTCAAAAAATGATTATTGATAATAAGTTAACTGATGAAGATTTGCAAGAATCAAAAAAAGAATATGAAGAAATAATTAAAGAAATAAAAAAAATAAATATGGATATTGAAAAATTTTATAATTCAACAAAATAAATTATAATTCAACAAAATAAATTATAATTCAACAAAATAAATTATAATTCAACAAAATAAAAAAAATATTATTATAATATATAAAATTAAATGAGTGATGCATTTAAAGATACTATTGAATCAGCTTTATTGGGTAAAGTAACAGAAATTGAAACAAATTTAATAACTCTAGGACAAAAAATTGAGACAAAAATTGATGATAATAACAAATTTATTGATGAATTAGAAGCACAAATAGAAAAATTTAAACAACAAATAGCAGATTTGGAATCAAGTAAAGAAATGTCTGAATTATCACAAAAAGAAACCAAAGAAATAGAAGCCAAAATTAAGGAAATTCAAACAAAAATAAACGGTTTAAATGAGTTAGTCGACCAAATTCAACCTACCAAAAACGATAACTCGTCGTTTTTTAGTTCACTTGTGGGACCTAATTTATCGAGGGCGTCTACTTTAAGTTCTGAGGAGGTATCTGTTGGCGGTAAAAATAAAAAATCACATAAATCACATAAAAATAAAAAATCACATAAATTACATAAATCACATAAATCACATAAATTACATAAATCAAAAAAAATAGTTAAAAGAACAAATAAATATAAAAAGAAAAGTAAAAAAAATGGAATGTTTAAAGGCATATTATCATCATTGAACCAAAATTATACAATTGCTTAATTTAAAATATATTTTATTATTATCATAATAAATTGTTAAGCATACCTTTTAAAGTAGGATAATAAAATGGAAAAGACCATTTCCCATAAATTTCTTTATGTCGTAAATTATTTATATTATTAAAAAAGATAAATAATTGTTTTCTTTTTTTGATAATATTTTTCCAGGTTTTTTGAATTAATCTTAACCAAAATGTTTTTTTAATTCCCAAATAAATTTGATTTCCTTCGCTATCGGTAAAACAAATAATTTGTAAAATATCAGGATTAATGAAATTTTTATGTTTAACAATATTTCCATAATTGCGAATAGTTGGATGTTGAATATTATTATATCTTAAATAACGAATAATATTTTGAATATTTTGTTGATAATAATATTTGTCAATAGAATTATGATATTCACAAATATTTTGAATATCAAATAAATAAATATAATGATCATAAAAATAATATTCATTGATACCATGAATATTAGGATTATATAATTGACAAACGCCGACAATATAATGTTTTGTTTGAGATGATGGATGAATAGTAGTCATAAATAATAAATAAATAGAATAGAATGAAATGTTTAATTATTATTTTTTTTAATAAGTTTATTTTAAAAATATAGTATATAGAATGAAAATGAATAAAAATTCCGTGAAAGATTTAATTCATAATAAATATTTATTATATTTTGTTTTTATCATTTCCTTTTTTAATGTTTTAGGATATTTATCAACAAATAATTATGAAGCTTTTGTTTTGTTTTGCTTCATTGCGTTTTTAACAAATTTAATAACAAAAAATATGACAATTGTATTAATATCTTCAATATTTTTTACTGCAATATTATCACCTTTGATAATATTAAAAAAAACTGCGGTTTCAACAAAAGAAGGATTAGATACTTTAAAAAAGGATAAAAAGAATGATAATGATTTGATTGAAAAAACAAATTTGGAAACAGCAAATCATAATACAATGAATGAAGGAGAACAAGAAGAAGTCGTCCAAAATACTGAATCTCTTGATACATTAAATAAAGGAATAAAAGGAGGAAGTAAAAAATCAGGAAATTATATTGATTTAGCTTCAACATTAGAAGAATCATACGACAATTTAAGTAATATGTTAGGAAATGATGGAATAAATAAATTAACGGAAGACACAAAAAAATTAATGAATCAACAAACTGAATTATATAAAAACATGGAAGCAATGACACCATTAGTTGGTGCAGCACAAAAAATGTTGGAAAGTTTTGATATGGATTCAATAAATAAAATGATGAATATGGCGGGTGGTTTAAATATTGGAACGAAAAAATAAGGAAGTATGAATTACAAAAAAGAATAAAATAAAATATATATAATATTAATATATGACTTGTATTAATGGAACAACACCGATTGATATTAATATTTCAAATGTAGTGAATAATTGTGATTTAAAATGTAATTATAATTTTAAATATTCAAATGTAAATCCAATATTACAAAATAATAATGAATATTTAAAATTAAGTTATGAAAATACTTCACGAGATATTGTTTCATATAATACACACGAATATTTTGTTAAAGAAATACGAATTTATACTCCTTCTTTACATTCATATAATTCAATAAAAACAGAAGGGGAAATGATAATTATTCATGGTTGTGATTTAGGACAACCCGATTTGCTTGTTTGTGTCCCAATAAAAATAAATGGGACAAATATAATAGGTTATGAAATTTTAAAAAAAATTATTGAAACCGCGTCTATTTCAACACCAACAACAAATATATCAACAACATTAAATAATACTCAATTCAATTTATCATCATTTATTCCAACAAAAACTCCATTTTATACTTATTCAGGAACTTTACCATATCAACCTTGTAATTTAAAGGTTGATTTTGTTGTATTTAGTGTTGTAAATACAAGTATAAATATTGATATGGAAAGTTTGAAAAAATTGAAACAAATCATAGTTTCAAATGAGTATGATATAAAAAAAGGAAACAATTTATTTTATAATTCAATGGGAGGAAATGTAAATACAAATTTATCATTGGGAGATAATAATGAAATATATATTGATTGTCAACCAACAGATATTTCAGAAGAAGAAAAAGAAGTTATTGTTGAAGAATATTCAACAACACCAATTACATTGGAAAGTATATTATCAAATAAATATTTTGAAATATTAATATATACATTAATAATTTTTATTATAATTTTTATTTTTTATTCGATACTACAAAATATAAATATACCGTTAAATAATTAATCTTGTGTTAAATTTAAAGCATTATAAGTATTTTCACTTAAAGGTGAAAAATTTGAAATTTCTAAATTATTTTTTAAATCATCTTTACATTTTGGAATCATTTTTTGTATTATTTCTTCTTCTAATGTAAAAGGTATCCATTGTTTATCTAATGAAAATGGACTTTTTACGCCTTTTTCTTTGGGATTATATTGAGCTAAACTATTTAAACCTTGTTGATAACTTGTATTATAATAATTCATTGCACGTTTAATTAATTCATAAGCAACAAAAAAGGATAAAATACCAACAATTGGATTTAAAAAAAGAATAATTAAAATAGTAATAAAAATAACAGTCATATACCCTAATTTTGAATTAATAAAATTTGCAAATTCAATTGGCATAGAATAACCAAATAACAGATAAAGAATAAAAAGAATACATAAAAACATTTGTCCTATATTTTTTTTTTCAAATAAATCACTTAAAACCTTCATTATATTGTATAATAATATAAATAAAAATTGAATATTATTAATATTATTAAATTTGAATAATATTAATTATAATAAAATGAATGAAAATAAAATGAATGAAAATAAAATGATTGAAAATAAAATGAATGAAAATAAAATGATTGAAAATAAAATGAATGAAAATAAAATGATTGAAAATAAAATGAATGAAAATAAAATAAATTTAAATAATGAATATAAAAGTTATTTGGGAAAAATTGGATATACTTTATTTAAAGAAGATATAGATGAAAAAATATTGGAACAAATAAAAAAATTATTAACTGTAAAACCATTTGTTAATATAAATATCACAGGAATGCCCGCTGTATCTTATCCAGTATATCGTGAATCAGGAACAAAAATATATATTCCAAAATATTTTGGAATATATCATTTTGGAATATATAAAAAATCAAAAATACCAAAAGGAGAAGATATTAATATTCAATTTAATGGTTCTTTGAGAGAAATACAAATTAATGTTATTGAAACTTATTTAGATAATATTAAACAACAAGAAAAAAACGGATTAAATGGAGGTGGAGGATTAATAGAATTACAAACAGGACAAGGAAAAACAGTGATTGGATTAAATATAATTTCTAAATTAAAAAAGAAAACATTAATAATAGTTCATAAAGAATTTCTTGCAAATCAATGGATTGAAAGAATAGAACAATTTCTTCCGGGGAGCAAAATAGGTAGAATACAAGAAACAGTTATTGATATTGAAAATAAAGATATTGTAATAGGTATGTTGCAATCTCTATCAATGAAAAAATATCCTGATGATATATTTCAAAGTTTTGGATTATTAATTGTTGATGAAGTTCATCACATTTCAAGTGAAATATTTTCTCAATGTTTATTTAAAATCGTTACGAAATATACTCTTGGATTATCTGCAACAATGAATAGAAAAGACGGAACAAGTTATATTTTTAAATATTTTTTAGGCGACGTTATTTATAAAAACAAAGAAAAAGAACACCATAATGTTGTGATACGTAAAATTAAATATATTTCTGATGATCAAGAATTTAATCGTTTAAAATTAGATTCACGAGGAAATCCACAATATTCAACTATGATTGTTAAATTATCAAATTTTAATCCAAGAAGTGATTTTATTTTAAAAATTGTAAAAGATATGATAATTGAAAATTCAAAACAACAAATAATGATTTTAGCACATAATCGAAATTTAATAGATTATTTATTTAATAAAATAGAATTAGACAACATATCAAGCGTCGGAAAATATGTCGGTGGAATGAAACAAGAACATTTAAAAGAAAGTGAAACTAAACAAATTATTTTAGGAACATATTCAATGGCGAGTGAAGGTTTAGATATTAAAACATTAACAACTTTAATATTAGCAACACCTAAATCAGATGTAGTTCAATCAGTCGGTAGAATATTAAGAGTAAAAGATAATAATCCAATTGTTGTTGATATTGTTGATATACATTCTATTTTTGAAAATCAATATTTAAAAAGACAAACATTTTATAAACAAAATAATTATAAAATAATTGGTTGTAATAATTTTAATTATTCGTGCGATGCATTAAAATGGAAAATATTATTTGAACCTTTAATAAAAGAAAAATCAAAAGAAAATTTAAAAGAAGATGAAAAAGACGATAATAAAAAAGTTGAAAAAAGAAAAAATAAAATTGAAATATTATTATCACAAAAAAAATTTTTAGGAAATTACAAAATTAATAAAAATAAAACTCAAGAAATGAAAATATAAAATTCAATAAATTAAAATATAAATATTTAATAAAATTTAATAAATAATTATAATCTGTATCCAGAAATAAATTCACTGATAATATGAATGATTGTTTCTTCAATTTTTAAACATTTATTTAAATTTTCAATTAAATAAATTATAGCTTTTTTTTGACTTTGAGATTTGTCTTTTAAATTATCATTATAATTGATTATTTCTTTTGTTAATATTGATGTTTTTAAAGAAACATAATTTTTAAGTTCCGTTAAAGATAACCAATCTAATCCATATAAACAATTTATTAAACGAAACATATTTTCATTTGAAACATTTAAATGAATTAATAATTTCATTTCATTTAATGTCATTGGTTCATCTATATTTTTTTTATTTGATAATTGTTTAATGTTATTATTTTGATTTGGTTGTATATTCACCGTATCAATTGTATTCATTGTATTCACTGTATTCATTGTATTTTTTGTGATAAAATTATATAATAATGATTACAATAAATCATTTTTTTATTTTATTGTTTTATTAAATAATAACAAAAATTACAATAATTTTTTTAAATTTAATAATTTCATTATATAATAACGATATATATCACATTTCGGTTTTATAATGAAATTCCATATATTATCATCCATATTTTAAAGGTTTTTTTAATATTATCATCTAAACATACACAACTTTTTCTTGATGAATTTATTTCTAAATGAGGATATGTTTCATTAAATAATTTTTTAAATTTTTTTTTTTCAATAAAAGAACGATGCAACTCATAATATTCAGTAATAATAGGGTCTACTTTTTTTTGTTTAAAAAAATCAGTTATCATTTTTATAAATAATAAATTAAATGAAAAAAAAAATCAATTTTTTATTATATAAAAAATTGATTTGAATGAAAATAGAATTAGTATATTTTTTATTGCATTTTATTAATTATATTATACCGAAATTATGATTAAACATCTTGAAATTAATATGAAATTATATATTATGATACGTCCCGATTTAATATTTTCTTATTGGATATATTTATGGTATATTTTATATATTTTTAAAATATTAAAATACAATCCCAAGTTGGCTATTATTTGTGGAATGTTTGAAAATCTCATTGTTTTAATATTAATGTATATTTATAATACTAAAAAAATATTGGTTATTTTATTTATTATTATGTTTTTTATATTAAAATTATTTCCATTATATACTATTTGGAATGATAATATAAAATTAAAAGATGATATAATAAATACATCATTATTATTTATAATTTATTTAATATGGATACGATTAAATAAACTTAATATTACAGATGCATTAAATAGCACAAAAAATTTAATTCTACATAATAAAAATACAATGCCCGGTATGATAATTTTAAAATATATATTTAAAAATTTTTTGACGGGAATCCTTGATTAGTATAATGATTATAATTGTCAACACAGTTATTTGTTAAATTAATTGGTGGTGGATTGGCTGTTGAAGATAAAAAATTGGACGGTTGTAATCCTGCAACACTATAACTCGGTGTTATTGGAGTGTTATTTTGAAATTGACCCCAACCACCACGAATTTGTTTTCTCGTTTGTTTTCTTGATTGTTTTCTTGATTGATTTTTAAAATGTTTTTTAATAAAAATATATTTTTTATGTTTTTTCGAATATTTTTTATTGTTTTTTTTATATCTTAAATTTTTTTTACTGTTTTTTTTATTAATCGACATTTTTTTATTCATTTGCCTTTTATATATAATATTATTTTTTTTTCCACCTAATATTTTAGATGAATTTAATGCTTGAATATTATTTGTTGGTTCTGGGAGACCGTTTGTTGGTATTATTTTATTTGTAAATCCAGCACTCCAATGAGAATTATCAAAATTAATGAGTGAAGGATTTGAGTAATTTAAAGCACCATAAGACATTATATATATATATTAATTGTTATTTTTTTTATGAATAATTGAATCATAAGATACAATTTTATTTAATTCATTATTATTTATTATTTTTTTGGGAATAAAACGTTTAAATTTATAATCATAAATACAAGACATAATATATTTTTTATCTAAAAAAACATATTTATTTAATGTTATATCTTCAAAATCTTCTTCATCGTCTGATTCTTCTAATAAATCTAAATTATTATTTTCTTTAATATTTCTAAATAATCCATTCATCATTACACTTGTTTTGAAATCAGGAATATAAGCAATATCAAAAAATATTTCTAATCCTTTATGATCAACAGCAAATAAATTATAAATATCTGTTTTTACTGTTGCTTTAACAATAAAAAAAACTTCATTTTCTTCTTTATATTTTTTATACTTTGTTATTCTATTTATTTTATTATTATTAAAAAAAGATTTTTCTTGATTTTGATGATTTTGATGAATATTACAATTATAATTTAAAAATAAACATTTTTTTGAATTATTGAAAAAACGAAAACAAATATATTTTATTTTATATTGTTTAATATTATTTTTAATTTCATTCATTAAAATATTGAAATCAGTATTTAATAATGGTAACCCAACAATTGAGGTTTTTAAATTAAAAACATATTGAAAAATATCATTGTTAAATAATATTTTAAATATGTTTAATTTTTCATTAAAATTTAAAAAAGAAATATTATTTCCTTTATAATAAAAAATATCTTCTAAAAGAATAAATTTTTTTAAATCATTTTGTTTATAAATAAGAGTTCCATAAAAAATACTATTTAAACATAATGAAATATCAAAACTAATTGATAATAAGGAAATTTTATTTATTTCTTTATTGGCTGTTTTTAATTCAATCAAAAAACAAACTTTTTTATTTTCAAAAAAAGTAAACCATAAAAAACATTTTATTCCATCAGGAATTGCTAAAAAAATATCACAATTGCAAACCTTTTTATAAATTAAATTTTCATAAGAAGGTTCAATTTTATTATTATTAAATTGATTAATAATTTTTATTTTTATTTTTTCATCTAAAATTTCCATAATAATTATTTAATAAAAGTAAATAATCTTTAAATTATTTATTTTTATTTTGTAGTTGTCATTATCATTAAAAACCTGAATAACTAACATAATTGTTATTTTCATTGTAATTTTCAAAATCATTTAATTGTAAATTATTTTCTAAATGACTATCTTTTAATTGTTTTTTTAAAAAATTTTTTAATTCTTCTTTCATTTTTTCACCATTAAAATCTCCATTATCTATATTTATAATTTCTGTTTCTTCTTCTTTATTATTGGATTGATTATTGGATTGATTATTTGATTTACTTATTATATTTAACATATCATCATATTTTTTTGAAGTTAAATTAAATAAATCTTTCGTTTTTGGAATTGTTAAATTTTCTTTGAAAAAAGCAATTAATCTATCAACTAAACATATTAATATTATAAAAAATAAAGTTATTTTTATACTATATAAAATCATAAATTAATAAAAGATTAGAATATTAATTATAAAACTAATTCAAATTTATTTTCAAATAAAACAATTTAAACCATAATTATTTATTCAATTTAATATAATAATGAGTTTAAATAATAAAATAAATATTTTAATTGTTGAAAAAAATGGAAATATAAAAGAAACACAAATAAAAATAAATGATGAAGCTGTCAATAAAAAAAAAGATTTTGAATATGATAAATTATATAAAAAATGTGGTTTTAAAACATCAGATAATTTTATTAAACAAACAGATTGGGATATAACAATAAATAATTTAAAATTAAATATTAATATTTATGCTAAAAAAACAGGTCGTTCAAATTTAGAAAATAAATATGAATTTCCACCACCTATTGACAATGTTTTATTTTTTGGAAATGTTTGCATATTAGCAAAAAAATATATTGATAATGACAAAACGAGTGATTCAAATTTAGAATTAAAAAATGATACTATTCCTTATAATTTAACGATTAAAGATTGGAAACTAATCTATGATATATTATATGGAGGTTTTGAAGATTTGAAAAATGATGAAGATGATGAAGAAGAAGAAGAAGAAGAAGAAGAAGAACTTGATGATGAACGAAGTATGGAAGATGATGATGAAGAGTTGAAAAAATCTCTAAAAATTTTAGGTGTAGTAAAACATGATAATGATAGTAAAAATGAAAAAAAAATAACAAAATCTGGATATGTAAAAAATAAATTTATTGTGGATGATGATTTTGTAGAATATGAAGATGATGAAGAAGAAGAGGAAGATATTCAATATATTATAAATAAAAATTTTATTAAAAAAGATAATGATGATTATGATTATAATATTGATGTTATTGGAACAGAATTAAGTGAAGAAGAATATATTAACGAAGTATAATAATATTATTTTAAATAAATAAAAATACAATGAGAGAAAAAACAATTATAAATAAAACAAATAATAAAACATAAATGATAAAAATATCTTTATGTTTTATAATTAATAATGAATTATTAAAAGAAGAAATATGGAAAAAATGGATATTATATAATAGTGATATTATTAATATTTATTTTTATTACAAAAAATACAAAGAAATAAAAAGCGAATGGATAAAAAACCATTGTTTACCATTATCATTTATTAAATCAACCGATTATTTACATATTATTCCAACTTATTATGGTTTAATGTCATATTCATTAAATCATGATAAAAATAATCAATGGTTTTGTTTTTTAACTGAAAGTTGTGTTCCAATTATTCATCCATTAGAATTTCGTTATTTATTTTTTACACATTATAAACAATCTATTTTTTCTTGGAAAAAAGCAGATTGGAATATAGAATTTACAAAACGTGCAAATTTACATTTACTTCATAAAGAATATCATTTAAAAAATGAACCTTATTTTATTTTAAATAGAGAAAATGTAAATTATTGTTTAAATTTTATGAAATATAAAAAAGAATTATTTATAACGATATCAAATGGAGCAGTAGCAAATGAATCACTTTTTGCTATTGTATTGAAATATTACAATAAATTAAAGAATTATGATGATAATGACAGCCACAGCAAAAAAGAAATAATAAATAAAGTTTCAACAATTACTAATTGGACGAAAATGACAAGTCCAACAAGTCCTTTTGTATTCAAAGATGCTTCAAAAGAAAATATTGATTACATTAATGAAAATAAAAAAAATAATAAATATAGTATATTTTTAAGAAAAATAGACACTTCATTTCCCGATGAAATTTTACAAGAAATAATAATGAAAACTCCTAAATATAAATATTTGAATTTTAAATGCGGTATTTTATATACTTTCTTATCATTCTATTATTTATTTATTCAATATCAAAAAATAATATTCATTAATTTTATATTTTTATTTTTTATTTGTTTTTTTCATCAAAAAATTTTTATATTTATTTAATTGTATTTTTATCGTATATATGTAAAATTTAATTCTAATTCTAATTTTTATTTATTGTTTCCATTTATTATCACAAATTAAACACGTATAATATTGAGTTGCAGGTTCATCACAACTTCTTGTTTGTAATTCATAATACGTACATTCTCTACCTTTGCATTTTTTACATTTAACGAGGTCAGACATTGATTCAATTTTCTTTTCATCAAATATTTTTTTATCCATTTTTATTTTTTCTTTAATTATTTCAGTCCAATGTTCTGGAAACATTTCTTGATGAGTTAAATGACATAAATCTTCATTTGTTATTTCTCCATTTATTATTTTTTCCAATAATTTATTTTTTTTTTTAAGGTTAATAAAAATACTTTTAAAACGATTAAAATAAATTAATACAAAATATTCATTGTCCCATTTTTTAACGATTTTCATATTTGTTGCTTCTTTAATTGAAAAATTAAAGATTGATTTTTCAACATTTAAACTTTTTTTTTCATCATTTATTAAATTATTTATTTTAATCACAACATTATTTCTAAATTTTTCGGGATTTTTTATTTTTAATAATGTATTCTCCATTATAAAATTATATCGCTTTGTATTTATATTTTTATAGTATCATAATATCATTTTTTTATTTTATTATCATAATTCATATTTTTTTTTAATATTTATATTATTAGTTAAAAATAAATCATCATCGACAATATTTGAAATAAAATATTTATTATAAATTAAAGTTTCAATAATTTGAATTAATAAATTTAATTCACAATCTATTTGAATCAATTCATCTGTTAAAATATTATAAATGAAATATTTGAATGGTTCATTATAATTATTTATTTTTTGTTTTAAAATTTGAATTTTTTCCTTTAAAATAATTTCATTATCTTCTTCTATTTTAATATGCATTAAATTTGATAATTCTTTTTTTTTATTCATACTTCGTTCATCTATTTTTTTTATAAAAGAGATTGGAATATTTATTTTTTTATTTGTTGAAATATTTTGTAAAGTTATATTTTTTCTATTATCCTTCGGTATTTTTAAAATTTTTCCTTGTTCTAATGAAAATAAACGATATTCAACTAAATCACCTATTTTAAAATTTATTTTTTTATTAATTTCCTTGTTTTCATTCATTCCAAGAATATTTAATTTATTTTGAAAAATATTTACTTGATCGTTCCATATTTGTATTTGTATTTCTTTTTTTCTTTCGTTCTGATACATATAAACAGCTAATTGTAAAAAATGTTCTTTTTCTAAATTTTTTACACATTTAAATTCATAAATATTATTATTATCAACACAATCAATATATCCATTTAATTCAATATTATAAAGTTCTTTGAAATTTTCGGTTTTACAGTAAACTTCAAATGAAGAATCGGAAGAAATATGTAATGAATTTTCTAATCGTTCAATGCTTTTATGTAAATTTTCTTTAGTTAACCAATCATAATTTTGTATTTGATATATTTTAAATAAATATCCAGTTTTAAAACTATTCCAACAATTACAAATATAAAGTAATTCATTCATTTCTAATTTTTCAGTGTCAATAATTATATTTTCTAATTTAAATTTTTTATATTGTTTATTTTTTAATAAACAACATCGTTTTTTAATTATTTCTTCTTCGTAATGATTATTTATTAATAAATTATAAATATTTAATTCACCTTTTATTTTTAATTCAAAAAAACTTGGAATTGCTATTCCCGTAATTTCACTTACACTTTCACAACCTTTTTCTTGATTTGTTTTAATTGGTATATCAATCAATTCTTTTTTTGTATTTATTGTTTTTAATTTCAATAAAAAAAAACATTCATCCACTATTTTTTGAGGTATATGTTTAATTAAATCAGTAACTGCAACTTTTTTTTTTAATTCTTTTTCTTGACTTGATAAATCATTTGAAATTTTGATAGATTTTAATTCAAAAAAATCACAATATTGTTTTAATTTGTTTTTTGAAATAAAAGGTAAATAATCAAATGATTTATGGTGAAATAAAGTTAAATGCTCTATTCCTCTTGTTGTTGCAACATATAACTCATTAGGACATAAAAATGTGGTTTTTACTTTTTTATAAAATTTAAAATAAGAATTATCAAAATTAAAAATAATAACAACTTTTCGTTCTAATCCTTTTGTTTGATGAAAAGTTGAAAAAATTAATTTACCATTTAATACATCAGAATCTAATTTTTCATCATCACTTGTTGGAACATAAACTTGAATATTTGGTAATTCTCTTTTTATTTTATTTTCAAGTTGTCTTACTGGTGATTTATCTGAACGTAATGATGGTGCGAGAATAAAAATATCTTCGGGGTTATATCCCATATTTAAATAATATTTAACTTCATTAAATGTTTCGCAATTTCCATTATCAAAACAATCACATATAATATATCTTGGTTTATTGTGAGTTATTTTTTTTGAAATTAATTTATCATCATGTAATAAACATTTATTAATAAACAATGACATTTCATAAGTTATACGAAAACTTTCAGATAAAAAACATTTTTCCCAACTAAAAATATTAAAATTAAATAATCTTTCAGCAAAAACAATATATCTTGAATCTGAATGATTAAAATCAAATATACTTTGTTTTATATCTCCAAACAAACATATTTTCACATTTTTTTCTTCTCCAAAATAATCTTGTGATTGTTTCATAGTTTCCATACTTCGCAATTCTTTTTTCTCCCGTAAATTATCTCTATAAATTTTACATATTAATTCATAATATAAAGGCGTTATATCTTGGGCTTCATCTAAAATAATTAAATCATAATTTATATTTTTATACTTTGTAATAATTGGTATATTGCTTGATATCAATGCTATTATATTTGTATCAGTAAAACATTTTTTATCGTAATATTTTACACAAAAAGAATGATAACTGTGAATTTCCATATTTTTTATTTCCAAATTTTTTATTTTTTCTCTTGTTTCTAATTTTAATTTTGCATTATAAGTTAATAATAATATTTTTTTATTTGAAAAATATTTTGCTATATATAAACTTGTTGTGGTTTTACCGCTTCCCGCAACACTTTCAACAATAACATTATTATTTTTTAATTTTTCAATTATATTATTTTGTTCGTTTGATATTGACGGTAAAAACATTATAATAAATAATTTTTATTATGCTTATTTATTATAATTTATATTTAATATAAATATTATTAAATATAAAAAAAATTATTGAATATATAAAACATCTTAATTTACTGAAATTTTTATATTTTTATATTTATAAACATATGAAATTTTTAATTAATTATTTCCTTAAAAATCAATTTGTTCCAAATCACTAACTTTCCAAAATTCCATTTTTCCACCAACCATTGGTCTTCTTATAATAAAAGGTATTTTTTGTTGTTTAAGTTCTTCTTGTGCTATAACATAACCATCAATTAAATCTTGAGACATTGTTATATATGGTTTTGCACCATTATTAATTTGTGCCGCTCTTAGTCCCAAAATTTTTGTTTTTTCATATTTTGTTAAATAAGGTAGTGTTTTATGTAAATTATCAATAATTATTCCATTTATATCTCGTATAATATTTGTTAAAACATTTATTTCATCATAATTTTGAATAATGCATTCAGGATGTGAATCTTTTATGTAATTTTTATTTAATTCATTATTGAATTTTTCAAAATAATTATCTGTTTCTTCTTCTTCATCATCTTCATTTTGTGATTTATTATCATTTTCTTCTTCTTCTTCTTCTTCATTATCATTTTCATATTCTTTTTGTTGATTTTCATATTCATCATAGTCATCATTATCAACATCAACATCATTTTGTTCTTTATTTTCATTTTGTCCACCTAAAAAATTTTCATTAGTTTCATCCATATTTTCTTCTTCATTTAATTCATCATCTTCATCTTCATCTTCTTCTTCTTGTTCGTTTTCAATTTCTTCATCATCATCTTCATCATTTTCATTTTCATCAACATCACCTTCACCACCTTCATAATCATCTTCTTTTTCATAAATATCATCATTATCGTTTTCTTTTTCATCAAAATAATCCATTTTTTACTATATTAATTATAAAGAATATTAATATTTTTTATTAAATCATTTTTTTATATTATTAATTAATTAATTAGATTTCCAATTTGTATGACAAGTGCTACATAAATAAATATATTTAATATTTATTTCATCATAACGTATATATATTATTTCTTTATTTGTAATATTATTTTTATTTGTCGGACATTCAATATTTATACAATCAATTTTATTTGTTCTTGGTAAAGTGGGGTCTAAAACAGTGTATTCATTAATAATATAATTTAATTCTTTATTACTTTCTTTTATATTTGTTTTGTTAATAATAATATTTTCTTTTGTATAATTTTTATCTGTATTTCCACAATTTCTACAATAATAATTCAATAAATTTGAATCATCATCATCAATTTTAATATAATACATATTTTCACAAATATTGCAAAATTTCATTTTATTATTTATACTATACAAATAATTTTAATTATTTAATATCATTTTTTTATTTATTCTTTTTGTAATTCACGCTTTGCTATTTTATGCTTCGGTATTTTTTTTATTGTAAATTTCATAACAATATTTAAGTTTATCTAATAATAAATTATAATTAAGTTCTATGGGTGGAATAGAATAAATTTGTATTTTTAACACTTTTATAAAATTATTATTCGTTGATATTTTTTTATTTACAAAATCATAAATTTTATCATAATTTTTTATAAATTCATAATTATAATTTTTTTCAAAAAGATTAAAAAATGGATTATATATTTTATTTGATTTTAAATATATATCACAATATGCATAATATATATTACAAAATTCAATAATATTATTATATTTTGATATTAACAATTTATCTTTATCAATATCTATTCCAGGTTCATTTAATAATGGATTTTTATTTAATAAAGTTAATAAAGTTAATAATATTGTTCTTATTGTTTGACACGAAGACCATTGCTCACCACTCCAAGTATTTAAAATAGAAACACAAACTTTTTCGTGCACATATAAATTGGGATTAAAACGAATATTATTTGCGTTTGTTTTATATTTCAAAACAGGTGGAGAATAAGGATAATTAATTGGAAATTTAAATTCAAAAAAATAAAATCCTCCATAATATGGAGTATCTTCTGGTCCAACTATCATTGCATAACCTTTCATCATATCATCATCATCATGAATATAATATATTCCATTATCTTCCAATGGATTAGTTATAATATCTTTTACATCATTAATTAATCGTTTTACTGTTTCTTTACTTATCTTTAAACTCATTATTATTCTTATTTATTAATTGTTCTTATATCTTTAATATTTTTCGTTATTTTTTCTTGTTTACTTATTTTTATTTAACTGTAATTTCTTTATGATAATTCTTTTTATTTATTGAAAAAATAACACCATAGATATAAAGATTATTTAATTAAAAAATAAAAAATTGAATTAAAAATAATATATAATAAATATACATATAATAATGAAATCAACAGGAAATTTAACCGAATTTTTAATTAAAAGTTTAATAAAACACGATGATAAGATTAAGTTGCCAATAACAAATACAAGAATTGGAGATAAAGAATTAAATATTTTTGGAGGGTCTTATCATATTTCAGATGATAAATATGAAACATTTTTAAATATATATCATCAAAATGTTTTTGAGAAAAATAAAGATGAATATTTAACTGAGAAACAAATTGTAAATAATAAAGAAATTGATATGGAAGGAACAAATAATGAAATTATTAATGGTCCTTTATTAGTTGATTTTGATTTTAGATATGAAAATACAACAACAGAAAAACAATATAATAAAAGTCATATTTTTGATATTGTTTCATTGTATTTAGAAGAACTAAAACAATTTTATATATTTGATGATTCGACTGTATTTTCGGTATATATTATGGAAAAATCAAAAGTAAATATTTTAAATGATATCGTTAAAGATGGAATACATATGATAATCGGAATTCAAATGAATCATATTTTACAACAAATATTAAGATTAAATGTTATAAATAAAATAAAAGATATAATTGACATACCTGTTATTAATGATTGGGAAAATATAATTGATTCGGGAATTACAAAAGGAATAATTAATTGGCAATTGTATGGGTCTAAAAAACCAAATCATGAAGCATATTTATTAACACAAATATATAATATAACTTATGATTTATCGAATGATTTGATTTCAATTGTAGAAAAAAAAATAAAAGATTTTGATTTAAAAAAAAATATAATAAAATTATCAGCAAGAAATTTAAATAATCCAAAATTAAAAATTAATCCTGATATTTTAGATAAATATAATGAAATGAAAAAAAATTTAGAAAAAAAACCTTCTTCATTAAATAAAAAATCAAATAATGGTGGTGCTAATGTTAAATTAATTATTGAAGATGATGATGACGATCATACAGAAAAAGAAGAAAATGATAAAATAAAAATAGAAAATATCATAAATAAAGAAACACTTGAAAAAGCAGTTGATTTAATTTTTAGTAAATTAAATATTAATGATTATTATTTAAAAGAAATTCATCAATACACTCAAATTTTGCCTGAAAAATATTATTGTCCTGGTTCGCATATTTTAAATAGACAAGTTGGTTTTGCGTTAAAACATACAGATGAAAGATTATTTTTATCTTGGATAATGTTAAGAAGTAAAGCAAGTGATTTTGATTATTCAACAATACCATCACTTTATAAAAAGTGGAAAAATAATTTTAATAAAGAAGATAATAATAAAAATAATATATTAACAAAAAAATCAATCATTTATTGGGCTAAAAATGAAGCCTTTGAAGATTATGAAAAAGTAAAAAAAGAAACAATTGATTATTATATTGAATTAACATTAAATACACCAACTGAATTTGATTTTGCCTGTGTATTAAATCAAATGTATAAAGATAAATATGTTTGTTCGAGTATCGTTTCAAATCAATGGTATGTTTTTAAAAATCATAAATGGGAAATTGACCGTGGAAATACGTTAAGATTATCTATTTCACGAGATATGCACGTATTATACAATAATAAAATTAATGAATGTATAAAACAACGATTAAATTGTAATGATGAAGAACAATTAGAAATATATAAAAAAAGATTTATTCGATTAACAGAAATTTCTTCCAAATTAAAAAAAACAAGCGATAAAAATAATATAATGAAAGAAGCTATGGAATTATTTTATGATGGTTTATTTATGAAAAAATTGGATGCAAATAAAAATTTATTGGCATTTAATAATGGTATTATTGATTTTGAAAATAAAATATTTAGAAATGGAGAACCTTTGGATTATATTTCAAAATCAACAAATATTGATTATTTACCCGATTATAAAAATAATAATGTTGAAATAATAAATGAAATTAATGTTTTTATGAAACAATTATTTCCCGTTGAAAGTTTAAATGAATATATGTGGGAACATCTCGCTTCTTGTTTAATTGGTGTTAATAGAAATCAAACATTTAATATTTATAAAGGTGTTGGTTCAAATGGTAAATCAATGTTAACTGATTTAATGACGCAAACTTTGGGAGATTATAAAGGCGTTGTTCCTTTAACATTAATAACTGAAAAAAGAGCTTCAATTGGCGGAACATCATCTGAAATAATGCAATTAAAAGGTATAAGATATGCAGTTATGCAGGAAGCATCTAAAAATATGAAAATAAATGAAGGTGTTATGAAAGAAATTGTTGGTGGAGACCCATTACAAGGAAGGTCTCTTTATTCGGAAAGTGAAACATTTGAACCTCAATTTACTTTGGCTGTTTGCACAAATGTTGATTTTACAATATTAAGTAATGATGATGGAACTTGGAGAAGAATTCGAAGAGTTCCATTTTTATCTAAATTTGTTGATAATATTGATAATTACGATAAAAAAGATGAAAATAATAAATATCTCTTTTTAAGAGATAGAAGTTTAAAAGAAAAATTTCCAAAATGGGTTTCGGTATTTGCTTCTATGCTCGTTGATAAAGTTTATGAAACAGAAGGAATCGTTAAAGATTGTGATATTGTTTTGGAAGAATCAAATAATTATAGAAAAGGACAAGATATTATTACTGCGTTTATTGATGAAATGATTTGTATTACAAAATGTAATGATGATTATATTATTAAAAAAGATTTAAATCATTCATTTACTGAATGGTTTAAACAAAATTCAACCCATAAAAATATTCCAAGTTGTTCTGAATTAGCCGAACAAATGAATAAAAAAGTCGGTAAATTGATAAATAATAAATGGAAAGGTTGTAAATTTAATATTATTGATGATGAAAGTATCAAAAATAACAATTTTATGTAATACTTTTAAACGCTTTTAATTATTTAATCTTTTACATTCCCCACCATTATATATATTATATTTTGTTATTACTTTATCAGCTCTTTGTAATAATAATCTCGGTTCAATATCAAGCAACCAATACCTTGAATTAATTTTAAATTTATCATGAAAAACGGGTTTTCTCATAAATGTAATCCTTATTTTAAATTCATTATATGGTGATGAAATAAATACAAACTCATTAAACTCTTCAGATAGATATTCAATCTCACCGATACAATATGTAAGTTTAGAATCTAAATTAGTTGATGATTCATATTTAATTTCATCAATAATATCACCAATTCTTGCTGGTGTAAATTCATAATAATATTGTCCGTTATCATCAATTTTTAAAGCTTCGATATTCATTAATGATATGTGGTTTGTAAAATAATAACTAATACCATGAACCAATTTTGGTTTTTGAATTAATAATCTCAAACCTTCAGTATATGAATATGTTCTTTGATAATGTATAAATTCTTTTTCTTTTATGAAATCGTAAAGATTAATTATATCGTCCATATTTTATATTATTTTATTATAAATATTTTTAAGTTTAAATTCAAAATTATCGTTAATAATTTTATTATAAATTATAATTACAGCAAATAAAAAAAATTATAAAATAATAAATGAATTTGTCATTTTTTTTATCATTTTAACGATAAAAAATAAAAAATAATACATTATAAAAGGATAAAAAAAAACAAATAAACTTAAAAAAAATATTTCAATTATTTTATATTTTGTTCTACCAAATATTAATAAAAGAATTATATAAATAACAACAAATAAATAATAAAACCCAAAAAACCACAAATAACGTGATTTTATTATCTCATTTTCATTTAAATCATAAAAAGATTTACGAAAATTTGTAAATATATCTCCTTTATAATTTTTTAATTGGTTTATTATATGTTTATTATCACTTAAATAATTATCATATAAATCATAAGTATTTAAACTATTCTTTCTTATGATTTGTAATTCTTTTAATAAAATAATATTATTTTCTTTTAAATTATTGAAAATAATTTTATATTCATTTATTTTTTTTTTCGATTTGTTATTTAATTGTTCTTCTAAATATTCATTATATTCATTTTCTCCTTTTGTAAATAAATAATAATTTTTTTCTGATTCAAATAATTTTTCTGGTGCTGTTTCGTAATTATTTTTAGCTTCAACTATTTTTCTTTTTAAGTGATTTATTTTTTTTTTTTTATGACAATTTGTATCACATAATAATGCAGAAGATGATTTTTCAATCATTGAATTTATTTGTGATATTGTATTATTTATATTGGTATTATTTGTTGTTGTTGATAAATTATTCATATATATTAATTTATATATATAAAAATCATATATATAAATTTCATTAATTTTATGTTAATAACTTATTAAAATTAATTATAATCACTTGATAATGTTAATTGTTTAGATCTATATGATGTATCTGAATTACTAACTAAATCAGCATTATTGGTTGTTGTTGAAACAGGCATCGGGATACATAAATTTAATGTTTCATTATAAATTTGTGATGAACTACAACATAATGAACCAACACAAGGTTCTTCTTCAGTTGTTGTTGATGATGATGTTGTTGTATCAATTCTTGATGTTGTTGAATTTGTAGCCGTTGGTGGAGTAAAACGCCAATTATATTCATCGAAATTCATATTATCTCGTAATGAAATATCCCATAATTTATAAATAATTATAATAAATGAAATAACTAAAATAAAAATAACTAAACCATTATAAATATTTTCAGGTATAATTTTTTTATTTGCAAGTATTGATAAAATTAAAATAGGAATACAAAATAATAATATATATTTCATTACTGATGCATAAGCATCATATTGTTTTCCATAATAAGTATTAATTTGTATTAATCTTCGATTTGTTTTATTTTCTCCCAATATTTCATTCATTCTTATTTTTAAATATTTTAATTGATCATCAGCAAGTTTCAAAGCAGTTATTTGATTATTTAAAACAGTTTGTGAAGTTAAAACATTATTTTCATAAAATGAATATGTTGATATTAATGAATTAAATAAATTAATTCTTATTATTGAAACTTCATTTATTTTATTTACCATATTTTCTTTTTCTTGTTCGGTTAAAACATTGTTATTTAAATTTGTTTCTAAACTTTTATATAAATCCAATTCAATATTTTGTAATTTTTTTATATTTTCAATTGTTTGTTCTTCTGTCTCAGAAAGATTATTATTTAAATTAATATTACTGTTTATACTCATAATATATAAATTAGATTATTTAATTTTGTTTATTGTTATAATTATAATTATTATCGCTAAAATACTAAATCCAATATATTTATAATTTGATTTTAAAATTATGATATTACTATCATTTAACATACTATTTATTGTATTCGAATCCTTAAATGCATTTGTTTCAATCTGTATATCTTTTATTTCTTCTGTATTTTTTTTAAATTTATCAATTGATTTTTTTAATTCTTCATTTATTTCTACATTTTCATTTTCAAAACTTTGTATTTTATTTGTTATTTGTGTTGCTAAAAGATATAATTGTGTTTCTAAATTATCTATTTCTTCTTGATTACTTTTATTTATTAAACTTTTATTATTTATATTTATATCATAACTCATTTGACCATTATTATTCACATAATTATTCCATTGTTCTGTATTTATATCAACAAAATCTTTCCCATCAAATGTTGTTGATTTTGTATTTCTAATATATACAGTTTTTGTTTGGCTTTCTTGTGATTTCGTAATATTTGATACAGGTATTTTATATTTTATCCAACAACTTCCATTATCATAAACATATCCAGCACATAATGATGAATTATTACAAGTATTTTCACACGATGAATTTGTTGAATTTAATATTGGATTATTTATATTATCATAACCTAAACTATCTTGACCGTAATATTTTGTATAAGTATTCAAATAATTAGGTTTTATTCGTGGTTCTTTAACGTATAATGTTGTATTTTCGTTTGGTTTTCTTAATCCTTTAGGATAAGCTTCTGCACTTTTTAAATAACAATTATTATTTGTATCCAATACAAAAGCACCACAGTCTGGATTTGAACTACAACTATTTTTACACTCTGAATAAGAACCTGAAACTCCACCGGGAATATCATAAGGAGAACTATCATATTTTTCTATTTTTGAATAATTATTTGATTTTATTATCATATTTGAAGGATATTCCAATAATGTTGAATCATCATTTATATAACCTATTTTTCCAATTAATGATGGATTTGCAATTTCTGATAATTCATATACTGCATTTGCTAATGATAATCCATATGTCTTTTCATCAATATTATAAACACTACAACCATTTTTATATGAAGTTACAGCATTTAACGTTAAAAAACCATCACTCGTCATTTGCAAATAAAATGAACCATCATTTGAACCAATCCATTCATTCGGCATTAATCCTGAACCTGAAGGCATCCAATTTTTACCGGTTTTTCCTTTAGTTGCAACTCTATTTGGATAAGCATATTTTTGTATGTTTTTTTTTGACAGGTCAAATTCATAAACTTTTCCCTGATTATCAGTTGGACTTGAACCTTTATTTACTGAAAACCTACCATTATCCTCTAAATAAATAAATGATTGACAATCATTTGTTTTTTTACAATTTTTTATAGTTGATTTATCTACGTGGTCTCTTTGATTTGATAAAGTTTTATTTTCTAAAAAATTACTATTCTCATCATAAAAATAAACATCACAATTATTTTGTAATATCATATAAGCATTTGCTTTTTTTGTATTAATACTCCATACGGATGAATCAGTATGACTATCTCCTGAACCTAATGATTTTGTTTTATTAATATCATTACTCGTTAAACATTGCGATAAACCAGTATCTAAACTAAAATTTTGAAGTCCAAAATATTTTGCACCTAAATCTATTGCTCTGTTTTTGCAAGTTTCATGATTAAATATACCTTTTAAACTATCAGATTGTACGTCCATTGTTCTATTTTTATCTGAATCTTTATAACAACCCAAATATTTTGATGATATTTTTGAATTTTTTGAAACAATAACATTTGAACCTTCATTTCCTACACTTTGAGAATTTATTCTCATTGGTGTTCCTACAATTAATGGTGGATTAGTTGGTATTGTTCTTCCAATTTCTAAATTAAAAATATTTTGCAATAAATTAACTTGTATCGTTATAATATCACCAGGTATTGTTTGTTCGCCATTTATATATTTTTTAAATACATTTCCATTTGTAACATATCCCAATGTATTATTTATTTTAACATTTTTATTTTTATATGGATTACTTGAATTATAAATTTCAATATTTTTTTTCATTGCTTGAATGTTTTTTGTTTTTGCAATCTGATATTTTGACAATAATTCATTAAATTTATTTTCTAAAATATCTAAACTTAAATTATCCAAATTATCTGTATTATCTGCATTATTTGTATTATCTGTATTATCTCTATTTATTGTTTCAAAATTTTGAATATTATGAAATTTACTTATTTTATTTTTTCCAATATTTGAATTTTTCATATCGTTTATATAAATAAATAAAATTATTATTTATTTCATCTTTTATTTATTTTAAAAACATTAAAAAATAAAATAAATAACATTATCATTAATAAAAATATTGAATTAATAATTTATTATTTATTATTTATTATTTATTTTTTTTTAAAATTATTAATCCTAAAACTACAATAACAAAAATAACTAAAATAACTAAAATATTATAAACCATATTATTTTTTTTAACAATTAATGTTGTATTCTCATATTCTTCATTATTTAAATTTGTATGTTTTATTAAAGCATCTAATTTATCATTTTCAATTTTTAATTTTTCAATCATTTGTTGCATTTCATAATCTTGTAAATGCATTTTTTCTTTGGGAATACTTTTATTTAAACTATTTATTAAATCCATTTTTTGTTTTTGTAAACTTTGTATTTTATTATTTAATGTTTTCATATTTTTTATTTCTTGTTCTGTTGATGAAATAAAAGATATTGTATTTTTATTTTCAATCAATTGACCTTCACCACTTCTCGCCCAACAATATTTTTTATTCTTATCATATGTTGCTCCAGTACATAAAACATTATTTAAACACATATTAAAACATTCATTTCCATTAAGCACAAATCCATTTTCAATTGATGATGAACCCCAAAATTCAGTATCTGGAAAACTTATTAAATTTTTTGTTGTTTTTGATACAGAAATATTTTGTAAATAATCATTAATACTTTGTTTATATTTATACAAATTTACATTTATTTCTTTATCCAAAGTTTGCAATTGTAATAAACGAGTATCCAATAAAGATTGATTTGTTTCATTATAATTCATTATATATATATATTATGAATTATAAAATAATTGTTTTTACAATTTTGCACTTTTTTTGATAATTATAATTAAAAATAACAAAACAAATCGATTTATTTACTTTATTATTTTTAATTGGTTTTATTTCGCTAAACCATTTTTTAAATCTTCTCAAAATTAATAATTTTTTTATTTTATTTTTAAGATATCACTAAAATATTTTTACATCCTTAAATATTTTTTTCGCACAATAAAACAAATTAATAATAAATGTTTAAAGGTGTATAAGAATATTTTTCATTTTTTCGATTTTTTTATTTTATAGTCCAATAAAAACTCATTTAAATATTTAAAATAAACTTAAGTAAAATAAAATATATATTATGGAACTTCATAGTTGGATAGATTTTGAAAAAATAAATTGGGAATATTTATCATTAAATGAAAATGCTATAGATTTGTTAGAAGCAAATCCAGAAAAAATAAATTGGTATTATTTATCAAAAAATAAAAATGCTATACATTTGCTAGAAGACATTCCAGATAAAATAAACTGGTATATGTTATCACGAAATCAAAACGCAATTCATCTTTTGGAAATGAACCAAGAAAAAATAAGTTGGTATTGTTTATCATTAAATAAAAATGCTATAGATTTGTTAGAAGAAAATCAAGATAAAATAGACTGGTCTTATTTATCGTTAAATCGTAATGCTATCCATCTTTTGGAAATGAACCAAGATAAAATAGATTGGTCTTATTTATCGTTAAATCGTAATGCTATAGATTTGTTAGAAGCAAATCCAGAAAAAATTAATTGGACTAATTTATCGTTAAATTCAAATGCTATCCATCTTTTGGAAATGAACCATGATAAAATTAATTGGGATTTTTTATCAAGAAATCCAAATGCTATTGATTTATTAGAAATGAATCAAGATAAAATTAATTGGACTAATTTATCGTTAAATTCAAATGCTATCCATCTTTTGGAAATGAACCAAGATAAAATAGATTGGTATAATTTATCAACAAATCCAAATATTTTTGAGTTTAATGGATATTTATTAAAATAATATTATTTAATTATACGTTTTTATTTGCAATAACTCATTAAATTAACACAAGAATTTTCAAAATATTCAAGAATACATAAATAATTATAACTTATTTCACATTTTTTTAAATTATATGAACGATAAATAAATTTACAAGCATTTAATGTTTCATTATAATATTTATAATAAAAACTAGTTCTTAAATATTCAATAATAAAATCTGGATTATTATAAATGTATACATAATTTGTAATCATATCTTCATAATCACCATAATAATGTTCGAACAAATATTTATTTTCAAAATATACTGGAGAATATAATTGTTCGTCAGCATGTCCATATCCTTTTTCCAAATATTCTAAAAATTTATTTTCTATTAAATCACAAACTTTATACATATAAATATGATTTCCGGTAAAAAAACCGCTACACATACTACATCTACCAAATTTAAAATAATTTGCTGTATTATGAATTACTTCTTCCGGAAAAAAATTTATATAACAAGTTGAAAATTTATCTCTATTTATACTTAATGCTTCATTCAAATGAACTAAATTACGATATCCCATTTTTTCAATACAAAAATTAATCCAACAAAAATGAGTTGAATTAAACATATTTACATCAATTACTTCTTTCATCATTAAATATCTTGACATACAAAATAAATAATAACTTGCGGTATTTCTATCATCAAATTCATATGGATTTTTTTTTCTATTTTCAATAATTTTTTCTCTATAATCCGAAAATTTCTCTTTGAGTTTTTTCCCATTTTTTTTAAAACTCAATTCATTAAAATCACAAACATAATAATAAGTTTTATTTTTAAGATAATAAGGTCTTAAATCTTGAATTTTTTTCAAGTTTTCTTTATCACAAAAAACAATTAAATTATAAGGTAAAAATAATGTTGAAACTGAATTTTTAAAATAATAATCACTATCTCTTTGTTTTATCGATTCACTTGCATCTGGCATTTTCGTTAAATCAAAATATGCCGTAACAAGAGTCCAATTTGAAACATCTTTTTTTTGAAACTTATAATTTTCATTAAATGTTATTATTCCTGTTCCACTCCAATGACCGAATTCTGTTAGATCATAACAATAATCTTGATTTAATTTATACCAAAAATTATCTCTCATTTCTTTAAAATACCATATATCATCACATATAAGAAATCCCGAATAATTATTTTTTAATAAAAATAAATAAAAATTATATTCCATTATTCCCATATGAGGTTCCATATCTAAAAAAATAAATTTACTGTTTAAAATTAATTCTTTCCATTTATCGTGAATAATATTATCATCACCATTAAATATATTTTCAATGATAAAATTAATATTATTTTTATTTATTATATTTTCATCAATTATAAATTTTTCAATATCAAATGTATATACTGTATTTGTGGAATTATAAGATAATGCTAATGCTGAATATCCTTCATGTGTTCCAATATCTATTATATTACAATTATCATATAACGATGATAAATAAGACAATAAACGATAATGTTCTTTTCCCGGTTTACCATAAAAATCTAAAGCTTTATCTATTATTTTATTATTTTCAATAAAAAATTCATCGTAATTTATTTTATTTATTAATTCTTCTGTTAATTCAATCATTTATTGTTATAGTTTATTCATTATATTCTTTAATATTTTTTTATTTATTTATCATTTTTAATAATTGTTTTTAATTTTGAAAATTCTTCAAATTTATTTTTATTTTGATTTTTACGCTTTAAATTACATTTTAAACAAGATATTATTGTATTTTCATTTGTATGACCCACATTATTATTAATTCTGTCTAAAGTCCATTGATAAACTTCTCTATTAATATCATAAATAATAAATAATTCTTCATTACAATAATGACATTTTAAATTACAATCATTTAATTTTTGAATAACTTGAATATAATTAATAAAAAAATTTTCATCATATATTTTTTTTTTATTATCTTGTTGTTTATAATTACTTAATTTTTTATTTATTTCATTATTTAATATTTTTTTACAGGATTTTTCTTCCAAAAAATATTTTTCTAATCTTGCTGTTGCTGTCATTTTTTCATTATTTTTATCATTTATTATTGTATCACTAAAACTATCATAAATAAATTTTAATATCATTAATTGATATTCATGTTTATGTAAATAGTTTTGTAATAAATTATTATCTATTATATTTTTTCTTTTTGGTATATTATTTTCTTTATTTGTTAATATTTTTTTCATCATATAACGATTATTTGTTCCATTTATACAAATTTTTTTTATTTCTTCTGGTGTTTCATCTTGTTTATTATTTAACATTAATTATTATTATTCAAAATATTTTTTATGTTTTTATTATATATATATTATAATAATTTAAATTTAAAACTACAATTATATTATTAAGAGCAAAATGGATAATATCAAAACAAATAACATAAATTCAAATTCAAGAAATAAAGATGATTGTATTGAATTAAAAAATATAAATTATAAAAATATATTATTTAATGGAACAAGTTTATATGAACATAAAAATACAAATGATATTAATAATTTAGATATTTTTTTAGAAAATGAAAAAAAAAATAATAAAATTAAACAATGGAGTAAATTAGACAAATGCGAAAAATTAAAAAAATTGTTATTTTTTGTTAATCTTTATAAAATTAAAAATAATTTAACATTGGAAGAAGAAGAAAAACTTATTTTCTTTTTTAAAGAATTATTAGATAAAAAATTATTAAAACGTGTAAAAGATGTTATTTATGATAAAGATAAAGGTGTTATTAAAGATATTCCCAATTTATTTTATAATAAACAATGTAAAAAATTTACATTAAAAACAATTTCTGGAAATAAACATGTAAATACACTTAAATCATTAGCACCACAAAAAAAATATACAAACACTACATCAAAAAATATACAACATTTAATTTCAAACCCAATAATTATTGATAATGATCATCAATTAAACAATGAAAATGAAATTAATGAAATCAACGAAATTAACGAAATGAAGTAAATAATAAAATTATACCTTTAAATATTATAATAAAAAAATAATGATATACTCACTATATAAGAATAAATGATTAAAACAATTAATTATAAATTGGATTATACCATTTATTTAAATAATGATATTTTTATAGATTATCATTATTTAGATATTATATATAATAATTTTAAAAATTATAACGATAAAATAAATAATGAAAAATTAAATTATCTAAGAAATATTTATCAACCCGAACAAAGAACTGATGAATGGTATAATTTTAGAAATAATTTAATTACAGCATCCAATGCATATAAAATTTTTGGTTCAAAAAGTGATATTAATTCATTAATTTATGAAAAATGTAATCATATTAAAAAACATTATGGAACTAATATCAAATCATCTTTACATTACGGACAAAAATATGAACCATTAAGTATTATGCTTTATGAAAAAAAATATAATACAATTATTGAAAGTTTTGGTTGTATTCAACATAAAGAATATAATTTTTTAGGTGCATCTCCCGATGGAATTAATATTAAACAAGATTCAATATTATTTGGAAGAATGTTAGAAATAAAAAATGTTGTTTCACGAATTATTAATGGAATACCTAAAAAAGAATATTGGATACAAATGCAATTACAAATGGAATGTTGCGATTTAGACGAAACTGATTTTTTAGAAACAAAATTCATAGAATATGAATGTGAAGATGATTTTAATAATGATGGAAATTTTTATTTATCTAATGATAATAAACAAAAAGGAACACTTTTATTATTTTATAAAAATAGTAATCCTTATTATGAATATCAACCTCTTAATATATTAAATTTAAATGATTATAATATTTGGTTTGATAATATGATTGATAAAAATAACGATAAAACTTTTATTGAAAAAATATTTTGGAAATTAGATATTTTTTCTTGTGTTTTGATAAAACGAAATAAATTGTGGTTTAAAGAAAATATTGAAAAAATGAAAACATTATGGAATACTATTTTAATTGAAAGACAAACAGGAGAATTTATTAATAGAATACCTCAAAAAAGAATTAAAAAAGAAGAAATTGATTTTGAACAAGAAGAAAAATATGAAGAAAAACTACAAAAAGAACAAGAAAAAAATAAAGAAAAATTACAAAAAGAACAAGAAAAAATAAATAAAAAAGAAAAATTACAAAAAGAAAAACAAGAAAAAGAACAGGAAAAAATAATTAAAAAAGAAAAATTACAAAAAGAAAAACTAGAAAAAGAAAAATTATTAAAAGAAAAAATATTAAAAGAAAAAATTATTATAAAATTAAATATTTAAATTTATTTTTCTTTTTTATTTATTTTTTACTGTTCTTCTTTTTCTTGTTTTTTTTTGTTATAATATAAAATAATTTTGCCATATAATTTTATGATATTTATAAAATTATTTATATCTTCTTCAGGTATTTTTAGATAAACTCTTTCCAAATTTTTTTTTTTAAATGCGTAAATAACCTCCAATCAATTCTATAATTTCCCCAAGAACAACTTTCAATAAATAATTTAAACTTTTCATTTAATAAAGATTTTTTTATATTTTCAAAATCTTCAATATTATCTATTTTTAAACCATAAGAACTACTCGTACATCCATAAATACCTTCTATATCTAATATAATATTTTTATTGATACCCGTTTCACCAAAAATAATCTTCTTAACTCCAATATGGTCTCCTTTTTTTATTTCATTGCAATACTTATATTTTACACCTGAAAGAGGTGTTGAGTGTATTAAAGTATATTTATAATTATTATCATCATAATTATTATTTATGTAATCTCTGCGTGGGTCTCCTCCAGGTTTTAAAACTTAAATATTTTCTTCACTATTACAAGAAATAATTTTCATAATTTCAATTATATTTTTATTAGGTAAAAATGGAATTGTTTGTAAATCAATTTCATTTTTAATTCCTTCTTCGTCAATAATTATTGTATTTTTATATTTTTTATTTTTTTCAATTAAATACCAATCATATCTTGTTCCACAACCGAATGTTTTTAAACCATCTTTTGTGTTGTGTATTTCTAAATAAATCATTTGATTTTCTTTTGTCATTTCATTGAATAAATTTTTGTATTTTGAATTATTTTTACCATTTAAATCTTCTGGTTTTCTCCATCCCGAAGGATGGACAAAAGACAAATAACCATTTTGTGATAAATATTTTAAAGACATAACAATAAATTTATTCCATAATAAATCGCCTCCACCGCCTTTTTTAATATTTTCTTTTTTTCGAGACGCTTGATAAGGAGGATTTCCTATCACAGCATTAAATCCCTCTAATCCCCATTTTTCTTTAATGTCAAATTCAAGGGTATCACCAACATTATTATTAAACTCATACTCAGGACTTATTCCACAATAACTTTCTATATGACATTTTAATAATTCAGTTGTTATAAAAACATTTAATATTGATATATCAGCATAATAAATACATTCAGTCATAATAACTTGGCAACGAGTTTCATTTATGGGTATTAAATCTTGAAGACCTTCATAAAATTTATCAAATATACCTAATACAAAATTTCCTTTACCGCAACAAGGTTCAAATACTTTTTGGGGTGTTTTCCAAAAATAAACGGGAATTTTATCTAACATTTCATCAACCAATTCAATAGGTGTAGGTATTTCAGCATTCTTTTTCTTTTCTTCAATTGAAGGAATGAAATGCTTTTCAATTAACTTACGCAATTTATTTGGAGATGCTATACTATATATTTCACGAATATTATTAACGATATCTTCATTATTATCTATAATACTATTCATTATTTTTATACTTCGTTGTTTCTTTATCATTTTTTTAAACTTCTACATTTTTTTCTATTATTTGTATTTCTTCTTCTGTAATGTTAAAATACTTATGTCATTATGACATTTTTATATTTAATTCTTCTTTATACTTCATTCACCTAAAAAAGTTTTATTTTTCTTTTATTTTTTCTTTTATTTTTTCTTTTATTTTTTCTTTTATTTTTTCTTTTATTTTTTCTTTTATTTTTTTATAATTAAAATTTATATTTTCAATAAGTGGAATATTAATATTATTTAAATTTTCTTCAATATCTCTTTTCAAATCTAAATTATAATATTTTAATTTTTCAAGAAAATTATAAATATTTTCTTTATGCTTATCCTGCTTCGATGTCATTCTATTATTTTTTTTATTTTCTTGAACTAAACAATGAAATAATATAATATCAAAAAAATATTTATAATCTAATCTATAATTTAAAGTTGAATTTAAATTATTTATTTTTTCATTCAATTTTAATATTGAATCACTTATTTTTTTTTTTTTTGAAATATAAGCTAAAAAAACAGTAAATTTTGGAAATATTATATTATGACAATTTAAAGTTGAAAAAATACACGAATTACCGATATAATAATTATTATGATAATTATTTTCTTTTTGAAAAATACAAGAATCACTTAAATGATGTGATGCTTTTGAAATATAATCTAAATTTTGGACCATATTTTTATTGCTTTTAATTGTATTATTAATATAATTTTCAAATATCATTAATTGTATTAATTCATAATCATATAAAAAATTATCATATTTAGTTTGGTAATTTGTTTCTTGTGAAAATAAATTATTTGTTATAACAAATATATTTTTTTCTGAATAATCTTTTTTGCTTCTCTCATTTACATTAAATTCAAGATTTATTAAAATATTACGAACATCATTTTTTGAATCATTAATTAACATATAAATGTCTTCATTTTTTATAATTATTTTTTCTTTTTGAATTATTTTATTTAAAAAAAGAAAAATTTCATTATTTGTTGGTGGTAATAGTTTAACATCTAAATATTGATTTGATATTTGTTTTAATTTAGGATCATATCTATCATTACAAATAAATATAATGGGTATTCTTGTTTCTTTTAAATATTCATTAAATAATTGAATATCTGCATTTTTATAAGTTTCAATATTATCAATAACTATACTATTTTTTTTTATATTAAATACACTTTTTAATGTTTTTAAAATTGTAAAAATATATTTTTTATTAAGTATTTCTTCATAATCAACTGATGAATTATAATTCATTTCATTTAATAATAATTCAATTATTAATGTTTTTCCTATTCCCGAATCTCCACTAATTAATATTCCCTTTTTATTTGGAATTTCTTTTTCCCAAACATTTAACCATTTTTTTATAACTTCATTTATTATTTTTTGATTTCCTATAATTTCATTTAAATTTTTAGGTTTATATTTTTCTAAATATGGAATATTCATTCATATATTATTAATTATTTTATTATTATGACATTTTGATTTTATTATTATTTTTTATTATTATACTTTTTTTATATTTTGCATTTTTTATTTCACATCATTTATTATTTTTTAATGTTTTATTATGTTATAATGAAATATATAAAAGGTGGAGATTCTGGACCCGAAAAAAATAATTTAAATGAAGAAATAGCGAGGGACGATAATGCTTTAACGAGAAATGATGAAAATGATAATGGAAATTTAAATATGCAGACATTTGATAATGATATGGATAATTATGATGAATCAACCCGAAATTTAATGCAGGAAGAAGATATTATATCTATCGGTAATATGTCTCCAGAAGAAGAAAATGATGATTTAGATTATATAATAGATAATACATTGGATGAAGTCAAAAATGATGAAATGGAAATTCAAGGTGGTAAAACAAGAAAAAATAAAAAAACTAAAAAATCCAAAAAATCGAGAAAAACGAAAAAAACTAAAAAATCAAAAAAAATGAAAAAAACGAAAAAAACGAAAACATCAAAAAAATCAAAAAAATCAAAAAAATAAATATTAATATAAACTATTAAAATAACCAATTCTAATTGCGTTTTTTATATCTGGAACAGGAGCATTTGGAACAATTATATTTGATTTATTTTTTATGTCGCGATAAAATATTCCTGAAAATTCTTGTGGTATAGAATTTGAAATATCTGGATTTTTCATATGTTTAAAATTATTTGTTGCTTGTTGATAATTACTATTTTTTGTATTTTGAATTTTCCACCAATAATTATTATAATTATTTTTACTTGTTATTTTTTTTCTATTTATAAAAGGAAATTGATTGTTTAAAATTCCAGGTTCATCTAAACTTTTTGGATATATTGATTCATTTTGAGATAAAATAAAAGAACTAAATCCTTCATTTTCTTTTTTCAATAATAATGTAGATGATAAATATTTTGATGAGAATTGAATTAAATAAAAAAACAAAATAATAAAAAACAAAATATAAATTATATTCATAAATTTTATATTATTAAAAAATGTCATTTATTATTATATAATTCTATTTAAAATAAAAATGATAAATAAATATTAATTTTAATAATATATTAAAAATATGAATAACAAAGCACAAAAAAAAGAGTTAGGACAATTTTATACAACAAATTCAAATTATATTTTACAAAATATGTATATTCCCGTTGATATTATTAATATTATAGAACCATTTGCAGGAAATGGAGATTTATTACAATTTATAAATAATGAAGAAAATAAATATAATATTGAATGTTATGATATTGAACCTAAAAAAGATTATATAGTAAAACAAGATACATTAATAGATACGCCAAATTTCGATAATAAGTTTGTAATAACAAATCCTCCATATTTAGCGAGAAATAAATGTAATGATAAAAAATTATTTGATATATATAAAACAAATGATTTATATAAATGTTTTATAAAAATATTAATTAATTCTAATTGTCAGGGAGGTATTTTAATTGTTCCACTTAATTTTATATCATCAATCAGAATAAGTGATATACATTTGAGAGAAAAATTTATAAAAAAATATAAAATATTAACAATAAATATTTTTGAAGAAAAAGTATTCATAGATACTTCATACACTATTTGTAGTTTTCAATTTATAAAAAAAGAATGTGATTATGAAATAATTGAAGATATTATTTGTAATGTATATCCAAAAAATATAATATTAAACGTTAGTTTAAATAAAAATAATAATTATACAATAGGTGGAGAAATATATAATCTTCCTCAAAATGATAAAATAAAAATAGAAAGAGCAACAAAGAATATAAGCATTGAAAATCAAATATATATGACAAATATTTTAGTTAAATGTATTGATGATAATATACATAATAAAATAGCATTAAGTTTTGTTGATGAAGAAATAAAAAATAAATATATTGACAATACGCCAAAATTATCAGCAAGGTCTTTTGCAATTTTGGTGATAAAACCGTTATTAAGTGCGGAAGAACAAAAAAATCTTATAGTTCAATTTAATATGTTTATAAATATAAATAGAGAAAAATATAATTCATTATTTTTATCAAATTATAGAGAAAGTAATAGTATATCAAGAAAACGAATATCATTTAGTTTAGTTTATGAAATTTGTAATTATTTATTATCTAATATTTGATTATAATTGTATTTGATTATAATTGTTTATAAAATAATTTTGTATTGTAATATGATTTCCAATAATGAGATTTTTTATGTTTTGATATTTATTTTGTAATTGATTATATTTTTCAGTTAAATTTGTATCCAATAATACTATAAATATATCTTCACTTTTATTATTAGTATTATAAATATTTATAACCCAATCACAAAAAACATAAATTTCTTCAAAAACATTATCTTGATGACCGCCATTTCCTAATACGACTTTCGCAAAAATCCAACCATTAATTATTCCATTAATTTTTGCATCAAAAGATTTTAAACAATCATTTTTTAAAATCATATTATTTATATAGTCTTTTTTATTTATTATTTTTCCATTTTTTAATGCTCTATAATCATTTGAACCTAAATTTTTTAAAATTATTCCATATTTTGAACTTGTTATATTACAAGTTTTTATTTGTAAATCTTCATCTTTAATTCCTTGTCTTGATGAATTAATAGATATTATCATAGATAATAATTTACAAAATTTAAAATCATTTTTACATATATTAAAAATATCATCATTTGTCATAGATAATTCTATTTTTACTCTTTTAAGTGATTGGATATTTATATTATTTTTAAAATCATTGTTTTTTAAACTTTCAAACGCTAACATATTATTAATTCTTTGTCTTTCTTCTCTAATTTTTTCAAAATTTATTATTATTGCTTCACATTTATATTTTGTTATAAATATTTCTTGCTTTAACATTATTCTTATATAATATTATAAACATAACAATAACAATATTTCATTTTTTTTTCATAATAATTACATTACAATACAGCAAATAAAAAATATTTTTTATAAACTTTACAATAACGATAATTAAATTAATATTATATAAATATAATTTAAAATTTAATTTATTAAATAATATAAGATAATAATTAAAATGGAAATAAATGATATGTTTGTAATTAAACGAAATGGAAATTTGGAAGAAATAAAATTTGATAAAATATTAAATCGTATAAAAAATATTGGTAAAAATTTGAATTTAAATTTAAATTATTCAACAATAACAATAAAAATAATAGAACAAATTTATAATAATATTCAAACTTCAAAAATAGATAATTTAACTGCGGAATATTGCATATCTTTATCTTCATTAAATTATGATTATGCAATATTAGCATCTAATATTTTAATATCAAACCACCACAAAAATATAAAAAAACGCATTACGGAAAATTTAAGTTTTTCAAAAACAATGGATTTATTATATAATTATAAAAATAATGTTGGAGAACATATTCCTTTGATAACGGAAAAATTATGGAATGTTGTAATGAAAAATAAAGAAATATATGATGATATGATTGACGTTAAAAGAGATTATTTATTAGATTATTTTGGGTTTAAAACATTAGAACGTGCTTATTTAATGAAAATTGACGGTGTAATTATTGAAATACCACAGCATATGTGGTTGAGAGTTTCAATTGCAATTCATTATGATAATTTTGAAAAAGTCAAAGAAACATACGATTTAATGTCAAATAAATATTTTATTCATGCAACACCAACATTATTTAATGCGGGAACAAAAAATGCAAATTTAAGTTCTTGTTTTTTATTAGCAATGGAGGATGATTCAATTGATGGAATTTTTAATACATTAAAAGATTGTGCCCATATATCAAAACATTCAGGAGGTATTGGTATTCATATTCATAATATTCGTGCAAATAATAGTTTTATAAAATCAACAAACGGAAAATCGAATGGAATTGTTCCAATGTTAAGAGTATTCAATAATACAGCACGATATATAAATCAAGGTTCAAAAAGAAATGGAAGTTTTGCTATTTATTTAGAACCGTGGCACGCAGATATTGAAGGATTTTTAGAAATGAAAACAAATCACGGTGATGAAGAAACGAAAGGAAGAGATTTATTTTATGCTTTATGGATACCTGATTTATTTATGGAAAAAATTGAGAAAAATGAAAATTGGTGTTTATTTTGTCCCAATAAATGTCCTGGATTGAGTGATGTTTATGGAGAAAAATTTAATATATTATATGAAGAATATGAAAAAAAAGGATTATATAATAAAGTCGTTAAAGCACGTGATTTATGGTTTAAAGTATTAGATTCACAAATGGAAACAGGAACTCCGTATTTATTATATAAAGATACTTGTAATAAAAAATCAAATCAACAAAATTTAGGGACAATAAAAAGTTCTAATTTATGCACTGAAATAATAGAATATACTGATAATAAAGAATCAGCCGTTTGTAATTTAGCAAGTATAGGTCTTCCTTCATTTGTTAATATTGAAACCAAAGAATTTGATTATGAAAAATTACATTACGTTTCTAAAGTAATTACTGAAAATTTGAATAGAGTTATCGATATAAATTATTATCCAACCGAAAAAACCAAAAATAGCAATTTAAAACATCGTCCAATAGGTATTGGAATTCAAGGATTAGCTGATACTTTTATTTTAATGGATATTTCATTTGAAAGTAATGAAGCAAAAGAAATAAATAAAAATATTTTTGAAACTATATATCATGGAGCATTAGAAAAAAGCGTTGAACTTTCAAAAATATATGGTTATTATTCTTCTTTTATTGGAAGTCCTGCATCAAAAGGAATTTTACAATTTGATATGTGGGACATTCAACAAAATAATACACGTTATAATTGGATTGAATTAAAAAAAAATATTATTCAATATGGTTTATATAATTCATTACTTTTGGCACCTATGCCGACTGCTTCAACAAGTCAAATATTAGGATTTAATGAATGTTTTGAGCCAATAACAAGTAATATTTATAGTCGTGGAACATTAGCGGGAGAATTTATTGTTGTAAATAAATATTTAATGTTAGAACTTATGAAATTAGGATATTGGAATGAAAAAATAAAAAATAATATTATTGCAAATAATGGAAGTATTCAACAATTAGATTTTTTACCCAAACATATTCTTGATAAATATAAAATTGTTTGGGAAATACCAATGAAACATATCATTGATATGGCTGTTGATAGAGGTGCTTTTATTTGTCAAAGTCAAAGTATGAATTTATGGATTGAAGACCCTAATTATAAATCATTAACTTCAATGCATTTTTATTCATTTAAAAAAGGATTAAAAACAGGTATTTATTATTTAAGACGCAAAACAAAATCTAAAACACAAAAATTTACAATTGAACCCGAAAATAAACAAGAAGATGAAATATGTGAATTTTGCTCCAGTTAATAATGTGATTTTAAAAAGGAAAATATCAATTGATGTTCTTCTTTTTCTTGTTCTTGATTTAAAAGAATAATATTAACAAAAATATCATTATCGTATACAATTTTTATATAACATCTTAAACAACATAAACAATCAATTAAAGAATTATGTAAATTTTCTGGTTTTTTATTAAATAAATAATAATATAATTCAATTAATTTTGGATATTTTAAACTTATTTTACCATTTTTATTTGTTATTAATAAATTACAAATTTGTTTTGTTGTTTTCATTGTGCAATATATTTTCATTGAAGATTTATCATAAACATCATTTATTAAAATATTATAATAATCAACCCATTGATTATTATTCTTATTTGTTGTTTGATAAATTAATCTTAATAATTCTATAAATATCATATTCAAATCAAACAAAATATTATGACCTATTATTTTATTACTATTTTGATAAATTAACATAAAATCTATCAAAATAGATTCAATTAAAATTCCTTTTTCTTTTATTATTTCTTGTGTTATTCCATGTATTTTTGAATTATTTATTGATATTTCAATATTTTCAGGTATTTTAATATATTTATCTTCATATTTTATAAAATTATTATTTTTAGTGTCATAATAAATATAACTAAATTGAAGAATATAAGGACAATTATTTAAATTTTCAATATTTATATCATTTATATTTTTTGTAAAATTCATTTTAGGAATTAATCCTGTTGTTTCTGTATCAAAAACTAATATTTTATTCATTTTATTTATTTATACTTTGTTATTTGTTTAATTATTTATCTTTTCATTTTTTTATTTTTATTATTAATATTTTTTTGATATTTTAAACAGGTTTTATTTTAAAGTATATATATTTTTTTAATGAATATATATATAATGAAAAATATTGGTAAAAATAAATCATTTCATTTTGTTATTATGATTATTTTTATTTTATTTACTCTTCTTTTATTTTTAGGTGGAATAAATATTTATGAAGGTTATTCTTCATTATCTTCATCAACTAATAATTCAACAGAACCAATAAATATTAATTCAAAGGTTTTTTACGGTCCTGATGGATCATCAGCAACGATAATTACTGAAAATACATCTATCTCTTCAATTATTATTAAAAATTCAAATACAAATACAACAACTATATTTATTCCTGTAAAAAATGAAAAAACAAATGAAAAAACAATAACAATAACAGATGGAACAAATACATATACTTTTACATCAACAACTTATCAATCAACAGATGGAAATACAGCAACTATTAAAAAAGATAGTAATAACAATATATTAATTGTCGTTAAAAATAAAAAAACTGGAACAACAACTATATATAAAAATACATCATCAACATCATCAACATCATCAATATCAAATACTAATACTAATTCAACCAATACAAATGATACAAGTAATTCAAATAATACAACTAATTCAACAATAACATCAAAAATATTTTACGGTCCAAATAATTCACAAGCAACTATAATTACAGATGATAATAATCATATTGATTCAATTACTATAACAAATCCAAATACAGGTTCTATTGTTTATATACCTTTAAATATTCAAAAAACAAATGATAAAACAATGAATATATCAGATGGAACAAATACATATACTTTTACATCAACAACTTATCAAGCATCAAATGGAAATACAGCAACTATTAAAAAAGATAGTAATAACAATATATTAATTAGCGTAAAAAATAAAACAGATGGTTCAATAACTATATTTACAAATATTTCAAAAAATAATCAATATTCAAATAATACTTATAATAACAATAATTATGAAGATTATTCTTCATCTTCATCATCATCTTCATCGAATTCAACGCCTTATCCACCACTAAACAATACTTTATCATATTCAAGACCTATTGTCACAAATTATGACAGCACATCTTATTATAATTCAAAACAAGGATTTAATGGCGGAATACCAGCATCACAAATACCTTCAGGTTCAGAAGATTTGTATATTTTAAAAAGTCAAATAGTTCCTCCTGTTTGTCCTGTTTGTCCTCCACCAATTATAAAAAATTGTGATAAAGAAAGCAAATGTCCTCCTTGTCCTGCACCTCAAAGATGTCCGGAACCAGATTTTATATGTAAAAAAGAATTAAATTATCAATATAATAATATACCCAAATTAATGCCTCAACCAGTATTAAATGATTTTTCAAGTTTTGGAATGTAAATTTCTTTGTTATTAAAAAATAAAAATATAATCATTCAATATATTAATGAGTAGTAATATGTTTAATGATATTTTAAATGATGCATCAAAAGTTGAAGAAGAATTATTAGGTCCATCCTATAATTATAGTGCACAAATAAAAATGCCTGAAGATATGGGAATGTCAAGTAAAGGTGATTTATCAACATTAGCAAAAGATATTACAGGATTAACTGAATATGTAAAAGCATTAGTATCTGGTAATTCAAAAGCAACAAAAGCAAAATTTTTAGGTAATAAATTTTTTTTGAAAACAGGAGCAACGTGTAAATCAAAAGATACAGAAGAAGCAGTTGATAGATATATTTATATTAATAATGTTCCCTCAGGAAATATACCTTTTATATCAGGAGCAATGGGTGTAAATTTTAAAGAATTTAAAGGTTTAATTCCGGGTGTTATGTCAGAATTAAATAATTTCAATCCATTTACAATATTATCAAGTTTTATGTCAGGCTCAGAACCAGAATGTCAACAAATAACATTACAAGTAATAGATAATTCAAATAATAAAACAAATGAAACACATTATGTAACAACAACAGATTTAAATAATATGGATCCTTGTAATTTTAATGATGGTAAAAATCCTATAAATAATAAAAAATGTATTCAAGCATTCACAACATTAAATGATAATTCTAATTTTAGTTTAAATAATAATGATGATATTTATTGTTGTTTATATTTATTAGGATTAGGTTTTTTATTAATATACATTATTTATAAATTATTGTTAAAAAAATTTTGAAAATATTTTAAATTATACTATTTTATAATATTACTATAATATATAATTATGGTTATCAAAAAAACGAGAATAAACAGCAAAAAAACAAAAATACAAAATAAAAAAACAAAAAAAAATAAAAAAATAAAAATAAAAAATAAAGGAACAAAAAAAAATAAAAAAATAAAAAATAAATCAAAAAAATTAAAAAAAATGAAAAAAAATATAAATGGTGGAGAGACGACTGAAAAAGAAAAAGAAATGGAAAACTTTGAATTAAATGAAAATAATATACAAAACAAAAAAATTCATTATATTGTTCTTTTACACGGAGAACAACAACGTGATATCGTTAAAATTCCATTATACAATGATAAAAATTCAATTCAAATAATTCAATATATTGAGGAGGGTCAAAAGTTAATTTTGAATCCAAGTGAATTAACTAATATATGTAATCCACAAAATGATGTAATCAAACCGACAAAAATTATTTTATCTGGAAATGATGTTAAAAACATAATGTTTCAACACAGAAATGAAAAAGGTTTAGGAGTATATGTTTGTCAAGAAAACAAAATTTCTTCTTTTTATGATTTTAAAATACACGATAATTTTGATTTAGTTTTCTTAATAACATCTATTTATGGTTTAAATAATACAATAAATGGTACTCCTGAATTTAAAATATCATTATTAAATTGCAGAGGTTTTGAAAGTGAGGAAAATTTATATTCAACAATAGAAAAGATAAACCCTGATATTTTATTGAATAATTTTAATTTTAATTATTCAATTAAAATATGGGATTTTGATGATAATGATTATTTTACGTTTAAACCTATTGATTGTGAAGTTCCCAAACAACAACAACGAGGTTGTGCTTTACAGACACTTTTCTTTCTTAAAGAAATATCAAAAACACCACAATTAGAAAAAGAAATTTTAGACGCAAGCGTTAATGAAAAACAAACAGTTGGTAAAATCATACCAATATTGAATAATAATTTAAAGAATTTATATTCAAATGAATATTCAAATCAAATTACATATTTATACAATAAAACTGGAAGTCAACCAAATTTTATGTTTAAGGAACTTGGAGTAAATTTTGAAGTTTCAAATTTTGGTTCAACTCAAATAAAAGTTTTATTAAGTCGTGATATTGAAAATATTTGTAAAAAATTAAAAAATAATCAAGCAACATTAATAAAAATGAATAGAGAAGGAGGTTCACACGTTATTTGTTTTATAAAAAGACAAGGGAAATGTACGTTTATTGATCCTCAACAAATTAAAGAATATTCAGTAGAAGAATTTACTAATTTTGCCGATAGATTTAAATTAACTTCAATTGAAGTTTTACTTGAAAAAGAACAACCTATAATTAAAAAAAATAAAGAAAATAATCAAATGAATGTTGATTATTATCCCCCCAATTATAACAGAACAGATTTAGATTTGGATGAAATATTTTCTAGAGTTCCAATTCCAATGGATATTGAAAAAAATGATGTTCCAATTCCAATGGATGTTGCGATGGATGTTGAAAAAAGTGATGTTGAAGATATTGATGAAAATGATGAAAAAATGGATATTGATTAAAATAATCAGTAAAAACTATTATAATATTTGCAATTATGTTAATATTAAATCTCTATATTAGATGAGAATTTTATAAATAAAAATAGCGAATCATAAAATAAAAATATACCTATAATCATTGCTTTTATGAGAAGGCATATATATTATTTAATTATTTTTTATAAAATTGATTTATAAAAAATTGAATGAAATACTTAAACATATAAGTATCATAATATACCAGATGACAGACAAAAAAGTTATACTCGTTATTGAACCTGAATTATCTATGGAAGATATTAACGCAAGAATAAAACAAGAAGTTTGTTATGAAACTTTGGAAGAATTAACTGACGCAAAATTAATGTGTGAATATAAAGATTGTAATTCTGTTAAAAATGAAATAAAAAAACTGAGTGATATATTGGGAAAATATATTGATGAAGAAACGAAACAAAAAATAATACAAGAATATTTATTTGAACTAATACCAGCAGGAACAAAAGGAGTTATAAGGGGAAATAAGTTTAATAATATAGTAAAGCAATTTATCGCAAAATTATTATTAGACACAGACCGATTTGAAATTTGTTTCGAAAAAAAATGTGAAGGTCATTTTACGACTGAAATACCAGATTGGTATATTCTGGAAAAATCGACTAATAAAATTATTATTGGTATGAACCAATTAGATTTATGGGGCGGAGGACAGCAACTTAACAGAGGTTCAAAATACATAGAAAATAATAAACATAATAATGAAAATAGTAAGTTATTATGTGTTGTTTGTAATGAAATACAATTTAAAAGCAAAAAAAATAAAGCATATAAATTATTTGAAACTGGTTTTGAAAATAATACATTATGTTATTTGAATAATTTACAAAATATTATTACTTCATACTTTAATTAACATTCTAATAACGTATTGAATTTAAATATTAATTCCTGTTTTGATATAGATTTAGGACCGACTGTATTGTTAAAATCATATGTGATTGTAGATAATTTATTTATATTATCAGTTATAGATTTTCCATCAGTAAATTTTATAAAATAATGTGATTGGATACTTTTTTCATCAATTTTTTTATCTATTGTTCCTGCATTACAACCAACACGACGAAATGATATATCTGGATTTTCTGTTTTTTTAACAAATATAAAATTAACTGGTTCTAATTTTCCATTTACAACTCTATCAGTTGTTTTTTTTTCCCAAATTTGAAATATGCAAGGAACATTATGTTCTAGACCATCTACTAAAAATGATTTATGGGGTAAATCTATTTCAAATATAAGATGAAAATTTAATGGAAATTTTTTTTTTAAGCTATCTTTTTTGAAACTTTTAGGTAATATAAATGAAACACTATCACAAAATTCACAAGATTTTTTTATAAATTTAATTGCTAACGAAGATTGGCGACCAAATGGAGGATTACCTATTATATGTATTTTACTAAAAGTTTCCCTAATAACGCCATAGTCATATAGTAAATAATCCTGTTCTATTATTTCGTCATTATCAGGTTCTAAATCATAGAATTTAAAATTACTTATTATTGATTTAATACCTGTAATAAAAGAACCATTACCAGCACTCGGTTCTATAATCAAATCATCAGAGTTTATTTGTATATATTTTTTAACGAGATTTAAACATAACTCAACGACAATATCCTTTGTGTAATATTTATCAATAGTATTACGATTTAATCCCTTTGTTTGTTTAGTTTCCATATTAGGTATAGTTTGTCGTTCGGTTAAATTAAAACCACTATATAAATCTTTTTTATTCATAGATTTATATTTTGTAAATCCAATTTCTTGACATTTCATTAAAAGTTCTGTTTTAAATTTAGTTAAATCCATTTTATGTATATATGATATTATTTTAGTAAATTAAACGATTCATTTTTTTTATAAAATAAATTGATTTAATGAAATATTAAAATTATTGAATTTATATTTTTAATTATTTTTTTAATTATTTTTAGGTCTGAATAAAAGTTTTAATAAAATTTGATAAAATATTAATAAGTTTGTCTTGCGATACTTCCATAAGAACAAACCATACCATTTCTTAATGAATTATTATAGATACTTCCTTTTTTTTTAGGTGCAACACAACCACCACTACGAACATAACGAGTATGAATTAATACATCATTTTTCGAATAACCTTTATAGGATAAAGGATAATTTAAAGGTAATCCAACTTTATAACCTGATTTTCCAATTGCATTTGTTTTTTTTTGAATTGTTCTCATAGAACTTGACATTGGTGCAATGTATTTATTTTTAGAAGTTAAATAAGGTGTATTTAAAGGTGATGATGTATAAATATATTGAAATCTTGCATTTGATACTGTTGAATTATTTGATGCAGGATAAAAAGTAGATGGATTTGGATGATTTCCATACAATAAACCATTATTTAAATTACTGACAATACTTGGATATTGATAATTTGATAAGGGATGGTTAATTAATGATTCGACGTTTGAACTAAAAAAAGATTTACTTAAATCCGAATATTGTGTCATTAATAATATATTAATATATTAATATATTAATATATTATTGTATTTGAAAAACATAAAAATCATTTGGTGAAGCACGAATGTCAGCGAAAAAAGATTACGAAGTATGAAATTATTTAAAATCTTCTAATGCTTCTAAATTTAGATTGTTGTGCTGAATAATCATTTCCACCATTTGATAAATCATTATAATTTTTATTTATTGCATTATTTTTTTTATATTGTATATAATCGCTTGAATCATAAACAAATTTTCCATTACAATTAGAAGCTTCAACTCCTGAATTATCACATAAATTATGTATATTACCATAAAGAGATTTTAAACCATAATTTTGGGGACGTTTCGTTTGAGATGGTGTTCCTCCGCAAGAATAATATTTTCTGCTTAATGGGTCTCCTGCATTATTTGCTAAACGAAAAGGTGAATTAATTTTTGCAGGTAATCCTTGGTTTGTGATTTGATAACCATATTTTGTATTATAAGCTTCTCTTAAATAAAATCGTGTTCTTGCATATTCATCAAAATTATTGGAATCTTGGGTTGGTTGTGGTATAAATCCTGGAATACCACCACCAATTATATTTGAAAATTGATTTTTATTTTTTTTAAAATAAAAATTTCCTTTAAAAACATTTGATAACGACATATTATATATTATATGTAAATAAAAATAATTATAATATTTTTTTGATAAACATTTTTTATTTACACAATAATATATATAAATGTTAAATAAAATAATCATATCAAGTGTTATTTTATCATTATTGGATAGTTTTTATCTTTCTGTCTTTAAAAAAAAATTTATAAAAATGGTGAATAATATTCAAAAAGAAAATTTTAAAATTAATTTTTTTGGTCTTTTTATGAGTTATTTTTTTCTAATTTTAGGATTATTTTTTATATTTAAAAATAATATAAATTATAAAGATGCCTTTTTATTTGGAATTATTATTTATGGAGTTTATGATATGACTAATTTAGCTATATTTAATAAATGGTCTTATTTATTATCATTCATTGATATTTTATGGGGAGGAATTTTATTTTCTATAACTATTTTTTTAACAAATATTTTATTTACAATAATTTGAGAATATAAAACAAAATTTAAGAACAGATTAAACGAGGACAAATATTCATTGTCTGTAATTCATGAAATAATAATTTACAAGCATAAGGTATTTGAATATGTGAAAAATCAACTGCGTTTTCACAAGTATGACATTTGTAAATATTAATTTCTTTATTATAAGATGAAATCATACCGCATTTTTTACAAACGTGAATTACATATTTATCACTGCAATCATAAAAACGACTTCTTAAAAATTTAGAAGCTCCATGTGAAATAATTGCATCACGTTCCATTTCTCCAATTCTTAATCCACCATCTCTACTTCTTCCTTCTGGCGGTTGTCTTGTAAAACTTACACCAGGACCATAACTTCGACTATGTTGTTTATCGATAACCATATGTTTTAATCTTTGATAAAAACAAGGACCCATAAAAACAGAACATTCATGTTGTTCTCCCGTTAATCCCGAATATAATAATTCGTTTCCATACATATCGAAATCACATTTTAATAATTCATCACATATTGTTTTAACGCTTAAATCACCAAAACTTGTTCCATCACCAAATAATCCCAAAGATAATAAAACTTTACATAATAACATTTCTTTCAATTGAGCCATTGTCATTCTTGATGGAATGGCGTGAGGATTAATTATAAAATCAGGTTTTAATCCTGATGCCGTAAAAGGCATATCCTCTTCTGGAATAATATTTCCACAAGTGTTTTTTTGTCCTGCACGACTGCTAAATTTATCACCAATAACAGGTTTTCTTAAAGTTCTTAAACGAACTTTACAAAAATTATATCCATCACCATTTCTATCAATATAATTTTTGTCAATATATGTTTCTTCTGTTGTTCTAAAAATTTTGCTTTGGTCTTCATATTTTATTATTTTTGTATGATCATTGCGATTTTCTTTGATTGGTGTCATTTTTGATATAATAATATCTCTATTTTCAACTAATGTGTTTTCTGGAATAATTCCTTTATTATTTACTTTATTATAATTTGCAACTTTCATTCCTTTCGTTTTTAATGGATTTGGTTTACATCTTATTTCTTCATCTCCATTAATTTTTTGTTTATCTTCATCTTTTTCCGTATGGAAAATAGTTGCCAAAAATAAACCTCTATCAATTGACCCTTTATTTATTAAGACTGAATCTTCTTGATTATAACCCGTATGAGACATTATTGCAACAATAATATTACAACCTGCCGGAAGTTCATTTATTCTTAAAATATTCATAACTCTTGTTTCAACTAACGGTCTTTCAGAATAAGTTAAAATATAAGATGTTTTATCCATTCTTTCATGATAATTACTTGCATAAATACCTAATGCTTGTTTTAATTGGGCTGATTGATATGTATTTCTTGGTGATTGATTATAATCTGGAAATGGAATACAAGAAGCAGCAACTCCAAATATTGTGCTTGCGTGTATTTCACAATGAGTATATTTAAATAATTTTTCATTATTTAAATTATTTTTATAAAAATCTTGAATATTCATTGCTATCATTGAAGAACTTTGTTCTTCCGGGTCAATATATTCTATAACTGAATTTTCTATTTTATTACATAATAATAAATCATTCCATTCTAACTCTTTATTTATTAATTTTTTTATTATTTTTTTATTAATTAATAAAACATTATCTTTTAAGGAAACACGAAACACTGGACGGGTAAGACGTCCTGCATCATTGCAAATACGAATTTCTTTATTTGAAATATCAAAAACAATAGATGTATAAATATTAATAATACCGCAATATTTTTTATTTTTTAAATCACAATAAAGTTCATATGGTTCATTTGAAATTCCAACCCAACAACCATTTATAAAAATTTTTACTTTATTAAAAATTTCATTAGGTTTTAATTGATTAAAATCAATCATTTGTGATTTAACGTAATCATATAAAGGTTCGACATTTGAATAAATTGTTATATGTGTCATATAACTCAAATTTTTTACTATTCCAACAGATTGTCCTTCTGGTGTTTCTGCGGGACATAAAAATCCCCAAGTTGTATTGTGTAATTTTCTTGGCGGAATTAATTTTCCACTTTTATCAGTTGGTGTTGAAATTCTTCTTAAATGACTAATAGCTGAAATATAAGTTAAACGGGTTAAAACTTGAGCTACACCAACTTTACTTGTATTTGTATGTTTAATGCTAAAATCACCCGTTGATAATGCTTTTTTTATTCCAAGTTCAATAGTTGACGATTTCACAATTTTATTGATATTTGATTTTGAAATAATATTTATATAATCTTCTGTGCTTTTCCAACTTCCAGTATTAATTTCACGAATAATTTGTTTTTCCATATCTTTTACAACTTTGTTGAAATAATTTCTAAATAAATTATTTAATAAAGTTCCCGTCATTTCAATTCTTTTATTTAAATATGAATCTCTATCATCTGTTTTTCTCCATTCAAGATATGTTTGTAATAATTTATTTGTCATATAACCCATAAAATATACTTTTTCGTTAATATTATGACAATGTGGAAATAAATCATTATTTAAAATATCCAATGTAAATTCCATTTTCTTTTTTATTCCCGTTTCTTTATCCATATTAATTGGTGTAAACATCGCTTGTGAATTTATATATTTAAAACATTCATCTTTTGTTAAATAATTATTTGCATCTATAATTGACGCTTTTAATAAATTTAACATTGATTGTTGTTTTTCATCTTCAATATTTAATATAATTATTTCACAAATATTTTTATCTGGAACTATCCCCAATGCACGAAATACAATAAATAAAGGAATTGGATTTTTTATTCTCGGAAAATGTATAGTTATTGGATATCCAAATCCATTATCCTTTTTTGAAATCATCATTATTATTTTTTTTGGTGAAATACATTTATAATCAGGAACTGATTTTAATTCTGCAACATAAGAATATTTTGTATTTTTTGAATCAAATACATATATTTTATTTTCAGCTATTTTTTCTTGACCCAATACAATCTTTTCTGAACCATTTATTATAAAATAACCACCAGCATCATATTTACATTCTCCTGTCGTGTTATAATCTACGTGTTTATATTGAGTTAAAATACATATATTTGACTTTAACATAATTGGAATTTTACCGATATTTATTTTAGGTATTGTTTTATGTAATATTTGCATATCTACCAAATTTTCCCCACTTCTTATGATATATTTAATATTTATATCAATTGTCATAATAGACGAATATGTAAAATTTCTTAATCTTGCTTCATGAGGAAACATTAATTTAATTGCTCCATTGTTTTCGTGTATTTGAGGTCTATAAATATTAAAATTACTAAATGTAATAATAACTTCTAACGAATATTTTTCACTTTTTATATCATAATCTTGTTCGCTAACAATTCTTAATGGGTTAAACATTTGAATTGTTTTAAAAATTTGATAATCTATAAAATTATTATATGATTCTATTTGATGTCTTACTAATTGGTCTAAATGTTTATCTCTAAAATATGATTCAATTATACTCCATATTTTTTCATTTAAATTACACGATTCTAAATTTTCCATATTTTCCATCTTTTCATTTAAATTCATTGTATTCATTCTTTTTTTTAATTATTATACATACATTATTTAACATTATATTTAAATCATTTTTATTTTTTTTTTTAAATAATTTTTTTTTTTTTTTCTTTGTTAAAATCATCCTTATTTTTTTTTATTCGAATCATCACTTGTTCCATTGAAGAATGAATATCTGGTATATCTGGAAATTCTTTCAATAATTTTGTTATATCTAATGTATTATTTGAACGTTTTGCGAGTAATATTTTTGATTGTTCTTCTAATGAAAAATTTTCATATACAAAACTTGAATCAACATATTTTTTATATAACTCTAAACACTCATTATGAGAAATTGCTCCTGGATTACAAAAATTATATATTCCAGTTAAATTTCTTTCCGACATTAAAAGAGATATTGGTAATAAATCACTTAAAACAGTCATCGAATTTGGAATATTTACGACCTTATCATACTTTACAATTTTTGTTATAAAATTACGTGAATCTAATTCATCACTTATCGGCATTCTTATTCTTAATATACACGTTGTTGTGTAATTTTTTAATAAATCTTCACAAAATGCTTTTGTATGAGAATAAAATGAACCATGAAAATTTGGTTCATCTTCTTCTAAAAAACCTTTTCCTCCAATCTTATGATTTTCATCATATTCAAAAATACAACCTGTTGCATATAATAAATGATGAATATTTTTTTCATTGCAAATATCCGCTAAATTTAATGTTCCTATCACATTTGTCCTTAATGTTTCAATTTTATTTGTTTCACACCAATCAACATTTGGACGCCCTGTTACACCACAAGCATTTAAAATATGAGTTGGTTTATATAATTCTATTTCTTTAAGGATATTTTCTCTATCGTAATTACGAGAATTGGAAAGATAAAAAATTTTATTTTGTTTTTCCAATAAATTAATTAATTTTTTTCCTATCCATCCATTTTTACCAAAAAGTAAATAAATATTTTTATTTTCCATTATTTATTTTATTTATTATTGTTTTTAAGTTTTTAAGTTTATAAGTTTATAATTTATTTTAGGTTTAATTTATTTAATTGTTTTAAATATTTATTATATTAATGAATGAAAATAAAACAATAAAAATTAATCCTGAATTATTTAATTTAAATAAAAATTTAAACAAAAATAAAACAAGTAAAAATAAACCTATTGTTTCTTCAAATAAATTAAAACAAAAATTTTTAAACAAAATTAAAGAACATAAAAATAAAGAAATTAATGATTTTAAAATTAAAATCAAAACTAATATTCATAATGACAACAAAAAAGAAAATGGATCATCAATTGATGATAATAAAGATGACTTTAAAAATTCATTAGATTATTTAACAAAATTATCATCCTCGAATAAAACAATTAAAAATAATAATAATAAAATCAATATTAATGATGAAAAAAAATCACCATTGAATTATAATATTGATAATATTGTTCCTTTTGGTTGTTTAAAAAATGGATTAAAACCTTGTTATAGAAATTGGAAAACTTTAAAACGTTCTCAATATCGTCCAAGGAATCAAGAAATAAATAAAAATAACAATAAAATTGAAGAGTTACAAAGTATAAAAAAATCGAATGATTTTTTAGGCAAAGATAAATTTAATATTCGTATTAATCATAATGATTTGTATAAAATAAATGAAAAAGATAAATTAAAAAATAAAAATTTGAATATTGATAATTCAATTTTAAATATTAATCAATTAGATTTGGATATTGGTGATTTAGATTTAAATATTGATGATTTAAATACCGATACCGATTTAAATACCGATAACGAAAATACCGATACCGATTTAAATACTGATGCCGATTTAAATATCAATAATTTTAATGTTGGTGATATAAATACTCATATAGTTTCGAATCAAAATTTAAATATTTGTGATATAAATACTAATATAGATACTAACCAAAATTTAAATATTAGACATTTGGATTCATGTAATATGAATAATATTAATAATAATAATAATAATAATTTGGAAATTGAAAAAAATAATTATAATGATAATGATAATCACAATAAAGTATTTAATGTTCCAATCAAACAAACAATTAAAAAAACAACAATTAAAAAATATACATTAGGAAAAAATAAAATAAAAAAAAAAGTTGAAATATTAATTAAAAATCATCAAACGCGGAAAAATATTATGGAAGCTCATAAACTTTTAAAAAATAAACCAATAATTGACGTTAAAAAATATCTCCAAAAACATAATCTCATTAAATGCGGTTCAAAATGTCCCACTGATGTTTTAAGAAAAATATATGAATCTGCTATTTTATCGGGGAATGTGATAAATAATAATAAAGAGCTATTAATTCATAATATTCAAAATCAACAATTATAAAACAAAAAAATCGTCTCTTTTTCTTCCAATCCCAGTCGATAAAATTATTTTTTTATATTCACTATATGTTTTTTTGTTTAATATTTCAAGATTATAATGTAAAAATTTTATTATATATAATAAAATTGTTGCGTAAAAAGGCAATATTGTTTTACTATAATGTTCGTCAAGTATTTCTTCTTTATATTTTGTATCATATATTGATATTTCAACTTGTATGTTTTTTCCTTTATTTTTATAGAATATTTTATAACCTGTTGCTAATCTTTTTGTTTTAGGTAATAACCAATATGTTTTTTTAAATCTTTTTTCGTGAACCTCCAAATAATTTTGTAATTTTTTTTTAACGAAATTTATATTATCGCTGAAAATACAAATATCTGTATCACTTTTTGGATTATAATCACTTCTTAATATTGAACCATAAATATAAATTGTTTCATTTGTGTATAATGATAAATTTTTTAAAAATTCTTTTAAATTATCGTTTGTTTCCATATTTTTGTTAAAAATTTGTTTATAATATTCATATTTATTTTCATAATTCATTTATTATAAAAGAATAAAAAATAATATTTTTTTTAGTATTTTTAAATTACATATTATTTAAAAAAAAATGAAAATATTATTTTTTTAAAAATAACATACACATTATAAAATATACGAAATTATTAATAAATTAAAAGCAAAGCAAGAATGTTTCAAACTCAAAGTCAAACTCAATTTCAACCAGCTCATTTTGTTATCCCAGGTAAAAGTGAAAAAAGTGAAATAGATTTGAATAAAGAACAAATGGATACTATTTATAGTATTTTTAAAAATGTTAATTTATCCTTATTTATTTACACACCATCAAAAATAACTTATAATTTAAATTTTATTTCATTTCTATCAAATGATAGAGTTGTAGGAGATAAAAATACAGCTTTAGATGGTTTAAATGATACTTATAAATTTAATGAAAAATTAAAGAAAAAAGCATTAGATTTTAATAATGCACCATATAAGTTAAAAACAGAACAAGTAAAATCCGATAGAGAAATAAATAAAAATTCTATTTTGAATTTAATTAATGAAAACTATCCAAGTATTCAAAATAAAAAACAAATTTTAAATAATATCATTAAATGTGTTATGAATAAAATGTTGAATAATCAATTTTTCGTTATCAAAAACGATAAATATACTTATAATAATTTATTTGTTCCTGTTTTTGAATATTATAAATCTATTCAAGTTATTCCTATTTCTGCTCCTATTTTAAATATTCCCGTTAAAAAAACTGAAAAAAAAACTGATTCAACAATTAAAAAAAATAAAAAAGTTTTAAAAAAAATTAAACTTCTAGAAAATTTATGGGATGAAGAAGAAGAAGAAGAAGTTGAAACTGTTGAACTTGAAACTAAAGATGAAACTAAAACTATTGAAGATGAAACTAAAACTATTGAAGATGAAACTAAAACTATTGAAGATGAAACTAATAAAAATTAAACTTAACTATTGAACTATTTAACGATTGAACTATTATTTAACTATTGAACTATTTAACTATTAACTATTTATTGAAAAATAAAAAATAATATAAAAAATAAAAAATAAAAAATAAAAAATAAAAAATAAAAATACAAAGAATGAGAATTTATATTTAAATCATGTCTTTGTATTTTTTATTTTTTGTTTTTTGTTTATTATATTATTTTATTTTATTAATATTTAAAAAAAATGATATTAAAATAAATTGTAATATTACTAATAATTAAATTATGGAAACTCCAATTGTTGTAAAATGTGTTACTTGCGGTATGGTTTTAGCGGATAAATATATGTTCTATATTGAAGAACTGCGTAAAAGAAAATTAAATAATCAAAATAATGATATTGATAATATAAAATATAAACTTGACAAAGTTATATATTTAACAAATATTTATAAAGAAAAAACAATTGAAGGTGAAATTTTAGATGAAATGGGATTAAATAAAATGTGTTGTAGAAGGCATATCATAAGTAAAGTTTAAAATTGTTATATTATATCATAATGATTAATTAAATGGATTAGTTTAGTTTAGTTTAGTTTAGTTTAAAAAAATACTATAAAAAGTTTAAAATCTTTAAACAATATATAATGGGTTTTAGAAAATACAAAAAAAAAACTTTTAAAAATAATAAAAATGTAAAAAAAAATAAACGGTTTAGTCAAAAAAAACTTTATAATCTTTTAGGTGTCCAAGAAGATATTTTTTTATTAAAAAAACATCCAAAATTTTCAAAAAAGTATAAAGGCGGATATTTAGCTGGAAAAGCAAATATTAATTATATTCCATTAAATAAATATCCAAGTGATATTTCAAGACAAATGCAACCTGCGAGAGGTGGTGGAACAAAAAAGAATAAAAAAAGAATAAGAAGAGGTGGAGGATTTATGCAAGAAATTTCTAATTTTGGACAAAATGCAATGTTTAATCTAAAAAGTGTATCAAACACATTAAATGGAAATCCATCACCAGTAAATCCATTTCCAACGGAACAAAATCAAATTCAAAATGATTACATAAAACAATGAAACAAAATTTGAATTTACCATATTTTTTTATGTTTATATAATATTAATATGTCAATCTTAAAAGATTTTAAAACTTTATGTCCTCCATCATTATTATATTTTTCATTTTCTTTAATTGGTTTATTTCTAATTTCTTTACAAAATTTATTTAATTCAAAAAAATATTGTTTAGGAAATTTTTATTCAATAGTTCCAAGCACATTTATAATTTTTGTAATTAAATTTATTTTTATTGTTTTTTGGACTTGGATATTAAATTTAATTTGTAAAAATAATTATCAATGGTTATCTTGGTTATTGGTTTTATTTCCTTTTATTGTATTTTTTATCATTATACTTATTTTAATTCAATCAAATATTATGATAATGAATAAAAAGAGCTATTAAATAATGTATTTATATATTATGAAAATGAAAAATAATACAAAGTATACAAAAATAAAAAATGGATTACGTTATGAAAAAAATGGATGGACTTATATTTCAATTCAAGGAGACCCAAAAGAAAGAGGTTATGCTTATGGTTTTCTTATTGGCAAAGATTTTGAAGAAATAATTAAAACATTACAATTTTTATCAATGGAAGAATTTGGAAAAGAATGGAGTTTTTTTATTGAAAATTCAATCATTTTATATAATGAAAAAATAAAAAAAGAATTTAATGAATTATATCTTGAATTTGAAGGAATGGTTGAAGGATATAAAGATGCTGGAGTTTCAACAACAATTGATGAAATTATTGCTTGGAATAATTATTTTTCTTTAACTGGAAGCTGGTATCCTAATTTAACTGGAAATGTTGGACGCAGTGAAGGAGGATCAAGTGAAAAATGTTCTGCTTTTATTTGTAATGGAGATTATACTGTTGATGGAAAAATAGTTTCAGGACATAACAATTTTTCACAATTTGCAGACGGTCAATATGGTTGTCAAGTTTTAGATATAAAACCAAGTAAAGGACATAGAATGTTAATTCAAGGTGTTAAAGGTTGGACTTGGAGTGGAACTGATTTTTTTGTTTGTAGTAGTGGTATTTATGGAACTGAAACAACAATTGGTGGATTTATTCCTTTTGAAAATAATATTCCTATTTCTTGTAGAATTAGAAATGCAATGCAATATGGAAATACAATGGATGAATATGTAAAATTATTATTAAAAGATAATTCAGGTGATTATGCTAATTCTTGGTTATTTGGAGATTTTAATACAAATGAAATAATGCGTTTTGAATTAGGTTTAAAATATCATAATGTTGAAAAAACATCAAATGGATATTTTATTGGTTGTAATGTTGCTTTTGATGATAAAATAAGAAATTTAGAATGTGTTAATACTGGATTTAATGATATTCGAAGACATAATGGTTCAAGAAAAGTAAGAATTCCGCAATTAATTGAAAAATATAAAGGAAAAATTGATTTAGAAATTGGTAAATTAATTATGGGTGATCATTATGATGTATATTTAAATAAAGAAAATCCCTGTTCCAGAACCATATGTTCCCATTATGATAATGACCCACGAGAATTTGTTTCTGACCCTTCAAGACCTTTACCATTTCAACCACGAGGTGCTATTGATGGAAATCTAATAAATACTGAACTTGGTAAAAATATGAGTTTTCTTTTGAAATATGGTCGTTCGTGTGATATTCCTTTTATTAAAGAAGAATTTTTTAAAAAAAATCCTCAATGGATAAGATATGAACCTTATATTAAAAGTAGATTAAACCAACCGTGGACTTTATTTAAAATTACTAATCAAAATAAAATATCTAATGATAAAACTAAAAAAAATAGAATAATAATAAAGCACGGTAAAACTAAAAAAAAATCGACAAAAAAAATATAATTAACATTTTTATTTATCGAAAATATTTATTATCTTATTAATTTATTTTTGATAGTATAAGTTTTCATATATTTTTGCATATATTCTTTTTTAGCTTGTTTTTTGTCTTTTTCAGTAATATATTTTAATGGTCTTCCACGTGGAAATTTAATAATTGGTTTAAAATTATCACTAATCATACACAGTTCATTTAAAGTTTCCAAATATTCACTCAAAAATATTTCTTCTAAAAATAAAATATCAAACATTATTTTTTATATACGATAATGATAAGATTTTTATCTTTATATTTATTTTTTATTAATTACAAGAAATAAAAGAAGTAAAATAAGTTATAAAATATAAAAATATATAAAAAATATAAAGATTTTACATAAAATATATAATGTCAATTAATATTGATAAAATAATATATATTAATTTAAATAAAAGAGAGGATAGAAGAGAAGAAATAGAAAAGGAATTACAAGATTATAGTTTATCTTTTGAAAGATTTGAAGCAATTGAAAAAAATTATGGTTTGGGTTCTTTAATGAGCCATCTTGAAGTTTTAAAAATAGCAAGAGAAAGACAATATAAAAATATTTTAATATTTGAAGACGATTTTCAATTTATTGTTTCAAAAGAAAAAGTTGAAGAAGAATTATCTAATTTATTTGATAGTAATATTGATTTTGATGTTTGTTTTTTAATTAATGGTGCATTCAAAATTGAAGATATAGAAAATTATTCGTTTATTAAAAGAACAACTCATTCAAGCACAGCATCTGCTTATATCGTTAAACAACATTATTACGATACTTTAATTGAATTATATGAAGAAAATGTTCCTCTTTTAGAAAGCACAGGATTACACTGGTTATATACTAATGATAAATGTTGGGACAAATTACAAATGAAAGATAAATGGTATTTATTTACAAACCCATTCGGAAAACAACGTCCAGGATATAGCGATAATTCACAAAGTTATACAAATTATGATGATTTATTTAACCTTAGTTAAATTAATTGATAAGATTAATAATTATTTCAATAAAAATTTGTTATCATCATATTTAAAAATATTTAAATTAGTTGATAAATAATTCCAATTAATATATTCTATATTTGTTTCCAATAAATGAATTGCATTTAAATTCTCGGATAAATAATCCCAATTTATTTTATTTGGATTATCGAGTAATATTTCCATTGCATTAATATTTGAAGATAAATAATTCCAATTTATTTTATCTTTATTTTCTTCTAATAAGTGAATTGCATTTGAATTTAATGAAAGTATATCCCAATTAATTTTATCTTGATTTTCTTCTAATAATTCGATGGCATTTTCATTTCCTGATAAATTATGCCAATCAATTTTATCTTTATTTGCTTCTAATAATTCGATTGCATTTAAATTTGATGAAAGCATATTCCAATTTATTCTTTTAGGATTTAATTCCAATAAATGTATTGCATTTGTATTTTTTGATAAATAATCCCAATTTATTTTTTTAGGATTTAATTCCAATAAATGTATTGCATTCGAATTTTCTGATAAAAAACACCAATTTATATTATTATAATTTTTTTCTAATAATTCTATCGCATTTATATTTGCAGACAAATAATGCCAATTTATTTTATTAAAATTTTTTTCTAATAATTCTATTGCATTTATATTAAGAGATAAATATTCCCAAATAATTAATTCTTTATTTTTTTCTAAAAAATCTATTGCATTAATATTTGTCGATAAAGAACATAAATTTAATTTTTTTTTATTTACCCAAGAAAGAATTTCCATTGTTATTTTCTTTTAATGCTTCGCTTTTTTTTATTTATTATCATTATTTTAATATCATTATTTTAATATCATTTTTTATTTTTATTGGATAAAAAAAAGCAAAGCATTAAAAGAAAAAAAAAGAAAAGAAAATAAATGTTTAATAATTATAATTATATAAAAATATGATTATAATTATATATTAAATGACAAATACTTTTTCTTGGGAATTAATTGATAAAATGTTTACAGATAATCCATATTTGCTTGTAGAACATCATTTAAATTCATATAATGATTTTTATAATAATGGTATATATAAAATTTTTAAAGAAAATAATCCATTAAGATTTATTGAAAGAAATGAAGAAAAAGAAAATGAAGTATTAAGTGAAATATTAATTTATATGGGTGGTGAAAATGGGAATGAAATATTTTTTGGAAAACCAATTCTTTATGATAATAATACAAAAAAATATATGTATCCAAATGATGCAAGATTAAAAAATTTAAATTATAGTATGACAATTCATTATAATATAACTTGTCATTATATTTTTTATGATAAAAATGAAAATAAAAAAGTTGAAAAAATAAAAAAGTTGGAAAAAATATATTTGGGAAAGTTTCCAATTATGTTGCATTCAAATATGTGTATTTTGAAAGATTTGCCCCGTGAAGTTCGTTTTAATATGGGTGAATGTGTTAATGATTTAGGGGGGTATTTTATAATTAATGGGAAAGAAAAAACAATCGTTTGTCAAGAAAAATTTTCGGATAATATGATTTATGTCAGAAAACATATAAAAGATAAATTATGTTCTTATGATAATAATGAATGTTTAGCTAAAACTGGAGAGATATATATTTGTTCTTCTGAAATTAGGTCAGTTAGCGAGGATCCATCAAAACCAATACGTTATTCATCTGTAAGAATTGTAACTCCAACATCAAAATTATCAAATAAGCAAATAGTGGTTGATATTCCAAATGTAAGAAAACCAGTTCCGCTTTTTATTTTAATGCGTGCATTAGGAATAATATCAGATAAGTCTATTATTGAATGTTGTTTATTAGATTTAGAAAAGAATGAAAGTATGATAGATTTATTTATTCCGTCGATACATGATGCAAATCGCATTTTTAATCAAGATGTTGCTTTAAAATATATTTCTTATTTTACTAAACGAAAAACAGTAAGTGCAACATTAGAAATATTAATGAATTATTTATTACCACATATTGGAGAATTAAATTTTTTAGATAAAGCTTATTATATTGGTTTTATGGTTTATAAACTATTAAGAGTTTATACTAAAAAAGAAGAAGAAACAGATAGAGATAATTTTAAATTTAAAAGGGTTGAATTATCAGGTGATTTAATATATGAATTATTTAGAGAATATTATTTGATACAAAAACGAAATATTGAAAGAATAATTGATGAAGATTATTATTTCCATAAAATAAAATATCAAGATGCAAATATAATGTTATTAATTGAAGATAATTATCAAACTATTTTTAAAGAAAAAATAATAGAAGATGGATTTAAAAAAGCATATAAAGGAAATTGGGGAGCAACATCAAGAACAAAAAAATTAGGAGTAGTTCAAGATTTAAATCGTTTATCTTGGAATTCTTTTATTTCACATTTACGAAAAATTAATTTAGATATACCATCCACAGCAAAATTAGTTGCACCCAGATTATTAAATAGTTCTCAATGGGGAATTATTGATCCTGTTGATACACCTGATGGAGGAAATATCGGAACACATAAACATTTATCAATTGGAGCAATAATAACAAGTGGTTATTCGGTTTATCCTTTTATTAATTGGTTAAAAATTAATTTCAATATAAAATTGATACAAGAATGTGATAATAAATTATTATCAAAATATACAAAAATATTTATAAATGGAATATGGTTAGGAATATATGAAGAACCAAATGAATTTGTCTCCAAATTAAAATTATATCGTCATAATGGAATCATTCCAATTTATACGAGTATAACATTTAATATTGAAAGTAATATTATTTACATTAATACAGATTCGGGAAGATTAATGCGTCCATTATATTATATTGATAAAAATACAAATAATTTAGCATATCAAAATAAATATTTAAATAAAATATTTGAATCAGGAAAATATAGTTGGGAACAATTATTAACTGGATTTTTAAAAAAAAACAAAGAAAATTTTAATATGAAAAAAAATATAATTTATAATTTAGATGAATTATACGGAAGTATTATTGAAACCGATATTTTAGAAAAAAATAAAGGAATTATTGAATATTTAGATACAATGGAAGAAGAAGATACTTTAATTGCAATGAAATATGATGATTTAAAAAATAATTCTTATTTTACACATTTAGAAATTGACCCATCATTAATTTTGGGTGTTATGGGAAATCAAATACCATTTCCTGAATGTAATCAATTACCTCGTGATTTATTTTCTTGTGGACAAAGTAAACAAGCAGTAAGTCTTTATAATACAAATTATCCATTAAGAATTGATAAAATGGGTGTTGTGTTAAATTATGGTGAAATTCCATTAATTAAATCAAGATATTTGAAATATTTTAATAATGAAGAAATGCCATATGGAGTTAATACAATTGTTGCGATTATGTCTTATACAGGTTATAATGTTGAAGATGCTATTTTAATTAATAAATCAGCAGTTGATAGAGGATTATTTAGAACAACTTATTTTACAAGTTATCAATCATATGAAGAAAGTTCAAAAGTATCCGGAGAAAATATTAATTCATTTTTTTCAGATGTTATGTCAAAAAATGTTAAAAATATAAAAAAAGAATCCGATTATTCTTTTTTAGATGAATATGGATTAATAAAAGAAAATATACCTGTTAATGATAAAACTGTATTAATTGGGAAATTAGTTTCGGGTTCTTCAATAAATAATGATAGTTATAGCGATAGTTCAACATTACCAAAAAAAGGGCAATTGGGATTTGTTGATAAATCTTTTATAACAGAAGGAGAAGAAGGATTTAGAATAGCCAAAATACGTATTCGTGAAGAAAGAATACCCGCCATTGGTGATAAGATGGGTTCAAGAATAGGACAAAAAGGAACAATTGGATTAATTATTCCAGAAGAAAATATGCCTTATACAAGTGAAGGAATACGTCCCGATTTAATAATAAATCCTCACGCTTTACCGAGTAGAATGACAATAGGTCAATTAATTGAAAGTTTATTTGGTAAAGTGTGTAGTATGTATGGTGCTTTTGGAGATTGTACCGCATTTTCTTATAATGGTCCAAATATGAAAACATATGGCGAATTATTAAATAAAGTTGGTTTTCATTCATCTGGAAATCAAATATTATATGATGGAATGTCTGGGGAACAATTAGAAAGCGATATATTTATTGGACCAACATATTATATGCGATTAAAACATATGGTAAAAGATAAAATAAATTATAGAGCAAAAGGTCCCAAAACAATATTAACAAGGCAAAGTGTTCACGGTAGAGCAAATGACGGAGGATTAAGAATTGGAGAAATGGAACGTGATGGTATTATTGGTCACGGAATGTCTTATTTTTTAAATGAATCATTTTTAAAACGTGGCGATGAATATTATATGGCTGTTTGTAATAAAACAGGTTCTATAGCTATATATAATGAAACATTAAATATTTTTTTATCTCCTTTCATTGATGGTCCAATAAAATTTTCGGATGGAATAAATGATACACAAAGTATTGATACAATTACGAGATTTGGACGTTCATTTAGTATTGTAAAAATACCTTATAGTTTGAAATTATTAATTCAAGAATTACAAGTTTTAAATATTCAATTGAGAATTATAACAGATGCAAATATTGATAATTTAATGACATTGAATTATTCAAATACAATAAATAAAATGTTAAATATTGATGAAAATATTGATGATAATATTAATGAATTAACAATTTTATATAAAAAAGCAATTGAAGAAAAATTAAATATAATGAAAGAAGAAAAACAACAAAAAAATGTTGAAAAAATTATAAATGAAAAAATCGTTCAACCTTCTGATATTTGGGAAGATGAAGAAAAAATAAAATCAATATATTCAAATTCAACCGAACAATCACCACCTTATCAAGAACAACAATCACCACCTTATCAAGAACAACAATCACCGCCTTATCAAGGACAACAATCACCACCTTATCAAGAACAACAATCACCACCTTATCAAGGACAACAATCACCACCTTATCAAGAACAACAATCACCACCTTATCAAGGACAACAATCACCACCTTATCAAGGACAACAATCACCGCCTTATCAAGGACAACAATCACCACCTTATCAAGGACAACAATCATCATATTATAAAGGACAACAATCACCACCTTATCAAGTAGAACAATCACCACCTTATCAAGAACAACAATCACCGCCTTATGCACCATACTCACCTTATAATTCACAGGAAAAAGAACAATCACCACCTTATGCACCATACTCACCTTATAATTCACAGGAAGAAGAAGAAGAAGAAGAGACACCAGAAAAAGAAGAAACCGAAATATTAGGAGGGAATATTGAAAAAAAAATATTAAAAAATAAAAAAGAAGAAATAAAAAAAATGTATGATGGGTTATCCGAAAGACAGAAACAAATATTCGTTAATATGATTAATGATGAAAATAATTTGGATGAAAATAATATATTAACAAAAATAATAGAAGATGAGAAAGATGAAAAAGTTCAAAACAAAAATGATGAAGAAATAAATAAAAAAAAAATAGTTTTAATTTAAATAAATAAATAATAATATAAAAAAATGAAACTAATAATTATTATTAATTATAATAATATATAGTAAAAATGTCATTAAATAATTCAAGTAAATTAATATCAAATATTTATAATTCACGATTAAATTTATTAAAACAATTAGATTATCAAAATTATAATATTGAAAATTATGGTAATTTTAGCATAAATGAAATAAATGCAATGTATACAAATAATCAATTAGATTTATTATTTGAAAAAAAAGAAATAAATCCTGAAACAAATATAAAAGAAAAAATATTTATTAAATATTTTATTAATAAAAGTTTAAAAATAAATGATTTAGATGAAATCATCAATGAACTATTTAATTTAGAAACTATATTATCAGTTAATGATACTTTATGCATTATTGTTCGTCAAGAATTAAATGATACAATGATAGAACATTTAAAATATATTTATAATGTCGATAAACATTTTATTATTATTCAAAATTTAACGAGATTACAATTCAACATTTTGGAACATTCATTAGTTCCAAATCATAAAGTAATATTAAATGAAGAAATAGAACAAGTAAATTTAAGATATAATATAATAAATAATAATCAATTTCCTAAAATTTCAAGATTTGACCCAGTTGCATTAGCAATTGGATTACGTCCAGGACAAATATGTAAAATAATTCGTCCATCAAAAACAACGATATCCACATTTTATTATCGCTATTGTGAAAATATATAATTATAACAGAAGAAATAAAAAAACAAAACTACGAAGTATAAAATATTGGAATTTTTTAGGAGATAATGAAAGAAAAAAAATTATAATAACAGTATATAATTAATATGAATTTAATTAATAATATTATTAATAATGATAATGATAATGATAATGATAATGATAATGTTAACAATAGTGGTCGTCATCATGGTCATCATAATATAAATATTGATTATGATGAAAAAATAAAAAATATAAATGATAGTTTTTTAATGTCATTAGAAAAATATAAACAATGTTTTATTTTATACTATAAAAATATAAATTCACAAGATAATAGTTATAAAAATAATTATGAATCAATAAAAATGTTTATAGAAGAAAAAATGAATGAATTAAAAAATATGAGTAATGATATAAAAAATACAATTCAAGATGAAATTTCAAAATTTAGTAATATAAATTTAAAATTAGACAAAGAAAAAAAATATTATCTAAAAAATAATAATACAATTTATTTTTTAAAAAATGATTATAATAAATCAAAAGTAATGTTAAAAAATTCAAAATTTTTATTTAAAACATCCTATATTATTTATTTAACTTTAATCGTAGGAATTTTAATTTTATTTTTTTTAATTTACAAATTATTTAATAAATATAATTTAAAAAAATAAATTATTTAAATACTTGTTCGTTCAATTTATTAATAAATGAATATAACTTACAATACACAAAATAATTTGTTATTAAATAATTTATTAGAATATTATAATGATGAAAATAATTTAAATAAATTAATAAAAATAATCACAGGAGAAACAAAAATATCTTTAAGAATTGTTGATTGGTTTTCAACCAATTATAGTAAAAAATACTATACAAAATATACAATTGATGATCATAATGAGATAATATCGAAACAAGATAATAATATAACGACAACAAAGAATGAAAAAAAAATAATAAAAGTATACATTGATTATAAACTAAAATTAAAAGCATTTAGTAAAAAAAGATTTGATGCCTTTTGTAGAAGTAAACGTATAACTATACCATATAAAAATAAATATATTGAAACAACTTTGGGACAATTAAATTTTTTTCAATGGGCAATAAAAAATAAAATAATTGATTACATAGATGAACACTTCGAAGAAATCGAAAAAGATATGAATACGAGAAATTCAATTTCAAAAAATAAAAAAAATATTGATGATAAAGATAAAATAGATAAAACTGATAAAAATAAAATTAGAAAGAAACGTCAAGAATTAAGTTTATCGGCAACCAAATCTATTAAAAAAGAAAATGTTGAAATTATTGTTTCTTTCCATTAAATTTAATTAAATGAAGATTTATTTTGTTAAAAAATAAATATTTATATAATTTATATAATTTATTCATTAATGGATTTTTTTACTTATCAACATTTTATACTTTTAATAATAATTATTAAAATAATATTTGTATTATTATTAATTTTAAAAACAATATTAAAAAAATATAATGAAAAAAATGAAAATAAATATGTAATATTACTTGATAAAATAATAAAATATGATGAATATTTTGAAATATTTTTTCATATAACTATGGGACTTTTACTTGTTTATCTTTTTAATCCAAGATATCCAATTCAAATAAATTTATTTGATTATGAAACTCGATTATTATTATTTTTATTTGGTTGTTTAACCATTATTTATTTTATTAAAGATTTAAAGACAATGTAAATATAAATTCTAAATAAATAATATGTATAAACTTTTTAATTTAATAAAATATTCAAATATCCATTCATTCACAAAGTATAATAACAAAAAAATTATTTACACAAAAAAATGCATTGAAAATAGAAATATATTTAATGATGATATTAATAATATTTATAATAATGATATTTATGATAATATTATTATAAGATGTAAATATAAAAATATTTGTCCTTTTCCAAATCCATATCCAAATGAAAATTGTAATTATTGTTATATTTTAAATAAATTAATAAATAATACGAAAGAATAATTATTTTTTTACATTAATCAATACAATAATATCATAAAATTGATGATAATATTGATTTAAATGAACTAAAAACATTTATATTATTAAAGATTGAATAAAGAATAAATTTGCGAACTTCTTAAATTATATGCCGAATTTGTTGATAAAAATGCTATTTTATCCCATTCTATATTTAACATTTTATTTATCATATTTATTTTATCGCATGTAAATACAATTCCATAACCTTTTTTTCCAGGCAAATCTTCAAAATTCATATAGCATTTCATATTTTCTTTTCCAAAACAAGTTGAAGGAATATATATATCACATTTTCCAATCATATCTTTATTTCTAGTTGACGATATAGTCCCTCCATCTGTCATAGAGTAAATTTTCATTTTATCGTTAGTGTAATCTATAATATCATATAAATTATTATTATGATTTTTAGACCATATTTGAAATATAGTATTTATTTTAATGCGATTTCCGCAAGGTTCATAAAAATCGCTTAATAATTTTGTTGAATGAATTAAATTATAACCTTTAACTCTTTTACGTGGAACCCCTTTTCCATCACTTTCAAATAATTGCGGTAATATAAAACACACGTAATTAGCAAAATTAAACGAATGATTTATGAATTTTAAGGCAGTATGTCCCCTTAATCCAAATGGCGGATTTCCAAAAACAACAAAATTATTATTTTCATTAGGATACCAATTTAAATAATCAGCATTAATTACTGATGGATGTCGCGGTTCTATATCTAATGCTATAGTATCAGATGGTAAAACTTGTAAAAATCTACCGTCTCCTGCAGATGGTTCAATATATTTAAAATCATTTGGTTTTTCTCCATATATCTTAATTACAAGCGTAAATATTTCAAAACACTTTACCGCTGTTTCTATCGGTGTAAAGAATTGGTCTTTTTCTTTTGTCGAATAATTAGAATAATTAATTTGTATGTTTGATAATTTTAATATATCAAATTCATAATTCTTTGGGATGTCATTTAATTCAATCCAACGAGTTATAGTTCCACTAGCCACATTTAATTCTTTTGCTAGTTCATTAAGCGAATATTTTGTAAATAAACCATTTAAAATATCTAATAGATTATAATTTTGTGTATTTGATGTAATTATTATATCTGTTTTATTTTCTTCGTCATGTTCTATTAATTTGTTTTGTGTCTTATCATTTATTAAATATATCAATTCACTTTTGTTTTTTGATTTATATTTTTTAATTCCAACTTTTTCACATTTCTCTAAAAGTTCTGTTTTTGACAATTTGGTTAAATCCATTTCTTGTTATATTATTACTAATATCATTCATATTATTCCAATAAATATTTTTTTATTTCATTATTCCAACGGATATTTTCTTTAGTAAATAAAATATTCATATTTATAACTTCTGGTTTATAAGCATTTTCATCAAATAACATTTCAATGTGTTCATCATTACGAAAACGTATTGTATATGTTTGTTGAATATTTTCACGTCCAACTCTTCCTAAAGCTTGAATAATTTTTTCTTGGGTCATATTTATCATATCTTTCGCAATATAAGCGTGACAAAATTGATAATTAACGCCATAAATATAATCACTATTTGCTATAATTAAATATAAACGTTGTGTCTCTGCTAATTCTTTAATAATTTCATTATAAGATGGACTATTATTTTCTGCAAAAACACCAATTCCAAGTAATAATAATATTTTCCAATTAACTTCAACATCAAGCGACATTATTTTAATAATGGTTTCATCATTAATATCACTTGTAAATGAATTCATTAAATTAAAAGCATTCCAATGTTTTAAATGGGACATTTTATTTGGAATATATGTTTCATTTAAAGAAATATTTCTTATTATTGAATATAAATTTTGTAATTCCAAATTAATTTTATTAACACCAACATCTTTTTCTTCATTTAATGATATTTTTGTTTTTTTTGTTGTATCATCTCCTTTTATTTTTTTTTCCTTAATATCTTCTAATTCTTTCTCTAAAATTATTATTCTATTTTTAATTTCTTCATTAAAATTTATTTTTTCCATTATTTCATTCATTAAAACAATTGGAATATTTGATTGTTTAATACAAAAATCCGCAATTTTTTCAATATGATTTGAAATAAATAATGTTGGACCATCAGTTAAAGTATATGCATCTTTTGTTGTTATATATATTGCAAAATTATTTTGTTCGTTCTTTTTTTCATCTTTTATTATTTCTTCGCTTTCAAATTTTGTAATTGGTTTTCCTTCATACAGTAAATTATTTTCATCCCTAACATTATATTTTGTTATTTCTATTCCTGGACCAACACTATTTATTTTTCTCAATTTATTATAATTTTTTTGTTTATATCTGTCATTATCATTATTTGTTTCTTTAAGATATTTTTTACGATTTATTTTTAAACTTTCATAAATATTTATCCAATATTCATTTTTTATGTGTTGAAGTATTTTTAAATAATATTCTTTTATTTTAAACATATTTATTTCATTTAATCCTGTAAAATTTCTATTTATTTTCATATTATCAGGAATATAATTATTCTCATTTATTAATTTTATAAAATTAATACATTCATTTAGATCTAAATAACGCATAAGTGTTAAATTTTCAAAACAATAATTACCTATTTTTTTGACTTTATCATATTTTTCGGATAAAAAATGAGGCATCGCAACAAACCCATTACTATCTAAAATAGGTATTGTTTTTTTGCAATCATAACTTACAATATTATAAACCTCTGAATTTTCAAACCTTTCTTTAAAATCATTTATTAAATCTGGTATTTCATGACTTTTAGGTAATGTTGCTGATGATAAAACAATATTAGGTATTAAATTTTCTTTCCAATTTTTATGAATAGTTAAATGTAATGGATGATTTTCATAATCTAAAAATATTGTTGGTTCATCAAAATATGAAATTATATTTTCTTTATTAAAATGAGCCATCATATAATACATTGCAGGTAAATATGAATGAATATCACAAATAATTAATTCTACTTTTTCACCATAAGAATTATCTATTTTTTTTATACCTCCACTTTTTTTATTTAAAGTATATTCTTTTGCTGAAAAATAATGCAAACGAATATCTTCTGAACTATTACAACCAAAAGCAAAAGCTATTTTTTTTTGAATAGAAATTGCTGCCTTTGCCAAGGCTAACCCAATATGTCGTGCCGCACATATATAAATTATTTTATAATTCTCTGATAATCCTAATGGTGTTAATGTTTTACCTGTTCCGGTTGGAGCAATATATAAAATTAATTTTGGATTATTATATTTTATCACTGTAAATATCTTTTTTTGGTGTTCATATAGACTAATATCACTATATTTTATTAGGTTGTTATTTTTTTCTATATATTCAACACTATTATAAATTAAATAAACCAAATCAATATTTTCTTTAAAATAATCCAATAAACAATTAACTATTCTTTTTATTTCATTATTTATTTCTTTCACATTATTTAATGAAAGATTATAAATTGTATAATAATAATATATCCATTTCAAATTATTTATTTTATAATTTTCAAATAATTTTTCAATAAATTCAATAATTATAAATTCATAAATTGAATTATTTGATAATAAATTTTTTGAATTATTTGTTATTCTTATTATATCTGCTTTTTTTATTTTAATTTTTGTATTTATTTTATGCTTTGTTATTGATAAAAATTCATATTTATATTTTTTATAAAGTTTATCTATATCTTCAAAAAAATAAGTTTTAAAAAGATAATCATCCATTTTTATCTTATTGTTCTCATCATTATCATCCTTTGCTATTTTCAAATATCCCAACAAAGAATTTGTTTCGTTATATGTTATATTTATACAATTAAAACCTTTAACAATTAATTGAATTATTTTTATTTTATCTCCCGATAAAGGTATTTCAATTGTTTCCCATTCTTGTTTTGTCAATTTTGTTTGATTAAAATTCATTTTATTTTTTTCTTTATTAATTATTATTATTAAAATATTTAAATTCATTTTTTAATAATATATATGGAAACTACATCACCTTTTATTGTTTCTTGTCCTCATTGTTTTCAAAATATTTTAATTGAAAAAATAAATTGTGCTATTTTTAGACACGCAATGTTTAAAAATGGTGAAGAAGTTTCACCTCATTTAGATAAATTAAATTGTGATTTATTATTTGAAAAAAAATTAATTTATGGTTGTTCCAAACCATTCAAAATTATTAAAAATAATAATCTTCAATATGAAGCAGTTATTTGTGAATATATATAGCCGTCTCTTCTTTTTTAATATTTTTATTTATAATCCTGTTTTTTATTTATAAAATAGCGTTTCCATTGGTTTTGATTCATCACAATAAATATATATGTCTCCAACACAATCTTTATCTTCATAATAAGTATCAAGATTGTTTTTTTTATTTGTTACGAAATTTATAAAACTTGTTTCTTCATTCATATTATTTTGTTGATTTAACATTTTTTCATACCTCCTATAATCTCCCATATGATTTAACTTAACGTTTTTCTCATAAAACTTTTTATAATAATCACAAACTGTTGATTTTTCTTTAAAAATTTTCATAAAACTATTTTTAGTGTTTCTTTTATCATCATATTTATAATAAGAACGTCCATAATCAATTATTTTTAATATATACTCACTACGTAATGTATATGTTGATCCATCAATAATATAATTTAAATTCATATATCCTAAATTTCCATTTTTTGTTGTTACTGGAAAACATAAAACATTTTCTTCGTGTAAATCATTATGGCTATAAACTTTTCTTAAATAATAAAGTGGTAATAATATTTGATATAAACAACTCGGTAAAATATTATCTAATTCAAAATTTTGATTATTAACTGTTTTATATTTTTTAATTAATTCTTTTAATGAATATCTTACATTTATATGTTGACATAATATACTTATCATATTTCCTTTATCATTGCAACTCAATTTAATTATTTCTTCCTCTGGATAATCTGAGATATTTGTTAAACACGATTTTAATTTTTCTTGATTTAACGGAAAATTTTCATTTTGAAAATTTTGCCAATCATTAGCACTATTATATTTAAAAATACCGTAAGTTTCAGTAAAACAAGGAAAAAAATTTTTGTAATGATTTATAAAATCACGACCAACTAAATATTCATAATATAAATTATCAGAGATTAATCGTTTTGAACTTTTTAAAACAGCATAACATTCATAATTATTTCTTTTATATTTCAACATACTTATAAAACCATTAAATGATACAGCTCCTATTCGTTTTATTGGGAATTCAACATAAGAAAAATCGACAAAATTATGAAATAATTTGTTTATTTTTTCAGTTTCTTTTCCAAAAGATAAACAATCACCAGCACTCGAACAAATATGTTTTAAATAATTTGTTTTTATCTTTGATTTATTTTTTAAAAAAAATCTTTGAAGTATTTGTTTTTGTTTTATACTTCGTTCTTTAGTTGTTTTTTTTTCATTACTCAATTCAATGTTTTTTACAGGTTGCTTATTACTATTATTCATTATATTTGTTATGGTTCTTTCATTTATTTTATTTGATTCACATAATCCTGTTTTTTTATTCTTTTTTGTTCCTTTTTCACAGCGTTTTTTTTTATTCGCACTGTTATTTTTTACATTTGTTATACTTAGCTGTTTTTTATTTTTTAAAGTTTCTTGTTTTTTTAACGCTTTGCTACTTCGTTCATTTATTTTATTTGATTCACATAATCCTGTTTTTTTATTTCTTCTTGTTCCTTTTCCACAACGTTTTAACATATATATTAAATAATTTTAAAATTCTTAATTATTTATGGATAAATTTTTGTTTCCATTGTTTTTAATTTATTTGTGTAAATATTTATTTCACCAATACATTCTCTATTTTTATAATAATCATCAAAAAAATCAGTTGTATTTTTATCTGTTATGAAATTTATAAAATTATTTTCTTCATCAACAGGGTTTTTAATATTTAACATTCTACGATATCTTACATAATCTCCCATATAATTTAATTTAACATTTTTATCATAAAATTTTCTATAATAATCACAAACTGTTGATTTTTCTTTAAAAATTTTCATAAAACTATTTTTAGTGTTTCTTTTATTATCATATTTATAATAAGAACGTCCATAATCAATTATTTTTAATATATACTCACTACGTAATGTATATGTTGATCCATTAATAATATAATTTAAATTCATATATCCTAAATTTCCATTTTTTGTTGTTACTGGAAAACATAAAACATTATTTGTGTGTAAATCATTATGGCTATAAACTTTTCTTAAATAATAAAGTGGTAATACTATTTGATATAAAGTATTTGGATATAGATAGTTGAGATAAGGTGTATTTGATATCAGATATTGGTGTGATAATTCTTTTAATGAATATCTCACATTTATATGCTCGCATAATATACTTATCATATTTCCTTCATCATTACAACTTAATTTAATTATTTCTTCTTCTGGATAATCTGAGATATTTGTTAAACACGATTTTAATTTTTCTTGATTTAACGGAAAATTTCCAGTTTTAAAATCATCCCAATCATTAGCACTATTAAATTTGAAAATACCGTAAGTTTCAGTAAAACAAGGAAAATAATTTTTGTAATGATTAATAAAATCACGACCAACTAAATATTCATAATATAAATTATCTGAATCTAAATTTTGTGAACTTTTTAAAATAGCATAACATTCATAATCATATTTTTTATATTTCAACATACTTATAAAACCATTAACTGATACAGCTCCTATTCGTTTTATTGGAAATTCAACATAAGAAAAATCAACAAAATAATTAAATAATTTATTTATTTTTTCAGTTTCTTTTCCAAAAGATAAACAATCACCAGCACTCGAACAAATATGTTTTAAATAATTTGTTTTTATCTTTGATTTATTTTTTAAAAAAAATTTTTGAAGTATTTGTTTTTGTTTTCTTCCTTTAATTGATATATTTTTTTCATCAATCATTTGACTGTTTTTTATAGTTAGTCTATTAATTTTATTTGGTTCACATAATCCTGATTTATTGTTCCTTCTTGTTCCTTTTTCACAACGTTTTTTTTTATTAACACTTATGTTTTTTACATTTGTTATGCTTTGTTGTTTTTTATTTTTTAAAGTTTCTTGTTTTTTCAATTCACTACTTCGTTCATTTATTTTATTTGATTCACATAATCCTGTTTTTTTATTTCTTCTTGTTCCTTTTCCGCAACGTTTCAACATTCTTTATATATAAGAAGAAACAAAAATTTATAATTTTATAGACAAATAATTTTTTTATAATATTGCATTAATATTTATTTAATCAATATATTCTTTCGCCATAAAAAGCTCGAGCTTTTTATTAGTCTTATTTTTATAATAATCATCTTTTAAAGTTTTTTATTTTATTTGATAATATAATAAAAATTGATTTATAATTTTATAATTATTTCGTAATTATATTATCAAAATCAAAATGAACTCCACAAATAATGGATATATTTATGTTAGAAATCATCCATCGTATGATATTTATGATGCGTGTAAAATGGGTAAAGCAAATAATATTCCTGAAAGGGATACACAATATGCTACTGGTGAGATTAAGAGAGGATATTTTGAAGCGGTCTTTCAAGTTCCTATTGAAAAGTTGGGAATTGTTGAACGCTTATTACAAAATAAGTTTCGTGAATTTAACGTTAAATATGATGCAGGAACGGAATTTTACGATAAAAAAATTATTACTCTTATTGAACCTTATTTAATTATACTTGAAATTAAATATAAAAAATTATCCAATCAAGAAATTAGTAATTGTTTAAGATGCAATAGAGTAAAAAAAACAATGAAAAAAATAAATATTAAATCATTAATTTATATACTAAAATCTAAAAGAACAAATAACAAAACTATTTCATACATAGCAAGAAACGACCAAACTATTATTATTGACAAATCATATGAATATTTTAAAGTTAATGAAAAAGGATTATTAATAATTCCTTGTGGAGTTGGAAAAACTTTAATTTCATTATGGATCACAGAAAAATTAAAATCAAATACTATTCTTATTGGTGTTCCTAATAAATTATTATTGAAACAATGGGAAGAAATTATTTGTGTTTTGTTTCAAAACATTCCATATTTAATTGTTTCAGGTGGTGTAGATATTAAAAATATCATGTTATTTTTAGAAAATAATCAAAAAAATGTATTGTAATAACTACATATTCATCTGCACATAAAGTATATACCGCAACACATAATATAAAGTTTACATTTACTATGAAAATAAATGACGAATGTCATCATTTAACTTCAATTAATATACAATTAGCACACACTTCAAAAAAATATATTCAAATGTTAAACATTCCATCTGTAAAACAATTATCATTAACTGCAACACTTAAACAATTGGAAAGTATGTGTGATGATAGTATTGTAGTTTCAAATGATAATATTGAATATTTTGGAGAAATAATTGATAGAAAATGTTTGCTATGGGCGATTAATGAAAATATTATTTGTGATTATAATATTCAAACCATTATTACAAATGAAGAACAATTAGAACAACAACTATCAAGATTTAATATTTTTGAAGAAAATGATAAAAGGTTATTTTTGAGTGCGTATGCATCTTTGAAAAGCATATTTGACGGACATTCACATCATTTATTGATATATTCAAATAACAAAGATAACTCATTAAAATTAATTGAATATATAAAAATTCTCTTACAAGATAATTACTTTGATATACCTGATTTATATTATTCAAATTACCATAGTGAAATGAAATCAAAAGACCAAAAAAAAATAATCAATAATTTTGAAAAGGTGAAATTTGGAATAATTACTTGTGTTTATTGTTTAGGTGAAGGTTATGATAATCATAATATTGATGCTGTAGTATTTGCTGAAAATATGAGTTCAAATATACGTATAGTTCAATCAGCATTAAGAGCAAGTAGAAAAAACAAACTTCAACCTAATAAAATTACAAAAATTATTTTACCAATTTTAAATAAAGATGATTGGTTAGAAAATAATAATAATCCTGATTTAAAAAAAGTTAGAGAAGTTATTTACCAAATGGGATTAGAAGATGAAACTATTACTCAAAAAATTAAGGTGTTTAGAATTGAAATTGAAAAACAGAAACCAAAACTAAGAGAAAAAGAAGAAAATGAAATAGTTGATGAGTTTGGCGAATATGACGATGAATTAACACAAAAACTAAGATTAAAAACAATAAAAAGAACTGCACTTTCTATAACATATGAAAAATCGAGAAAAATAATTGCTGATAAAAACATAAAAAGTAAAGAAAGTTATTATGAATTATGTGAAAGAGATAACAGATTATCCAAAGAACCTGAAATAGTATTCAAAGGACAATTTACAAACTGGATTGAGTATTTAAGTATTGAACGAAAATATTATGATTTGGAAACTTGTATTCAAAAAGTAAATGAATTATTAATATTAAATAATAAAATAAAAAAACATTATTTAGATTTGTCAATTGTGTGTAATGAATTATGTAAAATAGACGAATTATTTCCACCAAATGGGTTATGGGTTGAATACTATAGTGTAAAAGATTTACGAGATATAATTATTATCACTAATAACAAAAAAAAAATGGGTGTTATGTTATAAATATTTGAATGTCATAGTGTTTAAAAATTAATAAGGAAAAAATACTTTTTTATATAAATATAATAAAAAATGATTTATTTTAATATAAAGAAATAAATACTTATAAAATATAATGGAAATGTCAAAACAGTATTCTTGTGATTTGTGTAAAAAAGTTTTTAATCAAAAAATTGATTTTACAAGACATAAAAATAAAAAAGCACCTTGTATAACATTAACTGAAATGCAAGAAATTAATCAAATAAAAAAAGTTAAAATGGATAATAAAACTACACTTGTGAATACTTTTAATAATATAATGGATTTATTGAGAGATAATGAAGCATTGGTTGGTCCAAAAGCACTATTAAACTGGATACCTTTATTGATATTAAAAATGATAGAACCTCATTTTGGAAGTGAAATAAATATTGATGATTATCAATATGATTTTAGTCATATTGAAGATGAAATGATTGAAAAACATAAAAATAAATTATTAGAAATTGTTCGTTTTAGTAATCTGTCAAATGAAAAAGAGGATAATATTCCTGTAATTATGAAATATTTATGGGATGATATTTTATCAAATCATCCTACTACAAAAAATATATTTTTAAAGGGAAAACATCTTTTGATAAAAAATAAATCAACATATAAAAAGGTAATTGATAAAATAAATACAATAAATTTAAATGTTGATAATGATATATTAGGTGATGCTTATGAAGAAATATTTAAAAATGTTATGATTGGAAAAACATTCGGTCAATTCTTTACCCCCACACCAGTTAAAAATATTATGGTAAAATTAATTAATCCACAAATACATCCTGATGGAAAAATAGATACTTGTGGAGACCCTACTATGGGAACTGGTGGTTTCTTAATTGAATATTTAAAAAACATTTTACAACAAGCAAATTCTAAAAATATTAAACCAGATTGGGATTTTATCAAAACTGAAGGATTATATGGTAAAGAATTAGATGAAGATACTTATCAACTTGCAGTTTCAAATATGTTAATCTCATCAGGTCATATGTTTGAAAAATTAGAAAGAGGTGATAGTATTCGTGAACCCATAACTAGGAAGTTTGACAATATTCTTGCAAATCCACCATTTGGAATTAAAGGATTAAAATATGATGATTTTCAAAGTTCATTAAAAAATGAATATATTCCCATTAAGACAGATAATGCCGTTTCTTTGTTTATTCAAGCAATTATTTATATGTTAAAGATTAATGGTAAATGTGCTGTTGTATTACCTGACGGACAAGATTTATTTTCAAAAAATAACGCTACATTAGTTGCGATTAGAGAATATCTTATGAAAACTTGTGATTTGAAAGAAATTATATATCTACCATCAGGTATATTTACATACACAACCATTAAAACTTGTGTGTTTTACTTTGTGAAAAAGAGAGAAGGAACTGATGTTTTGGAAACCAAAATTAAAGTATCAAAAACTCAAAAAGAAAGAGGTAGAGATTACAAGTTTTCAAAAACACATCAAACAACTAAAGTTAAGTTTTATGATTACAACCCTTATGAAGATGTTAAAAATCTATTGGTTGAAGTTCCTATTGAGAAAATTGCGAGTAATTCGTATATACTTAATTATGCTGAATATATGAAAGATGAAACCGAAGAACAAGCATATGAAGAAGGTGTCGTTGTGAAAACACTTGGAGAATTATTTAAATTAAATGGTAATGGCAAAACAAATTCAAAAGATATTACAAATACAGGAGAATACCCATTTTACAAAGCATCTTGTAATAATCCAAGTGGAACGCATAATACATTTGATTTTGATGGTAAAGAATATTTGCTTATTATTAAATCAGGTGGAAGTTCATCTAAACCAATTAGTGAGAATTATGGTATAGGGAAAGTGTTTTTAGTTAATGGTAAATGTGCAGCAAATATAGCAGTATTTCAATTATTACCTAAAACAAATGATAACTTTAAATATTTATCTTATTATCTAAAATCAATTCAAAATAAAATACAAGAATTAGCAAAATATTGCACTAATAATGGAAATATTGATATGAAAGAATTAATAGAAATAAAAATCCCAATCCCATCACTTAAACGCCAAGAAGAAATTGTAAAATATTTAGATTTCATATATGAAAAATCAAACAAAACAAGTAATGAGAAAATTGCTGAATTAAAGCAACTGAATGAGTTTTGTTTGAGTAATCAAACATTATTTGGTGATAATATTGTAAAAGAATTAAAAGATGTATGTGATATGTCTATAAAAGGAAATACAAATTCAAAAGAAATTTCAAACACGGGAGAATATCCGTTTTACAAAGCAAGTGTATCTAACCCGTCTGGAACACATAATACATTTTGTTTTGATGGTATTGAATATTTATTATTTATTAAATCTGGTGGTAATTCATCAAATCCATTAAGTTTATCACACGGAATAGGAAAAGTATATTTAGTTAATGGTAAATCATCGGGTAATACAGAGGTTGTAAAAATAAAAAATAATGATTTTGTAATGTTAAAATATTTATACTATTATTTAAAAAACGAACAATTTAATATACAAAAATTGGCGAAATATTCAACTAATTTAGGTCATATAGATATGAATAAGTTTAAAGAGTTTAAAATTCTAGTTCCTTCAATTGAACGCCAACAAGAGATCGTTGAATATTGTGAATATAATGATACACTCATTAAACAATTAGAAAAAGAGATTGAAAATAATAAAAAACAAGCACAACAATTTATTATAGGTATTGTAAAAGCACAAGTTCAAACAGAAGAACAAATTGATACAAGTTCAGTAAATACAAAATCCACAAATGAAGTTCAAGATGAAATAGCAACTGTTGAGGAAGAAGTTTTTATTGAACCAAAACAGAAGGTTAAAAAAATAGTTAAAAAAATAAAAAACCCTGTTTTTATTATTGAAGAAGAAAATGAAATATGAGTTTTAATAAGTTATATAAAATATTATGTAATTCCACAACAAAATAATGATAAAGAATTAATTTTCAATGCGATAAATATTAAAAGTTGGATTTGATTGATAATTTAAAATATTATTACATTTTCCAATTGTTTGAAAATTTTCAAATCCATATATATCTTGTAATAATAACCATTCAAATAAACCCCCATAATATAAATAAACATTATGAAATCCTAATGCTATTAATTGATTATATTTAGTTATGACTTTTTCATCATTGCAATTTTTACCATAAATAATAATATTAATTAATTTATTTTGTATTAAAAGTTCATTTATTGTTTTTTCTTCATTTTCCCAAGATAAAGTATTTTTTATTAAACAATTTTGTTCTGTATGATCTAAAACATTAATAATAATATATTTATCTTTATGTTGAAATGAATATTTTAAATCTTGAAAATTTATTTTTGTTTTTGTCATTTGTTTATTTCCCATAAAAATAAAAGATTAAAAAATTTTAAATAATTATTTAAAAATTCATTAAATAATTATTACAATAATATATTTCAATATTTATTTTTTTCAAAAAAAATACTTGTATTTTTTCATAAGTTTTAAATATCTAAATTAATTGAAGAAATATTTTTATCGCTTTTTTTTCTGCCACTTTTTTTTGGTAAATTTATATTTCCATTTAATTCTTTCAAATCTTTTAAACTTATTGTGCTACTATTATTTGTTTGTATTCCATCATTTAAGGAACTATAATCATCATATATATTATTTGGATTATATTCAGGAAGTTTAGTTATTGGTTTTTCTTGAATATTTATTGTTTTAGTTTTTAATTTTCCTAACAATTCATTTATATCACTTGGTCCTTTCATTTCATTTCTATTACTTTTTTTAAATGTTTCTTGTTGTTTAAATCCTAAATTTTTATCATAATTTGCATTATTTTCATTAATATTAATTCCATCTTCTTTAAAACTATTTGAATAAGAAAATTGACCGTATGAATTATTTCCTCCACGAGATGAATAATTATTTGATTGTTGTGGTTGTTGTTGTGAATATTGAGAATTTTGTGTTTGTAATGGTGGTGGTGGTCCTTTTCTAGTTGTATCATTTAATACCCCATCCATAAAATTAGATAATCCGGGTGCTGATGAAGACATACTATTTACAGCAGCTTGTTGAAATGATTTCATTAAATCGGGATTTTGTTTTAAAATATCATCCATATTGGGCATTGCTGTTTTAAACATTGTATTTGTCATATGAACCATCATTGCAGAACCTCCTAATTGAAACATTAATTTTAATTCAGGAGCAAGTTTTGCTTTTGACTTATATTTTTCATACAATTCTGTAAATACTTCATCATAATCATTTATATTTTCGGTTATTTGGTCGCTTAATCCATCTAATTTAATGTCAAATGGGTCAAATTTATTATTTAAAAATTCAATTCCATTTATTAATGCTAACATCATATTTCCTTGAAATTTAATTGAATTTGATTTATTTTTTTCTTCAATAATTGTTTCATATTCTCCTTGCATTTCTGCTAATGAACTATCCATATTATATTTTTTACTTAATTCAACACCTTTTTTTTCAAGGGTTTCCAACATTCTTAAAAATTTAAATTTTTCTCTTAATAGTTCTTCTTTATTCATTTGTGGAGGTTTAGGAACATTATATGGAATTTCATTAAATTGTTGATAATCGTTATTTTCTTCCTGATAACGTGCCGTTGATTTACCTAATGACGGTAATTTTATTTCAGGTTCTAAGTCATCATTTTGATTATCATCAAAACTTATTGTTTTTGTTGAATTAAATAAATCTGATTTCAAAATGTGTTCTTCTTTATCATTATGCTTCGCTCCATTCATTTTATTCAAATCATCATAATCATTAAATAATTTATTATCGAATGATAAATCATTTAAATCTTTTTCTAAATCATTAAAATCTTCAAAACCAATATTTGTTTTTTTTGTTTTTTCTTTTTTATCAATATTCATTAATAATTCTAAACCTCCACCAAAATTAGAAGATTGTAAATTATCATTTCCTAATTCAATTATTTCTGGTTTATTCATTAATATAATTATTTATTAACATTATTTTAAATACTAAACGAATAAATTAATATTATATTTTGTTATTATTATTTCCAATGCAATATATTTTAAATAAAACCCATATGAAATATATCGGTAAGCAATTCAAATACTCTTGATTTGTTATCTGTAATTTTTATTTAAAAAAAATGAAAAAATAAAATAAATGAAAATTATAAAATATAATATCAGCATAATGAAACTTATTAATTGGATTGATATAAATAATTTAAATTGGAGTTGTCTTTCAAAAAATGAAAATTCAATAGATTTGTTAAAAGCGAATCAAGATAAAATAAATTGGTATTATTTATCATTAAATCCAAATGCAATACATTTATTAAAAGCGAACCAAGATAAAATAAATTGGCATTATTTATCACAAAATCCAAATCCAAATGCTATTGAATTATTGCAAGCGAATCAAGATAAAATAAATTGGTATTATTTATCATTAAATCCAAATGCAATAGATTTATTACAAGAGAACCAAGATAAAATAATTTGGCATTATTTATCACAAAATCCAAATGCTATTGAAATATTAGAAAATAATAAAGATAAAATAAATTGGTGTTGTTTATCAATTAATCTAAATGCAATACATTTATTACAAGAGAACCAAAATGAAATAAATTGGTCTATGTTATCGAAAAATCCAAATGCAATACATTTATTGGAAGCAAATCAAGATAAAATAAATTGGTTTAATTTATCGTTAAATCCAAATCCAAATGCTATTGAATTATTGGAAGCGAATCCAGATAAAATAAATTGGCGTTGTTTATCGTTAAATCCAAATGCTATAGATTTATTAAAAGCGAACCAAGATAAAATAAATTGGGAGGATTTATCACAAAATCCAAATGCTATTGAAATATTAGAAAATAATAAAGATAAAATTGATTGGCATTATTTATCAATTAATCCAAATGCAATTGATTTATTAGAAGTGAACCAAGATAAAATACATTGGTATAATTTATCAGCAAATCCAAATATTTTTGAGTTTAATGGTTATTTATTAAAATAAGACTTCGGATAAATAAAAAATCAAATCTAAAAAACAGAATAAAAAGATGAATAAAATTTATAAATAAAATTAATTCCACAAAATATGTCTTGCTAAATTATTTGCACTATATGGATTTTTTTTCCAATCTCCTTTTATTTTTAATGTTCTTGTTAAATAATTTTTTCTTCTTTTTGTGTTTTTGTGTTTAGTAAAATCTTCGTATGGAATTTGACCAAAATGAACCCATTTATTTTGTTTTCTATCACAAATCATATATTTTTTTTCTTTTTTTGTTGATGGATATAAAATTGCTTTTTTCCCAAGATATTTAAATGCTTTTATTTGTGCTATTTTTGGATTAGAATATTTTAATATTTTTTTTGTAAACTTTTTATTCACCATTTTATAATTACCTGATATTATTTTATGGATAAGAAAATAACGAAAAGTAATATGACACCCACAATGAAGCATTATCATAAGATTATGAAGTATAACAAAGTGTAAAGAAATTGAAAATTCATTAAAAGAAACTTATTTAGATTATACTATTGATTGCGGAATATTAAATTGGAGTGTGTATAATAGAAAAATACTAACTGCAGGACTTTCAAATATAAAAACATTTGAAAATGGAGGAATAAAAATAGACCATTTGGAAGATTTCTTAAATATTATTAATGTTTATTGGAATGAGGATGATTATTATTCATATTTTAGAGAAATTGGAACTAAAATAAGAATAAGATTTGAATAAGGGTTTAATTACATAAATTAATAATTCTTAATAATTAAATGTTTTGTATTAATTTCATCTCCAATACGATTATCATATAATTTAAATCTGTATTTTTTATCATATTCAGAAACTATATAACCATTATATAATTCTTCTATAAATTTTGTTTTTCCAATTACCATTAAACATTTAATTTTTGTATTTTTGAAAAGTAATGCTAATTTTTTTTGTTCTTCTTTGCCAAATTGACAATAACCATAATCAGTAAATTCACTATCATATGGAGGGTCTAAAAACATAAAATTATTTTCATCATTATAGTTTTCAAAAATGTAATTAAACCCTTTATTTAATATTTCCGTTCTACCTAATAATAATTCATAATCTTTATTTATTATTTCATTATAATTTATAGTTTTATATCTACCAAATGGTATATTAAATTTGCCATTTTTATTATATCTTAACATACCTCTAAAACAAGTCTTTCTTTGATAATAAAATCTTTTTGCACTATCTAACTCATCATTTATTTCCATTTCATCTCTAACTTTATAATATGTATTTTCATCATTAGGATTTTCTTTCATAAAATCAAATATTTCTTGACCTTTTCCATTTCCTATACTTTTATATAAATCAATTAATTCAGTATGAACATCACTTATAACAGCGTTATCTGGATTTAAATAAAAGTATACGGAACCGCCACCTATAAATGGTTCAATATATCTTGTATAATGTTCTGGAAAATATTTTTCAAACATTTTAATTTCATCGCTTTTTCCACCACTCCATTTGATTAATGGTTTCAAATGTTTTATTAGGTTTGATTTATTTGTAATAATAGTATTGCTTATTTTGTCATCTTCTTTTGATACATCCATTAGAATTTTATTAATATTGTCATCAGTTTTTTCTTCTGTATCATCGTCTTCTATTATTAATTCCACTTTTTTTTTTGGTTGTGTTTTAATATTTATTAAATCAATTAATTCACTTTTGTTTTTTGACTTACACTTTTTAATTCCAAGTTCTTCACACTTTTCTAAAAGTTCTGTTTTTGACAATTTGGTTAAATCCATTTCTTCAGTAATACAAGTTATATTGCTACTAATATCAGTCATATTATTTAATTCAATTTTTTTATTTAAATTAATTAACAAATTAAATATTTATATTTTGACTATCATTAAATTTTAATTGATGTTTGTTTGTATTCAAATGTGTATCCATCATAGATTTTACAAATACACCAAAATCACAACATTCACAATAATACTTAAATTTTTCCTTTCGTTCTTCTTTTATTGAATGATTGTTAAGAATATGGTTTAAATAATTGTTCTTATTATAATTCTGAAAACTGCACTTATTACACTTATAAAGTGTCTTATGCTATACACTTATTGAAAGCAAACCAAGAAAAAATAAATTGGTATAATTTATTTTATCTTGGTTTTCCTCCAACAAGTGGATAGCATTTGGATTTAATGATAACCAGGTCCAATCTATTTTATCTGGGTTTGCTTCTAACAAGTGGATAGCATTTGGATTTTCTGATAAATTATCCCAATCTATTTTATCTTGGTTTTCCTCCAACAAGTGGATAGCATTTGGATTTGATGATAACCAGACCCAATCTATTTTATCTTGGTTTTCCTCCAACAAGTGGATAGCATTTGGATTTGAAGATAAGCCGAACCAACTTATTTTATCTGGATTTGCTTCTAACAACTGGATAGCATTTGGATTAAATGATAACCAGGTCCAATCTATTTTATCTGGGTTTGCTTCTAACAAATCAATAGCATTCGGATTTTCTGATAATTTATTCCAATGTATTTTATCTTGGTTTTCCTCCAACAAGTGGATAGCATTTGGATTTAATGATAACCAGGTCCAATCTATTTTATCTGGATTAGCTTCTAACAAGTGGATAGCATTCGGATTTTCTGATAATTTATTCAAATTCAATTTATTAATGTCTATCCAACTAAGAAGTTCCATTTTGTTATTTTTATTCGTGCTTCTTTTTTAAAGAAAAAATAATTTTTCATTTTTTTTCGTCAATATCAAAAACCTGAATAAGTAAAATTTTTTTTATTTTTTCGCCTAAAAAAGCTGAAGCTTTTTTAAAGTCTTATTTTTTGTATTTTTTGTATTTTTTCGCCTAAAAAAGCCTCAGCTTTTTTAAAGTCTTATTTTAATAGATATCCAAACTCAAAAATATTTGGATTTGACGATAAATTATACCAATTTATTTTTTCCGTATTTGCTTCCAATAAGTGTATAGCATTAGGATTTCCGGATAAAAAACACCAATTTATTTTTTCCGTATTTGCTTCCAATAAGTGTATAGCATTTGGATTCATTGATAAATAATCCCAGTTTATTTTATCGGGGTTTTCTTCCAATAAATATATAGCATTTGGATTTGTTGATAAATAATACCAATCTATTTTATCTTTATTTGCTTCCAATAAGTGTATCGCATTTAGATTGCTTGATAAAAATTTCCAACGTATTTTATGTGGGTTCTTTTCAAAAAGAAATATCGCATTTTCATTGTTTGATAAATAATACCAATCAAATTTATGTTGATTTTCTTCCAATAAATGTATAGCATTTGGATTTAATGATAAAGTATCCCAATTTATTTTATCTTGGTTTTCTTCCAATAAATGTATAGCATTGGGATTTTTCGATAAATTATACCAATCAATTTTGTCTTGATTTTCTTCCAATAAATGTATAGCATTTGGATTTTGCGATAAAGTATCCCAATCTATTTTATCTGGATTTGCTTCTAACAAATCGATAGCATTTTCATTTTTTGATAACATATTCCAGTTCAATTTATTAATGTTTATCCAACTAAGAAGTTCCATTATGCTGATATTATATTTTGTTATTTTTATTCGTGTTTCTTTTTTAAATGAAAAAAATATATTTCATTTTTTATTTAAAATAAAATGTCAGCGAGGTGAGAATAAAAATGAAGAATTACCAGATAATAAAAAATATTTTTCCCAATTTTTTTTGTTTAATAATAAGTAAAAATTTTAAATAAGACTTTAAAAAAGCTCATCACCATAAAAAGCCTGAGCTTTTTATTAGTCTATGCTTTTTTAGGCGAAATGTTTTTTGATGTATTCGTTATAATCGTTCTTTATGCTTTTTTGCTTTCATTATTAATCATATATAATCCTTGTAAAAAACAATCACTTAAGTCATCTTTTTTAGTATGTTTTGTGAAAAAATCAATCCATTGATTTTCATTATTTTCAATTAATATTTGTTGACAATGTTTAATTGAATTTTTCTTTCTTGTTCCATAATCTGTTTTTTCAACTTCTAAATTTTTTAATTTAAAACAGGGATTAACCATTTGTATATCGATTGAATTATTTTTTATTAAAAAATATTGCATAATAATAAAAGATAAACATCTCATTTTTGAGGTCATTTGTAATTCAATATATACATTTTTTAAATCAAATAAAATATCGTTAAATAAATGTTGAAATTGATAATTTAATGTTTTTGTTAAAGTAATTAAATCAAAATCTTTACATTTATTTATTTGAATAGGTTCCAATGTTTTTTCTTTTATAAAATTATTTAATAATTCAAATATTTCTTTTTTTTTAATATTTAAATCAAATTGAATATATTTTGATGCAACATTTTTTAATTCAATTAAATTCAATTTATTTATTTTTGATTTTTTAAGTTCTCCTAATGGTAATAAATATTGTGTTTTTTTTGAATGTTTTAAACAAAAGCATTGATTGTTTTTTTTGTATACTGCTTTTTTATTACATAAACTTTTATCTTTATTTATTTCTAAACAAGTATAAATATCTGTTTCCGTTAAATCAATAACATTCCATTTTATTATTTTATATTTTATTCCATTTGTTTTTCCAAATAAACAAAAAGCAAGATTTTTAATACCAATATCAATACTTAAAATATATTCCATAATTTATAATTTATAATATTATTAATATTATAAATTATCATTAAATTATTAAATCATTATAATTATTATCATTATCATTATCATTATAAAAAAAATATTAATGGTTCATAATAATTGAAGGAGAAATCATTTTTGAATTTAATTCTTGTCTTGATAAATAATAATTTTTTAAATCACTGTTTTTATTACTAATTTTATAACAAGGTTCAGTTATTAATTCAGGTTGAGAAGGCATTTTTTTATCAAAACTTGGATTTGGATTTATTCCAAGAGAATAAAAACATTCAATATTATTATATTTCATTATTTCATTTGCATTTTTTTGTAAATAATTTCTATATTCCCAATTTGTTACTAAATTTTCTGTTTGTTTTATTTTTTCCATTGTTACATCTGGTGAATTATATGCAGTATATAAACGTCCATCTTGCATAAGTGCAGGTTTATCATTATGAATATTATTATTTGCTAAATCACTACATTGTCCCCAATTATTACTACTCATTATATATAATAAATATTATTAAAAAAATTTTTCTTACTCAAAATTAAAAAAATTATATTGTTATTGTTGGTATTGGAATATCCGATAATTCAAATGTTGGTGATATTTCTTGTATTTCTTCTTTTATTTCTTCTTGTGTTGCTTGTTGCATTGCTTCTTGTATTTCTTCAACTTGAAATTCAGGTTGAAATTCTATTTCTTGTATATTTCCTTTATTATTTTCTTCTATTCTTTTTATAATTTCTTTTTTTGTCATTTTTAAAATTTTATTTTTTTCAATATATCCTAAATTAATTGCATATTCTTTTAATTTAGTTAATGATAATTTTTTATAATCCAATTCTTTTTCTTCGCCAAAAAAATCCTGTGATTTTTTTAAGTCTTCCTTTATTTCTTTTTCTTCCTTTTCTTCCTTTTCTTCCTTTTCCTCCTTTTCCTCCTTTTCCTCCTTTTCTTCCTTTTCCTCCTTTTCCTCCTTTTCTTCCTTTTCTTCCTTTAAAATAATTTTATCATAAATATATTCATTTTCTTGTTTTGAATTTAAATTTTCATTATAAAAAATATATTTATTTTTATTACTATCAACTTTATTTACATTTTCAATATTTATTTTATCATTATGCTTTACGATTATATCATTATGATCATCCGCACTTTCATCATCACCACTTTCATCATCGCTACTGTCATTATCGCTACTTTCATCATCGCTATTTTCATCATCATCAGATACTTCAATAATATCAATTAATTTATCTTTTTCATTCTCGAAAGATGCATTTGAAACAAGATTAAAATTCGAATTTGGAGTATTTATAATTTTATTCAAAATAAATGAGTTTTGTTGTGTTTCTTTTGTTAAAGTGGAAATTAAATCAACCATACTTATTATTTGATGATTTTGTGAATTTATTTTATGCGAAAAATAAATAGATAAAATTATTATAAAAACAAACAATAATAATACTATACAATTTAAAAAGGATGAACTAAATAATATTGAAAAAGCCATTTATATATTAAATAATATTTTTTACTTTTAAAGAATAACGAATTTATTAAAAATTATTATTCATAATTGTATTTAAAATAGATGTTGGATAATTCATTTCTTTTAAAATTTCATATCCTCCTTTTATTTTATTGATTCCATTTTTTATTAAATAAGAATGAAACAATTTATTATTTAGATAATAACTTTCCATTTTATTATTAATAATATTATTTTCATTCTCGGGTTTTGATGAAAATTTTATTGTTAAATCTAAAAAATGAGTTGTTAATAAAAATCTACAATGTTTATATTTCGATAAAAACAATAAAAAAGCATATCCACAATTTATTGCTTCATCTGGATTTGTTCCAGAAAATAATTCATCAAAAATACATAAATGTTTTTTATTTGGATTTTTTATTATATTATCAATTATTTCTTTACATTTGAAACATTCAGATTGGAATAAACTAAATCTATCAGAAGTATCTATAATATTTAAATAACAATGCAAATAATCATACGGATATAATTTTGATTTATCGAAACAACCAATACCAAACTGTTGAGAAAGTATAGTATTTATTAAAACAGTTTTTAAGATAGTGGTTTTTCCAGAAGCATTAACACCCGATAAAATTATATTTTTATCAAATGAATAATTATTTTTTATTTTATTTTTATTTTTTATTAATGTTGGATAAAACATATTTTTAAAATAATTTTTTTTATTCTTTTTTGTTGAAAAAGAAGTAAAATTTATTTGATTTTCAATATAAATGTTATCGTGTAATCCATTTAAAATATCGACAAATCCATTAAATCCAAAAGAATAAATAATTAAATTATATAAATTTGTTTCATTATGTAATTTATAAAATATTTTTAAAATAAAACCAATTTGAACCATTTTTGTAAAAGAAAAAGTAAATGGAAATATTATTTTATTTAATTCTTTATATAATTCTTGAATTCCATTCAAATTGGTTTTTAATATTGTATTGAATGGAAAATAAGTTTTCATATTTTCAGTAATATTCAAAAAATGATTATATTTTTGTATCGTTGTTTTAATATAATTTTTTAATTTGCTTAAATAATCATGGATTTTTTTCATATTAGTATAAAACTTAGAACATATTAAAAAATTATTATAAATTGAAAATAAATAAATAATACCACTGCATAATAAATATATTTTTTTATCTATTTCAACACTATTAAATTCTGTAAAAAGTTTTCCAAGCGAATGCTCTGAAATAATTTGATATAATATTATTTTATATGTTTTAAAATTTATATTTATTCCTTTTGCTTTAATAATTATGAATGGTATAATTAATGCAAATATCGGAATCATTAGTGATAATAATGGAGAAGCAATATTTAATAAACTCATAATTTGTAAAAACAAATCATTATCATTTAAAAATTGTAAATTTTCATAATCAATATATAAATATTTTTGTAAAAAACCATTATCATTCTTTATTTCATTCAATATATTCAATATATCTTCTTCTTTTTCTTCTTTTTCTTCTTTATCTTCCTGCTTCGCTATTTCTGTATAAATGGGAGTTTTATTATTTTTTATATTTTTTATGATAATTTGTGTTTCTTTTAAAAAATAAATATCTGTTGTATAATAATTTGGAAGTATACTTAAAATATTTTTTCCAAAACATCCAGTTGGTTTAAATATATAATTATAAATAGGTTCTGTTTCATTTTTAATGTCTATTACTAAGTCTAAATTTGTATTATTTGTTGTTTCTATATTATTGCTATTATTTATTTTTATTAATTCTAAATCACTTATAATATTATTATTCAATAATTTATTTTGATTATTATAAAAAATCGGTAATTTAAAAACGGTTAAAATATCTTTATTTATTGTATTTAAATTATTTTTATCCTTGGCAATATTATTATTTATGTTATCAATATCATTATCATTATTCATATTAAAATAATTTTTTAAGGTTTTAATATTCATATAATATTTATTATAATTATATAATAATATTATAAACTTTACGATTTATAAACTTTACGATTTATAAATTTTCATTAAAATTAATTGGTAATTCATTTATTTCAGTGTTATAATGTTCTTCAATTTCTTTTATAATTGGAACGTCTCTTTTTGTTATCAAATTTATTGAAACTCCTTTTTTTCCAAATCTTCCTGAACGACCTATTCTATGTAAATAATTATGTTTACATTTGGGTAAATCATAATTGATTACAATACTTATTTGTTGTATATCTATTCCTCTTGATGTAATATTTGAAGATATTAAAACACGATATTTACCTTTTTTAAAATCATTAAATGATTGATTACGTTCATCTTTTGTCATATTTCCGTGTAATCTACAAACGGGAAAATCATCTTTTATTAAATTTTCGTATAATTCATTTACTCTACCAATACTATTACAATATATTATACTTTGTGATAATGTAATAGATGAATATAAATCTTTAATAACGAGATATTTTTCATAATCATTATTTAAAGCAATATAATATTGGGATATTCCTTCTAATGTTAAACATTCATTTTTAACGATAATATGAACTGGATTTTTCATTAAATCATTTAACATGGCATTAAATAATTCAGGCATTGTTGCACTAAAAAATACATATTGAATATTATTCTTTTTATAGTTTTTTATTTGATTAAAAATATCCATTATTTGATGTTTAAAATCATTTGAAAAAATTTCATCCACTTCATCAATAATAAAAGTAGTTAAATTATCCAGGTGAATTAAATTTCTTTGTATCATATCATTTATTCTTCCAATACAACCAGTAACTATATGTGGATTATTAAATTTTAAATATTGTATATCATCTTGAACTGAGTTTCCACCAACTAAATTATATATTTTTATATTATTCATCATACAACTTATTTTTGTTATAACTTCATATATTTGATTTGATATTTCACGTGTTGGCGAAATAATTATTATTTGAGTATTATCTATATTTAAATTAACACGTGATAAAGCACCAATTGTAAAAGAACCCGTTTTTCCTGTTCCACTTTGACTTTGAGCTATAACATCTTTCCCTTTCATTATTGAAAGAATACTTTTTTGTTGTATTGAACTTGGATTTTCAAAACCATAATTATATATTCCTCTCAATAAATCTTCTGGAATATCAAGTTCATTCCAATCGTTAAAAATTTCATAATTACTCATTATGATATTTTAATTATTTATTTTTATATTCTTATATTCTCAATAAATAATATAAAAATAATAATCATTATATTATATATTTTATTTGTGTCATGATTTCACATTCTTCTGATATCATTTCAAATAAATATGATATTAAATATATATATCAAATTCAAAATTCATCTGATTTTCATTTTGTTTTAAATAATGACATAAAACAAAAAATGATTGATATTGGATTAAAAATTGGTAAAAATATTACAGAAAAAGATTTTATCATAAATAAAAATAAACCACCACAACAACAACAAATTGGGTTTCGTAATAATTATAAAAATGGAAGTGGAAATGGAAATAATAATAAACCATTGAAAGATTTTAAAAGTTTTAATAAAAAAGAAACAAAAGAAATAAAAAAAGAAGATATTGAAATAAAAATAAATGATATTCGACTAAATTTAAATAAATTAACAGATAAAAATTATATTGATATTAAAAATAAAATAATTCAAATTATTGATCAAGATGATAATGATAATGACAGTAATAGTAATGACAGTAATAGTAATGATAGTAATAGTAATGAAACAAATATATTAAAAATAGGACTTTTAATATTTGAAATAGCATCAAACAATAAATTTTATTCAAAAATATATGCTAATTTATATTCGGATTTTATTAAAAAATATAAAATTATGAGTTTAATTCTTGAAAAAAATTTAAATGAATATTATAAAATATTTGAAAATATAGAATATGCAGATAGTATTCAAGATTACGATAAATTTTGTAAAATTACAAAAATAAATGAAAAAAGGAAATCACTTTCTACTTTTTTATTTAATCTTGCATCCAATTCAATAATTAACAAAGAAACATTATTTAAATTATTAACAAAATTAATGAATGATGTTTTAATTCTAATGTCTTTAGAAAATAAAACCAATGAAATTAATGAACTAACTGAAAATATTACTATTCTTTATGATCCAGAATATTTTAAAGATTTTAATGGAATTGAAGATTTTTTAAAAATCATTAAAAAAATTGCAACAATGGATATTCAAAAAGAATATCCATCTTTTACTAAAAAAATTAAATTTAAATATATGGATATTATCGGTTTATAAAATTTTCAATAAATTCAATTGAGAAAAATTAAATAATAAATTAAATAACAAATTAAATTAATCTAAAAGATTAAATAATATATTAAAAAAAATAATCATATCTATTATATGTTTGCATCTAATTCATATATGGAAGAAAAAAATGAAATAACAAACTATAATAATGAAACAGAGAAGCACGATAATGAAAATATTTTTATTATTGTTGAAGATAATAAAAAAAAAATACCTGAAACAAATATAAATGATTTATTAAATAATTTTAATTATAATAATTCATTTAAAAGATATAGAGCAAATAGTTTTGACGATTTAACCATTAATTATGATGATAGTTCGATTAAAGAATTATCATTCATTTGTGAATATTATAATATAAATATAAATAGATTAAAAAAAAAAGAAATTATTTCTTTAATATATCAATTTGAAGGTTATCCAACAAATGAATTTATCGTTAAACAACGAAAACGTGTATGGTTTTATATATCAATATTAAAACATGATAAATTTATGAAAAAATTTATTTTGTGGTAAAAAATAATAATATTCATAATTTATTTTCATTTTCATTTGGTTCAATTGTTGAATTATTTGTAAAACAAATATCAACGATAGAATCATAAATATAATAAAAAATATAACAAATGCAATTGCATGAATGAAAATCATTTTTTATTTGATTATCAACCGTTAATTCAATAGAGTTTATATTTTTTTCGATTTTTTTTAAAAAATCATTATCTCCATTATCTCCATTATCTTCATTATCTCCATTATCTTCATTATCTTCATTATCTTCATTATCTTCATTATCTTCATTATCTCCATTATCTTCATTATCTTCATTATCTTCATTTTTAGTTATACAAACTTTTTTTATGGTTTGAATTAATATATCTTTTATTTTATCGCTATATAAATCAATATTTTTATCTATTCGTTTATTAACAGTTTCAGATTCATAATTATTATACCATTCGATTGAATTATTCACAATAGTGTCTATTTGATTATTAATAATATTTTCAATTATTAATATTTTATCATTACCAATAATAGATTTTAATTCTTTTTCAATAATGTTATCTAAAATATTTAATAATTCTTTTTCAAGATGAATTAAATATTGTTGAATATTATGATTTTTGATTTTTTGGATATTTTTATTATTTGAAAATCTATTATTTATTTCATCAATAATATTTTTTACCATTTTATTTTTAATTTCAGTTTTTGTTAAACTCATTATATAATGAAAAAATATAATATTTTTTGTGGGTTTAATTATTATAATTAATATTTATTATTTATATATAGTATAAAATAATGGTATTATCAAAATTAAATAATAAAATAAATTATCCTGAAATAAAAACTGTTTATAAAAGTGATATAAATAAAGAAAAAGATTTATATAAATTTACAGTCAATGATATTTCTATTTTAATTTCTATCGGTAATATTCAATATAATTTTATACAAGAATATAATATTGTTATTTATGCAATATATTTAATTCAAAGAAATAAAAAAGCAATTCAAATTGGATTATATGAATTAATATTTGATGATGTTCAAAAAAATGTAAATGATAAAAATGAATTAAATATTGAAAATTTAGAACCATTGCTTTATAGTTTTGTAAATAATTCTTTTTTAATGGAAAATAAAATGAACGAAAAAGAGATTGATGAGTTTGTTGAAAAGGATGTATTAAATGAAAAGAATGAAAAGAATGAAAAGAATGAAATGATTGAGATAAAAAAAACAAAAATAAATATTCCAGAATATAGAAAAGATATTTTTACAATTAATCCCGAAACTTTGGTTTTACCTGAATTAAATGAAGAAAAAGAAAAAGATGCAAAAGATAATATAGAAAAATATCATGAACAAAATGCTGATATTTGGGTTCAAAAATTTATGAAAAATAAGAATTATTATATTCAAGATAATGAAGGAAAAGGAGATTGTTTTTTTGCAACTATTCGTGATGCTTTTAAATCAATAGGTCAAGAAACAACAATAATAAAATTACGGGATAAATTATCAAAAGAAATAACAGAGGATACTTTTATGAATTATAAAAATCAATATGATTTATTTAATAATTCAATAAAAAATGATATTCAACATTTAACGCAAATAAAAAATGAAATTAAAGAATTGAAAGAAAAGATGGAAAAAAATTTAAATAATAATGAAAATAAAGAAATAATAACACGAATAAAACAATTAAAAGTTCAATATGATAAAATCAAATTAGAAATGGAACTATCAAAAGAATATTTATCCGATTTTAAATTTTTTAAAAATATCAAAAATGTAAATGATTTTAAAAATATGATAAAAACTTGTGAATTTTGGGCTGATATTTGGGCTATAGAAACAATTGAAAGATTACTTAACATTAAAATAATTATTTTTTCAAGTGAATCTTATAAACAAAATGATTTATTGAATATAATTAAATGTGGAATATCAAATACTTCCAAAACAATATATGAACCAGAATATTATATTATTTTAGATCATACAGGTAATCATTATAAATTAATTGGATATAAAAATAAACAAATTTTTAAATTTAAGGAATTACCATTTCACATTAAAGAAATGGTTGTGAATAAATGTATGGAAGGTGAAGGCGGGTTATTTAATTTAATTCCTGAATTTAATAACTTTAAAATGTTTCTTCACAAAGATTACACAAATGAAATAGCAAACTATGATAAAGAAATAACTGAATCCGAGTTAAGAAATTTATTTGATGAAGAAATTGTATTTTTAATTTATTCAAAAGCAAATGATAAAAATTCACCAGGTAAATCTTCGGGGGAAAAAATATCAAAAGAAAAAATAAGAGATTACGCACAATTAAAAAATCATAAAGATTGGAGAAGAAAATTGGATGATTATTGGATTTGTGAGTTTGTTTTGGATAATCATAAATGGGCAAGCGTAATTCATTATGTTGAAGGTTCAAAATATAAAAAGGAAAATCCCAAATTTTACAACGAATTTTCATTAGATAGTCAAAGTAAAATATCAAAGGATCCAGAATTAGCCAAAAAAATAGGTGAATCAAAAACTGGAATAATAAAAGGTGAAATGTTAAAACCAAAAAATATTAATAAAGATATAGATTTTGAATTAAGAAAAAATAAAGAACATTATGAAGCATTAGAAGCTAAATTTAAACAAAATGATGAACTAAAAGAAATATTGCTTGAAACAAAAAATGCAAAATTAATGTATTATATACCAAAAAAAGAAAGTGAAGTCGCCAATAATTTAATGATAGTTAGAGAAAAATTAAAATAATTACAATAAAAAAAAATGAAATTATAAATTATATTAAACATATTATAACAATTAAATAGAAAATATGCAAGAACATCCTTATATTAATATGTATTTTAAAATTGCATATACAACTCAAACAATGTATCATTCGGTAAATCCAAATTGGAGTTTAACACAATTTATTGAAAATATTAAAATAGTATCTAAAAATTATTTTAATATTCAAAATGATAATAATGAATTTATTATTATACCAACAGGACAATGTAATTTAAGTGGAACAAGAGCAGAAGAAGGATATCCATTAGAAATGAACGATACAATTACATTAAATGAAAAATTTAGAAATAAAATAAAAACAACATCTTTTTACATTAAATTTAATAGAATAATACCTGAAAATTCATTATATAATTTTATCTCAAATCGTAATTATAATATATTAATAAAAAGATATTTAAATCCTGTTTCTTGTTTTATTTGTTTTGATGAGAAATATGAATATTTTGTAATTAATGGTTGTATTCATGAAGTTTGTGTTGAATGTTATATTCGTTGCAGAAATGTAAATTTATTAAGATGTCCTATTTGTCGTGAAGGAAATATTTCTAATTGTTTTAGAAATATTTAAATTATTATACTTCATTATTTTGATTTACATACTTCATTATTGAATTATAAATAAAAGTATAAATATTATTCTATTTTATGAAACATAATACTAAAAAAATAAATAAGTCTTTAAATAAAAATAAAACAAAAAAACATTTTTTATTCAACCCAACAAATCCTAAAAAATCATTTGATGTATATATTGATAAAAATCCAAAAGATACAATACATATAAAATATACAACAATAGAAGACGTTAAAAATACAATTAATAAGTTAGAAAAATTATACAAAGACAAAAGATATACTCATAAACGTATATGGCAAGTAGCAATGATTATGAAAGTTCGTTTGAAAGTATTAGAAAGTAAAAAACCTAAACAATATACTTTAGCGAATAAATATTTTAAATTTTTAGGAAAAAGAACAAAATTAAGTGAAGAAGACAGATATAAAGTTTCGTTTGATAATTATTAATTATTATTAAAAAAATAAATCAAAATCAGTTTTATTTTTACAATCATTCATTATATACCATTTTTTTTTATTTATATCCCATTTTGCACCCATTATTTTGGCTTCGTTTTTTTTTTCATAAGGAACATCTAAATATATTTTTTTATTTGATGAAAAATGACCGATTGATTTATTTGCTAATTCGTCTGCTTTTGAATTACCAAATGAATGAATATCTTTTTTATTGGTATGTGAATTAATATGAATAAATGATATATTTTGTTTATCATTAAATAATTCAAAAGCAATTTTTACTAATTCTTTATTTGGTATTTCAACATTCCAATTTTTTTGATTACATTTTTTTCCATAATTTTTTATACAATTTATGGAATATGTCGAATCAGTAACAATACCAATATTTATTCCATTTTTAATATCATCTTCAATTAAATAATATGCTTCTATTATTGCTGTTATTTCAGCAGTATTATTTGTTTGTTTTCCTTCAATCCTTTTATATGTATTTCTGTTATCATTTTCACCAAAATAAATACCATATCCAGCTTTTGCATTTGATTTTCCATTATTAGAACAAGCACCGTCAGTATATACATAATATTCTGGTTTTTTTTCATTATATTCTTTTATAATAGTTATTGGATTTGTTTTTAAAAAATGAAATGTTTTATTTTCCATTTTTATAAATATATTATTCATTAATATTTAATAGTTTTATTAAATATTAATTTCAAATCACATGATATTTTTATATTTTTATATTTTTATGTTTTTATATTTTTATGTTTTTAAATTTATTAATAAAAAGTAAAATAATAGTAGAGAAGCATAATAATGACAACAAAAAATAAAAAAAATTAATTGGAATAAGCCAAACCACCCATACCTGACATTATACGCAATACGTTGTAATTAGTGGCATATACACGAACCTTTGCAGTCTTTGTTCCTTCAACAGTAGCATTAGAAAGAACCAATTGAAGAGTTGCATTATCAATACGAGAAAAATTACAGGTTCCACTTGGTTGATGTTCTTCAGGGCGAAGAGCGAAGGAATAAACATTAATTCCTTCATCAGGATTTCTGGTGTGTGCTTGAAATGGTTGAACCCAACTAAAATAAGAACCTTCACGCTCAGAAAATCGGTCTTGTCCGTTGAGTTGCAACTTGGCAGTAACAACAGGGTTAAGACCCCAACAATGCATATCCAAAGAAGTTTCAGTTAATACAAAAGTTCCAGCATCAGAAACAGTTGAACCACTATTATGTGTTCCTACAGTATTAACGGTACTTGTGAGTTGTGATAAAATTGGGTCAGAAGAAATATAACTCGATGGAAGTTGAATATTTGAACCTCCAAAATTAGGTTCATTATAAGGATTTTGTGGTCCATGCCAATATCCAGTAAAACCATAAGGAATATTTACATCAACAGCACCTGCATCTTCAAACAATCCACGTGCATCAATAAAGGCATTAGCACCTGCAGTTTCATTAGGACCGCCAAATGCGTGAATTGCGTTTGGAAGAGCATCAACAGCATCTGTATAATTAAATGGTTGAGCCCCAAGAACCTTGTATAAAAGAGCATCACAAACAAGAGAAGAACAGTAATCAACATTTTGGTCTGGTTGGACGACCCATATTAGTTCCTTAACAGGATGATTAAAATTCAACTTAATTTTGTTAGAAGAAGAACCTACGGATTCATCACCAGTAAATTGTAATTGACTAATCAAATATTCATGAGGATTTTGTGCGAAACGTCTTCGTTCGTCAGTATCCAAGAAAACATAATCAACATATAAAGATGCAGCAACTAATGATTGATTATAAGCAATAGAAGCAGGAACAGGTCTTCCAGGACTAAATTGTTTATTATTTTGGTCTTGGCAACTTAAAGTCGTAACAGCCCACAAACACTCATCAATTGGACGAATATCCAAATTAATTTTTACTTCGTGATATTGAAGAGCAATAAGTGGTAAAGCAAGACCAGGATTAGCACAAAACCAAAATTGAAATGGGATATATAATGTGGTTTCTGGAAGAGCATTACGAGGAGCACAAACTTGACGTGGGGCAAGAGAGTCGCAAGGACCATCAACCGCAGCAAATGAAGGGTCAGTGATAAAGGTCAATTGAGTAGTATTACCCACCATTTTAAAATATCCACGTTGTTGTTCTGATGTCATAGTAAGTTGATTCCAAATATGCATCCAATCACCATATTGACGATCAATACGTTGACCTCCAATTTCAACCTCAACTTGTGCGATAAGTTGTTCTCCAGGAAAATCTAACCAACGGGCATATACACCTGTACCTTGACTTGTGGAATAACTTGAAACACCCATAAGTTGATTAATTTCTGGAAGAGTAACTTGCAAATAAGTTCTATAAGCCAAATCTCCATTACGACTAATAATACAAGTTACACGACGTCCAAAATCTGCCTGTCCATTAAAAGTTTGTTCGATTGATTCAATCGCAAAATTTGTATAACGCTTATATGTAACTTTCCAAAAAGTTATTTGTGGATTACCGGTAAGATAAACATCTTGTGCACCATAAGCTACTAATTGCCGTTGTGTTTTACAGTTTGTATTTGCTTATAAAATACAAACACCTGACCTTTCGAATCAGGACCAGACTTTACTTTATGCCTTATCTGATTTGTTTAAAATCATCATTTAAGACCCATAACCGTCAAGTCGTTGAACCTTCTCCATATGCTAACATAACGCATTTAGGAGCTTGGCTGCGGATTTCCCAATCAATAACATTTTTACCATCGGGTTCGGCTATTAACCGAGATCCTCCATAAATTTTCAAATATAGAGTGGTAGTTATTGCTCTAAGGGGGTTCCCGCAATTTGGTCATGTCGCATATAATTATTTATTATTTTTATGCAATATGCTAAAAACAGATGCTAATATTTAAAAAACAAAAAATAATTATACACTAGGAGGTTACACACTTTTAATGCCTCCTGTTACTCACAATTAGTTTATGAGTCCGCCTCCCATTTTATATATATATATTATTGTTAAAGAAAAAAATTTTATAAAAAAATAACTAATTAATTAATTAATTAATTAATTATACAATATTTTATCAATAATAAAATATTTGAATTTATTATTTTAACAGTTGTTTAATATCCGTATTTTTATTTATAAAATTCGTTAAAAATGAATCATCTAAATATAATTCTTTATTATTTTCGTGTTTTTTTGTAAATATATATTTATCTCCTTTTTTTTTAACAATCCAACCATCTTGCAAAGCATTATAAATAAATAACATTTTTTTAAAACATATATTTTCTATTTCAACAATTTGATTACCATTTTGATTTATCATTTTTACTCTATATCATATAAAATGTTAAATAATTATTATTTTAAACACACATAAATAATATTTTATTATAATGCTTTATTATTCTTTATTTATCATTTATAAAACAAAAAATAATAATAATAATGATAAATAATTAATTAAAAGTTTAAAATTTTAATTAATTATAATGTTTAAAGTAAAACAAACAAAGAAAATATTAAAAGTAGATAATAAATCTTTGACAACATTAGATAATAAACATAATGAATTTATACAAGAATTTCAATATAATGAAAAAATAACAATACCAAAATTAAATGAAGAAAAAATAAATTATTTTAATCTATTAAAAAAAACAAAAAATATTGATGAAAAATTAGATATTCAAGATAAAATAAATGAAATAAAAGAAAAAATAAAAAATTTAAAAGATAAAAAAAAAAAATATTATTTAAAAAATTCTAAATATATTTTCGAATATTTTGAAAATAAAAAAAACATAAATGAAAAAATTAAAAATAATCTTTCAAAAAATAATTTAATTGGTGAATTCTTTAAAATTAAAAATAATGATAATGATATTTTACAAAATAATGATAAAAATAAAAATATCGTCCAAAATTATTTATCAAATATAGATGATAATTTTATTAATTTAAATTTATACATAAATAATACTGATTATTGTATGGTTTGTAATATTGGTGAACTTATTATTGTTGAAGATGATGGTGTTTTATTATGTAATCATTGTTTTAAAAATATTCCTTATTTAGTTGAAAATGAAAAACCTTCATATAAAGAACCACCCAAAGAAGTTTGTTTTAATGCTTATAAACGATTAAATCATTGGAAAGAAATATTATCTCAATTTCAAGGAAAAGAAACAACACAAATAAGTAATGATATTATTGAAAAAATAAAACAACAAATGAAAAAAGAACGAATTAATATAAATGAAAATGAATTAACCGACATTAAAATAAAAGAAATATTAAAAAAATTAAATTTAAATAAATATTATGAACATATTGCTTTTATTAAAAATAAATTAGGTATTAAACCTTTAACAATGCCGATTGAATTGGAAGAAACATTATGTAATTTATTTATTGAATTACAATCTCCATATGCAAAACATGTCCCTGGTTATAGAGTAAATTTTTTAAATTATTATTATGTATTGTATAAATTATGTGAATTATTAGGTGAAACTCAATATTTAAAACATATTCCAATGTTAAAAGACAGATATAAACTAATCGAACAAGATATGATATGGTTTGGAATGTGTAAAACTCTAAATTGGGAATATATTCCAACTATTTAAACAATAATATTTTTAAAATATTATTATTTTTAATAAATATTATGTCATTAAATATATTCTTCCTAAAATCATATGTTTTGTAATTAAAAAATAGCGAGGTATAAAATAATTTTTTAACGTATTGATGCAGAACACATATTATACAATAAACGATTATTTAAATAAACTAAAAACATAGCTAAGGGTGCAGAAAGTAAAGATATAAATAATTCAAGAGAAAGTTTTTTACTAAATAGTCCAACAACTAATGTAAAAAGAGTAATAAGAAGTGAAATGAAAGCAAAAATAGTTAAGACATAATAATAAAAACAATATTCTTTTGGAAGAGAACCAGATATACTGTCAAATAACATAATTTATAATATAACAAAATATTTTTTTTATTCTGTAATTAAAAAAATAAAGTTAATTAATAGTTATCAAAAAATATATATTCAACATTTGAATACATATTATCTCCTTTTTTAACATTATATAAAGTTCTATATATTGGAGATAAGGATAAACATGTATTTATTCTATATTTTGTAAGTGGATGATTTAAAAAACTACCGCCAATATTCATTTGTTTCCCATAAATAATTTGACGTCCTTGAACGGCAAATAAAGTATAAAATAAATCAAATGATATTTTTTTAAAATAATTATTATATAAAAAATATTTTTGAAAATTTTGTAAATATTCTTCACATATTGAAAAAGAAAGAACATCCGCAAAAAATTCATTTTTAACAATATTTGTATCAACTAAAATACCATCATTTGTTGTTTGTTTAATATAAATTTTATTGACAATATCCATAAACGAATCAATATTTTTTGTTGCTTTTAAATCTTCTTTCATCCAATATGTTAATTTTCCGTTATAATCATATTTTCTTCCATTATAATCTAATGAATGAGATATTTCATGTGCAATAGTATAACCAATAAATGCTAAATTATATTCAATACCTAGTCCCGTTAAATTAATAAATGGTTTTTCAATATAAGCTTGTGGAATAAAAATAGAATTATTTGAATCATCATATTCAGCATTTACTGAATAAGCGTTATTATTTCCAACTTCACAAGTATTCCAATTAATGTAAGATAAATTTATATCACTTGGTTTATCAATAAGTGATATATATATTTTTCTATATTCTTTTGATATTTTTGATAAATTTTCCCAAACATCATTTTTACTAAATAGTATGTTTGTAATATCTTGAATTTGTTTAATACTTCCTAAATTTATTTTTAAATATTTTATACATTGAATTGCATTTTTTTTTGTTTTGTTATTTAACCATATACATTTTGTTAATTTTCTAATTAAAATATTTTGTAAATCATTTGTTAAATTTTTGATATAATTTATTTCAATAAATTTTGGATTATTTTCAATATAAAGTTTAGTTATTAAATTGTTATAACATAATGATAATGGAATTATATAACTTTCTTTTAAAAGTTCATTGGAAAAAATTCCAAATTGTTTTTTAAAATTAACGTAAAAATGATGTGTTTTTTCTCCAAAATTTAATATACCATTACAAAATATATAAATCCAATATGATTTCCATTTGGGACTTTTCCAATTTTGTTTTAATTCGAAAATAATATATTTCAAATAATTTCCATTTAATATAAGAAAGGAATCAGGAATTTCATCTTTTTTTATTCCAAAATATTTACAATATATATCAAAATCAAAATCAAAATATTCAATTGATTTTTTACGCGTTATTTTATCTAAAACATATGGATCACTAACATTACTTTTATATTCTTGCGTAAAACCAGTAATAATTATTTTTTGAATTTCAATAATATCATCTGGATTTACAATATTATTTTCTCCTAAAGCATAATCTGTTATTGTTTTTACATAATTTTTAATAATGCGAATTACATTTTCACTTTTAATATTATACTTATCTGTAAATAATAATTGATAATCGGACAATAAAAATTCTGGATAAAATATTTTTAATGTTAAATTTTCAGGTTTATAAATATCTCTTGTTATTCCTAAATGAAATGGACTTCTATATTTTATTGTTTCAAAATTATTGATATAAGATAATAATTTTAAAACATCATCACCTTCTAAATAATGATTTAAAATAATTAATTGTTCTTTTAAATGTTTATCTATTATTTTTTGATTAGAATTAAAATTAAAACTTTCAATCAAATTTTTAATATTTTCTGTATACTTATTTTTATTATTTTTGATATAATTTTCAACTAATACATATATTTCATCATAAATTTTTTTTTGTTGAATTCTAAAATTATCGATTTTCACATAAGATATATTTTTTGGATGTTTTATTAAAATTTCTTTTTTTTCTTCTAACCAATCATAATTTATATAATTATAAAAATCACTTTTTGGATTTATTATTTTTGGAATATTTTTAAATTTAAATATTTTTTGAATTTTTTTACTCCATAAATGTTTGTATTTATATTTTTTATTAAAATCTTCTTGAAATCTTGGCAATAAAAAATTTGTTTCTTCATTTAAAAACTCAATTTGTTTTGAGGTTAATTGTTTATTTTTTTTTGTTTTGTTATTTTTATACTTTGTTGTTTTATACTTTGTTGTTTTATTATTTTTTGTTATTTCCATATTATAATATATATTCATTTTTAATATATTATTAAAATCCACCAAATCCACCAGCAAGATTTGAACCAATTGTAAATGCTGTTCCTGTATGTGCTGCAACACTCATACTTGGTAAATATGTATCAAGAATACAAAAAGTACTTGCTGCCGTTAAAGCAATTAAAGTTATTTCTTCAAAATTTAAACTTTGTTTAGGTATAGCATAAGCAACTAATGAAACCATCAAACCTTCGACTAAATACTTAATAATTCTTTTAATAAGTTCCATAATGTCAAACATTCCTGTCATTTTATTATAAATTTATAAAAGAAAAAAATAATATAATTTATTAAATAAACATTTAAATAATATATTTAAATAAATATATTAATGTCAAAAAAAAATATTTCATTTGAAAGAAAATTGACAAAAGAAGGAAAAAATAATCCTAAATATATTGATTTATTAGATGTTGACAAATCTGTTGCAGGTCAAAATTTTTGTTGTATTTCTTTTTTATCTCCTGAAACGATTTTAAAACAAAAAAATGATTTTATGTTTGAAAAATTCCTAAATAAATGGGATTTTTCAAAATCAATGGAAAAATTTATCCAATTTTTAAATTTTATAAGTTTTAAATATAAAATAACAAGTGATGTTTTAATGAAAGATTTCGAAGAATTTGTTGATGAAGAACAAAAACAATTAACAAACTACAATATTGCTAATGATTTTAAAAATTTTATGGATAAAAATGAAGAAAAGTATGAAAAAGAATTTAATAAAATTCATAATTTTCAAACCTCAACCAGGGGAGTAAAAATTAGAGGTTCTTATCCAAGTCAAGAAGAAGCAGAATTAAGATGCAAAATTTTAAGGGAAGTTGACCCAAGCTTTGATATTTTTGTTGGACCAGTGGGTCAATGGTTAATGTGGGACCCCGAAGCTTACAAAACTGGTCGTGTTGAATATATGGAAGAAGAATTAAATAAATTAATGCACGAAAAAATAAAAAATGAAGAAAATGCAAAACTTGAATTCGAACAAAGATTAAAAGAAACAAAGAAAAAGGCAATTGAAGAAAATATTAAAAATGCTGAAAAATCAGGTAATTTATTAACGCAAGATATCGATGAAGAAGGTAATCTCATTGGTATTTCAAATACTACACAAGAAAAAAGTTTTCAAAATGATGAAAATATAACTATTGAAAAAATAAAAGATGAATTATTTGAAGGAGAGAATATTGTTATTGATAAAAATTCTAAACACGGTTTAGATGATTTAACAGGAGACCCATTTCATTTACAAAAATAAAAACTTTTTTTTATTTTACCATTTATTTTTTTTAACGTTTATTATTGGTCCTGAACCTCTTTTTTTTATTTTTGAAGGGTCATATTGGGGTTCTTCATCATCTGAAAGTATATCTTTACTCATTTCCCAAAATTCTTTACTGCCTAATTTAAAATCATTATGATCATTAGCCTTATACCAATAAACCATATCTTGTAATTTATTCGATTTCACATTATTATCAATAACTAAACATTCATAATTTTCGGTTGTGCTATCTAAAACTTGACAAAAACTTTCAAATGTTGGAAACATACCACAATAATTTTCATATATTCTTTTGCGATTCGCAAAATAAGGTTCTCTTAAAATAAAAACATAATCAATATTTGTTCTTAATGTTGGAGGTATTCCTAATGGATATTGCATCGTAACAATTAACATTACTTTCCAATGTCTTCCGTTTAAAAATAATAATCGCATCATTTTATCGCGGGTCCAACCATTATCATATAAACAATCATCTAAAATAACAAATGCTCTTGGGTCTATATTTGATTTTTTATAAGTTATAAATTCTTTTTTTATTTGTTTCAATACTTGTCTTTGTCTTTTAAGTATATTTTCAATAATAACTGTATTATATTCATTATGAATAAATAATTTAGGAACTAATTTTCCATAAAATCCATTTCCTTCTTCTGTTCCTGCAATTACTGTTCCGATTGGTATATCTTGATGATAATATAACAAATCACGAACTAAAAATGATTTTCCGCTATCACGGCGTCCAATTAAACAAACAACAGGACCTTTATTATCATTAATTTTAAAATTGATTGATTTCATATCAAATTTTTTTAATTCTAAATTAGCCATATTATTTTATTATTATCTTTTAATTATTCAATAAAAACACAATTATATATCTTAATTATTTTATAAAAAAAATAAAATAAAATAAAATATAATGATAATACCAATTTGATAAAATAAAAAAATGATTTTTATTTTATCATTTTTTAAATAAATAAAATCCAATAAGAAAAAAATTAAAAGTTAAGCATTTGAATTTTTTATAAATAATGACATCTCTTTTAGATAAAGAAATAAATGAGGAAAACGATAATGAAGAATGGGAATTTATTAAATTAACACATAATCAAAAAATAGCGAAATATAAAAAAAAATATCAACAAGAAAAAAATAAAAGAAAATTAATTCAAGAAAAATATGAGATAGAAAAAAAAGATTTTCAACAAATAAAAGAAGAATATGAAAAAAAAATATTAAATTTACAAGAAGACTTAACAATAAACTCTTCAAATTCAAGTTTTATCTCTAATTCTGATTCAGTTTATTCTTCTATAATGTCATCCATTTCAACCTCGTTGTCATCACCATCAAATACAACAGATACGAATTTAATAAATAATTATGATAAACTAAAAAATATAAATACATTATTAGCAATAACACAAATGGAACAATTAATGAGCACAAATCCACCAGAAAATAAAAAAAGAATTGAAATAAGAGATAATCAAAAAAAAATAGCAAAAGATGTTTTAATTTCATTTCATAAAAAAGAAGTTGTAAATGTTATGGTTATCTCAGAGACTCAATCTGGAAAAACAGGAAGTATGTTTTATACAATTTATAAACTATTATTACAAAAAGATAATTTAATACCTACTGAAAATATTTTTATAATAACATCTTTATCTTCAATTGAATGGATAACGCAAACGAAAGAAAGAATGCCTGATATTTTAAAAGAAAATATAATTCACAGAAATGGTTTAATTGATAATTTTGTAAATAAAATAATAAATAAAAAAAATATATTCATCATTATTGATGAAATACATTTTGGATGTTCTAAACATCAAACTTTATTTATTGCATTTCAAAATGCTGGTCTCTTTAATAAAACAAAATTAATTGAAAATAATATAAATATATTAGAATATTCAGCAACACCTGATGGAACATTATATAATTTATTAGAATGGGATAATTCAAAAAATATAATTTTTGCTGAACCCGGTCAATTTTATAAAAGTTCATATGATTTATTAAATGAAAAATCAGTTATTGATGGAGAAATGAGAATAAGACAATATAAACCGTTAGTTTCATCAACATTTAAAAAAAATATTAATATTAAAACTGAAGAAATAGAGAAGCACTATAATGAATTAAATAAAGAAATACTTAATAATATTTTAGAAATAAAAAATATTATTAATAAATACAAAAATCCATTATATCATATCATAAGAACAAAAACTGGTTTTGAACAAGAAAAAACAATTTTAAATTTTAAAAAAATATTCGGTAAAGAAACTGTAAAATATAAAAAATTTGATAGTGGTAATAATTGTAATAATACAGATATTAATGTTATATTAAATAAAGCCCCAAAAAAACACACATTTATTTTTATCAAGGATTTATTGAGATGTGCTAAAACAATTGAAAAAAAAACATATATTGGTATTCTTTATGAACGATATTCTAAAAATCCATTTGATTCAACAATAATTCAAGCGTTAATTGGTAGAAATACAGGATATAATGTAAACGATGAAAGTATTTGTTTTACAAATATTGAAAGTATCATAAAATATAAAAATCTTTATAATGCTTATAAAAATAATTATATTGAAAAGATTGAAAAAATAAATGACATTGAAATGAATAATCTTGAAATAAATAATAATGAAATAAAAAACAATGATGAAATGATACAAGTAAAAAATAAAAAATGGAAATCAAAAACAACAACATATAATGGTAATATTATAATTGGGAAAAATACAATTAATAATATTCAATATTTTAAGAATAATAATGAAAATTTTATCGATGAAAAAATAACGAAAAAAAGACAAGCACAAACGACAATATTTGATACGTTTAAAGAAGCCAAAAATTTCATTAAAAATTATTTTATTGAAAATAAAGGAAAAAATATAAACGGTCCAAAATCTAAAATTCCTGATGAAAACGGTTTTTATTATATGATTGTTCGTTCTCAAAAAATCATCTATTCAATAAATGATATTTATCGGGACAGTAAATTTGGATTAAATGAAAATAATTATAGAATATATCCTTGTTATGAAAAATTAGAAAACGGAGAATATAATGTTAATTCTTTGAAATGGGTTTTGGTTTATTTTTAATGAGTTTAATTTGGTGAATATTTATATATAAAAATAGTAAATGATTTTAAATTATCAAAAAAGAAAAAATAATGAATTGTTTAAAGATTTTGAAAAAATAAAAAAATTAGATTTATTTCATTGTCAAAATTATATACCTTTATATAATAATTTATTTTCATTAAATCATACCAATTTTAATAATATTAATTTAAATAATACATTTTTTTTATCACGGTTAATTGATTATGATGAAACAAATAAATCATATATAGCAATAATTAAAGATGAAAATACAAAAAAAGACGAAAAACGTGAAATATTTATTAAAATATCTCCATTATTAGACCCATTTAAATATTTATATGGAAAATATGATATTGAAGATGAAAATATTTTTCAATTACCTAATTTAGAAATTTTAAAACTTAAAGAAGAACAAGAAAAAACACAAATATTTAATAAATTGTATGATACGAATAATTCATCATATATTGATGGATTTTTTTATTTTTTATCAAGCATGCTACTTAATAATAATAATTTTATTAATGGTATTGATTATTACGGTTCTTTTTTATCGTTAAAAAATAATTTTACAATCAATATTGAAGATGATATTGATTATTTAATTACTTCAAATTTTTTCAATAAAAATAAAAATACTTTGTTTCAAGTTGATGATTATTCACAATATTTAAATTATGATTCAAATATAAACGCCCAAAGTATAAAAAAAACATTAACTATTTCTTCAAATAATGAAGAAGAAATAACTGATATTAATTATTTATTTGAAATTGAAAATTTACCTTTACAACTTGATTCAAACAAATTTTTAAATGATTTAACAAATGAAAATATAATTGAAGAAAATATTGAAGAACAAAATAATACTGAACAAAATAATGAAAATATTGATATTAAATTAAATAATATGATTTCTTTAAAATCAAATTCTTCATCTTATTCATCAAGAAGTTCATATACAAATAATGAAGAAGATAGTGATATTGATAGTTCTAATGAAAATGAAAATGAAAATGAAGAACACGATGATGATGATGACGATGATGATGACGATGATGATGATGACGATGATGACGATGACGATGATGATGATGATGTAATTATTAATGCAACAATACCTAAATTTCCAGTTCAAATAATATGTATGGAAAAATGTAAAGATACTTTTGATAATTTATTATTAAATAAAAATTTGACTACATTTGAAATACAATCTATATTAATGCAAATTATTATGACTTTATTGACGTATCAAAAAGTATTTCATTTTACTCATAATGATTTACATACAAATAATATAATGTATATTGAAACAGATAAAAAATATATTTATTATTGTTATGATGATATTTATTATAAAGTTCCAACTTTTGGAAAAATCTTTAAAATAATTGATTTTAATCGAAGTATATATAAATTTAAAAATAAAATATATTGTAGTGATAGTTTTAAATTTGGCGAAGATGCTTCTTCTCAATATAATTGTGAACCTTTTTTTAATAAACATAAACCTTTAATAGAACCGAATTTTAGTTTTGATTTATGTAGATTAGCCTGTTCGATATTTGATTATTTAATTGATGATATTTCGGAAATTAAAGAAATAGATAATTGTGATGATGTTGTTAAATTAATTGTTGAATGGTGTAAAGATGATAAAGGAATAAATATTTTATATAAAAATAATGGAATGGAAAGATATCCTGATTTTAAATTATATAAAATGATTTCAAGATTAGTTCATAATCACACACCTGAAAATCAACTAAAAAGAAAAGATTTTCAACAATTTATTGTAAATAAAAAAAAAATAAATAAAAAAGAAAATGTAGTAAATATTGATAATTTTAAAATTTATTGTTAAAATTTATCGTTAAAATTTATTGTTAAAATATAATAATTTATTTATTAAAATAATAAAATAATAAATAAAAAAGAAAATGTAGTAAATATTGATATTAATAAATTAATTATTAAAATAAATAAAATAATAAATAAATAAAATAATAAATAAAATAATAAATAAAATAATAAATTGAATAATTAATATATTAATTATTAATAAAGATAAATGGATAATTTTGGTTTTATTATAACAAGACACGTAAATTCGGAGAATACAAATAGATATTGGAATCATAATGTAAAATTAATACGAAGTTTTTATCCTAGAAAAAAAATTGTCATTATTGATGATAATAGTAAACAAGAATTTGTTAAGGCTGATTATAATTATCACAATTTATTAGTTATTCAATCTGAATATCCTCAACGTGGTGAATTATTACCCTTTATTTATTTTTTAAGAAATAAATGGTTTAATAATGCAGTTATTATTCATGATGGAGTTTTTATTCATAAACGAATTGAATTTGCAAGATTTCGTTTTAATGTATTACCTATATGGCATTTTACAGATTTTGATGATAATCCACCAAATACAAATAGAATATTAACTGGATTAACAAATAATTCAATATTAAGAAATACTTTAAATAATAATAATTTAAATGTATTAGGTCTTAATAAAAAAAAATGGCAAGGTGTTTTTGGAACTCAATGTTTCATCAATCATAATTTTTTAGTTTCAATACAACAAAAATATAATATTGAAAATTTAGTTAACTTGGTTCATTCAAGAATTGATAGATGTTCTCTTGAACGAATATTTGGTTTAATATTTTATACTGAATATCCACAATTAATATTAATGAAATCTTTATTTGGACCTGTTAAAAATTGGGGATATACTTATGACAATTATTATAATGAATTTAGAAATAAACGTGTTCCAACAGCTTGGGTTAAAGTTTGGACTGGAAGATAATAAATTTATTATTATCTTTCGTTTAATATGTCATTTTTATTTTTTTATAATAATAAATAGAATGGATAATATATTTATTATTGCTTTTGTTATTTCTTTTATTTATACTTTAATTAAAATATTTGAAATGAAATATATTGATAGTCAAAATAAAAAACCCATAAAATATATTATTCGTGATTCATTATTAGTTTATTTTAGTGTTCTATTAAGTGATTTTATTATCGAACAAATTACACCTTCTATAAAAAAATTAACATATATCAACACACAACCACAAGTATATTTATCTGAACCTTTATTTTAAAATTTAATTTTTATAATATTTCAATATCATTTAAAACAAAATTATCATCATCATCACTAATTTTCAGCGTTTGTTGTATATCCGAATCTATTGATATATCATCACCACTATCGGTATTTTCAATACTTTTATCTTCTTTATAATCTTCATCATCTATATTATCATTTAAAATACTATCAAATGTCATTTTAATATTTTCATCCATTTTATTTGTTTGTTCTTGTTGTTGACGTTGTTCTTGTTGTTGACGTTGTTGTTCTTGTTGTTGATGTTGTTGTTCCTGTTGATGTTGTTGTTCCTGTTGACGTTGTTGTTCCAGTTGACGTTGTTGTTCCAGTTGACGTTGTTGTTCCTGTTGACGTTGTTGTTCTTGTTCTTGCTTTTGTTGTTGTATTTCTTTATTTATAACATCATAATTAATATTTTCATTTACAATTTTTTCTTTATATTCTTCAACAATATCTTCTTCTATTGTTTCATCTAAATATAATTTTAAAATATTTTCAATTGGAATACTATCACGTATAGTTAATAGTATACATTCTTGAATAATTATTTCTAATTCTCTATTATTTTTTTGTATTTCTAAAGGTAAAATATTTAATTCAAAAAGATAAACATTTTTATAAACTTTTCTTGCGATATTTATATAAACTTTATGGATAAAATCATTAATATTCATTATATTAATATTTATTTTTTTTTGTTTTTGTCCAACACGAACTGCTGTTAATAATTTCAATTGAATAATATGAACACAAGTCAGAAGATCTTCAAAATAAGGACATCCACTTTTTTCAATTATTCTAATTTTTTCATTTTCAATAATTGTATTATTCCACTTTGGTATTCGGGATATAAAATTTTGAAAAGTCATTAGATATTTATCTTCTTCCCTTGTTTTTTTACAAACATCAAGTGCCTCATTAAATATTGATTTAATGCCTTCTATCAATAAAGGTGTTAAAATACTTATAATTCTTGAAATCCATTCATCTTTACTATTTGATAACATTGAAACATTATATTCATCCATATTTATTTTAAATAAATTAACTTTTAAATAAATTATATTTTAAATAAATTATATTAAAATATAATTTATTTAAAATATATAATATTATTATGCCTTATTATAGAAATATTCATTTATTATATTTACATATACCCAAAACAGGTGGTACAAGTATTGAAGATTTTTTATTTGAAGATAATCATATTATCAAAAATATTTCTTCACTTTATTCGTGTGGTGAAGCAATTAAAGGAATTCCATATAGTTTGCAACATTGCACTTTAAATGATATTATAAGTTTTAATAAATATTTTAAAATATCTTTTAAAAAATTAAGAATTATGTGTTCTGTAAGAAATCCTTATGATAGATTTATTTCTTTTTTATTTTACAAAAATTTAATTCAACAAAACGAAACACCAGAAAATATTGAATTATTAATGAAAGATATTTTAAAAGAAGAAAATTATAAAAAATATGATAATCATATTTTACCCCAACACATTTTTATTTTAAATAAAAATGAAATATTAAAATATGTTAAAATTATTAAAAATGAAACTTTAAATAGTGATATGATTAATATTGGATTCAATAATTTTAATTTAAATATTAATATTACAAATCCATATGATTATAAAAATAAAGATGATATAAAATATTTAAAATATTATAATGAAAACACTTTAAAATTCATAAATGATTTTTATGAAAATGATTTTATTATTTTTAAATATAATAAATTAAATAATTTAAATAATTTTTATAAAAGTCTTGAAAATAATATTAAAATAAAAATAGAACAAGAAATAAAAGTTGAAGAAGAAATACAAGAAATAAAAGTTGAAGAAGAAATACAAGAAATAAAAGTTGAAGAAGAAATACAAGAAATAAAAGTTGAAGAAGAAATACAAGAAATAAAAGTTGAA